>Ga0209830_10000007_pt1 | contig 262640 bp, 190 predicted proteins | sample ArcticOcean_MG_C_12_FD_187439 | JGI IMG/M metagenome (GOLD analysis project Ga0209830, IMG submission 187439) | Marine microbial communities from western Arctic Ocean - ArcticOcean_MG_CB8_130 (SPAdes) (version 2) | ecosystem: Environmental > Aquatic > Marine > Oceanic | place: Arctic Ocean...
ACCAAATCAGGCGGCACACTGTTTTATCTCTCAGCTGGTGACTGCAGACCGAAGCTGGTGACTGTTCAGACCGATTACCCTGACTGCTGTCCATACATCGTCCAATACACGCCCAATACACGCCCAATACACGCCCAATACACGCCCAACACGGGACTGACACTTATCTTTTTAACAAAGAAGATGCGAAAATATGGCCGGCGAAGAAACGACGCTCTGTCGTGGAGTGGGACTTCGTTGTTGCGCCAAAAACGGGATACGGCGGGTTGTGTTCTGTCGCGGATGGGGATGGCGAAAACGAGTTCACTCAAGAACAAGCAGTTAACTCGGTCGACTCGGGGTCTCGAGTTGGTTTTGGAAACGGAAAAAAGAAAACCTCCGGTCGGTCCACCGCAGGGTGGCTTTCGTCCCTTCCTGTGTTCGAGCCGCACTACCAGATCCTGTTGGCGCACGGCGACGCGACTGGGCAGATGACCGTCGACGGACTCGTCACGAAATTCACAAACGCGCCAGCCTACGCCGAGAAAAACTGGGGCGGCGCCGGGTTCCCTTCGAAGTGGTTCTGGGTGCAGTGCAACTCTTTCCCGGAACACCCGGGCCTGTCAATCACCGCGACGGGCGCGAACCGGGGCGTGGTGCTATTTCCGGGTATGCGCGAAGAAGTCGCGGGTGTGCTGATACACACGCCGGACGGACAATTTTTTCCGTTCCTGCCAATCCCGGGAAGCGACGGAATAAGCGGTGGGAAAAAAGACGAAGCCTCGGAAGTTGCTTGGGAGGTGCAGCCGTGGGGGGCGTGGCGCGTCACCGCGAGTAACTCGCGGTACGAAGTCGAGGTGTTTGCGTACATCGCCCCGGAGGACCGCGTTCCGGGGAACACCACGGTGTTGCGGGCGCCCGTGGATGACAAACAATTAGGCATGAAGCCGTCTTGCCGGGAACACTTCCGGGGGCAAATCGTGGTGAACCTGTGGGAACGGGAGGGCATGGGGTGGGGCTCGGGGAGAAGGGGGCGGGTAATTTTAGACAACGCCACATCCAACGTCGCTGCCGTGGAGGTCGGGGGCGGGCCGTGGGACGAACCCTGGTCAGGCGTGGCGGAGATGAGGGAACCCCTTTCCACGCTCGCGGGGTGCGACGTGGACGTCGGCGCGGTGGCGGAGTTCTTCAAGCCGTTCGGGGACGTAGCGCCGGGGTTGTGAGTTTGCGAGTTTGTTTCAAGAAGGACAAGAGGGTAGGTAAAATATTACGAAGGTAGTTACCTTGTACAAATAGCGCCGGGGTTGTGATGCGACTTTATAAACAAGGTATGCTCGGGTCGACTTCCTGTCGCTCACTGTCGGTGCAAAGAAACACGGTACCTCACGTCGCTGACCGAAACGTGCATACGTCGAGCCTGGGGCGCACCAGTCCAGAATACTCATATTGGCAGACTTGGTCGTGAGACCTCTAGACACGGGGCGGCGCTTACGCGAACACGGCGAGCGCGGAGATTGCTTTGCCCACGCGGGGCACCGCCCTTGCCGCCCGGGGGGCGGCTCGGAACAAGCCTCCGGTGCGCGACACCGCCGCTTTGGCGGAGAACCGCACATGCGCCGCGGAAGACGCGACTGTGCTGTACCCTCGCCCAGACGACGCTCTTCCGCCGGCGGCGACGCGGGTCGTTTTCGCGCCGCCCTTGCTCGCCGCGGAAATCACGCCGCAGTCGCCGATGATCACGTCCCCGCTCGTTTCCCCGCCCCGGCTGCCGCACGCCTCCACGGCTTTGATGACGTTGTATCCGTCCAGTACCTGGCCGAACACGGTGTGCTTGCCGTTGAGGAACGGCGTGGCGACGGTGCACAGGAAAAACTGGCTCCCGTTCGTGTTCGGTCCGGCGTTGGCCATGGACAAAATCCCGGGGCCCTGGTGCGGCAACGAAAAGTTCTCGTCCGCGAACGTCCGGCCGTAAATCGACCGGCCGCCCGTGCCGTTGTCGTTGGTGAAGTCGCCGCCTTGGCACTGCGTTTGGTGAAGGGGAGTTGCGGGGGAGGGGGGTGGAAGGTTGCGGCGTGAGTGCTTTGGTTTTGTGTCTTTAAAGAGATGAACATTGGAGGAAGGTAAATTTAAAAAAAAAGCGAGTGTTTGGGTTCTGGAGAAGTGCTTAAGCGCTTTTCGCGATCTTTTGTCGTGATCAGTCGCCGTTCGTGTGTCCCGAAAGCAAACGTGAATGGATCACGTCGAGTTGTTTCGTGTCGTAAGTGTTGAAACCCCCACCGCGTACCATGAACTGCGGAATCACCCTGTGGAACCTGCTTCCCTTGTACCCGTTCCCTTCCGGTTCCAAGCAAAGCTGCTTGAAGTTCTCCGCGGTTTTCGGCGTGACGTCGTTTTTCAGCTCCATGGTTATGCGCCCCAGCTTCGTGGCGTCGCCGTACCGCCCGAGCTGCAGGTCGAAGAAAACCACCGGGTTCGCGGGGTTCACCTCCAGGGGGGGGACGTAGCTCGCGGGCTCGTTGACGATCTTGAGGACGTCCTCGGGAGTGGATTGGCCGGCACCCATGGTGGGAGACGCGCGATGGAATGAACAGACGCGCTATCGGGTTCGAATCTTGGCCGATTTCGCTTTTTGGCGAGAGCTCGGCAGGTGCCAACCATGTGAGAAATGCGTCGTGTGCTCCAATCTTACGCGCACCCCGCGTGCGCGGCACCGCGGACGCGGTTCGCGCGTTTGAACCGGGTTTTTTCCTCACGCACGATGGGCGTTCCGAGTCTGTGGTACGTACGCGCGACTTCCGTGTTTCGTCGCAGGCGCTTCCTTCGTGTCACACAGGACCGCGCGGTAGGGGAACGACGGTTGAAAGCCACGACGGAATGGCGTTTCGGGCGCGCCAAGAAACAGTGAGTGGCACTCGCTGACCTTCTCGTCGTCTCGACATGCACGTCACATCGCCCGTTCTCCTCTGTCCACCCCTGTCGTTCTCTTCACAGGAAACTGCTCCGCGACCAGGGTTTGGTGGAGACCATCGAGTCTGCAGACCGTTCGGCGCACCCCGATTTGCTGGACCGAATCCGCGGCAAAACAGTCGCGGTGGACTTGAGTATCTGGATTTTCGAAGCCATTTCGCAGCAAGCGACAAATGAACTCTTCACGCCGCAGGGGTGCGTCGCGAAACTCGTCTTCGAGCGCGCGTGTAACTACCTGCGACACGGCGTTACACTCGTTGGAGTTCTGGACGGAGTGCCGCCACCGGAGAAGCTGGCGCGCCTGGGTTTGCAAACAACACAGGGCGCGGGCGGCGGCGGTTTCCGCGCGCTCGGCGAGTGCGCGAAAAAAGTGCTCAACCTGTTAGGCCTCGCCGTGCTCACCGCGCCTGGAGAAGCCGAGGCTACGTGCGCCGCGCTAGACGTGCTAAACCTAGTAAACGGGTGCGCCACATCGGATGGCGACGCGTTTTTGTTCGGCGCCACGACGGTGTTCAAAACGTTAAAGCTGTACGCGGACGCGCCCGAGCTTTCCAAAATCGAACGCTGCGAATCGGGGTGGATCGCACAGTTTCTGCTGACTGATACGGAGACGACTGATACGGGCACACCAAACGGCACAGCGTCGCAGTCACGACAAACGCAACAAAAACCGGAACTTGTAGCGAACGCCCTCGTTGCGCTCGCGACGCTTACCGGGGGGGACTACGCGGAAGGCGCGACAAACGTGGGAGGGACGTACGCGGCGCGGGTGATCCGGCGCTTAGCGGCGGAGGCGGAGGCAGAAATGAGACACGGTTCGATTTCCTCGGGCGGCGCCGCAGAGGGAGGCGGTGCCGAAGAATCAAGAGGCGTTTCCCGGGGCGGGGGCGGGGCGGGCCCCTCGTGCTGTAACAATAGGGAGACCACAATAAACCTCACTGGAACCTCACACGACACGGACAACGCGACGGATGACAAGTCCTCCATGAAAACCATGTGCGCGCGCCTGGATGCGTTTCTCAACGCGCCGTGCGACCCAACCCTGGCATCGCTCACGAAGTGCACCGGGTGCGCGACGTGCAAGCACGAGGGGGGCTTAGCACAGAAAAAGAAAAAGTGCACGAAGGGGTGTGTCCAGTGCGGAGTGCCAAGTGGCACGCCTTGTGTGTTCCGAGAAGGCGAGTGCGAGTGCGCGTTTCACAGGCGCACGCCGGAGCGCTGGGCGAACGCGGCGCGGCGGCGGGCGAAGGAAACGGCGGGGTTCACCGACGCGTCGCGAAGAGCGGCGGCGGCGTACGCGTCGCAGTCGAAAATCGCGCTTGACTTCGTGAAGGGCCTGGGCCTGGGTGGCGATGCTGCCGCGACGTTCAGGTGGAGCGCCCGGCCTGACGTCCAGGGGCTTTCCATTGTCATGCACAAACTCTGCGAGCTGCCGTTTCGGCGGACGCGGGAGAAACTTTTGCCGCTTTTGCTGGAGTGGGACGTTTGCCACGCCGGTTTCGAGTTGCACGAACCACCTCACAAAAAGGGCGACTACGAATTCGCCGTGGTCGGTGTTAAAAAGCTCGCGGGCGCCAAGGGAATGTCGCCTTGGCGGTACCTCCTGGAGGTGGATGCGCTTGATGCTGGGGAACGGGCTGCTTTCATAAGCGCGCGCGACGAAATCAAAACGAAAAAGAAAGAAACAAAGAGTCGGGCGATTGACGCGGAGGCTTCGCAGGTTTCGCAAATTTCCGCCCCCGACGACGACGACATGAACTTGTCTCAAACCACGCGCGATTTGCTTTTCTTCGCGGGGAAGCCGAACATCCGGAGCGTACGGGTTGGGCTGGTCAACCAGTACCTCCCGGAACTGGTCGCGAGGTTCAACCAACCCAAAGACGTGACAAAGACGCCGACGCCGCGGAAGGAACCGATAACGGACCGCGTCTCGGCGCCGACGCCGCGGGCGACGCCGAGGGGCGTTCCAAAAGAACAACCAAAAGACCAGCAGTCGATTTTGGGGTTCGTTTCTCCCAGGAAAGACCCCGGCACGGTTGTATCGAATGCGCATCCGCCTTTCGCCACGCCCCAAGCGCCCCGGGCGGGATCCCCGGGCGTAGGCGCGGGCACCGCCGCGTCGCCCGTGCTTTGCAACACGGGGAGCTCGTCTGACTTGGAAGCGTCCGGGATTCCCCCGGCGCGCACGGCGCGGCGAAGAATTCTGGACGACACGCACTTCGAGGTGCGTTTGAGCGACGGCGCGCCTGTTGCGGTTCTGGGGAAAGAAGCAATACCACTACCCGTCGCTTCGCCCCGAGTACCGGTAACAGCACCAAGGTCTGCGTTCCAATCCTCACGTTCCCCCGCGGTTTCAACCGGCAGCGCGTTCCACTCCATCGGGGTGGGGTTGGTTGACTTGACCACGCCGTCGCCCGGTGGGAAACGCCCGGCGGATCCCCCCGGCGCTGCTAAAGCGACGCAGCTGTCGTCGCCGTTGTCCTCGCCGCTGTCCTCGCCGCTCACCTCTCCAACGAAACGCGCCGCCCGGCAAGCCGGGATCCAGGCGTTCATGACCCCAGCGAAGAAGCCGCCGTTTGCTTTTGAACCCGCGGGCGCGACAAAAGGTGTCGCGCCCGAAGTCGTGGACCTGGCGGATTCCGACGACTCGCCGTGAGGGAACAGGGATAACAGCGAGATTGCGGGTGACGACGGGAATTCTATGCGCGCTACCGTAGCACCGTAGCGGGAATACGCTTTATTGAGACGTTTGTAACACGCTTATTGAGACTTTGTGGCGCTGAAAAAACGATTCTTAACCCACTACCACGCAACAACCTCAATCCTTCCCCTCCCCGTCCACCGGGTCGCCCGTGACTTCCTCCATGACGAACCCGTTGCCGATATCCACGGGCGGCATTTTTTCGTCGTCGCCGAGGTCTTCGTCGTCGCCGCTTGCTTTTTTCGCGTCGAAGCCTTCGCCGTTTTCGCCGACCCGCCCTGTTTCGGCTTCCGAGTACAAACCGCCCAGTTTGGAAAACATCCCCCCGAACGTCTTCGCGTCTTTCTTCATCTGCACTTGCTCCAGTTTCTTGATCCGGGCGTGCAGAGTCCGGGCTTCCCGGTGCGCGTTGTCCATCTCAAGGATCGCGCGCACGTCTTTCTTCGCGTCGTCAAACTCCTCCAACTCGACTTTCGCCTGCGCTCGGCGGAACAGGGCTTTGTCGCTTTGGCGGTCGATGTCAAGCGCCTTGTTGGACGACTCAACCGTGTCTTTCCACGCCTGGAGCTTCAGCGCCACCGCGGCGCTGTTCAGGTACAAACTGAGTTTGATTTTCTTCGTCTCGCGTTTTTCGTCGTCCGAAAAACTCTGGTCGTGCTCCACGAACCGCAGCGCCTTTTCGTACTTTTTGGAGTCAAAAGAAAAGGGTCAGGGCCTTGTATGGGCAAACAGTCGTCTATAATTTGGGAAATGCGGGGACGTACCTTTTTGGACGCAAGGGTTAGGTTGCCAGCCTTGTACGCGTCGTTGCCCATGACCTTGGTGTCCTCGCCGAACGTAACCCGCTCCGCGTTGGTCATCGTGTACACCTCCTTTTCCTTGTCGAAGGAAACGAGGGTGATGGTCAGGGTGACGTTGCCTGATTGTAAAAAAACAAATGTCAGTTTTGTATGGGCAATCAGTCAGCGGAATGTGGTAAATAGGAAATACTTACCGTCTTTCGCGTCGGCGCCGAACTCGCCGGCGCACTCGCGGGGCACCACGGCTTGCGCCGTCTCGCCTGCTTTCATCAGCATCACGCACTCCTCCACGGCTTCGCACAGCGCTTCGTTGCCTGTTATGAACGTGCTCTCAACCGGCAATAGCGTCTCTTTGCCGGCAACAGCGATGGAAACCACACAGGTTGCGCCGTCATTGGGCCGGTCCCACCCCTCCCCGTCCACAGTGGTCATCTTGGTGCCTCGGCCGTCGCAAATCGAGGTCACGCTGCAGTGCTTGTTAAGGGTAACGACGACATCCGCGACCTGCGGCGGCGCGGTGGTCTTGCCGGCGGGCACGCCCTCCAGGTACTGCACGCCACCAGGGACGTTCCGCATTTTGTATCGCACGGACTCGCCCTCCTTCATCTTTTTCAACACAGCGCCGAGGCCTAGGAAAGGCGCGTCTTTGACAGAGAACGTCGAAGTGGTGGGCGCCACGATTTCGTCCCCGGCGCCCGCCACGTCTGAATCGGGCGCTGTTACCGCGTAGGAAACAGTCACCTGGTCGATTTCGTTCGGGAAGCCGTACGCGGTCGACTTCTTCAGGGTCTTGACGCGCACGCATCCGGTGTCGTCGAACAAGTCGTTGTCGCTTTTCCACGAAAAAAGCTCCACTTCGAAAAGCAAAGTGGCGTCTGGCGGTATGGTGGGCGGGCTCCCGTTTTTCCCATAAGCGTACTCGGAGGTACAGGTCAGGATGGCCTTTTCTCCTTTCTTCATGGAGGCGACGCCCTGGTCCCAGCCCTTGATAACCCGCCCCACCCCGAGCTTGAACTTGAAGTAGTCACCCCGGTCCACGCTCGAGTCGAACTTCGTGCCGTCCAGTAGCGTGCCGGTGTAGTGCACGGTGACCTCAGCGCCTTTTACGGGGCGCGCCTCGCCGGTGCCTTTCACAAGCACCTTCTTCAAGCACCCGCCGTCTTGAGAGACGCTCACGTCTTTGGAGTCCCCGACCTCCATGTCTTCGTACTCGATGTCGTCGTCCGAAAACTCAACACCGGGGGGGGCGCCGCCCATCAAGGAGGACAGGTCCATGTCACCCAAGCCGTCCATCGCGGTGGTGTGCGTGTTGGTGGACTGTGTATTGTTCGGGTTTAAGGTTGGCGTGTTAGGTTAGCACGTCGCAGTGGGGGTTCGCGGTGTGTCAGATCGCGAACGCAATCGACGTTCACGGAAGGTTCCAATAGACGTTTCGATCGGAGTAAGGCTCAAGAGCGCGAGTGTCATCACGAGGCGCGCAGTGGGGCAGGGGCGGACAACAGTAGGTATTCCGAGAGGGGGTTACGTACATGTGAAGAGGGCCTGGAAGTGCGTTTGTGCGTACTCAATGGCGTGCCGTGCGATAGCAGCGCGCTGGAAAGTGGCGAGATCGTGTCGGCGGTCGCGTTTTCGTTCGTTTCGGCGGAAAGATTTTCAGTTCCAAGAAAAAGAACACATTTTGGGTGGAGAAGCCTTCGATCGGGCTACGTACCCTGGCGTCAGGACGTGGTGCGCGCGGTGCGCGTGCGGGTCGGTGCTCCTCCGATCTTGCTCGGTGCAGGCGTGCCACTCGCGAGGCTTAGAATTACGGTTCAGGGTGTCCGGGTTTAAAATGCAAGGCCTGCCGCGGCACACGCAGACGGTGAAACTGGGCGAGCTCGTGGAACGCGTGGTGTGCTCGGCGCACGACGATCTGGTGCACCTCGCGTCGGGCGCTTCCGGGAGGGCGGAGACAGACCGCAAGCGCGAGCTCGCGCGATACCTGCACACGTTGCGGCAGCGCCTGACGCGGCTCCATGTGCTCGCGGAGTGGGCCCCGGTGCAGCGCAGGGCGCGTATCGCGATCCTGTGCGGCGACATGGTGGGGCAACTGAAACAGCACGACCGCGCGTTTGCGGACACCGCGGATCGTTTGTTCGGGTTACACCAGCAGATGGGCTGGGCGAGGGCGCCGCTTTTCGACCTGCCTGGTGCGCTTGACGTGCTGTGCAACGGGAAGTACAGCGCGCTGCACTCCGCGAGCATCGCTGAGGTCGCGCCGATACCCGGGAAAGGCGAGGACGAGACGGAGACCGCGTTCGAGTTGGAACAACGGCTGGCGCTTGAACAGCGCCTGGATTGCGAGATGCGGTCGATGTTGCTTGACGAAAAAGTGAAAGGAACCCTGCCGGAGGGGGTTTTGGTATGGGGCGTCAAAGGGGGAACCGCGATCGTAGGGGTCCCGGGAGAGTACCGAGCCACGCTGGGGCTGGGAGGGCCGCCGCCGTTACCGAAACCGGTGGCGCCGGGTGATGAACTTGGCGCCGAAAATCCCGAACCCGAATTCGAAACGCAAACGCCGCCGCACGGCGGGTGGCTGGTTCGCCGGATCGAGCTTCTGGCGGGCGCGCGGGACATTGACGAGCCTTCTGGGACGCCGCCACGACCGTTCACGATCACCAAGCTGGAGAACCGGGTGTTGGGAGAACGCGCCACGGCGCGGATGGCGGGCATGTCTCCGCCGCCGCCGGCGCCGCCCGAGCTCGTGGAGAACGGCGCCGAGGGCATTTGCGGGCTACACCGGGTGGGGCGGGACGCGGCGCTTCGGCTTGTCGCGGCGACGATCGCGGAACAGACCAAACGAGTCGCGCTGAAAGGCGGGGCCTGGTTCGGAGGGGCGATCCGGGTGGAGCCGATTAAGGGAAGGAAAGACGCGTCGCTCGCTTCAACGGCGGGGGACTTTGCTACACAAAAAAACAACGGCCACGGCCACGGCAGTCAAGTCGAAAAAACCCACGGCAAAGGCGAAGGTATTCGCGTCTGGTTCTGGCTTCCAGGCGCGAGCCGCACGTTAGGCGCGTCAGGTACCCGGCTGGCGGGGGTGGACGTGGGGAGCGTGGAGGTGGCGCGCGGCGCGGCGGCGGCGAACGACGCCGCCGTCGCGGCGGGAAGCGCGCCGCGAATAGAGCTTTTGTACGAAAAAGGAGAGGACGCGGTTGATGCGCGGATCGTGGCGCGAGCGCTGGTGCCTGCGGAGGGCGGTATGGACACGACGGTATCGTGCACAAAAGAATGCGCCGTCGAAAAGATCCCCTTCGACATGTCCTCGGTGGACGTGCGCGAAGCTTTGGCGGACGGGATAAGGTTCGCATCGCTTTGCAAGCTACGAAACGTGCTCGACAAAATTCAGGGCCCGTGCGAAGAGTCGGGGCTGTTTATGGCCCTTGACCCGAACGCGACGCGACCGATTGGAGACTCGCAAACAACGGCGGGAAACAAATCGGCTGAGCCAAACGAAGACGGGTGGGGCGAACAAGCGCGGCCCGCGATTGTCGTGCGCCTCACCGAAAACGGTACGTGCGCGCAGGTGTGTTGCGACAAGAAAAGTGGCGGGTTAGTTGTGGTGGGGGTTCACCGCATCGCCTCGTCCGCGTACGCGGCTGCGCTTGCTAAAACAGTCAAGCAGGGAGGCATCGGTTCGCTTCCAGCCGCGCTTACGGGGCTTGTACGGGCGGCGCTGGAGAGCGATTTGCGACGCGCGATGCGAACCAAAGGCCTGGCCCCGGTTCCGTCGCCGCGCGTGTTGTTTCGGGTTTCTCCAGGAACGGCTTGGCCATTTGACGGCGAGCCTCCTTGCGCGGCAGCGCCCGTGTGTCCCAGCTCCGGTGGTTTGTTCGTCGCCGTGTTCGTCACGAAAAGTGCGAGCACGAACGCAAAGACGAATACGGGCGACCCGAAAAACGAAGAACCGTCCACGAGCGGACTCCGCGCGCGCTTGGCGTTGATTCGCGCGCGGCGGGTAACCGCGGGGTCGGTGCCTGGGCCCGCGACCTGGTTGTCACTAACACCCGAGGGGAGGGATTTCGTGTCAGGTGACAGCACAGACACGTGTGAGTTCACGGTAACGGATTTGGACTCGGTGGCGTCGGCGATGGCGTTTGCCGCGAAAACCGCGGCCGTCGCGGCGCAACGCCTCGCGGTGTCCGACTGGCTCGAGCAGAGAAACGTCGCCTTTTCGGAGTTCCGGCCCATCGGCGCTGGTGGCGATTTGGGCAAGCCAACGATTGCGTGGAACGCGTTTGTTGATGACAACCAAAAACAACTCGTACAAATCGAGCTAGTGTTGGCCGGCGAACACGGCGTGACGCTCACGGTAACCGGGTTGCCTCGGCGCGCGGCGTCGCGTTCGGAAAAGACGGCACGAAACTTTTCGGAAGAAACTGACTCGGACTCGGGGCGGCCCGCGGCGCCGGGGTGCGCCGGCGTCGCGGAGTGGACAAATTCCGGTGATGGAAACTTTTCGAGTCTGAAAATTGTGTACCCGGGAGAAAAGACGTCGGGGGACGGGGCCGTGGAATTCGGAGTGGGAGCCGCGTGCGCGGACGCGCACAGGGTCGTGTCCACGCGCGCGTTTGTTTGGAGGGTCGAGAATCAGTTGCCTAAAAAAAGTGAAAGTGCCTCGTTATCGGTGGAATCCGTCGAGGCGTTGTCCTGCGTCGTGGCGTGTGGTGGCCGAATAGTGAGGGTCGGGTGGGTCGGCCCGTCTGGACCTACCGGTGGGCTCGCCGCGGTTGGGCTAGATGGTTTGGACGACGAAAAAAAGGAAACCGCGGTGTCGGAAGCGGCGCGGGTCGGGGACGTCCGCGCGCTCGCGGAGGCGCTGGCGACGAAATAGGAAATACTTGTAGGACCGCGTCTTTCATTTTACAGTATCCAATTTGCTCTCCGCTTCTCCGGCTTCTATTCCTTCGGCGTGAACACGAACTTGATCCCCGTGTCCGGCCCTTTCGCAGGCGCACCGTCCGCACCCTCTTCCGCTGGCGCCTTCCCGAACGAGCGTTCCCCCTCCGTCAGCACCGTCCGCGTACCTTCTGCTTTCTTCCCATCCATACACGAATCCGCCACGCACACGCACGACGCCCCCAACACTTTCACGACCTTCAGCTCGTACCCGTCCCCGCACGCCCCCCCCTGCTCTTCGTACATCTCCGCCGCGCTCAGGGACTTGATCCCCGCCTCCTTGCGCTGCGCCTCCATCTCCGCCATCATCACCGCGTACGCATCTTGGGAGTTGCCCATCTTGTTCAGCCCCGCGGTGGCGGCACTCGGGGCGGCAAATGCAACCGCCGCGGAAAGCGCGAGCGAAACCGCCTTGAGCGCGACTTTTTGCGCGGGCGTGCGATCGGCGGACGCCGCGGCGAGGGCGCGAGCCCCGCCGCGGCGCGCGCGAGGCACAGGCACGGGGGCACAGCGGAGCGCCGACGCGTTAGCGGAGACGGCAAACATCGTAACGGGAAGCGGGTCGGCGGGCGACCGCGGGTGAAGTGTGCGTGACGCTGGTCGTCACACGTGGCCCGACCTCATCCAGACTCAAAAAGTGACGCGATATTGAAGATTTTGATTCTCCACGCGCCAAATTTTTGAAATAATGTCTCTTTGCTCGTCCGAGGGCGACGCGCCCTCCCTCTTTCCACCGCACGCCACGGACGGACCACGCGCACGCATCGACTTTACACGTCTCGCCAAAGCCATCGCTCGAAGTTGAGTGAACATGATGGCCATGTGAACCGCCCCGGACGCTGAATACGCCACACATCCAACAGAATAATAACGCGGGAACTCCCACGTTTTTGCAGGTGCGACTGCTGGAAGACGACGAGACGCACGACGACCCGCGTTGACATTGACGCAGACGAGATACACAGATACACGCCCGTGGGTCCAAATCGACCCACTCTGACCCCACGTCCACTCTGCTTGTTGTTACTCGCAGCCAGAACACGCGTTCCCCTGGACTCGCACCTACCCGCTCTTCCTTCACCGGTGTCATCGAGGCCGATGACGCAATAAGAGAATGACCGTGCCTGATCAATCGAACGAAGTCGCGACGGCGACGGCGACGAGCAACGCTTTGTTTTCCACCCCCGAAACGAACGAGCATTTGAGCGCGCTTACGCAGGAGAAAGCCCGGCTCGAGAATTGCGTGACGCACCTTTTGAGGTCCAACGTCGAGTTAACCGAAGCGCTGCGTACGGACCCGGACGAGGAGTACGCGAACGCGGTGAAGGAAAACAAGCGCACGATCAATTCGCACCAGGGTGAGATCTATAACTTAGCGGTGGAGATTTCCGGGATCACTGGTAACGTAAATCAATTCACGCCGCGCCCGCCGGGAATCGAGCCGCCGCTCTCCACGCCAGCTGCGGAACAAGGCCAGTGGCTGTAAGTAAACACGGGTTGTTAACGGTCAATTAGAATCGCGGTATTTAGAAACTGCGGTTAGAAAACAAAACCAAAACGATGGCAACTCTGGTGCCCGCCGGTCGGTCCGTGAAGTCCTCCGGGGGCTCCTCCGGCTCCTTCGAGGCGCTGCAGCGCGCCTCTAGTGGTACGCCCACACGGCAAGTTCCCACGTCACCGAAATCCTCGTCTGGACGTTTGGAGCGGCGTGATGCTATTTTGAGCGGGACACAAACAAGCGCCGCGCCCGAGGATTCGGGGGAACTTTTCAGTGTCGACGAGCTTATTCGCGCGCTTCCCGACAACCTGTTCCCATTCGACGACAAGTACGAAACAGACGCGCTGACGCCGTTCACTGCAGTATACGGCGTGGGGTCGCCGTCGCCTGCGAACAAAAACAAAGAGCCATCAACCGGGCGCCCGCCGCGCGCGCACAGGGACTCCGCCTCCCGCGTCGCCGCCTTTCAGTTCGGGTCTGGGTCTTGTGACTCTCAGCTCGGCTCCGCACCTGCATCAAGAGGACACGGATTCGGCGGACGCGAGACTACCGGAAACGGCTCGTTTTCGACGTTTGGCAACGGGAGTTCACCAAACGGAAACGGGTCTCCTTTTAACTACGGCGGCCGCGACGGTGCGTATGGGTTCGGGTCGTCGTCGCCGGGTTCGGAGTCCGGTTTTCATTTTGGCGTCTCGCCGCCCGCGTACGGCGGCGCCGACTTCGCGTCGCCGCGAACATCGCAAGGCTCGAACCACTCGACAACCACGTGGTCGCCGGGACTGGCGCTCGGGTCCACTTATCCCAACCCACGCAAGTACACGCCTCCCAACCGAGTCGCAACGACGAGCGTTAGGGACGACGCGAGGTTTAAGTCCAAACGCGACGACCACGAACGACGACGAAACAAACCTCCCGTGAAGAAGAACCCCGCCCCCGGGTTCACCGGCGCCGGTTTTCGCAGCGCGCGTGATTTGTACGTCGCGTCCGTGCACACGCTGTTGTGCAACAGCGCCGTGTTCGGTTCGCCGTGGGTGTTGGTCAACGGGAACGGGGACTCCGTGGACGCGCGCCTCACGAAGCCGGCGACGATTCCCGAAACGTACGAAACGTTTTTCAAGCGCAACCCGACGCAGTTCGAGCTCTCGCCGTGTCAAAAGTTCGTCGCCGCGAAGATGCCTGGCGAGGACCACGCGTGCATCCCGCCGCCTCCGACGACAGGAGACACTCCTCCTTCACGTGACAACGGGCACAGCAGCCCGTGTGCCTCCGCAAACCCCTCGCTCGCGTCGTCGCCGGACAACCTCCGCGACGATGACGCGGCGGACGGGTTTCTCGCGGCGCGGCGTCCGCTTCGGCAAAGCAAAGGGTCGGGCTTTTTTGAAAAGGCACCGTCGGCGACGCCGTGCGCGTACTTTCGCAAGCCGGGAGGGTGTCGCGCGGGAGACGCGTGTCGCTTCTCACACGCCTAGGCGCGGTGAGGGAGGAGGAGCGGTGGGAGAGAGGAGGAGGAGAAGAAACCTTAGTACTGTGCATACATCAACAAAAAAAACCTCTACTTCACCCTCATCAGTACGTGGCTGCGTGTCCCGCGGCGAGGGGAAACTCCACGCCCAAGGACTCGCTCAAGCCCTGCTCCGTGATCCACGAGTTGTGCGTCACCTCCTGTTCCGGCGGCACCGAGATACGCCGCTCGCTTTCCTGTATCGGCGCCTCGTTGATGCTCGCGATGCGCTTCCTCATATAGCCAAGCGCATCGAACTCCCAGTTTTCGTTGCCGTACGCACGGAACCACTGTCCTTCGGGGTCTCGGTACTCGTACTCGAAACAGACGGCAATGCGGTTGGCGTGGAAAGCCCAGAGGTACTTGCGCAAAACGTAATCAAGCTCCTTGTCCCACTTGCGGCGCAGGAAGTCTTTGACTTGCTCGCGGCCCCGGCAAAACTCCGCGCGGTTACGCCACTCGGAGTCCTCGCTGTACGACGCCGCGATGGCGTCCACGTCCTTGCGGTTCCACGCCGCCTCAGCGGCCTTGACCTTCGCGAGCGCGGTTTCGGCGTCGAAGGGGGGCAACGGAGGACGGGGGGGAGTCACTTCTGGGTCGCTCATCGTAAGGGCGCGCGACACGAAGTGCGCGTTGTAGAAGACAGATGACGACGACTTTTGGATTGCCGAAACGCCGAAAAGAACAAATTATGCGAAACCGTTTCAACTTGTTTTTCGCGAAGAGTGAATTCAATCCTGGTCGTCGGCTACTCAGTACGTACTCGTCTACTCGTAATAACTCGTCCCCTAACTCACCTAGGGTGTTTAATAAGCGCTTTCAGGAACGGCTTCGCCGAGTCTTCCAGCGCGGCACACGAAAACGCCAAGGACGCGGCGGGCGCGTCTTTGTGCACTTTTTCTTTCCACCGCGCGCGGTCGAATTTCGTGTCGAAAATCGGAAAGATCATCCCGCTCGCGGCTTTGCTTTCGTACGTCTCCTGGTCGCGCGCATCGCCGAAAGCTTGTTCGTCGTCGTAATCGTCATCCTCCAAAATCTCCTCTTCGTAATCCGATTCGTACGCCTCACCTGCGTCCGCCGCGGCGGCCCGGTCAGCAGCTTCCCTCGGGTCCATGAACTCCTTCAGCTGCCCGGCCCGCAGCGACTCTTCCACGTCGCACAGGCATGCGGCGAGGTGTTCGTTGGAACTCGCGCCGGTTGCTCTTTTGATAAAAGCAACCCACGCCTCGCCGGTCGGGTCGCCCAAGGTCCAATCGCTGCGCACCCCCGACGCGGCTTTCGCGAGCGCGCAAATGACACCCAGGCGTCTGACGGTGTCGCGGAACGGGGTGGATTCGTCCGCCGGGACCTCGGGACCGCCCCCCGGGCCGCGCAAAGGTGCTTCCTTTTGAAGGTCAGGCTCGTCGCCCGGCTCGGCCTCACTCCGGGCTTGCTTTCGGAACTCGGCGTGCATCGCGTGCGTCCTGCGCTGCAGCGATTGTTTCAAAACGCGCTCGTTTTTGCCCCAACTATGCAGCGCGTTCATCAAAGTGTCAACCTCGTTTTTTGTGTTGAACACCCCCCACCCGCCATCCACGTCCTCCACGAACACGCAAGCCTTCATGCCTCCGACGCCCCACCAGTAAGTCCGCGCGTGTCGGTCCTTCCCCAAGCTTTTCGTACGCACGCTCACCGCGTTGTCCTCCTCCGCCTTTTTCGTCTCCTTCTTCCTTTGCTCCTTTTCCTCGAGTTCTGCCTCTTCCCGGGCCTTTTGCTTCCGCTGCTCCTCAGCCTCCTCGAGCTTGAATTTGTCAGCGCGCTCCTTGTCCGTAACCCGCCGCTGCTCCGCCTTGGCGCGCTTGTCCCACTCGCGCTTCGCAACCGCCAACCGCTCGCTGGCTTTGTTGTGCGTCTGGCGCCACGCCATCAGCGCCTTGCGGTCCTCGGGATGGCCGTCGTACGTCTGCAGGTGTTTCGGGAGCTCGAAGGTCGGTTCGGGGGACGGTTCCCGAACCGCCGGGGGTTTCGGTTCAAACGCCGGTTTCCCTCGTTTCTTGTCACCCTCATCCGTATCCCTCGCGTCGTCGTCGCCGGCGTCGGGCTCGTCCTGCGCGGATTTGTCATCCTCCTCCATGGGTCGCGGCTCGTCATCGTCCCCTTGACCTGTTCCCAATTCGCCACCCTCTTCCTCCTCCTCTTCCTCCTCCTCTTCCTCTTCCTCCTCGTCCTCCACCTCCTCCCCAGCGGCCATCGCGGCCTCCCTGGCTTTGCGTTTCGCTTCCTTCTCGCCTCGCCGCCTCGCCGCGGCTTCTGCGCGAATGGCTTTTCTTTTTTCCTTGGCTGTGTTTTCGATTTTCCGGAGCCGCTGCGCCTCGGCGTTGTACGCCAGAATGCGCGCGTACCGAAGCGCCTGCGCGTCTTCGAGTCTTTTTGAGATTATTTGCCGCGGTTTCGCGCCGCCAAGCGCGAGGTCGCAAAGCCCGCGAAGCGCGAACACGTGGTCCGCAGCACTGAGCTGTTGCCACGGACGTCGCCCGAGCGCCAAAGTTCCGGCGCCTCCAACTTTTTTGCGCTCCAGCACGCGCCTGATACGATAAAAAAGAAAGTGTCAGTCTCGTATGAGCAATCAGGGAGGCGAAATGTGGTAAATGGAAATACTTACCTGACCACCTCCGGCCACGTCGCGTCGCTTACCAGTCTCCGCCACTGCGTCACGTCTCTTCCCTTGCCAAGCACCGCGAGTTCCATGCATGGCTTGAGCAGGCACCGGTAAAGGGAAACCAGGTCGGTGCCGCACCCAACAATAACGGCCCGAATGCCAACCACCGTGCTGACTTTGGACGGCGCTCGCAGCGCCTCGCCGAACACGTTCAGGAAATCCGCGAGGGCGGCTTCGTTGGCGAGAAACGGCCCGTACGGGACGGGGGTCGGGACGGGCAGTTGTTTGTACCCGAGGCTGTTTTCGGACACTCCTTTTTCCTTCGCCTCCAGTTCAAACTCCAGCTTCAAATCCAAATCATCCACAGGGTACTTCGCCAGTCGCTGTTTGTGCTTCACCGCGTCATCCTTCTTTTGCAAAAGCGCCAACCGCGCCGCTTCCCGCTGCGCAGCTTTGCCTTTTTTCTCTGCATCCTTCACCCGGTCGCGCTCCGCCTTCTCCGCTTTCCTTACGGCTTCCCGCTGTTCCTTTCCCAGTTGCTTCTCACGGTCCCGCTGTTGCTCCCTCTCCACGGTAGCCACGGCTTCGAAGAGCTTCTTGCCCTCCATTTTCTGCAACGTCGCGTCCAGCGCCGCGACGGCGAGGACATTTTCCTCGCTAAACCCGGGAAGAAGCGCCAGCCTCGATTTCTGGCGTAACGTTTCTTCAAGCAAAGAGCCTCGCTCGTGCACAGAGGCTAGCTCCTTCTGGGCCTTTGCTACCCCGGAATGGGCCTTCTCAACTAGCTCGATCTTTTTGCAGACCTCCGCTAAGGCTTTCGTGGCGCCCGCGGTTTCTTTCAGCGCCAGCGCCTTGAGTTCCTTTTTGCGTTTCGCCACGTACGCGTCCCTGTCCCGCTCCGCCTTGTCCTTGTGCTTCTCCACCGCTTTCTTCCAACTCATCAGCGCGTGCCTATCGCCAGTGTCCCCAGGGTACATAAGTAAATGCGCAGGCATTTCGTCGGTGGGGCACTTCGGCTCTCGCAACAGCTCGCCGACGCTTTTCGCGTTGGCCGCCGCGGCGCTGCAAACGGCGGCCGCCGCGGCTTTGGCCTTCCCCGTGCCTTTTCCAGAAGCCCCGCCGTTCGCGAGCGACAAAAGGTCTTGCGGCGAAATCCCAAGCCCAACCGCTTTCAGCTCGGCCTGCTCCTTAGCCGCCACCGCTTTCACCACGTTTTGCAAATCACCCGCCAGCGCTTTCATGGCTTTCTTTAAGCGTTCCTCCTGCCCGCGCCGAAGTTGCTCCGCGATCTTACGCGCACTCTGGTCCGACTCCCGGGTGGTCGCCATCGAAGAAGGCGCGGTGGCGGTCGGGTCGGCTCGCGCCTCGAGCTTTTGCGGTGGTAACGCCAGCTGCTTTTCCGTGTGGGTCACCGGGTCGCTACACACTGCAGCAGCAGTAGCGGTCGTGTCGTCGCGTACATCCGCGACGCCGTTGGCGAACGCGCCATCGCCATCATCCTCTTGCTTTGCTTTTTTCGCGGAGGGTGCATCCGAAGCGTCGTGCGCGCTGGAGGGAGACAGCTCGCGTTTCGCCGCGGCCGGTGCGCCTTGCTCGACGGCCATGGGAATAGGTCCGTCGCGTTGGTCCTGAATCGCGGACATGTTACCCTGGCGCACCGATCGGGGAAGAAAAACCCCAAGACACGGCAGAAAGAAGAGGCGGGAGGCTTTGCTTTGCGCTCGCCGCCGATCGAAGTGTGTTTTTCTCGGCGCAGACAGTCAAACGTGCGTGTCGTGAGTGCCGCCACGCCGTATCGAACACCAAACGCAGTCACGCGTCCCGCGCTTTCCACGGGGGTCACGGTCAAAACCCGCGAAGTATCGCCGGTGCGGCCGCCGACGCGGACTCCGAGGAGCGGTGCGCTCCGGATCTGCGGGACCTTTTTTCGTGAATTCGAACTTCACTGCAGACGGAGAGGATTATCTGTTCGTCAAGTCTTCCAAGTCGACGTGGAATATTGCGAGGATAGCCTCCAAGCGCGCCGTCTCCGCATTCTCGCGAGCACCTTCGCCGGCACACAACACCCGTGTACAAAGATGGCCTGGTGCGTCTGTTTCCGCGCGATCGTTCCTTTCTGTGTAGCGACTCCACGCGCGCACGCGCACCGTAACCTCCCACCTCCGTCGCGGCAGCTGACCCACCTCTTCCGTTCCGGCCATTTTTTCTTTCTCGATCGCCACTTGCAGTGCTACCCAGAGCGCCTCATTGGTGCAGCAGCGCGTGCGCGTTTCCTCCACGAAGAAGACGTCCAAGTCGCCCCGCGCCGTGGCCCATGTCGTCCGCGCGTCCGTGGAGCCCACTAGGCGCTCCGCCGTGCTCGGTGGCGTTGCGGCTGCCGCTGCTACCGTGCTGGTCCCCGCTCAGCCCGCGCTGGCGCTGTCCGGTTTCTCCGCGGTCAAGGACACCCGGGATGGGTACCAGTTTTTCTACCCCGTGGGGTGGCAGGAAATCAGCGTTGATGGGCAGGACGCGGTGTACAAGGACGTTATCGAGCCCCTCGAATCCGTTGCGTTGAACATCTACCCCACCACAAGGGAATCCCTGGCGGAAGTCGGAACCCCCGATGAAGTCGCCAACACTTTGGTCGCGAAAGCCCTGGCCATTCCCGGCGCGCGGGCCAAGGTGTTGAAAACGGCACAGCGCAAGGACAAGGTGAGTATTTCCCATTTACCACATTCCGCCAACTGATTACTGCCCCTGATGTAGTGCTTCTGTACTACTTGACTGTACGGGTACCTGTTACTATGTTACTAGTAGTACAGTCAGAAAGTCACACCACTACTATACCCTTTCCAATCCCTCATACACATTACGAGAGACGACTGACACTTTCGGCTTTTATCTCCAAGGACGGGCACCTTTACTACGCGTTAGAGTACGTCACGAAGACGAACTCGTACGAACGGCACGCGCTGACGATCGTGACGATCACGCAGGGGAAGTTCTACACCCTGACCACCGGCAGCAGCGAACGCCGGTGGCCCAAGATGAAGGACCGGCTGCAGGTCACGATTGACTCGTTCAACGTTTACTACTAATGTGCGGCGAACCGGCGAGGAAGGGAAGCGACGCGAGAACAGGTAGACGGGATAACAGGACTTACTTAAGAATATAATAGAGTCACAGTCGTGTTACAGCAGTCGTCGTGTTACAGTACTAACAGCTTACTTAAAAGAAGATACAGATACTTACGCGTTCTTCGTCCGACGACGCGGTTGTCCCTTTGGCGTGTACGCGCCTGGCGGTTTGCCACTCGCAGTTGCGTCTCCTCTTCCCGCTCCTCTGCCTCCGCCGCCGCCGCGACCTCCTCTGCCCCGTTCCCCCTCGCCTCTGTTGTCACTTCGCGCGTCGCCTCTTTCTCGTCTCGGCTCCTTTTCGCGTTCGGTTCGTCGTCTCTCGTCCCCGACTCTCTCCTGTTTCCGTTCGCCCCCCTCCGCCCCGACTCGTTCCCTGTTTTGCCGCGACTCCCCCGGCCGGTCCCCGCGGTCGGGCACCAGGTTGCCCTTTTGCAGGTCCGCGGCCCGGATCGCCACGCCAAGCGCTTTGGCGATTTTAGGCATCACGTGCGCTTCCCTCGGTTCGCAAATCGTCAAAACCAAACCCTCCGCCCCCATGCGCCCCGTGCGCCCCGCCCTGTGGACGTAGTGCGTCGCGTCCGTGGGTAACTCCAGGTTGAACACGGCGTCTATTTCCGGCACGTCTATGCCCCGCGCGGCGAGATCGCTCACTAAAAGAGCCCTGAAGTCGCCCCTGCGGAACGCTGCTAATTCAGAGGCGCGCTCCATCTTGTTCATCCCGCCGTGAAGCACCCCGCAGTTCATCCCCCGCGTCGCGAGCTTGTCCCGCACGTCCGCCAGGCGGTGGCCAAAATTAAGAAACACAAGCGCGCGTTGCGCGCCGGTGGCGTGAATTGCACTTCTTAGGCGGTCCACTTTGTGCCTGCTATCCGCGACGACGACGTAGTGCTCTAAGTTTTTAGGCAACGCCGCGCTCGCGCTTGAGCGCTCGATGTCGTCGTTGTCCTCCAGCCTTTCCGCGTCGTCTCGGACGTCGTGTACCTTTCCCGCGGTTTTATCCGCCACGATTTGCTTCAAGCCGGGTGCCATGTACTCGTACTGCGTTAGCGTTTCTCTTTTCAAGGTAGCGCTGACAATAACGGTCTGTCTGCCACCAAGCACGCCCTTCCCGGTGTGGTCGCAAATACGAGCCATGTCCCGCCGGAAGTTCGACGCGAGGAGGTCGTCGGCTTCGTCGATCACCAAGCACTTGACGCCGTGCGTGCGAAGGATGCCGTTCCTGGACAGCTCCGCGAGCCGACCCGGCGTACCAATCACGAGCAGCGGTTTCTTTTTCCGCAAACTCTCCTCCTGCCTCCGCACGTTCGCGCCGCCGATGCACTGCTGCGTGATTGACTTGCCGTACTCGCCCAACACCCTCTCCACCTGCCGCACGATCTGCATGGCGAGCTCCTGCGACGGCACCACCACTAAACAACGCACGTCACTTGACCTCTCGTTCGCAGGCAAGCTCTCTTCCTCCAACACCTTGGCGATAACGGGTAACAGGTACGCCATTGTTTTACCACTCCCGGTGTGCGACTGCAGCGCCACGTTGGTGCCCGCGAGCAACGCGGGAATCGCGGCGACTTGCGGAAGGCTCGGTTCCTTGAACCCCGTGGCTTTCAAAGCGGCGCACAGCTTGTTCGGTAACCCGAGCTGTGACCACGTCGGTGGGGCGTCGTCGGCGGGGTTAGTTTCGTCTTCGCAGTCACCTGCAGTCGCGTCAGTCCGCTCGTCGTCATGCGCAACACGGTCATCATCAGCCGCGACGCTCTCATCTGCAACCGCAACAATAGCATCGCCAGATGCCGCGTCACCATGCGGCGGCGGCGGCACCTGACTCGAGTCACTCGCGCCTTCAGCAGCAGCAGCACCGACCCCTGCGTTTTCGTGTGGCGACTCCACCTCGCTGCTGGCGCTGTCCTCGCCGCTCGCGCCGGTCGTGACACGCGTTTGGAACCCGCGGGCGTTCAAAGACAAGCCCGCGACACTCGGGTTGGCCACACGAGTGCGCGACGCGCACGTCGCGAATCGTGCCGCTGTTTCGTGGCGCGGCACAAACCCAGCGCGGGTGACACAAGGTGCGCGCCGAAGACCGCGCGCACCCGAAGGCGCGCCCGCGCGCCCCAAGAGCGTGACCTGCGTCGCCAGGAACGACGCGGCCGCCATCGCTGGTCTCCTTGTCGTGGTCGTGGGTGCGCCCCGGTGGCGCGAAAGTGAGGATGAAGAGCCGCCGCAGCACCTTTTCAGTTTTTCGTGAGACTGGATGATTCGTTCAAGGCTCCCGCGCTTCACTGGTGATTCTTAGTCGAGGGGGCGGCACTCGACGTCGCACGCTCCGCACGCCAGAGACACGTTCCGCCGCCTCCCGGAGACGCGCGGGCGCTGGACGTCGCATTGCTTCCGCCTGCGTGAGCGATGGCGGACGTGGCAGGGGACGAGGAGGTGGAGGCTGAGGAGGTGGTGGCTCGGCCTATCGATTTCGTAGCCGAAGAAACCGACAACGAGCCATTCGCTGAGGAGGTTGAAGAACCTCCCTCGGTGACGCCGGAGTCGGTGGTGACGCGCGTGATGGAAACCGTGGCGGATGCCGTGTTGGAAACAGTACAAGATGTGGTGGACGAAGCCGCGACCGGGGCGCACCGAATTCAAGGCGACACGTGGCTCCTCAACCTGACCGCGATAGCGGAAGGCCTGCAGGGCGTGAACCTGACGGACGGCGTCAACCTTCAAGGCTGGGTGCTCAACATCACCGCGCTTGTGGAGGACGTGCCGTTGTCGGAGTACTTCCCCGTGCTGTCGTTGAAGGAGTGGACGCAGTGGCTGGGGACGCTGGTCATGATCGCGTTCTCCACGCAGTGGATCGTGCTGCGAATACAGAAGTGGATGTACGTCGGACGTCGGGTGGTCGAGGACCTCGTGCCTGGCCCGTTTCATCCGTCTCGAAATCACGACACGAAAAAGCCGAAGCGCGATTTGCGAAAAGGTTTTATTACGCATCGCGCGACGCATCATGACTAACACTCTCCCTCGCCATACTCTCCCTCCCCCTGGTACACCCAAAAAACAGGCGCGCGCAGCGCGGGTGGTACTACACGCTGCAGCAGTCAAAGCACGCGCGTTTGATTCTCCCGCCCGAGTGCGTCACGGAGGCGCCCATGCGGAGCCCGTTCACGCGCTTGACGAAGAAAGTCGCGAGGAAGCTTTCGCGGAAAAAACGCAACGGCGAGTACACCGGGATTTCGTCTATCGACCCGGCGTTGCTCCCCGATGACGCGGTGCCGTTGCTTGTGTTTGTTAACAGCCGGAGCGGCGGGCAGTTGGGCGGGTACCTCATACACATGTTCCGACAAAACCTGAACCCGCTGCAGGTTGTTGACCTTCACAAAACGGACCCGAAAGTCGCGCTGCGGCAGTTTTGCGGTACGTATTTCCCAATCACCACGTTCCGCCTCCCTGATTGCCCATGCGAGACTGACACTTTCTTTTTCATCGTATCAGAGTTACCCAGGGTCCGGATTCTGGTGTGCGGCGGCGACGGCACGGTGGCTTGGATTTTGCAGACCATGGAGAGTCTCAGCGGCGACACACCAAAACCGCCGGTTGGGATTTTGCCGCTCGGCACGGGGAACGACCTGGCGCGCGTACTAGGGTGGGGCGGCGGGTTCAACAACGACTTGATCAGCGAGTTGCTGTTGCAGTGCTTGGAAGGTGCGGCCTTGGGCGTTTCCCAAATCGGAACAACACGAGTTCAAGCCCCTCTTTGAGTGCACTACTCGTGATGTACGTAGATCGTGATGTACGTAGCAGTTGCCAGTACTCGTAACATTTACAATGTGATGTACGTAGCAGTTGCCAGTACTAGTAACAGTTACCAGTACTGGTAACTCTTACGAATATATCGCAAGTGCACTGTTCGGCCCGGTTACTCTCCCAGTGCACTGTATCCGGCCCGATTACTCGGACCCCAATCCCCCATACAGTAAGACTCGGGACTGACCCTTTCTTTTTTTACAAAACAGCGCACCCCGCGATTTTGGACCGCTGGGAAGTTTCCATCACCCCGAGGGACGTGAACGGCCCGCCGCCGTCGCCGCGCAAGGGAAAACGAAGACTACCCGACTCCGAGTACAACAAAGTAACCGAGTTCGAGGACGCCCATGATGTTACACGTGCTGCAGGTGTGGGGAGACGGAGCTCGCGGCTGGGCCGGGGTAACTTGGGCGGCGCCGTTGCCGGAGGTAGCGGAGGTAGCGCCGGTACCGCCGCAAACGCCGCGCGCGTCGCGAGCGGCGCCAACGCCGGACACAGCGATGGGGACGGTCTGGTAACTCGTGACGAAGTCTCCCCCGTAACCACCACCGTGGCGGACACCACAACACACACCAATCCCAAAGAACTGGTTTTCCAGAACTACCTAGGCATAGGGGTTGACGCGCAAGCCGCATTGAGGTTTCACCGCACGCGAACGGTGTCGCCGCATTTGTTCTTTTCAGCGTTCACGAACAAGATTCTGTACGGCCTGTTCGGGTTCCGGGACGTGGTGGAACACAGCTGTGCGGGCCTTCACAAGCACGTGCACGTGATTTGCGACGGCGTGCGGTGCGAGCTGCCTCCTGAAACCGAGGGTTTGATTTTGCTGAACATCAACTCCTTCGCGGGCGGGGTGCGGATGTGGGAGCAAAGCGAGGGGTACGGCGCGTCGAGCATGCAGGACGGGATGGTGGACGTGGTTGTGGTGTACGGAGCTTTGCACCTTGGTCAGTTAAACTGGGGAGTTGACAAGCCGGTGCGTATTTGCCAAGCCAGAAACGTCAAGGTAATCATGGACAAAGGGTTTCCCATGCACGTGGACGGTGAGCCGTGGGAACAACCCGCGTGTACTATTGACATCAAGCTGCGGAACAAGGCGCTGATGCTGCGCCGCACGGCGGACGCGCGGGGGATGTCCATTGTGAAGATGAACGACACCCTGGAGTGGGCGTTTGGGAACGAAATAATCTCATCGACGCAACGAGACGAAATCATGGCCGAAGCCTACCGCCGAGCGGAAAAAGAACGCGTCATCTCCATGGCGTCGCAACGCAGCTCGTCGCTTGGTAATTTGGTGGGGCGGCACAGAAGAGGACGCTCGGGCGGGAGCGACGGGAGCGGAGATTTCTACTAGAGAACGGGTTGGTGATGACGATGGAAAAAATAATACGAAGGTAACACGTAGTTGAAATAAATAGTTATGACGATAAGGTATATGACGATAGCGTCTAGGGTCACGTGAGGTACCCTTAATAAGTTACCATCTACATCTCGGCAAGCTCTTTTACCCACGTCGCTAGGTGCGGGTTCCACGCTTGATGCACCGCCGCTTTTATTTTCTTCACGAACACGTCCTTGGCGGCCGCATCGCCGTCGGAGCACGTCACCGCGAATTCGTACTCGTCCTCGTCGTTGGTGGAGGAAAATTCAGTGAGCTTTATTTCTCCCGTGACTTGTTTCGTGGTCTCGTCATCGCCCTCGGTTTTAACACTGCCTTTCCAACTGCAAGTCACGCTCAAGTCGAAGACGGCGAACTTCTTGTTCCCTTTGCGAAGCGTCACCGATGCGTCGCCTTCAAACTTCGTGACCTCTGAAACACACGCGGTGGTGCCGTCCCCAACCTCGAACGTAACGCTGGTCAACAGCTCACTCAACCGTTCCCGTCCCCATCCCATGCAGTTCTTTTCTTGCCAGTGCCACCCGTTGACGTTCGCGCCGTCGTGCCTCTCGGTCACGACCCACCGCGGGTCTTTCTCGTCCCACAACGCCATCGTGGAAATGGAAAATTAATAAGGGTCTCGTTCCGCGTCCCCGACGACAATCGATGAAGCGATCCAATCACGCACACGTCTCGCGCCAGTCGCGGGAGAACACGTCTTGATGTGGTTGGCGGGTCTACGGTCCACCCAAGGGTCTTCCGCGGTTCCAGGAAGCGGAACGCCGCGGCGCGTCTTGTACCGCGGGGTGCCGCAGGGTGTGCGGCGGCACAGGACGGCGGTCGGTTTTTCCACAATGTTTTTTTTTGCAGGCTGCCCTTCCGTTTCCAGTTTTGGCTCCGCTTTCGTCGTGCGCATTGTTGCTTTCGTTTGACCCCTGTCTCGTCCCCCACTACGCGCGCAAACCGACCCGCGCGCGTTCGGCACGCACCGCGGGAATTTGGACCGTCGCTTTGCTTCCGTCCAAAGCGAAGATGGCCATGCCGGACCAGCTACCTCTCGAGGCGGTCGTGGGTTTCGCGGGATCGATTCCCGGCGGGCTGGTGCTGCATCCGAACGGCAAAACCATGGCGTACCCTCTCGGCGCCACGATCGTGGTGAAGGAGCTCGGGGATAGCTACTCGCAGAGTTTTCTTCAAGGCCACACGGATGAAGTTTCTTGCCTCGCGATATCGAGAGACGGGTCGTTGTTGGCGTCCGGGCAGATCACGAACATGGGGTTCAGCGCGGACATAATCGTCTGGGATTTGCACGCCCGGGAAGTCGTGCATCGAATGAGTCTGCACAAGGTCAAGGTCCAGGAGCTTTCGTTTTCCCACGACGGTTTGTACCTCGCGAGTCTTGGGGGGCAGGATGACAACTCGCTTGTCATTTGGGACGTGAACTCAGGCAACGCGGTGTGCGGCACCCCCACACCGGGGCTCACGAAGTGCGTGCGGTTCCTAAACACGAATTCGGACCAAGTCGTGACGGGGGGCGGCAACACTTTGGTGGTGTGGGACTTTGACCTGGCGAACCGGAAACTTCGCCCCACGCCGTGTAGGTTGGGGAACATACGGAGGGACACGAACTACATCACGATCGACGAAAGGGTAAGTCGGTTTGGAACAGCGCCGGTGGGCGAACAGGGGCAACACGCGCCCGCTTCCCACGGGCCGAGGGGAGGCATTCCACCATTCCCACATCGGGGCATTTTGCTTGTTTTGGAACTCGGGCAAGGAAAAAGGACTGTTTTTTTCCCCGCTCACGTACACGTACGACTTGTACGATGTAAAGACCAAAGTATTGTCTCTGACCCTGCCTGCAATTCCTTCCAAAACACCTTTGTACCAACCTTTTCAAACGTTTTTAAACACAGGACGAGTACATGTACGTCGGTACCACCTCAGGCGACGTGCTTCAGGTGAGCCTCTCCGCGCGTTTGTTCAAAAACGCGGGGCCTGCCAAGCAGCGGGTCCCGAAAGGCATCGCCGCGGTGGCGACGTCGCCGGGCGGCCATGTCGTGGTGGGCGGCGGCGACGGCAGCGTTTCCGTTTTGGAAACCGGCACGATGCGCCTGCTTGCCACGACGAAGCTGGAGGCTGGTGTGACGTCGTGTGTGACGGCCCCGGGGGCGCACAAAGGTACGTGTTGCATTTCCTAAATCCCTCCGACGGTTTGACCATACTCGTACCAGAAGGGACGTCTTAACTCTGCCCTGACTGTTTGTCCATACATCGCGATGTACAAGACTGACACATTTCTGGCAAAACTCCAAGACGGCGGGTTCGGGCTGTACGCGGGAACTGAGACGTGCAACGTTTATTACCTGAAATTCTCCCCTACGCAGGGTTTGCTTTCCGAGCTGATTCAGACGTGCCACGCCACGCAAATCAACGACGTGGCGTTCCCGGTGGGGTACTCAGAAGTGTTTGCTACTTGTGGCGTGGAAAACATCCGGGTATGGCACATCACGGAAGCGCGGGAGCTTTTGCGGGTAGTCGTGCCAAACGTGGAGTGCCTCAGCGTGGCGTTCGTGCCGGATGGAGCTAGTATAATCAGCGGCTGGGCGGATGGGAAAATACGAGCCTTCGCTCCGCAAACAGGCAAGCTTCTGTACGAAATCAACGACGCGCACCCGCACGGGGTGACAACGCTTGTGGGCTCCAGCGACGGCGCGCGGGTGATTTCGGGGGGCAAGGAAGGAAACGTCCGGGTGTGGCGCATAGGCGCGGAGTCGCAAACCATGGTCGCGTCCATGAAGGAACACAAAGGGTGTATCAACTCCCTGGCGCTTCGCGCGAACGACTCGGAGTGCGTCAGCGCGAGCAGCGACGGCAGTTGTATCGTCTGGGACCTGGACAGGTTCGTGCGGCAACACGCGTTGACCGCGAACACGTTCTTCAAGGCGTGCGCATACCACCCTGACGAGAGCCAGATCGTAACGGGCGGTACCGACCGCAAGGTGACGTGGTGGGACTCGTTCGACGGAAGCGCGATTCGAGTGCTAGACGGAAGCGACACCGCGGAGATAAACGCCCTGGACGTGTCAACCTGCGGCAACATGATGGTCACGGGGGGGGCGGACAAGGCAGTCACGGTGTGGGGGTACGACTCTGGCACGAAACTTGTGGTGGGGAAAGGACACAGCGGGGCGGTGACTAAAGTGAAGTTCACCCCGGATGGGGAGAAAATCGTCAGCGTCGGCGCGGAGGGCGCGATTTTCATCTGGAGCAACGTCGTACAAGGCGAGTAGTATCCACGAATTGAGTATCAATACTTGTAAATCGTTACGGGTAGTGTTGGTAGTTCCTCCAGAGTAACACAAAGTTTGTGATATATTTGTGGGTACGATGAGTGATGTTTACGGGTACGACGAGCGACGCGGATGTGTTCGCTTGCTTTTAAATTTTCTCGCGAGGAGTAACAACGCAACCGACGTTTTCCGCCCGATGTCTCCGCCCCGCGTTCCGCGCACTCCGAGCCACTACTCGCCACGTTCGTACTTCTCGTCGCACCTTTTCTCACCGCAAATTCAAACCAAACCAAACTCTCCTCCGCTTAGCGGCCCATGCGTCTCTTGAGGAAGTTGGGAATGCCGCCTCCGCCGCCTCCTCTGGGCGGCGGGGGGGGGGCGCCGTTGTCCTGCGCGCCCCATCCCCCGATGTCGCCCTGCTGCTGCTGCTGCGGCGGCGGCGGCGCGCGCATCCCGGGCTGCTGCTTGCCCGCTTGCGGGTTCGCGCTCGGCTGGAACCCGGTTGCGATGAGGGTAATAGCGACTTCGCCCTCCGCGAGTTTGATGGAAGGGTTCACCACGGCGCCGAAGATGATAAGCGCGCTCGGGTCCACGAGCTCGTAAATAACCTCCGCGGCTTCGTTGACTTCGTGAAGCGTCAGGTCCTTGCTTCCCGTGATGTTCCACACGATCCCGGTGGCGCGGTCGATGCCGAGGTCCAGGAGGGGCGAGGAAATAGCAGCCGCGGCGGCTTCGCGCGCGCGGTTCTTACCAGTGGCGCGGCCGATTCCTGAGATAAAAAAGAAAGTGTCAGTCTCGTATGGGCAATCAGTCGGCGGAATGTGGTGAATGGGAAATACTTACCCATCAGCGACGACCCGGCGTCCGCCATCACCGCGCGGACGTCCGCGAAATCCACGTTGATCAAACCCGGCAGGGTGATGATGTCGCAGATGCCTCGCACGCCTTGCCTTAAGATGTCATCCGCCAACAGAAAAGCGTCCTGCACCGGCAGCGCGGTGTCCACGGCGCTTAACAGGCGGTCGTTGGGAATCACAATAAGGGTATCCACGTTGCGCCTCAACCGCTCAACCGCGTCCATGGCTTGGTTGTACCGCTGCCTGCCTTCGAACTTGAATGGCATCGTGACGATGCCCACGGTCAGGATGCCGGCGGCCTTCGCGACGCCGGCGACTACCGGCGCCGCGCCGGACCCCGTGCCGCCGCCCATCCCCGCCGTGACGAACACCATGTCGCTCCCCGCAAGCGCCTGTTCGATGCTCTGCCGCGACTCCTCCGCCGCTTTCTGGCCGATCTCGGGGTTCCCACCCGCGCCGAGACCTCTTGTAAGCTCCTTGCCGATCTGGATGTGGTTGGCCTGGGAAACCGCCGCGGTGGCCATGGCCTGCGAGTCCGTGTTGACGATCCAAAACTCAACGCCGTTGATGTCGCTGCCCACCATGCGGTTCACCGCGTTGGACCCGCCGCCGCCGACGCCGACGACCTGCGTTTTGTGTTTTTACCGAAAATTGAAACAGAGGAGAGGGTACATTGGTTAGGCATTCGTTCGTGTCATTCGTTCGTGCCGATCGCTAGGCGACGTGAATCAAGGGTTCCGCGGAGGTTACGCGTTTCAGCCATGTTTTCCGAGCCAGTGTTCCCAAGCTGCGATGGCAAATCGTAGTCGAAACGCGAACACCACCGGTACGGGGTACACCCTCCTGGTGGGACGTCGTGACGATGTTTCGCGTAACGAAAACGACGGGAAGATCTGGCCGGTGTCCCGGTCGGTGTCGTCGGGTCGTCATCAACGCACCTTGATACTAGCGGCGTTGAACACCTGGGGAGGCGGTGTCTGTGACGGCGCGGGGGCGTAATCGCCCTGGCCGTCCGCGAAGGACGCGGAGGTGGGGACCGAGACGCCGCGACGCGTCGGCTTGACGCCACCCTGGGGACGCCCCGGCTTGGATTTGGACCCGAAACGTGTAGCGGAAGCAGTGGCCGCGGTGACGCGCACCGCCGCGGAGGACGCCATGGCAGCCATGCTTGGTGCGCGCGAAAGGTTCGAAGGCGCGCGTGCGGTGATACGGTCGCGCGAAGAACTCTGCGTGCGTTGCACCCGACGATCCTGGAAGATGTGTCATCCTGTTTTTTTGGTGCGAGGTCGCGAGAGGGGAACGACCACGCGGAGACTGAATGCTCATACCAAACTGGTTTTACGCGCTTCGATTCGATGTCTTCGGGGGATGCGTTGAAACCAAACCCGCCTCGGGTGCGGTGAACTTGAAACCATACAAGGCGATTCCGCTTTCGAGCTCACCTGACCGAGCCAGAAAATAACCAAAAACAAGTTCCAAGTTTCCGTCCGTTTGTCGTTTGGCCAAAGATTTCACCCGCCGTGGTGCCTCGTACAGGCATTGGAAGGAGCGCGCGCATCGACGCGGCGCCCGGTCCCGAACGCGTTCGGCGATCGTTCCTGTGTTGGGGTTGCGTCAGCGGACGTATCGGAACCAGGCGGTACCACAAAAGCGCGCGTCGTTCGCCGCGGATTGGGGTGGATTTGATTTTGTCGTACGGTAATCGGACGGCGTTCGTTAACTCGTCGCGCCCACCGCCGATCCCAAAACGTCACGCGCGATGGCGTCCGCCGGGTTTAAGGATCTGAGCCTGGAGCAGGTACGCGCGTGTCCCAGACGCATCGAGTGTTACTCCGCGCGTGCACCACCCCGCGCCCGCCCGTTGGGTGGCGCGAAATTTAACTTCCAAATTTGCCAAATCGCCTCCCCCCGCTATCGCCTGACATCACCGTGCCTTCCTCACCGCAGATGGAGGCGGACATCAAGCTGTGCGAGGAGCTCCTCGCGATGGACAGCTTCCCGGGTGACAAAGCCGGGACGAAGAAGCCGTTCTCGGCTGTGACTTCCGTTGACGCGAATTCGGCGCAGGACGGCGGCCGGCTCACGGATGCGCGACGCGGCGAGATCATGCTTCGGCTGAACAAACACAAATCGTCGCCGCCCGAGGAACAATCAAAACCGCGGCCCGCTTTCGAGACGCAACCCGCGACCGAAACGAAGCCCCCCGGGGTGATGACCGCGGCGGAGAGACGAGACCGGGTGCAGCATTTGTTGCGTGAGCGAACGCAGAGGTTATCGAACACGGGAGTCCAAAGCGGAGCGAGCGCCGCGGCGCATTCGCCGTCGTACTCCTCGGGAAACGCAAACGCAAACGGTTTCACGCCCGATTCGGCGCGGCGCGGAAACGGGAACACGGGTTCATTCATCACGCCCGCGAAGGCTGCTTCTGTTGCGGGTCACCCTGTGGCGCGCCCCGCGAGCGCGCCTCGCGAGCGCCCCAGGCACCCCCCCGGGGTCTCCGCGCCTTTCAACCTGAGTGCGATGAAAGGCGGACGGCACTCGCGGGAGGCGATCGCGGCGAAGGCGAAACAGGCGGAGCAGGCGGAGCTGACGTTCAAGCCGGCCACGAACACCCGGCCTCGTAGCGCGAAAACTGTTCTGATGGACACCGTGACCTCGGAGGAGAGGATTTCGAGGCTCAGCACACCGCGAACGAAGCTGTGGCAGCAGTGCGAGCAAATCAGGAGCGACCGAACAAGGGACGAAACAAAGGAGTGCACGTTCGCGCCGCGCGTGGGACGAGGGCCGCGCATGGCGGGCGCGAGTAACAGTACGTCCTATCCCGACCGCCTGTACGCGGACGGGGAGACGCGGTACCGAAAACGCGAGGAGTCACGGCGACAGCTCGTGGAAGCGGAAATAAACTCGTTCCCGTTCCAACCCGCGATCAACGACAACTCGCGCGCCGCGGTTGAGGCGGGCGGGTACCGCCCGATTCACGAGCGCGTCGGGGAGCTTTTGCGGAAGCGAAACGAAGCCCTCGCCGCGGCCAGGGTGCAAGTGGAGCTGGAGAACCCGGATTTGACCTTCGCGCCGAAAGTAAACGAGTCCTCCAGGGCGATCGCGCGGGGGTTGGAGATGGAGGGAGGCTTCGAAGGGCGGTGGCCCGTAGAGCGCGACTCTCGCGCGAGCGCGTCGCGACCGTCCTCGGCGAGGGCGTCGGCGTCGGTCAACGGCGTCGGCGCCGGCCGCCCTTCAAGCGCGCGTCGACGGTCGTACGACGCGCGCGCGCGGGACGAGCACACCTTCGCCCCGAAGCTCAACGACAACACCAGACGTCTGTGCGAGATGATGGCCGAGGAGGGCGTGCGCGGAGGGAATGGGAGTTTCCTGGAAAGGCAAGCCGAGCACCTGGCGAAGAGCCGCAAGGAAAAAGACTCTTTCCGCGACGCGCTGGAAAGCGCCGACTGCACGTTCCACCCGAACACGGGCAACACACACGAAGTGCTTTTGCGGTCAAAGCACGTGGTGCGTTTAGGCGAGACCCCTCGCGAGCGCATCGCGCGCCTGGCGTTTCTGGAAAAGCAACAAAGAGACGTTACCATTCAGCAAGCCCAGGACGCGTATCACGCGCAGTTTTCCTTCAGGTAAGTATTTCCCAATCACCACATTCCGCCGACTGATATATAAGACTGACATTTACTTTTTTACAATCAGGCCGACGCTTTCAAACTCGGCGCGGGGGAAAAGCGCCACGCCGCTGCACGAGCTCGTGAGTAACCCCCGGGGTGCTGAAATACGTGCTGCGGCTGAGGCCGCGGCGCAAGAGGCGTTTGCCATGGCGCATTCCTTCGAGCCCAACGTCGGGGCGAAACACGCGGATGCGGTGCCGCGGCCGTTCCAGGTGAACTACTCCCTGAAGGACGGCATCACGACGCGCATCCGGGAGTACCGCCGCGAAAAAGAGGTGGTGCTACAAGAAGCGCGCAACGAAGCCGAATTTCGGGAACTGGAGGCGTGTACTTTCCAGCCGAATTTCGGTAAGGTACGACGTTCGCAAACAAAGCAACCCAGCGGTGTGGGTGTCCATGACGTTGTACCAGGGCTGGGAAGGCACCTGGAGCTCCGGAAAAGAGCAAAGGCGATGGCGGACGAAACGAACGCGCGCGCCGCGAAGGTTTTCTTGGAAGACGTCGGGTCGCTTTCGCGGTAAGTATTTCCCATTTACCACATTCCGCTGACTGATTGCCCATACGAGACTGACATATTTTTTTCTTACAATCAGGACGCACCGGCAGACCGTGCCGTTGTCGCCAAAAATAAGCGTCAACCCGAAAGCGCAGCAACGAAAGCTAAGAGCGGTGATGGAGAAGGAACAGCGGGAAAGGGAGGCGTGTACGTTTCGGCCGATGACGAACGAACGACCGCGGAAGGCGCTCATCGCGAAAATCTTAGCCGAAGACGACGGGTATTAGGCACGGAATCGTCGCATATCTTATAACTATTGCGGAGACTATGTACTTCTACCAATCCAGACTACCTAATACTTCTCTCCTCACGACTACTTCTACCCATCCAGACACCTAAACATACTGCTCTATTCTTTAATGGTGTACCCCATGTACCGCGAGTTATCCACCTGCGCCGTCAGGTCCTCGGTTTGCTTCGCGTCGAACGACCGAATCCAAATCTGCATGGGTTCCGCCAGCCTCGACGAATCCGGCGCTTCCGTGTTTTGCGTGCGTAAAAACCGAACCTGCGCCTGCGCGCGTTTCAGGGTTTCCCAGGGTAACTCCCTGGTGCCCGGGTTCCCGTCCTTGCCGTTGTACGGGTTGACGTAGAACTGGTGCGTGACGTACACCCCGGCGCTCCCCGTGGACAGCTGGTCGACGCGTAAATCGAACTTAACACGAACGCACTCCAAAGGGCACGGCGGTCGGCAGTTCTCCACGCACTCGTCGATGCAAAGCGGGGTCAGCGCTGTTGGAATCGCCCCGACCCAGCCGCCTTCTCGGAAAACGGGCGTGAAACCAACCACAGGGCGCTGCGTGTAGTACGTACTGTCGTACTCCACCGCGGGGGGGTCGCAGAACCAGCCGTACGGCCCGACGGCGCACACTCTTCCATCGGTTGTGGTGGCGCTCGTAACCGCCAGCGGGTTGTCGTCGTTGGCTTCAAGGGCGAACGCCGCGGGGTAGACGCACGCCGCGAGGACGCACCCGAGCACAAGCGCCGCGCGCGTGGACAACGACATCGCGCGCCGCCGAGTGACATAGGCAACGCACGACCAAGCCAACAACATGGAAAGCCTTTTACGTTTTTTTGGCAAACTTTTTCGTTCCAAAACCGGAATCGTGAAAATCTCATTCCCCCCGCCGGGTACTGGGTCTCATCACTTCTCGGCGCGTTCCCCCCCTCGTCCCCGACCGCCTTCGCGATGTCGTGGATTTACGGTGCTACCGGAGAGATGGGTTTCTGGAACGAGCAGATCAAATCCGAGGCCCGGGTGAAACAGACGTGGGAACGGACGTACGGGGTTTCGATTCCGACGGAAAAAGCGGGCGCGGATGCGAAAAAAGCGTCGTCCGAGGCGAAGGAAGCGGCGCACAAATTGTACATCACTACCGCCACGGCGCGGCCGAAACTGGGCAAGGTGCCGCCGACGTGGCGAACCAAGTGCGGACCCACGGGGATGACGCGAACCTGGGTCCCGACATCGGCGAAAGCGTCCGCGGATGATGACGGAATGTGATTCACAATGTTATAATCCTAAAATCTGAATCTCGCCATCTCAGCTGTCAGGTCTCACCCGCGCGACTTCACGCGCGCCATACTCCGAAACGTCACAGTATCAAGGGTCTCTGACAAGTCCTGGCGTTTTTAAACGATGTCTACTACCGATGTCTCCACCAAGGAAGCTGCTCTCGTCGATTTTCGTGACCTGTACGCGACCTGAACGCGGTGAACCCTGGCCGAAAGTGTCAGCCCGTCCAAGCCTCCGTGCGCCCCATTGCTCGTGCCACCCCCAGCCACTGGCGGGTGCGCAGGTTGCACGGCGCGCGCCCCCCTCGCTCGCGTCGGGAGATGTTGTTCGCGGCAGCGCGCTCCGCTGCGAGGGCGGGCCGCGGGGGCCGAGGCCGCGCCTATCCCCCGGTGGCGCCTCGAGGCTCTCCGCGCGGTCCGCTAGGGTTGCCGCGCGGAGCGGATGCGCGGGGGGCGCCACGGTCGGGGGGCGCGGCGCGTCGGCGGGTGGGCTGGCCTGCTCCGTCCGCGGGGTCGCCCGGCTCGGCGGCGGCGTTGACGCGCGCCGCGCCGCCGCCGCGACCCGCGCCCTGGGCTCCGGCGATGCCCGCGATGGCTCTTCGTACGACGACAAACTCGCGGCCGCCCGCGCCGCTCGCGCAGTGAAGCCGACGCCGGGGGGGCGGCGAGGGCGGGCGGGCGGCTGGCAGCGGGTCGCGTGATGCGAGGGGAGGCGGCGGCGCAAGGGGCGGGGGTCGGGGCGCGGGGGGTGGCGGGGGGCGAGCTGCCGCCATTGCGCTGAACCGCCTCATCACTCAGGAGGGGTCCCCAGAGGGTGTGCTTTGCCTGGTGGCGGAAGAGCTCGGTAACCTCGATGACGTGAACGTGGCCACCGCGTTCAGCAAGCTCGGCAAGCTCTGCAGCTCCAGGTCGTTTCCGCGCAACATCGCGGCGGACGACAGGTTTCGCGGGTTGACGGTGGTAGCGCGCGACATGTGCGCCGACGGCCGGCTCCAGGCGCAAGCCGTGGCGAACATCACGCACGCCGTGGGGAAGATGAGCGCGGCAAGGAAGCTCGCCGCCGACGACGCGGATGTCCAGGACACGCTGGCGGCGCTGGAAGGGCGGGTGGTGCTCGTGGCTTCGCACATGGTGCCTCAGGAGGTGGCAAACGCAATCTGGGCGTTCGCGACACTCGGGCTGATGCCGGGGCTGAGGCACGGGCGGCGTTGGAGGCTGCGGTGGTGCGGGTGGGTCCGGACATGGATCCCCAAGCCGCGGCGAACGTTGCGTGGGGTTTTGCGACGCTCGGGTGGGAGCCGGGGGCTGAGGCGCGGGCGGCGCTGGAGGCGGCGGTGATGCGGGTGGGTCCGGACATGAATCCCCAGAACGCGGCAAACGCTGCGTGGGGTTTCGCGACACTCGGGCTGATGCCGGGGGCTGAGGCGCGGGCGGCGCTGGAGGCTGCGGTGGTGCGGGTGGGTCCGGACATGACCGCCCAGAATGTGTCGAACACGCTTTGGAGTGTCCTCTCGCTGGCCGCCACGCGAGCTGTTCCGCTTCCCGCGTGCTATCCCTCTCTGTGGCAGGCAGCCTGTGGGTTCGAAGAGCGTTCGTTGAATCGTGTCGAAATTTTAATGCTGTTTCACGCGCACCTGATACACACCGAGCTGGTCGGCGGAGTTACGCGGGGTGAGGTGACCTTCCCGCCGTGGATCATGCACCAGGCGCGCGAGGCATGGATGCATTCGGCTCGGGACGACGTGACGGTTTCGAGTGCGGTCAAAGAGATCGCGTCAATCCTCGGCGACCTCGGCATTCGTAACGAGGTGGAGCGCCTCACGGACGACGGCTACTTCTCGGTCGACGTGTACCTGCCCAACGACGACGTCGCGCTGGAGTTTGACGGGCCGTCCCATTTCATCAAGATCTGTGACGGCGGCGAGGGGGCTGCACCAGGCGGCGTAGGCGACGCGTCTCGCGCCTCGACGAGGAAGACGATGCGCACGGAGTTGCGCGACATGTGTCTCGTGAGGCGCCATCGCGCGGTCCTCATCGTGCCGTACTTCGAGTTCGCCAAACTGGAAGGTCGGACGGAGAAGACCGAGTACGTGGCGGAGAAGTTGAGGGCAGCGGGTGTGGCCATGCAGGCGGTGCACCGCGACGGCGAGGAGGAGAAGTAGGCCCGACCGGTTTGGCGGTGCGTGTTGCCAGTATCAAAACCCCGAGTGAGATGAAAGCGCGCCTGGCGTGTGCACATCTGGCCATCGCGCTTTAACCGTCGTCGTTCGTGTCGTATCCCACGTCTATTCCAATTCTAAGTACCTAAAAAGACACGACGCACGCCTGGGGACGTGCATCGAGCAACCACGCACGCGCAATCCGGTCAAGACCGCGCAACCCTAAACCCTAAACCCTAAACCCACACCGTGCTTGTTTCAAACGCAACGCCCCGGGCGTCGCGCTTAAGCGCCGCGAATGAAACGCCCGGCCCGTGTGGGACGTTATTGTTCGTTTCCACCGCGGCGTGCGCCGCGCCCGTGCCGATTGCGAGTGCGAGTTCCATCCCGCACCCTGACGCGAGCGCCACGACACAGCCCGCCACGAGCGCGTCACCCGCGCCGACTAAACTGCGTACATGGGTGGCTGGAAAAGCGGGCACGTAGGTACACGAAAACGCGTTTTGTGTTTGTGGTCGTGTAAGTGTCTGTCCCCCAGTCGCGTCGCGCGTTTGTCTCTGTCCTCCAATCGCGTCGCGCATTTGCGTCGGAAATCCTCCAATCACGCGCCGGCACAACACAGCCCCCCGCGCACCGAGCGTGAGCACTACGTTTCCAACACCCGCGGTCAGGAGCGTGTCTATGTCTTTTCGATGGCAGTGCGCGATTTCCACGGCGGCGACGTTCGGGGATGGCGTTTCTTTGGACGAGGCGGGAAGATCGGTTTCGTTTTCGTGTTCGTGTTCGTCATCCCCCCTCGCCGCGCTGGCCATCGCAATTAGTTCCTGCAGATTGGGCGACACCACGTCCGTTACGCCGAGAATGCCACCCTGCATGGCCCTTGTCGATTTCGCCACGGACACGGGTTCGAACCACAGGAGGGGTGTTTTTTTTTTTTTACCGGAGCCGTTGCGCGCCGCCGCCGCCGCGGCGCGAAGTGCGCTTGGACGCAAGTTGCCATCCAGCACAACCACCGCCGCTTTTTCCAGACGGTTTTGGTGCGAATCAATCCATGCTTCGTCCACCATGCGCTCCACGAGCTCGCAATCCGCGACCGCACAGGACACCTCTCCGCTTGTGTCCAACACGACCGCCACCGTGGGGGTGGCTTCGCCCGCGCACACGCGAACGCCGGCGCAAACTTTGGAGTTTTAAGAAAAGTGTCAGTCGTGTATAGGCAAACAGTCATTGGATTTTCGAAATGCAATAAATACTCACCTCCCGAGGTCGTATCAAAAAGCCCCCGCCACGCCTGCAGCAACGCGCCTCCCGCCAAGTCATCGCCCACCGCGGAGATGAGAAACGGGTGGGGCGCGCCGGGGGGCGCAATGTGGACCACGCCCTCGGCGATGTTGCGTCCCACGCCCCCGGGGGTCTGCCGGACGCGACCTGGACAGGTGGTGCCTCGGGTCAGCGAGTGGCCCGGAAACGGGGACGCACGCACGTCCATCACCATGCCTCCGACCACCACTACCGCGCCGGACACCGAAGACGGGGACGTCGTCTCCACCAGGTGCGCGACGCGGCGACGCGCCGCGGCCGCGCGCATTTTTTGGTTGACCTTGACCAAGACGTGCGGGGTGTTGTGGGGCGTGCCTCGTTCAGCTTCCTGTTGATTGAGACGGCACCTGACTGCGCAGAAAAAGTGAAAAAACGCCGGCCATCCATTTCCCGAAACTCGAACTCGGATGACAGTTCATCCCGATTTTTCGAGAGGATCTCCTTCGTGTATGGGTATTTCACCATGCCAAATCTGTTCTCGAAAAAGGCAGTTTTTCATTGGCCGATTTCGATTCCGACGAACGAACCGCTTCCAAAACGGCATTGCGACGATGGGTGGATGGGTACCATCATTCCCGCACACACACAACACACAACATGTCCGCCCTTACCTTCTCCGCTTCCGTCGTCAAGGCCGTCGTGCCCACTACCGGCGCCCGCCGCGTGTCCGCCAGGCGCGGCGCCGTGAAGGTCAGGGCGAACATGTGGCCGGTAAGTGTCCCGTCCCATTGGTCCGTCTTTCGGGATCCTCGTCGTCAGCAACCCGATTTTTTCTGGTCGATCGTGCAGTCGCCAACCGCGACCGTCGCGACCGTGTCTGACCCTGACACCTCCCAAATTTCCACCACCACAGGAGCCCGGCACCTACCCCGGCGCCCCCGGCGCGGACACGGAGTCGCCTCTCGGGAACGACGACGTGCTTTCCATGACCAAAGCCGCGGAGTACGAAGTTATTCACGGCCGATGGGCCATGCTGGCGATACCCGGCATCGTGGCGCAGGAGCAAGCCACTGGTATCCCGTGGTACGAAACCGGCGCCCTGTGCACCCCCACGTCGTGCCTGGAGAACTACACTTTCCCCGGCGCACCCGCGCCCCTCGCGCCGGAAGGCAGCGGCTTGCCCTCGTTCTGGGCCGTCGTCGCGATCCAAGTCGTGGCGCTCGGCCTCGCCGAGGCGTACAGGGGAGGGCTCACCGCGCCCCCCAAGGGCTTCCCCGAACCCTCTCTGTACCCCGGCGGCCGCTTCGATCCCTTCAAGCTCGCCGAGAAAGGCGACCTGGAGAAACTGAAGCTCCAGGAACTGAAGCACTGCCGACTCGCCATGGGCGCGTTTCTCGGGTGCCTTGCGCAGCACGCGTACACCGGCGTCGGGCCCGTCGCGAACGTCGCCGCGCACGTCAACGACCCGACGCACGTGTTCTTCGGCTCTAACGCCTCGCTCCTGCCCCAGTAAGCAAAGGGCGTTGGTGATGCACGGGCGTTATTAGGAGAGACGCCCGAAACGAGAAAACGGCCTGATGTACAATTATTTTTTAAAAGAAAAGTCTTTTATTCATTGTTAATGGACGCGGTCCGCACGCGGCACTCGACACAAGAGTGCCCACTGCAGAACCAAGTCGTACTTGGAGTCATCGGGGTCATCGGAGCTCTCGTTCTAGTCTATTGGCTGGACACCCGTTCGCGCGCATAACCAATGCAAAATTTCGAGGTGTTCGCAGTCCTCCGCCATACGAAACGTGTCTGCGTCCCACGGGCAGCCGTTCGCGTACGCCCACTGCAGCACCTCGAGATGCCCGCCTTGTGCCGCCCCCTCGCACGTCTGCGCGCTCCACGGACAGCCGTTCGCGCGCGCCCACTGCAGCATCTCGAGGTGCCCGCCCTCCGCCGCACACGTACACGTCCACTCGTCCGACGGGCAGCCGTTCGCACGCGCCCACTGCAGCACCTCGAGGTGTCCGCCCCCCGCCGCCCCCGCGCACGTCTCCTCGCTCTACAGGCAGCCATTCGCGCGCGCCCACTGCAGCATCTCGAGGTACCCGCCCTCCGCCGCTGCCGCGCACGTCTCCTCGTTTCATGGGCAGCCGTTCGCGTGTGCCCACTGCAGCACCTCAAGGTGTCCTTGCCATGCCGCCGCCCAACACGTGCCTGTGCCCCACGGCGCGCGGTTCGCGCGCGTCCACTGCAGTAACTCGAGGTGTTCGTCCTCCGCCGCATGCGAGCACGTCCTCTCGTTCCACGGCGCGCCGTTCGCGCGCGCCCACTGCAGCACCTCGAGGTGCCCACCCGCCGTCGCCGTCACGCACGTTTCCTCGTCCCACGGCGCGCCGTTCGCGCGCGCCCACTGCAGCATCTCGAGGTGACCGCGCAGCGCCGCCTTCGAGCACGTCCTCTCGTATCATATCACGGGCAGCCGTTTGCGCGCAACCACTGCATCACCTCGAGGTGCCCGTTCAACGCCGCTGCCGCGCATGTCTCCTCGTCCCAAGGGAAGTCATTCTCGCGCAACCACTTCAGTATTTCGAGTTGTCCCGCCCCCGCCGCCCACATGCACAAGCGACCGTAGTCGTCATCCAGGTCACCTCGCTGATGCAAGAGCTGCATCCCGCTTAAGTCGCCGAGCTCTATGGCTTTCCAAGCTTCCAGTTTGTACACTCTACGCCCCATCGCCGCCACCGCATCGCGCATCTCACGACTCACCGCTCGGAGCCGTGCGAGATCTGAGGGATCGGGCAGATTGCCCGAACTTAGGACGTGCGTGATGAGGATGTGGACGGGCAGAGCCGCGAAGGCGTCACCAGCGTCGCGCTGATGCGCGATATTACTAAACGCGCGAGTGTTGGGGTAGGAGGTCGGCATGTTGCGTCGTTGCGCAGGTGAGTGTGACTTAAGAGCAAACGTGTTTTCGGGGCTTCCGAGGAAAGCGTTTCTTTTCTGATTGGCGGGGAAACGCTTTTCTCGGAAGCCTCGACGCACAACGACGCGCGCACGACACCTTCCGCGATGTCTTTCGACGCAGCGCATACCGCCATGACTGACCCGGACGGTGATATCGCGACCGTCACTACTCCCGCGAGCCTTGCCGAAGCGCAAGAAGCCATCCCCCGCCTCCCCGACCACCTCGTCGTCGCGCACATTCTTAGATCTGAGTATTTCGACGACCCCGCAGATCGCGGTGGCGGCGACGGGGCTTCGGTTTGTGGAGCTTGGTGAAGAAGAAGCCGTAAAGCTCGGATGCTTGAGCGCGCTGCAGCGCCTGCAACGGGGAGGTCGCCTGTCGCGTCGAGAACGCCTTTGTGAGGCAGCGGCGAGGGTTGGAAATCTCGAGGAGTTGCAGGCGTTGCGCGCGGACGGCTGGCCGTGGGACGCGTTTACGTGCTCGGAGGCGGCGCTGGGCGGGCACCTCGAGGTGCTGCAGGAGTTGCGCGCGCAAACGGCTGCCCGTGAGACGCGTTTACGTGCTCGGGGGCGGCGCTGGGCGGGCACCTCGAGGTGCTGCAGTGGGCGCGCGCAAACGGCTGCCCGTGGGACGCGTTTACGTGCGCGGGGGCGGCGCTGGGCGGGCACCTCGAGGTGCTGCAGTGGGCGCGCGCAAACGGCTGCCCGTGGGACGCAGGTACGTGCGCGGGGGCGGCGAGGGGCGGGCACCTCGAGGTGCTGCAGTGGGCGCGCGCAAACGGCTGCCCGTGGGACGCAGGTACGTGCGCGGGGGCGGCGCTGGGCGGGCACCTCGAGGTGCTGCAGGAGTTGCGCACGCAAACGGCTGCCCGTGGGGCTCAGAGACGTGCATGTATGCGGCGATGGAAGGGCACCTCGAGGTGCTACAGTGGGCGCACGCAAACGGCTGCCCGTGGGACGCAGGTACTTGTATGTTTGCGGCAAAGGGCGGGCACCTCAAGGTGCTGCAGTGGGCGCGCGCGAATGGCTGCCCATGGGACGAGCGTACGTGCTCGTACGCGGCAGAGGGCGGGCACCTCGATGTGCTGCAGTGGGCTCGCGCGAACGGCTGCCCTTGGGACGAGTGGACGTGCTGGTTTGCGGCGAAGGGCGGGCAGCTCGAGGTGCTGCAGTGGGCGCGCGCGAACGGCTGTCCGTGGAACGCGGCGACGTGCATGTATGCGGCGAGATACGGGCACCTCGAGGTGCTGCAGTGGGCGCGCGCGAACGGTTGTCCGTGGAACGAAGGCACGTGCAGGTGGGCGGCACAGGGCGGACACCTCAAGGTGCTGCAGTGGGCCCACGCGAACGGCTGCCCGTGGGACCGGAACACGCGCAATTTTGCGAGCGGGCACGTATTGGAGTGGGCGGTGGCGAACGGCGTACCCTAATAGTGCGAACAAGTTTCGCGGCGATTTGAAAAGTAGCGCTATGGAGACGTAACAACAACCTATTCATCTTCGCTCTCCTTGAAACCCCTCACATTGTGCCGAGCGCGGTCACGTGTGCGCGAAGCGAACTACGATCACCCCTACCCCGGTCAGCGGTTGATTTTGAAATCAATCAATTCCATTCAAGCTACGTTGTTTTTGCTCCCCACTCTGCGAATCGGGAGCCCGTTTACTCTCGCGAGCTCGCACTCGCGCGCGCGCGCGTTCAGGTTCCGCGCGGATTGCTCGCCCGTTTCCTGTACCAGCTTGGCGAACATGCTGTCGCTGTCCCGCAGCATCTCCGCCGGCGTGGCCATCGCGACGAGCTCGCCTTTGTCCAGACACACGACTTGGTCGTTTTCGATGATGGTGTTTATTCTGTGCGCGATCGTCAGCACGGTGCGCGACGCGAAGTGATCCGCGATGACGTCCTGCATGGCTTTGTCTGTTTCCAAATCAACACTCGCGGTGGCCTCGTCCAAGCACACGACCTTGGTATCACGCAACAGCGCCCTGACGAGGCAAAGCATCTGCCGCTGCCCCGCGGAGAAGTTCTCGCCGTACTCGGCAACCGGGGCGAGCAGCCCTAGGCCGTGCTCCCCTACCGCCTTTTTCATGCGCGCCGCGTCCAGGGCGAACCAAAGCGTCTCGTCCCTGTGCTCCTTGAACGGGTCCAGGTTGTCCCGGATGTTCCCGCTGAACAAAATGGGGTCCTGGGGAATGCACGTGATTCGCGACCGTAAATCTTTCAGCGAAATCTTGGACGTATCCACGTCGTCCAGCCAAATCGTCCCTGAATGCATCTCGACAAGCCGCCAAAGCGCCACGATCAACGTGGATTTGCCGCTCCCCGTCCTTCCCACGATGCCCACTTTTTCGCCAGCCTTGACGGAAAAAGAAACCCCGCGCAACACAAGGGGCAAACCTGGTCGGTACCGCATCTGCACGTTTTCGAACTTAAGGAAACCCGCGGACGGCCAGTTTTGGTGCACCGGGTTTACCACGCCGTTGTTACTCAACACCGCGCCGGTGGCTTCCTCCGGCTCCAACGCCGTGTACTCCACCACGCGCTCCACGCTTACCATGTTGCTTTCCAGCTCGGACACGATGCGAATAAGCCACGACAGCAAGCCGGTCATGTCGATGGCGAAGGACAGGGTCAACCCAACAAGCGCCGCGTACGTGCTTCCCCTTTGCCACACCCCGAAGCACGCCACGACGAACGTGATGGAGTTCCCGATCGTCTCCAGACGAACCGGTAGCCACCGGTCGCACCCGCACTTCTGGGTGTAATCCGCGCGTTGGTTGATGCTGATCCGTTCCTCGTTTTCGTCGATGAACCGCTTTTGATGCCCGAAGGCCCGGATCGTGCTGATGCCACTCAACGTCTCGCCGAAGTGCGCGTAGATGGGTGACCCGGAAGTACCGTCCAATCGCTTGGCTTCCCTGTAGCCGGGGCGAAAAAACCACTGCACGTAGTAGTAAAGCGCGCCGATGGGCACCAGGCACGGCATCAGCGTGGGCATGACCCACGCCATGACCACCAGCGTCCCGAGCAGCAACAAACCGAAACTCACAAAGCTCGATACGCTCTGCACCAGGGTGTTATCAAGCACGTCCGTGTCTTTGGTGAACCGCTGAATCACGCGTCCTAGCGGCGTGGTGTCGAAGAAACGCAACCGCGTGTGCAGGGTCGCGGTGAACAGCTGTAGGTGAAGCGTGTTCGCCGCGGCTAAACTCGCGAGCGCCCAGGAAAAGGTCCTGGCCCAGGAAACCGCGGCTTGCCCCACTCCAATACCCGCGAACCCACCGAGGTACTCGCCGTTGGTCATCCCGGCGAAGTGTTTTTCGCTCCAAAACGCGAGCCACACGCTGCTCAGGATTGATAAACCGCGCTCCACGATCACCGCGAGCATTAACAAGGTCAACAGCAAATTGCTTCCCATGGCGCGGATGTACGTCCGGTACGTCTTTCCGGAAACAGCCCCCTCCGCTCGTTTCTCTTTCGTCATCGTGTTTACGGTGTCCACCTGCTTCGCATCCCGGCAGTCCATGGAGGCTCGCGACTCAGAGCTTCCCGCCAGCGCGCCCGCCACGCCCGTGGTGGGCATCTCGGTTTTCTTACTCGCCACGCCGTGCGTCGCCGCGGCGGCGGCCTCGCTGAGCTCGCCGATGCGACCCTCGTGCTCTTCTTCGGTGTGATCCACGGTCGCGGTAGGTAACGTCACAGGAAAATCGGTCGGTGCTGGCGGTTCTTTCCCAGGACTCAGCGGCGCGTTTTCGTCCTCGCCGTGGTACGACTCCATGAGCTGCTTGAACGCCCCGCCTTTCTTAGCCGTGAGCTCTTGGTAGGTTCCGCGCTCCGCAACCTCGCCGGCCGCCATCACTACGATGTGGTCCGCCTGGTGCACGAACTGCAGCTGGTGCGTCACGAGCAGCACGGCTTTGTCCTTGAACACCCCGGTTTCCTTGCTAAGGCACTTACCAAACAAGTCCTTCGCGACGTGCGCGTCCAAGGCGCTGAGTGGGTCGTCCATCACCACGAGCTCGGCGTTTGCGTACACCGCCCTCGCGATTGCGGTCCTTTGCTTTTGCCCGCCACTCAACGTGATGCCCTTCTCGCCAATCTCGGTTTCGTCCCCAAGAGGCAACAAAGAGACGTCGCTGCCCAGGCACGCGGCGTCAAGCGCGTTGTCGTACCGCATCTTGTCGAAACTCTTGCCGAACAAAACGTTCTCCTTCAACGAAAGCGACTGCACCCACGCCACCTGCGCGACGTACGACGTGGTGCCTTTGATCACGGGCGCGCCGGCGGTCGCGTTCGTTCCGTCGGGAGCGGCGCAGCCGTGCATCTCCCCGAGCAGCGCGGCGATGAGGGCTGATTTGCCACTACCTACCGGCCCAACCACCACGGTGAGTTGATTTTTCTTCAAGGTCAAGTCGATGTTCCTAAGAAACGGGGTTTCGGGAATCTTGGACCCCGAAGGCGACGCGTTGAGCGCCGTCCAGTGGAAGTACCCGCCCGAGATCTTAGCAACCACGTCCGGGTCTAGGGTGTTGTCTGTGACTAGTACCTGATCCGCATTGACCACCTGAGAAGAAGCTACTTCTTTCTTTTCAGCTTCCTCTTGCTCCTTACCCTCCACCTTCGCCGGCAGCGCCACCGTCGTGGCGAGCGCTTCCGGCAAAGAGAAGTATTTCTCCAGCCGCCGCAGCGCGACGAGTGCGTCCGCGACCATGGCGAGGCACTTCGGGTAGAACATCACGGGGAACCGAAGCAGCGAGAACAGGGATAGTGAGGGGAAAATGACATCCGGGGTCATTTCTTTTTTCATCACCCCGGAGTACAGCGAAAACGCCGCCACCGCGACAAGGGTCGGCCCCGTGTTCATAATCGCCGCGTTCAGGGCGTTTCGGTTTTGCACTCCCTTGGCTTTCTCAATCTCGAGCCTGCGCACTGTCTCCACCTCTTTCCGCAGCGCGTCTTCCCAGGCGTTGAGTTTTAAAATTTTCACCCCGGAAAGGGCTTCGTTTTGAAGTTTCACGCGTCTGTCCGTGAGCTTCATTTGTTCACGTCGCAACTTGCTGATCATCTGGAAGAAAACTTTCTGCAGCGGAATCAACACGACCATCACGGCAAACCCACCGAACGCGGCCCACCCGAGGTAGAAGTACAGTAAGGTCATGTACCCTACGACTTGAAGCAGTCCGGACCACAGCACGTTGATGAACAGCATCAAATCACCAACGCGCTGCGCATCCAGTTGCATGTGGTTCAACACCTCGCCTGTTGTGCTTCCGTCGCGGCCGGCGGCGGACAGTCGCGTGGTTTTGCGGTACACCGCCGTGGCCAAAGCGCCTTTGATGCAGATCCCCGAGGCCTGTGCGTAGTAGAAGTAAACCTGTTCCAGGATTGTGCGGAACACGGGGATGAAGAACAACAGTAGGCAATACGCGGCGCCGTATGCGTTCACGCTTCCGTTCGCGACGAACAACTCCAGGGGGTGGGTTTTGTCCGCGATGAACCGCAGGAAACCGCCCAGCACTACCGCCGGGAGAAACTGCACCAGGTCGTTGAGCAGTTTGAAGAAACTGCCCGTTAAAATAGTCGCGCCGAAACACTGCCACAGCGGCTTGACAACAGCGGGCAGGAACGGTGTTTCGTGCGGTGATTTTTTGGTGTTTTTCGCGCCCGCGCCGTTCGCGGCGGTCCATTCGTTTTGTTTTGTTCGTCGTTCCCTCTCCTCACGAAGCGCGAGTTTAAGTTTCACCTCGAACTGCGCGCTGTTCGAAGACGCGAGGTACTCCATTGGCAGGGGTAACAAGTCGTCCATCTCTAACGTTCGCTCGCCCCCGAGTTTCAAAAATGGAGTCACCCAAAGGTACAAAGCCTTGCCGATAAGGCCGTGCTGCGCTCTTGACGAAAACGTGGTGCCGCCCGCCGCCGACGACGCCTCAGATTTCGGTGATGTTGGTGACGACGGCACCCTGGTGAACCAAACGCGTTTGCCCGCTGGCTTCTGCGCATCGGGGGCGGCAGTGGTGGTCATGGTCCTCGCACGCGCACGCCGATGCGTCTGGCGACTCTGGTGACCTGGTGCGCTCTTCACAGTGACGCCGGTGCTGCCGAGATCTGTTGTCATCAGCTCGAATAACGAACCGAATAACGCGACTTCGTCACGCTATTCCTTTGCGGTTTGGTGCCGACAGGACACGTCACTTCTGCATCCATTACGGCGATGCGCGCCGCGCTTCACCCGACGTTCAAAGTCGCGCGTTTCTCAAGTAAACTCGCGCGCTCGTGTCCCCCCCCCGCGTTACACCGCGGCCAATCGATGGCCACCAACGCGCTGAAACGAGTGCCTCTGGGGAACAGCGGTACGTACGAACACCATGGGTATTTCTTTTTTCAGAGACGTAGACGTGTCGTGCTTTTACATGGGCGCCCAATGAACACATTAGATGGGTGCCCATCGAACACAAACACAACACCGTCGACACTCCGCTAACCTCATCCCCCCGACTACCTGTTCAGGCGTGGATGTCACCCAGGTGTGCCTCGGCACGATGACCTGGGGCGTGCAGAACGGGGAAGCGGAGGCGCATGCGCAGCTCGATTACGCAATCAAGGAACGCGGGGTCAATTTCATTGACACGGCGGAGATGTATCCGGTGCCGTCTTCCGCGGACGGGTGGAAACCCGGTGTCACGGAGGAGTTCATCGGGAGCTGGCTCACGAAGAACCCTGATTTAAGAAAGGACTTGATCATCGCTACTAAGATTTCCGGGTTCAACCCCCAAAGCGAAACCGGCGGGAATCGGTTCACGCCGCGCAGACCGAAACACGACTGCCGGCTGGACAAGGAGTCCATTTTTTCCGGATGCGACGCGAGTTTGCGAAGACTAAAGACGGACTACATCGACCTGTACCAACTACACTGGCCGGACCGGTACGTCCCCGCGTTCGGGAACCAGTTGTATGACCAGAAAAACGAACGACAAAACGACGTGCCGATTAAAGAAACCGTCGCGGCGCTCGGCAAGCTAATAGGTAAGTATTTCCCATTCACCACATTCCGCCGACTGATGATTGCCCACACGAGACTGACACTTTCTTTTTTATCTCCCAGCGAACGGAAAAATCAAACACTACGGCCTGTCAAACGAAACCACGTTCGGGGTGTGCGAGTTCGTGCGTTGTGCGGATGAGCTCGGTGTGCCGCGACCGGTGACGATTCAGAACTCGTTCTGTATGTTACACCGATCCTTCGAAACCGAGTTAGCAGAAGCCTGCGCGCCGTCTAATTTCAACATAGGGCTCCTTCCCTGGACCCCGCTAGCGGGCGGCGCGCTGACGGGAAAGTACCTGGGTGGAAAAAAACCGGCCGAGGGAAGACTTATTAAGTATCCCTCTTTTATGCAGAGGTACCTGAATGACGAAAGCCAGCGCGCGACGGAGCAGTACTCAGTAATCGCGAAAGAAGCGGGCGTCTCTTTAGCGACCTTAGCCCTGGCTTGGTGCAAGACTCGCTTTTACGTCTCCTCAACAATAATCGGCGCGACGTCCATGGCGCAACTCAAGGAAAACATCGACGCCTTCGACGACGCCGTGGTGCTGTCAAAAGAAACCCTCGACGCGATCGACGAGGTGCACTTCAAGTGCGTAAACCCGTGTATGATACCCTAACGTAAGGTTTACGGGTAGAGTCACTTCGAGGTAAATATTTTATCAACTCCATAGAGGTTAGTGAGGTAGAGGTAGTGTATTGAACAATTCTCGATAAACAATTCGTATAATAATCATCCCCACTCCCCAATATTCACACGACGTACCCTACGTGTATCATGACCGCGAGGTAGGGCACTGATATGCACAGCGAAAGACACATCATGGGCCAGCCTATTTTGAAGTACTCCATGAAAGAAACGGGGTACCCGGCTTCCGCGGCGACGCCCGCCATCACGACGTTTGCGCTGGCGCCGATGAGCGTCCCCATGCCTCCGTAATCGGCGCCGAAACAAAGCGCCCAGGCCAGGGGTTGTATGGAAAGCCCTTCCACGTTCTTGGCCATGCTCCTGATGACCGGGATCATCGTGGTGGTGAACGGGATGTTATCCACGAACGCTGAGGCGATAGCAGAGACTATCTGTATCAGGACGGATGACACGATGGCGCGCTTATCAACCGCGACCATCTCGATGGCGCCGCTGAGTTGGTCGGCGATTATTCGCAGCAGGCCTAGCTCGGCGATGCCTTCGGTGAACACGAAGAGCCCGGCGAAAAACAAAAGCGAGTCCCACTCCACTTTCTCAAGCGCGTGCTCGAAATCCGCGGCGCTGCCCATTAGTAGGATAGCAATAGCGCCGAACAGCGCGGCGTACGCGGGCTCGAAGTGCACAACCGGGTGCAGAAAGAAAAGCAACAGAACAAACCCGAGAATGACTCCGCATCTGGCTAACAATGCGAAATCTCTTATCGGATACCGCTGCTTTAAATACTTCATATCCACGTCAATCGGTTTGGAGTACACTTCCTTGCCGTAGTACCACCTGAGGAAAGCCAACGCGACTGGAATGGTGAGACACACACCCGGTGCTAATACCTTTAAGAAATCCACGAAACCCAAGTCATCGGAGAACGCGTTTCCTATGATCAGGTTCGGCGGGTCGCCGATCATGGTGGAAGTGCCGCCTATGTTCCCGAAAAGCGCCATCGGAATGAGCATGGGTTTGGGGTCCATATCGATGGCTTTGCACAACGAAATAATCACCGGGCCGAGCAACAGCATCGTGCTTACGTTATCCAGAAACGCACTCAACACGCAGTCGAAAAGCATCAGCATCCACGTTAACCGCCACATGTCCATCCCGCTGTATTCGATGAGGCGCACGGAACAAAACTCGAAAACCCCGGATCGCGCCAACAGCGCGACGATGATCATCATCCCCCAAAGAAGCGCCAACGTGCCGTGGTCCATCCACTGCATGATTTCGTACACCGACGGTAAGCGGTGTTCCAGCGCCAGAAGAAACAAAACCGCGGCGGCGCCCATGAACGCGATCAAAGTGCGGTGCACGACCTAAGAAAAGTGTCAGTCTTTCGGGCCATGTTCGTAACTTGTATGAGGGATTGGGAAGGGTATAGTGTTGTGACTTCGTAACTGTTACTAGTACTGGTAAGAGTTACCAGTAGTAAACAGTAAATAGTCACAGAGGGGCATCAAACAGTGTTGAGATTTGGGAAACGCAACACGTACCTCGGTGATGATCAGCGCGAACACGCCTATTAGCAAAACGAGCGCGATCCAGTGCTGCGACGTCCCGACCGGGCCTATTGATACAACCTCCAAGGACACCCCCAACGGGTTTGGGCAGTCCGTCCAGACCTGCACAATCACATTACCCCCTGAACGCTTTGGATTGACGTCGAAGTAAAAGGTTTCGTAATCGTACGCCCCCGCGGGCCCGGAAGATCCGCCGCTCGAAAGCAGGTGTCTTCGCTTCGAAGGCGATGAAACGCCTTTGTCGTGAAGTTTCAGGGAATCTTCCTTCAGCACCAAGTCGTCCTGCGTCAGCGCGATTATCGCGCTGTAGTACGTGTTGTTGGTGTTTGTACTGTCGGTCGGGGCGTACGCGTGGCACTTCCCCGCCCCGAGAGTCAGTTCATACAACCCGTTCACGGTGTGCGACACCGTTAACTCCACCGGGTCGGCGCCGGTCACGTACGCGCCGTTCGTCGCCGCGATTACGGAATCCGGCTCGTACTGCTGCAAAATGTGCGGAATGCAACACAACACCAGTAATATCACACCCACGATGCCCGCCCGTACGCAGTGCTCCTTGAACGACCGCGTACCAGGAGGGTCGCCGCCGTCGGAACCGCCGGATTTCTTCTTCGGCGGCGAGACGTGGGTTAGAATGGAGCTCGGTCCTAGACTCAACCTCCCGCCGAAGTTAACGCTCATCCTCGGTAAACGCGGCATCGGCACCGCGGCTTTCATGTCGTTGTACCCTTGTTTCAGCAAATCGTACCGGTTCACTCTTCGTAAAAAGTGATGCGAACTGGTGAGTCCTTCGTTTTTGTACCCCACCCTCGCGTTGTTTTGAATCCGACCTAAACCTTCGCGAAGGCGCTTCGCGAGCACGGGCATTTCCTTGCACGTCAGCACGTCTGAGATGAGCATCAGGGATTCCACGTCTCTCGCGACTGACCGGAGCGCGGTTCTTCGATCAAGACTGCCGCCGTCGCCGCCATCCCCGGTTGACGCGCCTGACGCGGCGACGCCCGGGGCGACAGTTCGTCGGCTTTTGGGCATGGAGCTCGCTGCGACGGTGGGTCGCGTGTCGAAGCTCGTTCGCCGCGGAGGTCCGTTTTTCTTCAAGCTCGACCGCTTCGCGACATTAACGGTAACGTCGCCCGGGTCGGCTTCGTCGTCGGACGCTTCCAACTGCGTTTTCCAGTCGTCATCCAACGCGCCTCCGGGCGCTAAATCGTTTTTCTTACCCCCGTGCACGCTACCTTCCTCGCCGATGGAGCCCATCGGCGCGCCAGCAGCCGGTGCGAACATCGTGGCGGACACACGCGCGTGCCCGGAGCTGGGCATGGATTCGCGGCGGTTCTGCGATGGAGAACGAGCGGCGGTGCTGCTCATCGGATCCGCCGCGATGGCTCGCGACAGCGCGACTTGTTCGTCCCCGGTCAACGTGGTGCTCGGTGTGGTTCCGGGAGTGTTCGTGGGTGTGGACTGAGGGGACACGCCTTCCGCACCCAGCGCGTCGTCACCGTCGAAACCGTCCACGCCCCTCAACGCCATGCACGAGAGTTCGTTTCGCAACCGCCGGCCCTGCATCGCGCTTAAAGTGTGGCCGTGGTCCTCGCTATCGAATTTCTCCTCATCCGCAGTCGTGTAGATGCTGTCGTCCAGGCTCCGCCGCGGGCCATCCTTGGCGCTTTTGCTCATTGTGATGAGGCCGGAGAAAAGGCGCGCGCGTCAAAAGAGTCGCCCGGTCAGCGAGGTCTGCGTGCGAAGCAGGGCGGGCGACTTTTCAGCTTTGGGAAAGTCGTCCCGACCGAGATTAGATTTGTCACGCGACGACCGAGTCGCGGTGCGGGACCGGGTCGGTCAACGGACGATCCGTCGCCGGAAGCGGGTGAGCTCCTCGCGTGCGTGTCGTTGCCGTCAGGTCGGATGGCGGGAAACAACGGCACCGGGCGCGCGGGGAGGTGTGGCGAGCCTAGCGATATGCGGATTAAAACCGCCCAAATTCGTGCCTCGATCGAATTTAGGTTTTTTTCTAAATTAAAACCTCAGACTCAAAACCCATACGACGAGCCGTCGGGAAGACGAATAAACGCCTCTCCGCCGACAAGAAAATCGACTCTTCTACCTGTCTCTCCTGTCAATTGTCTCCCAAAACGAGTTCGTCGTCGTCGTCCGCATCCGCGGCGAGACTTCCCCAAACCGGTGTTTCCTCATCCGGCATCCCCTTCAGGCGTCGCAGGACGACATCCGAGAGCCGCCCTCTTGCCGCGTTCGCCGCGCCTCCCGCGCGTAACTGGCTCTGCGCGTACACCAACCCGTCCTCGGTGTCCGCGACCATCAGCGCGCCGATCACGGCGCGGTCGGCGTAGAAGCGCGCGTCTTTCGATTTGTCCGCCACGGCGACGTCCGCGAGCGCCGGGACGAACGCGCCGAGGTGAGCTTGGACTGCTTCAGGGGACACAGCGCAGAGGCCAGAAAGCGCGGACGCGCTTGCGGTGCGCACGCCGGATGCGTCGTCTCTCAGCGCTCTGGCCAGGGCCGGTGCGATTTTGCCAAAGTAAGGACAGGCAGCGCCGCTCTGTTCAAACGACGCGCGCGCCAGCCTTCCCATCCCGAGCACGGCGGCGCTCCTTATTGCTTCCCGTTCCGTGTCTCGCGAGTGTCTCGCGAGGCCGTTCAACGCAGCACTGGCGTGCGACGCCAGCACCAACTCAGGGTGTGTCCGCGCCAGCGCGCCCAGCGAAAGCGCGCGGTGTTCCCGCGCGTCGTCGGAGAGGGACGCGTCGAGCTCGCCCAAGGTTTCGATCAAAGACACTCGGTCGTTCTCGGCGAGAAACGCGCTTACGTGCGCCAGCGCCAGCGCGGCTGCCGCTCTGGTTTGCTCGTCATCGCTTTCCTGGCCTATTTCCCAGCACACGTTTTTCGCGGCCAGCACGGTGAGGGGTTTGACGTTCGCACCGGCGTGCGCGAACGCGCCCGCTACGGCTCGCAGCGTCGCTTCCACCGATCCGTCGCGCGCGTCGCTCGTCGCGATGGAGTTCACCAAATCACCAACGAGCGCGTCCACCCTCGGCTGCAGCACCACCAGCCTGCCCAGCGCCTGCGCGGCGCGCTGCCTTACCGGGCGGTGCGTATCCACGAGGCACTTCACGAACGTGGTTTGTAGCTGCGGCACGAACGGTTTCAGGGAAACCCCGCCTTTTTCAATCATCGCGTTTAGCGCCGCGAGCGTCGCGGCTTTCACGCCCCCCGAGTGTTTGTCTCCCAAAACGCGAATCAGCGGTCCCGTGATTTGGATGACGTGCGGCTTCAGCGAGGCGGGGGTGCAACTCGCGATCGCTTCTTTTAACCCTTCTGCGGCGCTCTCTCTTTGTTCCGAGCTCTTGCCGTTCAAAACGCCTTGAAGAAACACCATGGCGATCGGGGCTAGGCCTTTCGGGAGGCACAGCCCTGGGACGAGCAGCTCTTTCGTGGGTTTGTTTTCTTTCCGTAACCCCCGCCGGACTTTTTCCCGGCAAAACTCAACCCCGGCTCGCACGTCGCGCAGATATACACCCTGGTCCTCCTTGCCCACGGTACCCATCACCACGCAGAGCGCCTGCCAGGCGTTGGACACGACCTGCGTGTCCGCGTCGCAGAACAAACCAAACAAACCCTCGATTAAACGCGGCACGTCATCGGTCGGAACGTACGAAGGCGCGTGCGCGGCGAACACCCCGCAAAGCACACACGCGGAGGCTCGAATCTGTTCGCGGTCGTCCCGCAACCCGCCGATTACTTCGGGGATCAAAAGGTAGTGCGCGTCATTGGGAACCGCTTTCAAAACGGAAGTCGCCGCGTCCGTCGCAGCGAGGACCAGGCCCTCGTCAGCGCTGGCCATCGCGTCGAGCAGGGGCGGGAAAATAATCGTGAGGTGGGGGGGCAGCGCGGCGCCCGCCACCAGCGACAGCGCCGACAACGTGGACAGCGCCGACGCCGTCATCGGCGGCGACGCGAGTTTGGGAAGCACGCTGGCTAAGATCTTGGGCTGTTTCCGCAGCACCTGTTTAAGCCCTTCCAGGGAATTGTTCTTCCCACCACCGGCATCGCCATCTGCGTCGTCGTCCATCCGCGCCAGAAGCGCGGGGACGATTTCGCTCGCGGTGTCCGTACCGCCGTGCTTGAACACGGCGTCGAACGCGGCGCCGGCGGCGTCGCGCACGCTTTCGTTCGCGTCGCACAGCGCGTCGCGAATCAACGGCACCACGTCCGTGTACAGAAAGTCCGTGAGCTGTTCCTTGCGCGCGGCTAGCAAAACTTCCGCTAAGCCTAAACAGCTGCCTTGCCGGGTCGCGACGTCCTTGTTTTGCAGGCCTTTTCTTAGAATGGGAAATATCTCACCGAGCACGCGCTCGCCGAGTTTCACCACGAGCTCGCCGAGGCACTTGCCCGCGGTTTGCCTGCGGTCCTCGGCGTGCGCGCTTAAACCGGTGATGACTCGGTGCATCAGCCTTGGAAGTATCGCCTTCAGCGTCCGCGGGGTGTTCGCCACTACGGTTTTCCAGATGTGCACCGCCGCGCTCCGCACCGAAAGCGTCCCGTCGCTGCGAAGCACGTACACCGCGCTTAGCAAGTCGTGGTGGCGCTCCATACCCAGCGCGGCGGTCAAAAGCGCGCCTTGCGTTTCCGTGCTTAAGCCTTCTTCGTTGTCGTCCACTCTGACCTTCCCGCTGGTACCCGCGATGCGGAACATCATGCTCCCCAGCAGCTCCGTGGCGCTTTGCCGAATACGCCAGTTCTCAGAACACGTGCCGTCCTCGATTGACGGCAGTAGCAAATCAAGCGACGCGGGGGAGTGCGAGAACTCCTCCACGAAAACCTTCCCGGCGCCCAAAGCGGCGTCCCTTACCGGCTCGTTGACATCGGCCAAGCCTCTCAACACCTCAGTCAGCGCGGATTGCAAATGACGCTCGAACACGTGTCCCAGCGCTAACGGCAAAAACCGAAGCAAAACCAGGTGGCCCTCACGGACGTGCGGCGCGACGTGCTGGCACCCGTTGAGGATTTCGGGGAACATGGCTTCGAATGTTGTGGGGGGAAGCACGGCGAGGCACTCCGCGAGGCCCTGCGCCGCGCCGCTGCGCTCCGTCATCGGGCCGTCGCTTTGCAGGGTCTTGGTGAGCCACGGGATGAGCTCGGTGAACTGGTCGCTCTCTTCGCCGCCCATGCCTTTTAACAGGGAAGCGAGCGCTGCCGCGGCGGTAGCCCTCACTTCAGGCGACGGGTCTAACAAACTCTTCTGTACGTCAGGCAACAAAATAGGCACGTACGGCGCCATATCCTTCGCGTCCGCTACGAGCGAACACATGTTCCCCGCGATTTTAGCCGCTTTCTTTTTCAAATCCGCCTTGCGGTCGCGCAGCCCGCGCGAAAGCACCGGCACGATCAGCGCCAGCGACGGCGCGTCCACGGTGTTCACGAAGGTCATCTCAAGAAGCACGTCGAGGCAAGGCGCGGTGAGCTCCGCGGGCTTGGCGATTGCGCCTAGCAGGTAGGACGATAACCCCCGAATCTCGGGGTTGCGAATCACGTCGCCGATTTCCGCAAGCGCCCGCGTCGCCGCTTCCACGACCTTCGGATGGGTATCCACTAAAGTTTCCGATAACTTCGGGACGATTTGGGGAAGACACGCGCCGAGTTGTTTCGGGGCACAGTGCGACATCGCACCGAGCAGCTGTACCGAGCCCTGCTTCGTGCGCCACTTGTCATCTTCCAAGCCCCGCATCAGCGCCGGCAGCACGAGTTTCACGCCCTGCCCGCTGAGCTGCCCCATCACCGCCTTCGCCGCACTGATCGTGGCGGACCGGACGTGCTCGTTTGAGTCTCCGAAGCACACCAGCAGAAGCGGCAGCACGTGAATCACGTACGGCTCGAACAGCCGGCCCAGACGGACGTTCAAAAGCTCAAACGCCATCAGCGCGCCTTCCCGCGCCTCCGGGGCGTTCTTGTCCTCCACCGCGGCCTTAATCGCGTCCATCACCCCGAACAGTTTCAACGAACCGATGCCCATGCCTTTCACCGCGCCCGCTAGCCCGAACGCGGCGCCTCTGCGGTCCGCGTACCCCTCGCCGCCGATGATCTGCGCTAGCAACGACTCAACAAGCGCCCGTCGTTCGTCCTCATCAAGCGACTGCGCCAGCAAAGGAAGGCAATCCGCCACCGATTTCTGCACCGCCTCGGACGGCGTGGATAACACGTCTACCAAGCGGCTCAGGATTTGCCTCACCCGCGGGTCGGTTTTCTCCAGGTGCGACGCGAGCGACCCAAGGAAAACCGCCACGCCCTGCCGGACGTTATCCGCCTGCAACTCGGTTAGGTTCCCTGACGAACCGCCGGTTCTTTGCTGTCGATCGAAGTACCCCTCGTACACCGCGAGGAGCTGCTGGACGTGCTCCGCGCCGTGCATTTCGATAACCGCCCGGCCGCCTCGCATCGCGGCGTCTCTTACCGGTTCGTCCTCGTCCCCGAGCACTTTCAACAGAAACGTACTGACCAGAGGCAAGTCCTTCGCGGTCAACGACCCGGACGACGCGCCTAGCGCGCGCACGATCGCGCATCGCCCGAACGGGTCCCCCACGTCCTTAGCACCGAGCTCATCCGGGAAACGCACTCGACCGGGGACGCCCCCAGTTGATGCCTCGCAAATCGCACCCGCGCTCTCCGGACCGGGCGACGCCGCGGAGTACGCGGCGAAGAGCTTGGCGAGCGCCGGCGCGACGCCGCCTCGCATCGCCGCCGTGGTAGACGCGAACGCGTCCACGGCGGCGTCTCGGGCGGACGCGGCTCTGTGTCTTAGGAACGGCAAAACCGCAAGCGGCGACACCAGGTTGGACAACGTCTCGTCGTCGTCACCAAGACCGATTTGGGCCCACAACTGGTCAGCCACGACACGGGTAGCTTCGTCGACGTCGCGTCGCGCCAGGAAAAGCCTCGCCGCCGCGGAGCACGCCTTCGCGTCGTCCGACCCGGATCGGACCAGTTGTGAAAGAGCATCAGGCGCGCTGGCGAGCGCGGCGAGCGCGGCGGCTCGAACCGCCCTGAACTCGGATTCCAGGCCGTCCAGAAGCGCCGAGGTCACCTCTGTCTGGTCTCCCGCGCCGGCGGCGACGTCGAGCAGCAAAGGCTTCGCCGCCGCGGCGGTGGCACCCGCGCCCGTCGCCATGGCGGTCAGCGCCAGCCTCGCGGCGGCGGCTCGCGGCAGGCCGTCTATCCCAGGCTTGGCGTGCGTTGACAACACCTCCATCGCGGCCTTTCGAATTGAAACCGGGGCTATGTCGTCCGGCAACGTCAGCGCGCGCGCACACAGCGGGAACGTTAACCACAGCACCGCCGGGGGCAACGGCTCCAGGTCGTTCATCTCGATACACTCCAGCACGATGTCCAGCGCTTTTTCCAAAGCCAGCGCCTCCGCGACAACGCGGCTGGTGGGAACGCGAACGGGGTCACCCCTGTCATCCAGCTCATCAGCCGGGGCGTTACCGTCTAAACAACGCGCGGATATCCTAAGCGCGGTGGCGATTTTGTTCCCGACGCCGTGGAACCCCAAGGAAACGGAAGCGTTTCCCGGAACGTTCGCCGCCGCGACTAACAGCGCTTCCGCTAGCTTCAAACAATCTGTTTGCGGAAGGATTGGGGAGTTCAAAACAGGAAGCAAATCGGTGCCGACCCGCACGACTTCCTTCGCAGCAGCGCCCTTCCGGGTACCCCCGCGAAGCACGCTCGCGGTCAGCGCAAGGCGCAAACACAGACGGTCCACGATGTCCAACACTTTTGCCCGCACCTCCGCTTCCTCGGCGAACTGCGCGACGCGCGCGAGTTCGGCTTTGTCGGGACCGCCTTGCCCTCCGCGTCCGCCTCGCCCGCCCCTGCCTCCCCTTCCGCCAGGGCCGCCTTGAGGTTGCTGGCTCGCCCTCAGGACCGGTCTCAGGGACACCGCGGTCGGTTCCTCGTCGCTGTCGCTGTCACTGCCGTACATGCTCCTCCCCTTGCCTTTCGGTTTCTTCGCGCCGTTTTTGGAAGGGCGCTCCACCGGCTTGAACACGTCTATTTGATCGCTGGACAGCCGGTTGGGCGGCGTGGTGAAGGTCAAGATTTCCTTCGCCGTCAGCTCGGAGTGTTCTGCGACGCTCGCGATGGACTCTGCGAGGGGCAAAAACACACTCAACGCACATTGTGCGTCGATCCGCGCGATGGCGAACGCCGCGCCGATCGCGGCGTCGCGGGTTACTTTATTTTCCGAAAGGATTCCTGGATTGTGAAAAGAAAATGTCAATCTTGTACGGGCAATCAGTCGGCGGAATGTGGTAAATGGGAAATACTTACCCGTCGTGCCAGCCGCGTACGCGCACATCGCGTCCACGCTCTCCTTGAGTTGGAACATGGGCGGGTCGGTATCGGCACGCTCCGGCGCGGCATCCAGTTTCGAAAGCAAAGCGCTCCACGCGCCTTCGGACCGGCCATCGGGCGCGGCGACCAGCACGTGGTGCGCCAGGAGCACGACGCGTCCGGCGAGGTCAGCTGGAATTTCGGCGTCGCCCCTTGAGAAACCCACGCGGCTAGTCACGCCGTTTTCTAAATCGCCCAGCCCACAAAACGCCCCGAGCGCCGCGCCCGCGAGGCGCTTTGGGAAAGCAGGGAGGGAGGTAGAGAGGTCCAGCTGCACGTCCAGACCTAACCAGCCTCCAACTTTTTCAGCAGACACCACAACTTCGCGGAAGGCGTCGAACAAAGTCACACCCGAAACGCCGGCTTCGTGTGCGGCGTCAATCGCTGACCGAGCGGCGACGCGCGTTTCGCGCGACGGGTGCAGCAACAGGCGCACCGCGGTCCTCACCGCGGCTTGTGTTACACCCGGTTCCAGGGCTTCGCGTACATCAACACAACCCAACAGCGCACCCACACCAAGCGCCGCGCACAACGCGTCCTCGCACCCGAGCTTCGCGAGGTGAGCGGGTGCGAAAAACGTGGAATCGCTGCTCAGCGAGGTCCACGCGCCGAGCGCGGTTGCTTGTTTCAAGGAAACGTCGTCCGCGCCAGACGCGGCGGCTACCAGGAACAGCGCCATGGCGCCTTCCGACCGCTGATTCGGTTTCGCGGACCCGGTTTTGATGAGCGCCACCAGGTTAGGGAGCAGCGGAACCGCCACCCCAGTGTGAAACAGCGCGGAGTTGGCACTCACCGCTTTTGTTAAGTTTCGCAGCGCCCACCGATTGTTCCCGTCCTTCCCGTCCCCGACGCAAACCGCCAGTGCGTCGGCGCAAGGTCCGGGAAGGTTCCCGTGGTGTTTCCCAAGCCACGCCCCCAGCGCCTCAACCAGCCGTTCCTTCGCGTCCCGGTGCGTTTCCGTCACGAGCGCCTCGGTCAACGCGGTAACCGCTTCCGCGGCAAACGCGCGCGTCGCTTTTTCTCCTAATTTCGGGAAGTCCGGTCGCGTTTCGGTAACACAAAGCGCCGCGATCGCGTCGAACACGCCGCAGCGCGCTTGCCATTCCTTCGGCTTGCGCTTCGGTGCCAGGTTTTCAATGACCACATCGAAAACCACTCTTGTGTCGTCCTCGCCAAGCTCAGCGACTGTGGCGAAACAGGAAATCGCGCCGTTCCGGCGGGTAGCGTCCGCGTGAACGAGCGCCGCCAAGAGCTGGTCTTTTACCCTGTCGAAAAGAACCCTCGCGACGTTTGGGTCCGTTTTCTGGAGCACGTCGCGCACCGCCGGAAGCGTGGTGTCCGGTGCTCTTCGCATCTGTTTCTCGATGCGAGGCGCGACTACTTCGATCATCTCTTCAACACTCAAAGTAGATATCAACGATTTCAAACTGGAGGAAAGATTCAAGGGAAGCACCGACCGCGCGTCGCCGTGGAGGACGTGTTTTTGAAACGCATCAAGCGCGGCGCGACGCGTTTTGGTAACCGCGCTCAAAAGCCGCTCGTCGTCCTGGTCAGCGCTTTCGTTTTTCGCGTCTCTTTTTTGAATCTTGGAAACCCGTACCGAGTGCTTGCCTATGTTAGGAGCTGTGGAGTTGGCCCAAACGCAAAGCGCGCCCGCGACGCCGCAGTGCGCGAGCGGCGCCGCCGCGAGCGCCGGCGCCGGCTGGCCCGCCGTTGGGTGCATCAGGTTCAAGTACGCCTCCACCAGGGGTACGCCCTTTTGACGCAACATTTGTTGGAACGAGACGAGCCCGGGTCTGCTTTGCGTCTGCGTGTCTGCTTCACCAGAACTGCCGGTCTCAGAGACTCTCACCGCTTCCGTGCACAGCAACTCACCTTGCGCTTTCGCGATCTTCGCGAACGCGCCGGTTTGCGTTTCCAGATCTAAGTGCCGAACAACCGCGCAGGACCACCGCGTGAGCGTTGTGACCACGTGTGTGTCCATTGCGGCCGGGGTATCGGCGGCCGCCTTTAGCAATTGGGAGGCGAAGTGCTTGAGGAACAACGGAGAGTGTGCCAGCGCCGTGTCCACCGCCTTCGCCACCGCGACCCTCGAAGGCTTGTCCGTGAACTCCCGAAGCGAGAAAAACACCGCGGCGACCACATCTTGCGCTGCGGTGGCATCCGCGAGCGTGCCGTCCGCAGCGGCATCGCACACGCCGCTCCACGCCTCCAAGCGCTCAACACGCGACCGCCGCGACGTCGACGCAACGAGCGCCTCCATGTCGCCCGGGGAGTTGTGCCGACGACGCGATCGGAAGCGGCGGCGGAGTCATCAATCTGATGAAAAGCGCACGACGAGGGCGGAAACCGAAATCACGAAAATGATGATGGAAGAATGGCACGAAACGGTCCGATCATCGAAGCTAATTACGTTGTCTTCTGTTTGTCTTCTGTTTGTGCTCTAAGTCTTCGTCTCCCTCAATCGCATATGTAGTTCTCCGCGAAGTCCCGCTTCCCCGACCCTTCGCACTGCGTGCACGCGATGATTTTCGCCCCCCGGCAGATCCAGCACGGCGCGCCTTCTTCGGTTAACATCTGTAAAACCATCTTGCCGTGCATGGAATTGCTGTTTAGACGCACGACGTCGTTGAATTTTTTTTCGTGCGACCCCGCGTTGCACCCCGAGCCGTGACAACTAGTACACACCAACGTCCCTATTCCGTCGCAAATCGCGCAGTCGTTCATGTCAGGCATGATCCCTAGTTCTTTTCGTGATAAAAAAGCGAGTTGCTCGATGGTGTACTTCGTCGGGTCTATGCCGATTGGGAACGCGCGTCGTTTTCCTCCCGAAAGCGCATTGCTCTTAAACTCGACTCGCGCCTTCGCCTCTCTCGCGCGTCTCGTTTCGTCATCCTCCATCTCCTGGACATCGTAGTGGAACGCGCGTGGTGTCGTGGGGGTGCGTCGAGGTGGTTTTGATCGTTTCGAGTCACGGGAAGGAAGGCAAGGGAAGGAGGTGAGCACACGCGAGCACGCGAACATCGCGATGACGTGCGCACTCGATTGTAGATGCAATGACGTGTCGGCTCTTTTACGTAGTTTTGCGAATTTCAAAAGAGTGTACATATTAAAATCCGCACCGACACTTCGGTATGTGCCCGATGTGCCTTTGCAGCACCACCGTTGCGTGTTTCCCCACTTCCCCCCAGGCATCCAAAACCCCTCCCTCGCCGTCCTCGGAGCCGACCGCGACGCGCACCACAATCGTGGGGGACCCGAAGTGCGTCGGCCAGTCCCCGCAAACCGCAATCGTCGCCGTGGCGCCGTTGCCGCTGGAATTTATCGCGGTGACCAGCTCGTGGTTGACTTTGTTGAAATCCACGCCGTGTTCTTTTTCCATAATCTCTGACGTAGTGCCGTTCGAGAAAGCGCCTGTGAGGCGGAAGTACACGCACTCAGTACGCACTTGCGGTGTGAAGCTCTTTTCCAAAAAACGCGCCTCGACGAGCTCCAAGCGTTTGTCGCTTTCAATCAAGTTCCGAGCTTTCGCGAGTCGGGCGGCGATTTTCCGCGCCCGGGTTTGGTCGTCCATCGGCTGGGAATTAACTGTTAATTCATCCATCGCCGTACCTCCACGTAACTCACCAAGCACCCCAAGCATACCGCTGCGCATCAATTCAAGCGCCCCAAGGGCCAAAACCTGGTCCATTCCCGGACCGATGAGCACCAGTCTGGTTTGCGGGGTTTCGTCGTCGTTTTCGTCGTTTCTTTTCGATTTCGGTTTGGGTTTTCGAAACGTACCCACTCCGTCCACCGAGGGTTCAATCTCCACGCGTCGTTTCCCCGAGAGGTGGAAATCGTGGGTAACCAAAGGGTCCTCAATAAAGGTCACGAACCCTTTCGCCCGCACCGCGTTTCGCGGGATCCCACTTTTGACCCACCGCTGGAACGACGCCAAAGAAACGGCGCCGCACGCGAAGGAAACGCTTCCGAAATCGTCCCCGGGTCCCGAACTTTTCAAACCAGACCCAAAGTGTTTCGTCCGCCGCGACGGGTCGATTGGGTCGATTTTGAAAGGCCCTGACTTGTTCTGAGCCGTGACAGTTTTTGCTGAAGCAACACCCGTAACAGTTGAAACAGCCACACCCACGTCCTTCCGCAAACCGCCTCCCGTGCTCGACAACAAAAAAGGCTTACTCGCGCTGTCCCAGTCGTGCCCGAACTTCCCCTCCGGTTCGGACAGGAGCTGCACGTCCAGAATGCTGTGATTGTTACACGAAAAGTGTCAGTCTTTCGTAATGTGTGTATGAGTAATTACTCTGGATAAGCGGCAAACAGTGTTGGGATTTAGGAAATACAATACGTACCTGGGCAAAGGCACCTTGCCGCGAACGCACTCCACTACGCGCGCGTCGGGGGCGTACTTTTTGACGAAGGCGCGCGCGGCGGCGAGCTTTTCGATTTTCGAAGAAGTATCACTTCCTTCTCCTTCTCCGTCCACAAGAAGGTCTATTTTGTTCAGAAGCACCACGTCCGCGGCGGCGAGTTGTTTCGCCCACGCATCGTGTTTGGAAGTTTTCGAGACGTCGTTTTTGTCCCCGGTCGGCGTTACGGCTCCTCCCGAGTCGTATATACCTCCTCCCGAGTCGTTCATCCCCGCCCCCCCCCCCAAAGACGCGGACTCCGCGTCCACCACGCACACCACGGAATCAAGCCGGACGCGCGCCATCTTCCCGAACGTCTTGTCAAGCGCCGCGACCGTCTCAGTGGGGTCCACTAACCCGCTGGTTTCGATTAAAAGGTACTCGACGTGTCGCTGCGAGTCAACACCAGATGACTCGTCGCGCACCCCCGCTTTCCCCGCCGCGTCCAGCATTCGCCACACCTGCGTTTCGAGCTCGCCACCCAGGGTGCAGCACAAACACCCGTTCGTGAGCTCCACGATGCCGTTATCGTTGTTGTCACTCTGGAAGTTTTGTTGTTTAGAGGCTCTCGCCACCAACTCGGCGTCGATGTTGAGCTCCGCGAAGTCGTTCACCGCGCACGCGATTTTCAAACCCCGCGAGTTGGAAAGCACGTGCCGCATCACCGTGGTCTTACCGCTGCCCAGCCATCCCGTCACGAGGGTGGTGGGGAGCCTTCGTCGTTCCGTTGGCGCGAACGCGGTTCTTAACTCGTAGTTGCGGAACAAATTCACGGTGAAGGCTTCTTTGTCTTCCCGGGGGGGGGGTGGGTTGATTGCCATGGATGGCGCCACCAAGGATGGCGAACCCGAACCAACCGAGGGTTCAGATTTCGATTGCATCACCACGAACCTTCCCGGTCGTGCCCACTCGCGCCGCGCCACCCCTCCTCGCTGTGAGTTCGCGCGTGCAAAGCGTGGCGCGTGCGGTGCCAGCATCCAAAACCCACACCACCGCGGAAGGCCGCCGCCGTCGCTTGTGGGGCGACAAGGGATTCACATGTCGAGACGAGAGACGACGTTTTGGGCGAGTTCAGTCGAAAACGAATTGTGGAATGTGTGCACTCTTCAGATTCACACTTCGTGGAGCGCTCTCGTGTCGTGCTTCGACGACTCTTCCGAGGCTACCGACACAGCCGTGGTGAGTGGTTGCGACGATTCGATAGCCGCACGCGGGCGCACGTGGAATCTCTGCGATACTGTCGTACACGAGACGCGATGGGAGGGAAACGGTGCTCGCATGGAAAGGTGAAAAGTAACTGTGCGGAGTGCAACCCCTGCCCCCATGGGAAGCTGAAAGACAAGTGCGCGGAGTGCAACCCCTGCCCTCACGGCAAGCTTAAATACAGCTGCGCGGCGTGCAAGGGGTGCCCCCACGGCAAGGTGAAAAGCAGCTGCCTTGAGTGCACCCCCTGCCCTCACGGCAAGGTGAAACGCAGCTGCGCGGAGTGCACCCCCTGCCCTCACGGCAAGGTGAAAAGTAACTGCAAGGAGTGCAGCTCCTGCCCTCACGGCAAGCTGAAAGACAAGTGCGCGGAGTGCAACCCCTGCCCTCACGGCAAGGTGAAAAGTAACTGTGCGGAGTGCAACGGCTGCCCCCACGGGAAGCGGAAACACAGCTGCACAGAGTGCAACGGCTGTCCTCACGGGAAGCAGAAACAAAGCTGCGTGGAGTGCAACCCCTGCCCTCACGGCAAGCTGAAAGAGAAGTGCGCGGAGTGCAACCCCTGCCTCCACGGCAAGGTGAAACGCAATTGTGCAGAGTGCAACCCCTGCCCCCACGGGAAGCGGAAAGACTGCTGCGTGGAGTGCAAGCCCTGCCCTCACGGCAAGGTGAAACGCAACTGCGCGGAGTGCACCCCCTGCCCTCACGGCAAGGTGAAAAAGAACTGCGCGGAGTGCAGCTCCTGCCCTCACGGCAAGCTGAAAGACAAGTGCGCGGAGTGCAACCCCTGCCCTCACGGCAAGGTGAAAAGTAACTGTGCGTTGTGCAAGAGGGTCAAATAGAGACTCTTCGAAGAGAAGGACAAGAAAAAACGCACAAAATTGATACGGGCACCACCGTAACCCCTGTCCGCACGGCAAGTTGAAATACAGAGTGCAACCCCTGCCCTCACGGCAAGGTGAAAAGAAAATGTGTGGAGTGTAAGGGCTGCCCCTATGGCATGCGGAAAGACCACTGAGTCGGAATAAAATGCTTCGTTTGCCAAAACTCTTGGAACAAGGGAAGACAATCAAAGCGGCGCGTTGCAGAAAGTTTTTTTGATATTCACAACTCCTCCTCGTCGTCGTGGTCTTCGTCGTTTTCCATGAAGAAGTCATCTTTTTCCGTTTCTTTTCCACCAGTCCCTCCCATCTCCGCCGCCGCCGCCGCCGCGGCTTCGCCTCCTTCGTTCGCCTCCGCGAGCGCCGCGCTTTTCAGCAGGTTTTCCGTGATTATTTTTCTCAGCCGTTCTCTTTTTTCCAACAAGTACTCCGTATCCCCGTCCTGTTTCAAAATGCTGACGTACTTGTGTCCTTTCGGGAAGTTCATGACGTAGTGCAGGTCGAGTTTCAGTTGCTTTAACTCGTTCGTCACTGATTCGCTTCTTTTGCCTCCTTCTGCTGGGTGGTCCCGCTCCAGCTTCTCCGCCGCCCGCGTCAGTTTCACGCGCTCGAAAAACTTCACCTTGTGGTACCGCACCGCCATCACTCTTTCGCGCTCGAGTTGTTTGTTCTCCACGCCCGCCACGGAAAGGGCTTCTAGTTCTCGCATCTTCTCAAGACGTAGCTTTTCAGGCAAACCCTCCCGCTGCAACAGCCGGTTAATCGACCGCTGCTGGTTCTTCGTGCTTTGTTTCTTGCCTCCGGTTTTGCTCCACTCTTTTTTGCCATCACCGCCGCGACCGCCAGCAGGTTTCCCTCTTCCGCCGGTAGCGCCTCTTCCCCCACCGCCACCGCCACCGGCACCCCTTCCGCCGAACCGACCGCCCCCGTCTCGGCCGCCGAACCCTCGGCCGCCGCCGCCCCTGCCGCCTCCGCGGCCGCCGCCTCTTCCGCCACCGCCAAAGTGGCCCCCGCCTGAACCGCCACCGCCGCCACCGAAGGAGTCACCGCCCATCGAACTCGAGTTGGTTGTACGCGCGATTAGTCGGACACGGGTTTGCGTTGCCTCGCAACTGACACGGAGTGACGCGGACGCGTACGTCTCGCCGCGTCGACGAGAGACGCGAACGGGAAGCCTGGCGGGCGCGGTGCGCGGAGAGGTGTCCGCGAACATTTGATTTGAAGGATTTTCAGAGGTTCGGCAGTGTTCCGCATCTGCAAATTGTGTAGACTGGATACCTGTAGACACGTGACATTAACAAGAAGTTAAGACTCACCACCGCATCCTCCTCCCAGGGTCCAATCACGCTATCACGGTCCGCGCCTTCGGGTTCGAAGTTCAGGATTATTGCAGTGACACTCGCGCGGCGCAGTAGCACTGGACCACCCGTTTCGTGGTCGTCGATCGACGGTATCGCACCGGACGTCGCGGAACGCTCGAAGCTCTGCGCGTCTGCACCCGCGGTCCTTTCGCGCGTTTCCGGAAACGCCTTGGTTCTGCTGCACATTCCCGCGCGAGATCTTGCGAATCGACAAGGCAACCCTGAACCACGCGGTCCGGTCGCCATGGTGGAGAAGGTGCGGCCTACGAAGCAGAACTCGTTTCGCGCCACGAACGAGTTCGCGGACATCGCGCGTACCGTTGGTGAGGTGGATGACTACGTGTTACAGGAGTTCCTCACGGACATCATCGACGGCGGCGTGGGAGGGCACGGGTCTGGCCCGGCGTTGGAGACTTCGGGCGGGGTTTCGGCGGGCGGGGTCGGTTCAGGGCCGACCGCACTGTTCGGCGGGTTTCGGCAATCCTCGTTCGGGTTGAACGACTTCAACGCGCCCGTCTCAATGATGGGCTCGCCGTGGCCTTCCATGGACATCGGCACCGCCGCGGGTGTTGCCGAGGCCGGGGGTTTGAATCAACCCCAGCAGCACGCCGCGTCCTTCGCGTTCGCGCCACCGGGGGTGTCTTCCGCGGCGGGGGCAGGGGCGAAAGACGCGGAGTCAAAAAAAGGCACCAAAAAAGCGCGATCGAGACGCGCATCTCGGGCGTCCAACACCGGGTCGGAGGAAGGCCTCGACCTGGATGATCAGGACATGGACGCTGACGTGCGGCGCAAACGACAACGGCAAGCTAACTTACAAGCACAGCGAAGGTGCCGCGAAAGACACAGGAACCACGTCACGAACCTGGAGGCGGAGCTGGACGCGCTGCGCGTGACCGCCGACGCGGCGAGCGCGGAAAACGCGCGGCTGCAAAGCGCGCTGCAGCGCTCGCTTCTTGGTCTGGAGGACTGCCAACGACGGTGGCACTCCATGAAAATGGACAACACGGACATGTCCCAGATGCAGGCGATGGCGGAGGCGAAGATGGGGGAAATGGCGCAGTCGCTGCGTTTGTGCGCGGCGCAGAACACCGCGCTGGTCACTGCGTTGCGAGTCAACGAATCGCCGAGATCCTCCGCCGGCGGTGCTCCTCCGGGCAGTGGCTCGGGCGGTGACACCGCGCGGCGCATCGAGCAAGGCCTGGACGGCATGGACATCGCCACGGGTAGCGTTGACACGGAACACGTGAAACCGGAATCCGACACGTTTGGCGTGTTGGGCGGGGCGCTCGCCGCCGCGAGCGGTTTCTCCGCCGGCGGCAAAAAAGTCGACGACGACTCGCTAGTCTCGCTACAGCAACAAGCCGCGGAGTTGGAAAAACGGGCTACGCACGAGCCAGTGTCCGACGAGGACATGAAGCGCGTCGCGTTGAGGTTGACAAAACAGTTCCGCACCTACCTCGTGGACGGCAACGCGTGCTCCTCCGCGGTTGCGTTCGCGTCCGTCGACGGACCCTCGTCGGCGAACCACACCCCCGCCGGGCCGGGCCAGACGAGGTCGGTGCTGAAGCGCGCGAACGAAATCACGCGCGCGCTGAACCTGAGTGACACGCAACGCGCGCGCGTCCTGCAGCTGTGGAAAACGCACTCCGAGAAACTGTACGCGTTGTTTGAGCGCCGCAAAAAGCTCACCGCGGATGCGTTGATGTTACAAGGCACCTCGCCGGTCGCGACGCTGGTGGATTTCCTTTCAATCGGCAGTGGCACGTTGTCCATGGTGCGGAACGAAGAGGAGCTCATGGAACGAGGCGGGCAGATGACCTTAACCGGGTTCGCGCAGCACGCGTGTCGGTTACAAGGCGTGATCAGCGAGTTGAGGGATAACATCGGCGCGGAGCAAATGCAGAACTTCGTGTTGGTCTCAGAAGTCGTCGACGACGTGTTCACGCCGATACAGACGTGTCACATCTGCGCGAACTGGGGACCGGAGTGCCCGGACATGCTGGCCATCTCAAGAGCCATCACCGTGCAGACGATGGAGGAGAACGTGCTCGGCGCGCCGTGAGGGGGACGCGCTTTTCAGCCGCGAAGGGGTGCGTTTTAATTTAATTGATGTTACCCCTCTTCTTTTATTTTGTATACGTACGATGGTTTTACGGCTGCAATTTGCTCTGTTTTAGTTCTTGTTACTCACGTCTTGTTACTCACGCTTACGGCGCGACGGAGGGGGGGACGGAGTTTGGGCTTTTCTCAATCGCGTCTTCCCCTCGGCGCGGCGACGCGTGATTCGTCTCGCGGTGAAGTCGCGTCGCGAGCGCGTCGTCCGTCGCGTCGGCTTCTCGTGTTTCATTTGGTTTTTGTACCTCAGCTTGTGTTTGTGTATTGGTCTTGTCCTGCGCTGCAGCTGCGACACGCACGGCGCGTGCTTGTTTTAAACTCGTTGCCATTGTCTTGGCTTCCTCGGCGAGCGTCGCGAACCTCGCCGCCGCCGTCGCCGCGCTCGCCGCCGCCGCCGCGCTGGCGACCGCGCTTCGCCGCGACTCGGCGGCGGCCTCGGCCTTGGCCGTTATGGAGGCTTTGATATCAGAAGCGGCATTGGGTGTAGGGTTCAGGTTAGGGTTCATGGCAGGGTTTACCACCAAAGCAGGCTCGGCACCAGACGCCGCCGCAGCCGCGCGCGCGCGCGCGGCTTTGATGAGATCCGATTCCGGAATCATCGGCCGTGGCTTTTTGTTTTTTTCCTTCAAAACGCTCATCACTGCCGGGGGGAGGTTGGGCTTGTTGGGAACGTCCGACTCCTTGGGTACTGCAGGCTGGGAGCTCGCGCCACCACCGACCTCCTTGTTCTCCCCGAAAACGTTGCCGGCCGCCATCTGCGCCAGCAACCTTTTGCGAGGAGGCAGGTGCTGCAGAGATCCGCCCGCGGGTTCATCCGAGGTGGTCGTGTTCATTTTTCCGAGGTGTTGACGAAGACCGACGTTGGTCACGGGACGCGCACTTCCGCGGGTACGTTACGCGCTTTCGGGCGACTTACTAGCGCACGACCCGGCAGAACAGCAGACACGTCGATTCAGTACCCTCGCCCTTCACCTGGCTCGGCGCACTTCGTCACTGCGGAAGCGGGGACATTGCGCGGGAGAGAGAAGGGTGAGGAATATCCGACTTCCCGCCAGAAAATGGGGGGGATCCCCCTCGCGAGGACGGGGTTGATAGGTAAATTTCACAGGTAAAGTGTAAATTTAAAAGGGGTATAAATTTCGTATTTCAAAGGCGGTAGACGTTCAAATCAGAAGTTCTACTTTCAAAATGGGTAAAATTAAACAAGATTATATACTTTGAAAATGGAGGCATCGTCCAATCGGGGCTTTACCTTCGCAAGAAGGAATAGCGGTTCTCTCACCAGTCCATTGTCAGAAGTTTCTGACTAAGGACTCGCTGGTCTAGTGGTAGAATAACCGCCTCCCACGCGGTTGACCCGGGTTCGATTCCCGGGCGAGTCAACTTTTGCATGGCTGTAGAGGCGCCGTGAGGACGCCTGTGGTGATCATGCTCAATCTTCAGCCCGAAGCGTGAAGTACCGTAGTTATGTATTTTTTTCATTACAGTTCACACAAACAAACAACACTCGGCATCCCGCTCGTCTCTTTTTCTTTCTTCTCATCACCGCGTTTCACCTACGTTATCTGTCTTCGCACAACGCGCCGGCATCCTCGAGAATTTGAACGATCGCCAAGTAGCCTTGAAGAGCGGCGACGTACAGCGGCGTCGCGCCGACATCAATTGCCTTGTTGATGTCCGCGTCCAACTCGACCAGCGCCCGCACCGCCGCCTCGTGACCCTGCTCAGCGGCCATGTACAGCGGCGTCACGCCTCCATCCTCTGCCTTGTTGACGTCTGCGCCCGCCTCGATCAGCGCCCGCACTACCGCCTCCTGAACCTATTCAGCGGCGATGTACAGCGCCGTGTATCCGTTAACCGCCGCGTTGTTGATGTCCGCACCCGCCTCGATCAGCGCCCGCACTACCACCTCGTGGCCGTTTTCAGCGGCGATGGACAGCGGCGTCTCGCCGTTATCCATCGCCTTGCTGATGTCCGCGCCTGCCTGGATCAGCGCCCGCACCACCACCTCGTGACCCTTTTGAGTGGCGATGAACAGCGGCGTCGCGCCGATATCCATCGCCTTGCTGATGTCCGCGCCTGCCTGGATCAGCGCCCGCACTACCGCCTCGTGGCCCTTATGAGCGGCGATGAACAGCGGCGACATGCCGTTATCCATCTCCTTGTTGATGTCTGCGCCCAACTCGACCAGCGCCCGCAGCGCCGCCTTGTGACCCTGTTCAGCGGCCATGCATAGCGGCGTCACGCCTCTATCCGCTGCCATGTTGACGTCCGCGCCCGCCTCGATCAGCATCCGCACCATCGTCTCGTGGCCATTTTGAGCGACGGCATACAGCGCCGTCGCGCCGTCATTACTTGACTTGTTGATGTCCGCGCCCAACTCGACCAGAGTCCGCACTACCGTCTCCTGACCCTGTTGAGCGGCGATGTACAGCGGCGTCTCGCCGTTATCCATTGCCTTGCTGATGTCCGCGTCAGCCTCGATAAGCGCCCGCACTATCGCCTCGTGGTAGTTACGAGCGGCGATGTACATCGGCGTCACACCGTTCTCCCTCGCCTTGTTGACTTGCGCACCCAACTCGATCAGCGCCCCCACTACCGCCTCGTGGCCCTTGAATGCGGCGATGAGCAGCGGCGTCACGCCGTCATCAATTGCCTTGTTGACATCTACGCCCAACTCCATCAGCGCCCGCACTACCGCCTCGTGGCCGTTTTGAGCGCCAATGTGCAGCAGCGTCCAGCCGTCTTCCTCCGGCTTGTTGACGTCCGCGCCCAACTCGATCAGCGCCCGCACCATCGCCACTTGGTCGTTTAGAGCGGCGATATGCAGCTCGTTCTCGTCACATGGGCAGCCGTTCTTGCGCGCCCACAGTAGCACTTTCAGATGCCCGCCCTCCGCAGCTTTATGGCACGTGCCTATGTCCCACGGGAAGCCGTTCGTGCGTGCCCACTGCAGCACCTCGAGGTGCCCGCCCAAAGCCGCCGCCGAGCACGTGTTCCGGTCCCACGGCCAGCCGTTCGCGCGCAACACCTTCAACTCTTCGAGCTGTCCGCTCCTCGCCGCTGCCTCACAAAGGCGTTCTCGACGCGACAGGCGACCTTGCCGTTGCCGGCGCTGCAACGCGCTCAAACATCCGAGCTCCACGGCACGCTCTTCATCAAGCTTCTTAAACCGAAGCCCCGTCGCCGCCACCAGGTCGCGCATCGCGCGGCTCACCGCTGGGAGCCGAGCGAGATCGGCGGGGTCGTCGAAATGCTTAGATCTCAGAATGTGCGTGACGACGAGGTGGTCGGGGAGGTCAGGGATAGCTTCTTGCGCGCCGGCAAGGCTCGCGGGAGAAGTGACGGTCGCCATACCACCGAATCCGGCAGTCATGACGGTATGCGCTGCGTCGGAGGACATGTGGAACGGGTGTCGTGTGCGCGTCGTTGTGCGTCGAGGCTTCCCAGAAAAGCGTTTCTCCTGGGGGTGCCGAAAACGAAACTTGTGTTTTCAATTTTTCCAAAAATTCCGGAGCCACGACGCACAACGACGCGCACACGCCACCCTCCACGATGTCCTCCGACGCGACGCATACCGCCGTGACTGGCGCGAGCGGTGATGACGCGACCGTCACTACTCCTGTGAGCCTTGCCGACCCGCAAGAAGCCATCCCCGGCCTTCCCGACCACCTCGTCGTCGAGCACGTTCTCAGATCTGAGGTGCTGCGAGATCCCATTCTTCTCGCGCGGCTGCGCGCGGTGAGTCACGCCATGCGCTCCGCCGTGGCGGCGACGGGGCGTGAGGTGAAGAATCCGGGGTACGATTTCGAAGCGGCCAAGCTCGGATTTCGTAGCACACTGAAGCACAGGCAATCGCGAGGTCGCCTGTCGCGTCGAGAATCCCTTTGCGAGGCAGCGGCGAGGAGCGGACGGCTGGCCGTGGGACCGTGGGACGTGCACGTTGGCGGCGTATGGCGGGAATCTCGAGGTGCTGCAGTGGGCACGCACGAACGGTTGCCCGTGGGACGAGGAGACATGTACGTGCGCGGCGGAGGGCGGGCACCTCGAAGTGCTGCAGTGGGCGCGCGCGACCGGCTGCCCGTGGGACGAGGAGACGTGTGAGTACGCGGCGGGTGGCAGGCATCTCGAGGTGCTGCAGTGGGCGCACGCGAACGGCTGCCCGTGGGACGAGTGGACGTGTACGTGTGCGGCGTCCGGTGGGCACCTCGAGGTGCAGCAGTGGGCGCGCGCGAACGGCTGCCCGTGGGATGAGTGGGCGTGGGATGAGGAGTCCTTTATTTACCGGTAAGAGTATTTGGAGTACTTCGAGCCCCAAAGGTGATTCCGACGACGACGAATAGGTGTACGACTTTGAATGCAAGGACACGATTGAGACGCAGTGGGAAGAATAAAAGGGACGTGATGTGAAACGAACGGGGTGACGGGTGTATCCGCGAGCGTTTGAGTGTAATGAAAAAAAGACGCCGGCGAAGACGACGCGAGTCGTGGTTTTCATTTTAACATCAGTTCGTACCCCACCCCCCCGCTCGCGTACACCTCCCTCACACTGTTTCCCCCCACACAAGCACGCTCACGTTCGCCTCTCCCTCTCGTCGGCGTGCTGTCCCGTAACGCCGCCGCGTGTTTCTTCGTCGCTTCGAACGCCGGGTCACCCGTGAACACCGAGTACTCGTCCGTCCCGAGCGCCTAGTAGCGGCTTCCAAGTTTTTTGCTTATTTGCATCCTCGTTTTGCGCTTCGCGCCACCTCTCCCCTCTCTCGTTGCCACTCCCGAGCGCACCCTCCGTGTGATGGCGCCCGCCTCGGACGGTCACGGCGATGACGACATCCTCCGCGCTATCCAGGCGAAGATCGACCGCGAAAACGGCTTTGTTCCCACATCCACCGTAGGTGTGCCCACAAACCATTCAAATGTTGGCGACGAGAACGACCGCCCTGACGATGCGTGGGACACGACCGGTTCGCCTACAGGCTCACGGGAACCCCCCGGAGGCATGGTTCGCGGCGAAGCCGACTTGTTTCGCGAGCGCCTGGACCACGCCCGATCCACGGTGGATGCTATGTCACACACCTCCGTGTTGCTTGACGAGCTGGAAAGTTTGTCCAAACAACTCGGCGACGGCGTGGACGCCAACAAGTTGGAATTAGAACAAGTCGCGAAACTCCACGGCGTGGTGCTTCCTAACGACGAAGAGAAACAACAGGACGCGGTTCCCAGTGATGTCACCGCGTGAGAAACCGGACGTAGCACGGTATGTACTCGTAGTATTAATAGTAATAGTATAGACAATCAACTCCCGAAGGTTCAATTTTGTTTCCGTCGCAGCACGAACGGGTTGGCAGGCAACCCCAAGCACCCCGTGAGTTGTTGCGCCAGCGCGGCAAACAGCCCCAGGTACTCCCACAGCACCGCTAGCACCAGCGAGGTTTGCGCCGCAGAGACTCCAAGAGGTGTCCATTTCGTAATTTTAGTATCGGCGACTCCCGGCACGAACGCCGCGGCGGCGACGTACGCGGCGCAGTACATGGACGACAGCGGGTTGAACTCCCGGTCGCTGACCCGCAGGTGCATCACGCGAATCATACACTCGCCGAACGCGACGGTGGTGATGAGCGATACCAGTGGAAACTGTTTTGCATACGCCAGAGATGCGGTCAAAACGCACTCGAAACTCAAAACTTTCGCGTAGATCATCAACGGGCCTTTCGCGTACGCGGGCCCGAGGTGCGGCGACGGAGGAGCCGAACTCAGAAGCGTCGCGCGCGTGCTTTTCAGGCGCGAAAACAGCCCGGCGCCGGCGCCGAATGTTACAATCACGGCGCCCAGTGGCATCGGGTTTTCCACACCGAAAACCTTCAGGGAGACCATTTGTTTCCAGTAAGACACACCTTCCGTATTAAACGCATTCCACAGCAAAACGAGTTGAATCACGACTTGCAGCTCCTGCGCGTCCAGCCTCGCCACCGGGAGCTTCCCGGTGTAGACCGCGACGACGCTGTCCATGGCGAACGCCACTCTGCTGTACGTGGTGAGAAACAGCGCCGGCCACTTTGCGTAGACACTTTGTGAGCCCAGCATCCACCCCGCATCCAAGCCAATGCCGAACACATCAACCAGGAAGACTCCGTATATGCAGCTTACGATTGCGTCCGACCCGTGGTCCACTACCTCGCCCAGCGCGGACCCGGCGCCCACCCGACGCGCTTGCTTCCCATCCATCCCGTCCATGGTCTGGTACACAAACAGGCACCAGGCGCAGGCCACGTAGACCCACCCCGGGGCGGTGCCGTTCAGGTCGGGGCTGTGCACTAGCAGCAGCGCGTACGCTGCTAGGGCGTGGAGCAGCCCGACGAAGGTCAGGAGGTTCGGGGCGACCCATTCCGGGATGCACCGTCTGACCAGACACGCCCAGAATCGGTGCAGAAACAGCGACTCAAGCAACGTGTCGTCGGGGGAGGTGTACTTGTACGACCGGACCTGCGTGCAACGGCCGGGGGACGCGCGGACGTGCGACCGCCCGGGGTTGCGCTCCGCGCAGCAAGGCGCGACGGTGGACATCGGGGCACACGGAACCGGGGCAGGGGCACCACCCGCGCGCGCGAGGGTTTGGATTTGTGATGAGGAGAAGCGTTTTCGAAGGCACACTCGATTTTTGACGATTTTCAAGTTGGCACCTCGAATCCGAAATCCTGACTGGCCGCCATACGATTTTACGAAAGCTCCCTTTTCAAACAGATCTCGGCAGACGTGGGTGCGCACGCGGCGCGCCTCAGCTCCGCTCTCGCGACTTCTCGCGACCGCACTTGTGCATCGGACGTACTTCCGTCGTTCCGTTTCCGCGCGCGCTCGATCGTCGCGACTCACGCGCGCGTTCTCGGCCCTCCTCATCACTTTCGCGTCCTCCCACCTTGCGTTTTCACCATGGTCAAAGCGGAGAAGCGCAAGGCCCCCGAGCCCGGTACGGACATCCCGTACGGCAACGGCACGATTATGAAGGTCAAGGTTTCGAACTTCATGTGCCACAAGAACCTGGAGGTTGACTTGGGTCCCAGGATCAACTTCATCGTTGGCGAGAACGGGAGTGGGAAGTCCGCGGTTTTGACTGCGCTGAGTGTTTGTTTGGGCATGAAGAAAGCGGCGAAGGAACGAAGCGACAAGGGGATGAAGGGATTCATCCGGGAAGGCTCCACGCAGGCGAAGGTGGAGGTCAGCATTCGCAACTCCGGCCAGGACGCCCTGGAACCGGAAACCTACGGCAACGTCATCACCGTGGAGCGCGTCATTAACAGCACGGGCGCGGCTCCGTTCAAGGTGCGGAACCAGTGGGGCAAGGACATGGGATCGAGCCGGGACGCGCTGACACGAATCACCGATCACTTCAACATCGACGTGGATAACCCAATCGTGGTGATGTCCCAGGACTCGTCCAGGCAGTTCCTGCACTCCGGCAAGGACAGCGACAAGTACAAGTTCTTCGTGAAAGCCACACTGCTTGAAGACATTCAGCACAAAATCGCGTACATCAAGGATTTGGTGAAACAGGTACGTGTTGTATTTCCCAAATCCCAACACTGTTTACCGCCGCTCTGTGACTATTTACTGAGTGCACTACTGGTAACTTTACCAGTACTGGCAACTGCTACATACTGTATAAATCGCCCAATACAGTACACCCATACTAAGACTCAAGACTGACCCTTTTCGTTCCCAATCTCAGATGGACGCGCAAATCGCGGAACAGGAGGAGCTAGTTCCCCAGATCGAAGCTGACGTCAAGAAACTCACGGACGAACTCGAGAGCTTCAGCGCGATCGAGGACTTGAAGGTACGTGTTGGGCCTTTCCCAAATCCCGCCTCCCTGTGTTCCCATACAAGACTGACACTTTCTTTTATTGGTATCAGGCGAAGATGCAGGAGTACCGCCGGCGCCTCGCGTGGGGTGAGGTGTACCACTCCGAGCTGATGTTGCAGCAAACAACCGAGGAGGGGGACCGGTACCGGAACGAAGTGCGGCCGACGCTGGACGCGTCGGTGGGCGCGCAGGCGGAAACGATGGGAAACTGCCAGGCCGAGGTTGACGACGCGAACGCGAAGATCACGGAGTTCAACAACTCTATTAAAGACCTCGCGGACGAAACCACCGCGACGCACGACAAGTACACGTATTTGCTGCGGAATCAGCGCACCAAGGAAACCAACTTGGTGGTCCACCAAAACGACGTCACGGAAAAAACCAACCAACGGGCGATTCTGGAGGAGCAGATCGCCACCGCGCGGATGACAGTGGCGCAGCAATCGCAAGCCGCGGGGGCTTCGTTCGTCAAGGTACGTATTGGGCCTTTCACCAAATCCCGCCTCCCTGTTTTGCCGGTTGTCCGCCCGTAATTACTCACACACGTTACTAAAGACTGGCACATTTTATTTACACTGAAGGAAATCGCCGCGGCGACCGCAAGGCGCGACGAGCTGAAACGGCGCAAGGCCGAGCTGGACGCCGCCGTCGGTAGCAACCGAGCCGACGAAGCGAACGCGCAGAACGCGGTGCGGCGCGTGGAGTTCGAGGTGAAGGACACGCAGGACCGGCTTACGGGTTTTGAACAGAAGCTTCGCGAAGGTACGTATTGGGCCTTTCCCAAATCCCGCCTCCCTGTTTTGCCGATTGTCCAGAGTAACTACTCATACACATTACGAAATACTGACACTTTATTTTATTTATCGCAAGCGAACTCGGGCGGGGGCGACGTTTTGGGTAACATCGGCGGGCGCAACGCCGGGCCGCTGAAAAAGCTGTGCGACATGGTCCAAACGCGCGCGAGTTCGTTTTCCACGTCCCCCATCGGCCCTATAGGAATGCACATCAAACTCAAAGACCAGGCATGGGCCAACGCGGTGGAGGACCACATAGGCCAGAGCTTAGGGACTTGGCTGGTCGCGACGATGGCGGACCGGAACGCGCTGCACGGGATGATGCGCCGCGAGTGCGGTTTCCAAGGCAACCTGCCGACCATCACGGTGATGAATTTGAAACGCGCGAAGTACGCGATGCCGCGCGAAAAGCTGCCGCCCCAGGGTATGCGAACCATGCTTGGAATTTTAGAAATCGAACACGACTGCGTGTTCAACGTGCTTGTGGATTTCAGCTCCGTGGAGCGAATCGTGCTCGTTCCGGACCAAGGCACCGCCGTTGACGTGGTGAAGGAACACAGGACCGTGTTTGAGGCGTTTTCCAAGGACCGACGGGTGAAACAATCCGGCCCTGGCGTGACCAACGACCGCGCGTTCCACGCCAACCTGAACCCCAAGCTCGCGGCGGACCAAAAGCAGCTCGTGGCGGCGCTGAAGGCTGACATCGCGAACTGCAAGAGCAAGGTGTTGAGTTTGCGAAAGGACTTGGCGGCGGCGCAGGCCGCGTTTGAAAGCGCGAAAAACGTGGTTGTTGACCAGCGACGGGAGGAAAGGGTTGTCCGGAACGACCTCGCGGCCGCGGAAGACGCGCTCGCGGACGCGAACACCGCGGCGGATGAACAGCTCGGGGACGGGGGGGTTGACATCGGGGCGCTCGAGGCGGATTTGGGGCCGATTGTTTTGGAACTGGAGGGTGTTTTGAAGAAAAAGGGGGAAGTGCTTGCGAAGGAAATCGACGCCGCGCGCGTGGCGAGCCGATCCGCGCACGACGAGCACGAGGCTTTGAAACTCCGCGCGGGGGACAACGAGCCTGTTTACGAGCGCCTGCAGCACGAGCTGGACGTGGCGAACAAAACCCTGATCGAGGCGAAGTCGCACGCGGCGTACTACGAGGGACGAAGGAACGAGCTGGCGGAGAAAATCGCGGAGAACGACACGAGCGTCGCGCAGTTGAGGGAAGCGATTACGTGCAGCATGCACGGCGCGAAGATGCTTTGCGACCGCGCCACGGCGGAGACGTACCTTGACGCGGACGGCCGCGACGCGTCCGTCGCGGAGCTCGGGAAGATGTACGAGCAGGTCAAGAAGCGGGTTTCCAAGGAGGAACAGCGGTTCGGGCGGCCGATGGACCGCGTACAACGCGAGCTCAGCGCGCAAGAAACGCACTTAAATCGGTTAAACGCTACGCTGGAGAACTCGCGAGGGCCGTGCCGTAAGCTTCAACAAGGCGTGAAGACCCGACAGCGCCTGTTAAAGGAAGCCTCCGTGCACGTCCAGAAGGAAGTGTCGCACCGGTTCAACACGTACTTGGGCAAAAAAGGCAACGCGGGGAAAATCACGGTGGACTACAACAAAGGGTTGTTAGTTTTAGACGTGAAGATGGCGGGGTCGGGGAGCACGGTGAAGGACACGCGGTCGTTGTCGGGGGGAGAGCGGAGCTACAGCACTTTGGCGTTGACCCTGTCCTTGGGGGAAGCAATAGAATCACCATTCCGAGCCATGGACGAGTTCGACGTGTTCATGGACGCGGTGAACCGCAAGGTCTCAATGGACAACCTGATCGAGTTCGCGCGGGACGACCTGAACTGCGACAAGCAGTTCCTGTTCATCACGCCCCAGGACATCAGCGCGGTTTGCGCCGCGGACAGCGACATCAAAGTGCAGCGCATGAAAGCGGCGCGGCCGAACTGAAACGACGATGCTTCGCGCGACGAGTGTTTTTTAGTTTGACGAGTGTTGTGAGACGAACGATGGATTGGTCGCGTACTTTCTTCCGTTCTTTAAGACGAGTGTAGTGAGACGAACTTGTGAGTGATTGTGATTGATTGCTAACGCTAACGCGTCCTCGTCTCTGGCGCCGAGCCGGCGTACGAGTACACCTTTTAAGATCCTGCTAATCTTTTTTCTTCGGGTCTGCATCGTCGTCGGGTTCCGAGTCGCTGGATGCATCGTCTTGGACGTCGACTCCCGTCGGGTCAACAGCCGCCGCCCGCGCCCGCGCCCGCGCCTCCGCCCAGAACCGCCACAGCCCCCGGAGTTGCTTGAACAGCCACCACGCCATCCCCGCGGCGATGGCGCCGAAAATCGCCGTCTCCGTTTCGATCTTCAGCCAATCCCCTTCCACCGGGTGCGTCGGGGTGATCATCCGTCTGGAGTACGTAAAGTGACGCGCCTCATGGACCTGGCCTGAGGAAGATGACGACTCGCCGCTCATCGTGGACGCCGCGTCGAACCCGCGCGGCCTGCCTCCGCGCGCCGAGGGTTTCACGGAAAGGCGCGACGTGCTGCTTGCTTTTGCGTTGCGAACGCGAAGAGTATTTTTGACGAAAATAACAACCACAATCGTCTGCTCCGTCTTTCCGCAACGCGCAGGGCATGGCCCTGCGCACGGGTGACACCGGTGAGGCGACGCATGCGGATACGACGTGCACGTCAGACGACTACGAGGTAATTTTTCGCGCAAACAGCGGCGAGTCCCTTCCTCCCGTGGGGTTCGGTGAGTCCGACATCGTCGTGGATTTCGGTACGAAGCACGACCGCGTTCCTCACGCCTCTGACGGAGATGGCATAGACCTTGCGTGGCAACGGCAACTCGTGGACGCGTCTCGAACTTGGGACGCGTCGAAGTTTCGCCTGGCGAAAATACAACTCGCGACGACGCGCGACGGCAAACAAGCTCCCGTGCTTAGTCTGGGTTTAACCACGTATCGCGAACACGTCGGGACGTGTACCACGAGTCGTCCAATAGGTGACCGAAACGCGCTGCGTGACGACGGCGTCGCGAACCACGGAATCCAAAACGCGCATCTCGCGAGCGCACTCGGCGTGGAGTGCGTTTTGGAAACGCGCGATGGCGGTGTCGTGCTGTTGCGCCGGTCCAACGGCGTGGTGGGGAGCGTGGGAAAGTGGAACGGGCCGAGCGGGCACCCCGAGCCGAGTAAAGTTTTCTTTCGGGACGAAAAGAAAAACGAAAACGATACGGCGACGAACGTCCGCGCCCGCGCCGAGCTGTTCGCGAGTATTCTTCGCGAAGTGGTGGAGGAGACGGGCGTGCCTTTTTCCTCGCTATCGCCGCCGAAGTTGATAGGCGCCATGCTCGATTATTTCGGGAAACCGGACCTGCTGTTTCGTGTCAAAACGAACTTGACGTCGCGCGAAGTTTTAGAAAAGTGCGAAACGGCGCGCGACGCGTGGGAATCCGACAGCGCCGAGATTGTGGAGGCGCCGGGGCGGCGCGAAAAAAATCACACAAATGAAGTCCACTTAGCACACAACCAGGAGTTATCACGTAAGTTCTGGCGCAGGTGTCCAGTCTCGATGGCAGCCACGACAAGGGCGATGGCGGAGTGCTTGTCGAGTTTGTAATACCCGCTTCCAGGTATTTGTTTGAAAATGAATTGATTGAAAAAAGTTTTACCTCGACCCTGCCGCGGCGCTCGTTTGTCCCTCCCTGTCCTCCCCCAGGAGCTCGCGTAACACGCGCGCGGTGATTCGCTGCACGACCCCGGAAACCACGGTTTCCACGAACCGCCTCGCCGCGGGGGTTTGCAGGGCGTCCGTGATGGGCGCGGTGGCGTTCGGTCCGGTTTCGAACCCTTTCGAGCTTTGCAACATGCCGTACACTTTAAGCACTTGCTCCCGAAGCGCCATCATCCTCTGTTCTTCTTCCGGGGACCCAACCTTGATCGGGGGCAGTCTTTTCAGCTGTTCCGGAAGCAGCGCGACAATCGGCGCGAGCTGCGTTGACCGCGCGACCTCCACGCTTTGCCCCAACAGAAGCGCCTCCACGACTTTGATGGCTTCCTTCTCCACGAGCGGCCTCAACAAATTAACCTCGCCCGGTTTATCGGCGCCCAGAATCAACTCCACCAACGGAGGCAACACGTCCGCGCCGTTGTAGTCGTCGCTCTTGGCGCCTTCTCGTAGTAAATTCTCAAGCCGGTTCCACCGGAACTGGCCATCCTTGAAAAGCAGCTCGGAAAACGCGTCCCGCAGTTGCGGCCGCGGGTCCGTGAGCAAACGCCGCGCCATGTACGGGTACGCCTTACCCAGGACTTTGAATTTCGGATCCGTGCTCAGCGCCAGGCCTTCCAACACCGTGAGCGACCTCAAAATAAGCGCGTAGTACCCCGGAACGTTGAACGGGTACGCGTACAGCACACCCCCCAGGCCGTCCGTGATTGTTTTGAAGTTAAGCTCCTCAACGGACGCGTCCAACACGTCGTCGAAGAACTCGGCGAGCGCCGGGACGATCGGCGCGACGTCCACGCTTTTGTCCAGAAACTCCAGCGCGTAGTAATCGTTCGCCATGGCTTCGTAATCGCGGTTCACGAGGTGCACCACGTGTTCGATGATCGCGTAGCGCGCGCGTTCCGGGGTTTCGCTCATCATGCCGAAATCCAGAAACGCCAGTTTCCCATCGGGGGTCGCGAGTAAGTTCCCAGGGTGCGGATCCGCGTGAAAGTACCCAAACTCCAGCAGCTGCCGCAGCGAACACTGGATCCCGGTGTTGACCAGCGCCAGCACGTCAAGCCCTTGTTCCTTTAAACTCTCCTGCTGATCGAGTTTCGTGCCTTGGATCCAGTCCATGGTAATGACCTTGGGACTGGTGTACTCCCACCAAATGCCAGGCACCACCACGTCCGGGCGGTCGCCGTAAAGACGCGCGAACCGCTCGGCGTTCATGCCCTCCTGGACGTCTGATGCGATGAAAAAGAAAACGTCAGCATCGTACATCGCGATGTATTGGACGATGGCCTGGTCAACAGTCACCGTAATCGGTCTGAACAGTCAGGGCAGAGGTAAGACGTCCCTTCGCAGGACGAGTATGGGCAATCAGTCAGGGAGGCGGTGTGTGGTGATTGGGAAAGGCGCTTACAGTTAAGCTCCTGGAACACGCGCGTGGCGAACTCGTCCACTAAGCTCACGATTGACGTGTTCAAGGACCCGACGAACCTGTCCGCTAACAGCGCACCCTGTCGAATCAGGTGGAAATCCAGCTCCAACCCGTCGGGGATGTTGGGTCTTTGGACTTTCAGCGCGACTTCTTTCCCCGAGTCTTTCAAAGTCGCGCGGTACACCTGCCCGAGACTCGCCGCCGCAATGGGGGTGGGGGTGATCAACCCGAACATCGCTTCGAGAGGCCTTCCCAACTCTGTTTCCACGCACTCGAACGCGTCCGCATCGGAGAAGGTTGGTAGGGCGTCTTGCAGGGAAGTGAGCTCGTCGAGGTACGCCGCGGGTAACAAATCGGGGCGCGTGCTTAACGCCTGGCCAACCTTGACGAACGCCGGTCCTAGGTTTGTGAGTTTGCTGCGCAACTGATCCGCGCGGCGCTTCGCGTTTTTGTCGAAACTCCCGGTGCGCTGATCAATGGACACGTCCAACACGAACCCACCCAGCGCGCTTCCGATTTCCGCGATCCGTACGAGTTGCGCTACCGGCCGTTTCGCGTAGTAACGCGCCGCGCGCGTTGGGTTGTAATCCTTCACCGCGGCGCTCCGCGCCAGCGCTTTGCGCTGCGCATCATTCATAGGCACCTCCCCATCGCCCATTCCCATGGAGGACACCGAGGCTGAGGCGCCTTTACCGGGCGGCAAGTCCCCGAGATCCGTTTCTTGCATCGCAGGTGGAGCGGAGGTGGCGACCCGGGTCATGATGCTTCTGCGCGCGCGGTCCACATCAGCAGCCCTGCGAACGCGAATGGGGGCGATTTGGGACACGCACGCCACGTGCCCGGACGTGCGCTCGCTCACAGCGCGTACCCGGGAAGGCGCCTCCGAGGCCCCGGAACGCGCGGACGCGACGCGGGCCGAACCCGGGGTGGGGCCCGCGACCGCGAACGCGCGACTCATCGTATCCGGAGGTACACACGATCCACCTGCGCGTCACGTAGTGACGGGCTGGGTTAACAAATGTCGACGTCACGCTATAGGCAAGTTATCCAGCAGGTGAAAAACCGCTCGGATGTATATAAAAAAAAGAACAATGCAGGAGAGAAAAAGCGACGAGATTGTCATCACACTAACGCACCCTACACTCCCTCTTAATTACTCACTCCACGGCCATAGTTTGCTTCTCCATCCCCAGCGTCGCATCTTCCCAGCTCGCTTGCATGGCACAGAGTTTTTTCACCAGCGGCAGCACGTCCGTGTGATGAAGCCGCACTTGCTGCGTTGAGTCCCGCTCGCGCACCGTCACCGTGCCGTCCTCCAAGGACCGGTGATCCACCGTGACCGCGAACGGCACGCCGAGTTCGTCCGTTCGCGCGTACCGTTTACCCACCGAAATAGCCGTGGTGTCGAGCTTCGTGGAGACGCCGTCGGACGAGAGGGTTCGCGAAATCATGTTCGCGAGGTTGTTCATTTTGGCGTCGTTTAGGAGGGGGAAAATCGTACACTTAATAGGCGCGATGATTGGCGAAAACTTGAAAACCGTCTTCTGTGTGTCCTCCGGGCGGACGTAGAACGAGTGCTCGAACATGCAGTACATGATCCGCCCGATACCGAAGGAGGGCTCGATGACGGAAGGGGTGAAGTTCCGTCCGCTGATTTTCTTGGTCTCCATTTTGATGGAAACCATCCCTTTGACGAGCTCCTTATCGCCGACCGACGTCGCGATCGTGGCTTTGCCCTCCGCAACCAGTGTACCGTCCAGCGCAAGCGCGTCCTCCACACAAAGCGCCTCGAGCGCGTCAACCACAGCCTTGGCGTCTTTCTTGAACGCCTTGCCGAAATCTTTCTTGTTGGGTTCCACCACCAAAACCTCCTCCATCCGCGGTTCGGGGAACCGCTCGTGCGCCACGAGCTCCACGCCGCTCTTCGCGCTGTGCGCTTTCAAGTCAAACGCGCTCCGGTCGGCGAGGCCCACGCACTCCACCCACCCGTACGTGCACTCGATTTCCGCGTCCCAGCAGTCCTCCGCGTAGTGCGCCATTTCGTGCTGCAGGTGCTGTCGGAACCGCAGCTTTTCGGGGTTTATGCCAACCTTCAGGAGGAACAACTGCGTGCGCGCTACGAAGTACGCGAGGGTTTCGTTGGCGATGATCCCCTTCGCGACGGCGTCGCCGCACGTCATGGGGAACGGCTTCTTCACCGTGGCGAGCTGCGCGTCTCGGGAAAACAGACTCAGCACAACGTCAGCCACCTCTGAAAACCGCGGGTGCTCTTTGTGCTCGGGGTGCACGAAGTGCTCGATCTCCGCTTGCGTGAACTCGCGCACTCGGAGCAACCCCTGTTTCGGGGAGATCTCATTGCGAAAGCTCTGCCCGATCTGCGCCGCCGCGAACGGAAGCTTGCCCCCGTTGTAGTAAAGCAAGTCACGGAAGTTGACGAAGATGCCTTGCGCGGTTTCCGGGCGCAGAAATCCTTTCGCGGCGCCGCTGGGGCCGATTTGCGTGGGGAACATCAGGTTGAACGGGTATGGCGGGGATAGGTCGTTTTTGGTCTCCGGCGCTTTCAAGCCGAGCTCGACGATGGCGGCGCCCATCTGTTCCGGTGTGAATTCCTCAAGGCGCGCGCGCATGTCCTCCAGGTGCAGTCTTTTTTCGGGGCTCAGCATCGGGTCTGCTAGGATCGCCGCCAAATTTTCCTCCACCAAGTGATCGGCGCGGTAGCATTCTTTCGTTACCACGTCGTTGACCATCAAATCGGTGAAGCGCTCGACGTGCCCGGACGCCGCTAACACCACCTCGGGCGTCACCGCGGGACACTCCACTTCCAGCATCTGCTCGTTCAACACGAAGTGCTGCCTCCAGTAGGCCTGCAGGTTTGATTTCACGGCACACCCGGGTGGGCCGTAGTCGTAAAACCCCGCGACGCCTCCGTAGATTTTGAACGAAGGCATGTAGAAAAGGCGCTGCTCCAGCGCGCCTGCCATCTTGGTGCGGAAGTTTTCCTTCGCCTGCAGCGCCTCATCGCCCGCCGCCATCGCGGCCTTTACTTCGACGTCCAGGTCGATTTTCAGCTGCTTCAGCTTAGCAATCGCGCCGTCCACGGCGGTTTTCTCGGCTTTCTCGGCCTGGGAAACGGAGAGGGAGACATAGGAGAGGAAAGGTCAGCACGACGAACGCACACGCGAGGTTCCGTGCATTTGCGCGATCGGGGCGAAGAGAAAGATCGACCCTCACGGCGGTGGCAAGAGCCCGTACCTTGAGCGCGCGAACGTCGTTCCCCGCGTCCGTCACCGCATCATGCATAGCCTGCAGCTTCGAGGCGTTGTCGGCCATTGAGGGAACGAGTTTAGGGCGGACCGGCGAACCGGCGCGTGCGATGAAACAAGTGCGCGATGGATCGCGTCGCGCCGACTCTACGCGGCGAGCTTGATGTCGACTGCCGACAAAAGCCAGCAGCAGCAGCCGGGTCGCGCGATCTCTAAACGTCAAAAAAAGCGCAGAGCGGAGCGACAGGTGGACGCCCTCAACGCCTTTTGATTCGCCACGGCGGACGCGAGTCGTTTAACCCGTCGTGTTCTTGAGTTACCGTTCGGAGTCGTTCAAAAACCGCTTCGGAAAAATCGTCCTGTTTGCGCTTTTCCAAGCCGTTGTTATTTGAACGCATCGCGCAACAGATGTGCAGAAGCCCTGCGCGCAGAAGCGGCAGGCTTGCTCGACGCTCTGTACAGAACCGCGTCGCGTACGACTGACCGAGTCGCGAAGGACTCGACACTTTCAGGATGGCGTCGTTTACCGCCGCGCCCGTTTTCACCGGCTCCAGGAGCGCGATGATGCGCAACGAGCCGAGTGCGTCGTTGCGGTCCGGCGGCATCGCACCGTTGCAGCGAAGAGCGGTGGTCTCGCGCCGGGTCTCCCGGCCGACGCGCGCCGCCGCTTCAGGCCCCAACAACACGCCCAACACGTGGTCATCATCCCGCAACCCTCGCTCGTCGCAGTACTCCCCCACCGGCGGGAACCTGGGCAACACGCGCGACTTGTACGAAGGCGCGACGGGCCTGGACGTGCTCGCGATGCAGAAAGATCTCGTCGCGGAAGGTTTCCTCGGACGCCAACACGCCACCGGGTACGCGCCCTTTTCTTCGATTTTTCCCATAAAACCTGGCGCGTGGCGCACGCGCGTGCCGTCTTCCCCGCGCCGCGTCTCGCGCGTTCCGCGGATCCTTCTTCAAGAACAAGCGGCTCGCTTCAAGCCGCCCGTTGCTGTTTTCATCTTCTTTCTCAAACGTAAACGTTGGACTGACGCATCCCCGCTCTGCGATCCCCACACACAGCGTGTTCACCACCGCCACGCGCGGTGCCGTGGAGAAGCTGCAGCAGCAGTACGGCCTGCCCATGACCGGCATTTGGGGCGGTCTTGAGAGGTCCGTGTTTGACACAAACGCGCGCGTGCAAACCGCCCCGCCCGCGTCCGCGCAGGCGCTGCTGCCTCCCGACTACAACCGAACCACCGCGAACGTTTACCAGAAAGCGGTCCCCGCCGTCGCGGCGCGGCAAATTTCGCCCCCCGCGAACCGCGTCTCCTCCACCTCCATGGGTTTCGCATCAGGTTTGGCCGGAGACGTCGCAGGCATCGCCATGTGCGCCAGCGCCGGGTTGCTCACCGCGGCGGTGCTGAGCAAGGCGAACGCGAAGCGAAGGCAACACCAGACGCGGCAACCGCCGCGGGGCGTGGGCGGCGAACGGCAACCCACGAACGCCCGCGGAGGCGCGGTTGGTTCCGCGATGAACAACATCGTCGCCGCCGTGCGCGGGCTTACGGGGTCATTGTCCAGCAACACACCCCAAAACGGCGGCGGCGGCTGGTACGACCAGCAAGGGTACTTCCACGAAACGCCGCCGAAGCGGGCGCCTGTTACGCACGCAACCGGCGGCGGTGACTGGTTCGCGGGAGGGCAACAACCCCTTGACGAGCGTGACCGCGTGGAGGACGACATCAAACTCTTCGGAGGGTACCCGGCGCCTCGGGATGGCGAGTTCAGTGCGCGCGGGCCGGTGCGTCCTGGGGATCGCCGGAAACAGGACACGGTGGCGGAACACGCAGTGCCACCGCACGCCCGGGGGTACCACCCCGCGTTCGCCAAAGGAGGCCCAGCGTACGACCCGGACCGAGTCGCGTCGCCGCCGCCGCCGCCGTCAACGCCGCCGCCCGCGGGCGCCGGGCACCGCGGGTACGGCTCTCGGAACGCGCAGCACCCGGCGTCGCACGTGGCGCGCGGGTACGGCGGGTGGGGCGAGGACCTTGACGTGATGCGGTCCGACGGTCAGCACCGGGACGCCGGGCAAAACTCCGCGCGGGAAACTCGGCGCCCCGGCCATTTGGGAGCCTCTGAGCCTGCCCCTCCCATGGCGCAAGGGTTCAGGTCAAGCAACGGCGCCCCTGAACCGGCTTCGCGAACCCCCGCGTCCGTGCCTCCGTTTGGTGACTGGGGCGGCGGCGGCGGCGCGTTCGGCGGTGACTCGCGCGCCAGAGCCGGGCCCGCCGCCGTTCCCGAGTACGGCGCCTCGGACTCAATCCGAGGTTTGGGCGCCACCGCGGGGATGCCCAACCTCGCCGGCGGTGGCGGGGGGTTCACCGGGCCGATGGCGGCACAGTCCGCGGGGACCGCGACCATCGCCAAGCCCGAGCCTCCGTCCGCGCGCCGCAAGCGCGAAGCCGAGAAGCTCAAGTCCCCGGGTTTCCTCGGCGCGATCGGCGACGGCTTGAAGGCCATCGCGGGCGCGCCGGCCGGCGCGTTCGACACGCGCGAACAGTCCGAGTTCACCGCGCGCGCGCAACGCGAGAGGGAGCTTCTGGCGCAGGTGGAGCAGGCTAACGAGTACGCCCGTGTGGAGCAGAAGAAACGGCAGCAACTGGAGGCGGCATACCAGAGCACGCGCAACGCGTTGAAGGAAGCGCAGAGCGCGCGGGAAGGTTTGAAGGCTCAGGAAAACGTACGCAAGGAAATGGACACGAAGATGAAGGAGCTGGAGCGAACGCTGAGCAACACCGCGCCTTCTGCGTTTTCGGGAGACGCGACCGGCGGGTTGCTCGCCACGCGCGTCGCGGCGCTTGAAAACGCCCTCGCCGCGGCGGCGTCCGGCGCGACTGGCGGCGGCGTCGCCGCGGCGGCGATGAGTCATTTGCAGGAGAAGGTCAAGGCGCTGGAGGTTGCTTTTTCGTCGCGAAACGCGAGCGCGGATGCGTTCACCTCCGCGGTCGCCAAGGTTGAGAAACTCGCCGCGCAGGTTGCGAAGGACGCGGCTGGGGTTCCCGAGCTGCAACGGCAGATGCACGCGCTGCAGGCCGCCGTGGCGAAGACCCCCGGCGCCGCCGCGGCGGGTGGCACGATGGCGGTCAACGCCAACCTCCAAGAAGTCACCGAACGAATGGTCGCGCTGGAACAATCCTTAGAGCACCTACGCGCGAACCCAGCGTCCCTGGACGTTTTGTTCGCCAAGGTGAGCGCCGTGGAGGAGGGCTTAGCCGCTACGGCGAACGGGTCGAGCGCGAAAATCAACGAGCTGCAGCGAAAGATCAACACCCTGGACGTCTCCCCCGCCCCACCTGGGGCGTGGGGTAACACCCCGGTGCAAGCCCCGGGGGTAAACAACGTGGTCACCGCGTTCCCACCGGGAGGGACGAAAAAGAAACCCAACCCTCCGCCCGGGTTCAAGCCGCCGCTGCCGCCGGCGTCGACCCCGACCCCGCTCCCGAACTTCGCGCCCGCCATACAAATCAAAAACGTCAACGCGGCGCCTGCGTCCGCGACGCCGCCTAGCTGGGGTGTTTCTGCCCAAAGCGCGGGCGCCCCGGAAAGCGTCCAGAACAACACCGTTCGTGATACCTCCAAGCTTGGTGCTGATTACAAAATCGAAGAAGGAACCCTTCCCCGCATTGCGACCGGCCGGGAAGTGATGATGCAGGGTTTCAACTGGGAGTCGCACAAGTTCGACTGGTACAAGCTTGTTGGCGACAGGGCGCAGGAGATTTCGGATATCGGCGTTACGCAGATCTGGCTCCCGCCGTGCACGGACTCACTGGCGCCGGAAGGTTATTTGCCCCGGGACCTGTCGAGCCTGAACAGTAAGTACGGCGACGAGCAGGGGTTGCGGGGGTTGATTGGAACGTTACGTTCCAAAAACATTCTCCCCGTTTTGGACGCGGTCTTAAACCACCGGTGCGCGACGCACCGCGGCGCGGGTGAGAAGTGGAACAAGTGGGAAGGATGCGGATTCATGGACTGGGGGGAGTGGGCGGTTACGAACACGCAGCCTGACTTTGCAGGCCAGGGCGGCGGCGCCACCGGGGACGAGTTCCACGGCGCCCCCAACATCGACCACCGGAACGACAAAGTCCAGGACAGCATTTGCAAGTGGATGACGTGGATGATGGACGACGTGGGTTTCGGCGGTGTGCGTTTCGACTTTTCGAAAGGCTACGGCGGCGAGTTCGCGGGGCAATACACAAGGGCGTGCATGCCCGAGTTCGCGGTTGGGGAGTACTGGGACACCCTGAACTACGGCGAGGGTTTGGAGTACGACCAGGACGACCACCGGCAGCGTATCGTGAATTGGATCGACGAAACCGGCGGTATCGCGACGGCGTTTGATTTCACCACCAAGGGTATTCTCCAAGAAGCTTGCGGCAAATCCGAGTTCTGGAGGCTGGTGGACAAGAAAGGACGCGCCCCAGGTGTCATCGGGCTGTGGCCTGGACGAGCCGTGACGTTCCTTGATAACCACGACACCGGGAGCACGCAGTCGCACTGGCCGTTCCCGTCGAACAAGGTCGGGATGGGATACGCCTACATCCTAACCCACCCCGGCACGCCGAGCGTGTTCTGGGACCACTACTTCGACTGGGGTGACGACTTGAAGAAACAGATCGCTGGGTTGTTGAAAACGCGAGACGACGCCGGGATTCACTCAAGGTCAAAGCTGGAAATCGTCGCCGCCACGGACAACCTGTACGCCGCGCACGTGGGCGACCGGCTGGCGGTGAAGCTGGGCGGGGACTGGGCCCCGAGTGGCGCGGGGTGGGAAAAAGCCGTCTCGGGGGACGGCTGGTGCGTGTGGATAAAAAACTAATAAGGAGGATGAGGCTGAGGGCTGCTACGCAAGTCATGCGATCATCCAAGTAGAGGAAGTGACTTTCAAGAGTTACCGTCTCTAACGTCTAAGCAGAGGAGGGAAAGAAAGAAGAGGAAAGTATCGAGACTGGAAAAATCTCAACGCCGACAACGGCTGCAGCTCGCGACGCGGAGGCGCGGGGTGTGTATCAGTAGTAAAAGTGAAATAAGGTATTCTTAAAGTATGAGTCCTGTTCAAATCGTATACGCAATTACCCTCGACTCCAAGTCTTACTCGGAAGTGGTCTGATCAACAACTACTATCATCTAATTCCTACTCATCAACAATCGTCTATTTTCCAGGCCTCATCAACTCGTTGGAAACACTCGCCCCGCGCTCCCCATCAGCGCCAAAAACGCCAGCGGCACGAACGCGTTGTCCATCTGCTCCGTGGCGGATTCCAGCCACGCGGACCCCAGGCTCGCGACGGCTATGGGTAGAACCGGCGTCTTGGGCGGCGGTGCTGGAAAGTCGTCTGTTGCACGAAAGGTGACCCTCCATGCCGCGTACGACGACAGCGCCGTGGCGAGAAAAAACGCAAACGCGCCTTCCCGCGTTTTTTTGGACCCGCGACAAAACGCGTTGCGCCCCCATCGCGTGCCGACAACAGACGCGAACGTATCCCCCAACCCGATTGTTACGACCCCGGCGAGCGGGCCCAGGACTTGGACTGGAGTGTGTTGTGAGGTATCCGGAATGTTTTGGAATGGAGAGTACTTTGTGGTATCCGGAGTGGGTGTCGTAATACCGGTACCCTCGAAGTCAAACGCCGCACCGAAATCCTGGGTAAACCCAAGCGCCCACAGCGGCGCCGCCACGGCGAGCAGCAGCGAGACGTGGCAAAGCACCAGGTTCGTGCCGCCCCTGTCTCGATGGTCCAGGAACATATTGAATGCCAAGTCTAGTTTCGCACCGACTGGAACGCGGAACAACACGACCCTGCGCGTGCGGATTACTTCGCAGGCGGCGAAGATGAAAAACGCAGAAGCGTACGCCACAGCGAGCGTTTCTTTGGACACGAAGGGATTGTTTTTATTTTTTCGTTCCGCGTTTGTTCCGAACCGACAAAAAACGAGCGGCGGCGCGAACAGCACCGCGGCCAGGACGTGGAATTTCTTCCTGTGCGTAGTTACCGAAACTGTCGCATTTCGTGTCAGTAGGTTCATTAACGAAGTTCCGAGAAAAGCGCTCGTCCAAAGCGCGAGTGTGTTTCTCGTCGCGTTTCGGTCGTTTAATAACATTTTCCGCAACGTTTTCGTGAAAGCGTCGCCGCCGTTCACCCCAACGACGAACCACGCGCACGTGACAACGATGAACAGGGAAGACACGAAAACACGAGTGTCCCCTCCGTCAGGAAAGAAGCGCGTAAAGACGCGCGGCCACCGATCTTGTTGTGCGTTTTTCATTTCTGGAGACTGCTTTTGACGCGTCGCCGCCGGCCCGCGCTTTGCGTGCGTTTGTTTTACCAACACGTTCGCCGGCGGCGGCGCGGCGGCGAACAAAGCGCACGCCGTGAGGGTCGCGAACAACACCAGGAGTTGTGCGTCGTTTTTTTTATCGAGAAAGTGTGTCGGGAGCCAGTCTATTCTTTTTGTCGTGGTGACGTGTTGGGCGACTGCCGCCGCGAAGGCGTCGCCCACGGCGAGAACCGCGGCCTGCGCCGCGAGCGCGGATTCGGCCCTTGATAGGATGTTCGGGAACAAGCGTGGGAGTCGGGACGCGAGCGCGACCGCGGGCAGGGCGTGAACGAGCACGCACGCGGCGAGCGCGGCGTGGACGTGCATAGACGACCTCTCCCTGTTTTCAACGAGGCGCAAAGACGCGGCGGCACTGCTAAAGAGGGCGACCGTCGCGACGACCACCGGGCGCGACGCATCTGCGAGAACGCGCCTCGGGGTCGCGTCTCTTGCCAGCCCCACCGCGCCTGCCACGAGTAAGGTCCACAGTGTGAATTTGTCACGCGAGGTCAAACCACCTGCCGTGCGTGCTGCGAACGTCCAAGGCAGAACGAGCACACTGAGGGTTGCGCTCGCGTCCACGCCCGGCCGCGCGCCGGGCGCGGGGGCCCAGGCAAGGAGCACGTCCGCGGCGATTGAAGCGGCGCCGAGACCGACGAGCGCGAGCGCCTCGGGTGCGTGCGTCTCACGCAGCGTCCAGGCTATGAAAACAGTGACGAGGGCGACGATGCAAATCTCAGGCACGCGAGATGGGGCGTCGCGCGCGACGGCGCGACCGCGGCCGCCCATGCGCGCCTAGGACTGGTGTTTTGTTCACAAAAAAATGAAGGTTAAAATAATATCACAAAAGACGCTACGCGAGGTTCCCCGCGTTGTTACTCCTGGCCGCCATCTGGGCCTGGATCACCGCCATGCGCGCCCGGATAGCACGTTCCTCACGAGCCTTGGACTGCGACTTCGCTTTGGCCTGGTTCAGGGCCACGGACGAGGGCCGCTCGCCAACCGACGCAACCGCGGCGGTTTCGGGCGCAACCGTTTCCGCAACAGACGCGGACTCGTATGGTTCGGGGGTAGCTTCAGAGGCGGTTTCCACGGACGGTCGCGAACTCGCCACAGGCACGGCCTCTGAATGAAACTCAGGCATCGCCATCCCCGCGGCTTGCGCCGAAATAGCGTTCGCGACTTCGATACCCGCGCTGCGCGTTTCGGCCAGCTTGTCCTTTTGCGCGACGGCAGCGGCTTCGTCAAACTTGCTCACCACCGTAGCCACCTTGGCGTCCCGGACTGTGTTCTGCTTGACGTTCTCCACCTCGGTCGCCGCGGCCGTGGCGGTTGACACGGCGCCTGATACGTCCGCCATCGCCCGAACCGCGGTCGTTTTCTGTACCTGCGACTCGTACTCCGCGGCGCGCGCGGCGAGGATGTCGTACTTCAAGCGCTCGCGCGTTTCCCGGGCCTTGGAAAGCGCGTCCCTAGCCGTCGCCAGTGTGATGTGCGCCGACTCCAGCGTATCCTTCGCTTTCTTCCCCGCATCCGCAGCCGCGGTGGCGTCCTTCGCGGCCAAATCAGAGGCGTCGATGAAGGTTTTCTGGTTCGCGTTGGATGCGAGTTTCAGCTCGGCGTTTCTCGCAAACTCGGCGTCAAGAGTTTCGCTCACCGTTTTTTCAACAAGCGCTGCCTCGTCAACCCGCCGCTTCGCGTCCGCCGCCGCGATTTTCAAGTCCCCCGCCTTGATTTCGAGCGTCGTCGCCGCGGACGTTATCTGCGCCACTTCCTGCGACCGCGTAACGCCTTCCAGGAACGTCTCCTCCCCAACCACCGCGGCGTTTTTAGTCGCGACTAAATGTTCCCGCGCCGCAACCGCCGCTGCGTCCGCCGCCGTTTTCGCCGCATTCGCGATGCTCAGAGCGGTTTCCCAGTTGCTCTTCGCGTCTTCCGTGTTTTTCGTAGCGCTCGCGAGCTCGTGTTCTCGGATACCCTCAAGGACGGTGCTGGCTTCGTACTCCCCGCGGGTCAAAAGGTACGACCGCTTGTTCTCCGCCAACCCCGCGGTTTCAACCTTCGCCGTGTCCTCCAACGTCTCCGCAAACGACCCACCTTGCGCCTCAACCGCGGCGTTCCGCACGGCAAGCTCCGCGGCTTGCGTTTCGATTTCTTTGCGTTGCACGTCTTGTTCCGCTTTGTTGGACTCCGCCTCCGCAAACGCCAGGCGGTCGGACGCGAGGTTCAGCGCCCGGACGTTCGCGGCGAGCGCTTCTTTGGCGCCTTCGTTTTCGATGTACGCCCCCGCCTCAGCAACCGCCGCGGATGAGGTGTGCGTCTGCGTCACCAACGCGCGGAAAGGCTCCACCACGGAAGCGGAGGCGTGGCCGGGTGTTGGGTTCGCGGGGGCGGAGGTTGAGACCGTGCCGGAAACCGCTGCCGAAACCGGGACCTTAGACGCATCCTCCATGGGCGCGGTCGTGGCGGTCGCCACTTGGGGAGGCTCAATGGCGGCCGGCCGGGCGTCACCGGCACGCACCAGCGCCGCAGTGTCCGTCGCTTGCCCTAACCTCGCGGGAAGCCCAACGGGTGAAGTGCCGTTGGGGTGCACCGCGACGACGCCGACGCAGGCCACGACCGCGAGGGACGCGGCGGCAGCTGCGAGGGGAGGACGGGAAAAGAAACGTCAGCGTTGGTGTTACACGGTGTGGAAATCACCTCGTCACGAGCGCGCTGCGGAGCCGACGAGCGTCGACGGTTTCCACGTCGCGTTCGCACGAAACGCGCATCGCCCGCCGGTGCTTTCGTGAGCCCACGACATCCGTGGCTTTTTTCGACGCGGTGCAGACCCCGACACTCGACGACTCGGTTTTGTATCGCCGCTGGGCGATCTCGGTGGGTGGGTGTTTAGAAATCGGGAAGACGCACCCGCGAACCTCAGCGCGCGACGCATGGACGTGCGGGATGCGCCCTCTTCGGGGGCATCATCCACGAGGAGCGGGGAGTGTTCACTTCCCAAAGCCATGGTCGCTTGCGCGAGCTCGCGAGACTTGGGAGTGGCACGCGGAGGCGGTGACGATCGGGCAAGAAGCGGACCAGTCATCGAAATAAAAAATGATCTCGGAAAAGCCAGCCAGACCAACCACGCAAAACCAACATCGTTCCTCCACGACCGCCCACGACACGCCGCGCTGGGACGCGTCGTGGACATGACCAGGGTCGACCCGAGCGTGGTGCGGCGAAGGTGCGCCGTGCTCGCGGCGAATCACACCTCCAGTGGACCGCGCGCCGTGGACCCACGCGTCCGTCGCCGTCGCGTCTCGACTCGCACCGTTTCGTTCGTCACATCCTGTGGTTCCCCTCGACGACCCTACTTCGGCACCGCCTCATCGTTTCGTCCTGACCTCCCTATCTCCCACCCCCCAAACACAGGGTCCTCGAGCGCTTGCAATCCAGCGACGTGGAGATAGACGAGTCTGATTTGCCTGAGTTTCCGGCTCCCAGCCACAGGGTCTCCGGCGGCCTTCCGCGTGTCCCAGTCGACATCCCACACAAATTCGCGCCGTTTCCCACCAGTCTCGGGGCGTCCAGGGCGAGTTCAGGGCAAGCCTCCGGTACGTCAAATGGTGGCAAACGAGTTACGCACATGATATCCGGAGGTACGGTGTCTACTCAAAGCGCTGCGAAGCGATCGAATAGTACCACGTCCAAGCACTCGACACGTGATTCGACGGACCTTAAACCGTCCAATGACGGTCGTCCCACGTGGGGCGCCAACGCCAAATCGAAACCGGCGACATCGTCATCGGCGAAAGACGCGTCGCTTTCGGTGCTGAAGCGCGAAGCCGCGGCGAGGCGGACACGGGGACAGCTGGTTAGTTCGGGGGACGACACCGAGGGCGACGTGCACGACGAAAATGAAACGGCGGTTACCCATAAACGGAACCCCAAACGAGGCGAACGCAACGCCTCGGTGTATAACCGGCTGCTCCGCGAATCGCGGCGGCCGGCGCGGATGCATGGAAAGTCGCAAGACGAAAAGGAAAACTCCTTTGCGTCGGTTCCCGTTGACGGATGCCAGGTTTCCCAGGCATCCGTGAAAGTCCTTGCACACAAAACCGCCACCGCCGAGGACGGGAACGGCGGGTACTGGGCGACCGCGGAGGGCGACCACGACGCGGGGACGAGCGCGAATGACCGGGACGACGACGACGGCGCAGAAGTCACGTCGACCGCGAAAAGAGTGTGGCTCGACACGGGGGGGATTGAAAAAAATGAACTGGCATACCCTCCCGTCGCGGAGGATTCAGACGCCGGGTCCGTGGAGAGCCACGCGTGTTCCTCGCCCGAACGCGCCGGCGACGACGAAGTGTCGTTCACTCCGCTCGCGACGGTGGCGGAGTCGCAACGCGTTTCGCGTCAATTGCGCGTCGCGCAGGTTACGCTTACGCTGAGGGAATCGCGCCAGGCTCGGTCGGAGGACGAAGCGTCTGCGTCAGACGAAGCGTTGGACGATACATCAGATGAATCGTTCTCCTCGGAGGTTGCCGAATCCATGACCATAGGGTCGGAGGACTCGTTCGCGTCCGCGTCGCTGGAACCAGAGGACGAAACGGAACACGAAGACTACGCGAATGGCGACGCGCCCACCAGCGACAGCGCCCAGCGCGACCCGAACCCCGACGACGTGGACGTGGCGGGTACACTTTGGGAGGACAACAACGCGTTGAGGGCGAAGCTGCGGGAAGCCGCGCAGGTATGTATTTCCCAATCACCACGTTCCGCCTCCCTGCTCGGCCCGATTACCCTTCCCTGTTTACTCAGGCCACTTTACGAGAGACTGACACTTTCTTGTTAATCGTGCCAGGCGCTCATAAAGACCGCGCGCGAACGCGCCGAGTCTTTGCAGGACCGGGTTCGTTTGCGAAAGGACCTCGCGACGCGCGACGCGGAGGCTGAAAAACTCCAAAGAGAGTTTGGCCTTCGTGAGAAAACGTTGGAAAAGGCGTTGGAAAACATAAAGGGCAAGCTGGAAAAAACACAGGGCAGGCTGGAAAAGGCGGAGAGCAAAGCAAGCGTTGCCGTAGATCAAGCGTCAGCCGCGGAGAAAAGTGAAAAGGCTGCGGAGAAGGCGGCTGTTGATTCTGAGAAACGCGCTGCTGATTTTGAGAAGCGCGCCGAGGACGCCGAGAAGCGCGCCAAGGCCTCTGAGACGCTCGCCAACGACGCCGAGGATCGCGCGCGAACGGCGACGCGAGCTCGGGAAAGCGCGAAATGCGACGCCGAACGCGTTGCGATGCAAACTGACATGCTCCAGCAAGACTTGATTTTGGTAAACGAAGCGTTGACACAAATGACCGAGGCTTGCGAAGACGCTCGCGCTTCCACGAAAGCGGCGCGTGTGTGGCGCGTCGCGCGAGGCGAAAGCGCTGACACCGCCCGGCCTAACCGGGCGGTGTCAGATGACTCCGCGGCAGCAGAAGCCGCCGCGCGCGCGCTCGCCGCCGCCGTCGCGGAAGCCGAGGCGATTCTCGTTGCCGGGCCGGAAGGCGCTGACGTGCTGAACTTGAAGACGCCGAGTAAGGACGGCGTGGCGACTGGCGATGACTTCGGCGCCGCGCGGTCGCTAGTAAGCGCCGCGCGGCGCACCTGCGTGGACGCCAAACTGAGATTAGAGGAACTGCACTCTCTTCGCTTGGCGCTGACGGGCGAGATGGCGGCGGCGAGACGCGCGGAGACGGAGACGGCGGCGCTCCGTTCAAGGACGCACTCGGCGGAGGCGGAGGCGCACACTGCGTGGTGTTTGCTGGACGTCGCGAGCTCTCAAATCGCGAGCGGTGAAACGGGAAAAACGCCAGTCGGACGCAAAACCGAAACGGCGAATACCTCCACGCCGAAACCCGTTGGAAACGACGGTCACGCATTTAACCTCCTATCACTGGTCTCCCCGTCCCTCGCGTACTCTCCCGCGCGAGTTTTGGTGGAAACCGAAGCGGCGGCGCTTGACAAAGTCGTGGCGCATCTGAACAAACGCCGTGGAAGGGGCGCCGCCGGATTCACATCCGCGATTGACGTCGGCGCCGATGACCGAAGAGTCGCGTTCTTCTGTTTCAGGTTCTGGAAACAGCTCACCGCGATGAGTCATCGCAAGTCACCGATGGCGACGCCGGCGGCAGTGGCATTGCGCATGGAGGATGAATTCGCGTTTGACGTCGCGTCCGCCGGCGCGGCGACGGAGCACTGCCCGTTGGAGCACTTGTCGCCGCCGCACCGCCCGCTGCCGTTGCCGCGGTGGGCCCCGCCGCAAGAGGCAACACAGGCGCACGTTTCGCCCTCTTTGATCGACTTTAACACGCCCCCGTTGGAAAGGTGGGCGAGGCGAGCGTGACGGGGTATTTAGGAGGAGTACGAAGAGACAGGCAGGGTATATGAATAGTAGAAGAAAAGGAAGAGACAGGGGTGTATGTATATGAATAGTAGTTTTTAGAAAGAAAAGAAACAGACGAAGACTTGTTGAATGAAAAAATAGCTCCCCTCATACAAAGCTTCTACTCTAGAAGAATCTCGAAATCGGGGTTACGGAAGCGGCTTAGCGCGTCATAGCCCCCTCCGCCTCCGCCGCCGCGCGCTGTTCCGCCCTCGGGGTGTACAGTTCCTTGCGCTTGTCCCTTCTGGAGGGCAGCCCGTCTTCGCGCCCGCCCTTCTTTTCGTAATCCACAACACGCACGGTTTTCTTGCCGTTCGCGCCCGGCTTGAACAGAACCTCCCCGTCCCGAAGCGCGAAGAGAGTGAAGTCCTTACCAGTGCCCACGCCGGGGCCCGCGTGGACCTGGAATTGAGGAAAAGGAAAAGGAAAGAGAGGGGAGCACAGAGAGGTCAGTCAGTCGTTGTCGAGAGTTGAGTTTTGGCGTTTTGGCATTTGGCTAATCTAATCGCCAGGAGGGTTTCAGGGTTTTGGCTGCATCGTCTAAATCGTGGGGGGTCCCTTCCGACTTACCTTGTTCCCTCGCTGGCGGATGATGATGTTGCCCGTGATCACGACCTCGCCTCCGTACTTCTTCACCCCGAGATACTGCGGGTTACTGTCGCGGCCGTTCTTGGTGGACCCGGTGCCTTTCTTGTGCGCGGCTTCCACGCAGAAGCCCGCCCGGACGGGCGCGCTGGTGGTGCTAGGCATCGCGACGACGCGTCCGCCGGAAACCGAGGCGTGGCGCGCGGCGAGGCCGGCGACGACGGAGTGACCCAGGAGAGCGGCCATGGTGCGGAACGAGTAAAGCGACCAACCACCGGGCGGGGGTCGGGGCGTTGCGTTGTGTGGGTAAGCCGGCGCGGAAGGCGGGGGAGGTGCGCGGCAAATCGCCCGTCACACGGGATAGGGGTTTTGGCCAGGGAAAAAAAAGCACGTCATCACCCCTAGATCTATAGACCGCATAGGTGCGACCCCAAAACCTGCCGAAAGTGGCGTTTGCACGCGGAAATTATTTTCTCGAAAAATACACGGGTCCAAACCGCCGACCTTCTGCTTGTTTAACAATCTGAACGGGTGATCGAACTGGTGATGGATGACCTGCGGAAGAAGAATGTTTTCTGTTTACGGGTAGACGGGTCTACCAGGGTCGAATTGGTGATCTCCGGAAGAAGGACCTTTTCTGTACGAAAGAAGGATAGACCCGCGGGTCTACCAGGGTCGAACCCGTGCCTCCGGAAATGAAGGATGTGAAAGCACCCCGTTTCTACCAGGAGCGAACCCGTGACCTCCGGAAATGAAGGATGTGTTTTTTTGCACTCGTTCTTTCTGTCGTTCGTTTTCTGAAAACCGTTTCATCCCCTTATAGGGGCTAGTCTCGCATGCGCTTCCCCAAGCTCGGGTCCGGTCCTCCCCCCACCGCGGCGCGCCACGCCCTGGCTTCCCCCGCCGCTGACTCTAGCGTCGCTCGCACCCCCAAGCGGTACGTCTCCGCTTCCCTGCACGCGGCCTCGCCAGCTCCGGAAGCCGCCGCCGCGCCTTCGGGCGAGCGCAACGCCGCGTCGCCCTCGTCCAGCTGTTCCACGAGCGCCGCGAGCGCGCCGCAAAGCGCGCCCGCCGCGAGGAGTTCCCCTTCCGAGCTCACCGGTGCGTCTCGCGGGTCCACAACACACGTCGCCAGCGCGGCCGCGTCCGCGGTTAGCACTCGCAGCGTCCCAATCAGCCCGCTCGCTAAACCGGCGGGTTTCCACCGCACCGCGTGTTTGCAGAGCTGCAGGTTGAACCTTACCAAGCACGCCGCGCGCGCTCTGGTTACCTCGCCAACCTCCCCCCCCGGAAGCTCCAGGGTTAATGGCACGTCATCGTACGGGTTTTTCACCACGCAGAACCCGTAGAAAAGTAACAACTCAGCGTTTGACTTGGCGCCGTAGGACACGAACACCTCGCGCCCGCGTTCGCAACGTTTCGCGATTGGCAGGTGCAGCGCGTCATGCCGAAGCCGGCTGTACCGCACCGCGTGCGGCCAAACCGAGTGGTTGCAAAGCAACGCGACGGGCGGTAAGCAAGTCACGGGCGTCACGGGCGTGGGCGGTTGCGTCGAGGTGCCTGATACCGATACCGATACTTCCCCAGGGCTAGATCCATCAGAACTGTTTCCAACCGCTTCCTCAAACAAAACCGTCATCCCGTACGCGTTCCATGCCTCCGTCGCCGCGACGAAGTTTTCGTACCTGTGATTGTAAAAGAAGTGTCAGTGTTGTACATCGCGTGTATTGGACGATGGCCTAGTCAACAGTCACCGTAATCGGTCTGAACAGTCAGGGCAGAGGTAAGACGTCCCTTCGCAGGACGAGTACATCGCGTGTATTGGACGATGTACGGACAACAGTCACCGTAATCGGTCTGAACAGTCAGGGCAGAGGTAAGACGTCCCTTCGCAGGACGAGTACGGGCAAACGTGGAGGCGGGATTGCAGGGAAACACAAACGCACGTGTATAGGTTGGCCGGAAACACTTCAGGGTAGTGCTCGCTCAGCGCAGGGAACAGCGCGGCGTACTGCCTTGCGAGTTTTTCGCGCGCCGCGTGTGCGTCGCCACACACCGGTGTTCCCCCTAACAACGCTGCGGTTGCAGCAACAGGCCACGACGCGGGAGTCAGGCCGGGGACAGACGGCAGGGCGTTCAGAAGCGGCGCCCATTTCGAGGTAGCGCCTTCGCCGAACTTCTCGAACACCAGCCACAGCGCCGCGATTGTGTCTTCCCCGAGCGCGGCGAAGGTCCGGTAGGTTTCGCCTCGTTGGCCGGGGTCATCCAGCGCGGCTTGAACGGTCCACAGCGTGCCCGACGGTACCCGGACGACGTCATGTCCGGCAGGCAGGTGCGCCGCCGCGGCGGCGCCTCTGCCCGTGTTTGGGAACCGAGCAGGGACTATTGAAACACTCATCCCTCCATCTCCATCGTTTGAGGAGATGCCGCCATGTGGTGTCGATGCGTCTGCTGCGCCGCCCCTTTGTGTCCAGGCGATCATCGCGTCCCCCACGCCCGCGTCGTCGGGAGGCGCGCCGCAAATGGTGCCCTCGTTTTCGTCGGCTGGTGCGGCGAGCGCGGTGTCGCACAGCGCGCGCGCGCCTTGCAACACCGCCGCCGCCGCGTCGCCCGCTTCGTTGAGGAGTTCCAGCACGAGCGCGCACGCCGCGGTTTCGTTGCGCGGTGAAATCGCCACGCGCTCGCGCTCGCCAAACACGGGCGGGGTCATCGCCCACGATGACCACCCAGCCGCCGCCGGGCCGAAGTACACCTCGCGGTCGTCCAAACTCGCCACCCTCGCGCACGCCAGCAAACGCATCGCGGCATCGGGTGATGCCAGCGCCACCAGGGGCGGATGCAACCCGCACTCGCGCAAAATACCGTCCCTCAACCCCGAGTGCTCATCCACGGGCATGGGCACGCCCATGGAGTACTCCATCACCATGAAAGGAGACCCACCACGGGCGCGCCAAGGGTGTGATGATGGGGAAGATGATGATTGGCTAATCTTCAATGCGAAATATGTACTACACGAGACGGATTAAAAAGACGCGCGAGGAGTCAACACTTGTGCACAATCACCCGTTTGTTGCTTTATGCAAACGTTTAAAACACCCTACTTCTCGCACACCAAACACCCCATCAGCCCTCCAGGTGCTAGTTCGTAGAAGGTGACTTTTTTGAACCCCGCCGCAATCGCCAAGTCGACCAACTCCGGCCCGGTCGGGTACCGCTCGATGGATGGCTGATACGATTTAAAAAAAAGTGTCAGTCTCTCGTAATGTTCGTTACTTGTATTCCGCAAACAGTGCGTTCGTGATGTATTCGTAAGAGCTGCGAGTACAGGTAAGAGTTACCAGTAGTGCACTTCCTTTTAATGTGTGGACGTCAAAGAGGGGCTGTGATCAGGGAGGCGGAACGTGGTGATTTGGAAAGACACACCTTCAAGTACCGGTACTCCGCTGCGACGCCTAGGATGTCCGCAGCGGGTACTACTAGGTTATCCAGAATCAAACCTTGCACCTGGTTCACGATTTGATTGGTGCTGTTGTTGAAATCCACGACCGCGGCTTTGCCTCCTTTTTTCAAAACTCGCTGTAACTCGCTCAGCGCTTTGGGTATGTCGCTGACGTTTCGTAACCCGTACCCTATGGTGGCGCCGTGAAACTCACAATCCGGGTACGGCAGACTCAACGCGTCGCCTTGTTGCCATGAAATCGGCGACAAAACGTACCCTGCAGGGTGCTCTGTTTCCTTTTGCGCGGCTACTTTCAGCTGCGCGGATGCGAAGTCCAGACCCACCACCTCCCCCGACGGCCCGACCGCGTCCGCCAGCCGCAGCGCGATGTCGCCCGACCCGCAACACACGTCAATGGCTTTGTCCCCCGGCCCCACGCCCGTCCACCGCACCGCCGCGCGCTTCCACACCCGGTGAAGCCCCAGGCTGAGCACGTCATTCAGTTTGTCGTACACCGGGGCGATGTCGTTGAACAAAGTCTGCCGCTCCTGTGCGGCTTCCGAGGAAAACTGTTCGTCCGGACGGCCGGTGACAAACTTTTTACCCGCCGTAGATTCCGAATCGGACTTGGCAACGGCGTCATCAGGGACATCTCCCCCGGCCTTCGCCGGGGAACTCGTGTAGGGCGGCACCACCGAAGCGCCGTTCCACACCGCGCCGTTCTTCGTGTCGTCTGCTGTGGGGTGGGAGATGCGCGCGCGAAAGACATGGCAGGAGTACGCGTCAGCGATCGGGGGATATAAACAGAGCACACGTGCGTGGATGGTGGAAAACGCGACGCGTGGACACACCCGCACTCGCGGCGACCCTGACTCCGCTTCTCGAAACGTTTCGTGACCGCGAGCCAGCGAAATCGGCTCGCGAGCGAGCCGCGTGACCCGTGGGCACCGGCCCGGAACCGACGGCGAGGCACTGCATCTCGCCTGCGCAGCCGTGATTGGGGGAGAGTGAGGGGCGCTTCCATGTGATTTCCGAGATTCTCAAACTTTGCCCAAGAACTGTCTGCTGATTGCTCTGAAACACCCTCGAGCCTCGGTGGCACTCCGTCGGCCGCACGCCGTCGGGAGGCGCGTGGGGTTGGTTACCGCCGGCTCGCTGCGCGAGGTTTCTGCGTGACTTTCCCGGGAACGCGCGCGGACCAGGAAAGCTGACCTCACGACCACTCGAGTGCCCCCACCGTCGCTAAGACCGCGGGTCGCGTTCAACCGAGGGTGTTCGGCAATCCCGAGGCGTTTGGTACCGCGATGGACGACGAGCGCCTAGCCTCCGATTCCAACGTTGGCGATGGTGGCCCGTCCACCACCACCACCATCGCGGGCATGGCGTGCGCGCCCTTTCACAAGGCGCACCGCTGGGTCACCAACCTGGCGGGCGCGGTGGGGTGGCAGCTCATAGGGTTCATCGGGAGTTCGCATTTCGGGTTGAAAGGTACGTTTTCGCCTAAAAACCAAATCCCGGATGGCTGTTTGCCGTGTACAACACGTTAACCCCTTTTCGTTCCCACTCGCAGGCGCGTTGCTTGGTCTGGTGGGGCACGCCGATCTTCCGTACGCGCAGAGCATTTTGAAACTCAGCGCGACGCAAAACCAGCGGTACGGAATCGTGGCGTGTTTCCCGTGGAGCATAAAGCCGGTGATTGGGATGATTTCCGATATCGTGCCCATTTGGGGGTACAACAAGCGGTACTACATGTTCGGCGCGTCGCTTTTAGGCGCGGCGGCGGTGGCGTATTTAGCGGGGGCGACGCTGCGCGACGACAACGACTCCGCCATGGCATACGTCGCCGCGCTGGTGCTTATTAACTTACAAGTATCCGTCGTGGATTTGCTCACCGAGGGCAAGTACACGGAGAAGATGTCCACAACCCCGGAAGTGAGCAGCGACATCGTGAGCTTCGTGTGGCTCACCCTCGGCGCGGGCGGGTTGTTCGCCACGCTCGTTTCATTTTTCGTGCTGCCCACGAAAAACTACAGGCTTATTTTTTACTGCGCCGCGCCGTTCGCGCTGCAAGCGGTGAGGGCCTTTCCCACCCACCACATTCCGCCAACTGATTGCCCATACAAGACTGACATTTATTTTTACAATCTCAGGTGTTCACGAGCTGGTTCGGGTTACTGCCCGAGGAAAAAAAAGCGGAAACCGAAAAAGTCAACCGCGCGCTTCTTCACAAACACAAGCCGCTGTTCGTGTTAGGCACGTTCATGGCCGTCGTGTCCGCCGTGCTCGCGGCGGCGCAGCTTCTTTCGGAGGACATGTTTTTCGAGCTGTACTTCACCGCGGGATGCGCGCTCGCGTTGTCAATCGCGATGTTTGCGTGTATGCCCGCGCGGCTCGCGAAAGCGACGCTTTTTCTGTTCCTCACGAACACAACCAGCGTCAGCTTCGGCAGCGCCATGCAGTACTGGTTCACCGTGGACGAAACGTGCAACCCCGGAGGGCCGCATTTCGATTACCTGTTCTTCACCGTGTACACCGCGGTGGTGGCGCAGGTGCGGGGCTTTCCCAATCGCCACACACCGCTTTCGCGATTGCCCATGTTCGTACCAGAAGGGACTATTACGATCAGAGGGGACTGTTACCCTGACTTTTTACTCATACTATGGGGTACAGTATACCCTTTCCAATCCCTCATACCAATCCCTCATACACATGGTCCGAGAGACTGACACTTTCGGTTTTTATCGTACCAGGTGTTCGGCGGGTTTGGGATTTATTTATTCAACGCGTACTTCTCCACGTTTCGCATGCGACACGCGCTTATGATCAGCGCGCTTGTTTCTTCCTTCGCCTCGGTTGGCGACCTCGCGATGGTGTTGCGGTGGAACGTGTGGTGGGGGATTCCGGATAAGGCTTTTTATTTAGTCGGGGACACGATTTTGGAACCAATAGTGGAGATGATGGCGTTCATGCCGGGTACAATACTGATTTCGAAGGTGCGTGTTTTTGAAGGAAAGGTGTTGAGTTTCCCATCACCACATTCCGCCGACTGATTGCCCGTACCACGATACTGACCCTTTCGGTTCAATCGTACAAGATGTGTCCTAAAAACATGGAAGCCACCACGTTCGCGATCCTGGCCAGTTTCAGCAACCTGGGCAGCTCCCTTTCCCAGGCCTTCGGGGTGTTCGCGATGCAGTACGCGGGAATAAAAACCGACGTAACGGAAGGCGAGTGCGACTTTTCAAACCTGCCCACGCTGATCGTGGTGTGCGGGATGTTGTTGCCCCTGCTCGCGGTGCCGTTGGTTTTCATTTTGATTCCGGACATCGCAATGAACGATCCGGTGAGGGAAGACAACGAGCCAGTGACGGTGATGACGGGCTTGGAGAAGGAAACGGACGAGGGGGAGCGGATGGGGCTCCTGGGGGGGGGGACGAAGGCGGACTAGCAGCAGCAGTTTTTTTAGACAAACGCTTATAGAAATAATCTCGGACGCTCTCCAAGTGGATCTCTCGTCTTTTCTAGATACAGTCATGACAGTAATCATTTCTTATCCCGAAAACCTGGAGTCTCTAGTCTCTCCTGCACTCCGCACACTTGCTTTTCAGCTTGCCGTGCGGGCAGGGGTTGCACTCCGTGCAGCTCCTTTTCACCTTGCCAAGGGGGCTGGGGTTGCAATCCGTGCAGTGCTGTTTCAACTTGCCGTGGGGGCAGGGGTTGCACACCGTGCACCTTTATTTCACCTTGCCGTGGGGGCACCCGTTGCACTCCGCGCAGCTGTGTTTCAGCCTGCCGTGAGGACAGGGGTTGCACTTCATGCAGTCGCCTTTCACCTTGCCGTGGGGGCAGCCCTTGCACTCCGCGCAGTTGTATTTCACCTTGCCGTTGGGGCAGGGGTTGCATTCCGCGCAGTTGCGGTTCACCTTGCCGTGCGGACACGGGTTGCACTCCGCGCAGTTCTCTTTCAGCTTGCCGTGCGGACACGGAGTGCACTCCACGCACTTGCATTTCTCCTTCCCATGCGGGCATCGTTTCACTCCCATCGCGTCTCGTGTCCCACGGTACCCGGAGATTCCACGTCCGGCCGCGTCCGGCTATCGCATCGTCGCAACTATTCACTACGCTTGTGTCGGTAGCCTCGGAAGCGTCCGTCGGAGCAGACACGAGAGCGCTCGTGCACGAAGTGTGGTTCGTTCGGGGTGATGGCGTCCCGATTGAGTGGTTTTCCACTTCTGGCACTGATTCGCGGCCACGTCTCATGCTCTCATCCAGCGCCAGCTCTGCTTTTTTCTTCGCTCGCCGCCGTAAAACGCTCCACCGATTGCGTCCTCACCCACTCCTCCCCGCATTCAGCCGCACGGTTACCCGTCGGCCCCACCTCCCAAAGTCACACACGATGGCTACCCAGGCTGCTGTGATGTCCGCCAAGCCCACGCAGGTGCGCGTCGTTCCCCCCGCGCGTTCTCCGGCGACGCGCTTTCGGCGCGATTTATCGTGTCGAAAGGCTTTCGCAACGCCGTCGAAAGATTCCGGCGGAATCGGGCGTGGTCGCAGTCGCGACGCCAGCAACCGGTCAGATTTCGTGCGTTTCGCGCTGCACCACGTGACACGCGTGACACAGACGTCCCTCCCAAACGTTTCCGGAAACCAAGCGCGCGTAGCCACCGGGCACGAGGTTTCCGAAGGGAACTTTGGATAATGTACGACGTGTCACACGAGTGACGAGTCCGTCAGGCGGTGGTTGTTTTTTGACTTGTCATGGTGACCCTCAAATCACCTCCCTAACCTTTCCCTATACCCTTTCGTTTCCTTTTCACACAGCTCGCGAGCTTCTCCGGGCTAAGAGCGCAAAGGGTCGGCTCGGTCGCGTCCGTCGCGCCCGTGCGCCGCGCCGGCAGAGCCGCTTCACTCGTGGTCCGCGCGGAGGGCCGGGAAGTCGCGCTGGATAAGTACCGCAACATCGGCATCATGGCGCACATCGACGCCGGAAAGACCACCACCACGGAGCGCGTGCTTTTTTACACCGGCAAGTCGCATAAAATCGGCGAAGTGCACGAAGGCGCGGCGACCATGGACTGGATGGAACAGGAACAGGAACGCGGGATCACCATCACGAGCGCCGCTACGACGTGCGCTTGGAAGGAACACCGTATTAACATCATCGACACCCCCGGTCACGTGGATTTCACCCTGGAGGTGGAACGCGCGCTCCGTGTCCTGGACGGCGCCGTGTGCCTCTTTGACTCCGTCGCTGGAGTAGAACCTCAATCGGAAACCGTGTGGAGACAGGCGGACAAGTACAACGTCCCGCGGCTGTGCTTCATCAACAAGATGGACCGCATGGGCGCGAACTTTTACCGCACCGTGGAGATGATCATCGAGAACCTGGGGGCGAACCCGATCGTGTGCCAGCTTCCGATCGGCGCGGAAGAAGACTTCGAGGGTGTCGTTGACCTGGTGATTATGAAGGAAATCATCTGGAACGGCGAAGAACTCGGCGCGTCCTTTGAAACCGTGGAAATCAGGGACTCGCTTAAGGAAAAAGCCGCCGAGTACCGCGCAGCGCTTGTGGAGAAAGCTGTGGAGTGCGACGACGTCGTGATGGAGGCGTTTCTGGATGGTGAGGAGCCTGATGAGGCCACCCTGAAAGCCTGCATCCGCAAAGGCTCCATCGCTAACGTTTTCGTCCCGATTCTATGCGGCACCGCATTCAAAAACAAAGGCGTGCAGCCCCTGCTAGACGCGGTGCTTGATTACCTCCCCTCCCCCGTGGATTTGCCCGACATGAACGGCACGGACGTTGATGACCCCGAAAAGGTTTTATACCGCAGGCCCGCGGACGACGAGGCCTTCTCCGGGTTGGCGTTCAAGATCATGGTGGACCCTTTCGTAGGCTCCCTGACTTTCCTCCGGGTGTACAGTGGGGTGCTGGAAGCTGGGACGTACGCGTTCAACTCGGTGAAGGGCAAGAAGGAGCGCATCGGACGGCTTCTGCAGATGCACGCCAACTCCCGGGAGGACGTTAAGGACGCGGTGACTGGCGACATCGTCGCGATTGCGGGTTTGAAAGACACCACCACCGGTGACACGCTTTGCGACGCGAAGAAACAGATCATCCTCGAGCGCATGGAGTTCCCCGATCCGGTGATCAAGGTCGCCGTGGAACCCAAAACCAAGGCGGATTTGGAAAAGATGTCCATGGGTTTAATCAAACTCGCCGCGGAGGACCCTTCGTTCCACTTTTCGCGGGACGAGGAAACCAACCAGACCATCATTGAGGGCATGGGCGAGCTTCACCTCGAGATCATCGTGGACCGGTTGAAACGGGAGTACAAGGTGGAGGCGGACATCGGGGCGCCGCAGGTGAACTACCGCGAGTCGATTTCCAAATCCGCCAGCGTCAAGTACACGCACAAGAAACAATCCGGCGGTTCCGGGCAGTACGCCGAGGTTTCGATTAAGTTCGAGCCCCTCGAACCAGGCACGGGGTTCGAGTTCACCACGGATTTGAAAGGCGGCTCAGTGCCGAAGGAGTACATCCCTGGGGTATCCGCCGGGTTGCAGCAGATGATGGGCGCCGGCGTCATCGCGGGTTTCCCCGTGGTGGACGTCAAGGCCACGCTTTTCGACGGCAACTACCACGACGTGGATTCGTCCGTCATGGCGTTCGAAATCGCAGCCAGAGGCGCGTTCAGGGAAGGCATGGCCAAGTGCGGGCCCAAGCTCCTTGAACCGGTGATGCAGGTTGACGTGATTTGCCCGGAGGAGTCCATGGGGGACGTGATCGGCGACTTGAACTCGCGCAGAGGGCAAATCGGCGAGCTTGGGGACAAGCCGGGGGGGTTGAAAACGGTCAAGTGCTTCGTGCCTCTGGCGGAGATGTTCAACTACGTCTCCAAGCTGCGAGGCATGACCAAAGGCAGAGCGAACTACTCAATGAAGCTCGCGCGGTACGAACCCGTGCCCATGAACATCCAAACCGAAATGGCGGCGGCGAAGGGAAACAAGCAATCCGCGTAAGTTTTTGCGTTTGGCGAGTTGAGGTGAGGGTGAGATTTTGTGCAGTGCGGTCTTTGTGGATACAGTATTAGCCACTTACGGAAAACGTCTCTGTGTCTTTCTCCCGACTCTTTGAGTGCACATCGTATTCTCCCGACTCGTGTTCTCCCCCGTGCGTTTCCAACTCGTCAAGTATCTAAATCCAGTCCCTCCGCGTTTCGTCGTGTAGAGCCAGGCACGTCGCGCAGCTGCTTTTCACCTTGCCGTGAGGGCAGGGGGTGCACTCTGCGCAGAAGCGTTTGAGCTTCCCGTGAGGGCATGGGTTGCAGTCCTTGCAGTTGCTTTTCCGCTTGCCGTGAGGGCAGGGGTTGCACTCCGCGCAGTTGCTTTTCACCTTGCCGTGGGGGCAGCCGATGCACTCCGCGCAGTTGCTTTTCGCTTTCCCGTGAGGGCAGGGTTTGCACTCAGCGCACTTGCGTTTGTGCTTGCCGTGGGTGCAAGCGTTGCACTTCGCACAGCTGTTTGTCACCTTGCCGTAGAGGCAGGGGGTGCAGTCCGCGCAGCTGCGTTTCAGCTTGCCATGAGGGCAGGGGTTGCACTCCGCGCAGCTCCTTTTCACCTTGCCGTGCGGGCAGGCGTTGCAATCCGCGCAGTTGCCCTTCAGCTTGCCGTGAGGGCAGGGGGTGCACACCGCGCAGCTGCGTTTCACCTTGCCATGAGGGCAGGCGCTGCAATCCACGCAGTTGTGTTTCACTTTGCCGTGAGTGCAGGCGGTGCAGTCCACGCAGTTGCTTTTCAGCTTGCCGTGAGGGCATCCGACGCATTCAACGCAGTTTCTTTTCAAAATCCCATTGGGACACGCGTTGCACTCCACACAGCTGTCTTTCCGCTTGCCGTGTGAGCACCTCTTCCTTTCCATCTCTGTATACGCGTTCCGCACGGGCTACTCCTCTCGCGAATGTCGTCCATCACTCGTGCACCCGTGAGCGCCCTGCTGTGTGATGAAACACGACTCATTGCAGTGATTGAAGAGGCAACGTGTGAAATTCATTTTTCGGTCCGGCCACTTGCTTGCGCTAAATTGAAACGTCCTCCTGAGCTGTGTGCCGCGGCCTGCTCCAGACGGTCGCGCGCTCACCACGTACCCCACGCGCTCGGCGCGGGGGTTCGGAGTCGCGCGCAAACCGAACCGCGTGCGCGTGGTGGTCGTGGGAGACGCACAGGAGACGTGAGAGGCGTGTGGAGGCACCGTTGGCACCGAGATTTCAATAAATTTGACGAAGCGAGACGCACGCTCTTGGGGACGTGGGAGCGCACGCAGGCGAACTCCCGCGCGCGCTTGTGGGTTTGTTTCGAGGCCACGCGCGAGGATGCGCGTGCGTTTCCAGCCACCTCGGGTGTTGCTCGCGGCGCTGGTTTTTCTGTGCCTGGCGTGTCCCATCGAAGGGAGCTTGGGCGCGACGTTCACGTCGGAAGCGCCGATGAGGGTGGATTTGGAACTCGCGGTGAGTAGGGCGGGGGACGTGACGGTTGTTTTGTGGGAGGACACCTGGGAGCTCGGTGTTGGTGGGCGGCCGACGACGTTGACGATGGTCGTGGCGACGGGAGAGCCGGACACGAGTTCGGTGGACCGGCTGAAATCGCTCGCCACTTCCACCGCGGCGGCGGCGTTCGCGGCGCCTTCTGGGTGGGACGCGACGGCGAACGGCGCATGGTTCGCTCCGCGCGCCGCGCTTATCGACGACGTCGGTTCCGACCCGGTTACCGATTTCATCGCCGCGAGTACATGTTGCTCCCCCAACCTAACCGACCACGTGCGCACGCCGTTCACTGGAACGGACCCGGCCAATTTGTACACCACCAGGAACGGCACGCACGAGTGGGACCCCGTTTATAAACCGCCCGGCTTGCCGGTCACGAACCTGGTGTTATCCCTGGGCTCGGCGGAGAGCGACGCCTTGAACGACGGCATGACCTTTGCCAGGGTAGTCGCACTACGACGCGCGATCGCGGTGGTGACAGGCACACGGGAAAGCGACGTCGCGTTGTCGTACGCGGGCGCCGGCCGGCCGAAACACGCCTGGGCGCCGGTTGTTGTGTTGCACGGATATGCCGCCGCGAACTTCAACCCCGACCTCGCGGCAGGGCTTTTACGCCGAGACGTGGTGAGGGAAGCCGTGGCGTTCGGTTTAGGACTCGCGCAGACGCACGTCGCAGTAGCAGAGGTGGCGGATGAGCCGGAAAGTGAGCGAGCCGCCGGAGAGGGCGCGACGAGGTTCAACTTTACGATTCGCGACGTGGTGGACCCGGGTGAGGTGGAACGCGCGTGGGCGCTCGCGGAAGACGCCACGTTTTTATCAGCAGCCAAGACGAGGATGTTGTCCAACGCGCTGTGGGAACTTGTTGCGGTGAGTGGCCGACGGGGGGTCGGCGTAACGGCGGTGGTCACGGCGGAGGTTCGGCCGACAACCGCGGGGGCGTGGGTGAAGGTCGCGAACGGGGGGGGGGTCGACCAAAGGGACGTAAACGCGGCGATGGCGTCGTACGGGGATTCGGAACGGGTGGTGGTCACGGGTTCGTATTGGGGCTTTCCCAAATCCCAACACCGTGCACTGTTTGCCCATACAGTACACCCATACCTCAAGTTACGAACATTTCGAAACTGACACTTTTCTTTTGCAATCACAGCCGTGACTCGGGAGTACGTCCTCGGTGCTGGTGTTGCGTTCTCTCCTCCGCGGTTGAGCGCCATCACTGACGCACCGCCAACCCCCGCGACGCAGCTCGACGTGGTGCACCGTTCCGGGTTCGCGCGGCGCATGAGCGTGCTCGTGGTGCGGTTCGCCGAGGCCGATTTCGCGGAAAACGGACAACACGTTTTCAGGCTTTCCTTCCACAACCAGCGACCCGGCGTGGCCGCGCGAGTCGCGGTTGTTGACGGGAGCGTGGGCGGCGACGTTCCCTGGTTCGGGCGTACTGTCGTTACCCTGTCCCGCCCGCCCTACCCTCCCCCGGCGCCGTTCCCGCCCCCCCAGATCAGGGGGTTGGACACCAGCGTCACCGCCGGCCCTTTGCAAAACTCGGTCAGCGCGCTGGGAACCAGTTTTCAGTTCACGTTTGCGCCGCTCGCCGGGTGTTTGACCTGCGGCGTGCCGGCTGGTACCACGGTGTTCGCCAGGGTGGGTAAGGAACCAGTGCTTGTGTTCGGTGAGTGGCAGGTGTGTACCGCGGTTGATGTCGAGGCCCAGGTCACCGTGCTCGGCGGCCTGGTAAGTATTTCCCCAATCACCACATTCCGCCTCCCTGATTGCCCACACAAGACTGACACTTATTTTATTACAATCAGAACGTCACGCGAACCGTGAAGCGGTTCCGGTTTACGCACGACCCAGTTGAGACGGGGGCGTACCGAGTCCAGGCGAAGAGCGTTTTTACGGATTCTCAGTACGGGTTGGAGGACATTTCCCCGGTGGAAAGTAGGTACATCGTGGGTGAGGTCGTGTTTGGGTTCGGTGTTCTTGACCGGAAAACGGGTGTGCTTTCCGTGACCTTCAGCGCGGACGTTCCGTTTGGCGAGGCTAACGGCGTGGTGAAAACCGCGACCGAGCTGTTAAACCCAGAATCCAGCGCCCTTTTAGGGCCCGGCGTAGTCCGGGTTTCGTGGCCGAACCCCCGAACATTGTCGCTCACGCTACCTCCCGCCCGGGAATGCGGGCTGTGCGGGGCGTGGCGAGACAAAAGGTAAGGGCCTTTCCCACCCACCACATTCCGCCTCTGCGATTGCCCATACGAGACTGACATTTATTTTTACAATCAAAAGAGCCGCCGCGCTGGCGCACGCGGTGCGGAACAACCGCCCGGACGTGCCGGTTCGTCTGTGGACGGACCCCGCCGACGTGTCGTTACCAACGACGATGGAAATAACGTGGCGAAACCCCACGGACTGGTACGACGTGCAGAGCGGCTTCCAGATGACGAAAACGGTGGTGGTTACGATCGACGACTCTAAGCGCGGAGACGACGCGGGGGTCGTGATCGCGGGCGCGCGCGTATCGGGCGGGTGTCAAACCCTGCAGCTCGCCGCCGTCGCCAAGGACGGGTCATGGGACGGCGTCGCGAGGTGGAGTTTCGACGATGTGGTCTGGTCCCCGAACGGGCCCTCGCGAGGGGATTCAACACACCCAGTCCCAGAGGTCAGCGAGCACCCGGGTTTACTTGAAATCGTCGTCGCCGCGAACTCGGAACGCCAAAGCGCGCTGCGGCTGGACCCGACAATCACGCGTCCCGGGCTGCGGTACGAGTTCGGCGCGTCGCTGACTGATTGCGCCGGCCAAAACTCAACCGCGGTTATGCAAGCGGACCGCGTCGCCGGCGCCGTTCCCTTCGTGTTCCCCACCACCGGCGCGGTGGAGTACGTGACGCGATTTTCCAGGTCCTTCACCATCGCGATGGAGACCAAAATGCCCGACGTCGAACTCTCCGTCGCGACGTACGGCCGGGACTGCGACGTGGACGTCACCGCGCTGACGTTTCTGTGGACCAACCTGAGTAGTAACGCGGTACGGCCTTGGGCTTTCCCAAATCCAACGGCCACTGTTTGCCGTTTACTACATACATCACAAGTAGACTGTTTGCGCATACAGTACACCCATACTCAAGGCTCAAGGACTGACACTTTTCGCGTACCAATCACAGCCGTGCTTTTTCAGCACCGTGCGGAGTTCGAAGTACGACGGGTACGAACGCTCGCAAAGGGCGCGGCGGAACACGTTGACCATCCCCCCGTTTTGTTTGGCGCCGCAGGTTGAGCCGCACGTGCTGGAGTTGTTCGCTTCTTACGGAACGGGCGGTTCCGGTGGCGGTGTCGCCGCGTCGCGGACCGAAGTTTTCGTGACCGTCACGAACTCGCCGTTACTGCCGGCGATGGCGGGCGGCGTGGGGCCGCGGCGCGTCGCGTTTGGCGTTGGCGACTTCGTGTTGGACGCGTCTTCCTCGTACGACCCGGACGAAGGCGCCCCGTATGCGCTGGCGATGCAACACGTCTTTTTTTGGTCATGCGGCGTCGTGCGAAATGTTTACAAGCCAGACTTAACCTCAAACCAACTGGATTATAAAGCCTTAAACGCGCTTTACGAAGCGCCGGCCGTGCGTAAATGCGACGCTTTGATTGACGAAATTCTGGCGCGAGCGGGTGGCGGGGCGGTGGTGCCACCCGGCGTCTCTGCCGCCATGGCAATCGACACCCTTTACCGCTTCACGGTACAGTACACGGTAGGGATGCGATCGGCTAACGTGAGTACCCTGGTGCACGCCGTTGAGGAAAGGGTGCCCACCGTGACCCTGCGGACCCCGACCACGCCGCAAGCGAGCGGCGCCGCGACGCGGCTGGTGGGGTTGGTGTCGCGATCGGGACAACTCGACACGGACGGTGCCGAACCCGTCGGCGCAATCACGCTCGCATGGACCGCTGTACCCGCGGTGGACTTCAGTGACCACAACAACTTCCTGACAAGCACTGACGCCACTGCGTTGGTCATTGCCCCAAACGTGCTTCTTCCGGGGCAGAAGTACGTGTTCACGCTCGTGGCGTCGCAATTCGGGGTCAACGAAAGCGGGTACGCGACGACCACGGCGGTGGAGGTGGTGGGTCCGCCCGCGCTCGGTTTGGTGGTCGTGACCCCCGCGGAAGGAGGCTCCGCGCTTTCTACCGAGTTCGCAATAAGCACATTAGGCTGGGGCGGGGGCGGTGTGCTGCTGTACAGCATCGGGTACGTCACCCAAAGTGTGGGGGGAATGGAAGCGGAGGTGTTCCTGACGCGCCAACAAGCCTCGAGGGACGCGAAAGGCGTGTTGCCTTGCGACGTGGGGTTGGTGGCCGGGGAGGTCACCGTGTTCGCGTACGCGGAAGTCCCGGGCGGCGGCGGGGCCGTGGCGAGGGCGGAAACCACCGTGAGGGTGGTGCCTTTGGCCGAAGAAGAGGTCACGGCAGCGGCGCGAGCTGCGCTGGATGCCGCGCAAATGCTCGAGGATTTAGGAAGCGCGGCGGCGGCGGCGGCCGCGGCGTGCGCCGCGATGAACCCTTCTGGTAATAAATCCTTCGTCGCGCTTTATGCGGTCGGCGCTGAGGAAAAGGCGGCGCGCGCGCAAATTAGAGCAGGCGCGATGGCTCTTGTCATCGCGTCCGCGTCCGTGACGCTCGACATCGTGAATGAAGACCCAGGCGTGGTGCTTGACCCCGATTTAGTGGGAGGGCTGATCGTCGCCGTGGCAACAATCGCGGCGGTGCCGTCTGAAATGACCGCGCGCGCGGCGGCTCTTGGAATCGAAACCGTCGCGGCGCTGCTCAACGCCCCCACGGCGCGGTCACTGAAGGAACACGCCGTGGACGCGGCGGTGGGCTTGTTCGACGTCGGCCTGACGATCGTGGCGATTTGGGGGGGGGATTTGTTCCAAGGGCTGGATGAGGGTGAGGCGGAGGAAACCGAAAAAACGATTTCCAATTCCTCGAGTTCGCGACGGAGACTGAAACGGTTTCGCCGCGCGCTTTCGCAGAGCGACGAAACAAACGTCACGGGCGCGACGAATTCAACAACTTCAGAACCCACCACAACGGCTACGCAAGTAACCCTGAACCCGCTCGCCGCGCTCGCCCTGGACGGGTGTACACTCGCCGCGGCCGCCGCTGTGCGAGGCCGGGTGGCGAACGAAACAACCGCGCTGATGTTCCGGGGTAAACTTAGCGTCTCCGCCGCGCGAAAGTTTCCAAGCGATTTGTTTTTCGGGAAAGGTGTTGACGATTTTTTTTCAAAACCAATCACCATGAACCACGCGTACGCGGCGAGTTGGTCGTTTCCAGCATCAGTCATGGAGAGTCTAAACGCAAGTCAACACGCGGACCTGTCTCTGTACCGGATAGATGCCGGGACGGTGCCGTCAACAACGAGGGCGATGAGCGACGCGTGCGCGGTTGACTTGGTGGACGACGCCGGACACCGGGTTTTCGTCGCGGAGGAGGAGGAAATCACCGCGCTTTTTCAAATAAAAGGAACCGGGCTTTTGGAGCTGGAGAAGGTTGTGTACCAGTACCAGTGCGTACGGCACGTGGGCGGGGTTTGGGTTAGTGATGGCGTTTTGGTGCGCACGGGGAAGGCGGTCGAGCTGGCGTCCACGGAAACGGAAAAAGGGCGCCAGGTCACCGTGAGTTGTCACGGGAAAGGCGACTCCTTTCTCGGCTTTCTCGTCGGGGTGAGCGTCGTGCCGAAAGAGTTCGTGGCGTCGGACGAAAAATCCCAACCGACACGAACCCTGGACGCGTACTGGTTTGTCATGGTGTTCACCCTGTTCATCGGCACCACCGCAGGCGCGTGCGCGCTGAAACGGGGCATGCGCAGGTACGACGTCAGGGTTGCGAACTCGGACAACGCCGTGGCGAACAAGGCGTGAGTGATGCGTGCGCCAAAAATAAAATAGATTAGCAGCATTTGTACATTAGCAACACGTTTAGCGACTACCTACACGGTCAGGAACAGCCTGATCAGCCCTTTCAAATACCCCACGATCTCCGCGCCTCCCAGTTTCGATGACCCGTAGACCCTGTCCACGAACGATATCGGGACCTCCCGTACGTGCAGCCCGTGCTTCTTACACCGCACCATGATTTCCATTTGAAACACGTACCCTTTGGATTTGACTTTGTTGACGATTGTTAACATTGTTTCTTTTCGGTACAGACGGTACGACCCGGTGAGGTCGCTCACCCCCGGATTGAGCAACACGTGCGCTAGGTAATTCGCCACTCTTGAGGTGAGTTTTCGTCGGGTGTCCCACCCACTAACGCCGCCCCCACGGACGTACCGCGTACCGGTCACCACGTCGCATCGCGAGTAGCGCTGCTCTTGAATGAATTTGGGAATCGCGCAAGGGTGGTGCCTGATTGTAAAAAAAGAAATGTCAGTCTCGTATGGGCAATCAGTCAGTGGAATGTGGTTATTGGGAAATACTTACGACAAATCCGCATCCATGATGATCACGAACTCCCCGGTGGCGCTTTCCAGGCCGTGCACGTACGCGGTGCCTAGGCCTAGTTTTCCGTTCCGTTGGCGCAGCAGTAGGTTTTTGTCGCCGTATTCTCGTTGCAACGAGCGCACGACCTCCCCGGTGCCATCCGGAGATGCGTCATCAACGACGATCACCTCGAATTGATCGTCCACCAATTTCGGATGCGCAAACGCATCCCGAAGCAGGAGGTACAGAATCCCGATGTTACGCCGTTCGTTGTACGTGGGGATGATCACGCTGAACTTGGTCATCCCGGACGCAAGGCGTGCGCCCGCGGGACGGGACCCCACCACCGCGCGGAGACGCGCGCGTCCAAGTCTGCCCGGAACCTTGGGGCAAATCGAACGAATTTGTCTTGGACTTCTTTTGGAAGATTTTGGCCGTTGTACTTTACTGTCCAAACCAACCCACACGGCACCTTCTCCGTCAGTCTCGCGTGCACATGGAGCACGGCGACTACCGGTACCCGGACTCGGGCGGTCCCTCCCCCTCCGCGGGCGGGTACTCGCCGTATTCCGACTACAGAGCGCAGCACAGGTGCGTGCGACTCCCCGAGTCCCCACCCCGCGGGCCCGCTTTTCGTTCGAACCCGACTCGGACAGCTCGACGAGATTCGCGCAAATCCCGTTCGCACGCCTTCTGACCTGATTCGTTCCCTGCTCTCCTTCACCCCGCGCGCGTCTCATTAGCGCGATGCCGTCCACTTCCGCGCCTCGTGAGACGTCCGGCCACCGACACCACGACCCTCCCGAACCGCACCCGTTCGATTTCCACGACGCGGGCGAAAATCAGGATTCGCGCCCCGAGTACTTCGCCGGGATGGAGGAGATGCTTTTGTATTTCGAAGGCATGACCGTGGCGGTGGTGAACTACTCCCCGGAGGACGCCAACGCGATTCGCGTGGAGTTGCAGATGCTGGGCGCGCGCGTGCGTGACCGGTACACCAATCAGTGCACGCACGTAATGACGCCGTACCAGCAAGGTCCGGATTACACCGAAGCGGCGCGGGATGGGAAAATCGTGGTGTCCTACGCGTGGCTCGAGGATTGCCTCACCGCGCGGAGGGTGGTACCTCATTCTGATAAAGTTTTATACCAACCAATCCGGGACGAGCACGGCGTACCAGGCATGGACAAAGTGGTGGTATCAATCGCGGGGTACAAAGGCCCGATTCGGAACGATATCCGGGAGCTAATCGAAGCAACGGGCGCGACGTTTAACCAAAACTTCACGAAAAAAACCACGCACCTCGTTTGCTACCGCGCGGAATCGGAAGTGTACGCCAAGGCTTTGCTGTTCAAACTAGAAGGCCAGGCACTGGAAATCGTTAATCACCGGTGGATCGAAGACAGCGCGAAAAGTTGGCGGCGCATGCCTGAAGAACAAGAAGCGTATCGCAAGTTAGGCGTGGAGGTTGATTTCGAGGAACGGCTGGACGCGGAGAAAAAACTGCGAATGGACGTCGAGGCGCAGCTTGAAGAGGAAGAGCGGTCGCGGCGGAACTTACAGGAGTTGCTTGAGTCGGAAGAACAAGCGCGGCAAGAAATGCAGCAGCAGCTCATGGAGGAAGAGCAAAACAGAGTGCAACTGCGCACGCAGTTGGACGGGGAAGGTCACAACAGGGAAGCGCTGCAGCACCAGTTTTCCAGGAGCAGGAGCGATATCGACTCGTTGCAGTCGTTGTTACAGCAATCGGAAGCGTCGCGGGGGAAACAGGAACAACAATTACTAGCCGCGGAGGAGGAGCGACGGGGGATGATGCGCCAGGTGGAGGACATGCGACGTCAGCAAACCGCGTTGCAGTCTCAGTTTTCGAGGTCCAGGCAGGACCTGCTGACGCAACTCGAAGCGCGCCTGAACTCGATTGAGCAACTGCGAAGCGAGCTGGACAACGAAGCCAAGTCGCACGGCGATACCGTTTCCAAGCTGGACCACGAAGTCGCGCAGCACAAGCTTTCCAACGACAAAATAGCCGCCAGCGAGAAACTCGTGAAGCAGCTTCAAGACCAGCTCGCGAGCGAAGGCAGGGACAAAGGCTCGTTGCAAAAGCAGTTAGAAGCGGAGCGCAAAAGCCGGTTGCACATTTTGTCCGACTTCGAGTCCGAGCGGAAACAGCGCGAGCACTTGATTAAACAACTGGAGGCGGAACAGAAGCTCCGGGTGAGTCTTCAAAAGGCGGTCAGCACAAAGGAGGATTTGCGTTTGAAAGCGGAGGAGGAGGTTGAGCGTTTGAACCGCGATATCCAGGAGATGATGGACGAAATAGACCGGCTGAAGACGTTCGAACCGCCCGAGAAAACGGACGAAGAGAAAATCAACGTCAAGTTGTTTCTGGAGGATGACATTCGGTTTTTGGAAGTCGATCCCGACGCGTCCTACGAAGAGCTCATAATCGCGGTCGGTAAGGTGTTCATCGAGACTTATGTCATAAAGTTCGAGGACCAGGACAACCACCACATCACCCTAAAAACCTCCGACGATTTGAAAATCGCCATCCGGCAAAGCGAAAAGGCGGAGTCGCCTTACCTGAGGCTGGTTCTTGAAAAAGCGGGCTCGAAAAAGAAAAGCGTGTTTGGGTTTTCAAAGAAAGCGAAAGCGGGCGACGCCGCCGCCGGCGCCGCCCCGGGGCTGGACAGGAAGGCTTCCTGGTTCAAATCGAGCCGCAAATCGGGGCTGGGGGACGATGAATCTGACTTTGAATAGAAGCAGATGTGTGATCATACGTGGAAGGACCACTAGCTAGTAAAAGGTACCAGCATACCCGTAGCACAAAACGCAAGGATTTTGTAAAATCAGAAAAGAAAAGTCACCACGCTTTCCTCGCGTTCCGGCTCAAATACGTCTCCTCCCCCCTAGTTTCCGCGGACGCGCTGGTGAACAGGGACGCGTACACGTCCTTGTCCGCCCCCGCTGGGGCGTGGTCCCCTGCGGTGAAAAGCTTGGCTTGTTTTTTCAACTGCTCGATGCCCATGTCGTCGCACCCGTTGCGCTCGCGCTTTTTGCCGTCCTCTTTTTCTTTCTTCTCGTCTTTCTCGTCGGCCACGCCGTTCTTCTTGTCCTTCTTCGCCTTCTTCGCCGCTTTCTTCGCCGCCTCCAGTGCGAGCGTTTCTGTTACCAGCGTAAGCTCGTCGCCCTTGGGGTTGATTTGTATTTTTTCCTGGTCCGTTAACGAAACATCCGGGCCTAGCATGTCGTCCACCGTGCTCTTCGCTTCCCGCAGCGCGCGATCGCTGACCACCAAACCGCTCGGCGCCAGCGCAAAGAATTTGGTCTTACCGTTCATCTCCAAGCCGGACACGGGACACGAAAACAGCGCCGAGACGGACAGGCGGAAGGACGCATGGTTCACGCCTTGAAGCTTTGAATCGTTTTTTGTGGGATTCAAAGATGAATCGTTGGATTCGTTTCGGTGTAGCTTCAGCGTGGTCAGCGCTTTCAGCCCGGTCACGTGCGCCAGCCTTTTTGGTAGCGGCACTTTGCTCACCGCCGAATCCGTCAGCGCGGCAATCACGGGCTCCTTGTTGAAAAGGCTCCCCAGCCGGTCGCACACAATAGCGCCGTCCCTGAGCTCAAGAGGCTCTTCTGTTAGCGTACAGCAGTGCCACCGCGCTAAATCTTCCTCGCGCTCGTCCCGGTCCTTCACCGTCGATTGCGTGGAGTACCGCACAAAGCCCCCCAGGGATTCTTGCTTCGTGCTAAATCCCTGCCCCCCCCCGTCCGCGTACATCTCCAGGTAACAGCTCCGGGACTCCGCGCCCGTTGCGCCGCCATCGCCGCCTCCGCCTTTTGCTAAACCGGACAGCGTGAGCTCGATTGCGCTGCCGGGGCCCACGCCCGCGTCCGACAAGCACCGGGTCTCGTCCGCGAGCCATCGGCCTTGGTGCACCACGCGAATTGAACACGTAGTGGCGGGGTCGGGGACGCCGTCCAGGGACAGGACGCGAGTTTTGAGCGCGCCCACGGTCTCACCCGGGCCAAAGAGGTCCACGGCGCGAACGCGCGCGCGGGAGCGGCACAGAACTTGGTCACGCATCTTGGCCAAGGCAGGCGGCGCGTGCGAGAGATCTGTGACCGGCGAAGGGAGGAATCGCGTCTTGAAACGAAATGTGGATTTTCCTGGATGAAAAATTTCGGGAAACACCGCCCCTCGGAAGCCTCGACGCACAACGAAGCGCACACGCCACATGTCCCTCAAACGCAAAGCGCATACTGCCATGACTGGCGCGAGCGGTGATATCGCGACTGTCACTACTCCCGCGGGCCTTGCCGACGCGGGCGAGGCCTTCCTCGGCCTCCCCAACCACTTGGTCGTGACGCACATCCTCAGCATTTCGACGACCCCGCCGATCTGGCACGGCTCCCAGCGGTGAGCCGCGCGATGCGCGACACGGTGGCGGCGACGGGGCTTCGGTTTGAGGAAATTGATGAAAAACGTGCTGCGGAGCTCGGATGTTTAAGCGCGGTACTACGCCTGCATCTGGCAGGTCGTCTGTCGCGTAAAGAGTTCCTATGTAACGCAGCGGCGAGGAGCGGACAGCTCGAGAAGTTGAAGTTGTTGCGAGCAGGCGGCTGCCCGTGGGATGAAGGCACGTGTTGGGCAGCGGCGGAGGGCGGGCACCTCGAGGTGCTAAAATGGGCGCGCGCAAACGGCTGCAAGTGAGGCGTGTATATGTGCCGTGGGGCGGCGAAGGGCAGACAGCTCGAGGTGCTGCACTGGGCGCACGCGAACGGCTGCCCGTGGGACACGCCGCTTTGCAACGCCGCTATCAGGGGCGACGAGGCGGTAGTACGGGCGCTGATCGAAGCGGGCGCGGATGTCAACTTAGCGAGGGGTATCGGCGCGACACCGCTGTACATCGCCGCTCATAACGGTCAAGAGGCGGTGGTGCGGGCGCTGATCGAGTTGGGCGCGGATGTCAACCAGGCAAGTGATGACGGCACGACGCCGCTGTGCGTGGCCGCTCTAGAGGGCCACGAAGCGATTGTGCGAGCGCTGATCGAGTTGGGCACGGACATTAACATGGCAAACGATGACGGCGTGACGGCGCTGAACGTCGCCGCCTATTACGGCCGCGAGGCGGTGGTGCGGGCGCTAATCGAGTTGGGCACGGACGTCAACAAGGCGATGGATGGCGGTGCGACGCCGCTGTGCGCCGCCGCTCGTAACGGCCACGAGACGGTGGTGCGGGCGCTGATCGAGACGGGCGCGGACATTAACAAGGCGAGGGATGACGGCGTGACGGCGCGTGTTATTGCCGCTGAAAAGGGCCACGCGGCGATTGTTCAGCTTCTCAGGGATGCCGGCGCGGTGTGACGACATAAATTACGCGACGCGCACGTGGACGCGATGAGCGAGAGAGATGAACGCGCGATTGAATTGGTCCTCCGTCGGCACGTTTCATTTTTCGGGTTTAGATTTTCAGACGTTAATAAGGCTTACGTAAAACACCGGGCCCGCGGCCATCGATCGTCCGCTTTAGGCACCGCGGACACACCAACACGTCCCGCACACAAGCACAAAACCCTCAAATTCATTCTAACTGGATACATTTCATTAAGGAAGGTCTAAAGAGCCTACACCGGGGGCGTTTCCGCGTCCGTCGCGGATGGCTCCGTTTCCAGTTTCCGTCGCCCCGGGTCCTTCGTCGCCTTTTTCCGAAACTCCGCAAACACCTTTTCGAGCCTGGCGCAGAAAACATCCACGTCGGATCGCGTCACCCCGAGCGCCGCTGCTGCGGTGAAATAAGGCACCGGGTAGTTGTCACACGACGCGCCGAAGCCAACGAACGTGTGCCCGCCCACTTCCTGTGTCTTGCCAGGCACCACCACCCTTGTGCCCGAGACGGCGCGCGAAAATAACATGGACCCGAAAAACGAAACCGACGTTTCCCTCTGTTTTTCTTTTTCTTTTTCGTTTGAGTCATCTTTTTCGTTTGAGTCATCATTCGCGTCGTCGCCGCTTTCTCCCGCAATCAGCCTTAGATCCCCCTGCAGCTTGGACAACGTAACCGCCATTGAAATCGGGTTCCCCGGCGTCGCCAGTAACCGCTCCCCGACTTTCCCCGCCGTTATCGTCAAACACTGCTTCATGTACTCAAAGTTCTCTTCGCGCTCCGCGAGCTTCGCGCGCCAGCCGCTTTCCCCGAGCGCAAGTAGCGTGATCAAAACGTCAAGCGACGGCGCTATGCTGGCTCTGCCGGGGTACGCCTTCCTCACTCTGTCTGTCAGCGGCGTCTTGTCACTAGCGCAAGACACCACCACCGCGCCCCCGACCGGCACTAGGAAGTTTTTATCCGTCGACTGCACAACAGCGTCCACGCGGCCTCGGCGCCACGCTTTTGTGATCTGTGATTGTTAACGAAAAGGGTCAGTCTTCCCGTGACTTGTGTGAGCATTCAGTCAGAGTAATCGGGCCGAACAGTCGTCTACTCTTGTGCAAGTATTGCAGTGGTAAGACTTGCTGACTGCACTCCACACAGGTCCGTAAACAGTGTTTGGATTTGGGAAAGCCCCAGCACGTACGTCGCCGCAGATTTTTTTACTCTGCACGCCGTACGCGTTGTTGATAACGTGCCCCACGTTTATTTCCGCGCAGAGCTTTGCGATTGCGACGACGTCGTCGCTTGCCCTCGGGGCGAAGCACGAGGTGCTGCTTACGACGCACGCGACGCTTTCCGGGCCTCCTTTTTCGGGGTCCATGATAAGCGCCCGCACCGCGTCTAAATCCGTCACGAGCTCGTCCCCCAAAAGTTTCATCGGCGCCACATCCAGCGTCAGCCCGGCGCCCACCACGGCTTTGACGCACGTTTTCTGGTCGAGGCGACACCACACCACTCTTGATGCTCTGAGTGGGTTTTGCAAACAGTTTCCTCCTCGCGCTTCCCTCATACTAAGCAGCACCAGGGTTAGCGTCATCCCGGTCGCCAGCGGTAACACGAGCGCGGCGCCGCAGTCCTCCAAACCGGCCACCCGAAACGCATCCGCGACCAACAGGTTGGTCAGCTTGGAAAGCAACGAGCTGCCCGCGGCTTTGGGTTGCTCCGCGGCGACGTCCCCCGACCGCCCGATGCCGTGCGCCAGGTTGAAGTGCCGCCTTGCGACTATCGGCGAAAACACCCGCGCCTCGCGTTCGCCCACCCCCACGTTATCCACGAACGTGTTGCTGTCCATCAAGGCGCATTCGTGAAGGAACTGCTCGATGGATTGGTCGTCCCACCCGTTCCTTGGAAGCCGGCGCTCGGATAGCAAACTCGTCAAAAGCTTGCTGCGCCGCGCCGTGGCCTGGCTGCCCTGCGCGATGTACGCGGGGCTCACCAAACCGCGCGCCAGGGAAAGGGATTCGGGGGTGAACATGTCGCTCGGGGACGAACACCGCGCCCCGATGCAGTGACGAAGATCTGGAAAGAAAGTGCCGACGAAGTTGTGACTTGAGTTTTGAGTAAATCTGCTTCTTTGGTTTTCAGCACATCAGTACTGCGCGGCGCGCAGCTCCCCAGGACGATGTCGGGCTTGGTCTCGTGCTTGACGAGCCCGGCGTGCAGCGTGTGCTGCGGCGGCTTGTCCGCGTTCGCCGTGGTGTTCCTGCTTTGTTTAAGCAGCTTGTTCAACTCGAACTACCCATACATGCCGAAGGACTGGAAAGTAGAGGGCGGCCCTTCCAACCAGCACGAGATCGCGGCGCGGAACTGTTTCTGGACCGCGGTGATTTACGGCGGGTTCCTTGGGCTGTCCCTGATGTGCTGCGTGAACAACAAAGCGAGGGGAAGGAGGTTGTAGGTGGGAAAGGGGTTGGGGCGGAGACTGGGAACGGTGACCCACGAGAAGCGCATGGTTCACGAGATGATGATTAGCGGTACGTAGATCTGAAAAACTCGCAGCGCGGCGACGACACCAAGAACGAGAATATCCATCTCACACGACGGGGCCACACAACGGATAAAAGATTCAACCGCGCGTACAACAAGTTTACACGTATCGCAAGTACAACAGTTGGACACGTACTGGAACCTCATCACTTGTCTCCCGCGACGTTATCAATCGCCACGCCCAAGTCGGCCATTATAAATTCCAAACGCGCTAAATCCGTCATGTACAAATACCCAACCACGCACTCCAGCGCGGAAGCGTTCCTATAAATCGCGTGCCCCCCTTTCCCCTTACCCCGCAACCGGGTGGGGATGCTTCCGTAGGACGCGTTGCGGCCCCACTTTACTATTCTTAGCTCGTCGTCTGGTTGGTTTTTTGAAATAGAAGGCAGGGAAGACCCGAAGAGGTCAGAGAATGTTGTGTTGTACTGCAAATGCATTTAGGAAAGCTTCGCAACAGTCGACGCAACAGTCGACGCAACAGTCGACATCGTCATGACGACGATGTCTTTTCCGACCAACAACAACCCAACTCTCCTTACCTGTGAAGATGTTGTTAGCCAGCAGCATCCGCAGTATCACGTCCTGCGCCTCCGCCTTCACCGCTCGCTTGCACTTGAGGTCGTACTCCAGCGGCCGCGTGGGGGGCGCGAAAAACAACCGCCGCACGTACAGCTCCCACACCGCATCCCCGAGAAACGCGTACGCGATGGGGGACCACTTTCCCGGGTTCTGCATCTCTATTGTGGACGGGGGCATTTTGGGCATCCCATCGGTGCGGTCGTGTTCGAAGCTTTGCACGCCGGCAGAGGGGGGGTCCATACCCGTCTCGCTCGCGTCATCGGCGTCCAGGTTCAAGGACACCGAATCCGATTTGTCGGCACGGTCGTCGTCGCCGCCGGCCGAAAATTCGGGAGAACCCCACGTGCCTCGTTTCACGCAGGTCTTGGTGGAGACTCTTTGGGGACGGCTGGCGCGTTTGGCGGCGTGTGTTCCCAACGGTACTTGCGAGCCCGTGGGAAAACTTCGCGTGCATCGCCACCGCACGCACCCCGGGGCGGTTGCCGACGCGGACGCCATGCGGAATTGATTTAAAAGGGCAGACGCATGTCGCTTTTCAGGGCGAGCCACAGCTTTTGAAAAAAGTGGCCACCTTTTTCCATAGCCAGATTCAAACGGGCACAACCGGGGGCGCAGATCCACCCGCGCCGTACGCACCGGGACGGGTCCGGGTCTTCGCGTCGAAGCCGCGACTTCACTACGGAGTGTCTTTGCGGGGCCGGACGTGTCCTACGAGACTTCCCAGCGGTTTTCGGTGGTCGTGGGAGACTGTTTGCGCGTAGGTGAAACGATCGACGAGATGGTGCACATCTACAAGCCCGAGTTCGTGAAGCACGACGGCGGGTCGCCTATTTTCTCGGTGGATTGCCACCCCGATGGCACCCGTTTGGCCACCGCGGGCGGGGACCAGAAGGTCAAGGTGTGGAACCTCGCGTCAATCAAGGACCGGGCCGTGGAGGGTGACCCGAACGTGCCGCAGATCCTCGCGACGCTGAGTGAGCACTTCAACACCGTGAACTGCGTGCGGTTTTCGAAAAACGGCCAGTTCCTGGCGTCGGGGAGCACGGACACGAACGTGTTCCTGTACGAAAAGCGGCCGGGGCCGGGGCGGGCCGCGTTCGGCAGCAGTGACGCGCCGAACGTGGAGAACTGGGTGAGTTGCCAGACGTTAAGGGGGCACCTCAGCGACGTCATCGACCTGTCATGGGCACCGGACGATTCCATGTTAGCGTCGTGTTCCCTGGATAACTTGGTCATAGTGTGGGACCCCCGACTTGGCCAGAAAGTCCAGACCCTGAAAGGACACACGTCCTTCGTGAAAGGCGTTTCCTGGGACCCTATTGGCAAGTACCTCTGTACGCAGGCGGATGACAAATCAGTCATCGTGTGGCGGGTGGACGACTGGAGCGTTGTTTCTAAAATCACCGAGCCGTATCAGAGTAGCATGGGAAACACGTTTTCCATGCGCCTGGACTGGTCCCCCGACGGCAAAGCCGTGACGACGTGTAACTCGTACAAGAAACCCTCACACACCGCATCTGTGTTGGAAAGAGGTGATTGGGGAAGCAAGTTCGACTTCGTGGGACACAAAGGCCCTGTGGTCACGGTGAGGTTCTCCCCGGCGCTGTTCAAGCCGAGTGACAAGGACGAAAACGGGAAGGTTTGCAAAAAACTAACCGCCGCCGCGCGAGACGCGACGCCGCACACCGTCATCGCGTGCGGCTCGCAGGACTGCAAGATGACGGTGTGGGCGACGAACCGGCCGAAGCCGGTGTGTATTGTGAAAACTTGTTTCACGCAGTCCGTGGTGGATACGTGCTGGTCACCGGATGGGTATTCCCTCATCGCGTGCTCAACGGACGGAACCGTCGCGGTTTTTACGTTTGACGCGAGCGAGCTCGGGTGCGCCATGACCGACACCGAAACGCGCGCGTTTCTATCAAAGGAATACGGCGATCTGCGGCGACGCGTAGGGCCCATTCTGGAAGACCCTTCGCTTTTGAAGTTCAAGCCGCCCCCAGCGACGACGCCCACGAAGTCGCCCCTTCCGCCGGCGCGAACGCCCGCTGTCGCGAACGCGCCACCGGAGGCCGCGCAACACACAAAGGCGCCGAAACGCGTCGCGCCGCAAGTTGTCGGGAACGGCAACGCTGTTGTGGAAAACTCTTCCGTGGTGACGGACCCTGTCGCGGGTGCAGGTGCCGGGCCTGTGGCGAAAACAGTGCCGGGAGCGCCCACAACAGCACCCACCGCGCAGGCGCAACGGGAGACCGTGGGGAACGACGGACGGCGGAGAATCATGCCCGTGCCGCAGGGCGGCGGTTTCGTTTCCGCCGCGGCGGCGCCGTCGTTCGCGCCGACCAATAGTCCCTTGGGCAAGCGTCGTTTGGAGCCCACGCCCATGAACGACAACGGCAAGCGCGTGCAGGTAAACGCGATGGGCGGGTTCGGGGCGGGCGATTCTCGGGGCGGCGACTCCAGAGGCGCGTCGCAGCACGGTTTCGCGCAACACACGCACCACGGAGCTCCGCCCGGGCGAGGGCACACGACTGTGATGATGCTCGCGCCTGGTGCCGCGGGCGCGGCTGCGATGCCCACCGCCTCTGCGCCAGCGACGTTGCACTGCCAGCTCGAGAGCGGTGACGCGGACCCGTTCGCCGCGGTGGTGGAGTCCGAGGGGGGGGGGCGCGAAACCTCAGCCCGCCGAGGCCCCACGATGTTGGAAGCACGCAACGCGGAGAAACACTGCGACGTTGTTTGTAGCTCGGGCGGCGTGGCGCGGTGGAGTGACCGGTGTTCCGATTCACGGGCAACGCACATCGTCGGCAGCGCCGAGTTCGCGGCGGTTTTTTTCGAAAACGGCACCACGCAGCTGTACACGCCTGCAGGGCGAAGGGCGATGCCTCCGCTGGTGCTTCCCGGCAAGGTCGCCTTCGTCAGCGCCAGAGGCGGGCGGTTAGTCGCGGTGTGCGGCGACTGCTCGCTCATTGTGTGGGAACTCGGCGTGCCCGGCGAGGAAAGGCAGACCATGCGGGAAAGCGTGGCGCCGCTGTTGATTGGGCCGAGAGCGCCGCCCGCGCCGGCCATGGTGGGCGTGCGCCTGTCCGTAAGCGGCGCGCCAATCGCGCAGTTCGCGGATGGCCACGCGTACGTGTTTCAACATCGTTTAAAAGCCTGGGCGAGGGTCGCGGACCACTCATTCCCGCGAAGCGAGTTCACCACCAGGCTAAGGCTGCCGCCTGGGGCGGGTGGAGGCGGAACGGGCGGGGAGCTGCACGCGCTGCAAGTAGCCGCCGCGCGAGCCGCGGTGGGGATGGGCCCGTCCGCGCTTTTGCAAGGCGGCGCCAACGCCCCCGCGCCGAGGAAAGAAACGGGAAGGCACCTCGAGTGCCTGCTCGCCTCCGCCGAGATTCTGGGGTCGAAAAACGAATACCGAACCTGGCTACGGGCTTATGTACGGCACCTCGCCGCGGAGGGCGCGGATGAGCAGGCGCAGGTACCGCTGCGCGAGCTTTGCGTGTCGCTTTTAGGTCCGCTGTCAGGGGCGGTGGTGGTCCTTCCTGTTGAGGGAAGCGAAGAAATCGACGGCGAGGGCGACACGAACGCCGGGCGGTGGGTGCCTACAATCGCGGGTGCGGAAAAAAGAACGCTGCTGCGCGAAGTCGTGCTGCCCGCGCTCGCGGCGAACCGCGCAACGCAGCGCTTGGTGCCTGAGTTTGACGAAATGCTGGCCGTGGCGGAACACCGAGCGGCGGCGGCTAATGCGAAGTGAGGGAGAGTTTTGCTAATACAAACACGATTCATGCCCTAATACCAACACGATTCACACCGACGCCAAACGCTTCGCGGGCGCTTCGCGAGGCGCAAAAACCTTTCCTCGATTTTGATTTTCGCCGACCCGCCAAAACAGTCAACAACCGTTGATGAGATGTGCCAGTGGGCGCTGCGCGGTGCCCACGCCTGCCCGTGGCCCGCCGCCGCTGCGCGGGATGGGCGTTGGGGCGCGGCGTTTTCTGCGTGGCGCGCCTGTTTTGCTGTTCGTGCTGGTGTTGCTCGCGTTGCGTGTTGCTCCCGTGACCGGGGTTTGGGGCCTCGAGCAGCTGTACGAGGATGAGATTGCCGAGTACGTCACCCGGTACACCGGCGACCTCGACACCACCGGCATCGTGGTGCCTGAGAAGATCCTGCAGTTCGAGAAGGACGGGTGGTACCAGGTTGAGCACGACGAAACCAGCGCGGGGATGGACAAAGGCAAGAAAACCGTGGATACCGGGCTGGGGTTCAACACCGAGTTCCCTGGATTGGGCACGGGGGCGAGCCAGTTGTACAGCAACGCGAAACGCCGGTGCGGCCCCAACCTGGAACGCTCGCAGTTACGGGAGCTCGGGTGTACGTCCGATTTGCCGCTAGGGAGCGCGTACGGTGCGCAAGGCGGCCCCGGGTTCGGGCCGCAGCAGTGGGCGTACCGGGGAAGCTCGCTGGGGCCGCCCGACGAGCCGCTCGGCGACGAAGGGTGCGACTACAAGCTGTCGTACCAGGAAAACGCCGCCAAAGGTTTGGAGTGTTACGACCTTCCCCCCCTCGGCGGGGTCCGCGTGCCCGCCGTCGCGAACGAGAACGGCAACCTTCTTTACACCGTGACGGGTAAAAAGCTACCCCCCGCGGTGTGGCGGGACCGCCTGGAACCTTATTACCAAAAGAAGTACGACGTCCCTCCGCTGCGGTGGGGGTTCGAAGAGGGCGGGTTTTACCCGTTTTGGGATTTAGTATCCGCTGGCGTACCCAACTTCGCGGTGAAGAAACACTGTTACCTTTCCGCTTTTTCCGGAACCTACCAGCTGTGCAGCGCGTACCCGTGGGACAGACGGGAAGACACGCACGGGCTGCTGCACGTCAAATCCGTGCCTTTTGTGCTCGGGAGCGGCGGGTTGACGTTTGAAGCGAACGGCGGCGACGCCACGGTTCCTGACATGCCCAAAAGCACGTTTCCGCTCGCCAGTGACGGCGAGGGGACCATGGGTGTCACGCTGACCAGAGTTTCCGACGGCAGCCGCCTCGCGGTGAAGCCAATCAGGTCCCGAAGGCACTGGGAAACCCTGGGGTGGACCGCCGAGGAGGTACGCATTTTATTTCCCAAATCCCAAAACTGTTTGCCCATATAAGACTGACACTTTCTTTTATTTATCTCAGTTAACTTTGATGCGGGGCGAAAAGTTCACCCTGGACGTGTACGACTACCGCGCCGGTGATTGGGGGTGGGTCGCGGTTGATAACTTCGTGGTGCCTGCGGCTTGGATCACTATTCAATCGGTAACTCCAATCGGGGGCCCGCGCGCGGGTGGCACGCTGATTGAAATAGTCGGCGCGAATTTCGGCAACTCCGCGGACGGCGTCGTGGTGTTTATAGGCGACAAGGAGTGTGGAAGTTTGGGGATGACGCAGCGCGGGAGTTTGACGTGCGTCACGCCCGCGGGGGAGGGCCACGGCGTTACCGTGACCGTCGTGGTGGGTGACTACGACCGCACCCTACGGCAAGGCCCGTTCGGAGGCCACCAAGCCGGGCACTGCGGCGACGAGAGCGTGGAGTACCCGTTCAGCGCGTGTTTGCTAGGCGAGGCGAGTTTGGAGTCGGGGGTTCCGAAACGCGGGTTCACGTACCTGGACGCGCCGTACTGGATCAGCAAACCTATCACCGCCGCGTTTGAGGATTCGCAGTACCGGTACAAAGCCGCCGCGGATGACGACGACGGAGACGAGTTGTTTTTCACCGCGGTCGTGTTACCGGGGTAAGGAACTTTCCCAATCACCACATTCCGCCTCCCTGATCGGCCCGATTACCCTGACTGTTTACTCACACACATTATGAGAGACTGACACTTTCTTGTTAATCGTAATCAGGTTCATGAGGTTCGACCCCGCGACGCAGGTGATCAGCGGCACGCCTTTACGTGGGGACGTGAACTGCCGGTCCGACCAGTGGCACCCCGCGAAAGACCGGTGCCGGGAAGGCGGGTTTCACCTAGTGCGACTGGGCGTCACCGACCTCACCTTCACCGCGTACCAGGAGTTCGTCGTGCACGTGCTTCCCAACTACTCGCCTTTGTTAGAAGCGGACAAGTCCTTCCACTGGCCTACGTTACGGGAAATCAACATCGTGCGCCGTACGGCGCAGCGGAACGCGTATCACCTGGAGGCGAGGAGCGCGCTTACCGCGATGGCGCGAAGTCCGTCCACCGCGACGGTGTACCCGTGGACCGCGCGGGACCCGGCGGCGGCGGCGACGCGGACGTTACTCACCAACCTTCTGCAGGAAACCCGGGTTGATTCCGGGGAGTCGCGCGCGCTAATCGCGGCGGTTAGGGCGAGTGGGATTTCAAACGAGATGATGGACCTCATAAGCGCCCTGGAAGCGGGAGTACGCGCGCAGGAACTGCAGGTCAGCCGCGCCCGGGCGAGCGCGCCGTCCTTGGCGGGGGGTAACCCGGAAGGGTGGATGGCGCAGCTTCAGGGTTTCATGGAAAACTCCGCGAAAGGGACGCTTGTGATGTGGCAGCCCGCGGGTGGGGGTGGCCCTGGTGCGTCTAATACGTTGATTTCAGGATCGGGACACAAATACGGAGGGTTCCTGCGACCCGTGCCCGGGCTGGGATACGGCCTCACGGCTCGGCGCTTGAACGACCAAGAAATGGTCGTGGAGATTCCAACGGCGTGCTGGTCGGAAACCGACGCGGCGACGCAGACGGGTTTGTCGTATAACAACTCGAATGGCACGGAAACGTTTTCTTCTTGGAGACACCCACAAGTGGTTTCCTGTGACTTTGCCGGGTTAGTCGCTTTGCGGTACTTGTACCTACGTCTGGACAAAGGCGGTTTGCGGTTCATAGAGGCGGTGATGGACCCGCCCGATTTCCCGCACGTCGACTTGGTCGCCGCCGCGCTTGCGTCGCAGGATTTGATGGGTTTAGTGCAGAGCGTTGCGCGACGCGCGACTTCTTACGCGAAGCGGTGGGAGGAGTTCCTTTCCCTGCCCGCGCGGTACGAAGCAATGTGGCAGCCCACGAGCTCCGGCTTGACAATCGTGGCGAGCGTGGGCGGGATCGACGCAATTGCGCACACCCCGTTGCCCACGGTGAACGTATCGATCACGATGGACGTGCCGCACGCGTGGCCTTGGCCAGGGGAGGGCGAGTTGATGCCGGGCTCAATTCGAATTACCGCGGCGGACGATATTCCCTACCACAGAAGGGAAGCCGTCGCGTCCTTGTCAGCGGAACTCGCCACGGACGCGAGCCTGGCGGGTAGCGACAACCAAGGCGGGTTGGCGCAGGTACGTGTTGGGCCTTTCCCAAATCCTGACACACTGTTTGATGCCCTGTATGAAGTGCAGTCAGACAGCACTACAACTACAATAAGTGCATCAGATTACAAGACTGTTTACCCACGGTATATAAATCGCCCAATACAAGACTCAAGACTGACCCTTTTCTTTTCCACTCACAGATTTTGCTCGGCCTGGAAACGAAACTCGCCTCGTACGCGTTCCGGTGCGCGAACGACTGCGCCGTTGGTAACGGCGCTTGCGACACCTCAGTGTTCCCCCCAACCTGCCGCTGCTTCGCCGGACACGGCAATTTGGATTGCTCGCACGTTTCCTGTCCGAACGCGTGTTCCAACAGAGGCGCGTGCGACTCCACGCAGGTTTGCGAAAAGGACAAAGAAACCGGCGAGGTGGATTGCGTTGGTGGAACGGGGAAGTGCGCTTGTTTGTTTCCGTTTTTCGGCGCCGATTGTTCCCTGCAACCGTGTGCGAAGCGGTACCTGGTGAAAGAGGGGGTTGACGTGAGTAGAGGCGCGCAGAGCTTTAAAGACGAGTACGAAAAATTCGGGTGGCAGGTGAGTCAAGTTCTCCTGTCCCCCACGAACGGCGACCCGCCGCCTTTGGGAAGCATTCCGGGGGATCAATTTTCGGTACGCGCCGCCGCGTTCGGGGTGGCGTACGTGGTTTTCGGGTCATCAGCCGACGCAACAGAGGCGCGTCAAAAGGACCCGTTCTACGCAAACGCCACCCCCTCACGAGGCGTCGCGTTCCGTGCCCGAGAGTTCCCGGAAGAGGTTCGGGCGCTTGAACAACGGGAAAGGCACCTGCTTTCCCTGTTCGGCGTGGAACAAGCGGAGTGCACCGGACACGGCGCGTGCGATTACGCCTCCGGCGAGTGTTACTGCGCGGGGCGGTATTTCGGAGACGCGTGTGAGTGGACGTACTGCGCGAACGACTGCGCTGGGCACGGTCGGTGCGACTTCGTGTCCGGCAATTGCGAGTGCGAGCGTAACTACCTCCCCGACACCTCGAAAGGGTGTTTGTTAAGGCCGCTGTACCTCGCGTCCACGACGTGCGAAGATGCGGCGATGGACGGGCGCGTCAACACCCACGGCCGGCGAGTCACGCCGTTGCACCTGTCTTGCATGCTCGGCGTTGCTTTAGGCACACCCGCGAGTGGCGAGTTCTGCCCCGAAGCCAACGCGATTACGGGGAACAAAGGAGAGTGCTACACGTCGTTTCCGGCGACGGCGCAAACGGCGAGCGATTCGAGTTCGTTTCAAAAAGTAATCTGTTCCGACTGTTCCGGGTTCACCGCACACAACGTTTCGCAGATCCACTTGTACCCGGAGGAGCCTTGCGTCACCGCGCTTGGTGCGCGTTCTGACGAGTGTATCGCAACCAGAGTGCACTCCGATGTGGTGAAAGGGTTGGGCATGCTGCCGCCGCCGATTACGGAAACAGTCGACGCCAACGGCACGGCCGTGCCGTCGCAAAACTTCGCGGAAATCACCTTCAACCTCACAACCATGCGCCGCAAGGAAATGAGGTTCACGAGGTTCACCGCGCGGCCTGGTATCGTCCGGGAGTGGTTTCACCCCGTGGAGCAAGGGGGGTGCGGCAAATGCACGGACGGTAACCCGCAGTGCGGCGCCGTCTTCGAAGTCCTGAGGGACGGGGTCACGGCGTACGCCGCGGTGGTGAACAGCGCCGCGCGCGTCGACGTGGACGTGCGCGGCGCCACCACGCTGACGCTGCGCACGAGGTCCGTCGCCCCGACGCACTGGAGGCTCGGCGGGGGGCTTACGTACGGGGGAGGCGAAGCCCCCGGGCTCGCGACGGAACCCGTACGGGCGAGATTCTGCGACGGCGCCGCGTGGGCGGACGCGGCGCTCGTGTAGAAGGGAGTGCAGTAGCGCAAGGGTATCGCCCTTGTACAGTTCGAATAGGTCATTTGAAAATATAAATAGTCTAGTTTTATTTCGCGGCTCGTTCCCGCACCGCTTTCACCGCCGCCGCGGCGGCTTCGTTCGGGGCCATACCTTGTTGTACGAGTTTCGCGAACTCGGTTTTGATTGCGGTTTCCAAAGCGTGTTTAGCATCTGCAGCGCGAGTCTCTGCCGCGACAGCAACCGCTTCCCGTGACGACGCGGCGGAAACGATTGGCGCGGACGGCTTCGCGGGCGCCGGCGCCGGTTGCGTCGTCGGCACCGCTTGTTCCACCGAAACCGCTCGACGCGTCGGCGGCGGTTGCGCACTTCCGAACCCCCCTCCGAACCCTCCACCGCCGCCGCCGCTTTCCGACGCCGTGCGCATCTGCGCGTCCATCATGGAGAGCATGGGCATGAGCTGCTGCCCGAACGGCGTGCTGAGCACTTCGTCCGGCAGGTTCACGATGTGTTCCGGGATTCCAACACCAAGCAGAAACTCCGCGACTTGGTCGGAGAAGTTGTTGCAGTTGTGCTTAAGCAGGTTGTACGTGCGCATGGTGAACCTCGGGGCGATGTCTTGTAGAAACTCCTCGAACACCTCGCGTGGTAGGTGGGTTTCGCCCAACTCAAGAACCTGTAAGGGCGGGCCGAAGTGCGTGAACCCGGGGGCGCCGCGCTGGATGCCACCCCCGAAATACCACTCCTCCCCAAACGCGACGATGCCGGTGTGCCACACACCCTCGATGTGCTTGCCCAGAAGCTGCGCGGACATCACGCGCGCCATGCCTTGAGACAGGTCGTACAGGTGCAGTTGCACCTTCGTCGCGCTGGACGACTCCGCCATCGCGAGGTGCTGGCACTGGCTCGTGCGCGTGACGAGACGTACCTGCAAACGCCACAGGGATGGCGTGACTTCTACGTTGCACCGCTGTCCGCGCGTAGCGTGAGCAGCGAGCACACGAGTGTCGTGTGCGCGGAGATCTGTCGAGGTGGTGACATTTTTTTTTCGATCGCGCGCTTTTCGAGAATCGGACAATCGGACGATCCGAGAAAAACGTAACGCTCCGAGAGAAACAGGTCACAAAGCAACGACTCCGACCACACAACGACACGCGCATGTTGTAAACCACGTCTCGCGTGCGACGAGCGGCAACTCGACGTCCCGAGCCCTCCGTCATGACCGACAACGTGCCCGCTGACCCGGATGCGATGAAAGGCACGCACCGATTGGTGATACCCAACTGGAGCAAGATCTCGGAAGACCACCTTTACACCAGCAACTTCGTCGTCGGTGGGTTGGCGTGGCAAATTGAGGTGTACCCCCGCGGGAACAGAGATGCACCTGAACACGTTTCGGTGTACGTTCACGCGGCAGGTAAAGATACCTCAAATGCCGGCTTGGAGCGGCTTGCGAGTTACAGCTTAACAGTGGAAGGCGCCGCGAAGAGCGACGACGAGGACGAAGCCACAGTAAAAGCTCGATCCGTTCGCAGGGGATCCATCAGTAGACCTGAGGACACGTTCAACGCGAAACGTCGTGGTATTGGTAATGCTGACTTCATATCTATAGCGGACATGGATGACCTGAACAAAGGCTTGGTGTCACGCGACGATACCGTGGTGATCACCGCAGAGGTAATGGTACGGAAAGTGATCATTGGGGTGACGTGCGCGAGGGCGGCGGCGGACGGGAACCTCGAGGCGCTGAAGTGGTTGCGAGCGAGTGGCGCGGCGTGGGACACGAAGACGTGCTCGGCGGCGGCTGCGGGCGGGCACCTCGAGGTTTTAAAGTGGGCGCGCGAGCACGGTTGCCCGTGGGATGCGACGACCTGCAAGAGTGCGGCAGATGTTGGACACCTCGAGGTGTTAACATGGGCGCGCGACAACGGCTGCCTATGGGGCTCGTGGATGTGCCCATGGAAGGCCGGGGGCAGGCTTCACGAGGTACAGGGCAGGCTTCTCGAGGTACTGGAGTATTACATCGAGGAGCAGAAACGCATTCCCGAGGCCATCCCGGGCGTTCCCTTCGAAGTCGTCGTCACGCACGTCCTCGGGTCGGAAAATCTGTCAGACGTAGCGGATCTCGCCCGTCTGCGAGCGGTGAGCCCTGCGATGAAAGTCGCGGTGGCGGCTACGCGGCGGAAGGTGGAGATGCTGGATGAGTAAGGTGGTCTTTTCATTTTTACGCCATAAGCCGGGTCCTCCAAAAGACCACGAATAGGAGACGCCTTCAGGGAAAAGAAGAGACGAATAGGAAATTGTGCAAAGAGACGAACAAAGACAAAAGGAAGTCAAGTTCTTCTTAAAACCCCGCGCTCACCGCCGTCCTTTGATTTCCGGCAGCCGCGCCCCCCCGTCCGCGCGCTCCACGAAACTCGGGAACGTTCGCAACCTCGCGCGTTCCAGCTCCACTCGAAGCGCCTTGACTTCTTCCGCCTGCGCCTTCGCGATGTGCTGCAGCTTGCTTTGAGTGACGAGCGCGCGCATTTTCCGAGCCTTGGCTTCGCGCGCGTTGTCCAACTCGCCGCCCGTGCCGGCGCTCGAGTCGCGAAGCGATGCGACGTCGCGCGTCGCGGCGTCCATCTCGCGCGCCTGTTCCGCGATCAAAAGGTTCTTCTCGGCAATCGCGTTCGTTTTCCGCTCGGTTTTTTCAAACAAAGAGCGTTTCTCCGCCACGCGCTTCAAGTGCAACGCTTTCGCGTGCTCCAACCTCGCTTCAAGGCTGGCGAGTTCGTTCCGGCGACGCTGCGCCGCGGTGTCCGTTTCCTTGCTCCCGGCGCTCGCGTCAGTTTGTTTCTTCGCCCCCCCGCCTGGCGGTTTCACCAAGTCCACGTCCACAAGCACGTCCGGAAACAAACCAACAGGCGCCCTCGCCATTTGGATTTCCCGTATTTTGTGCGACGCGTCTTCGCCTTCCATGGCGAGGCGTTCTTTTTCCCACTGCAAGTCGTAGATACCTTTTTTGAAATCCTTAATCGCAATCAGGGTTTCGACTTTCCCCGCGCCGTGCTTCTGGATCACCTCGTTCAGGTGCGTCACCACCGAGCGGTCAATAAGCACCGCGTCTGCTTTCGCCGCGGCTTGCGCTTTCAAATCCGCGACGCTGCCCAGCTCGAACTCGGGCTCCAGGGCCTCGACGTACGTCTGGATCATCTTCGTGGGAAGGGACAGGTCGTACAGGGCGTCTTTGCGTTTCCCGGCGTGCTTTTCGATTTGCTGTTCAATCGATTGCACGGACGCGCTCGCTGTGAGATCCGCGTCTGAAAGCTTCCGCATCAAGCGGTTCATCTCCGAAATTTGGTCATCCACGACTTTAAGTTCGTCCTCCTTTTGCATCTTGCGCTCCCTCGCGTCCACGAGTTTGAACCACCACGCGTCGTCCACGCCTTCGGGGCGGTCAACGAAGACAACCAGGGGGTCGGGGATCGGCAGTTGCGGTGCGCCGAAATCGGCACCCGCACGCCGGCCGGACGCGAACCGAAACGGGTCGTGTTCCGTGACGTGCGCGAGCGCGGCGGACGGGACCTCCGTTGCCGGCGACGCGTATCCGCGCTCCACGCTGCCGCCGGGCGACGGGACCCGCATGGCAGGCGTGGTGCTTCTGGCCGGGGAAACCCCGCCGCTGGAAACGCTGCTTTGAAACGACCCGGTACCGCTGGCGGACCGTTTCAGCCCGCCGTGCTTTTTCCCGGCCGCGTCGCCTTTGCGCCGTTTGTACAGCGCAAACAGCGCGTCGAACAAATCGTCCGTCTCCGCGAAGTCGCGCTTGAACTCGCGGTCCAGTTTCTGGTTCGCGACGTCGCACGTGTCTCGTTTTTTGCGACACAAGTCTAGGTCACGTTGGAACGTTTTTACTTCCTTTTGTGTCGCGACACTTGTCGCGATCGCGTCTGCCAACGCGACCACCAGCCGCGTTTCCTCAACCGCGTCGTCCCGCAAACCGGTTTCCACCGCAAACGCCAACGCCACGATGCCTTGCTCCATCAGAGAGAGTTTGGAATCCACCGCCAGCTTCTTGACCAGGAACTGTTTCAAAACGTCGTTGTCGAACTTGAACACCGTCTCCGATGACTCTTCGTGCAGTTTCACCAGCTCCGCGGCGAGCAAAACCCGCCGCCGCGCGAGTTCCTCTTTGTACGTTTTGGCTTTGTTTTCAAACTCCCGCCCTTGTTTCCGCTGTTCGTCGTTCCAGTCCTCTTTGTCAATTTCAATCATCCACTCCGGTTTGGGGAGCTCATCAGGCACACCTTCGGTCTCGGCTTTCTCCAGCCTCCCGCCCATCATCTCACGCAAAGCTCGGTCTTCGGGGGGGTTCTCGCCCTTGGCCAAAACGCGTTCGCGCTCCGCCGCCGCCGCCGTCTCCGCCAAAGCGCGCTCCTCAGGCGAAAGCCACCGCTCTTCGGTGAGCTCGGAGTCCTTCACGCGCAGCACGTACTCCTCCTGCTCCATTTGTTCCAGCCGGCACTCGAAAAGGGGCGTGTCGTCGTCCGTGTGCCCGGCGAGCTCTTTGCGAATATCAACGACTCGCGCGTTGATTTCCGCGATTTTATCCACAAACGTCTGCTTCTCCATTTCCATCGACGCAAACGCATCGTTGAAGCCGGTTTTGGTTTCCCTCGTGGTCATCTGTAACAACAAGAACTGTGAGATTTTCCGCCAAACAGGGTACAGCTTCGTGGGGTCGTACAAAATCGATTCGTACGCCCCGGGAACGTGGGCTTCCTCCACGGTCTCTTCCCCTTTCTTGATTCCCACCTTTGATTCGCCCGCATGTGGCGCGTCGACGCGTAAATCAAAAACCGCATTCGCGTCCGTCCTCAAAGCGTTTGCGGCGTCAGTTCTTGCCGTGGCGGTTTCGCAGTGTCCGCTCGCGGCTTCCGTATCCCGAAAGTGCTCCATCTCCGCGAGCTCCACCCTGCGCAAAAATGCGACCCTCCGCCCCAGCCTCGCGGTTCTGTCCGACACCGGAAGAGGGTACCGGTGCACACATAGCCCCGGGGTGTTGAGCGCGGCGATTGCGACGCCGCGGGTTTCCATCGTGTCCCAGCACTCGGTTTTGATTTTCGACGCCAGAAAATCAGCCACCAGGTTTTCCCTTTCCAAAGTGGCGCGGAGCTGCGTGACTCGCGTTTCGCCTTCCGCCACGAGTAAGGATTTGAACGTCTCATCCATCAAAACCTCGCCCCTGGGGACTTTCGTGGCTTCGTCAGCCGCGTCGTTGCGCGCGATGACATCCTCAAGTCGCGCGCGAAGGTGCGCGATGCGGCGCAGGGCATCTTGCTTGGACGCCTCCGCGGACACCGAAAGCGCGGGCGACGACGCTGTGACAGGCGACGCTGGAGCGGAATCAGAAGACGCGGCCGTCGCGTCTGCTGCCGTATCCGCCGTATCCGCGTCCGCGGGCGCGCCAAGCACCCACGACACGAACGGCGACGGCGTCGCCGTCGCGGTTCCGCCGACCGGCGTCGCGGGTTCAACCGCGTCACCCTCGCCTTCGCTGATCGTGCGCATGCCTTGTTCGGACGAGCTCGGTCCGTCTTCCTCGGCGAGAATGCCGTTCCTGAGATCCAGAAACTCGCGCAACACAAACACGGCGCCGGATCGCGTCGTGGCGACGCACTCGTCGTACGACGGCGAAAACGCGACGCGCGCGACGCCGGCGAACTGTTTTTTATCGCAAAGAAGCCCCTGGGTAACACCCAGGGGTATTGTTTTCACCAATCGTGCCGGTAGAACGGTGTCCAGTTTATTGTTCTTGGTCAGATGACCGGTGTCTGCTGGGGCGACGAAGGGTGAGTAAAAAAACACGCTTCCGTCCGTCGCCGTCGTCACCGCCGCGCGCGCGGTTGAAAACGCGAAGCTCGACACCGGCGCCTTCCCCGCGAACGCCCATACGTACGGAACACCAGGCGGCGCGACAGGTCGTTGCGGTGTTTCATTCGCCAGGTTTTGCGAAACCGCGGATTGCACGGCACCGGGTGGCGGTATCAGAGACCCGTCGTCCGGGTCGACCACGAAGATTTGCCCGAACTCGGTGCCCAGCAAAATCGTGCCACTCGGGGTCCACGCCGCCGCGGTGAGCGCGCCTGGTTTGACCCCCGCCGTGTCCACCAAAAGCGGCCGTTGTGTCACTGACCTCACGTGAAAGATCTCGTCCACCACGTGTAGCGTAACCCCCGGGTGTACCGCGAGCACGCCGCCGGAAACGTGCGTTGCCAAAACCCGGTTTGAGTCGAAAGGATCAAACGCAACCGTCGTGGCTTCCGAACGTAAACCAAAGGTGACTAAAACCTCCCCGGTGCGCGTTTCGATCAGGGAAAGGGTCGGGTCGGGAGCCGCGGACGCGACCGCGATACACCGCCCGTCGCGCGAAAACGCCAGCGCGGTGATTCCGAGATGCGCGCCCCCGTCAAGGGTCGTGACGAGTTCCAGGGTATCCACCTGGTGCACGTGGATTTTCGGGTCCAAACCGCCAGACTCGGCGTACGCCACCACCGGGGTTGCGGAGTGCGCGCTCGTGGCGAAGCACGCGATGCGACGCGCGGCGCCAGGCAACACCCTCTCCACCCCGGTGGACGTGTCGCGTAGCCGAAGCGCCGTGCCCGTGGAGGCAACCTGGGGAAAGGAACAGGGGAGAGGTGTCAGAGCAGGTGTCCCAAATCAGGAATCCAAAAGAAGACGAAAGCAGTGTCGGGGCCAACGACTACGACTGGAATGGGGAGGGAAACGAGCGTGGCGTACGCACCAGCGTGTGCGCATCGGCGTATTCGGCGTGGCCTAGAACCACACCCTCCGCGTCCAAAGCCATGGCACCAAGGATGGCACCACCACCGGAGGCAACGCGCGCCTCCACCACTGATGAGGTGAGGACGAGTCATCATCATGACTTGTTCTTGGAGGGTGAAACGGTGCGATTTTTTACGAAATTGACTGTGACAGACACAGACAAAAAAAATTCATCGACCATGACGGCCATCCTCTCGGGCACCCGTACATCGCCGTCCGAACGCCGATTGAGACGTGAGCAGGCTCGTTGGAATCGTCACGACGTCCTCTATGTCGACATGGAATCAAAAGGTGAGGGAGGTGGGTGGGTGGACAAAAACAAAGAAATCTGCCTCCGATGGGTTTCGAACCCATGAACGGAGGATTTCGTCAGAGCACCCAAAAACGGCCATCCTCGGGCACCCGTACATCGCCGTCCGAACGCCGATTGAGACGAAAATAGGCTCGTTGGAATCGGCACGACGTCCTCTACGTCGACATCGAATCAAAAGGTGAGGGAAGTGTGGCTGGGTGGCAAAAATAAGAGACTTTGAGATTTCTTGGATCGAACCGAACCGCGACTGATGTTGAGTTGAGAATCATTTTTCGTGAAAATGAACATGAGCAAAACGAGCATCACCCATGCTCACCCTGGCCGCGTCCCCCAGGAGCCGCATGATCACCGATTGACCAGAAAATAGGCTCACATGATATAGGATGTCGCCTTGTACACAACCATTCAAAGAATTGCGGCCACCGATCGCCACGCGCCGCTGCCTGTATGATAGCATCCTGCGACGTCTCAGACACATCATCTTTTCTTTTCTGCACATCCAGCCATCCCGGTCGGAAGGTGATGAGAGAGCCCCGCCTGTGCGCGCGCGCGTGAGGAGCAAAAGGTTAGTGCCTCCGACCGGGATCGAACCGGTGACCTCCGGATAGCTCAAACGGTGTTTAACCATCTAAACCAACCCACTTATAGTGGGGGACGTCTCTGCCCACGATAAAGTGGGCGAAGTCGAATGTTTTCATGCAGTGAGCCGAGTATTTACTCGGTGTGGATGCTAGAACTCTTTTGATGTGAGACAATTTGCGAGATGCAGACTGGACACTTGTGTATTATGAGACCGACGCTCTAGCCAACTGAGCCACAGAGGCATGAAAGTATAATGTGACGGCGTCACGATTTCTTGGAAATATAATCTCAAACTGTTTTGCATATTTTACCCCTTTTTCACCCCAGGGCTACGCCCCTGTTCACCCAGGTGCCATCAAAACATGGTCAAGGGCATACATGTTGGTCGACCAAGGGCGATACCCTTGGTCAGAGGTGGAGGGTGTCGTTGTGCGCGTCGTTGTGCCTCGGGGCTTCCGACAAAAAGCGTTACTCAAGAACTCAACTGCTCAACGACGGAAAAAGAAAAGAACTCCCGAAAAGAAATCCATCGACAAAAAAGGACCTGTGCGTCGCGACGAGTAGTGGGCTGTGCAAAGGCCAAACCGAACGTACAGCGTTTCGTAGCTGTCTAGATACGGATTGTTGGACTGCGGGCCCTCGCCAGTAGCGGGTGCAGTGGGGGACGCGCCAGCGGGGGGGCTATTGCTGAGTGTCCGGGAAGTTGTAAAAAGACAAATCTAAAAGACGACAACACTTTCTAAAAACTACGCGGACGGACTTTTCAATCGCCGCGGGACTTGTTCTCAGTACAGTATTAGGGAACCGCCCAATCCGGGTCGAGTTAGTCTGACGAATCCGAATCTGAATCGGTCGAGTTAGCTGACGAATCCGAATCTGAATCGGACCAGACAGACAGGCCGTTCTCCTCCACCCAATCCAGTATGTGTCCTCTTGCAACACCGAGCACGTCCCCGTCCCACGGGCAGCCGTTTGCGCGCAACCATACAAGCACCTCGAGGTGGCCGCCATCCGCCGCCTCATAGCACGCCTCCTCGTTCCACGGTGCGCCGTTCGCGTGCAACCACTGCAATACCTCGAAGTGCCCGCCCGCCGCCGCATCCCTGCACGTATCCTCGTCCCACGGGCATCCGTTCGCGCGCAACCACTGCAGGATCTCGAGGTGCCCGCCAAAAGCCGCAATAGCGCACGTGAACTCATCACCAACCGGGCAGCCGTTCGCGTGTAACATTTGCAGTAGCTCGAGGTCCCCGGCAAAAGCCGCCGCGTGCGTGCACGTACCCTCGCCCCACGGGCAGCCGTTTGCGAGCGCCCACTGCAGCACCTCGAGGTGCCCGCCCCTCGCCGCCTCTAAGCACGTTCCCGCGTCCCATGGGTAGCCGCTCGCGCGCAACCACTGCAGCACCTCGAGGTGCCCGCCTTTCGCCGCATACTTGCACGTGTTTGCGGTTCACGGGCAGCCGTTCGCGCACAACCACTGCAGCACCTCGAGGTGCCCGCCCAGCGCCGCGCTCGAGCACGTCCACTCGTCCCACGGCGCGTCGTTTGCGCGCAACCACTGCAGCACCTCGAGATGCCCGCCCGTCGCCGCGTACGGGCACTTCCACTCGTCCCACGGGCAGCCATTCGCGCGCGCCCACTGCGGCACATCGAGTTGCCCGCCTTCCGCCGCTGAAGCGCACGTCATATCGCCCCACAGGCATCCGTTCGCGCGCAACAACTGCAACTTTTCGAGCTGTCCGCTCCTCGCCGCTGCGTAACATAGGTATTGTTTATACGACAGGCGACCTTGCCGTTGCCGGCGCAGCAACGCGCTTAAACATCCGAGCCTCGCGGCTTTCCATTCATCAAGCTCCATAAAATGAAGCCCCATCGTCGCCACCACGTCGCGCATCGCGCGGCTCACCGCTGGGAGCCGTGCGAGATCGGCGGGATCGTCGAAATGCTCAGATCTGAGAACGTGCGTGACGACGAGGTGGTTGGGGAGGCGGGGGAAGGCCTCGCCCGCGTCGGCAAGGCTCGCGGGAGTAGTGACGGTCACGAAGTCACCGCTCGCGTCAGTCGTGGCGGCATGCGCTTCGTTCGAAGACATCGCACAGGGTGTCGTGTGCGCGTGGTGTGCGCGTGGTTGTGCATCGAGGATTCCGAGAAGAGCGTTACCCGTCAGTCTGCCTGTCGCGTCAAAGCAATGTTTCGTAACGTCCCAGAAAGAAGACGAAGCCACAACGACACGCGCCCACAGCCGCACGACAACAACACCCCCTACCCCGACCGCGATGTCCTCCAACGCGCATGATGCTACCGGTACTGCTTCCACGCCCCCCGCGCAACAGTCCGACGCGCAAGAACTCGTCCCCGGCCTCCCCAACCACCTCGTCGTCACTCACATCCTCAAACCTGACAATTTCGACGACCCCGCCGATCTCGCACGGCTCCCAGCGGTGAGCCGCGCGATGCACGACGCGGTGGCGGCGACGGGGCTTCGGTTTGAGGAGCTTGATGAAGAACGTGCTGCGGAGCTCGGATGTTTAAGCGCGGTGCTACGCCTGCATCTGGCAGGTCGCCTGTCGCGTAAAGAATTCCTATGCAAGGCAGCGGCGAGGAGCGGACAGCTCAAGGAGTTGAAGTTGTTGCGAGCGGGCGGCTGCCCGTGGGATGAAGGCACGTGTTGGGCAGCGGCGGAGGGCGTGCACCTCGAGGTGCTAAAATAGGCGCGCGCGAACGGCTGCAAGTGGGGCGTGTATACGTGCCGTGGGGCGGCGGAGGGCAGACAGCTCGAGGTGCTGCAGTGGGAGCACGCGAACGGCTGCCCGTGGGACACGCCGCTTTGCAACGCCACTATCAGGGGCGACGAAGCGGTAGTACGGGCGCTGATCGAAGCGGGCGCGGATGACAACTTTGCCAGAGATGTCAGCGCGACGCCGCTGTTCGTCGCCGCTCAGAACGGTCACGAGGCGGTAATGCGGGTCCTCATTGTGGCGGGCGCGGACGTCAACAAGGCAAGTTATGCTGGCTCGCCGCCGCTGCACATCGCTGCTCAAAGCGGCCACGAGGCGGTAGTGCGGGCGCTGATCGAGGCGGGCGCGAACTTCAACAAGGCAAACGATGACGGCGCGACGCCGCTGTTCATCGCCGCTCTAAAGGGCCACGAGGCGGTGGCCCGGGCGCTGATCGAGTTGGGCGCGGACGTCAACAAGGCAAAGGATAACGGCGCGACGCCGCTGTTCATCGCCGCTCTAAAGGGCCACGAGGCGATAGTGCGGACGCTGATCGAGTTGGGCGCGGACATCAACAAGGCGGATGATAACGGTGTGACGCCGCGGTTTATCGCCACTGAACATGGCCACGAGGCGATCGTTCAGAATCTCAGGGATGCCGGTGCGGTGTGACGACAGAGATGACGCGACGCGTACGCGTTGCGAGAGCGAGTCGAGACGAGCGCGCGATGGTAAAAAGACCACGGAATACTAAATCCACGGTCGACGCGCGAGGCGCGCACTGTGCGCATCGCGCGCACATATTCCGCTCCCAAGTTGTACCAGACCGTCGAATAGCACTCTCTATCACCGTGCACCACAAACAGATGCGTCTGGTCGAAGGTGACGACTTCAAGTGCAGATGCGCGGAATCGGAAAAACCGCGGCTGGCGGAAACGGCTCGGGCCACGATTTTGCGATTTGGCAAAATATCGTGGTTCTTTTGTAACGTCCGAGAAAGGACGCGCCATTACGTCGCGCACAGCGCACGACACCAACCAAACCACCTACCCCGACCGCGATGTCCTCCAACGCGCATGATGCTACCGATACTGCTTCCACGCAAGAAGCCTTCCCCCGAACGACCTCGTCGTCGCGCTCATTCTCAGATCTGAGCATTTCGACGACCCCGCCGATCTCGCACGGCTCCCAGCGGTGAGCCGCGCGATGCGCGACGCGGTGGCAGCGACGGGGCTGCGGTTTAAAGAGCTTGGTGAAAAAAAAGCCGTGATGCGCGGATGTGTAAGCGTGTTAAAGCGCCTGCAACGGGGAGGTCGCCTGTCGCGTCGAGAACGCCTTTGTCAGGCAGCGGCTAGGGTTGGACACCTCGAAGAGTTGACGGTGTTGCGTGCGGACGGCTGGCCGTGGGACCGGGACACGTGCTCGGCGGCGGCTTTGGGCGGGCACCTCGAGGTGCTGCAGTGGTTGCGCACGCACAACTGTCCATGGGACGAGGTGACGTGCAGGGCGGCGGCAAGAGGCGGGCACCTCGAGGTGCTGCAGTGGGCGCGCGCGAACGGACGCCGTTGGGACGTGAACACGTACTCGAGCGCGGCGGCGGGCGGGCATCTCGAGGTGCTGCAGTGGGCGCACGCGAACGACGCGCCGTGGAACGAGATTACGTGCGGGAAAGCGGCGCAGGGTGGGCATCTCGAAGTGCTGCAGTGGGCGCGCGCGAACGACTGCCCGTGGTACATCAGGACATGCGAGGCGGCGGCGTAGGGCGGGCATCTCGAGGTGCTGAAGTGGTTGCGCACGAACAACTGCCCGTGGGACAAGAGGAGATGCGAGGCGGCGGCGCAGGGCGGGCATCTTGAGGTGCTGCAGTGGGCGCATGCGAACGGCTGTCCATGGGACGAGAAAGCACTGTTATACGCCGTTCATTTCGGCCACAAGAATGTGGTGCGGGCTCTGATCGAAGCGGGCGCAAACGTCAACATGGTTAGTCTCGGCGAGACGCCACTGTACATAGCCGCTCAAAACGGCCGCGATGTGATGGTGTGGTTGCTTATCGAGGCGGGAGCGGACGTCAACAAGGCAATTAACAACGGCCAAACGCCGTTGTTCATGGCCGCTCGAAACGGCTGCGAGACGGTTGTTCAGGCGCTGATCGAAGCGGGCGCGGACATCAACCAGGCAAGTGATATCGGCAAGACGCTGCTGTATTTCGCCGCTCAAAACGGTCACGAGGTGGTAGTGCGGGCGCTGATCGGAGAGGGCGCGGATGTCAACTTAGCGAGGGATGACGACGAGACGCCGCTGCATAATGCCGCTGAAGGTGGCTACGAGGCGATAGTGCGGGCGCTGATCGCAGCGTGCGCGCACGTCAACAAGGCGACGGATGACGGCTAGACGCCGCTGCGCATCACCGCTCATCAGGGCCACGAGGCGATAGTGCGGGCGCTGATCGAGTTGGGCGCGGACATCAACAAGGCAAACGATGACGGCGCGACGCCGCTGTACATCGCCACTGAAAAGGGTCACGAGGCGGTAGTGCGGGCGCTGATCGAGGCGGACGCGGACGTCAACAAGGCAAACGATGACGACGAGACGCCGCTGTTCATCGCCGCTTACGAGGGCCACGAGGCGATAGTGCGGGCGCTGATCGAGGCAGGCGCAGACATCAACAAGGCAAAGGATACTGGCGCAACGCCGCTGTTTGTCGCCGCTGAAGAGGGTCAATAGGCGGTTGTGCGGGCGCTTATCGAGTTGGGCGCGGACATCAACAAGGCAAAAGATAACGGCGTGGCACCGCGTGTTATCGCCGCTGAAAATGGTCACGAGGTGATTGTTCAGATTCTCAGGGACGCCGGTGCGGTGTGACGACAGAGATGACGCGACGCGTACGCGTTGCGAGAGCGAGTGTTTTGAGCGCGCTTGTGTAAAACCGACTCCTAAAATCCGCGGTCCTGATGACCCTGACCAATAATGCCCATACGCTTTCCCGCTTTGGTTTTCAGGTTTGCCCAGGCCCCGCGACGGCGCGGGCCCCCGCCAGATCACAGCGCGCCTCGCCCAAGTGACCTCGTCGGATACGCACACCGCGACGCACGCCTCGTTCCGGTGATCGCCGGTGCGTGTGACTGTTTGTCGGTCTCGTGAGACGCGCGTTTCGCGGCTGTGAATCGCGTTTCGCGAACCAACCCACAAAGATGCTTCGCCGTGTGGTGCGTGAGTTTTCCATGATGGCGGCGTCGTCGTCTGGGTGGCGCGCCACGTGCGTCACGCGGGTTCCTTCCGTGTCGTGTCGCGCGTTCTGCGGGTCCGCGGGGACGTGCTCGTCGTCCGCAAACTCCACGTCATCCCAAGACACGGACACAAACACGACTTCGTTCCAGCCAAGGGTTGATACGTACGCAGAACAGCGGCGGGTGTGGAACAATGAGCTGAACGCGAAACGAAAAGAGTGGGCCGCGGATTTCAAACAGCGCGCGGATCTAAAGGCGAACCAGGTTGTATCGGAGCGCGCCAGAATCGAAACAGAGAAGGCGGAGAGGAAGGCACGGAAGCTTATTAAATCCGCCGCCCGGGCGGTGGAAGTGGCGAAGGAAGAAAAGCAGCGAGTCCGGCAAAAGGAAACCGGGTTGCGCAGGAAAGCGGTGGTCAGGGCGCAGCGCGATTTCGTGGCGCACCTGCGGAAAACCGCGAGGGAAGAAGAACTCCTGAAAGCCTCGCGGGGTTGGGTCACGTCAGAGGACTTGGATGAGCGCATTCGCGTCGCGCTGGAAAATCCGAGGCCGATGTACTGAGGGGGTGAATGGAGAGAGAGGGGGTAGAAGACGCGCATGTGTTACTTGCATGCTCAATCGAACAAAAAATCGTCGCGTCATAAAAATCCTTCGGGAACTCTCAAGAAGGTGATCCAGGGAAGCCTCTCTCTCGCCCACCACTCTCCTCTGCGCCATCAGCATCAGCATGTCATGGACGACGTCGGTAGCTGCTCCCGTGGTGCCCCTGGCCGGTGCGTCTCGGGGCACGACTTCAGGTCGGAACAATGGCCGAGCCGTGTCCCGACCTTACCCGGTGGGTGTCGCCTACGCGAAACACGCGGTTTGTCGAAACGAAACGCGTGTTCCTCGCGCGCGTGCCGTGCCAAAACACGGCCCTGACACGGTGCGGCGTCTCGCCGTTTCCCGCCACACCTTCGCACGTCTCGGCCGCACGAGCGCACGCGGAACAAGACACACAAAGTGCGGCGCGTACGCCGCCCCCCCCCCCTCCGCAGCGGGCGAGGATTCGGATTTCGTGGATTGGGGCGGGCTCTTTGAAAAGCTCAAGCGCGAAAAGTGGGACGCACCGCCCAAGCCGTGGCGCGAGTTCTGGGCCACCAAAGTCGCCGCCGCGGTGCTTGAGGTTGACGTTGAAACCGAAACCGTTAACGCCAAGGAAGTGGAGGGTATCGGGTTGAACACTCCTAAAGATAAAACCGAAGCCGTCGCGCGGCTGAAACACAACCTGGTGATTTACCGGCAAAACTACGCCGTAGCGGTTTGGTGCGCCTCGACGCTGTTCGCGGCGCTCGCCAACGAGCTCGCCCTGAGTTTAGCCCTGGTGTGTTTCGCGTGCTCGCTGGTCACGAAAAGCGACACCCTACTGGGTGAGCTCTCACTCGCAACAAACAACGCGGGTTTCACGTGGAACAAAACCAGAGTGGCCGGCGTGGACCGGGCTTCGGTTCACCTTGTTTCGAAAATCGCGTGCGGCGTTTGTGTCGCCGCGGGGCCGCTCCTCTCGGGCCAGTGGCTCGGGTTCCTTGTTGGTTTCCTGGAGCGCTTTGTTTTCTGGGGCCTTGTGCCGTGCGTAGCGCACGCGGTGCTTCGTCCTATTGACCTGAAAAGCACGTTGACTGACTTGTGGAACGACGCGAAGGGAGTGCAAACGAAGGAGCAAGCGGCGGAACTGGCGCGGAAAGGCGTCGAGGGAATGCGAACGTGGTGGAACAACCGCCGGCCGAGCGAACGGACGCCGGTGGTGATGTCCGTGAAGGGAAACCCACAGGAAGCGGCGTACCGCAACGCAGGTGCTTCTGGCGCGGGCGGGTTCAACGCACAGCAGCAACGAAGGGACGACGCCGATGAAGCCGCGCGGCGGCGACGGAAAGCACAGGATGACGAAGGTGCCGTGGACGCCGAGGGGTGGACCAAGCCGGATACCTTCGGCGAGCTGCCAAAGGGAAGAAAGTAGCGTAACCGATCGTGTAAGGGGAAGTTTCGAAAGTAGCGTAAGTAAACGGAACGTCCACGATATTTCCAAGAAATCGTGTACCCGTCACATTATTCTTTCATGCCTCTGTGGCTCAGTTGGCGACGAGCGTCGGTGTCATAACACACAAGTGTCCAGTCTGCGTCTCGCAAATTGTCTCACATCGAAACAGTTCTAGCATCCACACCGAGTAAGTCAAAACCACACCCGTACATCACAGCTCCGCTTTTTCGCCATCGCTCTCGACATCTGAGCCTCGCACGGGCAGATAAACCCCTTCTTCCGCGATCCACAGGTTGTTCCCGTCCTTCGTCGGCGCGCCGCACACTTCGTGTTGCCCCGTGATGGGCCGCGAGTATTTCTGGTTGTGCGAGTGCAGGGCGACGCCGGTGGAGGCGTGCGTGAGTCTTACTTTTTTATCCCTGGTCCAGCTAGTATCCCCACCTTGTAACTCCACCACCCAGTTATCATCGACGTTGCTCGTGTCATCATCCCCGAAACACGAAACCTCCTGGTTACCGGAAAGAGGCGACTTGTGCAGGTGCGAGTGCAACCACCGCTTGGTGTTGACGTGCTGCAGCCTGATGTGATCGCCGGTCTTGACCACATCACCCGCGACGCACGTTCCACCGAGCGCCGCCCTAACCGTCCAATACGAGTTCCCGTCGTTCACTTCCTTCACACCCGTTACGCTCTGCTGCCCGCTCCCGCTGCCGTACGCGATCTCGTGGCTGTGCAGCTTCGCCTTGGTGTTCGCGTGACTCAACTTGATCGTGCTGCCGCAGGTCACTTTCGTCGTGTCGGGCTCTGCCACGACCACGGAGGCGCACGCCAGAGCCACACACAACGCGAGCGCGACCGCGCGTCGACGAAACATGATTCACAGGGGGTTTCGGATCGCAAGGGGAGTCCGGTTACGTGCGAGGCGAGTATCCCTCACTGGCGCCCGCCTGTGCGCGTCGATGTCTCCGCGGCCTCGATTGAAATCCGATCGTGTAAAACGCGCTCGGCATTCGGCGCCGACGTGGTTTCTTAAAAAATCGTCGCCGGCTGAGGCCACTCCGAGCCGAGCAGCCTGCTGTGCAGCTCGGACCGACGATGCAGAGCCTTCTGTCGCCCAGCCTGATGCTGCGCTCGGCGAGCGTGGCGCTGTGTCGAGGCGTCGGGTGCGTGCCGTACCCGGGACGCGGCGTGCTTTCCCACGACGCCCCTTCTTGGATTTCGTTCGCTCACCTTTATCCTTTCTCCCCGTCTATTCCCACCTGCACACAGGTTCCGGCGAAGCGGCGTGCTCGCGAGCCGCAAGGAGGGTGTGCTCTCTGCGAGGGTGATTCGCCCTGTTGGCGCGGTTCGTGATGTTTCCACATCAGACGTGACAACCGAGGATGCTGCTTTAAAAGACGCGGACGGCAAAGACATCAGCGGCGCTGGGATCCGGCGTCGTTTCCTGGAGTTTTACGAACAAAGAGGGCACACAAGATTGCCCTCGTCGTCGCTTGTTCCGGAAGACCCGACCGTTCTGCTCACGATCGCGGGGATGCTACAGTTCAAGCCGGTGTTTATGGGCCAGGAAGAGAGGTCTGTTCCGAGCGCCACTACCACTCAGAAGTGCGTCAGGACCAACGACATCGAGAACGTCGGCGTCACGGCGCGGCACCACACGTTTTTCGAGATGCTTGGTAACTTTAGCTTTGGAGACTATTTCAAAAAGCAAGCCATAGTCTGGGCGTGGGAACTCGCAACCAAGGAGTACGGCCTGGACCCTACCCGCGTGTGGGTTTCCGTGTTCCGCGAAGACGACGAGGCGTTTGCCATTTGGAGGGACGTGGTTGGGGTTCCTGACGAGCGAATCAAACGAATGGACGAAGCTGACAACTTCTGGGCCGCCGGCCCGACCGGGCCGTGCGGACCGTGTTCGGAACTTTATTGGGACTTCCACCCCGAGCGCGGCGTTGGGCCGGAATGCGACCTGGATGACGACTCGAGGTTCATCGAGTTTTACAACCTGGTGTTCATGGAGTTCTCACGGGGGGCAGATGGAAAAACCACGCCGCTGGCGCGGAAAAACATCGACACCGGCATGGGGCTGGAGCGCATGGCGCAGATCCTACAGGGAAAAGAAAACAACTACGAAACCGATTTGATTCGCCCGATTATCGACTGCGCGGCGCGGATGGCGGACATGCGGTACGACGACGCTAGTGCAGCGGAAAAGCTGAAACTCAAAGTCATCGGGGACCACGTGCGCGCGGTTGCCTACCTCATCTCGGACGGGGTGTACCCGTCCAACGTGGGCCGGGGTTACGTGGTGCGGCGGTTGATTCGCCGAGTGGTGCGGTGCGGGCGGCTTCTCGGTATGAAACCCCCGGATGGCGAGTTCGCGTTCACCCCAGCGATCGCGAAAGTGGCGATTGGTTTGGGCGACGCGTGTGACCCTGCCATAGCGAACCGCGCGCAGAAGGTGTTCCACGAGCTGGAAAGGGAGGAGCTGCGGTTCGCGGTGACCTTGGGGCGGGGCGAGGAGATTCTGGGTGATATGTTAACAGCGGCGAAAACCAGAGACCCGAAAAACCCGAAACTCACCGGCGACGAAGCCTTCGCGCTTTACGACACGTACGGCTTCCCGCTGGATATCACCACGGACGTGGCGTCTGAGGCGGGCGTTGTGGTTGACGTGGGCGGTTTCGCTGTGGCGATGGAAACGCAGAGGAACTTGTCGCGAGACGCGCGTGTGGCGGTGGACGTGACCGCCGGGGATTTGCTCGGGAAAATCGCAAACGAATTGACCGCGCCCACCGAGTTCACCGGTTTCGTTTCGCTACGCGAATCCGGGGTCACCGTGTGTGCGATTTTGAAAAACGGACAACGAGTAGACGAAGCCTCTCCTGGCGACTGCGTGGAAATCGTTTTGGACAAAACGCCGTTCTACGCGGAGGGGGGGGGGCAAATCGGCGACAACGGTTTGATCGTAGCCGAGGAAACCGGCGCGGAGCTCACCGTGACGGATTGCGTAAAAGCCGCGGGTGGGCGGTTGTGGGTGCACTCGTGCGTCGTGACTGGTGACTCTCCTGTTCGCGAGTGCGACACGGTGACTGCGGCAGTCAACCAAGGCTCACGGCGCAGAGCCAAAGCCAACCATACTGCCACGCACCTGTTACAATCCGCGCTGAAGAAAGTGCTCGGCGAGGACGTGAGCCAAGCCGGGTCGCTCGTGACCTTTGACCGGTTGCGGTTCGACTTCAACGCGCCGCGAGCGCCGACGCCGGAGGAGCTGGTGACGGTCGAAAACCTGGTCAACGGCTGGGTTGGCGACTCCGTGTCCCTTGACGCGCGGGAAATGCCAATCGCAGACGCCAAAACCAAAGGCGCCACCGCGATGTTCGGCGAGAAGTACGGCGACGTCGTGCGCGTGGTGGACGTGTCGGGCGTGTCCATGGAACTGTGCGGAGGCACGCACGTTCTGAACACGTCGGAGATTGGCGGGTTCAAAATCGTGAGCGAGGCCGGCATCGCTGCGGGCGTGCGGCGCATCGAAGCGGTGGCGGGGCCAGGAGTGGTGGAGCTTTTAGGCGAACGAGACGAAACCGTGCGCGCGCTCGCGGGGGCGCTGCGCGTGCCGCCCGGGGAAATCGCCGCGCGGGTCTCGTCCCTGATGGACGATCTGAAAACGGCGCAGAAGGAAGCCGAGGCGCTGAGGGGCGAGCTCGCGGCGGCGAAATCCGTGACGCTCGCCGCGGACGCACTGACGACTACTGGTGGCCAGAAAGTGCTAGTAGCGCGCCTGGACGGCGTGGACCCTGTCGCGCTGAAGCAGGCGGCGGAGAGCCTTTTGGTGACGCTTTCTATGAACGGCGCCAACGCCGGCGTCGCCGTGGTGCTCGGGTCGGGAAGCGCGGACGGCAGCGTCGGGCTCGTCGCCGTGTTTGACGACGCCGTGCAGAAAGCGGGCGGGCTGAAAGCTGGGGCGGTGCTGGGTGCCGCTGCGAAGACCTGCGGCGGGGGGGGAGGAGGCAAGCCGGGGTTCGCGCAAGCGGGTGGCAGAGACGTGTCAAAGCTCGACGCCGCGCTTGACGACGCGAGGCGGGCGATCATGACCGCGCTCGCGGCGAAACCGTGACCGCGTTGCGTTTGTCCCAAAGGAGTTTTAACAAGTTTCGTCTCGAGTTCTTATTCATAAACCCACCTAACCTAACCCCCCAGCGCTCTTAGCGCCGCGCGCGTCGCTTCGTCCCGCGCGTGCGCATCGCCGAACATGAAACAGTTCCGCGCGCATCGAAACGGCGCGCGTTCGTCGAACGGCGCGGAGTCAAACGAGTGCGGGCACACGCACACGGGGGGTATATTCGCGAACGTCAACCCGAGTCTGGCGAGCCAAGCCGCGACGTCCGCCGAAGTTGGTTTTCTTGGAGCTTTTTCTTCCACGAGTTCGGTTTCGGTCACGTGCGTCACAGGATATGTCGTTGATGTCGTCGTGACGTCATCCACACAACCCCCTTCTTCTGCGGCAGCCCTCGCGCGCCAGTGCGCTGGGTGGTTTTCCGTCGTGGCGAGCACGCGGCGCGACGCGTCTCGTCGTTGCGCCGTCGCCGCCGCGCGCCGCGCGTTGGCCACGCGTTGCGCTCGACTCTCCGCGACGTCGAAAGGGAGGCTCGTCGTCGGCTCGTTGGTTTCTGTGTCCCGTGCGTCTCCTTTGACCGCATCTCGCCCATACTCTCCTCCTTTGACCGCATCTCGCCCATACTCTCCTCCTTTGACGGCATCTCGCCGACCTACCTCTCCCCCGAACGCAGCAGGCACGATGGATACGAGTAACCTCCTGTGGCTTTCCCGCGTCGTCGCCGCCGACGACGCCAACAACGCCTCCAGCGGCGAAAGCGGATGTTGTTTGGAAGAAAGCGTCTTGGCCCTCGCGCGTGGGTTGTCTTTGCTTCCCCTTGGGGCGGTCGCCACCGCCCGAGCGATGTTGGTCACGTTTTTTGAGTCGCCACCGCCGGTTCGCTCGGACGCGATACGTGCCGCCACGCGTCTGCGTAGGTTCGCCTGAAAGCCATCCTGGGCCTTTTTTTTCTCGTCCTTGACGGACGCTAAAAGCTCTGTGACCGTCGCCGCGTTCTCCACGGCATCGTCCACGTCGCACGACGCGCTCGGGTTCCGAGCACCTCCGGCGGCGACTTCGTGGCGGCGCACGCTGTGTCGCACCAGGTGCAGGGGCACGTGGTGTAGCAGATCGTCGGTTGGAGCGCCGACTCTTTGCAGGATCGACGATGCCATTTCGGTGCCCCCAACCCAAGTTTCTTTCGGCCGTGAAATCACCGAAACGCCACGACAAGACGAGGCTCCCAGACCCGCGCGGTTCCTTTCTCGTCACACGCCGCGGAGTCCGGAGACGATACGCACGGGTGACGCGATGTCAGCACCTGGTGCGGGGTCGAGTCGGGCGGACTCGTCGCAACCACTCGTGTGATGAGAGTTCCGCACGTCCTCAAGTCACGAAAGGGGTACCCGCAAATTTTTCCCTCGAGAGCCGTTTAAAAAGCGTTTCGAACTATTTTTTTTAATTTTTTTATATATGGGGGATAACTCAAAGAATGGAGGTCTAAATCCAAAAAACAGCAAATTCGGTCAAGCGAAGGCGAAGAATTTAATCGGTTTCCAAATCAACAAAGCGGCCCATGCGCACACCAACGTACGATACACCATTATCTTCACAGAGAAGAACACATTTTTATGAATCGGGTGACTTCATCATGGTGTTAATGAATGATGTTCCAAAGCATAACGTGTAATTTGTGGTCATCAAGAGATAATTCTCCCTGTACCGCTCGGCGTACATCGGCGAATGAGGTGCCCACTTCGCGAGATTTTCGATCACCTTTTTCGTGTCCACCACAAGACGTCGAGGGTCATCAAAACCGGAATCTTGACTGCATGATGTAATTTTTTACCACGTATCCGGGATCCTTACATGGTCTGCTGTCACTTAAACATTGCAAACTCCCGGGATATCGTGGTCTTTCCCTGGTAACATGCGCGCACAACGAAGGTACCCTCCCAAAAGCTCAAAATAAAAGAAAAAAATAAAATAAATTGAAAACGCGATGAGTTTTGGCCGACCAATACAGAAAGTCGTTTGGATGCGGCCTCCGTGGCCACTGCGTTCGGCACGACCGTTCCGCCGCCCCGGAGACAGTTAAACATGCCGCAGATTCAGTACTCCGAGAAGTACTACGACGACGTGTACGAGTACAGGTACGCGCGCATCCTCGCGCGACGTTTTCCCGCGTCGCTGTGCGCGGGATTTCAGGTCCCGCTGTGTTCGAACCCCCGCGTCGAAATCTGTTCCCCGCTCACCTCTCCGTCCCTCCTAAACCCCCAACAGACACGTCGTGCTTCCCCCTGACATCGCCAAGCTCCTGCCCAAGGGTCGCCTTCTGTCCGAGGTACGTTTCCCAATCTCTATACTGGCTCGAGACGGGCGCGGGACCCTACACGCCGGCGATACCGACGCTTTGTCGATGTCGCAATCGCGCGCTTGCGTGAAATTCTTTCCTTCCTTCCCCTTGAGCGCGGGAGTTTGCCTCGCGTCGTCTCGTGTCCTAATACGACATCCATCTCAAGACCCCGGCGCTGACCCTACCTCCCCACGTTCCTCGTGTACACCAGGCGGAGTGGCGCGGTCTCGGCGTGCAGCAATCACGCGGCTGGGTGCACTACGCCATCCACAGGCCGGAGCCCCACATCATGCTGTACCGGTGCGTGCTTTGCAAATACGAAAACAACACTTCACGCGCGCTTTTTCAAACGCGACCTGGCGGCGTCGGGATGGATCCCGACGGGTCGCGCCCGCGATGACCGCGGGGGGTGATTCGCGATGACGTGTGTTCGAAACGCACTTCGACGCGGCGCGATACGTACGCCTCAAGGGACAACTCAGAAGGGTCACCACCCACCAGATCGACACGCAGGGTTTGTTGTCGTGGTCCCACGATGGCAAAAGCTCCCGATTTCAAGTATCTCAAAACTCACCTCGTGTATTCTTTCTTTTCATTTCCCAGGCGCACGCTTAATTACGGCCAGCCCGCGCTGACGGACGCGGCGAACAAGGTCAACGCGCAGTAAGCGCGTGAGGCTTGTGGGACACTTTTTTGTGGGAGGGAAGGGGACTGGGTGTCGAGGCGAGTGAAATCTGCGCGGCTGGAAATATCGAGTTCGAAAATGAACCGGTGGGTAGATCCGGCCGCGCGGTTTCAAAACGAGTTCAAACAAACGAGGAGGGGGGTGATTGGTGATGCGCGAGTGTTACTGTTTGTTGTACACGCAAAAGGAGATGACATCGACGGGATGTTTCTGAAAGTTGTGTATGCGCAAACAGTGACGCGTTTCCGCGCGTCGCAATGAATGTGGCGACGCTTTGCGATTTGGAAAAAAATAGCGAGCGTCGCGATTAGGAACGGTAGTAGCAACCGTAATACATGCACCGCATACTGCGTAAAAATGATTCGTGGTATCGTCAACTCGTCTGTGTTCTTATTTCAATCGTACCGGTAGGAGGACTGCCGATATTCAGAGCCTCGATGTTCAGTAGACTGTTGATTCGTCGATCAGAATTCGATTTTGTGAGAAACCATCCCTTTTGAATCTATCCCCAATCTCTCCTCCCAATCACGCGTTCCCTTGCGGCGGCGGCACGTACGCGCCTCCTCCTTGCCCTAGGGACGGGTTCCCGTTTGGTACGCCGTAGGGTTTGTACCCTTGCTCATGTCCCTGTCCGTACCCCGCGACTGCGGCAGGCGGCGCTTGGGGGGGAGGGGCGGGCATCGCGTCTTCCAACTGGCCGTACGGGTTCGTCGCTTCAGTTGCGCCGAAGCCGAGATCCCACATTTTGCACCAAAGCAAAAGCACCAACGGCCTGCTCAGGAAAAGCAGAACCTGCATGCCCAGCAGGAACCTTGGTGTGCCGTGGTAATGCGCGTTGGCGAAAATAGCATCCTGCAGGGGTTTTTAAAGGTTTGAAGGTTTTAAAGGTTTAAAGGAGAAAGACGTGAGACGAGGTGGGTCAGCGAATGGGATCGGGAAGAATCGAGTTGGAGTTGGTTACTCTCCAGGTGTCTTTTTGTTGTTCAACGTGAACCCCCCAGCACGTACCGTTCCCCGGTCGATCCTTCCCGCCCACAACCCCAGCCAAATCACGTCCCACAGCAGCAACGCGAGTTGGCTTATGGTGTACATTCTCAACAGCTTCTGGCTTCCCACCTCCAGGCCCACGTGCGCGAGCAAGGCGAAGCCGAACGTCAGCGTGGCGACCCCGCCGAATGCCCAGGAAAGCGCGCCACACGCGCAAAGCACAATCTGCGCATTCAGAAGGACGTTGGCGTACTTTGTCGCGGTGTGGAAGTCGTACACGGGGACGCACGCCCCGAGGCGGCTAATCAACGCGACCATGCTCGCGAGGTGATGAGGTACGGCAACGAACTGCGCCGCGGAGTGAGGAGACGGGCGTGTGCCGAAGACAATTAACTGTCCGAGATTCAGAAAGAAAAGAGACTTTCACTTTTATTGGTTTGGCCTCGATTGACTGAATATCTTCGGCCGCGCGCGGAAGGAAGGTGCGGGACGTACGTCCCGAGGACGCAGAACACGCCACGCGGTGCTCCTGGCGCGCGGCGTGTTTCTTCCCGCACTCGACGCGCGAGCCGTGGTCGTCCGCGCGTTCCATCGCGTGAGTGCCCAGACTCGTCCTTTTCGAGTTCCGATCTCGAAAGTTTCGTGAAGGATGTCCGTGTCGGCGATGTCAGCGCCAAATGTCGGAGGCGTCGCGACACCGAGACTCCACGCCCTTTCTCCGCGCAGCCTACGCGTCGTCGCAGTCGCGCCGCGTCTCGGCTCGCGTCAACGCGCGATCTTTCAGGTACGCTTCGTTGTCCCCACCACGCGTCATACCCGCGAAGGGCCGTGACCCGCAGCAGCCCCGATCGGTGCCCGAAGCGAAATAACAAGCAGTTTTCCCGCGAGAAAGAAATTCGTGTACTTTTAACTGACGTCGTACATCCCCACGTCCGCAGAATGCACCCTCGCGTCCTTGCGCGCGACGCGTCGTCGTGGTCCGCGCCGCTGAGACGTTGACCAGAACCTCGCGCGACGGCGCCGTGGCGCCGCCGCCTCCAACAAAACGACAAAAGCAAAACAACGACGACGACGACCCGCAGCTTCCCGATTTGACCGGTTTGTATCAGACGCTCGCCGTGCTCGCCGCGGACGCCGCTTTTTGCGCGCTGGGGTTGCCCACCGCGGCGACGGCGACGGTAGCAGCCGCGGGTGCTGCTGGTGTCATCGCGGTCGCGGGTGCGGTGTACCTCGGGGACCTGCGCGAGTTGTTTTTAACGCGCGCCGAGGCGGAGCAGCGGAAAGCCGCCTCCGTCGTCGCCGCCGCCGTCGCCGCCGCCGTGTCCTTCCTCGCCCTTTGCGTGGTGCAGGCGATGAAGACGAGCAAAGCACACACCGCTGCTGTGCTCGCTGGAGCCGCGCTCGTCGCGACGGGCAGCTACTTCGCCAAGGAGCTCAAAAACGGCCTGGAGATTTCCGTCACGCGCGCGCCGGCGGGGGAGAAGGGCGGCGTGGGCTTGTACACACGCACGCCCGAGGCGCTGATGATGGGCGAGCCTTCCGAGAAAGCCCTAAAGCGGTTACAGAGCATTCGGAATATTTTGCTGGAGGAGTTCATGGAGGAAGAAACGCGGCTCTTCGACGCGGAGAAGGCGAAGACGGACGAAGTCGCGCGTTTGCAGAGCATCTACGACACGCGCGTGCGGACGTTACAGCGCGAGATTACGATTTTGAAAAACAAAAACGTCGAGCTCTCAGTGTTCGCGGGCAAAGCCGCTTCCTACGACGCCCTGAAACTGCGCGCGGAGACTGAAATCGCGAGCTTGAAGAAAATGCACGACGCGGAGATCACGGCGCTCAAGGCGCAGATTTCGGGGCTGGAGAAGACAATCGAGAAGGTGGAACGCGAGATGGCGGAGGAGCGCGCGGTGATGGCTGGGAAACTCGCGGCGTCCAGGTTCGAGCGCGACGCGGCGAAGCAGCTGCACGACAGCGAAATGCGCAAGTACCGTGCCGCGCTTTCCCTGAGCAACGAACATGTGGAGTGGTGGAAAGCGGAGTCACGGCGTATCGACCAGAAGGAGAGCGAGAAGCGCGGTTCGCTTGAAAAGAAGTACGCGGCTTCCATGGTTAGCGCCGTGGATTTCGAGCGCACTTCAGCGGCGTCGATACTTGAAAAAGCCCTGAGGGATTTGAAACACAGCTCGCAATCGGAACTGACGTTGGCGATGGCGCAGGCGCTGAGTGAAAGAACGGCGCTGAAGACGCTGATGCGGAACGAGCTAAACAAGACCACGGCGCGCGCCGACGACGACCTGAAATCGGCGGTTCGCGCCGCCGTCGCGAGCGCCGAGTTCCGCGTCGCCGCCGAGTGGAGGGCGAAGGTTGAGAAAATAGAAACCGTGAACAAGACCATCGCCAAGACGTTCACGAAGGAGTTTGAGCGCCAGCGCGCTGGAATGGACGCGGCGAACGTGCAAGGACTCTCCGCGCTTCGCGAGTCGCACATAGCGAGCGTCGCCGCCGCCGACGCGGCGCACGAAAAGGCGCTAACGCTGGCGAAGCTTGGTGCGCAAAACGCTTTGGCCGCGGCGAAGCGAGACGCGCTGCACACGCTTGAGAAAGCAAGCAAGGCGAATTCGAAAGAGCTCGCGGTGGCCACGAAGGCGCTTGAGGAGGAGCAAAACGCCATGAAGGCGCAACTCTTAGCGGAACGCGACGAAGCCGTGGACGCGCTGAAGGGTGAACTCCGCGACGCGCGAAGCGAGCGCGGCGCGCTGTTTGCGCACTTCGCCTCGGAAGCGACGAAAACGGAAACCATCGTGCGCGCGCGCCTCGCGAACGAGCTTTTGGACGCGGAGGCGAGGTTCGAGGAGTTCTGGAGGGAGAAAACGGAGCGGCTGCGGCTGGCGCACGACGCGAAGTACGCGCAGCTGTGGAGCGACCGGACCAAGGAGGTTACCAACTTGAAACACGATTTACTTGCGAGCCGGGAAAGCGCGCTGCGTGACGAGCGCGCGCAGTGGGCCGAGGATACAAAGGCGTCCAATTCGAAACACGAAAGTGAACTGGGCGCCCTGAAACAAGGCGCCATGAACGAACGCAAGTCGACGCAGGGGCTAATGCTGTCCGAAGCAGCGAAAGCCCACGCACGCGCCGCCGCGACTCGCGCCGAGCTCGACGCCGCGCTTGAAGCGCAGCGCCGAGTGTTTTGCGGTGAACGCGCGGCGCTCAACGCTTTGCTTTCGTCCGAGGCGTCAAAGGCGCGCTCGCGGTTGTTGTTCGCGACGGAAGACGCGATTGCTCGCGGCGCCGCCGAGCTCGCCCTCGCTGAGGCGGCGCACGGCGCGGAGAAGGATGCGTTGATGGCTTCGTTTGAGGCGAAGATGGAGGATTTGAAGCGGGAATTTTCGGGCGCGCTGGAAAAGGAAATTGAAACAAACGTTTCGGCGGTGGAGGCGCTTTGGCGGGGGACGTGCGCGAACGCGGAGAAGGAATCGGCTTTGCGAATCGCAAACGCGAGTGGTAACGCGACGGCTGAAATTGATCAGCTGAAGCAAGCGCTTGTTTCGTCGAGACAAGCCGCGGACGCGGCGCTCGCAAAGAGCGCTAGCGCCGCAAACGAAACCCTTTTGGCGGCGTCTAAACACTCGGAACGGGTGTTGGCGCGTTTAGCGGCGACGCACGAAAACGCGATTGCGGAGAAGGATTCGAAATTCGCGCAGGCGCTGCAAGCCGCGCGCGCGGCCGCGGTGGGCGAGCTGAAGCGCGTGAACGCCGAGGTTGTGGAGCTCGAGGAGCAGCTGCGGGCGGCGAGCGGCGAGTACGCGACGGCGTACGACGCGGTGTTGGCTGAGGTTGTTTCGGCGAAAGCGGCGGCCGACTTGGAGATGGCGGTTGCGAGGGACACACACGCCAAGGCGCTTCAACGACTGAAGGACGAGAACGATGGCGCGCTTGCCGCTGCGGTGACCGGCGCCGCGACCTCAACCGCCGCGAGGGTGGACGAGCTAAGCGCCGAGCTCGCGGGTATCAAGAACGCGCACGCGCTTGAGACGGAGCGCTTGACCGAGAAACACAAAGACACTCTTTCGCGCTCCCTGCGCGCCGCCGCGGAGGAGATGCGCTCGGCGACGGGCTTAGTGTCCGAAATCGAAGCCTCCCGGGCGACAGACGTTGCGGCTGTGGAGGGTAAGTTCGCGAAGAGCATCGCGACCCTGACGCGCGAGCTGTCGCAGACAAAAGCGGACGCCACGAACGCCGCCGCCGCCGCCGCGCAAACCGCCGACGCGACCGTGGCGAGGAGCATCGCGTCTTGGGAAAAACGCTTCGCGACGCGCGAGGCGGAGCTCCTTTTGGAAATCGGGGCGTTGAGGGAATCGAGGGCGTCGGATGTCAAAGCGAGGGACGCGCAAGCCGCGTCCGCGCTCGGTGCGGCGCAGAAGGCGTCCGCGGAGGAGGTACGTATCGCGCGCGCCTCCGCGGAGGAGACGCGCGCGGCGTTTGCTTCGGCGGCGCGGGCGGCGGAGACTCTGCTTTTGGAAACGACCGGGGCGCTTGAGTCACGGGTCGCGGAGTTGGAGAGGGATGCCTCCGCTACCGTCGACGCGCTGAAGGCGGAAGCGGTGGCGCTGGTTTCGGAAGCGATGGCTGCTGGCGCGCGTTCGCTGCAACTGAAAGAAGACGAGCTCAACGCGCGCGTGGAGGTTTTGAAAACGCAAGCGGAGGTGGCGCTCGCGGCGGCGCGCGCGGATCGCGAAACCGCGCTCGCCGCCGTGAGCGCAAAGGCGGTCGCGGAGGTTGACGCCGCGGTCGTTTTGGGCGGCGAAACGGCCGCTGCGCTCAAGGCGCTTCGCGGTGAGTATGCTGTGCTTCAGGCGGCGCGCGTCACAGATGCCAGCGAAGCGGACGCCCGGCTCGCGGAGGGCAGGCGCGCCGCGAACGAAGCGACGCAAAAGACTCGCGCCGAAACGGAAACGGCGCTGCAAACGGCGCGCGACGCGGCTGAGGCGCGTGTTTTGGCTGAGACTTCGGCGCTCACGGCGCGCTTGGAGGCGATGGAAAAGGAGTCCGCTGAGTCCCAGGCTGACGCTGTGGCTGAGATCGTCGCTACCCTGGAAACGACTCGCGCGGACGCGGCGGCGGCGCTGGAAGGCGCGCTTCTCGCCGCGGACGCGGAGCGCGCCGAGCTGGAAAGCGCGTTTTCAAACGAAGCCAGACGGGCGCGCGAGGCGTTTGAGGCTGAAATCAAGGCGTACGACGTGAGGCTTTCCGAATCCACGGGTGACCTTTCCGCGCGACACGGCCTGGAGATCGAAACGCTGGTCGCGACGCACGCGGTGGCGCTCAAACAGGCGGTCGCGGCGAAGAACGGCGCGGAAAGTTCGGTTCACGAGCTTCGCGCCGAGTACGCGAAAAACCTGGAGGCGACGATCGAGACACACCGACACGAAGTTGAAAAAGCGTCGCGACGCGCGGCCGCCGCGCTGGAATTGGCGGCGAAGACCGCCAAAAGCGATTCCGAAGCCCTCGACGCCTTGAAAGCCACGGAGAAAACGCGCGCCGGCTTGTTGTCCTCCCTGGAGCAACAGCGTCTCACCCTGGAAGGCGAGAAGAACGCGCTTAGTGTCGAGCTTGACCTGACGAACGCCGAGCTGAATTCGTTTTTGAAACTGCGCAGGAGGGAGGAAACCGTGCAGGAGCAAGTGAACGGCCTCGCGGCGACGTACGCGAGGGCGTTACGGATCCAGCAAAACGGCCTGGATCCGAACTCGGAAACGCAAAGAGAGGCGCTAACGAAGGTTGGCGAGGAAATCGCCGCGGCGCAACAGGCGTCGATTCCCACGTGGGCGTACTACGCCATAGGCGTCGCCACCGCGTTGCTGCCCAGGTTGTTCGGGGGCGTTTTGTGAGGAGGGAGGTAGACTTTTTGTTTTGTATTTGTACGCTTTTCTCGGAAGCCTCGACGCACAACGACGCGCGCACGACACCCTCCGCGATGTCTTCCGACGCGACGCTTGGTGTGGAAACTCGCGCGCGCAAGAGAAAGCGCGAGCGCCGCGATGCTAACGCGGCTAACACGGCTAACGCTTTCGCCCGCCTTCTCAACGACCTCGTCTTCACGCACGTTCTCAGATCTGAGTGTTTCGACGACCCCGCCGATCTCGCACGGCTCCCAGCGGTGAGCCGCGCGATGCGCGACGCGGTGGCAGAAACGGGGCTGCGGTTTGCGGAGCTTGATGAGAAGCGTGCCGTGGAGCTCGGATGTGTAAGCGCGGTGCAGCGCATGCAACGGCAAGGTCGCCTGTCGCGTCAAGAACGCCTTTGTCAGGCAGCGGCGAGGAGCGGACAGCTCGAAGAGTTGAAGGCGTTGCGCGCGGACAGCTGGCCGTGGGACCGGGACACGTGCTCGGCGGCGGCTTTGGGCGGGCACCTCGAGGTGCTGCAGTGGTTGCGAGAGAACGGCTGCCCGTGAAATAAGTGGACGTGCTCGTATGCGGCGGAGGGCGGACACCTCGAGGTGCTGCAGTGGTTGCGCGCGAACAGGTGCCCGTGGAACGAGGGTACGTGTGTGTATGCGGCGGACAAAGGGCACCTCGAGGTGCTGCAGTGGGCGCGCGCAAACGGCTGCCCGTGGGACGAGGAGACGTGTTCGAGGGCGGCGGAGGGCGGGCACCTCGAGGTGCTGCAGTGGGCGCGCGCGAACGGCTCCCCGTGGGACGAGGAGAAGATTGCGCTGGCGGATTCGAATGGGTACGATGATGTGGTTATCTGGGCAAAAGCGAACGGCGCGCCTGAATACGTATAAGTTTTTATATCATCGCTACGACGAAAATCTCGCGAGTCACTTGTCCAGCGTTTGCGTTTTTTCCGCGTGCGTCGCGCCCGTCTCCATGTCCCGTCCCTCCACCGTGAGCACCCCTTGCTCGTCTATTGCGAACGTGATTTTGATCGTCGCCGCGCCCGCCAAACCGGGTTGCAAACCGGCCATCTCGAAAAGGCAAAGCGTTTTGTTTTTGCTCGCGGTGCGGCTCCAGCCTTGCACCACGCGAAACGCGACGGAGGTTTGGTTTTTCTCCGTCGTGGAAAACACGCGCGCCGCCCTCGCGGGAAGCGCGGCGCCGGCGTGAATCAACACCTCGGTTCGGTCGTTCTCCACCCACAGACCTACGGAAGGGCGCTGCGTTTCGATTTCGTGGCCTTTGAAATCCTCACCCGAAGTGGTGCGCCCGTCAAACTTAACATCAGACGGCACGTACTGCTTGCGCGCGCCGGCCGGCGCCGGCGACAGCGAATGCGCCGGGAACGAGTTCCTGTTCGTGGTGTTGTCTTCAAATTTCGCCTCGTACATGCGGTACGGCTTCCTAACCACCGCAGGAGTGGGCGACACCGGATGCGCTGGGTAGGAATCGCCAGAAGTGGTGCGCCCGTCAAACTTAACATCAGACGGTACGTACTGCTTGCGCGCGCCGGCCGGCGCCGGCGACAGCGAATGCGCCGGGAACGAATCCCTGTTCGTGGTGTTGTCTTCAAACTTCGCCTCGTACATGCGGTACGGCTTCCTAACCACCGCAGGAGTGGGCGACACCGGATGCGCTGGGTACTCAGAGTGCATCGTGCTGCGCCCGTCAAACTTAACATCCGACGGTGCGTACTGTTTGCGTACCGCAGCTGTCGGCGAAACAACGGGATGAGCTGGGAACTCCTCCCTCATCGTCGTGCGGTCGTCGAACCGAGCGCCCCCAGCGTGCGCCACTCTTATTTCCCGTCCCTTGAACGCATCAGGGGAGTTACTGGACAGCGTTAACCCACTACCCGGCCTGCGATCGAGGGTGGGCGATTCGGGATTGGCGAACACACCACCGAGGTCGCGAGCTTTCAGGGCGGATTGCTCGGCAAGGGGAACGGGTGGCGGGGGATCGTTCCTCTGGCCGTCGTCGCTCGAAGCGCGAACGCTCGCCGACTGCGCGCGAGCGGCGAGTTCGTTCATCGCAGTCGCGGTGCGGCGCACAGTGATTGAATCGATCGCGCGCGAAACATCTACTTTAAGCCCGCGCGGCTGACGAGGACCGAAGAAGTCTAACTTCATTTTTCCGAAAACCACCGAAAACGCTCAGTTTTCGAGGGGGTCGTGCCGCGTGACGACATGCATGAGGTCTTTCGCATGACCAGCGGCGCCCAAATACGCAGACATGGACGCTACACTCATGTGCTAGGATCCCCAAGCGTCCGAGGCGCAAACGGATGCGTGTGCGCTCCGAAGCGGCGGACGCAGCCAAGGTGAGAATTCTCACCATCAAAAAGTGTGCAACGGGCGAACTTCCCGGAATTTTCATGAAAACGCACACTCTCGGAAGCCTCGAGGCACAAAGCAACGACGCGCACGACGCGGACACAAAACCATCCACTCTTCCAACGCGATGGGCGGTAAGAAAGCTCGCGCGCGTGAGTAAAAGAGCGAGCGCCGCGATGATAACGCGGCCAACACGGCTAACGCTTTCGCCCGCCTCCCCAACCACCTCGTCGTCACTCACGTTCTTAGATCTGAGTGTTTCGACGACCCCGCCGATCTCGCACGGCTGCCAGCGGTGAGCCGCGCGATGCGCGACGCGGTGGCAGAAACGGGGCTGCGGTTTGCGGAGCTTGATGAGAAGCGTGCCGTGGAGCTCGGATGTGTAAGCGCGGTGCAGCGCATGCAACGGCAAGGTCGCCTGTCGCGTCAAGAACGCCTTTGTCAGGCAGCGGCGAGAAGCGGACAGCTCGCAGAGTTGCAGGCGTTGCGCGCGGACGGCTGGCCGTGGGACCGGGACACGTGCTCGGCTGCGGCTTTGGGCGGGCACCTCGAGGTGCTGCAGTGGGCACGCGCGAAAGGCTGCCCGTGGGACATATGCACATGCTTGGGAGCGGCGCAGGGCGGGCATCTGAAGGTGCTACTGTGGGCGCGCAAGAACGGTTGCCCATGTGACGAGAACGAGCTGCATATCGCCGCTCAAGAGGGCCACCAGGCGATGGTGCGGGCGCTGATCGAGGCGGGTGCGGACGTCAACAAGGCGGATGATAACGGCGTGTCGCCGCTGTCCATGGTCGCCCAAAAGGGCCACGAGACGGTAGTGCTGGCGCTGATCGAGGCGGACGCGGACGTCGACAAGGCAAAGGATAACGACGTGACGCCGCTGTACAAGGCCGCTCAAAATGGGCACGAGGCGATAGTGCTACGGGTGCTGATTGAGGCGGGCGCGGACGTCAACATTGCAAGTAATGTCGGCGTGACGCCGCTGTGCATCGCAGCTCAAAACAGGCACGAGGCGGTGCTACGGGTGCTGAGTGAGGCGGGCGCGGACGTCAACAAGGCAAGTAATGCCGGCGTGACGCCGCTGCTCATCGCCACTCATCAGGGCCACGAGGCGGTGCTACCGGCGCTGATCGAGGCGGGCGCGGACGTCAACAAGGCGGAGGATGACGGCGGGACGGCGCTGGACATCGCCGTTCAAAAGGTCCAAGAGGCGGTAGTGCGGACGCTGATCGAGTTGGGCGCGGATGACGGCAGGACGCCGCTGTACACCGCCGCTCAAAACGGCCACGAGACGCTGGTGCGGGCGCTGATCGAGGCGGGCGCGGACGTCAACCAGGCAGGGGATACTGGCGCGACGTCGCTGTTCATCGCCGCTCAAAACGGTCTCGAGGCGGTAGTGCGGGCGCTGATCCAGGCTGGCGCGGACATTAACAAGGCAAGGGATGACGGCGTGATGGCGCTGTTTATTGCCACTCATCAGGGCCAAGAGGCGGTAGTGCGGACGCTCATCGAGTTAGGCGCGGACGTCAACAAGGGGACGGATAACGGATGCACGCCGCTGTCCATAACCGCTCAAGAGGGCTACACGGCGATTGTTCAGATTCTCAATGATGCCGTATTGGTCCAGATGCAGCATTTTTCTTTGTAAATACCAGACGCACGATTGTGTATACCCTAACATCGATATTAAAGCTTCACCGTCGCCCCACCCCCAAGGCCCCAACGCAAGCATCATTTTTCGTCCCCTTTTTCGGGGACCTTTCTTCTGTGTGAGACGTCTCGTAAGTAAAACGCCCCGATCTCGGTTAACCCATCAGTACCCCCCGCACCGAACACACACCCACCATGCTCGCCTCCATCGCCCGCGCGGTTCGCCCCGTGACCTCGCACCGCTCCGCGTTCGCAAACCGCAGTCGCCTGGTGGCGCGTCCGGTGCACCGCAGTTCTGGGGTTCGGCGCATCGCAGCCGCCGCGAGCGCGAACCCAATCGCTGTTTTCGACACCTCCGAAGGTGTTTTCGAGGCGGAACTGTTCATGGACAAGGTACCCATCACGGCTTCGAACTTCGTGGACCTGGCGAACACCGGTTTCTACGACGGCCTTCATTTCCACAGGGTGATCGATAACTTCATGCTCCAGTTCGGGTGCCCCAACTCCGTCGACGCGAAGAGCACGCGGTCCGGGACGGGGGGGCCGAAAGGAGGCACGTCGTTTTTGTGCAACGGCGAAACCATCAAGCGCGACGGCGGCGGGAACATCCCGGATGAGCTGATTGACAAAACCAGCAACTTACCCGGAACCCTGTCCATGGCCAACACCGGCTCGCCCAACAGCGGAGGGTCCCAGTTCTTCGTCAACACCGTGCACAACGATTTCCTGGATTGGCACGGCGGCGGCCCGTCCAAGCACCCCGTTTTTGGTAAGGTGGTTTCCGGGATGGACGTGGTGAACAAAATCGGCAAGTGCAAAACCGACCGCAGCGACAACCCGGCCACGCCGGTCAAGATGAACAAAGTCACGATCAAGTAATCCAAACGTTTGTGGGTCACGGGTCATGGAGACGAGCGAGTTTGTGGCCCGTGCACAACGAACGAGTTCGTAATGACGTTGAACCGAAATCGAGAGACATTTAAGTACCTCGGTACGACTTTTTCTATTACCATATCATCTAGTACATCTAGTTACAAGGACTCACTTCTCTCACAGCATCACGCTACTACTTCATCACACTACTACCTACTACTTCGAACCCATCCCCAGTTCCGTACTCGTGGCAGTTGTGATCCACCTGGTTCGTATCGCTCAGTTCCAGGTTGTAAAAGTCCATAGCGTTTGGCCCCGCGGCGGAATCCCACAGCGGCCCGGCGTGCCACGTCCCGGCGTGCATCTTGACGAAGACCCCTGGCGGGATTTCGAAAACTTTAATGCTTTCCCCAACAGGGTACTGCGTGACGTCGTGCGTGGCCTGCGAAACCGCCATGTACCAGGACTCGCTTCCCAGCGCGCCCAAACACTGCGTGCACTGTTCATGATACGTGATTGTGTCGAATTCCATGTGTTTATCCCTTAAGCGCATCAAGTAGAACCGCGGGGTGCCTCGGGACAAGTCAAGCTGCGCGTCCTCCGGGCCGAACGCAGCGCCGTCCTCTTCGGGAAACGCGACTTGCCCGAAGGGGGCGAAACCGAGTGAGGTCAACGGCTCGGCGACCAAAGAAGTTCGCCCTGAAGCGCCAGCGCGGGATGACGACGCGATTGTCTCGACTGTGGCGTGGCCACGAAACCGGGAGGTGCCGTCGACCCTTGCCCTGGTGCGAGGAACCGCGCCTACGCCGCGCGACGACGACGACGACGCGAGAGACACGCACGCGATTCGAGACGAGACGGAAAGCACCGAAACCGACATTACCGACCCGAGGGAAACACCGGGGGACGCCGATGCGTGTGGCGGAGACAGGTCAGTTTTGGGGATGACCCGAAACCGAAACGAAAACTAACTGGGGACGTCCCGAAAAAAAAATGTCCCCAGATTCCAATCGAAAGGCGTCGACGTCTGAAATGAATGTTTGACTATAGTTAGTACACAAAGCGCACGCATCGAGACCCCCGTCTACACCACCTTGGCTACTTTCCGCTTACACCGCTGTTTCGTGCTCGGGCACTCCATTTCCTCCCACGACGCGGCGACCATTTGTTCTCCCGTGAACGGCGACTTGGCCCTAACCACGCCGTACTCGTTCGCCGCCGTGGTGAGGTAGTAACTCCGCGTGTCCCCCAGGGACAATATCTTGGCCCGGACCACGTCCCCGGGAACGAAGCAGTCGTACATGTCTATCTTGTCTGTCTCGGTGACACGCACGTCTTGCGTGCGAATCACCCCGGAAAAGGCGTCCGTGGTGGCGGCGCCGTTGACGGTTACAATCTCGGCGTTGCACAGCCTTGGATTGACACGCGTGACTCGTGCGAAGACTTCATCCCCCACGCATGGAATCAAGCTGCCCCCGGCGCGCGCGCGCGTGGAGGTTAGGTCGTACCCCGAATCGCCCTCGGTGTGGCGCACCACCTCCACCACAGGTCGGCGGTCCCCAGAATCCGCAGCAGCCGGGACCACCCTCGCGGTGCCCACCACCGCCGCCACGACGTGCTGATCCCGGACGTACGTCCCCGCGCCAGAGCGGAACTCCTCGGCGAACCTCAGGGGCTCGCCGGGACACACCACGCCTGCGCTTGTGGAAGCCATGTCGGGGCGTTTTCGAGTCGCCGATAGAACCCAAACAACAGGGCTCCGCGGCTGGGAGGACACGCGCGCCCGGAGGTCAATGGACGGGCTTGCTGGCGTATCACAACCACACGCGGGTTTTCTTTGGCGATTCCAAGTTTTTCGCGCGAAAGCAGATCCACTTTTTTCAAAGTCCTCGTCTCCCCCTCCCCTTGCCCACAACTCCCCGCGCACCGCACGCCATGGCGAAACCACGCCGTCTGACGCGCCTCCCAACGCTCGCGATGCTCGCGATGCTCGCGGTGCGTCGCGCTTTTCCGTCTCCTCGACCCGTCGCCGCGTCCGCCTCGCCGCGATGCCACGCGGTTTTGTTCTTTTTCGAACCGCGACGTCCGCGTCACCCGCCGAGATCTGCGCGACTGACCTCCACCCCGTATGCCTCCCCTTCCCACGTCCCCACGCCGTTTCCCTTCCTTCCTAAACACAAATCACGTCTCCAGACCGCCGCGAGCGCCGTGCGACTCGATTCGGAGTCATCCGCGGGGACGCTGCTGGAGACACTCCGACCCGGTGCTACGGTCGACCCGAACGCCGAGACACAGCGACCCGATGCTACTGTCGACGCGAACCCCGGTAGCGCCGTGCGACCTGATTCGGGCTCATCCGTGGGGACGCCGGTGGAGACACTGCGACCTGGTGCTCGGGTCGACTCGGACCCCGGTAGCGCCGTGCGACCAGATTCGGGCTCATCCGTGGGGACGCCGGTGGAGACACTGCGACCTGATGCTCGGGTCGACTCGAACCCCGGTAGCGCCGTGCGACTCGATTCGGACTCGTCCGTGGGGATGCTGTTGAAGGCACTCCGATTCGATGCTCCAACCGACCCGAACCTCGACCCCGAGTGCCCCGACGCCGGCGCGGAAACGCACGGCGGGTGCGACGACCCGATTGCGAACGGAACGCCGTTTGATTTGTGGGAACTCGCGCGGAGCTGGACCCCCGGTTTCTGCGGGTCGGGAGGGAAAAGGACGTGCGCCAAGAAAGAGTGCGCGCTGGATGCCATGACGGCGACGCTCACGCTGCACGGGTTGTGGCCGTCTTTTTTGAAACCCGCGGATTTGGGCGGGGCGCGCGGCGCGACGAGCGAAGGTAAAAACGCGGCCCCGAGACGCGCCGCGGTGGAGCCTGCAAATGCAAACGAGCTCGGTGCCGCCGCGTCTTGTTTCTGGCCTCAGAACTGCGCCGAGCCGAGTTGGCTCGTTGGGGCGGAAGGGAGCTCTTCTTGGCGGTACGACCCGGCGCTTCTTCCACAAGGCCCGGAGAACGAAAAGCTCGCCCCCGCGTGGTACTCCGGCGGCTTGGGCGCGCACGAGTGGCCGAAGCACGGGACGTGCGCTTCCTGGGCGGACACTTCAGGGAGCGTTCCCGGATTCGACCAAGCATCTTACTACGCCGCGACTTTCGATTTGGCGCGACGCGAAGGGACGCCTGCTGGGCTGGTCGCCGCAGCCGGGTCAAAACTCGCCCTGGCTGAGTTGCAGGCCATGTTCGGCGGACCCAAAAAAGTGGCGCTCGGGTGCACCTCGAAGTGCGAGCTCGTGCAGGTGGTGACGTGCTACACGCAAGGCAAGGGTACGAAAGACGACCCTGTTGGGCCAAACGCCCAAATTGACTGTCCCTGCACGGGGGTCAGGGACAGCCACTACGATAACAGCTGCGCGGAGAAACACGCCTGCGCGGAGGTGACGATTCTGTCACCGGAACAAACAGGGTGTGGCGGCCATCCGTCTCCGTCTCCGGACGCGTGCGGCGACGTGTTGAAGTGCTGCCCTGGGGTTCTCGGGCCGGCGTGTACGGGTGATGCGGAATGTCTCGGCGAAAGCGGGTGTGCGCGATGCGCGCACAGCGGACACTGCACGAACGAGCCGCGAGGTGCGTGAAATTGATAGAAGGACCACTCGTGATTTCTTTTCGCAGTTCCTTCCTTCGACAGTGTCTTCTTTTCAGGCTTCGGGTGCGCCGTTCGCGCGAGCCCAAGATAACAACTCGGTGTGCCCGTTCGCCGCCGCGTTCGCGCGCGTTCGATAGTCCCACGGGCAGCCGTTCGCGCGCGCCCACTGCAGCACCTCGAGGTGCCCACCCCACACCGCGTAAGCGCATGTATGCACGCTCAACGGGCAGCCGTTCGCGCGCGCCCACTGCAGCATCTCGAGGTCACCGTCATGCGCCGCCCACGCGCATGTGTACTCGTTCCACGGCGCGCCATTTTCGCGCAACCACTTCAGTATTTCGAGTTGTCCCTCCTCCGCCGCCCACGTGCACAAGCTATTGAAGTCGTCATCCAGGTCACCTCGCTGATGCATGGGTTGCAGCGCGCCTAAGTTTCCGAAATGTATGGCATTCTCAGCTTCAAGTTCGTACACCTCATGCCCCGTCGCCGCCACCGCATCGCGCATCTCACGACTCACCGCTCGGAGCCGTGCGAGATCTGAGGGATAGGGCAGATTGCCCGAACTTAGGACGTGCGTGATGAGGATGTGGACGGGCAGAGCCGCGAAGGCGTCACCAGCGTCGCGCTGACGCGCGATATTACTAAACGCGCGAGTGTTGGGGTAGGAGGTCGGCATGTTGCATCGTTGCGCAGGCGAGTGTGATTTCAGAGTAAACGTGTTTTCGGGGCTTCCGAGGAAAGCGTTTCTTTTGCTGATTCTTTTGGCGAGGAAACGCTTTTCTCGGAAGCCTCGACGCACAACGACGCGCACACGACACCCGGTCCACACGTCCTCGGACGCAGCGCATACCGCCATGACTGACGCGGACGGCGAGATCGTGACCGTCACTACTCCCGCGAGCTATGCCGAAGCGCAAGAACTCATCCCCCGCCTCCCCGACCACCTCGTCGTCGCGCACATTCTTAGATCTGAGTACTTCGACGACCCCGCCAATCTCGCACGGCTGCCAGCGGTGAGCCGTGCGATGCGCGACGCGGTGGCGGCGACGGGGCTTCGGCTTAAAGAGCTTAGTGAATATGAAGCCGTGGAGCTCGGATGTTTAAGCGCGTTGAAGCGCCGGCAACGGCAAGGTCGCCTGTCGCGTCGAGAACGCCTTTGTGAGGCAGCGGCGAGGGTTGGACACCTCGAGAAGTTGAAAATGTTGCGCGCGGATGGTTGGCCGTGGGACTCACAGACGTGCGCGTATGCGGCGAGGTACGGGCACCTCGAGGTGCTGCAGTGGGCGCGCGCAAAAGGCTGCCCGTGGGACGAGAGGACGTGCTCGAGGGCGGCAAGGGGCGGGCACCTCCAGGTGCTACAGTGGGCTCGCGCGAACGGCTGCAGGTGGGGCGAGTTGACGTGCTGGGGGGCGGCGAAGGGCGGGCACCTTGAGGTGCTGCAGTGGGCGCGTGCGAACGGCTGCCCGTGGGAGGGAGGGGCGTGCGCGCTTGCGGCGGAGGGCGGGCACCTCGAGGTGCTGCAGTGGGCGCTCGCGAACGGCTGCCCGTGGGGCGCAGACACATGCTACTGAGCGGCGAAGGGCGGGCACCTCGAAGTACTGAAGTGGTTGTGCGCGAACGGCTGCCCGTGGCACCGGAAAACGCGCGGTGTTGCGAGAGGGCACGTATTGGAGTGGGCGGTGGCGAACGGCGTACCCGAATAGTCGCAACAAGTTTCGTGGCGATTTGAAAAGTAGCACAATGGAGATTCTTTTTACAAACAATCAGCCACTATCAACAACTTATTCATCTTCCTTTTTCCGTCTGCGGCGTCGTTTCTTCTTCTCCCCACCCTCGTCACCGGCGTTGTCGCCGTTCCCTTCGTCCCCCGCGCTAAGCGCGTCGTCGCGGCGCTCGATTCTCTCGATTCGCATTTTCGGTTTCTCCGCCTTTTTTTCTTCGTTTGCAACAGCCTCCCTCGGCTTCCCCCCGTGCTCCGGCTTCCCCTTCTGCTCCGGCTTCCCCCGGTACCGCTTCTCCAGGTCCTTGACTGTTTTCGCGGACCCGACCGCGTCTTTCATCGCGACCCTCAGCTCCTCCCGGATCTCGTCCGTAACCCGCCACCGCGCCGCGCCTTTTGTGGTTTGCAGAAAGAAAACCCCGGTGTCGTATGAGGAAACGCGGTGGCGCTCGTTGGGCGGGCGGCAGTGCTGCGCGCCGTCGCAAAAGCCGTGCTCCGTGGCTTTTACCACCATGGTGTCGCCTTGCTTGTGCTTGCTGTTCTCCAGGAAGTCCCACATTTGGGTGTCTTTCCACACAGGCACGACCACGACGAAGGAGAGCTTATCGTCGACCTCTTGCGCGGCGTCCAACAAGCGTTCTGCATGTTGCGCCGCCGCCAACAGCGTTTCGGGAACGAACGGCGGGTTCATTTCGAACGACCCCCGGGTTGGTTTGAACGTAAAGAAGCTCCCCAAGCTGCCGAAGGGCGTGTCCACGTCAGGGAACGCTGAACAGAACCGGCCGTACCGGCAATTTAGGGGGGACGCGAACGCTTACGGTAAATAAAAGAAAGTGTCAGTCGGTCGTGACGTGTATATCCGGGATTGGTATGAGTAAACAGTCAGGGGTAATAACCGTCCCTTGTGGTACGAGTATGGGCAGAGGTAATAACCGTCCCTTCGCAGGACGAGTATCGCGATGTATGGACAACAGTCACCAGCTGAGAGATAAAACAGTGTGCCTGGATTCGGGTTGGGAAAGGCCGCACCTTCGCACCCCACGCCCAATTTCAGTTTCAAAACATCAAACGCGGTTTCGCCAAGCGCGGCTTGGTACCCGGCGCCGGCCATGGCTTCGTACCTGGCGAGCAGTGCGAACATGGATGCGAGGAAGGCTTTGTTTTCTGGCGTGCCATCCGGAGGCAACGGCGCACCCCCAAGGGAGTGCCTGCAGTACAGCGCCCGGAGCTTCCCCGCGTGCGCTTTACTGATGGTCATGTATGGCTTGCCGTCGTTCAGCTTGAGCGCTAGTAACGGCCCGGCGTCATCCGCCACGACGGTCGCGGCTGCGTCTGTTTCAGCCTGTGTTTTCGCCGTCTCCTTGTCATCCTCCTCCTCGTCGCTGTCCCCAGCAGAAGCCACAGCAGTGAGCTTCTTCCCTAGCTCTTTGGACGCAGCGGCGAGCTCTGTAGCGGCGGCGGCCGCAACCGCGAGGTCCTCCACGCCCGCGCGCTTTAAGTCTTTTCCCAAACCGCCCCCAGCGTCCACTGTGGGGAGCATCGGCGTGGGCACCGCGCTTGGCCCGTCAAGCATCGCACGCGCCAGCCATCGCTCGAACACCAAAAGCGGCACGCCGCTCAAACCGAGCTCGCCGCACTTCAGCGCCAGCAAGTGTCGTAAGCGCTTGACCATCTTAAATCGGCGAAGCTCAAGGGCGGCGCGCGCGGCGGCGGTTTCCGCGGATGGGGCGCGATGGCCTTCGCGACCTGCGATGTGGTACTCACGCGCGCGACGTTTGTTCATTCCTTTCTGTTTAATCTCGTCCATACCTTCCTCGGGCTTGTCACCCGGTTCGTCGAAGTGCCACTTCACCGAGGCGTCCCAAAGAGGCGTGGGTTCGGGACGAACCCCTCTTCCTCGGCCTCGACCGCCGTTCCGGCCACCGAAATCGCCGCGCCCAGGAAATCCCCGCCCGCCGCGTCCCCCGCGGCCAACATCCTGCCTCCCCCCGCCGTGCCGTCCACCAGACAGGTCGCCTCCGTGTGACGACATCGTGCCGGTCGTTCCACGCGCAAGGCGGAGTGGAAGGACCGCTGATGACCCACAGCCAACCCGTTGACACTTGGCTGGTTTCGTGGCTTTTGGCACTAAATTTTGGCGCGCTCCTCTTCACATCGAACGCGCGCGCCGTGATGTCCGGCCGCGTGCTGTGCGTCACGGTGGCGTCCGCGTCCGGCCACGTCATCGTGGAGCGGTTCTACGAGCGTTTGCCGGAGACGACTCAGATGCAATGGCGGCGGCGTTTGCACGAAGCGTCGTCAGGGTCTCTCGGGCACGGAGGCGCGTCGACCCTTTCGGGGAATGATTTCGCGCGCGTGGAAGAGGTTTGTGGGGTGTCGCACCAAGGCGAGGACTGCATGGTGTGGTGCGGTGTGGGGGACATTCGGTTCTACGCCGTGGGGTCCGGGCAGTACGACGAACTCGCGCGTGCGTCACACCTCCCGCCCCCGCCCGTTCACCCGCCTCTTTTGATTCCGTCCCCGCGCGCCGGGGGTTCGGCCCATCCAAGAAAACAACCTCCATTGCTGCACCTCTGGCCTTCCCATCTAACGCGCTCCGTCCCATACACAACAAACACAAACTGCAGTGGCCGAGGTTCTGCAGACCCTGGCAACCGCGATCGCGGCGATGACCAAGAAACGGTTCGACGAACCTCACGTGTTCGAGCACTTCGGGATGATCTGCTTAGCCCTCGACGACGTGGTGGTGGACGGGCACGTCGAATCCATAAGCTGGGACCAAATCCGGCGCACGGCGAAGATGAAACTCGCGGCGGAGTAGCCGGACGTCGGGTGGGTTTGGGTATACGGTACCATTAGACTAATTTATTGTTGGCGAAAAGGTGGGATTTGTCGTACCTGCAGAGCTTTGTTTTTAACGAAGAGTGTTCGGACTTCCGGCGCCGAAGGATGCGGACGTTCTAATACACGTCGAGTTGGTATCGCTGCACCGTACTAGGGGTGGTATTACATTTTAGGGAAAAGTAAACCTGTGTATCATCATATTTATCGTCCCCGCGTCTCATGGGCATCCGTTTGCGCGCGCCCACTGCAGTATCTCAACGTGCCCGCCCTGAGCCGCACACACACGGGTCCTTTTTTCCCACGGACAGCCGTTCGCGCGCGCCCACTGCAGCACCTCGACGTGCCTGCCCCTCGCCGCAACCGCGCAGGTACCCTCGTCCCACGGACAGCCGTTATCGTGCGCCCACCTCAGCACCTCGAGGTGCCCGAATTGAGCCGCCCCAGTGCACGTTTTCTCGTCCCACGGACAGCCATTCGCGTCCGACCATTTCAGCACCCCGAGGTGCCCGAATTGAGCCGCCCCACTGCACGCCCTCTCGTCCCACGGACAGTCGTTCTCGAGCAACCACTTCAGAACTTGGAGCTGTCCACCCTTCGCCGCGGCTAAGCATAAGCCTTCGTCAAACGTCACACGAACACGCCGATGTAAGCTCTTAAGCGTGCTTAAGCATCCCTGCCTCGCGGCTTCTGCAGGCGGTAGCTCCTTCACACAACCTCCCAACCCTATCGCGTCGCGTATCGCGTCTCTCGTTGCTCGATGTCGTTCTCCTCGGATCCGCGCGAGATCTGCCACTGTTGGTTTTGACGGAACGCCGTGGGTGCTCGAACCCACTTCTCGCGCGTCGGACGGATGCGGAGGAGTCGCGGCACGAGTGTTGGCGGGAGGGTCGTTTTCGCACTCGGCGGTGCGGACATTCCGCCATCCGCGAGGGTCGTTGTGGGGCACGGCGGGCTTTTTCGACGCTCCGTCTTCCCTACGTCCGATATTTCGACCGGACGATGAAAGAATTTATAATTTTGATGAGACGTCGGGGTGGACGTGTACCATTAGACTAATTTACTATATATTACCGTCAAAACCTACCCCCTTACCTCCCTTAGAGTGTTCCACCAGACCTCCGCGTCGTGTGCGTAGTGCAAATCGAAGTGTACCCGCATCAGGTTCATGGTGCTGAACGCCTTGCCGTCGATTTCGCACACGAACTTTCGCCGTGAAACCCGCCGCGACCGCGCGGCGCAAAACGCGCCGACCGCGTCGGCGGCGAATTCCGTTTCGCCCACTCCCAATATCGCGCCAAGGTCCTTCGTCCCGTTTGCTTGCTTGGAAAAGGCGTAGTCGAACTGGCCAGGCAGGCGCTCGGTTTGCGCAGAAGTGCGGTGCGGGTCTCGAACGCGTTCCGACCCGCGCGACGCCGCGCCCTTCGGCGACAGCGCCAAAGAGTCCAAGCGCGCCGTCGTTTGTCCGCCGCGGAACGGGTTCGGGCCTCGCTCGGACGCGAGCATGTCCGAAAACGCGTCCCCGGGCTTGATATGGGCTTGATGTGCATCACCCGGTACGCCTTCTTGGAAGGAGTCCGGAACTTCTTGTTCCATGGAGAATTCCCTTTCGTCCCGTAACCGATACGCGCGCTCTTTTTCGAACTGCGTCGCGGGGGCGGATTCGGTTTCGAAACCTCGTAAGGGGTCGGGTCCGGCCGGGTTTGGGTAGCCATGGTCCCCGCGGTACCCGGCGTCCGCGTGTTGACCCGTGCCACCCGAACGGTCGGGGTACTCTCCGTACTGTTGCCGCCCGTACGGGTAGAGCGGGGTGTTCGTGGGGGGCACGGCGCGGCGGTCGCTGAGAAACACGGGCGTCGCGATTGGAACCGAAACTCCTTTCGGTTCGCGTCGTGCCGGCGTCGCGGTTGGCGACCCCAACCGGTTCGTACCACCCGCCGCCGCCGCCAAACGCAACCGCGCTAGTTCATCTTCCAGCTCCTCGACTCTCTTCATCGCGGAGGCGTGGTCACTCTGCTGCAGCGCGAACGCACCTGCGATCGGCGGTTCGTTGTGGTCGTCGTACCCCAACCCGAAACCTGGTGACCCGGAACCCAAAGCGGCACCCGGCGTAGACGGCGGCGAGAGCGGGTGCTGCGGATTCGCCGCCCCCGACGTCTCTTTCTCCATCGGCGTCCCCGGAATATTCACCCCCCCCCCCCCCAACCGGTCCAAGCCCCACTGGTGCACCAGCCCTGGGAACTTCCGCGCCACGTGCACGCGCATGATTGAGAACTTGGACAACACCTTGCCGTCCAACACGCACCGGTACTGCCGGCCGCCCAGGTACTCGACGTGCGCGGAGAGAAAAGCGTCAAGCGCGAGCTCCGCAAACCCGGGCGCGGACGAAACTTCCTCGTCCCAGTCGTCCACGTCGCGTCCTCCTGAACTGTGCACAGGTCCACTTGCCTCTCCTCCTGAACCATGTCTTGTTGTATCCGCCCCAACCGCCTCCTCCCCAAGCGCCGTTTTCCAGCCTTGCCCTGTTCCGCGGCGCGGGGTCGCCGCGTGCGAGGCGCCTGTTTCGAAAATCGCGGGCGGCGGCGTTTCCGTTCGCGGTTGAAACGGCGACCGATGCCGCGGGTCCGGCTCGGGAACGGGTGGGCCGTATTTGTTGACAATAGCATCAACAGAGGTCATCGCCGCATCCACGGCTTCGCTGCTGGTGTGCACTTGGCTCGACATGCTTTCCGTGGTGCGAAAGGTGGTGCCATTGCGAGACGCCGTGCTTGCGGAGGGTGACGCGGAAGGCGACGCGGACGGCGCAGCCGTAGACGGTGACACCGCTCGCGACGAAGACGGTGCGGACACGGGCGTCATTTTGTCGAACCTGGGAGGCGCGACACGCGGCGATTCCATTTCCTGCGCCACGTCAGGGGACTGTGTATGTTCCGCAATCGGTTTTGACGCAACTTGGTTCGGCGACGCCGCCGGGACGTCGTTCAGCGCCATTTTCCCGCGCGGCGACGTCTCGACGTCCCCCCCTCTTTTCGCCACGACGTGCGCGATCCACTCCTTGGTACTTTTCGTATCCTCGTGCGCATCCCCCAGGCTTTCGGTGCGAATCGCGAGCGCGCGTTGAAACGCGATTGCCGCGCCCTCGAAATCCTCACCGTCCACCAGCAAAGCCCCCAGGTTAGAAAGCCGCGTCGCGACCTTTGGGTGCGTCGCGCCTAGACTTTTCTCCCCGACGGCGATGGCGCGTTTGTAATACGCCTCCGCTTCCACAAGCTTACCCTGCGCCTTGTACAGCAGCGCGATGTTGTTGTGGTAGATCGCGAGGTCATCGCCGTGATCGCCACCGCCGAGCGCTTTCGTTTCGTGTATCGCCAGCGCCCTTAGGTAAAGCGGCTCCGCCGCGGTCAACTGTCCGCGTTGTTTGTGTAACCCCGCCAGGTTGTTTAAGTAAATCGCGACGTTCGGGTGTTTCGGCCCGAGCGCGCGCTCGTCAATCGCGATGGCCCGCGTGTAGTGCTCCACGGCTTTGTCCCACATCTGCCGCTTTTTGTACAAATCGCCCAGGCTGTTCAGGTACGTGGCGACGTTCTGGTGCTCCGGGCCCAGAAGCGCGATGTCGATCGCGAGCGCTCTTTGGTAAAGCGGCTCAGCGTCTTCCAGCCGGTCCATGTCCTGGAAAAGCGCCGCGAGGTTGTGCAACCGAACCGCCACGATGGCGTGCGCGACGCCCCGCGCGCTTTCGTCGATCGCGAGCGCGCGGACTAACAAAGGCAAAGAGTCCTCAAGACGACCTTGCGCTCGTAGCGTCTCTGCCAGGGCGCTCAAATACGTCGCCACCGCGGGGTGGTTCACACCGAGCACGCCCTCGATCACCTGCGCCGCGCGTTGGTAAAGCGCCTGCGCCTGGCCCACGTCCCCGCGCGCGCGGTGAAGTTCCGCCAGGACGTTGTAGAAGTGCGAGATGTGCAGCGACATCGGGCCTGTGAATGCGTGCGCGAAGGCTAGGGCGCGGCAATAGCAGAACTCAGCCTTCTCCCACTCCCCGTGCGCCGCGTACGCGCCCCCCATCTTCCCCAAGTGCTCGGCGACTTCCGGGTGGTCCGGGCCCAGCATGTGCTCCAGGCGCTCAAGCGCGCGCTCGTACGCCGCCTCCGCCGCTTGTGGCCGGTCCAAAACTTCGCACGCCTCGGCTAGGCGCGTCAGGGCCTGGACCATCGTCGCGACGTCCGCTTCCTCGTAACCCGCCGCCTCCGCAGCTTCCCATACGCTCACGGCGTGCGCCGCGAGTTGCCCCGCCTGCTCGGCGTCGCCGCTTTCCATCTTCACCTTGCACAGCTCGGTGACGATTTCCGCGACCATCGGGGTTTCCGCGCCCACCAGCGCCTGCTCCGCTTCCAGGGCTTTCCGGAGCGTCTTCTCACACTCCAGACGCAGGCCTTGTCTCCCGAGCGCACGCCCGAGTTTGTAATTGATGCTCACCGCCGCGACGTCGGCTTCGTCGCCTTTCTCATGGGACAACAACCGCAACACGAAGCACGCTTCGCTTTGAAACCCGGCCCAGGCGAGGAAATCAGCCAGCAGCTCTTTCGTGACGTCGGGGGTCAGGATGCCATCCGCGGTGACTTCGGTGACGTCCGCAACAGACACGAACTCCTTCACGAGGTCCAGGCGTCGCCGCGGAGGACGGGGTTTGGTAGGGACCAAATCGCCGTTCGGCCCGGGCGCGAGTTTTTGGTGGAGAGCGGTCGCCGCGCGCTGCTCGCCCCGCAACAGCGCGTCCCTGATACGATTAACACGAAAGTGTCAGTCTCTCGTAATGTGTATGAGTAAACAGTCAGGGTAATAGTCCCTTCTGGTACGAGTATGGGCAATCGCAGAGGCGGAACGTGGTGATTGGGAAATACTTACCAGTGCGTCGCGAGGTCAACCTGCGTGTCCTGGTTCCACATCAGCGCGTGTACGTGCGGGTCGGTGAGTAGCGCGCGCAGTGCGTGCCAGTCCTTGCCCTCCCGTGTGCCCCACAGCACCTCCGCGACGCTTCGGTGCGACGGGTCGACGTCGCGGCGCGCGAAAAAGCACGCGACGCGCAGGTGCTTCTGTCTTCGCGTCGCGGCGGCGTCCGCGAACCGGCGCAACACCGCATGTTTCACGGTGTGGTGGAAAAACGCCAAGGCGGGAACACCCGGCAAACGCTCCGTGGGCCACACGTGCGTTTCCAGCTCGTTTTGAAGCGCCTCCCACTCCGTGACAGGCAGGTTCACCAGTGCCGGCGTTTGCGTCAACATATAAAAAACCTCGTCAGGCGCGAGGCCGGTTTTGGAACATGCGATCAGCGTGGTGGCTTCCGCGACGAGCGTGGTGCCGAACCGTTTTTCCCACCGATTGAACACGGAACCGAGCAGACCAGCTATCGTTTCGGGAAAAACACTCGCCTGCTGCAACGACGCGGCGTACGTCTCGCCATCGCCGTTTCCTGAAATCTCCCTCTGTTGTGACTGAATGCGCATACGCGCGTTCATTTCGCCGCACGCCAGCGCTAAAAACAAAGGCGACCCGGCGTCTTCGCTTTGCGTCAACGTTTGCAGTGAGGCTGACGCGGGAACCCGCCCGCCCGCGATGGCCTTCAGCCTCAAATCGATCACCTCGCAGCGCTCGGTTTCCGTAAGGGGTAACACGTGCACCACCTCCATCTGCTTCCCTATGAAATCGCGCGTCGCGGTCACCGCGCGGCACCCCGAGGACGCCACCACCACGCGCGCGGCGAGGGGCAACGCGCTCGGGAGCCAGTCCTCGGGTCTTAACTCGTGCAACTCCGCTTTGTCCAGGCCGTCTATGATGACTACGATTTTCCCGAAAAGAGACGCGTGCGCTAGGAACCGAGGGAACGCGCTGCCCGCGTCTTCCAGCCGCGACGGCGCGTCCACGTAGACGTTGAACCGTTCCTTGAGCTCGAAACACATGCGAAGCAACACGCGTCGTAAATCGTCGGCATGGCCGAGCACGCCGAACGTGTGCGCGAGCACGAAGGGCTCGGGATTCGCACCCGGGGCTCCGAAATCCACGGCTGTGATGTCAACAGAGGTGCCCGAGGTGTCCGCCCCTGCCCGGTCACCCGCTCCGGAACGCACACCGCCGCGGAGTCTCGGTCGCATCGCGGGACCGGATTCAATCTCCCGCATAAGCTGCGCCAACGCGGTGGACTTGCCGCTGCCGGGTGGCCCGAGCAACAGCAAAGGGTTGGGGTTACCCACGCCGTCGCAGTGCGTATGGAGCTTCTCCAGGAGATCGTGTCTCCGCACCGCTTGCGCGGTGTGTCGCTCCATGGCCACGACGTGCAGGTACGTCTCCAACTCCGAGGGCGACCACTCGGGTGCGGTCTCGGGGACGCGAAGCGGAGTCGGACGTGGGGGGTCGTCCGGAAACGTCCCACCCACCGTGGCCAACCCCCCATCTGGAGGGCGCGCGGACGCCGCCACCGCGTCTCGCACCGCCATCGTGGGTCACGCCGTACGCGCCGCGAACAGTGTGCGATGACTGACCCAACTCATCGTAATCGCGAGCTTCCGGAACGAAAACGAGTCAACAAGACGGGTCGCGCTGGAAAAGCAAGCTGGACGCTGTCCAAAAGTTATGCTTGATAAGTTACAACAGCACAGAGAGCATCACGCACAAAAACGTCGTTGTCGCGCGTACGCCTCTTAACAGATCACTCGCGGAGGCCGTATCATCCTCTCTAATAAGAATCGGCGGTGGCGACGGGGGCGGCGATGGCGGTGGCGAGACCGGGGGCAACGGCGACGGCGGCGGCGGCACCCATGTTTTTTCCGCTACCCGCGCCGCGGACGTCGCCTCCGCCGCAACCGCGGCGTCCGCTGCTAAACTATCAACGCTCGAAGTGTCTATTCCGGGAATAGCACGCAGCTCTTCTGTTGGGTCGGTTTCCGTGGACGTCGCGGTGACACCTTCCGCGGCGAGGTTGCCCAGCGCCGCGGCGAGCACCGTCGCGTTCACCGTCACGGGGCTCACGAGCACGGTGACATCATACGCCGTATCCGCGACCAGTCGCCGCCTTCTGCTCGAGCTGACAACCACGTCCACGTCGCAAGCGCCGAGGCTCGCATCCAGTTGCATCTTGGAAAACGCCTGCGTACACGCTGCGTCTTCGGTCTCCGCCGTCAGAGCCATCGCCACTTTATTCACCTTCACGCCGGCGATTGCGGCGTCGGCCAACAGTTTTGCCTTTGCTTTCGTCTTTTCGTCACCGATGCCAGCGAGAAGTGCGTCTCGAGCAAGTTCCGCCTCGGCAGTCTTTGCCTCGGCGTTGGCGACGAGCCCCGCAACCGAAGACGGTGGCGGCGGTTGGGCGACGAGCGGCAGCGGCGGCGGCAGCGGCGGCGGGAGCGGCGGCGGCGGGGACAGTGAAGGGGGCGGAGGAGGGTTTGGCACTACGGTGCATATTGAGTCTGGCCCAGGTACAGGATTTCCCGCGGCGTTGGTCTCGGTCGCCGAGCAAGCCACACACGCGTTAGACACGACTCGCTCGTTCGCGGCGCACGCGCACGTCGTGTCGCCTCTCGAAGCGTCGTCACCGCCATCAGGATTGGTCGACCCGCCCGCACACGCGGTGCATACGTTTCCGTAGGCGTACTCGTTGACGTCGCACGCCGTGGAAGAACACGCGGTATTTGCTCCAGAAGCGTCGTCGCCGGCGTTGTTCGTCGTTCCCGATGGACACGACACGCACTCGTTAGCCTTCACATGCTGGTTTTCAGCGCAGTACGTCACGTCACAAGCGGTGTTGGCACCGAGAGCATCGTTTCCCGCGTCATTGGTCGTTCCTGGAGCGCATGCGACGCATTCGTTACTTTCCACACGTTGATTCGACGCGCACAATTCGCCGTCACAAACCGTGTTGTCCCCGGAGGCGTCATCTCCCGCCAAATTGGAGTTCCCATCACACGCGGCGCACGCATGTGACACGACTTGTTCATCAGCCGCGCACAGCGTCTTGTCACACGACGTAGCACCTCCGGAAGCATTATCTCCGTTTGCGTTGGTCGTCCCGGCCGGGCACGCCGTGCACGTGTTTCCAGAGACGTACTCGTTGACGCCGCAGATGACGTCGTCGCACGTAGTTTCGGCACCGGACGCGTCGTCGCCGGCAGCGTTTGTCGTTCCCGCTGGACACGCGACGCATGCGTTACAATCATCCACGCGCTCATCCGCCGCGCACAGATCCGCAGTCTCGCAGCTGTCACCTCCGTATCCAGCGTTACATGATAAACACTTGCACTCGTAGGCGGTTCCACCAACAACGCCACCGTTGATGCAGTAGAAAGTTCCGTCGCTCCCCTGCTTGCTCGAGATCGTTGACGCAGTACAGGCAATCGCAGTCTCGCAGCTGTCACCTTCGTATCCTGCGTCACATGCTGTGCACGTGCACGACCCCGCGCCCGTGGTCCCCCCAATATCGCCACCGTTGATGCAGTAAAAGCTGCCGTCGGCGCCCGTTGCGCTTAAATCTGTGGAGGCAGTGCACGCTTCCCCCGCCCATGCGCTAGGCGGCCCGTCAGTTGAGGTGGTTCCGTCGATGCGGTGGAAGCGGTCGAGCCACGCGATCGCGCCGGTGAACATGGCGCCTGGGCCTGAACTGGTTAGCGACGCGGTGCTCCAGCCGGTTATGTCCTGGTTGAACGCACGGGCGTCATTGAACATGCCCCGCATAAACATGACCTTCGAGGTGTCCCACGACCGGATATCCTTGTTGAATGCGTAGGCGCCATTGAACATATCGTCCATCATCGTGACCTGCGAGGTATCCCACGAACCGATATTCTGGTTGAACAAGTCGGCATCCCTCAACATGCTGTTCATGGTCGTGACCTGCGAGGTGTCCCAAGACCCGATATCATAGTTGAAGGTGGCGACGCCGTGGAACAAAGTATCCATATTCGTGACCTGCGAGGTGTCCCACGTCCCGATATCCTGGTTGAACGCCTAGGCGCCATTGAACATCCTCCACATGCTCGTGACCTGCGAGGTGTCCCACGACCCGATATCTTGGTTGAATTGCGTGGCCCACGAGAACATGGCCCCCATGTCCGTGACCTGCGAGGTGTCCCAATACCCGATATCCTGGTTGAACTTTGACTGCCGGAAGAACATTTGCCCCATGTCCGTGACCTGCGAGGTGTCCCACAGCCCGATATCCTGGTTAAACGCCGTGAGGCTATTGTTTACATAGAAGACGCCCCACATGGTCGTGACTGAGCTCGTGTTCCACGCCGAGATGTCTGCGTTGAACTGACCCTTGTCCCTGAACATTTCGGACATGCTCGTCACCAGTGAAACGTCCCACTTGTCCATCTCGCATGTCCCCGCGACGCCGCAGTCCACGTTGGGTTTGGAGCAGCACGCCATGCCGGTTGGGTCGCCGTAGTTCACGTCCAAGCAGCTGTCCACCGCGGCCTTGAGCGCGGCGCGATCGGGGAACGGCTTGGGTTTTGTCCACTTGCACATCAGCTCCCCGGTGACGGTATCGCGCTCGGTGTCCGTGAGCTTGGACTCGAAGATGAGTACCTCGCCGACGTAGTGATCAACGTTGTGTTTGTCAGCGAAAGTAATTCCTCCTATAGCTACCGAGGAAAGCGACGACGCGACGTACTTTCCACTTATGCCAAAATAGGAAGTCGTGGCTGCTCCGTCAATACTGAGAAATCCGTCACTGGTTTCGCCATAGTATATATTGGCAACATGCCATTCGTCATAGCTCGCTGATAGACTCTTGAATGGTGTGCCAGATGTGCTGGTCATGCCTACGGAATTTACATTCTCTCTGTACGTGCCAAAGCCATACCCATTGTTCTGGTCACCGAACACAACACCGGCGGAAATATCCGTCGCGAGATGATTGCTGATTCGCGTGCACTGGCACACGACTCTATACGCAAGGAACACCTCTGGATTTCGTCCCGCTGAGGTCGAAGCAAACGTCAACGCGGTCTTGTCCGACTCGATGGAAATTGCGTTAAGCCCGTTTTGCACATCCACCTTGTACTGAACGTTGCCGTTCACTGCGTGACTTGCGGAGTTGCCCATCTTGTCCGCGAAGCTCGGAATCTTGGTAAGCTCCGATTACCCGTACTCGTCCGTGTCCGAGAAATCAAACCAGTGCTTCAGCTTCGAGCCACAGCATGTGCTGAAGTCATACGCGCTCGCGCACTGAAACAACAAGAGCAACGCGATGCGCAACCACAGGGTTGAGTACGACGAGTGTTTGCCCATCCTCCGATGAATGAATGATTTTCGGGCCGTAAAACGAGGGCGCACACAAAGACGACGATTTGTCTACGCGCACCCCAGGATGAGGTGCGCAGTGACGGACGACCGTGGTTCGCACACCTTGTCCTTACAAACAAGACCACACGACGCGTGGGTTGTGGCCGCAGACACGGACACGACGACACGCGCGCGTGGAATGCCACGACGAGTCCTACCGCCGTCGGTTCGGGCTCGAACGACAAAAGAGAGTTCCGAGATTTTTTTTGGAGATCCAGGGGGATTTCCCCAAAAGTCACACCCTGTCTACCTGTCTCCCCCGCCTGCACTTTTCCGCGTCTATGATCGCCCCCAGCCTCGCCGCGGCTTCCTCAAGCTTCCCCTCTCCGTTGACGACGACGTAGTCGAACTCGTGGACGCGCGCCATTTCCGCGCGCGCTGTTTCCACGCGCTTCGTGAGTTCGTCCAGCGTTTCCGTGCCTCTTTTCGCCAGCCGTTTCGCCAGCGCCAGTTCGCTCTCCGCGGCGACGAAGACGGACACGCAGTTCGGCATCATCGTTTTAACCGCGGCCGCGCCTTGCACGTCCAGCCGCAACACCACGTCTGCGTTTTCGCTGAGTTTATCGCGGACGGACGATTTCGGTATGCCTTTGTACTGCCCGTACACCACCGCGTGCTCTATGAGTTCGTCGTTTGCGATCATCTTTTGAAACGTCTGTGTCGTGACAAAGTGGTAATCCACGCCGTCAACCTCACCCGCTCTCGGCGCGCGGTCTGTCGCGGTGACTAACATCGATAGGCTCGGTTTCAACTCTAAAAGCCGCCGAAGCACCGCGTCCTTCCCCACCCCGGAAGGGCCGCTCATAACAACCACCACCGGGGGAACCGACCCCACCGTGGGCGCGTCGCTCAGCGTCACGCCGAGACGCTGCTGCACTTTTTCAATTTTTTCCACGCAGTCGTCCGCGGCGGTCGTGTCGGATTCGGTGGCGTTGGCGTTGACCACCGCGGAGAATCGCGCGGTCCGTGGAGCTCGGTGCGCGCCGGTTTGGTGAAGCACGCGATGCGCAACGCAACGCGGTGAAGTCGCGCTGGTGGATGCTGGCGTACCCACCGCGCTGCCGCGCGGAGTACACGCGGCGACCAAAGCGAGGGGGGGCGCGGCGGATCGACCCACCGAATCCGGGGAAGCGCGGTTTAGGCACCGGGTGACGCACGCCGCGACGGGGCCCCGCGCGCGCGCGACCGCGGAGGTCAAGGCGAGCGACATCGTTCGAAACGAACCAGAGCTCAGGCTCGGAAGATCAGAGAGCTTCTGGCTGGTCACGCGGGGGCGCGGTCGGGGTTGTGACGAGGACGGAAAAGTGCCGAGGGATTTCGGTCACAGTTTCGTTTGAGGACATTCGTCAGACAAAGACAAAGTGCGCGCGGGTCGTGAGCGTCCCGGAACGCCGCCATCGCGGCGGCGCCAGCGTTGGCGAGCATACGTGCGTAGACGCGGCGCATCGGTGTGGAGCCTGCGCGGAGGCCATGGCGGCCGTCCGGTCCAGTGCGGTGGTTGTTGGGGGCGGTTTCGTGGGTCTTTCATGTGCGATTCATTTACAGCGACTCGGGAAGCACGTCATCTTGATGGAAGCCGGGCCTTCCGTGGGAGGGCTTCATTCCTGTTCCAGCGGCAACGCGGGGACGTTTGCGTTTTACGCCAACGTCCCAACACAGCGCCCCGGGCTGTGGCGGGAAGCCCCGGGGATGATCTTGAGTACCAAAGGCGCGCTTCGCGTGGCGTTTGGATCGCACTTAACGAAGATGGTTCCGTGGTGCTTGGGGGCGTTGGCGTCGTGCGCGCCGAGTGAGGTGCGCAAAACCGCGCTCGCGCTGGGAACGCTGTTGCGCCACGCCGAGGCCGGGTACAACGACGCGTGGGAACACTGCGGCATTGACATCGACGGCGAGATGGGTATTTACGCCCCGAACAAAGCCACAGCGTGCGATGCCTTCGCCGCGCGCCGCGGGTACCTGCTGCTGCAGAAAGACGTGCACAACCAAAACTCGCAAAGCGCCGCCGCGCTGCGCAGGGAAGGTTGGTCGGGCGGCTCCCTGAAAATGGAAGCCCTTGACCAGTCCGGAGTACGAGGCCTGGAGCCTCATTTGAGTTACGACGTGACGAAGGGGGGGGCGTGGTGGTTCGAGGATGGCTGGTTTTTGAAAAACCCGCGTTCGTTGCTGCGCGCCATGCGAGACGGATTCGTGGCAAAGGGGGGTGAGATTCGGTGCGGCGATTTCGGACGGGTGGAATCCGTGGCGCACGGAACGACCGTCGGGTCCGTGCGTCTCACCATGCGTGACGGAACAAACACGGAAACAAACACAGCAGTCATCGCCGCGGGCGCGCATTCCGCAAATCTCGCCAAACAGTGCGGCGACCACCTCCCGCTGGACACCGAGCGAGGATACAGCGTGCAGTGGTCGTCGTGTGTACCCGAAACCGAAACCGAAAAAACGTCCCCCCCGGCGTTGACGCGCCCGGTGTGTTCCTCGGAAGGCGGCTTCATCGTGTCCCCCATGGCGGGAGGCGTGCGCGCGGCTGGTTTGGTGGAACTGGGGGGGATCGAACTAGGTCCGGTGTCGAAACGGTTCACGCAACTGGACCTCGCGACGCGCGCCTTGTTTGACCCCGACGCGTTTGCGTTTGGCGAACGCGACACCCAAAACGACTGGCTGGGGTTCCGGCCGACGTTACCGGACGCGCTTCCCGTGATCGGCAAAAGCTCGAAATTCGAAAACGTGCTCTACGCGTTTGGCCACCAGCACATCGGGTGGACGCTGGGGGGGATCACGGGCCGGGTCGTGGCGGCGATGGCGGTGGGAAAGAACCCGGGAGTTGACCTCGACCCGTTCTCGCCGAAACGTTTCGCGTCAAAAGCGTGGTGGCGACTGTTTGCGTCGCTTTAGCTTTTCGCAATTTCGTATTATTCGTGGTATTTCATATTTGGAAGTACCGTCAGTCAGGACTCAGTTAAGTTCCTCGGTTTCGCTCGCGTCGCTGTAGGTTTTCGCAATTATCGGATGTAATCGTGGTATTTCATATTTGGAAGTACCACAAGTTAAGTTTCAGTTAAGCTCTCCGGTTTCGCTCTCCTTGTCCGGTGGAACTTCCGCTTCGTACGCCATGCGCACGGCGGCGAAGTCGGCGTTCGCGAGACACATCTGTCGCGCGCGAACGTACTGCGCGTTCGCGGCGGCGCTGATTGGCGCCGGCACGCCCAAGTCGTCCGCGAGCTGCAGCGCCAGCCTCAGGTCTTTTTGCTGCAGGTACACCTGAAAGTTGGGTTCGTATTTCATTTCCATCATAAGCTTCCCTTTCGCCGTGCACAACGGGTTTCCCATCGCGCTGTTGGACAACACGTCCAAAACGGCGCGCTCGTCCAGCCCGCTGGCTTTACTCAAAGCCATCATCTCCGCCAAGCTCCCCACCATGTTCCCCATCATCACCTGTAACATCAGCTTCGCCCTCGCGGCGTCGCCTGGATTAGGACCCAAGAGCCAACGCTTGTGCCCCATCGCGTCCAAGCCGTGAGGCACGCACGCGGCGTCGTACGCGGCGCGCGACCCGCCGCACAGAAACAAAAGCGTTCCGTCGCGGCAATCGCGCCACCCGCCTGATACGGGGGCGGCGAGGAACCCTCCTTTGTCAGGGTCGGCGGCGCCCGCGACCATCGCCGCACGCACCGCGTTTCCCACGAACTCACCAGTCGCCGCGTCCACGGTGGAGCAGTCGACGTACGTGATTGGCGCTGCGGTGGGGGGGCGCGCTGCGATGCCGGCGACGGCGGCGTCCGGGCCCTCCGTCGCGACTTTCATCGCCGCCTGCGGGTCCGCCAACATGGCGAACACCAAATCGCACGAGGTGGTGACCTCGCGTGGGGTGGAAGCGACGAGCGCCCCGAGTGCTTTCAAGGGCTCCGTTTTCGCCAAACTGCGGTTCCACACCGTGACCTGCGCGCCCGACCGAACCAGACGAGCGGCCATCTGCGCGCCCATGATGCCCAAGCCGAGGAAACCAACCTTGGGCGGGGCCGACATTTTGCGCGCGCGGGGTACAAGCGGTCTGGGTTCGGGAGGTCGGCGGGGAGACTGGAGGACACGTGGAGTCGTGAAACGCGCCGCGATGTGCAATCGCGTCAAGTACCTCTCGACCTCTCGACCTCTGCGCCAAGCGGAGTGGGGGCGGGAACGGAAGTGAAGTCGTTAGCCAGTTGGTTTCCGATCGGCGAAACTCGTCAGTTCCGAGCGAGCTGGTGAGTCATCAGCTTTTAAGACGGCACCGGGCACATCACCGTCCACTGCGCGCGCGCGCGGGGTTCAGGCACGAGGGTGCTTCTCGAGAAGGTGTATGGCGCCGGTGATGCGTGCCGTATCGGTCAACCCAGGCGTTTCTCCAGGCGTTTCAGCCTCCAGGCCGGTGTCCAGGCAACGCTCGGGTCGGCGTCCGCAAGGTATATCACACCCTCGGCATCTTCGTACGCCTATGCGACCCCGCGCGGCGAGTTCCAACGCCCTGTCGGCCGCCGAGGTGCACGCGTTGCGGGAAGACACGCCTGGTTTGCGCGGCGTTCGCCACGACACCCGAGGTGGCATCGCGCACTTCAACGCCGCGGGGTCCTCCCTGCCTCCAAGACCCGTCCTCGATGCGCAGCTGGAGTACCTGACCCACGAAGCCATGCACGGCGGGTACGAAACGAGCGAAACCAAAGCCGACGCGCTTTCGTTGCCGTACGCCGCGCTGGCGAGCCTGCTGAACTGCCAGCCCGACGAAATAGCAATCACGCAAAGCGCGACGGCTGCGTGGCAGATGGCGTTCGGGTCGCTGTTGAGTTCCTTCAACCCGGGCGACATTATCATCACCGCGCAGTGCGAGTACGCGAGTAACTACATCAATTACCTGCAGGCTTCAAAAGAAAAAGGCGTGGTGATTGAAACGGCGCCGAGCGACGAAAACGGGCAACTCGACGTCCACGCGCTGGAAAGGATGCTACAAGTAGACGCTAACAAGAATGGGAATGGAAAAGTAAAGCTGGTGTCCGTAACGCACATCCCCACCAGCGGGGGCTTGGTAAACCCTGCGGAGGCGATTGGCGAAGTCACAAAAAGATTCAAAGTTCCGTTTCTCCTGGACGCCACGCAAAGCGCGGGGCAAGTGGTGGTTGACGTGGCGGCGACGCGGTGCGATTTTCTGGTGAGTTTTTCCTTTTACCTCATTCCGCCGCCTCCCTGATTGCCCATACGACACTGACACTTTCGGCGTCCATCGTGCCAGGTCGGTACCGGTCGCAAGTACCTGCGAGGCCCGCGGGGGATTGGTTTTCTGTACGCGCGAAACGCTTTTATAGAAGAAACGAACGTGGAGCCGGTGATGCTTGATTTGTGCGGCGCGCGGTGGGACTCCGTGGGGTCGTACGTCCCGGCGCGAAGCGCGAAGCGGTTCGAGCAGTACGAAGTCGCGTTCTGCGCCAAAGCGGGGCTGGGGGTGGCGGTGCAATACGCGCTGGACGTGGGGATTACGCAGGCGTTTTCGCGAACGAAAGTTTTAGCGGAAAAAATGCGGGCAGGGCTGGGAAGCATCGACGGCGTGACCGTGAGGGATGTCGGGTCGGAGCGGTGCGGGATCGTCACCTTCGACGTGGCGGGCGTGGACGTGGCGATCGTGAAACAAACGCTTCACGAACGCGGAGTCAACGTCTGGACCTCCAGGGTTTGCAACAACACGCGTTTGGAGTGGGAAACGAGGAAAGCGGGCGAGGGGAAGGATGACCTGCCGCAAGACATCGTGCGAGCCAGCGTGCACTACTACAACCAGGAATGGGAAGTTGAACGGTTACTCGAAAGCGTGAAGGAAATAGCGAGAGGGTGACGCTTTGTGCAAAGGTATTTTGAGTGAAATGTCAGCCGTACTTTTTGTACAGCTGGTGTCTGAAGCGAGTCGGCACGACTTAGTCGTAGAGAGTCACTTTAGACATTCTTGGTACAGTCGTTTGTGGGGGATTACAATATCAGCGCGGGATACGCGCGCGCTATCTAGCACAGAGTGGTGGTACAGTACAAGTTCGTACAGTCTTTTCAAAGCGTCATTTCGGGTTCGAATCCCTCCAGGTACGAGTCCAGCAACTCGCAAAACTCAACCAGAAACTTGGTTTCGGCGTCGGCGTTCCCAGCCAGCGCTTGCCACGGATCCGCCACGGTCGTTGGCGGTGTGCTCGCACCCTGAGCTGCCAGCGCCGCAGTCGCCGCGCGCGAGACGAGCTTTTCCAAGTCGCTCAAACGGTTGGGCATCGGGCGCGACATCATGCCCGCGATATCCGCGGGGCAGCACCCGCGGTGCGCCGCTTTCTGCAGCAGCAACGTGCACACCCGCAGCACCCTTTGCGACGCGGGCGCCAGGTCGATGCCCTCGGACTTGAGGTACGTAAGGTCAACCTCCACGTCAAGGGACGCGATGTACGCCTTGGTGGGGGCGTCGTACGGGATCTTGGCTTGCGGCCAAAACTCCCACTCGAAGCACACATCCTCCAGCGTGTGCGGCAGCGCGTATCCGTGGTCGATTGGTACGAGAAACATCTGCGTCCCGTCCAAACCGCCGCCGGTTTTGCGCACCAAGATGTTCCCCGCGTTGCGATCCGTGTTCGCGATGCGGATATCCAGCTGCGTGATTTTGTGCACTTCGTGCACGGGAAACAGCCCGGGCCCAAGTTCCTCCGCCTCGGCGTCCGCGCGGACGAAAGCCTGCAGGGACCCGAGCTTCCCGGTGTCTTTTTGTTCCGTGGACGTGGCGCACAGGTTTGCCAGGGACGTGGCGGGCACGGCGGCGAAGGACTCGTGGTCCAGGAGGTACGCGGCGACCTCACGCGACGCGCCTTCCCCGACCCGCGTGCCTTTGCGCAACCCTTCCCCCGCGGCGTTTCCCACGTTGCGCCCGCGCGGGTTGTTCTTGGCGTTCGGCTCTTCATCCGCGGGTTTAAACACGGCGCAGGTTTCCCCGTCGCTGCCTTTCAGGAAGTACGCCCCACCCGTGCCGCTGTTCGCGAGCGTGGGGCGGTTGCCCATCGCCAGGCCTCGGCGGGCGAGGTCGAAGGACCGGGCGACTTCGGGGGAGCCGTAGGTCCCGCGTTCCGACGACGAAGCGCTACTCGCGCCGTCTCCGAACCCGGACCAGCCGCCGCCGCCGCCCGACGCGTTAGCCGACGCCGACCAATCGGACCCAGCCGGCGCATTCGCCACCGCGTGCGGTTTCCAATGCCCCGCCGCGTTCCAGCTGTGCCGTTCGCGTAACGAGCGGTTGGGAATGGAAATACCCCCCCCCGCGTTCGCAAACCCGTTGCCGTGCGGTCGCAACTCCAGGGTCGCGCCGTCCGCGACGCCGTAGTGGTTCAAAGGGCCGTCCCGCAACTCCTGTGAGCCGAAAAACAGCGACCCGGCGGCTTGCGGGTCACGCAAACCCAGCCCGCCAAAGTCCCGCGGGTACTGGTTCGGCCTTAGTTGCTCTAGTTTCAACTTCAGCGAAGCCGCGGTTTCGTTTTTGCGCAGCGTAACCTCCAGGTCCTTCACGCCGCGCATCTTGACCGTAACCGAGGGGTCGTCGTCGGTGAACATGTCCAGGGAGGGCAACAGGGACGACGTGCCTGGCACGTCCGTGAACGCATCCGCGAACGGCGTGGACGCCGCGGCGCCGCCGCTGGGCGGTGCGAACCCGTACGTCTTGCTGTGCGTTTTGTGCGTCACCAGCGGCGACGTGGGGGACTCCGTGGAGTCCTTGGTGGTCACCAGGCGGTGCGACCCCCGGGGGGTGTGCAGCGCTGACCCCCCCCGCGATTCGTCCAAAGTCAAACTCGCGAACGGGAACCCGTCGTCGTCCGACACCGAGTTCGCCGAGATCTCGTCGTCTTCCGTGTCCTCCTCCTGCAAAGCCGCGAGAAGCGAGCTGTGGTGCCGCGCCTCGGGCGCGGTGCGGCTCAGGCGCGACCGCTCGCGAGTCGAGGCGTTGCCGTGGGGCAAGTCCAACGGCGCGGAGGGGGTCGCGCGGGGGTGCGCGGAGGTGAACATCGGACGGACGCGGCGGGGTGTAAGTAGGAGACGCGACTAAAAATTGTGCGCCTCTTTTCTTTGTTGCCCCTGTTTTTTGCCGGGTGCCAGCTTTGAGCACGAACGAGCACGATGCGGTCGGTTGACGTGTGTCACGCGGGAGCGCGGTGGTGGCCGGTGTGAAGCTGAAACCTCTGGAACACCCGGATCACCTGTTTATTGAGTACCGATACGAGGGGAAAGGCGTCAGCGTGTACACAAAGGTCGGTCGGGTGGGGCGTGCGGCGTCACTGGCCGGGCCGCGTGTCTTCGTTTTTTTTCCACGTCGATCCCGTTGGGTCGTTTCCCGAAAGTAAAAGAAGCATCACAGATCGGCGGGTTGGGCGCGGCTGTCGAGGCGCACGAAACCGCGTTTTCGTGTCACACGCGGGTCAAACACTACCGACAGGTGGTACGACACTCCGCGCGCGCGGAGTGGACGCGGATGTCGCAGCTTGGGGCGGACAGACGTGAGGTACGGGCAGGGATGGTTTCGGGAGAATTCCAAACTGTGGGAAGCCGCGTACCTTCGACAAGGTTCCGAACTTCACCGCGTTCGCCCACCGCGAACGCGACCAAGCGCGTGTCGCGCCTCGACCTTCGAGACACACCACACGTACTACCCTTCCGCCTAAGCACGGAGGGCAGCGTACCCGGCGTCCACACGCGCGGGTGGGGGCTCGACAGACAACCGCGCACCTGACTGTGCAATGATTGTGACACGAAAAATTGCTTTATCTGAAAAATTGTGTCCCTTCGCGCGAAAAACAGTCTGCGAAAAACGAGGATGTTCCAAGATTGACGGCACCCCTTTGGGGGTTTGGTATTTATTGGAGGTCTTCTCTGAGTCGCAACCTGGAATTCTTTGCGTCACCGTGTACACGGCGACGTCCTATATCTCGTGAGCCTGTTTTCGGGTCAATCGGTGAGCAGGCGGTTCCTGGGGACGCCCAAGGCGAGCGAGGATGATGCTCAACGAGAATTTTTAACCAGGAGTGGCCCATTTATCAATTTTTTAGGAGTGTCGAGAAAGACCGAAAACAGCACGACGACGATTTGGTGATGCCGACGCTCTTCCCTGCGCAGGTCGTCAGTGCTCGAGACACACCCGGTGGTTCGGACCGAACCCGTCCTGACGTGTTGTACGCACGCGTCTCGGTGCTCATGTCCGTCGCGGCGGTGTCTTTTTCGCAGGTAGCGCCGCGGGCGTCGTCGCGCGCGACCCGTTCCGCACGCCCCGCCGCCGCCCTACGCGTTTCGCGCGCCTCCCCGCCCCGCCGCGTCCTTCCCGGAGTTCGCCACCGCGTCGTGACCTCCGCCGTGGACGAGGATGACGCGCTGGTGGAGAGCGTGGAGCGCGCGGCCGCGACGCTTGATTTGATCATCAAGGAAACCGTGGAGCGTGTGTTCGTGGAGGAGGCGGTGGAGGAGGTGATCCCGGGCGACGACGACGACGATGGAGTCTCTACGTCGTCGTCGTCGCAACCGTCGTTCCCTTCCACGATTGACAAGGAAGCAATTTTGCGCGCTGTGGTCCGGAAACACCTCCCGGTTTTAGACGGGAGCTTCATGGCTGCGCTTTCCGCGTACGTCCAGGTTGCGGAAAGCGGGGGGGATTTTCAATTGCTCTCTATGCTCGCCGCGATTCGCGAAGAGGTGCTGAGCGCGGTGACGGGCGAGATGGGTGCTGATATCCAGGTCGTGCAGCTTGTTTCACGTTTGAAATCGAAAGAGGCGCGGGTGGAAGTGCTGCGCGTGGCGCACACGGGGGGGGGGTACGTGGACGGCATGGAGGTACCGAGCGCGACGATTCAGTCGGTGGAACAAGTCGCGTCCCGGTTAGTGGACGAGATGGAAAGCCAGGACCACGTGCCGAACTGGCAGTTGCTTTGGCAGCTTCTGCTGGTCCGGGAAACGACCAGGCAGATGCACCCGGAGTGCGCTGACGACGGCGTGTTCGGCACCACGGTCACCAGCCGCGCTTTTTCGCCAAGCGAAATCCCCAAAGCGGAAGCCTCCATGATCAAGGAGCTTTGCGTCGTGAACGAGTCGCTGAAACGACGCGCGCTCGTCCACGACACCCTGGATGAGTGTCGCGATTTAGACCAGGCCCGGGACGCGGACGGGGGCAAGATAAAACTGAAAAGAGTATCAAGAGGGTTCAAGCAACGGAACGAGATGGCAGGGGAGGAGGACGAGAAAAAAATGGACGTCTTCGACGTCAGGGACGTGCGGCCGGGGCGGTTAATAGACTGCGTGATAAACATGCGCGTCGCGCTGAAGCGCGACGACGCCGATTCGCGCGTCGTGGACCGGCTGAAAGATATCTACTTCGAGTGCTGCGACGTGGTGCTGGAGCAAGCGGACAAAGGCGCGAAGCAAATGGAAGCGGATGAAAGGCTGGGGAAGGAAATGGGAGACAAGGGAGGGCGGTGATGGTAGGGTTGTGGTCGGATGCCCCCATGCCGCCTTCGAACAACGACATCGACCGACACGTACCCATCGACTACGGCGTCATCGCGAAAGGCATCTAGATATGAGTTAGACCATGATCGACTAGTGTAGTGGCTCGTTTGTTTGTCAAAAAAGAAGAACATCGAGTCATCGCACAACTATCGCATTGTTTAATAAACGCACCCCCCGTGATAGACTACTTAGCCGTTCCCCAAACCACCACCCTCCTCCGTCAGCGAGCTCAGGTGTTCCACCGCCGCCCCCCCGGTATCCACCGCGCGCGCTTTGGAAAGCGCCAACTCGAAAGCGGAAAAGCCGCCGAAACCGTCCCCGTCTGGGCTGCAGTTCGGCGACGACGGGTTGATGCTCGCGACGCGCGTGAGCCTTCGCTGGCCCGCCGGTACGTTCCTTGCGAGCGTCGGTGACAGCAGCGCGGCGCTCGCGGCCGCGGTTTCGTCGCTTCGCAGGGCCTTTTGAAGCGAAGAAAGGCCTTCACTTGAAATCGAGGCGCCCAGGCTCTGCTGGGATTTTTCCTCGCCGCTCGCCGATCCAACTCTTCCAACTCTTTCCCCGCTCCGTTCAAACGTTTCGCAAAAGCAAACCACCACCGCGGTGACGTTATCCGCGGTGTCCCGTTTCTTTGCCTCGTCGCACAGTTCCTTCGCGGCTCGCTGCGGGGAGTTGTGTTCCCTTAACTTGCGTCTACAAAAATCCACCGCGTTGCTGGATGAGAAAACGTCCCACAGCCCGTCGCACGCTATTAGCAAAAATTCATCCCCGTTTACCAACGTTCGCCTCGTGATCTCGGGGGTCACCACCAAAGGCCCGCGCTCGGCGTTCTCGCCTACGCCCTTCAGCCCCACGACGTGAAAATTCCCGAACGCCCGACTAACCCCCAGGTGGCCGTTGACGTACCCGTCCTCCACGAACCCACCTGCTTGCTGTATCCGGGCCGTTTCCGACGCCAGCGAAGGTTTCTGGTCAACCGTCAAATCAACCGCCTTGCCCACGTGCGACAGCACCGCCCGGCAATCCCCGGCGTTCGCCACGAGCAGCGCGTCGCCGCACACGCAAACCACAAGCGCGGTGGTCCCGGAGGAAGCCTCCTCCGTGGTCGCACTTTGTTTGAACTCGAAATCGGTCTGTGTATACGCGGTCTTCAGTGAGGCCGCGATGGAATCCACGTCAAGGCCGCCGCCGCCGGTAACGCCGTCGCCGTTCCCGTTTGAACTCTTTTTGGCGAGCGCACGAATCGCGGGGACCAAGCGTTTGCTCACGAAATCAGCAGCCGCCCGGCCTCCGTGGCCGTCGAACACACCGTAAAAAGCACACGAGCCACTAACACACGGTCCGTCAACGAAAACAGCGTCCTCCATGCTACGCCGAGGGCCGATGTCGCCGTGCTCGCCGGCCCGCAGCGCGGGGACGAAACGAGACTGTTTTTTTTTTTCGTGTCGGAAGCGAAGAAAAGTGCGGTCAGTATTTGCGGGTGGGGTTCCCGAAGCGTGTCCGCGTCCCCGCGGGTTTGGCGCGAATTTCGATTGTCAGGGATCCTTGGCTTCGTCGCAACCGCGTGTGTCCGAACGTTTTCCGTGCGAAGCGCGGTGTTTGTTACACGTACCTCATCGTGGATCTGCGTCGCGCCGTTTGCGGTATGCACGGTTCCGTCGTCGACCGGACGCGCGTCCCCGGAGCTCGCCATTTTTCGTCCCCACGCTAAATCAACGTCAGCAAACGTGGAATGCGGACTTCGCCCGTGGCCTCGCGGTCACCGCAGCACCGGTGGCGCGCCGGGCCAGCGGGGACGGTGTGCTCGCACCACGAATGCCTCACGGATGCGGCGTGCGGGACAGGTCCAAATATCAGGCGGCGTCGCGGTGCGCCGCGCCGCCGAAAGAGAGCGCGGGAGTTCACGTCCAATTCAGTATCCGATAACTTATAGGTTCTTTGCGGTTTGATGTGACTGTCAAAAGAACCATTTTTTTCGTTAACGCGAGCGTGCGTAGGGTTGCGGGGCTACACGAGGAAAAGGCGGAAGCGTCGGGTTCGAGCGCGTTTACGTGACTGGAGAGATGTAAGGAAGTGCAGGTTTGTTGCTGAGACGCACATGGACTGATATAAACAATGTCACGAACGGTTTCACGGCGTGGCGCCGTTGGTCGTCATCATCGGACGAAAACACACGCGTCAGCTTTTTTGCGTGCGTCTCCACTTACGCAGACAGGCGCTTGATAACCTCGCAGTACTTCTGCATCGCCTCTTCCTTGGAAACGCCCTTGCACTTCTCCCACGCGTCCCACTTGGCCTTTCCCTTCATGTCGAACATACCGGGCCGGGCTGTGCGGATTTTGGAACGAGACGGACAGGACAGGTCAGCGACCACGATCGGTCGGGTCGGGAGTGAGGAAAACCGATCGGACCGAACAATCGTCGGGGCGTGGCGTACCGGTGTTGACGTCGCCGAGGTTGGACTGCTTGAACCAGCCGTACATCTCGAGCATGTCCTCGTTTGAAGCCTTGGGAAGCTTGTTCGCGACCTCAACGGCGAGGTTGAATTCTTCCTGGAACGCAGACATCGTGCGTGTGACGAGCGCGGTTGTGAAATGGCAGATGCGGTTCGAATGAAAAGAGGTCACAAAAATCGGGACGAAAAATGACGCGAGCGAGGGCGGTGGGGGGGCGAAGGCGAAGCTTTAATATCGATGTTAGGGTATACAAAATCGTGCGTCTGGTATTTACAAAGACAAATGCTGCATCTGGACCAATACGGCATCCCTGAGAATCTGAACAATCGCCGTGTGGCCCTGTTGAGCGGCTATGGCCAGCGGCGTCCATCCGTTATCCGTCGCCTTGTTGACGTCCGCGCCCGCCTCCATCAGCGTCCGCACTACCGCCTCGTGGCCCTGTTGAGCGGCGATGTACAGCATCGTCACGCCGTCATCCCTTGCCTTGTTGACGTCCGCACCCAACTCCATCAGCGCCCGCACTATCACCTCGTGGCCGTTTTGAGCGGCATTAAACAGCGGCGTCACGTCGTCATGCCTTGCCTTGTTGACGTCCGCACCCAACTCCATCAGCGCCCGCACTATCGCCACTTGGCCATTTAGAGCGGCGATAAACAGCGGCGTCACGCCGTCATCCCTTGCCTTGTTAACGTCCGCGCCCAACTCGATCAGCACCCGCACCACCACCTCGTTGCCCTGATGAGAAGCAATAAACAGCGGCGTCATGCCATCATCCGTCGCCTTGTTGACGTCCGCGCCCAACTCCATCAGCGCCCGCACCATCGCCACTCGGCCATTTAGAGCGGCGATGTACAGCTCGTTCTCTTCACATGGGCAACCGTTCTTACGCGCCCACAGTAGCACCTTCAGATGCCCGCCCTCCGCAGCTTCATGGCACGTGAGTATATCCCACGGGCAGCCTTTCGCGCGTGCCCACCGCAGCACCTCGAGGTGCCCGCCCAAAGCCGCCGCCGAGCACGTGTCCCGGTCCCACGGCCAGCCGACCGCGCGCAACGTCTTCAACTCTTCGAGCTGTCCGCTCCTCGCCGCTGCCTGACAAAGGAGTTCTTGACACGACAGGCGACCTTGCCGTTGCATGCGCTGCAGCGCGCTTAAACATCCGAGCTCCACGGCACGCTTTTCATCAAGCTCCTTAAGCCGAAGCCCCGTTTCTGCCACCGCGTCGCGCATCGCGCGGCTCACCGCTGGGAGCCGTGCGAGATCGGCGGGGTCGTCGAAACACTCAGATCTGAGAACGTGAGTGACGACGAGGTGGTTGGGAAGGCGGGGGAAGGCTTCGCCCGCGTTAGCATCGCGGCGGCGCTCGCGCTTTTGCTTTCGCGCGCGAGCTTTCTTACCGGACATGCAGTTGGAAGAGTGGATGGTTTTGTGTCCGCGTCGTGCGCGTCGTTGTGCCTCGAGGCTTCCGAGAATGTGCGTATTCCCAGCTCACAGGGACGGGGTTGGGGACGGGGTTGATAGGTAAATGTCACAGGTAAAGTGTAAATTTAAAAGGGATGTACATTTCGGATCTCAAAGGCGGTAGACTTTCAAGCAGCAATTCTCCTTTCAAATGGTTTGCCTCCCGCACATCACTCGCGTCACGCGGCGGCGGGTCAAACGGGGTCATATGGCTCTTTCAGAGCAAATATTGACTGTAAAAGGCGGTCGGTAGAGTACTACGCGTCGTTCACAACCATAACAGTACCCATGTTACTGTCAAGATTACGGCTCTGACGGCGTCTGAGAGGGCATGAGCAACATCGCGAAAACGGGCCGGCTTTTGCGAGAAGTTTGTCGATCTCACTCCGATGGCTCAGCCGCTCAGTAATCGAGATTTTCGCTAGTAACACGTATCATCTGATGTGCTGTAAAGAGTTATCATACGATATACGAACGACCACCCAGTAAGAATGTGACCTAAAAGTGTCGTCCTGAACTGGACCCGCCGCCCCGCGTGACGCGAGTGATGCTCAAGAGGGCAGCAATTTGAAAGTAGAACTGATTTGAAAGTCTACCGCCTTTGAGATCCGAAATTTACACCTTTTAAATTTACACTTTACCTGTGAAATTTACTTATCAACCCCGTCCCTGTGAGCTGGGAATACAGAATGTGCGTTTTACGATAAAATTCCGAGGCGACTGGAGAAGACTGGAGTCACAAAAAACAAAAGCAAATCACCAATTGCGAAGCACCACGTACATAATAAATACATCGCCGTCCAACGCTGATTGAGACGTAAATGGGCTCGTTAGAATCTTCACGATGTCCTCTACGCGCGTGCCAAAAAATAAAAGGCGGCAGTACGATACGCTGAACAAGTGTTTTTTATATACAACGTGACTAAATAAATCAAAGCGTGTGCTCTGCGTTGTTCGCTTATGCCTTTGACTCCTCTTCCACCGGGCGGTGCTGGGGCGCGCGTTCGTTTCTGCAGTTGTTGCAGAACTTTTGCACGGGCACGGCCAGGCCTTCCTTGATTTCTTCCTCCGAGAACTCCCTGTCGATGTAGTACGACTCTTCCGTCTGCGACGGGTCGCCGGGGAAGAACATGGAGCCCCACATGGGGAAGTGAATCGGGATCACGAGCAGGGTGACGCCGATGATGAGGAAGCCCATGTACATGATGCCGTCGTAGGTTTTGATGTCGGGTGAGGTGAAGAACAGCGCCATGTTGACCGTGGCCCCGGCGTTACCGCCGGCGCCGATGTACCCGGACACCACGCCGAGGGAGCGGCGAGTGAGGAAAGGCACGATGCCGTAGGATGCGCCTTCGGAGGCTTGCACGCAGATGGAGAACAGCACCATGGTCAGGATGGTGATGCCGAGGGAGTCCTTTGAAAGACCCATCATGATGCACAGCACGCCTTCCAGGGTCTGGCACAGCCACAGCGTCCAAAGACGGCCGCGCATGCCGAACTTCACGGAGGCGTAGTCGGAGGCGAGGCCGCCCAAGGACCTGGCGAAGAGGTTCATGAGGCCGTAGCACGACGCCAACACGCCGGCGGTCACCAGGTCGAGCTCGAACTGATCGTACAAGTACGACGCGACGATGTTGTTCATGGTGAGCTCCACGCCGAAGCAGAAGCCGTAGGTGGCGACCATGCACCACATGCGGTAGTTACTGCACCCGAGCATTTGGGTTTGGAACGCGCTTTTCTTTTCCAGTTGCCCGGACGTGTGCAGGAGCTTGTAGTTGCCGTCGGGCAGATCTTGCCCAAGGAACATCACGGCGACGCCGGCGATGGTGTGCATCAGACCAGGGACGATATAGGCCCACCTCCACGCGGTGTAAATTCGTCCTTCCGTACCGGCGACCATGCCTTTGTAGATAACGGGCATGAGGAACTGCGTCACGCCGCCGCCGAGGTTACCCCAGCCCGCCGCAGTGGCGTTGGCGATGCCGACGCACTTGCCGTTGAACATACAGGACATCCAGAACTGGCACGCCACGAAGGTGGACAAGCCGAGGCCGATGCCGAGGCGGCAGATCAGGAACCCCGCGGCGTCGGTGACGTAGGACATGCAGAAGCAGAAGGGGGCGGAGAGCAGGAGGACGATTGATAGGCCGTATCGCGGGCCGACCAAATCGCACACGCTGCCCATGATGACGCGCGCGATGATGGTGCCGGTCACGGCGGCGAGCCCGGCGTCTCCGAGGTTGGGCTTGGTGAGCTCGAGGTCTTCGCGGATAATGGCGACCATGGGCGCCGCGGCGAACGTGCTCACAAAGGACACGAAGAAACCAATCCACGACATGTGGAAGGAAGCGTGGTGGGGGAAGTTGAAGGAGAAGATGTTCAAGGACATGGCTTTGTTTTCGCTGTGAATTGAAAAGGAGGAAAGTGGGGGTGGCGGCGAGGTTAGGGGCGGGGCAGGGGGGCGGGAAACGACCTCTCGCGATGGTTTGGATCGACGAACACCGCGCAATCGCGATCGCGCGCGTCTTGGGAACCGGGGGAACCCGCCGCGTCTCGCGTCCTCGCGTGACCTCTCGGCGTCGGTCCGTGACCGACAGCTTTCGAGGTTGGCGAAAACAGAAGAGGCGTGGCGCGGGAGACGACGCGAAGAGCGCGCGCGGGGAAAGCAACGAGGGGAGACTTACCTGTCCACCGGGATGGTGAACGTGGGTTGCACAATGGCAGCCATTGTGGAGAGTTTCGACAGGTGCGTGCCAGAGGCGGGCGCGTGCCAGAAAGTGATGCCATCGGAGCTTCCGAGCGGGACTTTGGCGTAAATTAGTTGTCTGAAAGGACACGAAAAAGGCGGAAGTTCGTTGAAATTAACCGCCAATTTTAACCGCCCACAAAGGAAAAGTGGAAAAGTGTCAGTCTCGTATAGTCAAACAGTCTTGGGATTTGGGAAATGCAGTTGGGGAAAAAACGCCGACCCTGCCTCCACTTTTCATCAGAATTAGACGACAATGCCGACGTGGCGGGCTTTTGGCACGCTTTTCCAACCGAAAGGGCTCGGCCAACCGACGTCGTCAAATCGCGGCGCTTTTGCGGTTTCCGAAACGCCTTCGTATGCGCAATCAGTCAGGCGGTTCCGCTTTCTTTTTTCCTCTTTGCCGAAAAGGCAGCGCATCCGCATTCACTCTCGCACGCACCTCCGCCCCCGTCTACACGACACCATGAAGTCTACGCTCACCACTCTCGCCATGTTCGCGCTCGCCTTCGGCGGCGCGGATGCCGGTTTCACCAAGTACTCCGAAATGAACCCCACCGGTGTGGTCACCGTGGACCAGGTCTCCGGCGCTTGCCCGGTACGTCGGTTCCCCAATCGCAGATCCAGCCAGACGCGTCAAAGTCGGTCGCGCCTTTCGCGCCCGTCGCGTCCATCCCCCTGACCCGACCTGACCGTACGTTGCTCGTTCCCCCGTCACCCCACCACAGGCCAAGTACACCAGCGGCGCGAGCAACATCGCCATCTCCTACACCGGTTTCCCCGTCGGCGAAACCGTGGACATCAAGCTTTGCTTCACCAAGGCTAAGATCTCCGAGCGGCCTTGGAGGAAGTTCGTGGACATCGTCGCGAAGAACAAGCAGTGCTGGCAAACCGCGGAGCTCGCGAAGTTCTTCAAAGCGGGCGCCTATGTGACCGACGAGAACGGCGACGGGACCTACACCGCCGAGCTCCCCGTCAACACTGCGCCTTCCGAATACACCATTCAAGTGCTTTCCAAGGACGCCGGCGGCGGGTACTCGCAGTTCCAGGACAGCAAGAACAACAACAACTCGTGCTCCATCAAAACCGAAATCTACAACAACCTGCCCACCAACCTCGTCGGAGTGCAGGCGTTCTTCACCGTGTTCTCCATCGTCGTGCTCGTCGCGGCGTACACCTACGACAAGGCCAAAAACGCGTAAGGAATTATTCGACCGAGGGACACGCGGCTGCGACGCGCGCGTGGACTCGTTCTTTTTTCCGCGGGAAAGCGGCCTAGCTACATAGAGGATAATTAAATAACGAAAACAGCAGTAAGTGCGACACACACACGTTTTCGTTTCTTTTTTTTCGCACACAGAACCGTGACCGCGTCCCACCGCGCGCCTCCGGTGATCTCGTCGCGGAGGACAGCGGAGGAAAAAGGGTTTTTAGTCGCCTGAGTTTGTAAACCGCTAGGATGTTAAAAAAAAAGTGAAGCGTCGGGCAACGACGGGAACGCATGAGTCGTCGATGGATGATGTCGTGTGCGCAAATACGGCACACCCGTTCCTCCCCTGTTCGTGTGACTACCCAATCTTGCGTTTAAAATGTATAAAAAGAGAACTCACCCACTAACTGTGTCGCGCTCTTTGCGTTACTTCGGCCGCTGCCGTCCGTCGGAACAACTCCGCCCGAGGGGCCTGTTTAGAACCGCATGTACGTCTCCTTTCCAAAGCCCAGGGACTCCAGCGCGGGGGTCACCGCTTTGTCCATCATGGCGGGGGGCCCACACATCAGGATTTGCGTTTCGCCGTTCTTTCCGACTGCGGGGAGACACTTGCTGAGCATCTCGGCGGTGACGAACCCACTCTGGCCGTCCCACTTCGCAGCGCCGGCAGCGTCGTCCACGGTGTAGTGCACGGTGAGGTTCTTGTGTGCCGCCGCGAGCTCGTCCAGCTCGGCCTTGAGCAAAATGTCGGTGGGCGTTTTGTTCGCAAACAAAAGGTCCACGCGCGTGGTGTCCCCGACGTCCTTGAACACCTGCCGAATGACTTGCAGCATGGGCGTGATCCCGGTGCCGCCGCACACCATGCCCAGGTGTTTGATTCCCGCTCGCACGGTGGTCGACCCCGCAACCGGGTCGAACACGGTGAACTCGCCTCGGTCGGTGTAGGTCAAGTTCCCGGTGGCGCTGCTGAACGTCACGGCGTCGCCGGGGAGTAAGCAATCAAGGTGCGTGCTCATCGCGCCGCCGTCGTACACCTTGACCATGAACTCCACGAAACCAAGGTCGTCGTCCGAGGAGATGGGCGTGTATGGCCGCGAAACCGTGGCGCCGGTTTTGTCCGTGAACGACAACAACACGTGCTGCCCCACGGGCAGCCCGAGCACGTGCTCCGCCGACTGCAGGGCGAAGCGGAAAACGCGCGTGTCGGGCGACACGTCCGCCTTGGACGCCAACTTCAACTCCACAAACTCCCCGGCGGCGGGAAGCGCCAATTGGGTACCGACAGGGTACGCCTTCACGGGTCGCGCGCTTACCGGTGCGTTCGCGGCTCCGTCCTTCAGAGGCTCGAACTTCGCGGCCGGCGCGCTGCACGACGGGCACACGTAGTCCCCGGGCAACTCCGCGAAAGGCTTGTCCTCCTGGTAGATGTACCCGCACCCGGTGCAGATGTGCGTCGCGGCGCCCATGGCTTTGGGAATGCCTTTGGTATACTTGGCTGATTTGTTGATTTTCCACCGGCTCGCGTTCTGCGGGTTCAGTGAAGGCGTCGCTTTGCGCGTCGCGCCGAAGCTCTCGATGCAGATCTTCTCCAGAAGAGGCAACATCTCGGACACCGGGATCTTGGGGTACTCCGGGCTCTCCTTTAAATGCCCACCAGGGCCCACGGTGCCGCCGACGAAGATGTTCACGCCGTCCACCATTCCCTTCGCCCCTGAAGGGTCCTTCACCTGCGCGCCCATCACGCCGATGTCCGCCACCTGCACGGGCGCGCACGAGTTCGGGCACCCCGTCCAGATCATCCGCAGGTCGCCTTTGGGGAAATCAAGCACGCTTTCCAGGTGCTCCGCGGTGGCGTACGCTTGCTTTTTGGTTTCGATCTGCGCGAACCCGCAGAACTGCTTCCCAGGGCACGCCACCATCCCCGCCAGCACCGCGCCCGGGGTGACGGTCAGGCGCTGCAGCAGCGGCTCTGCGAGAAGGGCGGAGAGCTTCGCGTCCGGGACGTCGGGGAAGATGAAGTTCTGCTCCACGGTGAGACGAAGCTCGCCGGAGCCGTACATATCCGCCAAGTCCGCCATGTCCTTCATGTCCTCCGCTTGCAGCCGTCCGCCGGGCACGCACACCCCGACCCAGTTCAAACCTTCCTGTTTTTGCTTGTGCACGCCGAGGTATGAGCGTCGGGCGATTGAGGTGTCGATTTTGTCCGTCTCCGCTTCCAGCGCGAGCTCACCGCTGGGCATGCGACACGCGACTTCCGCCCTGAACTTGTCAAGCCCCATCTCGTCGATGAGCCACATCATCCTTGTTTTCTGCCTGTTACCTCGGTGGCCGTAATCCCGGAAAGTCGTGATCACCGCGTGGGTCAGGGCGACGACTTCTGTTTCGGGGACCCACGCGCCGAGGGGCACCGCTTCCGCCGCGCGGATTGACGAGATGAACCCGCCCACCAGGATGTTGAACCCGGGCTTCCCGTCAAGGTCCGCGGGAATAAACGCCAGGTCGTTGATATCGGGGTGCTCGAAAAAGTCAGGCCCGCCCACAACGCACACGTTCCACTTCCGACCGAGGTTGCTGATCTCCGGGTTACCGCGGCCGCCGCCCGTGACGTAGTCCTGGATGTCCCGCGTGAACGGGCGCGTATCGACGACTTCGTGCGGGTCAAACCCGGCGAGCGGGTTCCCGGTCGCGTTCCGGACGTTGTCCAACCCGGACTGTAACGTGGACATGTTCAGCTTCATGCACCCTTCAACGATATCAGGCGCGTCTTTCAGCTCGATGCCCCTCAGCTGCATGTTTTGCCGCGTGGTGATGTCGGCGCACCCGTCTTCGCCCAAGTCAGCGACGATCCCGCTGAGGTGCCTCATTTGCGCGGACGACACCACGCCGTTGGGAAGCTTCAAACGCATCATGTACCGGCCGTAGTGGCCTTTTCTCCTGTGGAACAACCCCGCGTACTTCGGGCGGTGGTCCACGTCGTCCGGGTCTGGGTGCGCTTTGTCCCACGCCTCGAAATCCCCGCCGTTCGCGGTGATCTCCTTCGCCATCTGCTCGATCCCGCCGAGGTGCACCGTGTGTTTCAGCGCGTCTTTCGCCAGCTTCAAACGCTCGAACGGGTTCGTGGGCTTGTGGAACTGCTCTTTGACCTGGTAATACCCGTCCGCGTCGCGAAACACGTGCGCGTCGTCTTTCTGCACGTCAGTCAAGCCGTACTTCGCCATCGTTTCTTTGTTGAACGCGGCGAGACCGTTCGCGTCCTTGGGGCCGGGAAACACGCGGCCGGTGGCGACGCCGAACTCGGAAGCCACGGAGGGCCCGGAAGCCACGGCGTTGGTCTTGACCTTGCGCGCCTGTTCGGGTGGGGGGTGGGGGAAATTGAATTGGGGATGTCAGGGAAGGAAGGAACAAGAACAGGTCCACACCGTGGCGGACAAACAATCGAGATGTGAAGTGAAAAAGAATAAACTAGCCAGCTCTTCTTGGTCGGGGCACGCACCATCACGCCGGCGAGGACACCGGCGACGGCGAGGCCAGCGCCGGTGGTGAGGGGGGAGATGGAGCCCGCGGTGTTGGACGGGACAGGCTGCTTGACCGCGACCTGCGGACGTGTTTGGGGGTAACGTGGTGGGTTGGTGGGGGGTGTCAGTCTGGTGGTTCTCAGGTGAATCTCGCCGTCTCGCGCGATGTCGTCTCTGCGAAAACGCGGGGGTCGCACCTGCGCGGTGAGGTTCGCGGGCTTCCCCGGAGGGAGCAGGCTCTTCAGAGGAAGGGACTGCATGGTCGAACACACTACGGGAAACCGTGAGTTCTCGAGTCCGTGCTTGGTGTCGTGCACGAGGTCAGTGCCCACGAGACGGCCGCGGAGGCCGCGTTGAGGCTTCGCGAGAAAACGCAAGAGCGACTCCAAAAAAGCCAAAGTAAACCAGGAAAAACTGACAATCCTGCCTCCTTGACCGACAAGTCGGCAAACGAACGACGGCGCGTCCGCTTGATCGGGTTTTTTGACCCGAAAATGCGGTTGAAACCGGGACGAAAAAGCGCGCCAAACTCGAAACGGCATTGTCGTCACAGACGACAAACTTCGAAAGGTCGTTATTTGCAACTGTCGCAACCGACTTCGCAACTGTCGTCACCAAATTTGCGCTCGAAAGGACCCGAAAAGGAATCGGTCAAGAATTCCGTGAGAAGACCCATGATTGACCAGTAATCGCGGTTTTGACGCCAGTGTTCACCCCCCGTCCTTTCAACCAGGCCGCCGTCGCCGCCGATGAACGTCGGCACGTTCGAGGACGGCTGTCGTCCCGTGTTTCGTGTCGCCTCGCGTGCGTTCGTGTTCGTGTTCGTGCGTGTCCCGTGCAATTCCCACCCGCGTCCCCGCCGGCCGAGCGAGGGGTTTCCCGCGTATCTTCCCCTTTCCCTTTGCCTGCCATGCCCCGCGTCGCGGACATCTCCCTAGGGTCCTCGGACGCGTCCTCGGGACGTGCCAAAAGCATCCCCACGCTGTTTGGCCAAGGCGTGTTCGCGGTCGCCGCGGTCAAGAAAGCCATCGAGCTGCTAAGAGGGGACCAATCCTCGGAGGCGCGGCGCCATGTTAAGACGCAGTTCGGGGTGGACGAGATTCACTTTTTAAAAGCCCTGCTCGATGCGGACGGCGACCGACGGCCTCTTATCGAGCACCAGGCGAACGAGGTCGACCCGCGAGACGCGAAAACTCCCGATGCGTGGGTCCCGAGGCACAAAGATTTGATTCGTCTCACCGGGATTCACCCGTTCAACGTGGAGCCGCACTTGACGGATTTGATGAACTGCGGGTTAATCACCCCCGCGCCACTGCACCTGGTGCGCAACCACGGCGCGGTGCCGAGGCTTGACTGGGACACGCACCGCGTTACGGTGGGTGGGCTGGTGGGGAAGGAAAAGAGCTACACCATGGACCAGCTCGCGTCCATGAAAAGCGTCACGTTTCCGATGTTGCTGGTGTGCGCCGGTAACCGTCGTAAGGAGCAGAACATGCGCCGGCAAACCATCGGGTTCAACTGGGGTCCTGCGGGTCTTTCGAACTCGATTTGGACCGGGGTTCCCCTTCACGTGCTTCTTAAGAACGCGGGCGTGACCGAAGTCACGGCGGAGCGGCAGTACGTGTGCTTCGTCGGCCCCGACGGCGAACTCCCGAAAGGCAAAGACGGGTCGTACGGCACGAGCGTACCTCTTGCGAAAGCGCTCGACCCCGCGCAGGACATCATGATCGCCTACGCGCAGAACGGCGAGAAGCTCCGCCCGGATCACGGGTTCCCGGTACGGGTTATCATTCCCGGGTTCATCGGCGGGCGCATGATCAAGTTTCTTTGCGGCATCACGGTCACGTCCGCGCCGAGCGATAACTTTTACCACTTCAGGGACAACAGGATTCTTCCCCCGCACGTCACCAGCGAGCTCGCGGAACAGGAAGGGTGGTGGGAGAAACCGGAGTACATCTTCAACGAGCTGAACATCAACAGCGCGATTTCGTCGCCCGCGCACGACGAGAAAATCCCGATGTTCCCGGGGAGCGAGTACACCGTGAAGGGGTACGCGTACACGGGCGGTGGCCGGAGCATTACCCGGGTGGAAGTTTCCGTGGACGGCGGGCACAACTGGCGACTGGCGACGCACAAACAACCCCCGCTTTCCATGTATGGCAAGCAGTGGTCATGGGCGCACTGGCAATACACCATCGATTGCGACGCCCTGGCGCAGTGCGACGAACTCATGTGCCGCGCCTGGGACGAAGGCAACAACACGCAGCCCCGGGATTTAACTTGGAACCTGATGGGCATGGGTAACAACCCGTGGTTCCGTGTGAAAACAAAAAGCTCACCAATCGGCAGCTCAGGCGAGCGCTGGCTCACCTGCGAGCACCCCACGGAACCCGCGTCGAAGCCAGGCGGGTGGATGGGGAGCGCCAGCGGCGGGTGGAACCTGAAAGTGGACACCATGACCACGCTGCGCGCGGGCGAGGAAGCGCAAATCCCCGAGAACCAGGCAGAGCAAACCACGCTCTGGCTGAACGACGGCGTGGAGGTGGTGGAGGACAAGGCGCCCGCGGTGAGCGTTGGGTACACCCCACCGCCTCCTGGCGCGAAGTTGATTTCCCTAGCGGAAGTCGAGAAGCACGACGACGAAAACGACTGCTGGCTCGTGGTGAAGGGCAAGGTGTACGACGTGAACGCGTACCTGAAAGACGGGTCGCACCCTGGTGGCAACGCGTCAATCACCATGAACGCCGGGGTGGATTCCACGGAGGACTTCGAAGCCGTGCACAGCGCAAAGGCGTGGAAACAGCTGGAAACGTACGTCATCGGGTACCTGGATCCTAAAGATGACCCGAACGCCGCGGCGAGCGCCGAGAGCACCGCGCACGTCACGCTGAGCTCCGCGGTTGCAACAAAAACCAAGCAACCTCGAGCCACCGGTCCGGTAAACTTGTTGCAGTACGCCTTGGCGAACCCCGATCTGTACGGCAACACACTTGTCGGGGAGGCGGCGGAAGCGGCTGCTTTTGACCGGATGTGGGCGGGCGCGCGGCGCGTCGCTCCGAAGGACGCGCCAATCACGCTGAACCCGAAAAAGTGGGTCGCCCTGGAAGTCGACGCGAAGGTCCCGCTGTCGCACGACACAATTCTGCTTCGCCTGAAACTAGACAGCCCCGAGCACCAGTGCGGCTTGCCCGTGGGGTACCACGTGTACTTGCGCGGGGAGAAGAACGGCGAGCCAGGCGCGAAAACGGTGATGCGCGCGTACACGCCGTCGTCGCTGAACGGCACGTTGGGTTTCGTGGAGTTCGTGATCAAGGTTTACTTCCCGAACGACAGCGCCGCGTATCCGGAGGGCGGCGCGCTGACTCGTTACCTCAACGAGGTCACCGTTGGCGAGTTCGTGGATGCGAAAGGCCCTGCCGGGGAGATCAAATACGACGGCAAGGGGGTGGTTTGGGTGCACGGGTTGAAGAAGCAAGTCAAGCAAATCACCATGCTCGCGGGCGGCACCGGCGTGGCGCCGATGTTACAGATGATCGTCGCGATTCTCGCCGACCCGGACGACACCACTGTGATCAAGTTCCTGTTCGCGAACAAATCGGTAAAGGACATCCTCCTGAAGTACACCCTAGACCGGCTACAGACAGAACACCCTGGGCGGTTCTCAGTGGCATACACGGTTTCCAAGAGCGACGATGTTTGGAAAGGACTCACCGGACGGGTGGACAAAAAAATGATTCAAAACAATTGCTTCGCCGCCGGCCAGGGCGACGAAACCCTGGCGCTTCTGTGCGGACCGCCGTTGTTCGAAACCGAAACCTGCGTCCCCGCGCTTCTTGAGCTCGGGTACGCCAAGGAAAACATCGTTCGGTACTGAATCGAGTGGTCGTACCAACACATCATTCATTCATATTCATTATTTTTAGGTTGTAAATAGCACGACACATAAGCAATAAGTTTTTAGAAGTATAACCAGGCGCGCCGCCAAGGGCCTTAATATCCGCTATTATAGCCGTTGGCGCCGCCGACACCGTTTATAGACTAGTCTATTCTCTGCCGTACGCCCAGAAGTGAATTCCCGCCACGAACACGGCGGCAGCGAAAATGTTGCCCAGCGTGACTGGGATGATGTTGTTCATCATCATGTCTTTTATCGTCACCGTGGCGCCGCACAGCATGCCGTGCGGAATCAGGAACATGTTCGCGATCGAGTGTTCGAATCCTAACGCCACGAACGCGGTGATTGGCCAGAAGATTGCGAGGACTTTACCCGCGACGCTCGTCGTGGACATGGCGCCCCACACCCCTAGGCACACGAGCCAGTTGCAAAGCACGCCTTTGAAGAACGCGACCCCGAAGGGAAGCGAGGCTTTCATCGTGGCGATTCCCACGACCGCGGCTTTCGCGGCGGGCGCGGCCGCGGTGTTCGCGCCGAAGGCGAGGTACGCCAACACCACGGCGCCTACAAAGTTACCGGCGTAGGACAGCGCCCAGTTTCGCACCAGCGCTTCTGTCTTGACTCGTTTGGTCAATAAACCGGAAAGCATCACCATCACGTTCCCTGTGAAAAGCTCCGCGCCGGTCAAAACGACAAGGGTCAACCCCGCGGGTAACCCAACCGCGCCTTTCAGGAAGTTGCACAGCCCGGGGTTCGCGCTCGCGAGCGCCGGCGACGCTCCGCCGACGCAGCTCATGAGCAAAGCACCGATGCCGATGAGGGCGCCCGCGGAGAACCCTAACACCAGCGTGGTTGACGGGTCTTGCGCGGCTTTTTTCTCCGCGGTGGCACACACGGTGTTGAACACCGCGGGAGGGGGAAGGGCGTCGCCCGTGGGGGCGGCGTTCGCCACGACTCGCACGCCTCTTCTCGTGGATGATGTGATGGTGTGTTGTACCTTGGGCCGTGCGAAGGCGCCAACGAAGGCGGACTTGTGCGACGCCGTCGCGCGCCGGACGGACGCGCGGACGCGCGCGGTGTGCGCCACGGGGGCGAGCGCGACAGCGGAAAGAGTAGCCATGATATCTAGCGTACCAAGCGCAAGTTGGTCTGCGTCGGGGAGGGAGAGCGCGGTTGAAGGCGAGCTCGGACCGACGAGAAAACGTCGGACGACGGACGTACGTTTGAAACGTTTCGCTCAGCTGTCGGGAGCAGGCTTAAAAAGTCGTTCATCCATCGGGAAAAGGTCGAGCAACCCTTGGTTGATCGGATCGAGAACGACACATTTCAAAGGAACGCAAAGGGCGAACGAAACGCCAGCCCGCGGAACGACAAAAGTTTTGCCTTGCCCTTTCGCTGTTTCGCAGTTTCAAAACGTTTCGTAAATCGCAAATACTTTTCAACACAACGTCCTCTACTAATAATACGCCCGTCCCTCTCTCTCTCCTACCCCCCTATTTTGATCATGCTCCTGTTTTTTAAGTTCTTCAGGTCGTGCATCCCCGCGTGCGCCGCGGCTTTGCGCTTCACCGCGGCGCTCACGGTTTCCATCAGCGCCTCGTCGTCCGCGCCTGCCCGCATCGCGTCCCGCAGAGACGTTTCGGCTTGGCCAAACAAACACACCTTCAGGTTCCCGTCCGCCATGACCCTGAGGCGGTTACAGGATCCGCAGAAGTTGTGCGTCATGGAGGTGACGAAGGAGACGCTGCCGGTGTGGTTGTCTATTTTAAAGTTCTTTCCAACCTCCGATTTGTCCTCACCCGGAAGAAGCGCCCGGCGTATACTGGGGTGTTTCTCCTCAATCAACGCAAACGCCTCCGCGTAGGACACGACTTTTTTGGTTTCCCATTTGTTCCCGTCGAAGGGCATGTACTCGATGAACCGGACGTTGATCGGGTCGTGTCGCGTCATCTCCACGAAGTCCAGAATCTCATCGTCGTTAACCCCGCGCATCAACACCACGTTTACTTTCACCGGGTCGAACCCCAGCGCGCACGCGGCTTTTATGCTCCGCAAAACCCGGTCGTGTCCCTTTCGCCGGGTAAGGAACTCAAACTTCGCAGGCACCAACGTATCAAGGGAGATGTTAACGTGCGTCAGCCCGTTGTTTCGCAACTCCTCTAATTTTTTATGAAGGGTTATCCCGTTCGTCGTGATGGCTATCGTTTGTAAGCCGTCTAACGCGCGCAGCCTCTTCACGATGTCGCCCAAATCGCGCCGCACCGTGGGTTCGCCGCCCGTAAGTCGGATCTTCGTAACCCCCGCCGCGACGAACAGTTTCGCGACCCGTATGACCTCGTCCGTGGTCATTAGCTTGTCGTTGGCGGTCAAATCGATACCCTCCTCGGGCATGCAGTACAAACACCGCAGGTTACACTTCTCGGTGAGGGATATTCGCAGGTAGGAATGGTGTCGGCCGTGCGTGTCCGTGAGAAGCGCTTTTGGTAAGCCCGGGGTTGATTCCGACACACGCAGCGCGGCGATCTGCTCCACCGCCCCGACCGTCACCGCGGTCCGGGGTATGGTAACCGTCAGGGACGCGCGCGGTGACTCTTTGGCGAACACACGGGGCGACGCCTTGCCCACCTCCGTCGATGCCGCCGACGCATCCGAGAAATCGGTCGCCCCCAATCGTGGGCCACTGGGAAAGACCGCCGCGCGCCATCGAGCGCAAGCCGTTCGGGATGCACCGCGATTCGCAGCGCGATGGCGTCCACACGCTAGGAATACGCCGTGGGCGAACATCGCCTCGACCGGGCCTTCGGCGCCGAAGGATGTGATGGCCTTTCGCGTCGCGTTCGCTTTTAAGCGAAACTTTGATCGGTGACGCTGACCGATAGGATTTGGTTTCAACCGAAGATAAGTGCGCGAAATACCGATCAAATACGATGTACTTTACTCGATCAAAAACCTTTTCACGCCTTTTTCTTCGCCGCCCTGTCCGCGTCTCCCGCCCGAATCTTCGCCTCCGCTTCCTGCGCGCGCGAGAACTCCACCGTTGCTTTGTCCATCGCGAACGTGGCCGCGTTCTTGAACGGACGAGACTCGTGGAAGACCAAGCCGACGCACCCGAACACGACGCCTGTAAAGAAAGAGAGAGAATGGACGGGGGGGCGGGTCAGAAAAGTGTAGGAAGGAAGGCGTCGGAAACTTTCTTTGGAGTTTGGGATGGATGGGGAACGGAGTGCGTCGCGATGGCTTGCACCAAGTAGGGAGAAGGGACACGGGGCCGACGGGTGTGACGTACTTGAGTACAGGAATAAGTTCACGGTGTATCCGTACTTCGGGGCGTATCCCGCGAAGCACACACACCCGAACGCGATCATGGAAAGCACCAACCCGACGTATTGCTTGAAGTAATAGTCCGCGTTCATAACGTTTCCCTGCGCGTCCATCGGGCCAGCCGGCTCGGCGGTCTTTTTCTTAGCATCCGGGGTTTTGACATCCTTGGTTTCGGTCTTACCTTTCCCGCGGGACCTGAGTTCAGGTTTGGAAGCCGCCATCGTGAACGCGCGTGTGCGGTGTGACGAGCCAATTCGCGTCGGTGGGGTTCCTCAAGCGCCGACCGAGATTTTGGAGGAACGATTTTTCTTTTTGAGGGGCACGGCAGACGGTTGGTAAAACCAGGAAAAAACAAGACAAGTTGCTCTCCTTCTGCTCTTCCAATTCTCCTTTTGCCGAGTTTCTCCTTTTGCCGAGGTGCCCACGAAAATATCAAGCGAGAGAGAGGAGGCGCATGAAGGCGGCGATCCAAGCGACCAGGATCAAAGGAGCGGTGAGGTGCATCCAATGCGCCGATCCCGGCAGAGATGAGAAATTCGGAAACGTTGGGTTTGGGGAGGGGACATGTTTTCAAGACTGCTGTCATACGAAATAATCACGGCACGGCACGGGAGGCAACCGAACCGTGCTTTGCCGCGTCAGACTGAGCGTTTCCGAAGGCCAAAAAGATAAACGTCACCCGCGTTCTCCGCGACGTCACGCGGCCATTACGACGCGCACGCGTGCTTCCCACCCGTATCGCTCACAGCAATCTCACGCACACGTACCATGGCCGCGGTTATCGCAACCTCACGCCGCCCCGCGTTCAACCCGTACCAGTTCGACCGCGTCTCCACCGCGCCACGCCCTGTAAGTTCCAACGATTGTGCTGCGTGCCCTTCGCATTCCGCAAGCAGATCGACGCGCGGTTGCCGCTCGTGTTGTAACGACACGCGCGCGCGCGTGTCCCGACACGACCCGCAGATCCCTTGTTCTCCGGGTTTTCGAACGACGTACGAACTCGCAGGCCCCGCAACCCCGACGAACAAAACCAGGGTTGCCGAGCACACTGGTTAACTGGACCCCGGATGGCAAAGGGATCGTGGTGAAGGACCGCGAGGTGTTCGAGCGCAAGCGTTTGTTCGGCCTTCTCGCGGCAAATGCACGTTCGGGTCGTTCGTCCGGGAACTAAACTCGGTTTACGATTCAGGGTCGTGCAGTCTCTCGAAAACGGCGACGCCTGCGACGTGTTCGCGGTGCACGGCTTCGAGCGCCGCGCATGCGACGACTCAAAAAGTGCGATTCATGAAAGTGTATAAAAGATGCTCCAGCTGTTGATTCTGTTGGCGAAAATAAATTGGATGACCCATCCATATCCATTCTTTCGCACCCTGGCGCCTGGTCTGGTTAGTCGAAACACGGCGGTGGTTAAACGCTTTCACGGTGGTCCGCGCGGTCCGGACAAGAGTGTTAGATACACAACGAAATCGCAGGCACACATCCGCGAAGACCATGCGGTGGTGGTGTACGCGTGTAACTTCGGGACGCACCGGTCGTTGGGGTGAACAAAGCATCTCCATTTAGGAGACGTTTCGTGAGCCATAGAAAAAGTACCTGAAAGCAATCTGATGTCGTTCGGGTTTCGACTTTTGCGGAAAAAGGGGTAAAATGTCGTTCGAAACAGTTGAAATGTCGTTCTTGGAAGTTGAAATGTCGTTCGTGACGTTCCAGAAAATCCCGCGGACCAATCAGAATCCAGAAGAGTGGATTGACGTGGAAGCTTTTGCGCCTTGAGACAGCTTCATGGCACTTTTTCATGTTCGTCATGTGGCACAGCTAATGCGCGCGTGCCCCTGCCTGCGCCGAGTTTTCCGGACCGGCGTTGCTCACACAACAGTCGTGGATCCACGTTGCTTCGCTTGGACTGCGTTCCTTGTGACGACGCGTTCCTTGTGACGACGGCGAGACGTCACGGCAACGAGTTCGCGGTGTGACACACATTCCTGGGACACACATTCGAGTCGTCCAAGGTACGCGCGCTTGAGTTCCGCCGCAGCGCACGCGGGGACGGAAGCCCTCTCACGCGTAACCATGGGTCTTCTCAAGCACACTGTTACGATCGTCGGCACCGTGATCACCGTCGGCGGTGGCGCGTTCATGTTCACCGCCCCCTCCTCGCAGGCCGGAAACGTGTCGTACAGCCCGCCGCCGAACCCACCGCCGCCCTCACCTACTCCGCCACCTCCCGCGCCTCCGGACATCACCGTCGACGCGTTTAACCTGAGCGCGTCGCTCACCGTGGAGCCCGGCACGTGCGTGTTGATTCCCGAGAACGACACGGTTGTTGTGGACGGGCTAGGCGACGGGATCCCGGTCAGCGCGTACCTTACACCTCACCCGTACGGCGCCACGGCGATGGCGGTTTATCAGATGATTGTAAACGGCCTGAACGTCATCTCGCGCGGCGCTCGAAAACGGCGATACGCTGCGAGTGTATTTGTGCGCGCCGGTCGAGTTTGGGTTCAACGAGACCTTCCGCTTGACCTACGGTGAGCACGTGGACACTATACGCGTGTCCACCCTGTTCGCGCCCCCGCCCAACCCGCCGGCGTCGCCGAGCCCACCTCCGCCGCCTACGCCGCCGCCGCCGCCGAGCCCGCCTCCTGCACCCCCGCTGCCGAGCCCGCCGCCGCCGCCTCCCAGCCCGCCGCCGCCCGACATCACCGCGGAGGCTTTCGAGCTCAACACTACAATCACAGTCGAGCCGGGCGCGTGCTCGACGATTCCCTCTAATGAATCGGTCGTGGAGTCCGGTTTGGGTTCGAACGTCACGGTCAACGCAACGCTTTCCGTCATGGTCAACGCGACGCTGTCCCCCAACGACGTTTTCCAGAGCACGCAGCTGTTGGTGAATGGGGCGAACGCCTCCTCCCCAACGCTCGTCGGAAACGGCGACGGGCTCAGGGTGCGCGTGTGCGCCCCACTCTCTTACGGCCTCAGCGAAACCATCAGTCTGCAGTACGGTGAGCAGAACGACACCGCCACGGTGGTCACGCTTCATGCCCCGCCGCCGAATCCACCCCCACCAGCGCCGAGCCCTCCGCCGCCGAGACCGCCGACGCCGAGCCCTCCGCCGAGCCCGCCGCCGAGCCCGCCGCCGCCCAGCCCGCCGAGCCCACCGCCACCTAGCCCCCCGCCCAGCCCACCGCCACCTAGCCCTCCGCCCAGCCCTCCGCCGCCCAGCCCTCCGCCGGACGTCACCGCGCTCGCGTTCGAGCTCGACGCGTCGATTGTTGTGGCGCCGGGCGCGTGCGCGTTGGTCCCCTTGGAGCAGCCGGTTTTCGTATCCGGGCTGGGCGCGGGCATCACGGTCGGCGCGACTCTGAGCACACAAACGTCGGACTTCGCGCAACTCATGCGGGATGGCGGGAACGTGACCTCTCCGGCGTTGGTCCAGAACGGCGATGAGCTGCGAGTGCGCGTGTGCACTCCGCTCATCGATGGGTTTAGCGATGCGTTCACCCTCTCATACGGAGAGCAAAGCCGGACCGTCGTCGTGACCACTCAGCACTCGCCGCCATCGCCGCCGCCGAGTCCGCCACCGCCCACTTTCGAGGCGACAGTGGAGGACGCGGCTGAAGCAGTACTCGTCGTTGCGAAAGCTGTTGAGGAGTTGGCCGCAGTCGTCAGCGTCGACTCGCAAAGTAAGGTTGCCGCCGCGTACGAAGAGGTTGCGGTTGCCGCCGCGGATCTCGCGGACCTCACCACGACCACTGTCGCAGAGCAAGCGAACCGCACCGCAACCGCGGTCGCGTTAATCGCGACCAACGTCGCCATCGCTATCGATGTCGCCGCGCAAGGTGCTATTGACGTAGCAAACATCGCCACCACCGGCGTCACCACTGCGATGGTTGCCGCCTCGCTCGCCACGAACATCGCTCTAAACGCCGCGCTCGCCGCTGACGCGGGTGCGTACGCGACTTCCCAGATCATATCGGACGCTCGCCTGGTCGCCAAAGCTCTCGCCGCGGCCACCTCGGCCGCGGCTGATACTACCGCCTCCAACACGTGCGCTGGCTTAACCCTCACGCCGTCCACCGATGAGGCCATCGCTATAGCCTTAGTCGAGGGCGCAATATCCGCCGCCAACATCGCCGTACTCTTGGAGGCCGCGCACAACGCCACCGGCGTCGTCGATGCCGCGTACGCCGCGTCCTTGGCGGCCGCCGGCGCCTGGAGGCAGGAAGTTGTGGATCAGGGCAACGACGCGCGGCAGGGTGCGATCGACGTGTACAACATCGCCACCACCGGCATCTCCACCGCCATGGTCGCCGCATGGGCTGCCGAAAACGTCATCAAAGTCGCAGAAAAGGCCGCACTCGCGGCGACAGCCTTGGCGCTCGTCGGCCCCACAATCACAATCGAAGCAGTCCAGTGGGGCGCCTACGCGGCTGCCAAAGTTATCCAGCGAGGCCAAGCGAACCTCTGCGTCAACGCCGGGTCAGCCGTCGAAGCCGCGAACGCTACGGCCACCGACGCTGCCACCTACGCCGCGGAGGCGGCGGCGCGGCTCGCGGCGTTTGGAACGCCGCCGCCGCCTCCGTGAGTCGCCCGAGAAACCTTTGTCATCGCGGTCGGCAAGAAGCATGGTGCGGACACAACGTGACGTGCTAATCTGGATGAGAACAACGACGCTGGTGGTACGAACGCACACAAAAGCCACGGGTGCGATTCGGGCGACGATAACGACCGCCGCCGATTTCGACGACGCCGATTGTGTAATTGGCGTCGGCGGGTGCGTTTTGGGCTTCCGATTGGAAGGCGAAAACGCTCGTAACGCTCGCGCTCGCCCGCCGATCCCACCCCCGACCGCGAATTCGATTTCGCGAGGGGGACGACTTTGAAGAAAACTCGAATAGAATCCTCGGATCGCGAGGCCGGACCCGCGTGGACAACAAACTTTTGTCACGCGGGCGCGGAGGTATATTACCCTTCAAAAGGGAGGAGAATCGCAGAAAACGCACGAGATGCAAATATCGTCTCCTCTGCCGCGGTGTAAAATATCCTGTATTAATATTATAGAGCACATATTATCACCCGTCCACTCACGAACCATGACTCGTCTGGACGCGGATCCGCGTCGTACACAACATCACACGTTTTTTTTCCCGAAGACAGCTTCTTTTGACCTCGTTCATCGTGTTCGAACTTGTAGTGGCCATCATGGATTTTGAAACCAAAATTTGGCTATTTTGGTAAATGGAGATGTGTTCGTTGTGGCACATCGAAGGCGCGCGTGCCCCCCGCACCCCCTCACACACGTACCCATGGGTCTTCTCAAGCACACTTTGACGTTCATCGGCACCGCGTTCACCGTCGGCGGTGGCGCGTTCATGTTCGCCCCCGCGGATGCGGTGACCGCGGTGTACGGAGGCGCCAGCTTGACCAAGGGTTCCACGTACGCGTGGACTCGTAGTGGTACGTTCGAGATGGGTTTCGGGGCCCTGCTCCTGTTGAGCCGGTCGTGGGGTAGTGAGGAACGCTTCAAAATCGGCGTCGTCACGTTGTGCATGATCTGTGGGTTGCTGTTCAACGTCCACAACCACGCCGGTTCCGCCGGGATGCCGAAACTCGCGCTCACGGACCCAACGTACGCGTTGGTGTTTCTGATGGCCCTCGCAACAGCTGTCGGGCTCGTTCTTAACAAGCTAGAACCCGGCATCTTCACGCAAGACAAGGGCTCAAAGGGTACCAGGAAGTCCGCCAGGCTCCGCACCAAGCGCGCGTAAACCGGACGTGAAACGTACCTTGGATCAGTGTAGGTTAGCTCCTCCCCAATGTGTGTCAGCGGTATCAGATATACTTTCCGCGCAGCGCGTGTGTAAACTCGGCGGACGGGTGTGTCTTCCCGTCGTCACTCTCCACTTTGTTTAAACCACACGTACCACGTTTCGCGGACGTTTGGTACCGACACAACACCGACACGCACCTGGAGCACGACCGACTTGGTTACTTGTCCGGTGTTGAGAGGGGGTGAGAGTAGTCGTGCTTCTGTCCGGAGTTGACAATCCAACTGAACTTCGATTTACCATAATGTCCTTTATTTCTGCGTGCTGACTCGGCCCAAATCACACTTCGTCGCTCCTCCCTCGGCGACCAGACCTGCACGCGCGTTGACGATGTCGACGATGTTGACGCACGCGCGCGTCGCCCCAATCACCGCGGTGCACCGCGCCCGGGGGCGCGCAGGCACCGCACGGCGCTTATCCCCCACGCTCGCGTCTGAAGAAGCTCGCGGCAAAATCGACGTGGAGGTTCGCAAAATGCCACGTCGCGCCGCGTTAGCGTTGAGCGCGTCCGCGAGCCTGGCGACCGGCGCGGCGGCGTTCGGGGTCTCCGCGGCGAGTGCTACTGGTGAGTTAACGACGCCCAAGTTCGTGAACAAACTCGTGGACGGCGGTTTGGGGACACGGAACCGCGTGGTGTTCCATGACATCCAGGTTTCCATACCGGGTTCGGGGCAACGCGTGCCGGTCGCGACGTGGTGTCCGGGCGAGCGCGATTCTCCTTTTTCAGACGGCGACGGCGCCGATGACGAAACACCAGCCGCGTACTACCCACACCAAATCTCCATCGCGAAAATAGCGAGGGTGTTGCTCAACACCCCGGAAACCACGCCCACGTGGCTGGACCGGCAGATGCCGTTGCGCGCGTCGGCGGGGGTGTCGTTCCTCGTTTCCGCCGGTTCCGGCGCCGTCGCCGTCCCGGCAACCGCGAAAGGCGTAGCCGTGCTTTGCCACGGGTACTTGGGGAGCCGTTTCGACTTACTGGACCTCGCGGAGTTTCTAGCGCAGGAAGGGTTCGTAGTAATCGCGCCTGAGTTCGCAGAAAGCCTGGCGGACCCGGCCACCACGCCCGCGTACGCGCGGCCGGGAAAGCCGCCCCCCGCGAACCCGAGCGCCACGCGCGACGAAATCGTCAAAGCCGCGGTGCGCGCGTTTGTCCCGAACTTTTACGACGGTACCTCACAAGTAAAAGTCGTAATCGCCGGGCAAAGCGCTGGAGCGAGCACGGCGACGTCGAGTCCTGGCGATTTCGCGGCGAGGGTCGCCATCACGGGGTTCCGTCCACCGGAAGTCGTTGACCGCGATTCCAGCTTGGCGCGAAACCCGCTGCTGATCGTCGCGTCCGCGGGCGACGGCGTCATCTCGCTGTACCCGAAAGAAAAAAGCGCGTTCGGTCCGTACGAGGGAATCGAGATCGGCGTGGCAAAATTCTTCGCCGCCAACGGCGGCACGAAGTACGGCAAGTACGACTTGGAACAGTTCGCGTCGCGAATCGACGAAGCGAAGGTTTTCGTGACGTACGAGCTTCCCGGAGGTTCCGGGAACGCCGACACCGAAAACACGTCGTCGTTGCCGTGTCACATTTCTTTCCTGTCCTCACGCACGAACGACGCCATGGTCGAGGTACTGTCTCCGTTGTTACCGGTGGCGAGATTACTGGGGGTCCCGGTTCTCGACTTCGATAAGTACCAACTCACGAAAGACAGCGACGCCGTGAACGGCGCGCTCGTGCCGCTCATCGCGAAATGGCTGACACAAGCGGTGGACGTGTAGCCGTGCCTTGAGCTACTATCATTGTACAAGTATGTGTCTATTTATGAACTATTTATAAGCTATTATGCACTACTTTTATACACGAACTATTACGAAAGGGTTTCCTCTCGGATTTGGCTAAAATCAATCACATTTCCCATGCCTTGGTGTGTCGTCGCTCCGCGTTTCGCCTGACGCGCGAAAAACCAACCTGCAGAAACCCCGCCGTCGCAAACCACCGCCGAGAAAAAACCCACCAAAGCGCCCGCCACGACGTCCGCGGGCGCGTGCTTGTAGTCCGTGATTCTTGACACTGAGACGAAACACGCGTACGCGAGTGGCACGATTGACACGGCGTGGAGGTACCAGTCCGTGTATGGCACGACGTCTCGCGTGACGCGCCGCGCGCGCGCACACTTTTGTCGCCAATCGTGTTCCACCACGTTCGGGATTGACCCTGCGTCCTCGTGTTCGTCAGTCACGTCGTTAGCCAAACTGCCAACCAGCCAGCCTACTCCCCACAAACTCGCCACGACTCGCGCCGCCCCCGCGAACGCGATGGCGGCGTGCCCTGACGGGAAGGAAAGGGACGCTTCGTCGGTTTCGCCGCGCGTGGCGCGGCAGTCCCCGCGATTGCCAACCGCCCCGGGTGTTGTCACGGAGAGATATAAATCCAGCAACGTGCTGTTCCCTTGGCTTCCGCTTCCATCACCAACCGCTGCGCCGTAGCCTTTGTAGTCGCACTGCGCGAAGAAGTTCGGGCGGAGTCGCCCGGTCACGCACTTGCCTGCGTTGTACGTCCCGACCGTGACGAGCAACGTGTTCCCTAGGGCGAAACAATGCGCCGTGAACCACACCAAGGCGGCGTCGCGTGAGACACTCGGGAGCTGAAAATGCGCCCACACCGACAGACCGAACAGCACGAGGAAAGGCAACACACACCCGGTGAAAACCAACATCGTGTTGCTCACCGTGGATGGAACCGCTGGGAAGGAAAGCGCCGGATCTCTTTCCACGAAAAACTGATCCTGAACTCGCCAGTGGTCGACGTTCAAACGAATCACGAGGGCGTAAACGAGGCACAGAAGCGATGGAAACAACCTTGGCTTGGCTTCGCGCCACGCCACGGTCACCAAACGACGCGACATCGAGCGCGGAGTGCGACGAGACACAGGAGCGCGCCTCGTTCGATGGCGAAGAAATGCGACAGACTGTCCTTCAGGTCGGCACTTTTGGAAAAATCGGGGATTCTCGGGGCAGTCGATGATAACTGGAGGTCGGCGGCGCGCCGCCGCCTCACATCGCGTGCCCGCCCAGCTGTCCGTTCGTGCGATGGCGAAGAAGGGCCGCGTGGCGCGTATTTTGACCACGCTTCACCGTGTGGCAGGTACCCCCATTTCCGAGGCTCTGAAACGGCGGCAACGCTCGGCGACACAGCGCGGGGATGCGGGGACGCACGGGGAGAAATCGGAGTGGAAAAAACGCAAGGAACGCAAAGCCCGGCGCGAGGCTTTCGAAGGCGCGGCGACACAGACGGGGTTACCGCACGGGTATCACGCCGGGCAACGTATTTTGTGCGTGGGCGAGGGTAACTTTTCCTTCGCCCTGGCGTTGACTACGTTGTTCGACGGCGAAGGCGTGAACGTGTTGGCGACGAGTTTTGACAAAACCGGCGTGGCGCGGGCGTCGTACCGGGACGCGAAGGACATCGCGCACGCGCTTGAAGCCACGGGCGCGGGGGTGCGTCACGGGGTTGATGTGCAGGAAATCGATGCCCTGAAACTAGTCGCGAAGGAGTGGTGGGCGATGGGGAACGACCCTGAGTACGCCGCGGACCGGGAACGGGGGGGGGGCGGGAGGGCCGGCGCCATCGCCGGCGCGTCCACGTCAGGCGCCGGGCCAGGCGGCGCGTTTCGTGGGTTCGACAGGATCGTGTGGAACTTCCCGTGCGCCGGGGTCGGCACGGTGGGCGCGCTCGCGGTGACCGCGAACCAGGATTTGCTGGACGACTTCTTCAAAGCCGCCAAGCCGCTGCTCACGAAAAACGGAGACGAAGGCGGAGAAATACACCTCGCCATGGCGGATGACGCCAACCGAGCGCAGGTACATATTGCGCGTTTCCCAAATCCTGACACACTGTTTACCGCCCCTCTGTGACTATTTGAGTGCACTACTTGTGATGCATGTAGTAGTGTACACTACTAGAACATTTACCAGTACTGGCAACTGTTACATACCCACACTCGCCGACTCGAGACTGACACTTTTCGTGGCACAATCGCAGTTCAACGTCGTCGGCATCGCGGCGCGCGCCGGGTACGTCTTCCGCGCGGCTCTGGAGTTTTCCCCAGGCGACTTTCCCGGGTACGAACACTTCCGAACGCTGACTGGCGAAGCAGTTCAGGGTGCGGACGAGGACGAGGACGCGGAAGATGCGGACGAATTAAAAGTAGCGCCCGCGGACGACGACGTCGCGGTGGGCGCGAAGACTTTGATTTTTCAGCTTGCGGAAAAGCCGGATGCGAAGAAGGCGCGAGGGCGGGGCGCCGAAAAGGGCGAGCCCAAAAAGATAACCAAGAAAGTAGCGGCGGGTTTATAAACAACACGATCGAGAGGGGGGGGAGGAGGGACGTGCCGGCAGGCCCGAAACAAAGAACGGCGTGTGCGGTTTATCGATAGGTCAGGTGGCGGACACCTACAGACGCTTAAAGTACCGCAGTGGAAAAAACCTCTCTACAGTATAGACTACTTCATCCAGAAACCCCAACCCTACTTCATCCAGATCTGCACCGAGCCGTAGTTGCCCATCCAGTTCCCACCCGCGAAGCCCCTGCCTGCGTTGCCGCCGCAAAAATCGGCGTTTATCCCCAATCCGCTGTTGACGTCGGCACCGCCGTCTCTGGCTTGGAAACCAAACATCATCGGCCTACCGCACCCAATCATGGCCCGGTCCAGGCCTACGGTCTGATTTGCGCCGCTTCCGCCTCGATGAAACATAGGGAGGCTTGACCGGTCTTGGCCGAAGGTGGATCTCCAAACTGGGTACGACGAATTCCACGACATCGCGCTTTGGGTGGTGAACATGAGGTTTTGCGGCGTGTCTGCGGCGTCAAAGTCAAACTCGAACGATCGGAATTCACCGTCGGCGGTGAGGCCGCTGAAACCTCCAGCCACGACTAGAACCCGCGATGCCAAATCGTAAGACGTGAACGCGGCAGATTTGGCGAACGTGCCAAACTCCGGGGTCAGCAAATTGTGCGCGTCGATTTCGTCGGACGTCGTCCACCGAGCATCCCCGTACGGAATATTCTCCGCGCCGAGCCCGCGCATGACGAGCATCCACCCCCCGTTTGTCATGTCGCAGTGCACCTGCTTCGCGCCGACACCACCCTGTATTTTGATCCAGTACACGCCGCTTTGGGAGTTCGGGTACATGGCGAGAATAGCGGACGCGCTCGCTGCGGGCTTCTCTGCACTGCCCGGGGGTTGGATGCTGCGTGTGTTGTCGACGTATCCCCTGCGTTTCATCTTCTCCTGGCAGCACGTGCACTCGGGAAGTCCTGTGCCGTTCGTCGTGTTCGCGTGGAGGGCACCATCCGTGGCGCGCACAGGGGTCACGGTGCCCACGACAAAGAACACGGCGACGATCAGAACCCTCAACACGCGTAGACGAGGCGTGTGGCACATTGTGGTGCATTTGGTGCGTCCGAGGTACGCGTCCCCGCGCGACGTTTAGAGTATGACCGCGCGGAATGCGGCGAGGGTCACGAGCCGCGATGCGAGGTGGTGACATGAACACGCGTGCCACGGAAGCGTCACGCGTGGGTGATGCGCGCGCGAGGAGCTATGCGCGTCGCCCAGCGCACGCGACGCATGCTGCCTTGTGAAACGGCACAATATGTTTTCTCACCAAACAAAAACTTGAAAGGAGATTTGCTGCTTGAAAGTCTGCCGCCTTTGAAATCCTAAAATTACACCCCTTTTAAATTTGCACTTTACCTGTGAAATCTAGTTATCAACCCCGTCCTTTTCATCTGATTACCTTTTCTTGTGCCTTTTCGGAAACGAGCATCCGGGATACGCGTGGTGTCCTCACAGGACCCAGCGCGGCACACCCCGCGTGGCTTCACGCGTTCTTTTGCGTCCGAACCCACATCAAATTCAAACCTGGGTGTAAACAGCACTCCTCCTCCGCAACTCCGTGACCTCCGGCTAGGGCAAACTGGTTCGATCGAATTGTTGTTGTTAAACTCCTCTCGGACCCACTAATCCGTGTTTTTTCGACACGCGCGATGCGCCCTCCCGTGAAACGCGGCTCCGTGCGGACGCGCCACACCCTGGCTCCCCGAGTGACCCGGGCGGATGCCACCGCGAAGCGCATCGCGGACATAGAGGACGCAACAAGAGCGTACCCCACCACTCTGTCCGGCGCGGCGTTGAAAAAGAAAAGCCCCATGAGGTTCCGAGACGTGAGCAGCGAGGTGATGAAAGCTGCCGGTGCGAAAAAACACCAAAAAAAACTCACCGAGGTGACGACGGATGCGCTTTCGTCCCTGGTGGGGTGTCGCGTTCGCGTTTTTTGGGCCTCCGAAAACACCCACTTCCGAGGCAAAATCGTTGCTTTCCATCCTAAAACCGGGAAACACGTCGTGGCCTACGACGACGGGGACGAGGAGAGCTTGAAACTGCATCGCGAGAAATTCTCGTGGGACGGAAAAAACACCCCGAGCGTCGCGGCGAAAATAGCGCTCGCCGCGGAGAGAGAGAAAGACCCACCGAACGTTTCGGTGGAACGCGAAAAAAACGTTACGCTTAAAGGCGTTACGAAAGGCGTAACGAACAAGATCAAAAGCAAGAGCAAGAGCGTGAGCGAGAGTTTCGTGAAACCACCCCCGAAGTCGTTGGTTTCGGCCGGGAAGACGCCTGGGGCGATTCGCGCCGCAACCGCCAAAGCGTTGCCCGCGAAGAAACGGAAAGCGTCCGTGCGCGAAGAACAGGTTGCACCGATGGAAACGCGCGTGGACCTGACAGACCAGACAGTCCCAAAGACGTCCCTTCCCGCCGTGGACTCGAATACGGCGGCTCAAAGACCCGACTTCCCTTCGAACGAAGAGCCTGAAACGACGGCGGCGCCAAACACGAAAAATGCAAAGCACACCGGCATCGTCCCCGGCTCGAAGATCGCGGTTGTCATGGCCGTCGCGGTTCCCGTGCTTCTCGCCGCCGGGCCCAAAGGTTTAACATCGCAGACAATCATGGATGCGCTGTACGCCGCGGGGAAGGGCTCCGCGCTGGCGGGAAGGGCGGCTCCCAAAATAGGCGTGCTAGCCGCGCTTGACCGAGGTACCGCGGTGGGAATTTTGCGAAAGCTCCCGGTGAACGGGCGAACAAAACGGTATCAACTCGCGCAGTTCGAGCCCGTGGCGGAGGACGTGCTCCCGCCGCGTTTGGAGAAACCACCCACCGGTACCGCTGAGAAAGTCGCGTTCGCGCCGCCGGCGGCGTTGCATCAGCGAGACACGCCGACGGTACCGATCGAGCCCGATATCGCCGATCGGGACCCCCCCCCGTCCTCCACGGTTACCACACAGCCACACATGCGCATGTCCGAAGACGAAGCGTGGGCGTGCCACTCCGAGTTTTGCTGGGAGCCTGCATCGCCGGACGCGGTGCGCGACGCGTGGGTGATGTGCGAGTCCCACGGGTGCGGGAAGTGGCGACGCGTCCCCTCCGTCGTCGCGGCGCGCGTCGCGTCGTCCGGGGACGCGGGTTGGCGGTGTGCGGACTCCAAAGACAATCGTTTCGCACGGTGCGAGTTGCCTCAAGAGCTAGGCAGCGACGACATCGACGCGCGGTGCGCGTTGACCGACAAGGCGGAGGCGAAGCGCGAGCGGAAGCGACAACTGGATCGCGAATACCGGGTGAGGCGAAAAGCGCGACTTGGCGACGAACGAAACGCGGGCGGTGCTGTTCCCGATTTCACCGAAGAGGACGATTCCGACCCCCCACCCGGGGTGTGTGCGATTTTAATGGTCGTGGGCGGTGACGAAAACCGAGGGGCGCGCGTCGTTCTCGCGATTGTGTACCCCGCGCCGGTTTCGTGGAGTGGAAAACGAAGCGCGTTTGCCAGACGTTTGCCCGCGCGTTTCGCGAAACTCACCGGCGTCGCGAGTTCTTTGCAAAAGAAAGGAAACGGGAAAGCACCCCGCACCGCGGGCGCGTCTTCGCGCACCTTCGGCGGTTTCGCAACTCTGCAGTCGCTATGGGCGAAAGCGCCCCCGCCGCGGCAAAAAACGATTCCCACGGGGTTGCTCTTCGTGCTGCGCAAGCACTGCGTGTTCACCGTGAACGACCAAGTGGCGGTGTTCGGCGGGGCGGTCTGTTTCGGCGACGCGCACGCGGTTTCAAAAGCGGACATCGGCGAGATTTGCGGACGGCTACGAGCCCTTTTCGTGGAGCCTTGCGACGGTGAAAGGCTGCGAAACGCGAGTCCCGAACCTGTCATGCCGAACCACACCGTTCACTTATCCACGCCTACCATCGCCGCCGCGACGCCGGTGCCACCCGGGTTCGCGCTCGTACCGCTGGAGGAGACGCCGCCTTCCTCGAACCAGTCCACCGCTGATGACAGCACAAACCTGCTGCTCGCGGCGTCGGAAACCTTGAATCCTTTGAGTGCTGGTGAGGACATGGTGCCCATAGGCGATATCCAGCACGTGCTACTCGACGTGGACGATTCCGTGGAACACGAAACGACGCGCGTCGAGGACGCGGTAACGCAAAACGGGGTTTGGCAAACGTTTGGCAAACGCAAAGCGCGAACGCGAGGCGACCGACTGCGCGCGCGATTCAAAGAACACGCCGCGGCGAGTTTGGAGGCGTGGAGGGCGTTGCCGTCGCAATCCGCGCGGGAGGAGGCGCGACGAACGGTTTTCGAGTCCCACGAGCCGTCGTTTCTGCCAACCGTCCCGACCGTAGGAAGCGTGCCGTTCTGGAGGGTCCCGCAGTGGACGCACCCGCTGTGGCCCCTGGGCGGTTTGGGCGAGCCGGGCCCGCCCCGGAAGAAATTCAGGAAGCTCCCACGGGTGTGGAGGGGCAAGGACCTCGATATGATTGTTTTCGGCAGGGACGAGAGGTTGGAGTGGGCGCGGAAAACGGGGATGTTCCTGGCGCGCGCGCGAACCGCGCTCGGCGACCGCAGGCTGCACCGAAACGCCTGGGGAGGAAGCGTTTTGGATTCCGTGCTCGGCGCCATGCTGACGCAAAACGTGTCCGACGTTTTGTCGAGTTCGGCGATTATGAACCTCGCCGCGCGGTTTCCCGGTGACGGCACGCGCGTCGCGCCGGAGTGGAGTGCTCCAAAAGGTGAGGCGGACGTGGATCCGGTGTTGCCGGGGGTACTCGTGGCGCGCGAAACGAGCGGGACGAAGGTACGGGCCTTTTCCAGCCCAAATCCCGCCTCCCAAGACTGTTTGCCCATACAAGACTGACACTTTGTTTTACCTATCCCAAGACCGAAGCCGCGGCGGTGGCGCGCGACGCGATTGCGCAACTCATCGCCGCCGCGGTTGACGCGGCGGAAGGCGCCGCCGCGCTCGCTGCGGTGGGTGACATGGAACGCCGTTCGGTCATCGCGCCTCCTGTGAACGTGGAACAGGACGACGTGGACGCAATTTTCGACGAAGCCATCGCGCAAGGGTGTGTAACTCAAGAACACGCGAACGCGTTCGGGTCGCCGAAACGTACGCGCCACGAAACGCGCGTGGCAAACACGCCACCTATCGTCCAGCCGGAGTTGGTCTTCGCGGCGGCCAGGGCGGCGGCGGCGCTGATTGTTGCCGGGTTTGACCCTGGACTGGCGTGCGCTCCAGGAACGCCCGTGGCTTTGACACCAAACGGCGATTCATTGATTGAAAGCACACCGCCAACGGTGGGCGGCGTGACACCGCCAACCCCACCGCCCCCCCCCCCGGTGAAGAAAAAGACCAAAGACCAGGTCGTTCGCGACGAGCGCCTGGCGCTCGCGGCGAAAGCGCTTTTGGTCCCCGACCCCTCCCCCCGGCCGCAAGAGACGCACGACTTGATCAACTGGCGCGCGGTGATGGAGTCGCCTGTTCAAGACGTGGTGGAGTGCATAAAGTGCCGAGGCATGCACTTCATGCTCGCCGCGAGGATCCAGCGGGTGTTGCGGCGGGTGCAGCGTGAGCGCAACGGGGTGTTGAGCCTCGAGTTTCTGCGAAACGTCCCCACGGACGAGGCGCGCGGTTATTTGCTATCCATGGAAGGCTACGGCGTGAAAACGGTGAGTTGCATTCTACTCCTGGCGCTTTACCGCGCGGACTTCCCGGTTGACGTGAACGTGGGGCGGATCATGGCCCGCCTTGGGTGGGTCCCTCTTGAAACGGAAGAGTCCCTGGAGGAACTGTCGCAGTACGCCCCGGAACCGGCGGTGTACACGTTCCTTCGCGAACGCTTGAACTCGTTCGGGTTGCAGACCTTGTTCGAACTGCACTACCACATGATCACGCTGGGGAAGGTACGTATTACATTTACCGAATCCCTCCGACTGTTTGCCCATACAAGACTGACACTTTCTTTTCTTTATCTCAGGTGTTTTGCGAGAAAAGAACCCCTAACTGCGGCGCGTGTCCGCTGCGTGATATGTGCGAGTACGCCAGCTCGGGGGGGAAGCACCTGGTCGGCGAGGACGGGTTACCGGCGCCCGCGCCTATCCCGGCGCGAGCCGCGGCGACGCCGGTGCAGACGACGGTTGATACGTTGGGCACAAACGGAACTTCTGAAAAAACGACTCCTTCTTCCCCTGACACACCAACCCCCCCTGGTTCCGGTTCCGGTTCTGACCTCGAGTCCGTGCTCGCCGCGGGCAAGCGTTGGCACGAAAACGGTCGCCCTTCCTGCGGCGCTCCCGCCGTGTTGCTCTTGGATCCCGGCGCGGGCTGGAATGAAGCCAAGGCCGCGCACGGAAAGCTATCAAGACTAGTGCACCCGGACAAGTGTTCCCATCCACACGCCCCGCACGCATTCGAGCTTATCACCGCCGCGCGCGGCGTGATGGCCCCCGCCGCGCCGGACGACGACGGAGCGGAAATCAGGGACGACGTCGTGCGCGTGGACGCGAACGGCGAGGTGGTGGTGGGCGCGAGGGGCGACGACACACACGACGCGGCGCGCGATTTCGGCGACATCGAAGACATCGCGGGAGTCGAAAACACCCACACTACTCCGGCCAAGGGATTCGCGCGCGCCGCCGCGGAACACGCCGCGTCGCACTTAGAGTCTCCCCTGCAACTGCGCACGCGTTTGCCCGCGATGTCCACGAACCGCATGCGGCACGAGCTCGTCGCGTGGAGTCTTCCCGCAGATATGATCCCCGAGTCCCTGAAACTAAGGGCGCCGGCGGTGGATTTTGATTGCTACCTCGCCGTGGAGGTACGGCCTTGGGCGTTTCCCGAATCCAGGCACACTGCTTGCCCATACACGGCTGACACTTTTCGTTCACAACCGCAGTGCACCTCCGTCGCGGCGGTCGCGGCGGCGAAGCGCGCCACCGAAAACGCCGGGTGCGAAGGTACGTGTTGTATTTCCCAAATCCAGGCACACTTTTTACGGACCCTCTTTGAGTGCACTACTTGTGATGTATGTAGCATTGCCAGTACTCGTGATGTATGTAGCAATGCCAGTACTAGTAACATTTACCAGTACTGGCAATTCTTACAAATACATCACAAGTGCACTGTTCGGCCCGATTACTACGACTGTTTACTCATAAGCATTACGAAGTACACCCACACTGCCGACTCAAGACTGACGTTTTATTTTCTTCATCGCAGTCACCGCGCTTTCCATTCTCGTGCCGTGCCGCGCCGCGATGTATGCCAAGTTCCCCTTGCACGGCACGTACTTCCAGACCAACGAGGTTTTTTTGGACGCGGCGACCGCGGTTGTTCCTACGATGGTCTTGACGCGGCGGCTGGAGTTTCTGCCAACCGTGAACGTTTTCCTCGGATCAAGGTACGTATCGGGCCTTTCCCAAATCCCGCCTCCGTGTGTTCTCATACAGACTGACACTTTCTTTTATTTATCTCAGCGTGGCGAGCATTTGCCGCGGAATGAGTCGCCCCGAGGTCGCCGCTGCATTCGCTAACCGCGCGGTGTGCGTGCGGTCGTGGGACACGTCGCAGGGGGGACGGCCGCGGCCGCTTCCCAAGTGGGCGTGTCCTTTCGTGCCCAAAGCGAACACCCTGGGGCCGGCGCCTGGTGAGGAGCAAGGGTTCGTGTTCCAAGCGGACGGATCCGTAGGGAAGTGGTGGGTTTCTGGGGAGGACGTCGGGGCGACGACGGCGACGGGCAGCGCGGGTGCCTCGACACCGCACGCCGTACGCGAGCTGTTCACGAAACCGGCCCCACACGTCCCGCAATCCGCCCCACTGAACGTGGAGTCGTCGGAGGAGGACGAGGACGAGGACGAGATGGATGAGAGATGGGACTTGTTTCTGGAGACGGCGGCGGAGGGGGGGGGACGCGAAAGCGGGGATGACCGGGACGACCAGGCACGCGAAACAGGAGACGACGCGGGTTTGGAAAGGACCGCACTGCTGGCGGTTCCGACGAGTACCGCGGGCGACGAAGGTTTTGAGATATCTCAAAGAGTTTCGGTAGACGCGGCGGATCCGTTTGACGAACCGCGCGACGAGACCGAGGGAACCGTGGCTGGAAACGACGACCAGGACCGGGGGCTGCTTGTTCGGGAAACAGATACTGAAGTGCCTGGAAATATGGGCGAACCAGAAAAACAACCACAGGCCGCCAACGTGGGGCCAAGTACACCTAGTACACCTAGTACACCGAGCACACCCGCTTCGTCCGCTTGGAACACCAACGTCTTCGCCGCCTTCGCCGAGCGACGCAAAGGCAAAGCGGTTACGCTGGCGAAGAAGCGACGCGCGGAGAAGAGCGCCGAGGCGAAAAACGCGAAAGCGCGCCGAAAAACAGTTTCCGACGCATCCGATCACTCGCAGGCCTCGACCTCTAAAGGCTCGAGTTGGGGATCGCAGGGAAGTGGGAGTGCGCAAGGCGTGGGGGGCAAACAAAAAAGAAGGCGAGGGGAAAGCGCGCCTGCGGGGGAGAGCATTAAAAGCTTTTTCCAGCAGGCGGCGTGACGGAGGTTACGGATGTGGGTGGTGTAATTTTGATTTCTTTTCGGAGTTCCGTCTTCCAAAAACGCCCCTCGGAAGCCTCGACTGCACAACGACGCGCACACGACACACGGTCCACATATCCTCCGACGCAGCGCATATCGCCATGCCTGACGCGGATGGTGATATCGCGACCGTCGCTACTCCCGCGAGCCTTGCCGACGCGGGCGAGGCCATCCCCCGCCTCCCCAACAACCTCGTGGTCACTCACGTTCTCAGATCTGAGCATTTCGACGATCCCGCCGTTCTGGCACGGCTCAAAGCGGTGAGCCGCGCGATGCGCGACGCGGTGGCGGCGACGGGGCTTCGGTTTAAAGAGCTTGGTGAGGAAGAAGCCGTGGAACTCGGATGTTTAAGCGCGCTGCAGCGCCTGCAACGGGGAGGTCGCCTGTCGCGTCGAGAACGCCTTTGTGAGGCAGCGGCGAGGGTTGGACATCTCGAGGAGTTGACGGTGTTGCGTGCGGACGGCTGGCCGTGGGACCGGGACACGTGCTCGGCGGCGGCTTTGGGCGGGCACCTCGAGGTGCTGCAGTGGTTGCGCACGAACAACTGTCCGTGGGACGAGATGACGCGCAGGGCGGCGGCGAGGGGCGGGCACCTCGAGGTGCTACAGTGGGCGCGCGCAAACGGCTGCCCGTGGGACGCAGGCACGTGCATGTACGCGGCAAGTGACGGACACCTCGAGGTGCTGCAGTGGGCGCGCGCGAACGGCTGCCCGTGGGACGGGTGGACGTGCAAGTACGCGGCGCGGAACGCGCACTCCAAGTTGTTATCTTGGGCTCAGGCGAACGGCGCACCCAAATTTTGAGAAGATGAAAACACTAGTCTACGGTACATACTTCGAAGACGACCGCACTACGGGTACGCTTGGCTAGCCGCTGCGTCTTCCTCCTCTTCCTCCCGTCGCACATTTCCTGTGTCTGTCACGCCGCACAAAAAAGGTCAAAAGTCAAGTCAAGTTTTGCGTCTGGAGTCCACGACTCCACTTCTCACGGGTCTTTTGGCCGGCGCCCTTCGGGCCCGTTTAAAAACCTCTACCACCGAAAGGACACACACCGCAGCACAGCTCACCAGTCCGAGAAAACCGAAAAGCCAAATTCGGCACAATCATGAAGAAATCACAAGAAATTCATCAAATCGGCTCGCAGCAACGGGGTGACTTGGATAACTGAGTCATCATCATCATCCATCACAATCGGTCTGGACCGTCGCGGTGCAACGCGCAGAGTCACGGGCGCGGTGCGGCGAGGAGGTCAGTCACTATTTGATTCACATCACGACGAAGGATTTACGAGATTTGCGCGTGCGTCTGAGCGCGGCGTGTCACAGCAGGAGAGCGGTACGCGGAGGAATAAATATAGAACATTCGGCGACGTCAGTGTAGTGACGTGAGCCGATTTCGGGATGACGTTCACGCACTGGTCCTCGGTGGCGACGCCTCCTGCGTTTTCAAATGTCCAAATGTCCGCCGCGACCGCGCGCGCGGGTGTGCGTCGCCTGGCGCGCAGATCGGTTGTTCAGTCCCGACGAAACGCGGGCTCCGTCGCGGTCCGTGCGGTCGCGGCGCCCCGAAACCGCGCACGTCACTCCCGAGGAATATACTTCGAATATGGCGATTATTCCGAAAACAGCGTACGAGTCGGCGCGACACACGGTACCGAAAAGCTTAGCCGCACCACGCGCACGAATCTTCGCGCCATTTCAGACTCGCAAGACGTGCCCGGTGGCGAGGTTGAGTTTATCCGGGACACTAGGGACACAATAGATGGCACGCATCCTGGATTGATTTCCGACGCTGACTCTCAAAACAAAACCGCGCTCATCGCGACTGCGTTCCCGTTAGTCGCCGTCGCGCTTTTAGTAGGCATAGGCGCCTTTTACAAGGATGACATCTCAAGTTTCTTGACGTGGTTCACTGGGTATGTCGAATCACTAGGCCCCGCAGGCCCAGCTTCTTTCATGACCCTTTACGTGCTCCTGGAGATCCTGGCGGTGCCCGCGATTCCGCTCACCATGAGCGCCGGGGCTATTTTCGGCCCGGCGCAAGGCACGGCGATTGTACGTATTTCCCAATCACCACGTTCCGCCTCCCTGATTACTGTACTGTACAAGTATGGAGTACAGTCGGAAAGTACGGACCCCACTCCGTCTACCCTTCCCAACCCTCATACACATGGCCCGAGAGACTGACACTTTCTTTTTCATCGGGCCAGGTCAGCATAAGCGCGACAATAGCGGCGACCGCGAGTTTTCTCATTGCGCGGTACCTGTTCCGGGACAAAGTTCGGGACCTGGCGATCAGGTACCCGAAGTTCACCGCGATTGACAACGCGATCGGGGAGGATTCCTTCCGCGTGGTGGCGCTGTTGCGGCTGTCGCCGCTGACGCCGTTCGCGCTGTCCAACTACCTGTACGGCTTGACATCTGTCAAGACGAAACCGTACGTCCTCGCGAGCTGGATTGGGATGTTACCTGGCACGTTCGCCTACGTCTCAGCCGGGTCGGTGGGGCGCACAATGATGGAAGCGGGGGCGGGCGGCGGCGCGAATGATTTTGGGTACACGCACGCTTTGCAAATCGGAGGCGGGTTTGCTTTGGCGCTGGTAAGCGGGTCGTACGTCGCCAAACTCGCGAGCGACGCGCTGAAGGACGTGGAGGAGGAAATGAACGCAATTGAAGAGAAACAGGAAGCGACCGAGGACGCGTGGTAGTAGATACCACCGGCTTAGGTACCTAAGTGTTTCCTTACCCAGATACAGCAGAACAACAGGCTTACCGCGAGTGCGAATTCGTGAAAGCCACGAGCGCGCACACGCCTTAATCTAGCATTTTCATATTAGCACCTTACAAGTATTACAAGTATTCGCCGCGGAACGAGCGCGGCGCCTTCCTTCCTCGGAGGATTTTTGTAGACCACCGCGGACGACCGGCTCGTGTACACCGCGACTTACGCAGGTGCGATGTGGATATCGACGAGTGCGTATTTTCTCAACCCTAAAAGTTCGAAACGCTTTTCTCGGAAGCCACGATTCGGAAGCCACGATTCACAACGACGCGCACACGCCATGTCTTCCAACGCAGCGCATACCGCCATGACTGGCTCGAGCGGTGATACCACGACCGTCGATACTCCTGCGAGCCTTGCCGACGCGCAAGACGCGATCCCGGGCCTTCTCGACGACATCGTCGTCACTCACGTTCTCAGGTCTGAGCATTTCGACGATCCCGCAGATCTCGCACGGCTCCCAGCGGTGAGCCGCGCGATGCGCGACGCGGTGGCGGCGACGGGACTTCAGTTTGAAGAGCTGCAAGAACGAGAAGCCGTAGAGCTCGGATGTTTCAGCGCGCTGAAACGCCTGAACCGGCAAGGTCGTCTGTCGCGTAAAGAACTCGTGTGCGAAACAGCGGCGAGAACCGGACAGCGCGAAGAGTTGAAGTTGTTGCGCGCGGACGGCTGGCCGTGGGACTGTCGCACGTGCGCGTCTGCGGCGAAGGGCGGGCAACTCGAGGTGATACAGTGGGCTCGCGCGAACGACTGCCCGTGGAACATGAATACGTGCAGGGAGGCGGCGAGGGGCGGGCATCTCGAGGTGCTTCAGTGGTTGCGCGCGAACGGCTGCCCGTGTGACGAGAATGTGTGTCATGGGGCGGCGGAGGGCGGTCACCTCGAGGTGCTGCATTGGGCGCATGCGAACGGCTGCTCGTGGGACGGTTACACGTGCGCAATGGCAGCGCAGGGCGGGTACCTCGAGGTGCTGCAGTGGTTGCGCGCAAACGGATGCCCATGGGACGAGGATACGTGCTCGGAGGCGGCGTATGGCGGGCGACTCGATATGCTGCAGTGGGCGCGCGCGAACGGCTGCCCGTGGGTCGAGGATACGTGCTTTAGGGCAGCAAGCGGCGGGCACCTCGAGATGCTGCAGTGATTGCGCGCAAACGGATGCCCGTGGGACGAGAGGACGTGCTCGGGGGCGGCGTATGGCGGGCGACTCGATATGCTGCAGTGGGCGCACGCGCACGGCTGCCCGTGGGACGAGAGGACGTGCTGGTTGGCGGCATTGGGCGGACACCTCGAGGTGCTGCAGTGGGCGCGCGCGAACGGCTGCCCGTGGGACGAGAGGACGTGCTGGTTGGCGGCATTGGGCGGACACCTCGAGGTGCTGCAGTGGGCGCGCGCGAACGGCTGCCCGTGGGCCGAAAACACGTGCGCAATGGCGACGGGGTGCGGGCACCTCGAGATACTGCAGTGGGCGCACGAAAACGGATGCCCGTGGGACAAGAATGCATGCACGGAAGCGGCGCGGCACGGGCACTTCGAGATGCTGCAGTGGTTGCGCGCGCACGGCTGCCCGTGGAACGAGATGACGTGCTCGAGTGCGGCGCAGGGCGGGCACCTCGAGATGCTGCAGTGGTTGCGCGCGAACGGCTGCCCGTGGGACCGGAGCACGCGCTTTGTTGCGAGAGGGTACATACTGGAGTGGGCGGTGGCGAACGGCGTACCCGAATAGTCAGAAGAAGTCCCGCGGCGATTTGGAGAGGCAATATGTACTTCTATGTATGTATGACACGCGTTTTCTTTCACCGCGGAATGAGCGCCGCGCCTTCCGCGGAGGCTTTTTTCGACCACCGCTCCGACCGGCTCGTGTACACCGCGACCACCGCGGCGACGACCCCGCCCGCGAACCCGAGGCCAACCAGACCAATCGCCGCGCCTCTGTGCCCTCCCGTGCCAACCAACGCGTTTTGCATGGATTCAAAGACGTACTTGTAATTGGCGCCCAACCCCGCGGCGCTCGCCGCGCTGTAGTACTTTGTGCGGAACGTGCTTCCCGGGACGCACGCGCTGGCGCCCGCGGTTTCCTCCATCACCGGGTACACGGACTCGAAGTGCAGGCCGCAGGTACCGAACCCTTCGTTGTCCAGGGTGTGCTTGCCGCGCTCCAGTTTGAAGTACCCGGCGTCGCCCCACCGGTCGCCAAAGGAGTTTTTCAAAATCCAAAACTTCATGTTCACCCCACCGATAATCTCCTCGCCCCACCCCGTCACCACCACGGCGTGGTTGATTGCCATTATTTCCGCCTCGGATGTGTGCGGCGCGGGCCCGCAGTCCTTACTGCTGATGATCCCGGACGCGTACAGCTGGAACACCTTGTTGGCGTTGATTCCCACGGCAACGGGGTGCTTCGCCACCGCCGCGAGGAGCGCGTCTTCCCCGGCTTCGAAATCTAGCTCGCAGTACCCAAACACCCGGTCCATGAGCTGCAGGTTGACCGGGCAATTGCCGTTGCTGCTGCCCAGCCCGCTTTCGATGGAATCCAGCTCCCGTTTTTCCTCTTCAGAGCCGAGCTTGGTTTCCCGGTAAATCCCCAACGGAGAGTCGCCGTCGAGTTCGAACCGGCCCAGCGCCGACGCCGACGCCGACGCGCTCGAGTCAAAAACAGCCGCCCTTCCCGCGCTCGCCACCTCCGCGGCTCCGTGGAACGCCCGGGCCGTGGCTAGCCCGCCGTTTTCGTGGATCCACTCGTACGCGGTGAACATGTTCCCGGTGTTGCACCCGGAGTCGTACCCGTCGCAGTTAATAAGCTGCTCGGCGCTGAGCTCCACGTGCTTCGCGCGGCGGCCGGAAATAACGGTTTGCGCTTCAATCGTGTCCGTGGACGTGTACGCCCAGCACGACGCGCAGGACGTCTTTTGGGTGTGTATCTTGCCCATCACCTCGGCTTGCGCTGCCCAGTCGAAGTTCAGTGGGTAGTCCTGCGTGCCGAGGCGACCACTGGGCGTCACGCCCGCGACGCCGAACTTTTTAGCAAAGGCCCGCGTCTCCTTCTGCGCCTTCTTTTCCGAAAGCGTGCGCTTCCCCGTGTACTTCAAAACGTTCGCGGTGAACTCGGACGCGGTGTAATCCGCGTAAGGGGTTTGCTTCATCTTGAACGTGCTGTCGCTCCGGGAGTTGTGCGCCTCGATGATCGCCTGGTTCTCCAGGAAACTCAGCTCTCTGCGGAGGAGGGAAAAGGAGGAAAAAAAGAAGAAAAGTCAGCGGTGCATTTTTAAAAACAGCTTCAAAGGTGCGTCGTTCGATTTGATCGGCATGAAAACATTTGATTTGGAAATCGACCGGAAATGTCGACACACGCTTTGTGTCGAACGCGGGAGGGTGTTTCGTCGCTCGCAGAGGCCCCTTCCCGCGGGCGCCGTTACGTACCTGCGCAGCGCTTCGATGCACGGCACGTCCGGTCCCTGGTTCGGGCAATACGTATGATCCAAACCTTTGTGTTTGTGAAGGAACTCCTGGAAATCGGGGTGCGTTTCGCGGTTCGATCGCACGGAACCGCGCGCGGTTTCACGCGCATCACGCGAAGGCCCCGCGGTGTGCAACCCGGAAAGTGTCTGCGAAGCCGTGTTTAAACCGCCTTGCACGTGGTTCATGGATGCGATGTCCATGATGCTTCTGTCGTTCGCCGCGGCGTCCACCACATCGCCCTCGGCACAGGACACGCCGCTCGCGAACAGTAACAGCGCGGCCGCGGCCACGGCGCGACCTTTTCGACGTGTGTGTGTGTTGGCTCGGCGCGACGACATCGTCATCGTCACACGGGACACGAGCGCGGTTAGCGCGGGTTGTTCAGTCTCTTGGCGAACCCTGGACCTGAAACCGTCGGTGTTCGGTAACACGGAGACACGGGCGGGCGTGTCGACGGGTGTCCACGCCACCGCGCGGGTGTTGTGGCGCGGGACGGGCCGAGGCGGGCGAGGAAAATGCGAGCGAAACAGGAAATCAAAAAGTAACAGTGCGAGAATTGCCTTGTATGAGCAAACAGTCATCAAAAAGCTGCCATCGACCGACTCGAAATGACGCGATTGGAAGCGAACGAATGTGAGCCGCGGTTGCGAGGCGAATCTCAACGACATTCAGACTTACGCACTACGGCTCCCGCTCGGTGTGTAACCGCGGGCGCTCGTGCTGTCTGTAGAGTCCGTCCCGGTCCCTCGGCGGCGGCTCGACCCCATCGCGCGCGATGGGCCGCGTGCGCGAGCACGAGGTCGGCGGCGGCGCCAGGCTGCTCGCGACCGCGCTGAGCTCGGGTGTTCTTTTGGTGGGCATCCTCGGGTGGATGGTCGCGGTGGGTACGATGGCGAGCGGGGGAGGGGGAGGGTTCGGGGAGAACGTCGTCAGCGCGCCTTCCGCGTCGTCCTACGCCTCTCTCGGGGCCGCAGCGTCTTCTGACACGTACGAGACACGGACGGTGAGGAACACGGGCGTGAACGGAGACGCGCGTCGCAGTCATCAGGTGGACATGGCCCACGAAACTTCCGTTCGGCGCGCCCACCGCGAGGACGGGGGGGGCGCGCGCGCTCGCCCGGCAACTGACTGGGACGTGCGCGGGCGGAAACACGCGTGGCTCGCGGAGCATGGCGGTGCCGCGCACCTCGCCTCCATGGACTGGAGCGCATCGGGAACTGGTCAAGGTGATGGGGAGGGGGACACCACCGGGGGGCCGGGGGAGGACGAGTGGGATCTTGGCTCGGTGAGCTCGTCCGCGTGGGAAGGCGACGACGGAGAAGAAGGAGAAGGAAGAGACGAGCGCGTATCGCTGGATACGCTCCACTCGCGCGTATCCCTGGATGCGCCCCACTCTAAACTAGCCGGGGACATCACCACAACCTTCACGTGGTCAGGAAAGAACCTGCCGAAGCTGGGGCAGGACGTCGCGACCGGAGAGCGCCGCGTTCGCGGGGCGGCGGGGAGTACGCGGTCCAAAGATTCAGCAGAGAAAACAAACGGGGTAACTCCGGCGGACACTGCGAGCTGGTACGACCCCGCGTTCGTGGACGCTGAGCTGGAGTATCGCACACGGAGCGGCCGCGATACGATGGTTGAGAAGTTTTTGAACCCGCCATCCTTGAACTACACGAGCGACACCGGCCGGTTGCGACGGCTGGGCCGGACGTTGTACCTGGACGGGAAGGTACGGCCGGGCGCGCGTTTCCCAAATACCGTCGACTGTGTTGTTTGCCCCAAAAACAAGACTGACACTTTGTTTTACCTATACCAAGCCTTGGTTGATGCGCGCGCTTTGTTACTCGCCCGTTCCGGTGGGGTGGGACCCGGATTGGTTCGAACCGTACGGGGATTTCTTTACCAGCGAGTACGCTGGAATTTACGAACGCGACATCCCCCTCATCGCCGCGGCTGGGATTAACACCCTACGGATATACACCCTGAAGTACTCGCACCGGCACGTTCATTTCTTCGATTTGTGCTCGCGGTACGGCATCAACATCGTGGTCGGGTACGACTTCGAGGACGGCACGAAGACTTTTTTCAACGACGAGGAGTCCATGCGGAAGACGCAGGTTAAAATTCGGGCGTTGATACGCGCCGCGAAGCACCCCGCGGTGGTGGGGTGGATCATAGGGAACGAGCTGAACGGCCCGTGGAACCTGTTCGTGTGCGACAAGGACTTAGCCGAGAACTTCGGGATAAGCGGGTGTCAGTTTTCCAACTCGATTGAAAAGCTGATGAAATCCATTAATTTGCTTTGCGGCGCGGTGAAACAAGAAGGCATGATGTGCGGCACCGCGCTTGCGAACGTCAACCTACCCGTATCGAAACAACACCTGGTGGGCATGCAGATGTGGGGCGCCGCGGCGTGGATCAAGATGGCGGACCGGTACATGATTAACCTGGATTTCTGGGGCGTCAACCTTTACACGCGGCGGTACTTCTCGCCCATGGGGCTTTTCCAGCGCTTCCACACGGTTTCCAAGAAACCCATGATCATTTCGGAGTACGGGGTTGATGCGTATTCACTAAGCCCACAGTTAGAAGGGTGGAACGCGTACGACACCATGGGCAACGAAGACGAAGTGAGCCAAGCGGATTGGCTCATCACGATGGTGGAGGATTTGGAGCGGCACGCCACGACGTGCGCCGCGGGTTGCGCTAATCGGTTCATCTCAGGCGGCGCTATCATGTCCTGGGTTGACGAGTACTGGAAAGGCAAAGCAGTCACGCCAGTGCCCACTACGGACGAACGCGTACCCGTAATCACACGAGTCTGTCCATCACTAAAGGAGTACCTGCACTCGCCGTGCGGGTACGCGTCGCCGACGCAGCCCGATTTGTACGTCAACGAGGAGTGGTTCGGGTTGATGGCGGTGAAACAGCGGTGCAGTATTAACAAGGTGGATTTGTTACGACCGCGAGCGGCGTACTTCATGCTGAAGCTTGTTTGGGGCGAGGGCGGGTCATGTACGCCTTTCATCGGGCAAGACCTCGCGACGCAGCCTTACGACCCCGAGAAGTACGTCAACTGCGGGCGGGCGATGAAATCGTACGTGCTGCGCACGATGGAGACGTTTATGCGCGCCGAGGCGGAGGCGTTTCACGAAATTAAACTAAGGCCGGACAAGCCCGTGCCTATTTTCGCGCACTTCGAGAACTTCACGGTGCAGCTGAACCACCCGAAGAACGTGATAAACCCGGTTTCCTCGAACTTGCAAAGCACGTTTTTAACATGCCACGCGCAGGCGCAGATCCACAAGCGGAGCCCGCAGACGTGCCCGCCCGCGCCGAAGGTGATGGACGACGTGGTGGGTTGGATCACGAAAGCCTCGCTGGAGTTCAAGCAACCCGGTGATACGAGTTGTCCGCAGCAGGAGCAGATGGACGCGATGAAACTGGAGGTGCAGGTCACAACCGTGCTGATGGTTTTTGGAGGGGTTTACCTAGCAATCGCGCTGCTCATGAAGCGGAAACAGCTGCGGAGGATGGTAAGGGACGCGCTGATTTCGCTGTCGCGCTCGGGCGCGCCGGGTGCGTCTTTTCTTATTGTCGCGCCGGCGCCCGACGAGGTTGTGGCGAACAACGCCGCTGATTCGTTGCTGTCAAGAAAGCCTGCCGTGAACGCGCCGTTTTCGGTGGAGCTGCGGGACGAGCCCGTTGACGACGACGACACGGCAAAAGACGACGAGCCTCGTTTATCCCGCCGAGGCCCGGCGCCCACCGGGGGTTCCGCGATTGAAAAAGGCGTCGAGGCGTGGCGCGCGAGGGTCGCGCCGATGGCGGGTACCCTTTCATTTTTGTTCGGGTTCCAGTCCAAAGAAAGCAACAGCAACGTTGGCCATTCCGATTCCCCGGAAAGCACCGCCGAGCTGGTCACCGACCGCATGGCGAAGAACCTGTGGAACCTTACGCAAATCACTGCGTGCCCCGTGGTTTCGTCGGGGGTGGAAACCTCGTTTGGCGAACCCGCCGAGTTCGCGGTGGAAACGCTGCACCAGAAAACCTTTGCCGGGTACGACCGGTGGCTCGGGCACACGGGGTTTGACGACCTGACCACCCCTGGTAACGAAACGAGCCTAGGACAGGTGCACGGCCCTGGCTCCCAAAACAAGCAACCCAGAGGCGGCGCGCTCGTAGACACGCGCTTGTTCCAAATCGCCCTGTTCGAGTTGATTTACTCGGAAGCCGCGAACTGCAGGCTCACCCCGGAGATGGTTTCCTTCACCTACCACGCCGCGGCGTGTTCCGTGGCGGCGCCTTCCAGTAAAGGTAACAATGCAATCCGCGCGCTGAAGGGATCGGGTTTGAATCTTCCGTCTGGGGATTTCGTGACCTCAATCATCACCCCCTTTCACGGCGCCATCGTGGAATCAATGAACCTCGGCAAGCGACTGCACGCGCGCGTCGGGTACGACGACGTAAACGAGTTTTTCTGGAAACAAACTTCAGTAAAAGTTTTGTTTGAAAACGTTTTGGTGCCTTCCACACCAGACCAGCAGGAACAAGTGACAGGCGCGTACGCCCGATTCAGGCACTTTTGCCGAACCGCGCAGACCGCGACGGACAAAAACCAGCGGTTAGCCTCTGTGTTTTCGAAAACGTTCCAGGAACACCTCGGCTGGGGCACCGTTTTCGTGAACTTCCACCGCATGTTCACGTTCCTGTCAATCGTGTTCCACTTTTTAGTAGTGCACGCGTTTGTGGGTTTCGGGAAGCTACCCGTTTTCGCCTCCGCGGGTTTGACATCCGCGTTCTGCTCGATGGTACTGGAAGCGCACTCGCTTTTCATTCATGGCCAGCAGTTAATGTGGAGCAAAACGTCCTCCGCGGTTCGCTTGGTCGCGGCGTTTTGCGTTTTGTGCGGCTTCGGGATTTGCGCCGGGAGCGGCGTTTCCACCGACCTGTTTTTCAGTGGAATTTGCGCCCCCTACCTTCTTTTCAACCTGGTTGAGATCGTGGGGTACTACCCGCTGGGCGGACCTGATCCTGACGGCGACTTGGTGGGCAAAAGGAGCACCAGGGATTTAGCCGTGGACGACCCGGCGGATACCGCGTCGTACCGGCTTTTCTGGACAGGTACGTATTGGGGCTTTCCCAAATCCCGCCGACTGTTTTCCCATACAAGACTGACACTTTCTTTTATTTATCGTAAGTCGTGCTTCTCGTGAAGTTCGCCATGGACTACGTGTTCATCGTGCACGCCCTGGTGGTCCCGTCCCGGGCGATCATGCAGATCGACTTGTACTGCTGGAACTACAACTTCGCTGGCGAGGACTGCGACCAGTACGACTACGCGGAGGAGGTTCCGGTTGTGGTGATTCAAGCCATGCGTTTGTTCCGGCGGTACGCGTACAAGCTCCTGATGCTGTTCGAGCGGTGGTTACCGAACCTGATGCTTTACTACTGCAACACGTTTTTCTACTACCTCGCCGCGCTTGGGTTCGCGTCCGCGTTTTCGCGGTTCCGGTGGCGGGGCGTGGCGGACGGGTGGTCAAAGGTTGTGAGGGATTTGCCTACTCGGGTGATGGCGTTCGAAAAACGCGTATTGACCACGAACGGGCGGCCCGCGATCGCACCGTCGCCCAAAACCGTTTTGTGCCCAGAGGCGGTTTCCGAAACCTGGGACGTATTTGCGAAAGCGTGGAACGAAGTCGTGATGTCGCTTCGCGATCGCGATTTGCTCAGCGACGAGGAACTTTCCCTACTGCTGTTCGCGCGACTCAAAGGCGACGCGGTTGATTCATTTTTCGGAAACGCCCCCGAACAAGGAGGCGCCAATTGCTACCTCCTGTTCCCCGCCATGCTCTCTGCGCCCGTGTTCTCCAAAGCGGGCGCGTCCAGGAACGTCAACATGACGTACTCGATGTTGCCCGCGGTTTTCGCGCAAACCGCGGATTCGTTTACGTTTCTGTTTGTCGCCGTGCTGGGTCTCGCGCCACCCACGGCGAAGGAAAGCGTCACGGAATCCCTTTCAGTCGCGTTCAGCTTGATCGCGTGTGCGGTGGTGAGAAGACAAGCCGTCGCCGCGGACACTTTGGTGGCGCTGCGCGGCCGCGCCATCGTGGCGTTCACCGCGCTGCGCGCCGCCGCCGCGGACCCTACGCACGACCTGGTTCCCGAGCACGTCTCCGCAGCGGGCGCCGCGCTGACGGGGATGCTCACCGTGATCGTCGACGTTTTGGCGGACGACCGCGAGTTGGAAGACGACGCGGGCAAGCAGGTGGCGGAGTCGCTGCGAAACGTCGTGGGCTGGATTCGGGGTCTTGTTGATTTCACAAAGTGCGACAACGCGGCGCATGTATTGAACCACTGCGCGAAGGCGCTCGGTACTAGGGCCGGGAAAACCGCGATTGAGCACGTTTTCGTCACTCTGACCACGGCGAACCCTGCGGCGGAGCCGGCGTCGCCCGAGGCGCGGGACGTCCTGCGTTTCTTCCTCGAGTCATTCACGGACCCGCAGCTCGAGCGCCCTTGCGCGGTGGGCAACGTCCCGTCCTTCGTGACCCTTACGCCCTTGTACAAGGAAGAGGTTGCGTTTTCCCCGGCGCACATGTCGCAGCGGGTGGACGGCGAAAACGTCAGTACGTTGCGTTTTTTGATTTCCATGATGCCCACTGAGTGGAGCGCGATGCTGCAGCGATGCGGCTTGACGTTACCTGGGCAGGATTACGAGCATTTGTTATCCAAGCTGCACGACGCGAGCGTTTTGAGCAGCGACGCGAGCGGCGGACAGCAGACGGACACCGAAAGCAAGCGTTTGCTGTCAGAGATCATGCGTTGGGCGAGCGGCCGGTCGCAAACCATGCTGCGCACGGTGCGGGGCATGGCGGCGTACGCCGACGCGACGCGCGTTTTGGCGCGCCTGGAGAACGTCCCCGAATCGGATATCGAAGCCCTGGTTCACGTGAAGTACAACCACATTGTTTGCGCGCAGGTGTTTGGCACGGAGGGCAACGAAGCGAACGACGAGGCGCTTGAGCAGCTGTTGCGGCAACACAGCCATTTGAGCGTAGTCACCGCGCACAGCGAAGACGCCGGGGACGATGACGACCAAAAGAGCTCCGGCGAAACAAACGCCAAGTGGTACGTCACGCGGCGCATCGCGACGACTGACGGGGTCATAAAGCAAACGCACCGCATCCAGTTGCCCGGGTTTCCCATCGTGGGCGAGGGCAAGCCCGAGAACCAGAACCTCGGTCTGGGGATGTCCACGGGTTTGTACGTCCAGACCATCGACATGAACCAGGTACGTATTGCGCGTTTCCCAAATCCTGACACACTGTTTGCCGATTGTCCAGAGCAATTACTCATACAAGCTACGGGAAGACTGACCCTTTTCTTTTCCACTCACAGGATTGCCAGCTCGCCGAGGCGCTGAAAATGCGAAGCGTGCTTTGCGCGTTTACCGGGAACACGCGGCTTGTTGGTTTTCCCGAGCAGGTCATCACCGACCGCAGCGGAAGCGTCGCGTCCTTCGCGGCTCTTTCGGAACAGGTGTTCGGTACCATCGTCCAGCGGTTCATGGCCAAACCACTCAACGTGCGTTTCCACTACGGCCACCCTGACGTGTGGGATCTTGTTTGGATCAAAGGCAACGGCGGCGTTTCCAAAGCGTCCAGGCAGCTTCATTTAAGCGAGGACATTTTCGGCGGCATAAACCTGGTGCTACGAGGCGGCAGGGTGAAGTACTTGGGTTTCATGATGGTTGGCAAGGCGCGGGAGGTTTCCTTCGACGGCACGAACCAGTTCAACTTCAAAATCTCAAGCGGAAACGGCATGCAGCTTATTTCGCGGGACTTTCACCGCATGGCGAAACGCCTGGATTTGTGTCGGATGCTTTCGTTTTTCCAATCCAGCGCCGGGATTTTCTTCGCCGAGTTCCTCCTGTTCGCGTCCCTCTCCGCGTTCGTGGTGTGCAAGCTGATGATCGCGATGCTGCACATCGAAACCTTTTTCAGCGAAGGCGACGCGTTCGATTCGGTGGGGTTCCACGAAGAGGTCGGGTTGGAAATGCTGTACCCGTCCCAGTGGATGATCCAAGCCTCGCTGGTCATGGCGTGGCCGTCCATGCTGGAGGGGTGGCTGGACGGCGGTTTGGTGAAGGTACGTATTGCGCGTTTCCCAAATCCCGCCGAACGTTTACCGCCCCTCTTTGACTAATTACTGTGCACTACTAGTAACATTTACCAGTACTAGCAACTGCTACACTCATCACAAGTGCACTGTTTGCTGCCCCTGGTCGACTACACTACATACAATACTACAGTACACCCATACTCAAGACTCAAGACTGACCCTTTCTTTTATTCATCTCAGATGTTCCAGCGCTTCTACGAACACGCCGCGTCCGGCTCGCACCTGTTCAACATGTTCATCGCGAAAACACGGGGCTTCGCGATTGACCACACCATGCTGTCCGGCAAGGCGCTGTACCAAGTCACCAAAAGAGGGATGAACATGAAATCGTCCTTCGTGAGCCTGTACACGCGGTACGCGTCGTCGCACATCACCCCGTCCATGCACATGGCGACGCACACGCTGATGTTAACCTTCATTTCGCGGTACGGCGCGCAGTACGTGTTCGTCATGACGACGTGGCACGTCTGGTTCGCCATCGCGTGCCTTACCCTGTCTCCGTGGCTGTTCCACCCGCAGTCGTTCAAGGAAGGCATGGTGTGGCACGGGTTCGTGGAGTGGGCGTGTTGGATCGACTTCGGATTGGAGCGGTCCTCCACGTCCGGCAACGGGCGCGTCGAAAGCGACGAAAGAAGTGGGTTCAAAACCGGGGTTCCCGGGACCCGCAATTTGGGGTCGTGGCACGCCTGGAACGCGGAACGTTTGAAAGCCATGCGGCAGATGCCCAAATCAGGGAAGTTCGATTACATCGTGTACCGCTTACTGCCGGTACCGACGATGTTGCTGTTCGGATCCTGCGCGGCGCTTCAGGTGGACGATATCATGACCAAACCAACGTTGCGAGGCGTCGTGGTGCTCACCGCCGGTGTCGCGGGCGTGCTTCTTTCCACGATTTACTACCTCGCCACGTCCCCGAGCTTCCTGTGGCCCAGGCGTCTGCTCAACATCGCCAGCCGGCTGGCGCCCAACCTGACCGTCACGGACAAGCACTACGTGGTGCTTCTGTACGGCGTGGTGGTGAAACTTTTAGTGGTGCTGTTCCACCACCTGCTGTGCGCGCACCTCTTCGCGGACGCGATCGACAGCACCGATGGCAGTAACCGGGTTATTTTCTTCTGCGCCGGGTTCTTCGTGGTGTCCGTGGTGGTCGGCGCGGCGTCGCTCATCGGCGACGCGCCGCCGCCCGCCGCGCGGCCGTTACTGTTGGCGCTGCGACACTTCTCAGACGGCATGCTCCGGGAAGTGGACGTCGTGCAAGGCCTGGTGCTTCACACCGCTTTGTTTTTGATTTCCCTACTGCCAGTATCCTACCTGCACGGCAAGATCCTGTTCAACCGCGCGTACGCCGCGGTGCTGAGCACGGAGATGCGCCGGCGCAACGTGATTTCAAACGTAAACGCGAGTTCCACGTCGAAATCGGCGAGGGAGTATTACTTGAAAGTTAGGGGTTTTGTTCGCAAGGTGCTAGGGCTGCGAGCGGTGCAAGTGCAGTTCGCCAGGCCGTTGCCCACCACGAAACCGGGCCTCGCGCCGGACTTGACGTACACCGGGCCGGTGACCACTAATCAACGCAAGGAGATGATCCGGGCGCGGCTACTCCCGATCGCGGAAGCGTTAGCGACCAATTTCGGTTTGCAGAAGAAGTGCATGGACGCCACGTTCAGTGACACGCCAATCGAGGTGGAGAGCAACCTCGGCAACGCGGTGGAGCACCTGACGCACTGGCTGTGCAACGCGATGGACGGCAAAGCGGACATCGTGAGGGGCAGAGAGACGGAAGGCCAGTTCAGAGACGTGGTGGAGGACCTGCACGGGCATTTGTTTCAAAACTACCTGCACTGGGGGGAGTACACGGGGATGCTTGACCGGGTGAAGGGCTCGGCGCGCATGAGCGACCGGTGGAGAGACTTGAACCGCGACGACGCCACAAAAAATACGCGAACTCTGTCACTCGCCGCGTTCATGGCCGCGGACAACGAGGGCATGTGGGATAAAAGCAACCGCGAACAGTCAATCGCGGTGATGTCCAACGCGCACGTCCACCACTTGGTGCTTTGGTTTTTACTCTACGGCGAAAGCGCGAATTTGCGGCATACGTCGGAAGTGATGTGTTTCATCTTCCACGCCGCGATGTGCGCGCTGACCTTGGAAGACAGGAGCCCTGGGGTGTTTTCGTTCAACACAACGGAACCGCCAGCTGGCGACCATTTCGTCATCGCGCAACCCGTGGAGGGCAGCGAAATGCCGTACCCACCGGATGACTACCTCGACTCCGTCGTCCGGCCGCTGTACGCGTTTCTGCAACGCGAAATTCAAGGCCGCGCGTCGTCGCCGATCGTGGACCGCGTGATGTACGACGACGTGAACGAGTTCTTCTGGCTCAGGGAACGGTTCAAAGCCGTGCTACCACCCGAGGACGGGTACGCAGGGGCGCCCGTTGTTGGTGACGAGCAGAAGGAAGGCTGGATCGGGGTTCCGGAGAAAATGCGACACCTCGCCGCTGAGCCTCGCATGTACGCGCACTTCCGTTCGTTTACGCGAACCGCCGGGCAATCGAAACAAGGCCCCGCGCTTTACCTGTCGCAAACCTTTTTCAAAACCTACCGCGAAGTCGCGGGGTGGATGTCCATGTTCGTCAACTTCAACACCGTGTTCCTGTTCCACGCCGTGGCGTTCCACGTCAGCATGGCGTACGTGTTCGCGCACGGCTGGAACTGGGCGTACATCGCCACCGCGACGATCACGCACTCGGTGGTGAAGCTCGCGGCGGAAATCGCGACGCTGCATTTCAGGAACCTGTCAAAAGAAAGCGGCGGGGACTGGGCGGTGACGATGACTCGCATCGGCGCGTTCGGGATGATCCCGGTGTTTTTCCTGCTGGAGAGGTTCGGCAGGGAGGACGGGAACACGCCTTATTTCCAAGCCCTCGCTGCGGTGTACACGGTGGCGTTCGCGGGTGTGGGGACGAACTCCGTGCGAAGAGAGCCGTACATGGGCAGCGCGCGCCAACTCGCCACGCCGTTCAAGGAACGCTTCGTGTACACCATGTTCTGGCTGTGCGTGTTGTCCGTAAAGCTCACGTTCGGGCACTTTCTTCTTGTAAAGCCGTTGCGCGAAGCCATCATGGCGCTGCAGCACCCCGATCTTTGCTGGAACAAGGAAAGCGACGAGTACACGAGTTGCATCAACCTGGAGGGGGACCAGCTCATGAACGCCCTGCGGTTCACCCCGAAAACCACGTACTTCACCGAAGTGGACCCGGACGAGGAGGACTACGAGGAGTTGGAAGAGAGCTCCAACATCGAGTTTCTGCCCCTGAAGTCCATCGAATCCATGGACGAGGTGAAGAACGTAGATACGATCGTTACCGGGGGTCGGGGGAAATCTGGAACCGCAAACTCGGGGCGGGTCCGGCCGGCGCGGCTTAAAGCGCGACGTCGTCGGTATTTGCTTTCCAGCGACGCCCAAGCCGTGGAAAAGAAAACAGCCCCCGCGACCGGCGGGAAAACCGTGTCGTACTATTTCGACGAAGAGACGCTTGCGGTTTTGGACGAAAGCCTTAACCTTGATGATGCCAACGTTTCCGCTGAGCAGTGGCAAGTCCCCAAATCCGTCGCAGCCGGCGCGGCGTACAGGGGACACGCGTCCGTTTCGTACGAAGCCATGGCTTCGTGCGGCGTCGGCGATGACGGGGCGTGGGCGGGCGCCGAGTGCTTGCCCGATTTCGATCTCAACAAACGGGCGAAATTCGCGAAACTAGGGTACATCGGCGAGGAAGTGGAAGGCGAGCTCCCGGAGGCGTACTACGACGTGCACGCGTCAGTGGAGCTGATGTGGATCATGACCGTGATTCGCGCGCTGCCCGCGGTGACCACGTACTTCTGCGACACGTTCCTTTGGTACACGTTTTTCGCCACGATATTCACCGTGTTTCTGCAGTGGCGCGGGAAAATCACGCACGCGCAAAACTGGGCGTTTTTACTGCAAACGTTCGCCACGATTCCCAACCTGTTTTGCGAAAAGCTGTTGAACCGGGAGTGGCCGAGGCCGGAAATCGTCCGGAGCGGGGATACGGGTAACGGTTACAAGTACGCAGGCGGTGGGTCACCGGGTGGGTCGTCCGGGTCAGAGGGCAAGCACGGCAGCACCGGCACGCACGACCCGCTCGGGGGGACGCGGCTACTCGATTTGAGCGGCGGAGGGTCGGGTTCGCGCGGCCAAAACCAAAACCGGTCCGGCGGCGGGTACGCACCGGAAGGCCCGGTCGATTTCGTCATCGAGCTCCCGAACGAGATCGGAATGGACGTCGAAGGCAACGCCCTCGTGGCAGGCGCGGACCCAACGGACTTCCTCCCCGAAGCCTGCGACGTGAAGCAACAGCACTTTGCGCGCGCGTGGAACGCGATCATTCTGGATTTGCGAAGGCGCGACCACCTTTCCGACGCCGAACGCGATGAGCTTTCGTACACGTTCCTCACCGGAAAAGACGTGGAGCAGGTGTTTGACGCTGCGGAGTACGTCATTCTGCCCACCATGATCACCTCGCCGGTGTTCTCGTCCACCTCGCTGGACACCGGCCGAAGCGCGCAGTACGCGAGCTTCACGCGGACCCTGATTCAAACCAAGGATTTGATGTGCGTCATCTTCACCGAAATTCTAGGCGTCGCGCGGCCGCAGGACATGCACACGCTGATGCGCATCGTGGTTGATTTATCCCGCGTGGAGGCGGAGCAGATGGGACGGCGACGCATGGACGACATCGACGGGTACGTTAACCTAAGAGAAGCCTGCGCGGCGCTGCTAATGGCGCTGCAGGCGCTGGGCGCGGCGACGACCGCGACGCCCGTGGATCCCGACGAGGCCGACGACGAACCGTCGGACGGGAAAAACGAGTACGCCGATTCGGACGACGACTTGGACCTCGATCCGGACGCGGCTGGGTTGACGGAAGAGGAGCGTGCGGCGCGGCGACGCCGGGTGCTTCGTCGGGACCGACGGCGTCAGAAACGCCGAATCAAAGCCGCGGAGGCGGCGCGGGAGACCAAGCTGGTGGAAGCGATCAACCTGGAGATGAAGTACGGGTGCACCGGGTTTCTTTCAAAGGGAACGCGGAAGAGCATCAAGAAGAAAGGCGGCCCCATGTTGGGGTGTTTCGTGGTGGATGAGGATCTGGAAGGCGCGGCGGTTCAAAGAAGAGAAGAACTGAGGGAAATCGAGCGCGCGGAACGCCGGGACCGGGGGCTACCCTCGGACGACGACGACGACGACGACGACGATAACAACGCCGACGGCCGCCGACCGCGCCGTCGCCGGCGGCGGTTCCGCAAGAAAAATGCGCGCGAACGCAAATGGCAAAACCTGGTCGTTCCCGACGATTTGCTCGAAACGCACGGCGCGCGTTTAGCACGGGCGCTGCATGACGTGTTACTCGCGGTGCGCGAGCTTTGTTCCTTTGCGTTGGAACAGGACGGCCGGTGGAGCTCCTTAAACAACCAGCGGAAGTACCGCGTTTCTCAGCTGTACAGCTCGTTGCTTGACATCGTGAGCGCCGACGCGCTGCGCGACGTGGATCACTTGACAAAAGTCGCGGCGGCGGCGACGACGGATTTGTCCAAAACAACCTGCGCCGCGCTGTTGCGGTCGTTTCAGAGCTCGAACCCGGGTGGGCAACCACGGTCAGAAGAAGCCCAGCGACAGCTGATGTTCTTCTGCAACTCGCTTCGGTTCACTTCCCTGAAAACGCCGTCGCCCTTAGCACAGGTGCGGTCCTGGACCGCGCTCACGCCATACTACGCCGAGGACGTCAAGTACCGCCAAAGCGAGCTGGTCACGCCCCTGGAGGATGAGAAAACGCTTTTTTCCCTAATCGTCGCGACGTTTGCACACGATTTCGACAACTTCAAGGAACGCATCGGGGCGCTCGGCACGGACGACGACGTCGTTTTACACACGCACTGGAAACAAGTGCAGACGTGGGCGAGCGACCGCACGCAATCGCTGAGCCGGTGCGTGCGCGGCGTTACCTTATACGGCGACGCGCTGCGTTTGCTGGCGCGTTTGGAGGGGTACGACGACGCCACGGCTGAGTTGCTTGTTCGTTCCAAGTTCGAGTTTTTGGTATCCGCGCAGATTTTCGGAAAGCAAAGGCTGGCACCACCCGGGTCATTGGACAAGTTCAAAGCGGACGCGATTGAGGAGCTTATTAAAGACCACCGGGATTTGAAGGTGTGTTTCGTGCACGTCCCCCTCGATCCGCTAACCGAGGATTTCGCGTCGTGTCTCATCGGGCGCGACGCGACATCCGGCGAGTGTCGCGTGGATTTCAAAATCAAGCTCCCCGGGAACCCGATTATCGGCGAAGGCAAGCCCGAGAACCAGAACCAGGCGGTTATCTTCGCCAGAGGCGCGTACCTGCAGACCCTGGACATGAACCAGGACAACTACCTCGGCGAGAGTTACAAAATGCGCAACTTACTGGACGTGTTTCACGGCGACGTCGTGTTGGTGGGTTTCCCCGAAACCATTTTCAGCGAAACCCACGGCGCGGTGGCGCAGTTCGCCGCGATTTCCGAGTTTATTTTCCAAACCTTCCAGCGGTTCATGACCTGGCCGTTGATGGTCAGGTTCCACTACGGCCACCCCGATGTGTGGGACAAGGCGTTTACGATGACCAACGGCGGCGTCTCGAAAGCGAGCAGGTACGGCCTTGCGCGTTTCCCAAATCCGACACACCTACGTTTTGCCTCTCAGCTGGTGACTGTTCGGACCGATTACGGGTGACTGTTTACTCATACACATTACGAAAGACGTTAACCACTTTTCTTTTCCACAAACAGGGCGATTCACGTGGCGGAGGATTTCTTCGGCGGCGTCAACGCCATCGCGCGGGGGGGCAAGGTAATTTTCGAGGAGTTCATCGAGTGCGGCAAGGGCCGGGATATGGGCTTCACGAGCGTCAACGGGTTCGAGCAGAAGATTAGTGGGTCGTCGGGTACGATTTCCATGTCCCGCGACCTTTTCCGCCTGCACCGCGGGATGGACGCGTTTCGCGTGTTTTCCCTGTTCTTCTCCGGGCCCGGTTTCTTCATCAGCATGATGCAAACCGCGTGGTGCGTGTATCTTTACATCCTGGCGCACGCCACCCTGGCGGTTGCTGATTTAGAAATCTACCGCGTGTACCGTTACTTCAAAATGACGGAAACGCAAACCTCGCTTTCCCTGTCCAAAGAAGAGGGCGGGTACTACAACTCCATCTACGCCATTCAGCTCGGGCTGCTCACCGTGTTGCCGCTGTTTTTAAAGATGACCGTGGACCGCGGTTTGCGGGACGGGTTCGAGTACACCATAAGCTCCCTGATTCAAGGCTCCTGGGCGTTCAACGTGTTCACCATGGCCACGAAAGGGTACAACTACGCGAGGGCGTTGATTTTCGGCCAGGCGCAGTACATCGGCACGGAGCGGGGGTACGTGCTGCAAAACGCGAGCATGGTGGTTCTGTACGGCCTGTACGCCAAGTCGCACTTGTACCAAGGCCTGGAGCTGTTCATCTATCTCCTGCTGTTCCACGTGTACACCAGCCTGCCAAAATCGCTGTTGTACACGTGGTCCGTGTGGATGTTCGCCGGGTCTGTGGTGATCGCGCCGTGGTGGTTCTCCCCCCAAGCCACCAATCTGTTCTGGATGCAAAACAGTTGGAGCGACTGGCGCCGGTGGATCGACGGGAATTTTCCAAACAAAAACGTATCGCACGGGAGCTGGCAAAACTGGCACGCGCACATGTTCTCCCCGTGGAGGGAGATTCTGTCGCCATGGTACAAGATACTAGTAGTGCTGACTTCCGGGCTTGGGAGGATCGTGTTAACCCTGGTCTGCGTCGCGTCGCTTCACGGGAACACGCAAATCGACGGCGTGGCGCAGGTACGCGTTGCGTTTCCCAAATCCAAACACTGTTTCAAGCCCCTCTTTGACTGTTTGCGTACACCACTGGTAACACTTACCAGTACTGGCAACTGATACGTACATCACAAGTGCACTGTTTGCCCATACAGTACACCCACACTCGCCGACTCAAGACTGACACTTTCTTTTCTTCATCTCAGATTTCGCAGTTTGGCGTCAACACGGCGCGAATGGCCTTCGCGTCTAGCTTCACCATGGGCGTGTGCGTGGTGTACTACGTCGCGCTGCGCTCCAAGTTTCTGTCAAGGAAATCCTGGCTTTCGTTCCCGGAACACTTGTGGAAACTCTCCGTGTACCGGGGTCTGGTGCGCATCTCCCTAGTGGTGGCGTGGTTCGGGTTTTACGGCGTGTTTTCGTACGACAAAGTGGACGGGGTTTCGTCGTCCAGGACGCTCGCCATGACCGTCATGGGCTGCGTCTCAATCACCGCGTGCGTCATAGAAGGCTGGTCCATGATCGGCGATCGAGAAATAGAACACATTTTCGATTTCGCAATGCCGTCTCCCGACCTCCCGGCTGGGTCGGACCCGAAGGCGCCGCCCCCGCAGAGAAACTGGAGGCACAACTACGCCGCGCCGGTCGTGTTGGAAACCAGGCGGTGCCTGAAACGCGCGCGCGACTTCGCGGACTTTTGGTTTTGCGAACTCGACAAAGCCTGCGGCGCGGTGATTTTCGGGATTCTGTTTGTGTTCTCGCTGCTACCGATCGCGTCAGTGCAAACCGTGCTGATATGGAACGAAACGTTCTCGGACGTCATCAAGCAGAGGGTGCGGGTCAACGAGTGCATACAGGAAATCATCGATTAAAGAAAAAAAGATAAGTGAAGAAAAAAAAGAAGGCGCGGGGACGAACCGGCGCGGCGAAAACGTCGCGCCAGGTGTGTATCTCTCGTTTTTACTTTATTCGTAGCGATTTACTAGAACATAGCCTTAGAATGTAATGAATCGTAGCAAGTGCTTCACACGATTCAAGACCCGCTCTTGTTCTTAATGTCTGTCGTGTCGCTGTTTTCGATCTTGTCGTCTTTCCGTGGCTCTTCGTTTCGTCTTTCTTTTTCCTTTTCACGACAGGCCGCTGGCGCGAGCGCGGTTACGCTCCGACGTAACCGAGCCGCGCCGCCATAGCTCGCGTCTCCTCGCTCCACGGGCAGCCTTTCTCGTGCGCCCACCGCAGCACATCGAGGTGCCCGCCCGTTGCCGCCCAGTAGCACGTCTGTTCGTCCCACGGGCAGCCGTTCCCGTCTGCCCACTGCAGCACCTCGAGCTTTCCGCCCATTGCCGCACATGCGCACGTCTTTCTCACGTCCTGCACACGAAAAGACGAATACGCACTCGTCGATATCCACAACATTGCACCTCCGTAAGTCTGTGTGGGTCCCTCACGCTCCCTTGGTCGCCGCGGTGGTCGGGGTGTACACGAGCCGGTCGGAGCGGTGGTCTAAAAAAGCCTCCGAGGAAGGCGCCGCGCTCATTCCGCGATAATAGAAACACGTGTCATCAGAAGTTCAATATTGCCTTTCCAAATCGCCGCGGGACTTCTTCTGACTATTCGGGTACGCCGTTCGCCACCGCCCACTCCAGTATGTACCCTCTCGCAACAACGCGCGTGTTCCGGTCCCACGGGCAGCCGTTCGCGCGCCACCACTGCAGCACCTCGAAGTGCCCGCCCTCCGCCGCGTTCGCGCACGTCTTCTCGTCCCACGGGCAGCCGTTCTCGCGCGCCCACTACAGCACCTCGAGGTGCCCACCCTTCGCCGCCCACTCGCACGTCTCCGCTTCCCGTCCGCTTCTAAACCCTCCACTAAACCCTAAACCCCACGGGCAGCCGTTCGCGCGTGCCCACTGCATCATCTCGAGGACTCCACGCCTCGCCGCCCAATCGCACGTCTCCTTGTCCCATGAGCAGCCGTTCGCGCGCCACCACTGCAGCACCTCGAGGTGACCGCCCTCCGCCGCGTTCGCGCACGTCCACTCGTCCCACGGGCAGCCGTTCGCGCGCGCCCACTGCAGCACCTCGAGATGCCCACCGAACGCCGCCTCCGCGCATGTCTCTGCGTCCCATGGGCAGCCGTTCGCGCGCACCCACTGCATCATCTCGAGGTTCCCGTGCCCCGCCGCCACCGAGCACGTATCCCCGTCTCACGGGCATCCGTTCGCGCACAACCACTGCAGCACCTCGAGGTGCCCACACGCCGCCGCCCAGTAGCACGTATCCTCGTCCCACGGGCATCCGTTCGCGCGCGCACACTGCAGCACCTCGAGATTCCCGCCCTCCGCCGCGTACGCGCCACAAATTCACGTCACACGGGCAGCCGTTCGCGCGCAACCACTGCAGCACCTCGAGTTGTCCGCCCTCCGCCGCGTTCGCGCACGTATCCTCGTCCCACGGGCAGCCGTTCGCGCGCAACCACTGCAGCACCTCGAGATGCCCGCTCCCCGCCGCCCCCGAGCACGTGGTTTCGTCCCAGTAATAGCCGTTCGCGTGTGCCCACTGCAGTACCTGGAGGTGCCCGCCAAATGCCGCCCCGGAGCACGTGATCGCGTCCCACGGCCAGCCGTCCGCGCGCAAAACCTTCAACTCTTCGAGTTGTCCGGTTCTCGCGGCTGCCTCACAAAGGCGTTCTTTACGTGACAGACGACCTCCCCGTTGCAGGCGCTGCAGCGCGCTTAAACATCTGACCTGTACGGCTTCATTCTCACCAAGCTCCTCAAACTGAAACCCCGTCGCCGCCACCGCGGCACGCATCCCACGGCTCACCGCTGGGAGCCGTGCGAGATCTGCGGGGTCGTCGAAAAGCTCAGATCTGAGAACGTGCGTGACGACGATGTCGTTGAGAAGGCCGGGGATCGCGTCTGGCGCGTCGGCAAGGCTCGCGGGATTAGTGGCGGTCGCGATATCCCCGCTCGAGCCAGTCATGGCGGTATGCGCTGCGTGGGAGGACATGTGGACCGGGTGTCGTGTGCGCGTCGTTGTGCGTCGAGGCTTCCCAGAAAATGCGTTACTCGAAAGTCTTGAGCAAAATCACTGAGATTTCCACGCGGCTCGCGAGCTTCGAGCAGCGAAGTGTTACTTTTTGAAGTGTTCTTTATTCAATAGCGATTTACTATGTAGATAGAACATAGTCATAGAATGTAACGAAGCGTAGCAAGTGCTTCACACGATTCAAGACCCGCTCTCGCTTTTTGTCTGTCGTCTTGCTGTTTTCGATCTTGTTGTCGTCTTTCCGTGACTCGCTGCGGTCCAGTCACCGGGGCTAATCGTCGCCACCGCCGAGGCCGCCCCCACTGTCCCCGCCGAAGCCGGCATCGTTGCCACTGTCCCCGCCGAAGCCGGCGTCGTTGCCAATGTCCCCGCCGAAGTCACTGTCCCCGCCGAAGCCGGCGTCGTTGCCACTGTCCCCGCCGAAGTCACTGTCCCCGCCGAAGCCGGATTTGTTGCCACTGTCCCCGCCG
>Ga0209830_10000009_pt1 | contig 249474 bp, 264 predicted proteins | sample ArcticOcean_MG_C_12_FD_187439 | JGI IMG/M metagenome (GOLD analysis project Ga0209830, IMG submission 187439) | Marine microbial communities from western Arctic Ocean - ArcticOcean_MG_CB8_130 (SPAdes) (version 2) | ecosystem: Environmental > Aquatic > Marine > Oceanic | place: Arctic Ocean...
AAACAGTCACCAGCTGAGAGATAAAACAGTCACCAGCTGAGATATAAAACAGTCGTTGGATTTGGGAAACACAAACACGACGAACCTTTTTTGTTAAAGTCACGCACGTAAATCAGCGTACTAAGCTTCCCCACCCTCACGGCTTCTTCCCTCTGCGCCAGCGCTTTCAGAAGCGGTTTCTTTGACAGGTCCTTCCCCGCGGACGCGAGCTTTTTCGGTTTCTTGTTCCCGCGAGCTCGGTTTACGACGTACATCTGTTCTTTACGCGTTTCGAACTCGTCTCGGCGCAAAATCTCGCCCTCGCCCCTGTAACCCAACTCAACAAGACTACGCGCCATTTCCTCGTTCTCCAGGTAGTACATATCGACGTTTGTTACTTGGTTATCGAGGTAGTCCTCGTAGGTTGGAAACTGGTCCACGATCGCGTCGAGGCCGGTTAGCGGGGGGGGGGCGTCATCCAGGGCGTCCATGTTGCGTGGTGGTCACAAGCGCACGTCCGAACGGAGGGGGGCACACCCCCGAAAGCGTCTAAAAATGGCGCTCGCCCGATTTGGCGTCGCGGGGACGTGACTGCCGCGGTGACCCGTCAGGTTCAAACAGGACACCACCTTTACCGCGTCGCGCCGTTTGTTCACGACCGACCCGGTGCCGCGTTCAGAGGGCCGCGGGTGTGTCTCAAAACACCAAGGGAGACGACCCTGCAGTCCGCGCGGGGCGATTCTGCTGGGAAAGCACTTCAGTTTGACTTCGTTGTGGCAAAGACGAAGATGACTCACCACCATTTTTGTTTTTTTCGCGCTCTTGATCGTGCCACCGCGTTCCCCGCGTCACACCCAGTCGCCTCCCGGCGGACGGCCTAACGCGCGACGCGAAACACGGCCTGGCCGGCGTGGTTCTGTGGTTCGCGCGATGCCTTTGTCTAGCGTCTTTTCCGGCCGCGCGGCGTTCGCGGGGCCCCGAGGCAAAACTTTCGCGAGTGAAAAAACGCACAATGGGCGGGCCAGCGGGGCCGCGTCATCCGGAGGGAACCGCGTTCGTTTCATTCGGGAGCCCGGTATTTCGTTTGCTTCGAAACCACGTATTACCTTCTCGAGGGTCAAACCCCCTAACAGCGCGATCGCGGACAGTACAAATCCGGTGGCTTCCGGCGCCGGGGGTACCCCGGGTAACGCGTACACCGACCCCGATGACGCGGAGGTTCTTATCGAGCTCAGAAACGTGACGAAGAGTTTCGGGAAAAAAGCGGTGCTGAACGGGGCGAGTTTTAAAATCAGAAGAGGCGAAGCCGTTGGCATTATTGGCAGCAGTGGCACCGGTAAGAGCACCATCTTGAGAATCATGGCCGGTCTGCTCGCGCCCGACTCCGGGGAGGTTTTCATCCGGGGCGAAAAAAGAGACGGGCTGCTGAGCGACGAAAAAAACCCGCGACTCAAGGTTCGTAGTTGGCCTTTCCCAAATCCAAACACTGTTTGCTACACCTCTTTGAGTGCACCACTAGTAACGTTTACCAGGGCCCTGTGGTAAAGTGACACAGTACTGGTAAATTGATAGTAACTGTTACGGTGGCAACTGTTACTACGGTACCTGTTACACACCCGTACTCAAGACTCGGGACTGACCTTTATCTTTTTCCAAAAACAAAAACAGGTTGGTATGGTTTTCCAAAGCGCCGCGCTTTTCGATTCCCTGACCGTGGTACGTGATGGGCCTTTCCCAGATCCAGGCACACTGTTTGCGCATACAAGACTGACACTTTTCGTTCACAATCTCAGGGCGAAAACGTCGGGTTCAAGCTGTACGAACACAGCGACCTTCCCGAGGTCGTTATCAAGGGTTTGATAAAACAGAGCCTGGATTCCGTGGGTCTTTCCGGACAGGAGGACCGGTACCCGGCGCAGCTCTCGGGGGGTATGAAAAAACGAGCGGCGCTCGCGAGGGCTATTATCAAAGAATCCGTCCCCGGTATCGCGTCCAAGTGGGACGGCGAATTTTTGGACATGGACGAACAACTAGAGGAGGTTGTGATGTACGACGAACCCACCGCTGGTTTGGACCCTGTGGCGTCGACCGTGGTGGAAGATCTGATGCGGAACATGCACGACACCGGGGTCAAGAAAGACGGCGCCGGCGCCGCCTCAACGGGCGGCGGCGTGCCCAGTTACATCGTCGTAACGCACCAGCACAGCACGATTCGCCGCGCGGTGGACCGGATTATTTTCCTGCACGCGGGGAAAGTCGTGTGGGAAGGCACTTCGAAAGAGTTCGACACCACGGACGAGCCCATCGTGCGGCAGTTCGCGACGGGCAGCTTAAAGGGGCCGATCGTGTATTAATGTGTAGCGATGATTTTGGGTAGCGATGATCCGCAAACGTTCAAAATCAAAAACTACATGGCAGCGTCGGTGTGTCTTTTCGCGCGTCGCTTGTCGTTTCGCTTCGTCTCGATTCGTCACTCGCCATCCCTCAACCTACTTTCGTTTCGTGACCCCCTTGCTTTTCTTGCCTCCAACGTTCCCGCCGCCCTTGCCGCCCTTGCCTTTCTCCGGCGCCTTCCGCTTGCCCACGGTGGAGGACACGACGGTCGCGGCGCCGAAAAACGTCTCGAGGCGGTTTTGCGAACTCTTTCCCTGCGCGTGTAAAAGAAAAGTGTCAGTCCCGAGTCTACGGATGTACTGTATGCGCAAACAGCGCGTTTGTGATGTATTCGTAAGAGTTACCAGTACGCCAGTAAACGTTACTAGTACTGGCAATGCTACGTACATCACGAGTAGTGTACTCGACCAGGAGCAGTAAACAGTGGTGGGATTTGGGAAACGCGCACGGCCGTACCTTCGCCGCTTTCAGCTTTTTCAGCGTCGACCGCACGCGGTCCTCGCTGAACTGTTTTTCTCCCACCAGAAACGCCACCACGCCTTCCTCGTCCGGAGCCGTGAACTTCAGCTCCAAGCCTTCGCAATCCGTCACGTCCGGGTTTTTGAAAAGCTTCCGCGCTTCGTCGAACGGCCAGTCTTCGGGGACGACGTATTTCGCCGTGTCGATGTGCTTGCGATGGTTAAAACAAAGTGTCAGTCTTTTGAGTCTTACTTCATGGCAAACAGTGCACTTGTGATGAATGTAGTATACTTCCTTTTAATGACTAGTGTAGTCAAAGACGGGCTTGAAACAGGGAGGCGAGATTTGGGAAACGCCCTACGGCCGTACCTTCAAAAGCTCCTCGATGCTGCCGTGCTGTTTGATCAGCGAAAGCGCCTTGACCGGCCCGATGCCTTTGATGCTGTCGCAGTAATCGCACCCGCACATGATGCACACGTCAATGAACTGGTCCCAGGTCAGGTTCAGTTCGCTCAAGGCTTTGTCGAAGTCAAACTCCAGGATGGGTTTGCCTTGGCTCGCGGGGGCCATGAGGTTCCGCGCCAGCTTCGGGCCTGGAATAGGTAAAACAAAGTGTCAGTGTTGCGTGGCAAACAGTCTGGTGTTGGGATTTGGGAAATACAACACGTACACGCAAAGCAAAGCGTGTCCATGTCTTCGCTCGCGGCGGCGTACACCAAACCCGCGCTGCAAAGCGCCGCGCACGTGGCTTCGGCTTCGCACGGGGCTTCGAAAACGGGCAGCCCGAGCAGGCGCGCCAAACGCATGACCTCCTGCGATTGCTCGCGCGATACTCGCACGGTTCGCTTTGACATCTTTTCAATCATCTCCGCATCCCCCGATTCTTTCGCTTTCGCCAGGTCTACCTCCGCCTGGTCCCTTTTGTCCTTGCGTTTGGCGAGCTCGCCGCCTTTCATCGTGGGCGGTTTCCCATCGAAAACGTACACCGGTTTGATTCCCGCTTCCAACATACGACACGTACGCATGAACATCCCTTGAAGGTGCGACGTGACCTCCCCGGCGTCGTTCGTGAGCTGCTGATCCCCCTGCCTGCCAACCACCATCATGAACTGGTAGATGTGCATGCTCGCGTCGATCGCAACCTTCCTGTCCAGGTACCCCTCGAACTTCTGTTCCCGCATACACCCGGGGGCGTGGTCGGAAAGGAGTTTCGTAAGGCCTTTGATCCCCATGGCGGGAAGTCACGCGCGACCGGGGCGGAGGGGTGTGCCGAGTCGTAGCTTTTTGGCACACTTCGTTTGAAACTCGGAAGGATTTTCAGAAAAAAAAAAATCTTTTGCGCGCCAACCCGGACCAATCCACACACCAACGCCGCACATGGCGGCCATCACCTCCCCAACGTCCGCGCTCGCGTCGCGCCTCGATGTCGCACGCACGCGCCGCCCCCAAGTGCGCGCGAAATATTCCGCGTTGATTCCCCGCGCCGTGGTGACCAGGTCGGGCCACACAAGTATGACCCCCCCCAACGAGAAATGCGTCTTGGCAAAACACCTGCAGTCCCGCGTGCGTCTCGCCACCGGCGCGGGCGCGCATCAACGCCGCGGAGTCTCGCTTTTGCCCCGGTCGACCGCGGGGGGCGCGTCCGCGGCCCCGAGCTCTGGCGACGACGCCGGTGCCGCGTCAACCCCCCCGCCACCCGGCCTCGTCAAAGGGTTCGTTCGCGGCCTGCGAGGCCGCATGGCCGCGGATGCGAACTTCCCATTCAAGCTGGTACGTGTTGCGCGTTTCCCAAATCCAACGACTGTTTACAGCCCCTCTTTGAGTGCACTACTAGTAACACTACTAGTACTGCTAGTAACACTACTAGTAACCTTTACCACTAATGGCAACTGTTTATACAAACCTACACTCGCCGACTCAAGACTGACCCTTTCTTTTCTTCATCGCAAGGGCGCGGAGGTAACGCTTGACGAGTTCATGACCGTCCTCGTGAACGTGGGGGTTCGAGGCGACCCAACAGGGTGGTTGCTAGGGGACAAGCTCCAGGTGCTGTGCCAGATGCTCACCGCCGCGGTGAATGATGTGATTTTGGTGTATTGCTTGGCGCCCGTGAAGGATGACGGTTCCGCCGCCGCCGCGAAGAAAGAAAAAAGCGCCGAGCCCGAAATAGCGCACGTGTTCCAGGAAGGCGACTTCACCACTGGCCAGCGAATTCGGTGTTACTTGGACAAAGGCAAGTTCTACGCTGGAGTCGGTGCGTTGTCGTGCACCTTATCAATGTTTCTCGCCCTCGCGCTGTCAGGGCAGATGCAGAAAATCACCCCGGAGTACCTTTTCCGGGCGCTGATGACGGGCGCGCTGCACATGGGTATTTCCGGTACGTATTGCGTTTCCCAAATCCCAAGACTGTTTACAGACCCTCTGTGACGTCCACTAGTCATTAAAACGAAGTAACTACGTACATCGCAAGTCGACTGTTTGCCCATACGTCGCCCAACACGCGACTGACACTTTTATTCCTTCACAATCAGCGAACACGCGGTACCAAATCGTAAACGGCATCGAGCGCGTTTTGTTTTCCGTTCTTCCGAACAACGTTGCAAAAGCCGCGTCCGTGGTAACACGGCTGTTAAACAACCTCCTAGGGGCGCGGCTGTGGATCGTGATGACCACGGTGACGGGGTTGGCATGAGAGGGGGGCGGGTGGTAAAATAAAAAAGATTATGAAAGACTAAAACTAATTGAAGTGTCCGCTGAGTATTCCCCACCCGCGTCAATCCTTTGTGTGAAAACAACACTAGTCGAACAAGGCAAACGCGTCTTGTTTTGTCGTTGGCGGCGACCGCGATTGTGTTTTGCGTCGTTTCGTCACCGCGTCGCCTTCCAAATTCCGAAGCGCACCAATTGTTTGCGCCAAATGCGTTTCGATAATCGCACGCTCCGAGTCCACTAGTGTCTTAAGCGAAGAAATCCAGCTCGCCGTTTCCTCACCGCCACCACCGATTGGAGGACGCGCATACATACCAAGCCTCCTTTTTAAAATCGCCGCGAAAACGGAAAGCGCGGGCCCGGCTTGTGGATTTAAGAATACCTCCGCGGCGGAGCGCCACGTTTTCGCGGAGTCGGTTTCGCGGCTATTTTCAAAATCGACCCTTGTTTGACTGATGTCCTTACTATTTTCCGCCTCGACGTACTCCTTGACCCTGAAAAACCCTTCCTCACTCGCGGTGACCGCCCACAGCGCGAGTAAAAGTCCATCCGGGGGCGGTTGATTGTTTTTCAGGGCAAACATTTCGGTCTCGGTAAACGCATGTAGAGCGATACACTCTTCAATTCTTTTTTTTATCAGCGACCCGGGCACCTGACACAACGCCGCGGCGGCGCGCAAATCGGGAACACTGAACGTCACCGTGTCCTCTGGGTTACATGCCTGACAAAACCCAAACGAGTTCAGCAAAATCGCGTTGCCCAAACCGCCGTAGGTGTTGAAAATCTCGTCGCCCGATGCGACCGCGGCTGTGATTTCCGCGACGAGCGTTTTTGAGTTTTTTCGAAGAAAAGACGAATTCTTAATTTCGTCGGTTTCGGTTTCGTCGCCGCTTCGTGTAACGACTTCGTCCACCAAACGCATCGTGACGTGGTGCCCGCCCGTTTTGTGGTTGAAAAGGTCCGCGATCGGTACCAGCCCCGGGCCGGTTTCCGTGGTCACGGAAAACGCCCGCGAACTCACCACGGACCGCGCGTCCAGGTACGACGCGAAGCTCGGAGGGTCCCCGTTTGCGTCTGCGATTGGAAAAGAAAAGGGTCAGTCCCGAGTCTACGGGTGTACTGTATGCGCAAACAGTGCGTTTGTGATGTATTCGTAAGAGTTGCCAGTACGCCAGTAAGTGTTACTAGTACTGGCAATGCTACGTACATCACGAGTACTGGCAATGCTACATACATCACGAGTAGTGCACTCGACCAGGGGCGGTAAACAGTGTTTGGATTTGGGAAATACAATCAACACGTACCCGTGAATTGCCAAATTTGGGGATACACGTGCCGGTCCCACTCCGTGCGCGCCGCCGAGCGTTCGTCCCGTAACGCCCGATCAACATCCGTTCCTACTAGAAACGCTTTTTGGCAATCTGGCCAGGACGCGACTACGCCTTCTTCGCGTTGTGGCAGGGACGCGATGTATCCGGCGAGAGCGGAGCGTTGGTTTTTGTTTCCTCCGCAACGACTGTCCTCATCACTGTTAAGTCTTTCCAGCAACAGCGCCGCGCCCAGTTCCGCGAGCCATTCCTTTTCGTCCCCGATGCTGGCTCGTATTTTCGCCACGGTTTCAGAGTGTGTGCAGTCCAGCCGTGTGAAGCACCGAGCGGTGGGCATGCGCGCGACGATCTCGCCTGGTAGGGAGGGACGGACGGGAGGTGGGGTGGTGAATACGCGTCAAAACAGCAAGACCTTTCCTAAAAAGAGAATTCCAAAGTTACGTAACGACGTGTGGGACGATGGATTGGGCCGTGTACTTACCCACGGCGAGGTCGCGAAGCGCGCGCACGCCCACTCGAGGTGACGCGTCGTCGCCTTGGCCGGGAAAAACAGCCCCGAGCGCAATCGCGGTTTCGTCCCACCAGAACCCGGACGATTTGAGCCATCGCTGTTTTCGCGAGGAGAAGGTATTTGATGATTTGACTTGGTCGAGGTGGTCAGTGAGAGTGTGGTCGATTTGCAGGGTACGACTCTGGTTCATTCACTGGCGTGACTCGGTCACCGGCGACGACGCGCGACGCGCACGTTGCGCACCTTGAACTCGTCCATCACACCGTGGTGACCTCGCGCGCCGAGACCGCGGCGCGCGTTGTGGCACGCGGAAAAGAACGCTCACTTTATTTTCGCCGGCGTCGTCACTTTTGGTTTGCCACTTTTTACGTCGCCAAAAATATCTCCCGTGGCCATTGACACCTCCCACTGTCCTGGTTAGTCCAATCGTTACGGAACGTCAGGAATGGCGAGCATGCTTGCCGGTGCGTTTACACGTATAAATACCCACACAGCCCGTCCGGTGGTCCCGTCGCGCCCGTCGCGCCCGGGCGGGGAAACGCGAGCGCGCGAAATCTCGAGGATTCTCAAATCTCGTCCAAGCAAAGCAACTGACACGTCCTCCCCCACTCCCCAAATCCACCACCCAGCCGATCGCGGTGCGCTGATGATGAGAACGTACCACGCTTCCGGCATCGCGCTCGCAGGGTTGGTACCGACCGCGATGGTGCTTCCTCTCAGTGTTTTGCCCATCGACCTGGCCCTAGGCGTGGCGCTTCCCCTGCACTCGCACATCGCGTTGAACTTCGTGGTAAGCGATTACGTGCCCACGAAAATAGCGCCAGTCGCGCGCGCCGGACTTCTCGGCGTGACCGCCCTGACCCTGTTCGGCCTGTTCACCTTAAACACGAAAGGCGAGGGAATCACTAAAACGGTGAAACGGCTGTGGAAAGCCCCGAGCAGCAGCAGCAAGGTGTAGTAGGCGGTTTAACGGTGTTAAATGGTTTTCTCGTTCAACTAGTCTACGTACTAGGTATCGATTTTTTTGTCGCACCAGGGCCGAAGCCTCGTCCCTTGTTACGCGTCGCGAGGGCCGATTGTAGTGTCGTCCCTTCTGTTGGCGGTACCGGTACCTACCTCTCTCACCGTGTCACCCACCTCGCATCACTCTCTCTCTTTAGGGTTACCCTGAACCCTAAACCCTCTCACACCACCACCGACCACGGGTGCTCGATTTTCCCGTACTGAATCCCAATCAGCTCGTTCGTGAGCCGCAGCTGGAACGAACCCGGGGCAAACGCGGCTGGTGCGATAAACAAGAAAGTGTCAGTCGGTCGTGATGTGTATAAGGGATTGGGAAGGGTATAGTGTTGTGACTTCGTAACTGTTACCATAGTAACAGGTACCAGTACGTATGAGTAAACAGTCAGGGTAATCGGGCCGATCAGGGAGGCGGTGTGTGGTGAATTGGGAAATACTTACCTTTCGGGACTTCGAACGTTTTTTCGCGGTGCGTGATGAACCCAATCGGCTGGATCACCGCGGCGGTGCCGGTGCCGAAAATTTCGTGCAACTCGTTTCGGTCGAACGCGGCGGCTATTTCTCGGAACGGCAGCATCTTTTCCGTCACCAAGCACTCGCCCCACTCGTTCGCCAAGTCGATCACGCTTTGGCGCGTGACGCCCGGCAAAATCGTGCCATCCTCCAAAGTCGGCGTCACGAGCTCTTTTTCCCCGCGTTCGTTCGTCCACAGGAAGAAAATGTTCATCGTCCCCGCTTCCGTGACGAACTCGTCCACGTCGTATACGTACAGGGATTGGGAGGCGCCTCCGCTGGCGGCTTCTTTTTGCGAAATCACCGTGGATCCGTAGTTGCCGCCGTACTTGATGTTCCCCGTGCCCCCCGGCCACGCCCGGATGTACTTCGCGTCCACGCTCAGTTTAATGGGCACGAAGCCTGACTTGAAATAAGGCCCCACTGGTGACATCAGCACTAATATCATGGCCTCACTGCACTGCGTTAACCCCAGCCAAGGCGTGGTGCTAAAAATAACCGGCCGCAGGTACATGGCGAACCCGCGTTTCGTGGGGATCCATTCTTTGTCTACTCTTAAAAGTTCCTTGATACACGCCAACAACTCGGTCCCGTCGAAAGCGGGTAAACAAAGACGCGCGGAGGAGTCGTTGAACCGTTTCATGTTCATCTCCGGCCGGAACAACCGCGTCTCACCAGCATCATCAACATAAGCCTTCATGCCTTCGTAGCACTCGATAGCGTAGTGAAACACGTGCGCGAACGGATGTAAACCGATAGGGCCGGCGGCGATTATCGCAGGCGCGCCCCAGCCCTTCCCCGCGTGCCACTGAATTTTCAGCATGTGGTCCGTGATGACCTTCCCGAAACCGAGCTCGGAGTCAGGACACTTGGGCAAAGGCCGGCGGGACTTGGTGACCGTGAGCTGCTTGCTGTCGATGTCCGTAAGCGGGCCGGTGGGGGGGGGCGCCATGTTCGATTGGGAAAAGACAGGAGCCTTTTTACCAAACCTCGGATCTGTCAAGCCACCTGGGGGCGTTTACCAGGTCGTAAGGGTTCGCGCGAGACTCGTCAGGATCAGTTCGTTGGACTTGAACCCTGGTGGTGTACACAAGATCAAAACCTCGGGGCCGTACGCGTGGGGGCGCGGGCGTGAGTCAGGGACCCTGACGCAGGTTTTCCGACTGGGGAAAAGTCCCGTGAGTTTCCGCGGTGGGCTCTACTTCGTCTGCACTTCTCTTATAAAGGCCAGTTGCAATTGCTTCCTTGTCACATGGCGCGACGCGTGGCGTCCGGGCTGGCGGGCCTGGTGTCCAGGCTGCACACGCGCGGGAGCGCGGTGCTTCTCCCGGGGGTGACGGCGGTAAAGCCGTCCAGTGACCGCGAAGCAAATGACGCGGAACGGCGGTCCACACCGCCCGCGGGCACGTCCAAAGACGACGACACCCCGATTGCGTGGTACCGCCGACGTGTACAAACCGGGTCGTTGCTTGGTAACGACGCGGCGCAGGTTTCGGCGCTTGGTGAGCTGAGCGCGCTTCGCGAGAGATTGGCGCGGCTGTTTTGTGCGACGGACGGTGATTCAGGTGGCCGGCGGAACACACGCACCGCCACCAAGGACGACGACGCACACCAGGCAGCCTTGATGAGTGAATCGAGTGATGGTGAAGTGGAGAAGTGGGGCAGTGATGGTGACGGTGGTAGACAACTAAAAAATCACTCCCAAGGCGTGTACTTGCACGGCGGCGTGGGCAGGGGCAAGACCATGCTTATGAACGCGTTCCTTGAAACGTTACCTTTTGACATCAAAAGAAGAACTCGACGAACGCACTTCCACGAGTTCATGGCGGAGATTCATACGAGATTACACAAAATGAGTAAATTCACCACGAACGTGCGGCTGAGTAACGACGAGTTCGGCAGCAGTAACTACGGCAGCCGACGCGATGGGAGCACTACCAATAATACCGGCGGTGATACTAATACATCCGACCCACTAGCAACGGTCGCGCTGCAGCTGTTCAAAGAGTCTCCGGTTATTTGTTTCGACGAAGGTACGTATTGCGCGTTTCTCAAATCCCGCCTCCACGTTTGCCCATACAAGACTGACACTTTCTCTTATTTATCGTAAGTCGAACTCGCCGACGTCGCAGACGCGCTCGTGTTTAAGCGCTTGTTCGAGTGTTTTTTCTCCCTGGGCGGTTTCGTGGTGGCGACGTCTAACTGCGCGCCGAACGACCTGTACAAAGGCGGAATCAACCGAAACGCGTTTGTGTCGTTCGTTGAGACGCTTAATTCGCGTTTGAAAGTGGTTTCTTTTGACGTACGTCTTATTGGGGGGGGCGGCGATGGAGGGAACGGCACGGAGGAGAACGCAAAAAAAGACGACGAGTCTCGGTTTGATTACCGGCGAATCCTGAAAGCGAATGAGGCGAAACGCGAAGACGACGAAAACAATCTCAACGCGATGGATCGCAAATCGCAGAGGAGGCCATCCCTCGCCGCGGGTGTTGCGTCCGTGATACTTGCGCACGATAACACGCAACCGAGCAGCGGCGACGAAGTTAACAACAAGCTCCACGAAATGTGGATCGCCGCGACGAACGAAATTTCGGGTTCGACGAAGATAAAAAAATACGCCGGCGACGATTCCGAGCCCGTTTCTGTTCCCATCGCGAGCGGTCGTACTTTATCCGCGCAAAAATCTCGACGCAACGGGTTGTTCATTTCTTTCCACGATTTGTGTGGTTCCGAGGCGTTACTAGGCGCGGCGGATTACGTTGTGATTCTTCAAAAATACAACGCGCTGGGTATCACGGACGTCCCGAGGTTCAATCTGCAAAACGAAAACGAACTCCGACGGTTCGTCAATTTCGTCGACGTCGCGTACGAAGCGGGTGCTCTGGTAATCGCGTCGGTTGCGACCGAGGTGGACATACTGTTTGGGAGTGGTGGTGAGGAGGGTGATGACGATTTCATGAACTTCATATCAAGCAGCCAAGGGACCATCCGCCGCCGCGTGCAAATGGAAGGTACCAACGGCGAGTTCTCTGTTTTAGGCATGGGCGGCTCGAGCGGGCGAAGTACTCCTGTTGTGGGAAACATGGAGTGGAGCGCGACCGGGCGCTCCGGTGCGTCGCTCGCGGACTTGCAGGCAACGAACTTCACGTTCAAAGCCAGTGCGCGGTGCAGGTCGAGGTTGGTGGAGATGGGAAGCGCGGGGTGGGAACGGCAGTGGTGGGAGAAACGACAGACACGGAAAAGGAGCGATTCTAGCTAGAATTTAATCCATGCCGCGTTTCGTCGGAAACAACCGCAGACGTACGATTTCGAGTTGTGTCGGCCTCGGCGAACGTGTGGAACGTGACGCGTCTATCCAAAACGGACGCGCCTTTCCAAAGATCGCCAATCGTGCAATCGTCCACACCCGCGAGCACACACCCGCCGTCGTGAAACTCGCGCCTACACGTTTCCTCCGCCCTCACGTTTCTTCGTAAACACCAGGCGTTGCGACCGTGTGTGTTACCTCCCCTCGCGCTCGCGATCCCCGGAAGCGCGCGCTCGCACAAGGACCCGGTGGCGGTGCGTTTCTGTCGGAATCATGTCGGCAGCTGCTCGTGGAATCCCCGCGAAGGTGACCCCCCGAACGTCGTCGCTTACGTCGCGCCGCATCACGGGAAGCAGATGCGCGTTGGCACGAGGCGTTATTACCGGCCACAAGCGCGCTGTTAAGCAACGAAGTTCCCCAATCACCACCGCCAACGCCTCTGGTGACGCGAAGATCAAGGTCATCGGGTGCGGGGGCGGTGGGGGAAACGCGGTGAATCGTATGGTGAATTCGGGTTTGATGGGGGTGGAGTTCTGGAGTTTAAACACTGATGCGCAGGCGCTTGTGCAGTCACAAGCGCCGAACCGGTTACAGATTGGCAAAACCGCGACGAAAGGGTTGGGCACGGGCGGTAACGCCGAGTTAGGGGAGATCGCGGCGAAGGAATCTCGCGCCGAAATCGCTGCCGCGGTGGCGGGCGCCGATCTGGTGTTCGTCACCGCCGGGATGGGCGGCGGTACTGGGAGCGGCAGCGCCCCGGTCGTCGCCCGGGCGTCGAAAGAAGCCGGAAACCTCACCGTCGGTGTGGTGACCTTGCCATTCACGTTCGAGGGACGGCGACGGATGGCCTCCGCGATGGAAGCCATCGATTTGTTGCGGCAAAACGTGGACACCCTCATGTACGCGCCGCGTTTCCCAAATCCCTCCCGACACTGTTTGCCCGTACTCGTCCTGCGAAGGGACGTCTTATCTCGGCCCTGACTGTTTGTCCACACGGCGCGATATACTCGTCCTGCGAAGGGACGTCTTACCTCTGCCCTGACTGTTTGTCCACACGGCGCAATATACAAGACTGACACTTTTCGTTCACCAGTGTGATTCCAAACGACCGCCTTCTTGATGTGGTGGAGGACGACGCCCCGCTTCAGGAAGCTTTTCTGCTCGCGGACGACGTGTTGCGACAAGGCGTGCAAGGCATCAGCGATATCATCACCATCTCGGGGTTGGTGAACATCGACTTCGCGGACGTACGCGCGGTGATGAAGGATTCGGGCACGGCTATGTTGGGCGTGGGCGTGGCGCAGGGAAAGAACAGGGCCACGGAAGCCGCGATGGCCGCGATATCCGCCCCCTTGATAGAGCAATCAATCGACCGCGCGACCGGGATCGTGTTCAACATCACGGGCGGTACCGACCTGACGTTACAAGAAATCAACGCCGTTTCCGAGGTCGTCACGTCGTTAGCGGATCCCGACGCGAACGTTATTTTCGGCTCGGTGGTTGACGAAAAGTACAACGGAACGATATCCGTCACCATCATCGCCACCGGCTTTGCCAGCGCGTCGTCACCAGGCGTGGGTTTGCCGAAGCAAATGCGTGGGCCCGGTGGGCCGATGGGAGGTATGGGCGGCGTCGGCGGGCCAATGAAAAACCCGCAGGCCCCGCCGCCGCCGCCAAGCCAACCGCAAGGCGGGTTCCCGTGGGGACGGGGAAGGCGGTGAGACACGATTTCCGGGTGCGGATACCGTTCCGTCTCTTCAAGTATCTCCTGGTTGCGGGTTTCCATTAACTGATACATACACATACGCGTAGGAAGGAAAACGCGAGGTGATTAAAGTAGTGACTTACTGTGCCTAGTCAAAGATTGTTAACGGCGATTTAATACAAACGCGCCGGCGGGATTGTGACACACGATTTACTATCTCCCTCCACTCCTCGTCTACTGCTCCGCGTCTTTCCGTAACCACTTCCGTCGCTTTTCCGAAAACGCCATCGAGCAGATCTTGTGCACCCACATCAGGTTCAGCGCAAACCCGCAAACCGTGAGGCCGCACAAAGTGTGCCTGACCCAGGAAGGCACGAGTTGGTTAACCTCCAATTTCGCGCCCGCGCGCACCACGCGGTACAGCCCGAACATCGCCCACCCGTACCCCAAAACTCTGACCAGCACGAACACCACTAAAAACAAAATCGCGACGTAGTACTCGATACGGTTGGCGGCTACCAAGCCTCGCGACTTCATGCCGATCCCTGAGATACACGAAAGGAAGTGTCAGTCTTGTATTGGCAAACGTGGAGGCGGGATTTGGGAAATGCGGGGACGTACCTTTCGCGAAGCGGTCGATAACCGGCGCGCAGTACTGATAGGATAAAAAAGAAAGTGTCAGTCTGGTATGGGCAATCGCAGAGGCGGAATGAGTTGGGTGGGAAATACGTACCTCGATGTCCTTCATCTGCCGTACGAACCACCGCGTACTCAACACCGGCGTGCTCGCTTCGCACGTGCACAGCCACCCTAGCACCAGCGGGTAGGCGCCGTAGGTATACGCACCTGCCGCGGCTACTAAGAACCCTACGTGGTGCACGGCCATGTCCCACCCACCCAAGTCGGGGAACTCCAACACCAGGTGGTACGCGTCGTACAGGACGTCTGTGATTGTAAAAGAAAAGTGTCAGTGTTTCGTGATGTGAGATGTATGGGTGTACTGTCCCCAGGTATGACAAACAGTGCACTTGTGATGTATGTAGTTGTAACAGTTGTTACTAGTAGTACACTCAAACAGTCACGTAGGGGCTGTGAACATTGTGCCTGGATTTGGGAAAGGGAACACGTACAGGTGAAGAACACCAAGGTGGTGCGCTCCACGAATTTCACGAACTCGGGCTCGACATTCGTGGCGTATAGGTACCCTTGGTGGTTTAAATCCGAAGCAAACTGCAACGCAAGCACGATCCGTACCCCCGCCCATGTAAGGAAAAACGCGTGCGCGTAGGACACGACGTAGGAAGGCAAGCACTTCACGAACGCCCTTTCCTTTTCCGTTTTGGTTGGCAAGCCACTGCAAATGCGTCGAACGATCTGAAACTGCGCTTCCCAAAACGCGGTACCGGCCAACACCAGAACGCCGGTGGCGATCATGTTTCTTTTGGTTTTCAGTGGCAGAGGCAACGCAACAGTCTCGACACCCAAGGATCGAGGGTTCCAGACCGTGTAACACCCTGTCCGCGTTACACAACGCGCCACGACCGAAGCCGCGAGTGGCGGTGTGGGTGCCTTCCCCACGGAATTCTGAAGGCGAAAATCGCGGCAATCCAGAACTTCAGAACACGTGCAGCACGGACGGACAGTCGCGACTTTGTGTAAAACGAAATGACTCTCGAACAGACCGCAGAAGACAACCCGAGCGCCAAAATCGCCGTGGCGTCTTCCGTTGGCCTCTCACGCCGCCACGACAAGGGAACGATATCGCCCTTGTCCACGTAGGCAACAAACACATTCGGTTACGTAATGACGCGATGCTTCGCGCGTGCGCGGTCACAACCACCCGCACGGATTCGCCCCGCGAAGTTTCGCGCCATCGTCATGGCGACCATCGCCAGCATGCACACCGCGCGCCTTACCGGCGCGCGCGTCACCGCGCGCGGACACAAAACGAGTGGACGTGTCTCCACCGTCGTGCACGCACGTGCCGAAAAGCAATCCACGTTTTCCGCGGTGCCCTTGGGTACCGCCCTTCGGTGTTCGTCCCCCAAACCCACACACGCGCGTTCCGTAACGACGCACGCCGTGGATGGCGGCGATCCGAAGAAATCCGGAAAAGGCACGCTTGACAGTTTGAGCTCCATTCTCGGCATCGACCCTGAAGCTGAGCTAAAGGTACAAAGGGAGGCGGAGGAGAAGATCGAAAAAGAGGTGATGGCGGCGAAGGCGGAAGCGGAGGCGTTTCGCGTCGCGAAAGCGGCGGCGAACAAGGATGGGAAATCCGAAAACAAGGTCGTGACCAGAGCTGCGTCAGGAGGCGAGGACAGAGATGAGGGTGAAATCACGGCACCGGAACGCGCCATCGCGGCGGTGAGCTACCTGCTGCCGCTTCTGGACGGGTTGGTACGTATTTCCCAATCACCACATTCCTCTGACTGATTGCCCATATTCGTCCTGCGTCCTGGAGCATTACGACCAGAAGGGACTATTTCCAATCCCTCATACTATGGAGTACAGGGCCTACCCTTTCCAATCCCGGATATACACGCGGTCCGACCGACTGACGCTTTCTTTTTGTGCCAACCAGAAATACAGCAAGTTTTTGCTCCTGCAGTTCCCCCTGTTCGGCCTGGCGCTGTTACCCATAAAACCCGCCATCGACGTCTGGTACGGCCTCGGGTTCCTGCAGATCGTGGTGTTCTTTGGTTTGTACCTAGGCGTGGTGCAGAACCAGAACATGAAGTACTTCACCAGGTACAACGCGCAGCAAGCGATTTTGCTTGACATTTTGCTCATCGTACCGGACGTGTTGACGCGCCTCGCCTCGAGCGTCGGCGGCGACGACGCCCTGCTAATGGGCGGCCCCGGGTTCGAAGCCCAGGTGTTGATGTTCAACACCGTTTTCTTGTACGTGTACCTCTCGTCCGTGGTCGGCGTGGGCGCCAGCGCGCTTGGGAAAACCGTGAAGCTGCCAATCGTGGGGGACGCCGCGGAGAACCAGACGAACATGAGATGATTTTTGGGAGACTTGTTTTTGTTCGGGGGAAAGGAATAACAAGAAAAAGGATATTCCGGTATCCGATCGGGGTTGTGGGGTTTTGTGGGAGTAAGACGCGGGGGTAGTGTGGTAATGGGATTTACGGGTAAGAGTTGTTGCACGTAACACGTGGTATCAGTAAAGATGTGGTATTAGTAAGAGACGTGGTATCCTTGTAAAGCCACGTACTGTATCATCCGTTTAGAAAGAGACACGTTTAACGTAGACACAAACATTAAAGCACAGACATTAAAGACACGTTTAACACATTAAAACCCATACCTACACCTCCACCTCTCGTTTCGCTTTCTTGTCCGCCATTCGCTTACTCGCGGCGCCCCGCGACCGGTCCCGTCCTCCCACGTCCTTTTTCGGCATAAACGAAACCGTCCCTCGCGGGTTTTTGTTCCCACCCGGGCCTTTGCTCTTCGCCCGCGCCGCGTCGTGTCGAAACGCGCTCTTGCCGATTTCCCCTTTTTTAAGACTCCGCTTGCCTCCTTCCTTGGACGGCGCCGCGACGGAAGCTTCGCCTCGTACGTCCGCCAGCACCGCGTCCCACTGTAACCCCCCGTCGCCGTACCCGTCGCTCTCGTCGCCGCTGCTCTCTTCGGTTTGTTTTTTATCGAACTCTTCGTCTTCGTCGTCGTCGAACTTGTCAAGCGCGGCGTCGTCCAAACCGCCGTTTTCGTCATCCGAAGCGGGCACGTCCTCGCTGCCGCTTTCGTGGCCGTCGTCCGAGTTGTCGCTTTCGTCTTGCACCGCGTCGTCGTCCGCGTCGTCGGCGTCGTCGTCCACTTCCGAGTCGACTTCGTCGTCCGAGCCGTGTTCGTCGTCGTCGTCGTCGTCGTCACCTTGCTCGTCACCTTGCTCGTCGCCACCCTCCATCTGTTCGTCCTCGTCCCCCCGCTGGTCCTCAAGGTCGAACATCCCGTGCGCCGCGGGCATGCGCCGGCCGACTTGTCTCGTAACCGCTTCGTTCGCCTTCTCCACGAACGCGTTCGCGGCGCTCAGCTCGGCGTCCGCGGCGTCTTCGGGCAGGTTGTGTTTCACCGCAGCCGGGCCGCGCATGTGCTCCGGGAGCTGCGGGGGAGGGGCGAAGAACGGAATGCGCCCGCGCTGCCAGTCGTACAAAATCATCTTCGCCGCGGTGTTCAGGTCTGGTTCGCCTCCTTTCAGGAGCCGCCCGGTGAGCCGGGCGACTTGTTGCAGGAAATCTTCCGGGGATTCCCAGGACTGCACTTTGTACGCTCTTCTTAAGTAATCCGGTTTCACCCTCGCGACGACATCCGGGATGTGCTCCCACGCGTCTTCCAGCAGCGACACCCTCACCACGCCTTTCAAAACCGCGTCTGTGTCTGTATCCGCGGTGTCGTGGTACACCACCCCAGGGCAGTCGATCAGGAAAATCCGTTTCGTCAGGTTGACGTACTGCCACACCTTGGTTTCGCCCGGAATGGGCGCGGTGACGCACACTTTCTTGGTGCGCAGGGCGTTGATCACGGACGATTTGCCCACGTTCGGGTACCCGATGAACCCGACGGAGACGTTCTGCTTGTCCATTCGTAACCTGGAGAACTGCCTTAACAGGGAAAGCAGCGCTCCTTTTCCGAAGGGGTTCGTCACGGAGGCGTGGAAGGCCAACGTGGGGTACTCCCTGGAAAGCGTGTGCAGCCACCGCTTCGTGACCCAGGCGGGCACGAGGTCCACCTTGTTCAGTAACAAGATGACGTGCTTGTGTCGCTTCATCGCGTCTTTCTTTAAGTGGTGCTCCAGGTGGTGACACCGCGTGCCCATCGGGTCTCGGGCGTCGAGCACCATGACGATCACGTCTGACGAATCAACAACCTTGTAAAGCTCGCCCCAAATGCGCTTGCTCTGGCCTTTCTGGAAAAGGCTGTCCTTCGCCGCATTCAGGGCGCCGTCGGTGACGGTGACTAAATCGCGATCCGCGAGCACACCGGCCGCGACCCCGTCCGCGTACGCGTCGCCTGGCACGATTATCAAGTAAGTGTCAGTCTCGTATGGGCAATCAGGGAGGCGGAACGTGGTGATTGGGAAATACGTACCGCTCGCGTGCGCCCGCGCCGTGAACGCGGCCAGGTCGTCCGTCGCGAGCTTCGGTTTCTTCTGCCGGCGGTTCGCGGAGAAGGTTTCGGTGAACGGCGAGTTTCCAAGCAAGTTCACCCTGCGTACTCGGCCTTTCTCCGGGTCCTGTAACAACGAAAGCGGCAGTTTCTTTTGCTTGATAATCACGGTGTACCCGTCCTTCGCCTTCGTGGCCATGTCCTCCCTGAATTCGTCAAGCGCCTTCTGCCCGATTACCCGCGTGTTCCCGAACCACCGGCGGTCAGGGACGATCCTGGTTGAAGGTAACTCCTTGCTTTGCAGGTCTTGTTTTAAAATCTTCCCCTTCTTATCTCGGACCGGCTTCTGCTTGTACATCATCAGCCTGCGCACGGTCGCCGCCGAACGCATGGATTGCGAGCCTTTGCCTCTGCCCACGGTGCTCATGGAGTGCCCGGTGGGTTTCTTGCTCACCGTGCCGCTCGCCCCGGCGCCACCGCCAGGGGACTTCCCTCCGGTTACCTTCTTACCCATGGTGCGTCTGTGTTCAAATGGCTCACCCACGGGCGCGGTGTGGAGTGAACGAAGGGTAGAGGGAAGGGCGGCGGCAGCAGGAAAGTCGAGATTGCGTCTTGTTAGAGTTTTTCAGCGCCGCCGCTCGTTTCCGCCGCCAGGGATTTTCCCAGATTCGTTGAGACGAATCACTTCGGTGTCCTTCCCCACTGTGTCCCCACTCACGGCCACGCCGTACGCGAAATTGCACTTCGCGTTCGTCTACGTCACGAACGAGCCGTCGCGTGGCTCGTGGTACCGCGCGTCGCCCCGGTCGTTCGTTAGTAACCCCCCACCGCGCGTCCTCGCGCCTCGGTGTCTCGGAGAAAACAACACCGATTCGATTGTTTCGCCGCGTGGGCGTTCGATTCGTTTTCAAGGGCACCGCGTGAAATCTACAAGACACAGACGCGTGAACCCAGAGGCGACACACCCCAAAGCCAAAGATGGAGTACGAAGACGAGCCCTTGACTTGCCACACTGCCCCTGGCGTGAGCTTCACCACGATGGAAGAGCTGAAGGAACACTACAAAAGCGATTGGCACCGGTACAACTTGAAACGCAAGGTCGCGGGTTTGCCCGTTGTGGGTAACGATTTGTTCCAAAGAGTGATGCAGCAAGCCAACGCGGCGGCGGCGGCGACGAAAGAAACGGGCCGGTCGCACTTAAAGCGACCAAGCCTTGACCCCAAATCCGTCGCGAAAGCCAAACGAGTTGAAACCTGGATCGAACACCACAAAGACGAAATCGAATTGGCGCAGGGCGAGGCGAGGGAGCGGGAACGGCGATGGAGGGCTGGCGAGGCGATGGATGACGAGGACGAGGACGAAGACGCGGGTGACGAGGACCACGACAAGTTCGACGAGGAAGATGGTAGCGATGACGGGTGGGAATCCATGGACGGCGACGAAGCGAGGGAGGTGCTTGCGAGGATGGACAGGATGGCCATGGATGACACGCGTGATACACGTGGTGGGGACGATCAGTCGGAAGAAAGCGACGATGACGAATCAGACGGCGACGGGATGGAGCTGGATCTCACAAACGCGCCAGTGCGGCTCGCGGAGAACGGGTACGAGTTGATTATTACTCGTGACGACGGAACCCAAAAACGAGTTGGCCCGAGGGAGTTGCGACGGTACTACAAACAGCGGCACAAACCGGACGATGACCGAGCGACGTTGCTCGCGAACGCGGCGAACAACAAAGAACGCGGATTAGTGCGACTTGGGGAAACTCGGGACGGCGAGCGCGGGTTGAAGAAGTTCGACTTGCACGGCAAGTTCGTCGGGCTGAACATTTCCATAATGGTGAAACGCGCGCAAAAAGCGAGTCGGAAGTATGAACGGAACAATCTGTTCCAGGGCAACAGCTCCATTAAAAAGTTTGACCTGAACGGCCAGAACGTGAAAATCAAGCTGCCGAAAGCGTGTCCGTATTAGGAGCGGGTTGGAGGGGAATTTTGGAGCGTAACGATGGGCAGAGTCATTCAAATTTACCGGATCGTTCCAGCGCAATCAAATTCACGCTTCCAATCTCACCCCTCCCCCCCCTTACGTTACATCAAATCCACCGCGTTTTCCTCCAAAAGCGTTTTAATCAGCCGGTACCGGATCATGATTATGTCGTTCCTCTCTAAATCCATGGTGTTCTCCGGGTCATCCGGGTCCAACATCACGTCCCCGCGGTCTTGTTTCACGAGGCAAAACACCTGTGATTGTGACACGAAAAGTGGTTAACGTCTTGTCATGGCAAACAGTGTGTGTCGGATTTGGGAAAGCCCCAACACGTACGTGCTTATCCAGGTTGGGCTCAGGCACCATGTCCCACGCCGCGTCTTGTTCTTCGATTTGCTGAAGCATGCTCCCGTACCCCTCCGGCATTTGCCCTAACACGGAACCGAAGTGCTCCTCCACCACGTTCGCGTAGTTCGTGGCGTATTCCTTTTCCAGCGTTGATAACCGCGCGAGCACGGCTGGTTCCTTCAACGTCCACACCGCGTGGTTTTCGATTTTAAACAAGCGCGTGCTGTGATTGTAAAAGGAAAAGTGTCAGTCTAGAGTCTTGAGTATGGGTGTACTGTATGGGCAAACAGTCTACGTGTTGATGTATGTAGTAATTGGATTTGGGAAACGCGCGGTACGTACCGGTAATACGCGCGCAGTAAAAACCGGACCCGGTTCAGCTCGGATTGAAACACGTGCGTCTGCAGGTCATCCGCCGCGCTTGACGGACCTGTGCTGGCGCTGGCCCGTGCGCTCGCCACAACCGACTCCCGTGAATCAACCGCAGCCACCACGCGTTGCACTAAATCAAACTCGAAGGGTAAAATCTCGGGCGCGCACTTTTCGTTCACGAACGCGCGCTTTAGCTTGGAAACGTCCGTGTCATGGACTCTGCGTTGAGAGGAAGAGAAGGTGCAGGGAGGGTGGTCAGGGTGGGGTACTGCGCGTGTGCCAAGAGACGCGCTTTCTTCGGTGGTCCCGTAGCCGTCGGGGGGGCATCGGTCAAAGAACTGTCCCCGATCGTGGTTTAATTTAATCGATCATCTGGCATCTGGGGTGCCTAACGAGAAGGCCTGCCGATGGAAAGGAAAGCGGGCGCGCGCGCGTGGCCGGCGCGAACTTGAGACGACGGAACCGGCGATGGAACACGGGAAAACGAGACGCACTGGCTCGTCCGCGGCCCGAGCTGGGACGCGAGGTCCTCCTCCTCGTCCATTTGGAACGCGCGTGTCCCGAGCACGCCCCAAGCTGTGAAAGGTGCGTACTCGATGTCGCGCGAGTTCAAACTCCTCCTGGAAGGCGCGCGGCGCTCGAGGTGTGTTTTCGGTTTCCAGACAGGGTTTGGCGGCGTTGGGTTGCGCCGGGCACAAAGACCGACGCGCGGTGATTGTGCGTGTGGTTCAATTGGACCGTGTTGTGTGACGGCTTGTGAACGACTTGACTCGACCCGACGGCGAAGCTTTCGTGAGCGGACGGGTTCGCAGCGGCGAGTCGGGCGAAGGGACCCAAGCCATTGATTGCGTCCGTGCGCGCGAATCTGGTGGGGACCGCGCATTGCCACCCGCGATGTCTCCTCCCGATCACAGCGCGCCATCGCGCGGCGACCTCGCGACCGGCACCACGATCCGCTCCCTCGCGGAGCGCAGCGCGAAACGAACGCACGAGATGTTCCGCACTTCGTACTTGGGGAACCCTTTGTTGCCGCCCACGCACGAGTCCTCGGTGAAGTTGAAAATGTCGGTCAAGCTGAGGGATGGGTACGAAAACGTCCGATCGTTCGGGGACGCCGTGGTCGGGGACGCGGCGGAGACAGTAGAACTGGGGACAGCAGGACCGGGGACATCGGGACCGAGGAGCAGTGTTCCGGGTGTTACGGAGGACACGACCATTCCCGGCCTCGACGCGGCCACGAACGATCCGTCGTCAATCACGGATCTGATCGATGCCATCGACGGCGACGCGGCGGCGCGGGACAGGACAAAGCCAAAGACGTCCAACGCGTTGGCGGTAGCGTTGAGTCCCGGCACCGTACCAGGCTCTAAACCACCAAACTCCGTGCTTACGCAGTTCAAAAAGCCGCACGAACAAAGCGCGCAGCTCATTCCGCGGCTGGCGAGTAAATGGCCGAAGCCGAAGTGGCACCAGCCCTGGAAGCTTTACAGGGTGATCTCGGGGCACATGGGCTGGGTGCGTTCGGTTACCGTGGACCCGTCGAACGAGTGGTTCGCCACCGGTTCGGCGGACCGGACGATTAAAATCTGGGACCTCGCGAGCGGACAGCTGAAGCTTACCTTAACGGGGCACATCGAACAAGTACGTGTTGCGCGTTTCCCAAATCCCGACACTGTTTCAAGCCCCGTTCGTGACGTCCACTAGTCTTTAAAGGAAGTGCACTACATACATCACAAGTGCACTGTTTTATCTCTCAGCTGGTGACTGTTTGTCCATACATCGCGATATACAGTAAGACTCAAGACTGACACTTTTTGTTACACTCGCAGGTCACCGGCATCGCGGTGAGCGACCGGCACCCGTACATGTTCTCCTGCGGGTTGGACAAACAGGTGAAGTGCTGGGACCTGGAGTACAACAAAGTCATCAGGCACTACCACGGCCATTTAAGCGGCGTGTACGCCTTGGCGCTGCACCCGGAGCTGGACGTGCTGATGACGGGCGGCAGGGACAGCGCGTGCCGGGTGTGGGACATGAGGACGAAAACGCAAGCCATGTGCCTCAGCGGCCACGACAACACCGTGGGCGCGATTGTGGCGCAGCGCGAAAACCCGCAAGTCATGACCGGGAGTTACGACAGCACGGTGAAGCTGTGGGACCTCACGGCTGGTAAGTGCGCGAACACGCTGACGCACCACAAAAAAGGCGTCCGCGCGCTGGCGCTGCACCCCACTGATTTTTCCCTACTCAGCGCGAGCGCGGATAACATCAAGAAGTTTGGCCTAACAAGCGACGCCGGCGGCAACGCGCGGTTCAAACACAACATGTTACGGAAACAGAAAACTATCGTCAACTCGTTGTCCGTCAACGAAGACGGCGTCGTGGTGTCCGGCGGGGACAACGGCAGTGTTTGGTTCTGGGACTACGAATCCGGGCACTGCTTCCAGGAACACCAATCCAAAGTGCAGCCCGGAAGCATGGAAGCGGAAGCCGGGGTCTTCGCGAGCACGTTTGACAAAACGGGCACCCGCTTGATCACCGTGGAGGCGGATAAGACGATTAAAATGTGGAAACCGGACGAGGACGCGAGCGAGGAGACGCACCCGAACATTCCCTTCGTGCCTCCGAAGGACATGAGGAGGTTCTAGGGGAGTTCTTTTGGGGGGTAGGGGGTAGACTTGTAAGACAGTGTGTCAGCTCTTTTTACCTTCTCATAATTTCGTATTTCTCGTCTTCTCCAACACGGCACCACCAGGCGCTTACGCACACCTCGGCGCGCCGTAAGGTGGTGCTCGCGGTGCCATGGGCAACGGGTCCGGCAAGCAGGCGCCGCGCGCGGGGGGGGGGTCGGTTGCTTTTGTTGGTGACTGTGAGACCAGTGCTGATGTCACCGCGATGCCACGACCGCCCGACGCGAGATCCGGCGCCGCCGCCGAGTTTGGAGCTGGCGCGTTGGAAGAATCAGAATCAGGACAACAACACTCCGGAAGCGCTTCCCCCTGTAATGCCGTTCCCGGTTTGGTGGTACACGAGAACGTGCTGACCGAGACGCAGCACGACAAGGTGTTGGCGTGGGTTCTTGAGACGCTGGAGTTGGGCCGAGACGGGAAGCTTGTTGGGAACACGTACGCCCCGGTTCCGGACAAATGGAAAGTCCGAAACCAATCCAGGGAGATGCTTCAGTTCGGCGTGTTCACGCATTCCAACCGGGTGGAGAAAAACGTGGAAGTCATGCCCATGCCTGAAGCCCTGAAAGAAGTCATCGAGTTGTTACGTGACAAAGGAGTGTATCACGGCGACGACGGAACCCCGGACAGCGTGACCGTTAACCTGTACAACCCGGGCCAGTGGATACCGCCGCACATCGACAATCCCCAATTCGAACGCCCTATCGTTACCGTATCCCTACGGTCGACGCAACCGATGACTTTAGGGCGAGGTATGCGGTGGCCGGAAGGGAAAGACCCTAGTGAAGTGTTCAAACAAAGTTCGGAGGGCTCATTAAGCGCAAAATTCGACGATTCAACTCAAAAAAGAGAAGGAGAGGAAGCGATCGTGACCTTACCCAAAAACAGCGCCGTTTCCCTTCGCGGTGCCGCCGCCGATTCGTACGAACACGCGGTGCCTCCCGTTTCGAATTTTCGAGCCTCGCTGACTTTTAGGAAACTCGGTGACCTTGAGGATCCGGAAACTGTCAAGCGAATCGCGTATGCTGAACAGCGGCGCGGTGAGTACCGCGTCGCGCGCGCGGAGTTCAACAAAAATCAAGTAAAAAAAGGGTTCGGTTTCGTCGGGCCGCTCGGCGCAGTCGGCCGGTTAGGTCCGTTACCCGAGGGCGTTTCCGAACTCGAACAAAGACAAAGGGCACGAGCGCGCGCGATTGCGGAGAAAAGCGAAAAGAAATATAAAGCAAGCGCTGGTGCTACTGGTGACGGACTTCGCGACGTCCCGGAAACGTCAAAGTCGAGGCTGAAGAAGGACGCCAAGAAAGCGGCGAAGCTCGCGGCGAAGGCGCGGAAACGGGAAGAAAATCCGACGCAACAAAACGGACAGGTAAATAAAGAAAAAGAAACCGTCCTCTCCGCGGATGGCGTCACGTCCCTGGAAAAGAGTAACCGGAAACGGACGTGTCCTGCGTGTCCGCCGGAGATGTTACCGGGTGGTAAAGGAAATATGAATGAAGACGCCGCGCCTCAGAAACCAGGAGCCATGCCTTCGGTCGAGATTGAAAACGTCCAGAAAGTATACGACGCGGTCGCGGCGCAGTGGCACGGCACGCGGTACCGCGCGTGGAGCGGGGTGGAGGATTTTGTTACCCGGTGCGTGGTGCGAGGCGCGTTGGTGGCGGATGTGGGGTGCGGTAACGGTAAAAACGCCCCGGCTGTGTTGGCGGCTGGTGCGACACGAGGTACGGCCTTGGGGCTTTCCCAAATCCGGGGACGCACTGTTTTACCTCTCAGCTGCTGACTGTTCGGCCCGATTACTCTGACTGTTTACTCACTCACATCACGAAAGACTGACACTTTGTTTTACCCATCGCAAGGAGGCGCGGAAATCGTGGGGTGTGACTTTTCAATCGGCTTGCTCGAGATTTGCGCGATCGAAAGGAACCCACCGGTGGAGGTGTTCGCGTGCGACGCGTGTACGTTGCCGTTGCGGTCGGTGTCATTCGACGCCGCTTTGTGTATCGCGGTGTTGCACCACATTAGTTCTGAACAACGACGGAAACAGTTAGCGTTTGAAACCATGCGGATCGTGAAAGTCGGCGGGTGCGCCTTGTTCTACGCCTGGGCGCTTGAACAAGAAACCGGGGGGGTCTCGGGGCACGTGTTCCAGGGACAAGACGTGCTCGTGCCGTTTCACAAGCGGGGAGGTGCGGTTGCTAAGGGGTCGACCGGGAAGGATTTGACCGGGAAGGATGCGGCTTTGAAAGGTAACGACGAAGACGAGAGTCGCGACGAGCGCAAAGTCGAGGCAGAAAAAAATAAAGACGACGACGAAACGAGCGAACGCGTGTACCAGCGGTACTGCCACGTGTACAAGGAAGGTGAGCTTCGCGGGTTGTTCGACCACATGAGCGATTGGACACGGGTGGACCGGGTTTACTACGACTGCGGGAACTGGTGCGCGGAGGTTACGAGGACGAGCTGAAATGACAATCGCAGATGTCTGTCACCTTTTTCTCGAAAACTTTTCGTCCGAAAATGTCTCCTTTAGGGTATCGCACAATCTCGGAAGCCTCGAGGCACAACAACGACGTGCGCGACGCGGACACAAAACCATCCAATCTTCCAACGCGATGGCCGGTAAGAAAGCTCGCGCGCGTGAGAAAAAGGGCGGGCGCCGCGATGCTAATGCGGCTAACGCGGGCGAAGCCTTCCCCCGCCTCCCCAACCACCTGGTCGTCACTCACATTCTGAGATCTGAGTATTTCGACGACGACGCAGATCTCGCACGGCTCCCAGCGGTGAGCCGCGCGATGCGCGACCTGGTGGCAGAAACGGGGCTGCGGTTCGAGGAGCTTGATGAAAAGCGTGCCGTGGAGCTCGGATGTGTAAGCGCGGTGCAGCGCATGCAACGGCAAGGGCGCCTGTCGCGTCAAGAACTCCTTTGCCAGGCAGCGGCGAGGAGCGGACAGCTCGCAGAGTTGAAGGTGTTGCGTGCGGACGGCTGGCCGTGGGACCAGTACACGTGCTCGGCGGCGGCTTTGGGCGGGCACCTCGAGGTGCTGCAGTGGGCACGCGCGAACGGCTGCCCGTGGAACATACGCACGTGCCATGCAGCTGCGGAGGGCGGGCATCTGAAGGTGCTACTGTGGGCGCGCAAGAACGGTTGCCCATGTGACGAGACCGAGCTGCATATCGCCGCTCTAAATGGACAAGTGGCGATGGTGCGGGCGCTGATCAAGTTGGGCGCGGACGTCAACAAGGCGACGGATAACAGATGGACGCCCAAGAACGGTTGCCCATGTGACGAGACCGAGCTGCATATCGCCGCTCTAAATGGCCAAGTGGCGATGGTGCGGGCGCTGATCAAGTTGGGCGCGGACGTCAACAAGGCAAGGGATACCGGCGCGACGCTGCTGTGCGCCGCCGCTCATCAGGGCCACGAGACGGTGCTGCGGGCGCTGATCGAGGCGGGCGCGGACGTCAACAAGGCGACGGATAACGGATGGACGCCCAAGAACGGTTGCCCATGTGACGAGACCGAGCTGCATATCGCCGCTCTAAATGGCCAAGTGGCGATGGTGCGGGCGCTGATCGAGGCGGGCGCGGACGTCAACAAGGCAGCGGATGACGGCGTGACGCCGCTGCTCATCGCCGCTCATCAGGGCCACGAGATGGTAGTGAGGGCGTTGATCGAGGCAGGCGCGGACGTCAACAAGACGTGGGATCACGGCGTGACGCCGCTGCTCATCGCCGCTGAAAAGGGCCACGAGGCGATAGTGCAGGCGCTGGTGGAGTTGGGCACGGACATCAACAAGGCGATGGATGACGGCGCGACGCCGCTGTCCATAGCCGCTCAACAGGGCCACACGGCGATTGTTACGATTCTCGATGATGCCGTATTGGTCCAGATGCTGCATTTGTCTTTGTAAATACCAGACGCCAAAACGATTTTGTATAATCTAACTCTCGATATTAAAGCTTCGCCGTCGCCCCCCCCCTGGTCGCCAACCAGTGTGGCTGGACGTTTTTTTGGAGCGAATCGGAAATAAAATAAATCTCCAAAATACTCGACGTTGATTGGCCAAAAAAAACGGAACGCCGGGTCTCAAATGACAGCACGGTTTGGCACGACGACCGCGCACAAGTGCGAGAGACACGACACGCGACGGGACACGCGACGCGTGAGGTGTTTCTTACCCGTGCCACACGCCACCGGAGTGACGGCGATACGGTCCGGGCCGGGTGATCGTTTCGTGTCGTGTTACTTAGGGGACGAGGGCGCCGAAGTGTCGTAATCTCGACGTCGATCAAAGGGGAAACACACCTCGTTTCCCTCCCGTGGGTGTTCGAGTCACGGTCCACACGCGTGTGTTGCGTGTGACCCTGCCTCGCGATGGCGACGCAAAGCGCGATGTGCACGACGATTCGGTTGACGCGTTCGTCGTTGATCGGGGTGGAGTCGCGGGACGCGCTGAGACGACCGCGTTTCGCGGCGCGTCGTGCGCTTCGCGGTGTACACCACGGCCCAAGGGCGGATGCCTCGAAAGATGCCGCCGACCTGAACGTCTCACCGTCGCCTTCCAAACGCAAACCGCGCGCCTTAAGTCGCGCGCCATACAGAAGAAACGGCGCGATTAGCGTTCCGTGGGGATCCGGGTCGGGGGAGGAGTGGGGATCGAGTGGGGACGAATCCGCGTTTGACGCCACGGTGCGGGCGATGGAGGAGGATGGACGAGTTTCGCGCGGCGAAGCGTCGACGAGTAACAAGACGTCGAGCTCAAAAGAAACCGACCAACGCGGGAAGAAAGCCACGACCTTCACGTCTCTCGACAGCAGTGATGGTGATGACACCGAGCTCGTGATGGTGTTGGAGCGAAGAGGCGAGGGGTGGGGCGAGGAGGTGTTCCCGCAAATCACGATGCGGCGGAAACCGGTCGCGGCGCGATCCGCGCAATCAGTCGCCTCCGGTTCCCGCTTAAACAAACCGAACTCCGCGCAGTCCTACCTGCAAAGCGTGTTGGCGCTTTCGTGTGACGAAGCCGCGAGTTTAGTCAGCGCGGCGGCGGCGTGGCGGGTCACGAGAGGCGGCCGCGCGCTTGTGGATCGCAAGATAATGCGCGCCGTCCAAAGCAATGCGCCGAGCGCGGTGGAGGCGTTGCTCGATTTGGGCGCGAAAAAAGAACTGGTGCCGAATTTGCTCACGCAAATGCCGCAGATCCTGGCCCTGGTGCCGAACGACGAGTGGAACGCGAACTTGCTTGAGTATATCGTGCGCACCAAGGTACCGGGGGGCGGGAAGTTTGGTCCGCTGAAACGTAAAACCCGCCTGCCGTCGCTAAAGTCGATTGAAAAAGCCGAGCTCGCGATTGCGGATCGCGTGCGGGCGGATTTCAAGCTGTCGAAGCGGCTTCTGAAAAACGAACGGATTCTGAGTGGCGAGTTGTGTTTCGAGACGGACGCAACCCACAGCGAGAGTGATTTCGAGGAAACCGACGAGTTGTTACCCTGCGAGGTGTTACGTCCGGCGGTGTGCCTCCCGGCCGGCGGCGGTTCGCACCTCCAAAGCTTGATGACGCAAAGTACGCCGTATTCGCGACGCGTGCGCCCTGGGAGCGACCCCCTGAAACCGTGGGTGGAGGACGTGCGTGACAAGCGGCAGTGCGGCCGGTTAACGCAGGCGCAGCTGTATTTGCTGGACATCGCGGGCTTCGACGCGAGTGTTAAGGAAGCGGGGAAGGGCGAGAGCAACCGAACTTGGGAGGTTTGGTTCGACGAGATGGTGGAGTATAAACAAGCGGTTGGGACGTGTGACATACCCACGAACAGACATGACGCGGGGCTAGGGGCGTGGGTAACGCGGCAACGGGTGAAGTACAGACAGGGGTTGTTGCCGGAAAAGGCGCTCGGTAGGTTGGTGAATTTGGGGGTCTCGTTCGAGGGGTACGAGCCGGACGTAACGAACGCGGGCGTGGCGAAAAACGTCGCGGCGACGCGACAAAAGGCAAAAAAGTCGAAAGCGAAAACCGCGACGAATGCGGAGGCGGGGCCGAAAGCGGAGGCGCTGGCGCTGATTGGCGGCGGGTTTGAGTTACCAGGAGTTACCCACTCACCAAAAACACGAAACCCGACGAGCTCAGACTGCAGTAGTGTGTTGAGCCTGGAAACGCAAGCCATGATTTGCGCGCTTAGGGAGTTCCAAGCCGAGGTTGGCCTTTTCGCGGAACCGCCGCTTGGGTCGGAGCTCGCGGTTTGGCTCGCCAACGTCCGCGCGCGAGGCGAGAACGTCACCGCTGAGGACGAGACCGGTGACCGCGGTGTGGGCAAACAGTCAGCAGATGACTCTTGCGATGACCCTGTCGCCGTCCTGGAGTCGGTGTCACTCAGCGCTATTCGCGTCGGCGCGATGACGATCACGGAGCGCGACGCTTTGGTGGCCGCGGGCGTGGAGCTGGAGAACTTCTCCCCGGTGTGGCTCGGGTCACTGGAGCGGTTCCAGAACCTGCGTTTGCACGTCGTGACCCTGCACGACCCGAAAGCGCACGCCATGTTCGTCAAGAACGAGCGGTCGCTCGCGAACCTCGGGCTGCTGTCGCACGCGCGGCTGATGCGCCTGCGCCACGTCGGCATGAGCGGCATCGCGGGCGCCCTGCTTTTGGACTCGTGCGAACTGACGCTAGCGGACGAGTGCTTGGGGTCTTCTGAGGAGTCAGATGCTTCCGATGATGTGCCTGTTGTTTGGTCTAATGACTCATCGCCATCGCTGCAAAATCAAGCAGACAACCAACTCTCCCTGTACGGCGGCGACGGGAGCGACTTCGGGTCGTTGTCCCGAAAAACAGTCGCGGCGTTGCCGTTGAGGGAAAACCATTTGGCTGCTGAGACCGCGCGGCTTGCGCGGAAAGAGAAAAAAGAGCTCGCCCTCAAAACTCGCGTCGGGAAACCCATGGCGCGCGCGCGCGCGCGACCGGCCGCAGTGGACGCCCCGGTGGTGGCGCGGGTGCCCACGAAAGTGTCTCGGTTGCGAAGGCGAAGTGCGGGTGGGTCCTTGGATGACCCGGCTGGTTCGAGTCAAGACGACGGCGAAGAAGACGTGATGGTGACGCGGCACGTGACCAAATCGGACGACGCCGTATCGCCTCGGCGCGAAACGCAGGTCACGAATTGATCGCGTCGTACGCCGCGCGGTGTTGATGTAGGCGCGATGACTACTTCCCCTAGCAGCAGTTGATGTAAAACAATGTATTAGTACTTTCAAATTTGTTTATCCTCAGACTCGTCCTCCCCCCAGCGCCCCCGCGATTCCCCCTTGTTGCGCGTTGTTGAACTGAGCCGCGCTTGAGAGGTTTGAAGCCCCCCCCCCGTACGAACCGCCGCCGCCGTCGGCGTACTTGCTGAACACCGGGTGCAGGTCCAACCTTGCGATAGGTAAAACAAAGTGTCAGTCTGTCGTGATGTGGCCTGAGTAATTACGGGCGGAAAATCGGCAAACAGTGTGCCTGGATTTGGGAAACGCGCGGCACGTACCGGCCTTGTCCGTTAATTTTGTGCAGCTCGTACGCCTTGGAAAGCACCCACCCGCCGACGAAGATGGACATTACGTTCATGAAATACACGCCCAGTGCGATGATCATGATCGACAGTACGCCCGACACGATCACGGTGATCGTCGCCGCTGTGCTGACGCCTACTCCGCACAACAACAGCGACGCGCACAGAATTCGGCCGCCGTCCAGGGGGTAAGCGGGCACGCAAAGGTTAAACACGAAGAGCGAAATGTTGATGATTATCGCTTCTCGGCACAAATCAGGGCCGAACTGTCCGTCGTTGATTAAGGTCACGGTTCCGCCTCCAGTTCCGCCCGTCGCCGCGGCCAGAACCCCCAGCCACGCCAGCGCCTGCGGAACGTGCGTCAGGGGCCCCGCGATTGACACTTTCAAGTCATCACCGGCGTCCCCGTCGTGGCCCACGTACGCCAAGCCTGGCACGATAAAAAGGAAAGTGTCAGTCTCTCGTAATGTAAGTATGAGGTATTGGACAGGTAACAGCTACTATGGTAACAGTATCACTAGTAAACAGTCGGGGTAATCAGGCCGATCAGGGAGGCGGAACGCGGTGATTGGGAAAGCCCCGCACCTCCTAACGGCCACAGCAAGATCTGATGCACGACACCGCCCACGTGCCAGGTCGCGAAACAGTGCCCTAGCTCGTGAATCAGCACCGTGCCGAACAACACCGGGCCGTTCAGGAGCAGCCGCATGGCGCCAACCTCGGGGTTCCCGCCGGAGAAACCGTACAGGGTGGTGATGGCCATGTATAGGGGAAACAGGATGTGCACCTTTATGGGAATCCCGAAAAGACACCCCGCGGGGAACGTGCGTTCCATGAACCCCCCCCCGGTTTGACCCGAAGAAGAAGTGGCCCGCGTGGAGGAATCATAACTCGGTTGACGTATCGGTGCGGGGGGGTCGTAGTGGGTACTACTCATGACGACCTTGAGGGACGTGCGGCAGGGTCTGGGGGCGGGTGAATCTCGAGGCGAGATTTGGCAGATGTTAACATTATTGATTAAATTTGATTTTTTCAAAAACTCACTTGCCTCACGTCGCGTTGCGAAGCACGCCGACCGACGTTAACAACGCGTCCAGCATTCGCCGCGTTTCAAATAGCATGAACCGCCTTTGTTGTTGAAGGTCTTCTCCTACGTGCAGAGACCTTTTTAATGCCCCCGCCCCCGCCCCCGCCCCCGCCCCGGACGTCGCCGATGAGGCGGTCTCATTGAAAAGCGCGTGCGCTATTGGCGCAGCCGCCGCCGCCAGCTCCGTTGCCGCCTCCGCCGCCTCACGCGGCTCCCACCGGTCCATGCCGTCCACTAAAGCTACGTGACTTCGCTCCAGCCATAGCGCGAGATTGGCGTCTGCGTCCGTGGCGTCGGAACACCACACGAAACCGTGAGACGGATTTGGAGACGACGACGCGTCTCCTCCTGAAGTATCCTGGTCGCTTGTCTCCGAATTTATAAGCCCGAACGACTCGGGCGCTACACGCAACACACGCGCCAAACGAAGCGCCCAAACGCTTCGCCCCAACCGGTTTGAGAACCTCGGGCCACTCAACACACACTCGTGTGCGCGTTGCGCGCTGGCGAGAAGCGCCAACGCGACCGCCGCGGGTCGTTCCAACGAATCAACACCGAGACGCTCTTTTGCGTCGGAAACGTTTTCTGTTGTTTGTCCCTCCTGTTTGTTGCGCTCCCCCTCAGTTCTCTCCAGGAACGACGCCGGGGCCACCGCCGCCGCCGTTTCATTGACCACCGTTTCCACGAGAAGGGGACACGAACACCCACCCACGACGAAACCCCTTTTACACCTTTCAATTTGAGTGACAAGTTGGTTGAAAGTTAGAAAGGCATTACTTTGCGGATACGAAGACACGGAGGTATCCACCGCGGTTTCGTCCCGCGGATCGGTCACCAGCGCCGGCCAAGCCATGCCCGCGTTCGCATCCGCGGTTTCGTTGGGCACATCTCCCGCGTTCGCCAAAGGAAACCCAGACGCGGCATCGGCAACAGCACGCGTGGCGAACCCCAATCCAAGTTGAGACGTGCTTTCGTTTCCGTGGTTTGTGTACGCTCGCGAAGCGTCCTGAGCGCCCCGTCGTGAAAAAGCAAAAGTCGCCCGCAGCGCTTCGCCAACCACGCGCGCTCGCGTCAGCGACCAACGCGTGTTTGGCTTGGGCAGCCGCACGATTAAATTTTGGTCGTCGACACGCATGGACATGGAATGCATGTCGTTCGGTAAACCAGCAGTCAACACGCGCGACCACGGCGGAGTGCCGCCGACGTCGTTTCCGCGACCTGTAAACATCTGAGGCGACACCCTTGGTCCCACAATTCTCCCACCTATCCCCACCAGGAACGCGTTTGAAAATCTCACGCGCAAGCACCCGCGCTCCGCGCGTATCGAAACCGCCGCCGCCGCCGTCGCGGCGAGCGTACTGAACCGAGTTTGCTTGCCTTTTTCTTTTATTTGTCTCCTGGAGCGCGCGGCGTCGTCCCTTAGAATCTCCCCTAAACGTTCCGCGATTCGCGTGACCTCGTCGATTTGCGAGGACGCGGCGCGAAGCACGAGGTCGCGGTTTGTTTCGTTTCGGTTCGGAGTCGTTTCGAGAGGTGTGTTGGTTTCATCAGGTTGTTGCTTTTCGGTGTGACGAGTTCCAAACAACGTCTCCGCGGTTCCCAGGGAGGCCTTCAACGCGTGAAGCGAGACGCGGACGTGGAACGGCGAGTTTCGTTCCAACGCTAGGGTTGGATACACCGCTTGTGGTGGGAATTTAAGTCGTGTAGAGATCCACGTGGACACCGCGAGTAACGTGACGCATCGCGAGTTTGGCGTCCACAAATCGTCTCGCCACAGCAAATCATCCGACGCCGCGTCACGCAAGGCGGTGGAAACCTGCGCCACCGATATCAACGAACCCCTTGGAAGGCGCGCGAAAATCTCCACCCGTTGTTCGTAAGGAAGAGACTCCATCGGGGACGATACGGGAACAGCCGGACCCGAGCCCCCGAAGGGGCGCCGCCGGGGTCTGGGATCTGAAAAAACAACAACGAGGATTACACTTTTAAAACCAATCAGTACGAGACCATCGACTCTCGTCATTCTCACACGCGCTCATCTCCCTCGTGATCTATTAGACCTCCATGAGCGGTGCCAGTGGAGGTCCGCCCCCCCCAATAAGACCCACCTCCACCCTGTTATTCAGAGTGTTCAACCCTGAGCTGTACGTGGGGTACAACAAGTACGTCGCCGGGATTGGAACTTTGATTTGCGGTATGGCTCTTTTCAACGTGGGGATGATGAAACACGAACGCGACTTGGAGGTGAAACGGGAACGGGAGGCGAACGAAGCGCTTCCCCCGGGGAGGTGACATCTGCACACGGGTTGGCGGTGTTCGATTCCCGGCGACGTAGCAATTAGCTTAGCTAACACCAAAGGCCTTATAGCCGCCCTTGCTAATACACACACACGTTTGATGTGTCAAGATTAGAAAAACATTTCGCAACACGTGTTATCACACATCCGCGCGCGCATGGCTCCGCCCGGGCCCTCACGTCGCGCGCTTGCGGTCGCGCTCGCGGAGGCGAATCGCGGTGTGCGACCCTCTGTGCACGCGGTGACCGCGGCACGCAGGGTTCAACGCACTACGCCGCCGCATCAGATCTGGTCACACACCAAAACGCCGCCGGTTGCGCCGTGGGTCGTGTCGGGATTCATCTCGCGGTCGTCGGGGACAAACACGGTTGCCCGTGTTGAGCTCGGATTCTCCGCGAGGGCACACCCGAAACCGTTCTCGTCGTCCACAGAAAACCCCGGTAAGGACGAAGCCACCGTGAGTTCCCACGTTACATCAACGGCAACAAGTGACGACGACGCGACCGGCACACACAAAATCGCGGACGAGTGTTTGTTACAATCGGAAACCGACGCCACCAAGGTCAACCCGCGAAAAAACCTGTACATGATGTTCACCTGCGGCGTTTGCGAAACGCGCGCGGCGAAGGGTTTTTCGCGGCAGGCGTACGAAAACGGCGTCGTGATCGTGCGGTGCCCTGGGTGTCAAAACCAGCACCTCGTCGCGGACCACGAAGGGTGGTTCGGGGACAAAGGCACGATCGAGGACTTTTTGAAACTGCGAGGTGCGCGGAGCCAGGCTTTCCCAAATCCAGACACTGTTTACACGATGCCCCTCTTGAACCGTTCGAGTGTACTACTGCCCGCAACAACCGTACATCTTTCGTGATGTTCGTAAATTGTATACGCAAACAGTCTGCTTTTGATGTGTGTAATTGAAAGACGTTAACCACTTTTCTTTCCCCCTCAAAGGCGAAGCGGTGGCGCGGGGCGTCGCGGACCTTCCTGGCGGTTTCGACGACGAAGGCACTTTGGAGATTGGGGAGACCGATTTGGCGCTGTGGATGAAACAAAACGGAATTGCCGATACCGGGACGCCCGGGGTGAGTGATGTGAAAAAGGAGTGAGTGATGGCGTGTTTGTTGTCTATGAGCATACAGTCTAACAGTCCGCTGCCGAATCGAGTTGATCGGTCCGTCGCCGAATCTACCCGTCGTCGCTGTCCGAGAAATCCCGTGACGTTAACCGCACCCGGTGCGCCTGTTGGCGCATCCACTTCGCAAACTCGGGAGTACCGCACAAAGCGTCTTGCGATAGGTAAAACAAAGCGTCAGTGTTGTGTATCGCGCCGTGTGGACAAACAGTCAGGACAGAGGTAAGACGTCCCTTCGCAGGACGAGTATGGGCAAACGTGGAAGGGGGGGTTTGGGTGAGGGGGAAACGCGTACCTAAACCCGTGTCCGTGCTCGCGGCGCCCGTGTCTTCGAACTCGGTTTGGGTCATGAAGCGCCCCCTAGACCGGGCCGCCATACCCACCGGCACGTCGTTGCGAGGCGCTGTTCGGTCCTGCACACTTTCCTTTCCTCGATTTCCTTTTCTCAATCCCACCGGCTTCCCACCGCCGCCTCGGCTTCCCAAACTCGACGCCGCCGTCCGCGCCGCCGCCAGCAATCGCGCGTCGCCCAACGCGTCGCCGTTCGCGTCTTCGTCGGAATCGTCATCCCGGCCGGGCGCACCGCCGCCGCCGCCCCACATGGCGAAAGGGGTCACCTGTTGTAACAGCCGCCACGGTTTCAGCCCTAAACCCGGGGTGCGGCCGGGGGACTTGAGACGCACGGCGCCAAGCGACCCGACGCCCGTTAGTATTGCGGGAGGCGTCTTGGGTTCCGGGTCCATCGTCGTCACCGGTGACGACTTCTTTCGTGAACCCCGCCTCCGAAGCGCGCGTGGCCGGTCACCACCGCCACGGGAGATCCAGCTCCAGCTGGGAGAGGTGTTAGGTTCGTCGTCGTCGTCGTCGTCGTCGTCGTACGAATCCCGTGGTCCGCGAGACGACGACCGCGCGCGCTCGCTCGAGTCGCGCGAACCGCCAAAGCGGAGGCTCGTCGGCGACGCTCGCGATGACGATCGGGTATTACCGTCGAGCTCGTCGTCGCTGTCGCCGTACGCACTACCCCCCACGAGCCGCTGTCGTCGGCGGTTGTTTCGAAACAAAAACACCCCCATCATGTGCCCCGCGTTTTCAACCGCGAGCGCGGTGAACGCCAGGGCGACAAAAATGCCGCCCAGGAAAACGTCCAGGGTCGAAAACTGAAAAAGAACCGCGGATAAAACGCGGAAACTGATTTTCGCGAACGCCGCGACGCCGTCGCCGACGTCCCCGGTTCTTCGGTCGATGACCCAGCTCTTCGTGGCCCAGGCCCCCGCACCGGCGCCGATTAAAATGGAAAACGTCGCCGCCAAGGCGTAGGCAAAGGAAAACACGCCGTCGGATTCGGAATCCGACGCGTTTCCCTCGGTCGACCCGCCCCCGCGTTTCGCCAACCGAAACGCCAAGGAGACCGGCGCCAGCCACAGCGAGGCGTAACACTCAAGGACTTTGTTGAGATGTTCGCTCGGTACCACGAACGCGCCTACCGCGGCGAGGACACCGCCCACCGCTCGCGTGGTTCTGCCACCTGGAACCGCGCGCGTGACCCGCGTTAGCAACACCAGCCCCAGCGCCACCACGCCCAGTAACATCCCGGTTACGTAATACGCCGCGGCGAGCTCAGACAGGAAGGGCGCGAGCATGAGTAACAGAAAACCCGCGGCGAAGCGTAGCTGCCGAAAGCTCACATCGGCGCTTGATGATGTTACCGTAAGGGTGGTTTTGATTTCGGAATTCGGCGCGTCGCCGTCGCCGTTTTGTTTTCGTTCGCCGCCGCACGCGACCTGCGATTGTAACGAAAAGTGTCAGTCGCGTGTATCGCGTGTATTGGACGATGGCCTGGTCAACAGTCACCCGTAATCGGTCGTCTAATAGTACGGGCGTCCGGTAACACGTCCAGGACGCAGGACGAATACGTCGCGCCGTGTGGACAACAGTCACCAGCGTTAGAGGTAAAACAGTGCGTTGAAAGGGTTTTTTCATTGCCAAGTTGACGCCGTTGAAAGGGCTGACCCCTTTGGATTTGGGAAAGACAAGAAAGACGTACGTAGATTTTGACGTCTGCGAACGGCGCGAACTTTGCGGTCAACGCGGGAAGCTTTTGTTTGTCGTGGTCTTCCCTGAGTTTTGACCCCGTGCGTAGGCCCTTCAAAGTGTCACGTAACGTGGGCCATCCCGGCCCTTTCCGAGTGCGTACTTTGTCGCCGCTTCCGTGGAACCGCAGCTCGCACTCGTTCGACACAAAACCGGCTTGATCGAAAACTTCAAGACTCAGGTGGTGGAACGCTTTGTGCGGGTGACGCCAGCGACTGTGGCCGGAGAGGTGGATTACTTGTCTTTCGGTTTCGCCATTCGCGCCATGACCACCACCTGTCTTTACCACCAAATCAGTGGAGTTCAAGCCGTGGCCACACACTGAAAGGGGGACGGGGTACGGCGACTCGTTGTAAATCGCGTTTTGTTTGTGCACCACGACGTTCTCGGGGTGCGCGTCCGCTGCGGTGGCAACCAAGGCGCACGCAAGCACCAGGACTACCACCGCGTTCGCAGCAGTCGCACACGCGGCACCGCGGGGGGGGGGGCGACCAAAGGGGCGCATGGCCGTGGGGGGGGGCACCACCGCGATGAGATCTGGCAGAGGGGAACAGCTCCTCGGCGAGATTATGAAAAACGTTTTTCAGCGGCGCTTCGGTGCCGAAAATTTTCTCACCATCCACCATCCAGCTTCCGGCACCAGCATCCAGCGAGGTCCCCTTATCAACCCTTGCTTTCGGACCAATCCCGTCTCTCGACGTGCGAGCTTTGCGGCTTGCTTTCCTGTGGCCAGAACGCCACTGCCCGACCTCCCTTCGACACTCCTCCCCTCACGTCACGGGTGCGTCCCATCCCACGTACGCGTATTTCTCACATCCACGCCGTCCACGCGACCGATCGCCCCGAACTCCGTCGCCAGTACCTCTCCGCCTTGTCACGTGGCTGACCAAGTGCCTCATCCATCCCGTCCCAATCGTCGTCTCGCCGCGCCTCATTTTCAGCAAAGCTCGCGAAGGGAAGATCGCCGCAGTGTCCCGCGACTGAGAGTCGTCCGTCATGGCCGCGATGCTGTCCTCCAACTTCGCGTTCGCGTTCGGGTCGCGTGTTTTGAAGAAGAAGAGCACCACCAACTCTGGCGCAAAGAAACGAGTGCCCGTCACCCGAGTCGTCGCGAGCAAAGCATTTAACGAAGATGGCTTTTCGGTCGGCGCGATCGCGAAATCGCTCGGCGTCGCGGCGTCGCTCGCGTCGACCCTCCCCGCGGTGGCGGATGAAATCGAACTCCAGGCGGCGGCCGAATCCGCGGTAGAGCTCACTACAGGTGCTGCGGAAGCCACCGCCTCCGCCGCGGATGCGGCACCCGCCGCGGCCGCCGATGCCACCGCCGCCGCCGACGCCGTCGCCGCCTCCGCCGCGGACGCCGCCGCCGCCTCCGCCGCGGCCGCCGCCGCCGCCGCTAGCGACGCCGTCGCCACCGCCGCCGACGCCGTCGCCGCCTCCGCCGCGGACGCCGCCGCCGCCGCTAGCGACGCCGTCGCCACCGCCGCCGACGCCGCCACCGCCGCCGCCGCTAGCGACGCCGTCGCCACCGCCGCCGACGCCGCCACCGCCGCCGCTGCGACTTTGGTTTCCAAATTCGGAGGAATCGGCGGCGGCGTGTCCGGCGCGCTTAGCGGCGCCACCGCCAAACTAGGCGGTCTCTCGGGCGCCGCGTCAGGCGCGCTCGGCGGTTTCACCGGCTCCGCGTCCGACGCGCTCGGCGGGGCCGCCTCCAAACTCAGCGGCTCTGTGTCCGGCGCGCTGGGCGGCGCCGCGTCGGGTTTCGGCGGCACTGTGTCCGGCGCGGCGAAATCCGCCCTACCCGTGCTCGGCGGCGCCGCCAAGGCGTTCGGCGACGACGCCCAGGTGGTGGGGAAAGTTTTCGGGGACGGCGCGGGTGCGGTTAGTTCCGGGCTGGGTGCCGCCGGCGCCGTCGCGTCGCAAGCCGGAACCTCCGTGACTAGCTTCGTGGGCGCACGTGCGACGCAGGTGACCAGCGCTACCGGGTTCGTGGCCAAGACTTTGGAAAGCGCCCTGCCCCCCGAGCTCGCGGATGTCATCGCGCTCGCCAGCCGCGACTCGGACGTCGCGGTCGCGCTCGCGGTGGCGGTCGTAGGGCTTCCCGTGGCGCTTTACGCCGCGGTCGGCGCGATTCGCGGGTACGCCGGCAACGTCAACGCGTTTGTGCTTGACGAGCAGTTAACGAAAAACGGAAAAGCGTTTCTGATTGATACGAGATCGGAACTCGACCGCGTCACGGACGGGGTGCCTGATTTGCGAGGGCCCGCCCGTTCCAAAGCCGCCGCAATCGCCGTCGAGACTCTGGACGAGTCCGTACGGAAGCGAACGAAAAACGCGCGTTTGTTGGAGCTGGAAATAGCCGCGAAGAAAGTCACCGCGGTGACTTCCGGAAACGCGGTGGTGTACGGTACGTATTGGGGCTTTCCCAAATCCTGACACACTGTGGAGGCCCGATTACGCCCGACTGTTTGCTCATACACATGGCCCGAAAGACTGACACTTTTCTTTTACAATCGCAGTGCTCGGGCCGGACGCCGCGGCGCTGGCGCGGCAAATCGAAACCCTCCCCGGCAATCGCACCGCGTTCGTGGTGACGGGCGGGTTCGAAGCGTGGCGGTCGGGGGGGTTGAAGGTGCGTGTTTCCCATTTAACACACACCGCCTTCGCGATTGCGCATACTCGTCCTGCGAAGGGCGCATTACGACCAGAAGAGACTATTCCCACGACTGTTTACTCATAGTACAGTATTTCCAATCCCTCATACTATGGAGTACAGGGCCTACCCTTCCCTCATACCAATCCCGGAATACACGCCACGACCGACTGACACTTTCTTTTATTTATCGCAAGGTGCGTTCCAACGGGCGTTATGACAAAAACGCGTTGGACAGTTTCGGCGAGCAAACCGCGGGCGCGGCGGCGGCGTTTACCAGGAAGGTAAGCGCGGCGGCTGGCACGGCGAGAACCACGTTGACCTCGAAAAACCCGACCGAGACGGTTCCTATTTTGTTGGGCCTGCTCGGCGTGACCGCCGCGGCGGTGAACTACGAAACCTCGTTACAGTTTTTGGGCGTGCTCGGGGTGGAGCTGACGATCATTAACAAAATCACGAGCTACGGCTCGCCCCTGGCGCTTCTGGAGGATGTCAAGAAAGGCGCGGGGTCGCTAGCGGACGTGGTCGGCAAGGTGCCGGTGAGCGCAGTTGCGATGCCCGGTAAACCCTCGACACCGCCCCCACCGCCCGCGAAGAAGGAAGCCCCGGTCGGGGCGTGGCCGCCGCCCGGCGCGAAGGTCAAGGCGGAGAGGATCAAGGACATGAAGGCGGCGAAGACGGAAGACAAGGTGCCCGTGGTGAAGAAGGAAGAGAAGGCGCCTGTTGAGGAGAAGAAGGTTCCGGAAGTGAAGGTGGAGGAAACGCCTGTTGACAAAAAGGAAAAACAGGTCATCGCGAAGACGGAGGATGGCTCGTTTGTGTTTTCGGCCGACGCGGAGGACAAATCGCCCGATACTCTTCCCGAAGAAAAAGTTGAGCAAAAGAAGGACATGTGAGGGACGTCGTGAGGGATGCCAGTAATGCGGATATACTAATAAGAATACTCATAATACTCATACACATAAATACAACAAGTCAAAGTCAAAGCACCACTCCCATACGACGAACGTCACTTCGTGACGCCGTGTGGGTACTCGAACCCGGTGTGCGTGCCTGCCGTTTCCCGGTCGTGCATATCCGCCACCTTGTCGAAATCGCGATCGGTGTCGTATACCATCATGCCCGACCCCAGGTTTAGACGTCCGGCAACCGGACCTCTTCTCGGGTCTTTTTCCGACGCGTCCGTACTTTTCCCGAAAACGCTCGAGTGCTTGGTTCCCGGAATCTTCACCCCCGGAATCACCTCGCACGGGTTCCCAGGTTTCGCGCTGGATCGCTGCTTTAAGCACTTATAGTTAAGAGTACCGCACACCACGAAATCAGGCGCGTGTTTGTTGGTGTAGTCCCTCGCTATTTGCGTTTTGAAACCAACACTTTGGTTGGTGATCGTCGGGTCCGCTATTTGCGTCCGCGTTTTGACCGTCCGCCGCGTATCAATACACGCCTGATACGCGTGATCGATTGGCAAACGGCTCTTTTTGAACATCGCCTCCGCGCTCCCTTGCGAATCCCGGCACATCCCGCACGCCGCGCACGTGGCGTTCCAGGTTCCGCCCCCAGTTAACACCGCGTCGCATGCCGTTAACAAAACGGACGTGCACTGGTACGTCACGTTGGTGTTATCGCACCTCGTGAGTTGAAAAGAAAAGTGTCAGTCTTGAGTCTTGAGTATGGGTGTACTGTATGGGCAAACAGTGCACTATGATGTGTGTAGTGCACTTCCTTTTAATGACTAGTGTAGTGACAGAGGGGCAGTAAACAGTCGGAAGGATTTGGGAAAGGCCCACCCAACGCGCGTACCACTTGTACCACTGGCAGCAGTCACTCGTGGTCACGAGGGCTTCGTTTCCTGAGTTAGTGGCGCCTAACACGCGCACGATCGGTATGAACCCCGTGGCGGGGGGCGGGGATGGAGGGGGCGGGTTCGGGGGCGGTGGGGACGGCGGGGGAGGCGACGGTGGAGGTGGTGGTGGGGATGGAGGTGGAGAGAACTGCGCGCTCACCACGCCAAAAAACATCGTGAAAGAAACCACCGCCAGCCAAACCCACGCGGTGACCGCGCCGGCGCGTGCGAAACCCGCGGTCGCGCGTGCGTTTCGCGCGGACGCGCGCCCGCCAGGAGTCCGCATCGCGGAGGTCAGTGACCTGACCCCGCGACACAGATCCCGTGCGCGGAGAGAGTGAAGTTAAAATCAAAGCACTGTCGTTTTGCGGTGCTTTGAAGAGAACTCGTGAATCTCAAGACAGTCTTCAGAACTGCCCTGCGCCCGTCCTCGCGCCGCCGTCCGACGGCGGCGCGTGTTTCGGCACTTCCCTCGGTTTGTTCGCTTCAACACGCGTGACGCCGCGATGTGCTCACGTCGTGTGCGTTGGGTAACTTGGGGAGATAGGGACGGGACACGCCACCGCCCGCGGCGCCAAACGATCCGCCACCACGTGTTTCCGCTGCTGCTTTTCCTAACACTCGCGTGCTTGGTTCCCAGGGTTATCGCGACGCGTCCGGAACGCGACCTTCAACCCGGGGGGCGCCAGTTCACTGCGCTGGTGGAGATCGAGGACATGGACCTTGATTTAGCCGGGGTAGGGAAGGAGGGGCTTGATGACGGTAGTGGTAGTGAGACGCAAGATGCGAAGATGCCAAAAAACAAGGAAGAAAGAATGGCCTTTGAAACTCAATTAAACAAACTCGAAGAGCGTTTGTACGGCGCGTCTTCGCTCGGCGATAGAAACGTCGACCTCGCTTTTCATGACCTGTTACGGTTCGTGGAGAACGCACCGAGTCCCCAAGACGCACGCCAGACTGTGACAGACGCGGCGCGACGAAGCGACGCTACCGGGTGGGCGGCGCATGACGCGGAGGTGTTGGTCTACGAAGCGTCGATTCGCGACGCGGCCACCGCGGAAGCGGCGTACATCGCGGCGTTACAAAACGCCAAAGGCCCGCTGAACGTGTATTTCGGCAGCGCTATTTTGGAGCCTCTAAAGCTGACGCCCCTGAACGACGGCACCGGGGGGTTCAGCGTCGAGTTTGGGTTTGTGGAGATGTTGACGCAGACCGTCTCCGATCGGTCAAATCCTCCCGGCGATGCGAATGAAAAAACAAAAATCACAGAACGCGAACGCGATTTGCGATTGGTAAAAAGCACAGCAGAGCGCGAACGCAAAGGCGCGCGGCTTCTTGAGAAACTCGCTTTTAATAATGGGTTTGATACGAGCGACATTCAGGGTTACGACCCTGTTTCCGACCCTCCGGTGGACGACGCGCCCGGTCCGCGTGACTTGGGGTTTGATTTGGATCCGGAAACGAACGTAAACGACGAGTTAAACGCCGCGGCGTTTGTTTTGGGCATAGCGGTGGAAGCTGCTGCTGCTGCGGCGGCGGCGCGCTCTTTGGCAGCTTCGTTGAAAAAACCGGCTCCAAAAAAACTCGTAGCGTCCCTGGATGACCTCCCGCCAGACTGGCGAGCGACCGCGGATGCGCTGTTTCTTTTGGCGTCGGTGTTGGAAGCGGGTTTAGGGCCTGATTCGGAACGAGCCTACCCGACGCCATCACTCGATATTGAAAAAGGTGTGCCAACCGAACCGTGGGCGGGTGTTTCTTTAGTAGACGCGGAGTCTTACTCGACGAGTTCGGATTTAGTAACACCAACTCACCCCGCGTTTACGAACCCCAAAGTTTGGGCCGACATCGCGATTTTTGTCGCCGCGGAGATGGGGTCGCGCGAAGGTACGTGTTGGGCCTTTCCCAAATCCCGGACGACTGTGTTCCCACACAAGACTGACACTGTCTTTCATTTATCGCAAGCTCGGCTGGCGGCGGGGGACCGACTTGTGTTCGGCAGGGGGGGCGGTGAGGTGTTTTTTCCGGAAGGATCACTGGATGCAAGCGGAAACAAGTATGACTTGATCACGGATGGATTTGGTGACTCCGGGGTGGGCCGATGCGAACTCGCCGTGCGCGTGTACCTCCTACCGGTCGCGGAAGCGCTGGCGGATCAAGCGGAAAGCCGTGGGGACGTGCGCGTGCCGAGCGAACCGCCCCGGTTGCGGGACAGGGACCGGGACGCGAAGTACGTGGACGACCCTTTCGACGTTGACGACGGCGAGGCGCAGATAGAAATGGAGCTCGACATGGCGGCCCGGGGCGTGCCAGAGGCGGAGCGGCATTTGGGGTACCGAGCGCTTGTGGGCCGGGGCGTGCCTAGGGACGAACAACTGGCGCTGCGGCGGTTCGAAAACGCCGCCGAAAACGGCGACGCCCTGGCGGTGTTCAACCTAGGGTACATGCACATGAAAGGCGTGGCAACGCCGAAGGTACGGACGGACCTTTCCCATTTACCACATTCAGCCTCCCTGATCGGCCCGGTTACCGTGACTGTTTACTCATAACGGCAACTCTTCCTGGCGTACTGTGGTAAATTGACACAGTACGTACGGTACCACGTCCAATCCCGGATATACACATCACGACCGACTGACACTCGCGGGGTTACTCGCGCCAGAACTACACGAAAGCGCGCCAACTGTTTGAGCGCGCCGCGGAAAACGACGTCGCGGCGGCGCACAACGGAATCGGGGTGCTGGATTACAACGGATGGGGAATTGCTGGGGATGGGGATGGAGCTGGGGACAGCACTAATGGCAAGGGGGTTGGGGATACCGTCAGGGATCCCGTGGATGGAAATACCATGGATGGAAATAACATCAACGGAAACACCGACGCCCCCCGAAACGCCGCGGTCCCGAACGTCACCGCCGCGCGGGTTCGTTTCGAAAAAGGCGCCGAGTCTGGGGACGCCGATTCCTTGTACAACCTCGCGTCGTTACACCAGCAGGGCGCGGGCGGGTTGTTGCTCGACGAGGCCGAGGCGTACGATCGGTTCGTCGCCGCGGCGGGTTCGGGGCACTGGCGCGCGCCGCTACAGGTATCGAAGGCGAAGCTGGACGGCTGGACGGGTGTTACCAAAAACTGCTGGGAAGCGTCCAGGGGGTTACGCAGTTTCATAGACGAGAGACTCGCGGTGGTGTTCCCGGACGAACACGAAGACGCGCTAGGGGCGCTTGAGGGGGGGTGGGTTGTGGTTGCTGACGATTCGAACGATTTGGCGGTTGACGACTCAAAGAATCCACTCGACTCAAAGGATCCACTCAACGGCAACCCCACGTACACCGGGCCTGACCCGTGGAGCGCGTTGGTGCGCTACGCGATTGTCGCGGAACGGGGCGGGGAAACGGGTTTGGCGAACCTAGCGTGGCTCGCCAAGAAACGCGGCGTCCATCACAGGTTTAACTCGGGTGGCGAGTTTTGGGATTTTAGTTCTGTCTTCGGTTTCGGGTTCGGGTTCGGACGCGGCGGTTCTTCCGTGAGTCGTACTCACGAGTTACCAAAACACCTAACTCGACACAAAGCACGCGCCGTGGCGGTTGGTTTGTTGACTCGGCTAATAAAATTGGGCGACCAGGAGGCGCGCGTGGATCTCGGGGACGTGTTGTGGGCATGTTTGGTGGAGAACGGCGACGAGTCTTTGGAGGGTGGTTTTTCAAAGAAGTTTGACGAAGGAGAGAAAACAACTTTACCGAGCGCGCCGTCTGGGGCGCCGGCTTTCGTGGAGGAGTCACTCATGGTGCCACCGAAGCCGCCGGTGCTTGTGCCAGGTACAGGTCAGGACACGTCATCGAGTAACTCGACTGGCTCAGAAAACGACGGTCTACCCCCCCCCCGGTCCCCGGGTCCGCCCACGCCGCCCCCCGGGTCCGATCGATTTGGCGAAATTCTGTACCACTACAAAGAAGCGAGTGCATCGGGAATTCCGGAAGGTTCGGTTTCGGTGGCGTGGGCGCATTTTCGGGGAATAGGGTCGGTCAAGTCATCAGAGCAAGCAGAAAAGTACCTCTGGCGAGCCGTGGAGGACTCGGTTGATGAGATTGAATCCTTCGTGCCGGCGTCGGCGGTTGTCGCCTTGAAGGCTGTGAAGTTTTTTGGCGGCGCGCTCGGCGTCTCCGCGTTTGAACTGGTGAGATGGTTTGATTTGGGGTTTGGACGAACCGAGGTGAATGCGGTTTTGTATCCGACCGTGAAAGATCATCACGGGACGGAACAACACCAACACAAAGTCATCCCGAAACGACCGGGAGGAACGAAGAAGAAACGCTCGTCCCCGATTCGGCTTCGCGGCGAAGATTGCGTGTTGTTGGTGCTTGCTTTTTTTTTAGCCGCGCTCGGGTTTGTTCGCTTGGTAGGGCTTTCCGGGGAAAACGGACACGCCAACGCCATTTTCTTCAACGAAGTGCCACCCCTCGTGGTGCTCGGGTTTGTGGGCGCGGTCGCTGTGGCGGCGTGGGTAGCGGCAGAAGCGGGGGTTTAGGATTTATAAGACGCGGTCGTGTTGAATGAAAGTAATCTAAGATTTCAACGTTGGGTCGACCGAGGAGGCTTTAAGTGTGTTTCGCAAATTTCACCGATCACATCACTCACCTGACTCCCAGTAAGGCCCGCGCGCCACCAACACCACTTCGTACCTCGCCATGACGATTTGTGTGCCGTGCGTCGCGCTTAGCAGTTCCCTCAGTACTGGAATTATCCACAGCACGAAACAACGCAGCTTGGTTGGTGGCGCCCGGGGCACCAAAACGCGATCGGGGCCACGGACAAGGACACGTGCCACGTCAAGACGTGGCACCTCGTGTGTTCCACACGCCAAGAACGAGGATGACGACGAGGATGACCTCTTTTCCTTCCTCGAGGCGCAGATGTCCACGGAAGATGGCGATGAGACGGGAGGTATAGTGACTGCTGACAAAGCGGGTGATGACGACACCCCAGAGCCGGGCAGCGCGATGGATGGGGATGAGCTGCGAAAGCTGGTGCTTAAGAAATGGGGTAAGATGTACGACACGCGGATTCACCAACGCAGGGATCAGTTCAACAAACTAGGTTTGTACCTGCAGGTGATGTGGAAGTTCGTGGGGCAGAAGAGCTTTCCGATGACGGAAGGGCAGTACATCGCACAGACGGACGCCGTGGCGGAGCTTTTAACGGAGTGGGGCGCGCAGGATGAGGTGCGCGCCGCGATTCCGGCGAGCACCAAGTTTCCCAAAATGGACACCACGGGCGCAAACGCGGTTTCCATTCCGCTCAGCGTTGACGTGGAACAAGGCGATACCCTCAAAGATGACTACAAGTCCATGGTGGAGTGAGGCTAGATTTATTGGAGAATCACCCTGAACCCGCAAACCAGGGTTGGGTGCGCTTGTGTTGAGTTTTAGTGCGCAAGATCCTCATATCTATCCTCGCACAGTACCAATATCTATCCCCTTACCTACTCCGCGGCCGTACTCCGACTGCGCCTAATAGTGCCTACCGGCTCGTCTCCGCTACCCGCATCTGCCGCTTGACCTTCGCCAGGCGCAAATACAACGGCCGTAGGTGTTTCTTGTCTTCTTTCGTGGGTTCTTGTTTATTTGAGGAGTTATTACCGGCCACGACACACGCGTCGAACGCCCGTAGTCGTCGCTTAATGCTCCCCTTTTCAATTTGCAGCGCCTCCCAGTCATCACCGAAACTCTCCACCGACCGCGAGGCGTATATCGAAATCAAGTTTCCCCCCGCGACGCGATCAACCTCCGCGGCGAGATGGTCGGCGTGGTTCGCGAAACAATCGAAACACCGTCGCAACGCGAAATCGAGACTGAAATCGGGTGACAAGCGGTCCGCTTCAGCTTCTACGGTTGGTTTTGCATCGTCCGTAGTAACCTGTCCGTCGCCGGTTCGATCCCGGGCAGGAGACTTCTTCCCTGGTTCGCCAAGCGCAACGGAACTCGTATCGGCTCCGTTTTCCTTTTCGTCCGGTTTCGTAAATCGTCGCGAGGACCCGGTACCGTGTATACTTTTGCCAAACACCTCGTCGCCGTGCGTAATCAGAAGCTCCACAACGTGCACCCGGTGTTCGCGGTCCTGACCACCCGTTGATTCCCCGAGCAAAGTCTTGACGAAAGATTTCGCCAACGCTTTGATTGATTTTTGGCAAATTTTAAGCGATCGATTGTTCGACACTTCCCGCAGCGTAGTCACACTCGCATCCCCGGCGTCCGCCTCGGCTACGCGTTTCAAATGCGCGGTCACGGCGCATAGACATGCGTTGGAACTTGTGCTCACGTGTGTCGCCACGAATTCTGAAAGGAGCTCGACTTTTTGTCCTTTGCTTTGCGCGCTCGCGACGTTTTTGGTCACCTGCGAAACCTGAACGCCTGCTTTCATCAGCGGTTCGGGAAGCGCATCTAGGTAAAGCTTCAGCACGCTCGCCACCGCTTTCGCGTCCCGTACGCCCCGCAGCGGAACCGGGTCTCTTTTGTCGTACCGGCCCGCACACTGAGACACCACCACGGTGTCCCCGGGAACGCGGTGCAAACCGGGAACGGGCTTCACCGCGACTGGATTTGGACATTACACGAGGATTTGGTTTGGACGGGAAGGGTGAGCGATGGGCCAGCCATGGGGGACACGTCCTGGGGTGGGACCGCGAGCGCGCGCGTGGGTTTCGTGTGTTTCGAGCCACCTCGCGAACGCGTTGCGAGACTAGTAGAAAACTCTAGCAAACCCTATCCAAGGTCTCACGACCACGAGTCACGCGCGATGGACAGCACCGAGACGGGTCCCGGGTCTCGGGACGGCCGGGGGAACAAGATTGGATTCTACCGTCGTTCACGTCGGGAAGGCGGGGACGTACCGTGCGCGTCGAGCCACGCGATGGTTTCCGCGACGACTCTTGGGACACCGCCGCACCCGTCCCGGCACGCCTCGCGCAAAGACGCGCCGAACACCGGCATGGTTGGAACCGGTGGGTCGGGGGGCGCGGGCGGGTGTGCGCGACGAAAGCCTGGTCGGAGGCTCGGAAGTTACGAAACGGTCAATGGAATCACCGAAAGCAAAACTGACAGCGGGGATAGTCTCTAGTTTCTGTTAAATACATTTTTTTCTCTTTTTCATACAAGAGCACCCGTGCAATACTACGGGTATGGGTCGTACGGGAGGATCGCGTGGGAGTAAAGAGGCATGGGCTCGTGGACGCAATGAAAAAAACATTGGTTATAATAAAATTACAAAGGACGGAGGCGCGCGCGTGTTTGTTTCTTTTCTTTTTTCTTTCACGCCCGCGACTCGCCTTTCAAAATCAATCAACACGAAGTATTCGGAATACCGTGACGCAACCCTCTGTTCTTACGTCATCAAACCCGTCAAACCGGACACAGGCTTACGCCTTGCCCGCCTTGTCGTCCATGGCGATCGCGACGTCGCCACCCTTGACGGTGTGGATTTCCTTTTGCTTCGCGATGTATTCCGGGAGCTCGCGGTGGTAGCAGCCGTACATGATCATGGCGAGCACGGCGGCGCCGATGAAGTTCCCGAATGAGACGGGAATGAAGTTGTTGCCCATCATGTCGCCCCACGTGACGCCTCCGTAGTCCTTCGCGCCGATCATCATCCCGAGGGAGCACAGCAGCTGGTTCACCACGATGTGCTCGAACCCGGAGCTGATGAACATCACGATGCAGATCCAGATTGAGAAAATTTTCGAAATTTGTTCCTGCGACAGCTGCGCCAACCAAAGCGCGGTGGACACGAGGAAGTTGCACGCAATACCGCGGGTCACCGCGACGTCCCAGTCCATGTTAAGACGCATCACGGTGGACTTAATGAGGAAGCACGCGTTGCTGTTGGCGAACTTGCCGTCCGAGCACCAGGTGCCGGTACCTGTCATCGCGGCTTTCATTTCCGCCACGGTATCGAACACAGGCGGCTTTTCGTCGAAGCTGGAGTACGCGGTGGCCACCACGCCTGATTGCCAGGCGAGGCATGACGCGACAAGCAGCGTGCCGCACCAGTTCCCGTACCAGGAGATGATGAACGACCGCATGGTTTCGTAGAAGTGTTTCGGGGTGGGTTCCTGTGACAATGGGGAAAGAAAAAGGTCAGTCGCGAGTATGGGTGTGTAACAGTTGCCAGTACTGGTAATGTTACTAGTAGTGTACACTACTTGCTTTTAGTAGTGTACACTACTACATACATCACAAGTAGTGCACTCAAACAGTCACGAACGGGGCGGTAAACAGTCGGCGGGATTTGGGAAATAACACGTACGTGAAGCATCAGGATGGCGAACATCAAGTAGTTTCCGGTGACGAGCTCGGCGCCCGTGAAGACGATCATCATCAAACCGAAGGGGATCCCGAACCCGCCGAACATCAGGTTGTTCTGGCCGGTGGTACCGCCCCAGCGACCGCCGACCTGGGAGGACATCAGGGCACCAAGACCGAGGAACAAACCACCCAGCACGGACAGGAAGAACAGCTTGAGATGGCCGTACTGCGCTTTCTTCTTCGCGCCCGCGATGAACTGCTCCAGGACTTCGGGGTTGGTGAACTGCGCGCGGCGCGAAAGCGACATGGACACGCTGCCGGGTTGGATGCCGGACATTGTGAGAGTGGTTGGGGTGGTGGTGTTGTGTGACCTGCGTCTGGGGTGCGGAGGTGCGGGGGGAAGTGACAAGACGCGACGAGTACGATCGGGAATATTCACTAAAACGCGACTCTTGCGAAACGCGAACCGACTTTTTCGGGCGTGTCGTCACCTCCCGTGCCTTCCCGCCACGCGATTTGGCGCGAAACAGGGTGGAGAAATCTACCGGGTCGGTCACCTCGTGACTAACTGCGCATAGCAGGAAAAAGCGTCGTACGAATTTCTCGAAAAGGCGCCTTTTCGGGCGATCTCGCGCGCCAAATTACAGACTCGTCTTTTCGTTTTCGACGCTTTTCGTTCCGAACAGTCGGCAACCCCGCGCCGGCAACGTGGCGTCCCACGCGCCGCCCGTGGTGTCCCGAGGGGGTGTTTTGACGACAACGCGTCCCTTCGTGAGCTTAGCTTCGCGGTGACGGACGGCCTGGGCGCACGGCACCCGGAAGCGGACGGCGTTGGAGCCGCGTGGTCATTGATGCGACGCTCGATTCGCATAATCACGCACGCTGGGGACGTCCGACCCGTTTTTGATGATGCGAACATCCCTCTTTTTGCCGATCGTTCGATGGCGCGCCTCGAACCCTTACCCCGGCTCCGGCGCGCGCAGAGCGCTTTGCGGTTAGCCCAGGACCAAGAGCTTCACTCGAGACATATGGGTATCAACACAGTCATTCACACGACAAGAGGGACCGTTCAACGACAAGGGACGCGGGTAGGGTGCCATACAATTCTTTTACAGACACGAAAATAAAAAACTCCTTCTCAAGCTTAAATACGACGACTCGCAGAGTAACCGCGCTTGTCCCTGTCCCGAAACTTAGCTCGCGGGCGTCCCCGTTCCGAAAAGCTTCCCTTGGGATCCCACTTTCAACAGGTGGTACGCCTGCGTGCTCCCGCGGCGCGAACCGTCCTGCTGCATGAGTTGAAACGCCGCGCCGTACTGCGGGTACGGCGGCGACGCGCCGTAACTGCTTGCCCATACCGCGGAGTTTTGTTGGAAACCCGTGCCGTACCCCCCTCCTCCTGGCTGCGGAAACCCACTTCCCGCATTAAATCCTGGTTGGCCTTCCGTGAAGCTTCCCGGCCTTTGTTGAAGTAAGTGGTACGCCTGGTTCGAGCCGTTTATGGACCCTTCCGGGGAATCCACGCGCATGTCGCTCTCCACGCTCATCACGCGTTTCATCCCCACCACTTTCGGCACCGGCACTTGGCTCCCAATCTTGGTCATGTCCGAAAACTGCTTGTTCGTAATCGCGAATGCGGAGCCTCTTATTCTGCCCGCCCTGTGTAGCGCGAGCTCGTCGTCCACGAACCGGATATCGAGCGTCCGCTGGTGCGTGTATAAACCCGCGTCTTGCATAGGCAACACCCACGCCACGGTGTCGCTTTCGTTGTGGTGCGAGTGCCACCACCCTGGCGGGGTGACGAACACCCCGCCGGGGATCCAGTCGCACCGAATAGGGTCCACGATGTGGCCGTTGCTGTCGATCTCTTTGCCCATCAGGGTGTACACGCCGGGTTTCGCGCTCACGGCGAGGTCCAGCGCCACGCTGTTGTGCCGGTGCGGCCGCTGGACGTTCCCCGCGGGAATCGAGTTCAGCTGTTGGAAAAATAAAAGGTGTCAGCCAGAGAGTGGGATAGGGAAAGGTCGGGTAGTGGTAAGACTGTCTGACTGCACTCCATACAGGGGAACATACAGGGGAAAGGGGAGAGTAGTGGTAAGACGTGCTGACTGCACTCCATACAGGCATCCATCAACTTACCAGCGACCACAGCACGTGCGTCAGCGTCTTGGTCTGCGGGCACGCTTTGTTCCCCAGAAGCACACCGAGCCGGTTCCGCTCGCTGCCGTCCTCCATCGGGGTGTGCTTGATCTCCTCCACCGTCGCTAACAAATCAGCGTTCTTGTACAGAGTCGGTTCGAACTTGCGCACGCACGGTTTGCACCCGATGTAATCCATGAGGGGCTGCGATTTTGAAAAAGAAAAGGGTCAGTCGGTACCGTGACTCGTATGAGTAAACAGTCGGGCGAATCGGGCCGAACAGTCTTGTACTCTGGACAATCGGCAAACAGCGCACTTGTGCTGTGCGTAGAGCACTTCCTTTTAATGACTAGTGTAGTCAAAGAGGGGCGGTAAACGGTGTTTGGATTTGGGAAACCCCCTACCGCCGTACCTGGTCGTGCACCCAATAAATCGCGGCGCCCCCCTTGGCGCCGTCCACGCACGTGTGTTTCATGTTGCCTTCCGTGACGGGGACCACGAAAAGGTCCCCCTGGCTCCACGTGATGTTGCCGTGCTCGCCGGAAGTCACGCCGCTGCCGCGGATGACGTAAAAAGCCTGCGACGTCGCGGTGGCTTTGGTGGACAGGGTGTCGCCTTTTTCTATGCGCAGAAAAGACGCCATCAAGTTCGGAGTGGTGCACTGCGTCGGGAAAGAAAAGGGTCAGTCATGTATTGGGAAATGTATGGACAAACAGTCACCAGCTTCGGTAAAACAGTGCCTGGATTTGGGAAACGCGCAACACAACGCGTACCTGCGAATCGATCTCCAAGTAATCGTCGATGTCAAACGGAATCACCCGAGTCGGGCCGCTTTCGTGAAGCGTGGGGGGGTGCACTAAAACCGGAATCGGCGCCATCTCCGGGTTCGCAGCGCTGCCGTACTCGTACACGTCGCTTCGCGAGGTCCATTGGAGCTCGGTTTCGGTCTGTTGTTTTTTGGGGGGGGGAGGGAGGGACGGGGAGATTAGGGAGATAAGAATAAATTTGCAGTGGAAGTACGACCGCAGCGCAGGCAGCGAAGACGCGCGGATTGCCCGTGCCTTTGGGACGCTCGCGTTTGGGACGCAGGGAGGCAGGGACACACATCGTGCGCCTGTCAGGCACGTACCATGTTTTGCATCACGACCTTCGCGGCGAGGTCCATGTCCACGTTGGGGGACGCCATGGCGACTTCTTGGGACGCCATGGTGGTTTTGGTTCTTTTTTTTCGAGAGACGGGAGTGGTGTGAGGAAGAATTGATGGAAAAACGTCAGATGTAAGAACCCCAACAAGACGCGGTCGCGGTGCGGCGCGCGGTGGTTTTGACACGCGTCGCGTTTCAGGGACGGGCGCGTACCTGAGGCTGGAAGGTACGGAGGGTGTTTGTACGAGTGAGGCGGGGAGGTTGGGAAAGCGGAGAGACGTCTCTCGGCGTGGTCGTTCTCAAAACCGACGCGAAAAGTCACCGCCCCGAAAAGTCGCGAGCGGATTCCGCGGGTGATGACGCGTCGGTCCCGCGTAAACTGCCTGTTCAAAAGCCGCGCCAGCTCAGCGGCCGACTCGAAACTTTGGTGACGACAAACCCAGTTGGAATCTCCAGTTGACTACACGAAACGCCAAGCGTCGCGTGTTGTTTGATGACGTAAACTACCGTCCGCGCGCTGCGGCACTCATTACCGCCCGCACCGCACCACCCCCAGCTCCCAACCTCCCCACAACATGTCGTCCTTCGCCGTCCCCACCGCTGTCGCGCCTGCCACGGCGCGCGTCGCGATGCGCGGCTCGAACGCGCGGTCGTTTCGCCGTGCGGTCGCTGCGCCCGTGCGATCGGTGCAGGCCAAGCGTGCGTTCGCGGTACACGCGGGCCCGTTGACCCGGAACGACGTGACCGAAACCATCGTGTTCAACCGCATGAAGAAAGGTTTGACCTGGGCCTCCTTGGCGGAGGCGGTGGGTAAGTCACTTCCCTGGACCACCAGCGCGTTGCTTGGGCAGCACCAGATGAGCGCGGAACAAGCCAAAGCGGCGGGTGACATGCTCGGGCTTAACAAAGACGAGCAGATGCTTTTAACGTACGTGCCGTACAAAGGCTCGTTCGGCAAACCAAACGAGCTGGTACCGACCGACCCCCTGATCTACCGCTTCTACGAGATGGTCATGGTGTACGGCACCACGTACAAGGAGATGATCCACGAGGAGTTCGGGGACGGGATCATGAGCGCGATCGATTTCGACATGGACTTTTCGCGGTTGCCCAACGAAAACGGCGACCGAGTGAAGATCGTGTTGACCGGGAAGTACCTGACGTACAAGTCGTTTTAAATCTATAAAAGCTACGCAGAATGGGTAGCACGTGTGTGAAACAGACTAACCAGCCTGTGTACTTGTAATACCTGGGTTAAGTATTCATGTTTCAATAATTTATTCACAACAACTGCACAAAGCAACTCGTCCGTAAAGTGTCTCCTCCCGTGGCGAAAAATAAAAAACTTGTCTCGTACATCACCTCGTCTCTCCTCGTCCCCTCACCTCCGGTCGTCCAAAACCCCCCGGGATCACTCCGCCCTGCCGTAGGCCCAGAAGTGCAGTCCCGCGACGAACACCGCTGCGGCGAAGATGTTCCCAAGCGTGACCGGGATGATGTTGTTTACCATCATGTCTTTTATCGTCACCGTGGCGCCGCACAGCATGCCGTGCGGAATGAGAAACTGAGATAAATAAAAGAAAGTGTCAGTGTTGTAGGGGCAATCAGTCGGCGGAATGTGGTAAATGGGAAATACGCACCATGTTCGCGATGGAGTGTTCGAACCCCAACGCCACGAAAGCGGTGATTGGCCAGAAGATCGCCAGGATCTTCCCAGCCACGCTCGTGGTGGACATGGTGCCCCACACCGCGAGGCACACGAGCCAGTTGCAAAGCACGCCTTTGAAGAACGCCACGCCGAAGGGCAGGGAGACTTTCGCGGTTGCGATGCTGATGACGGCGGCTTTCATGGCGGGCGCGCCGGCGGTGTTGGCGCCGAAGGCGAGGTACGCCAGCACCACCGAGCCTAGGAAATTACCAGCATACGAGAACAACCAGTTCCGCACTAAAGATTTCATTTCAATCTTTTTAGTCAGCAAACCGCTTAGCATGACCATCACGTTCCCGGTGAACAGCTCCGCGCCGGTTAAAATAACCAACGTCAAACCGGCGGGGAGACCGACGGCGCCGCGCAGGAAAGCGCATAGGCCGGGATTGCTCGCCGCGAGCGCCGGCGAGGCGCCGCCGACGCAGGACATCAACAACGCGCCGATCCCAATCAACGCGCCCGCGGAGAACCCGAGAAGAAGCGTGGTGGTTGGGGGTTGTTTTGATTTCATTATGCTGGCGTTGGCGACGACCTGAGGTTTGTTTTTGGTTGCGATGATGAGTGGCGTGAGATGAATGGATGCGAGGTCAGAGTCGTCCAAACGATGGAAGCGGGGGAAAGGGAATGGAAAAGCGCGGCGTGGGGAACAACGGACAACACACGCACGTTGAACACCGCGGGGGGAGGCAGGGCATCGCCGGTGGCGGGCACCGCGTTCGCGTTGATGTGCAGGCGCCTCGATCGCAATGCGGGTCGAAACGCCGCGGCGTTGCGCAACGCGGGAACGCGCGTGACGCTTTGCAGCGCGCCGGCTCGGTTGACGGCAGTGGCGCGGTTAGTCACGCCTCGGCGCGTGACCCTGACAGGCGCGTGAACAGAGATTGCAGACATGGCGCTCATGGTCGTTTGCGGGGGCGCAGGGTCGCGAGATGGAGATCTGCGTAAAGGCGGAAAAGACGCGCGGAAAACGACAAAAGCGCGCGAGAGTTGCCAAGCGTCGCCGTCTGTCGCTGCAGGAAAAGTTCTTTCTCCGTTCAATCCACGTGGCGTCGCTTCGCGTTTCTCGCCTGTACGTGCTAACCCCGTGGTGCCACGCATACCTTCACGCGCGTCAGTATCCCAGGAACCCGTTTGTCCGGTTTGTCACAACAGCCACCTCCACGCCGACCGTGACCCGAGTCCGCGCCGCTTGCCAATTCACAATCGCGAAGAGGCACAAGAATATCGACAAAAGCAACATCATGCACGACAGCGTACTGGAACCCGAGGACGAACCGTGCGATGACCTCCCGTTTGGTTTTTCGTTCGGCAAAGGTATCGGCAACGACGACCTGTTCTCGTCATCCCCAACCTCCACACTGCTAGGCCAACTCGGGCTTTCCGAGCGATCCAAAGAGGGCTTGGTCACGGAAAACGCCCTGGCGCTGGTGGATTTCTTCCAGACCTGTTACGAGACTGGCGACGCTTCCGGGATGGCTTCTCGAATTTCGTCCTCAAACGCGGAGTGGAAAGAAGGAAGCGTGACGATTCACGGCCGTGACGAAATCGAGAAGCACCTCGCGAAGCAATGGAGCACCCAGCTAAACAAAAAGCAATCCACACGACTCTTCGTGGGGACCGAGAAAAGGGTGGTGATGACGATTGAGCGCTCCTGGGAAGACGCCGAAAATATAAAACACAAAGAATCAGGCGTCGCGTGTTGGGAGCTCGACGCGAACGGCGCCGTGGTGAACAGGGTGTTCGTGTCGGAACCCAACTTGTCCGCGAGGGGGTAGGGGGTGTGACTGAATACGCATACACATATATATGACGTTCCACAGTTGTGGCTTCCAGGTAGTGTTCGTTGTAAATAAAATGCATAACATGGTACCAACGGTAGACTATATCAACTCTTGATGAGCGAACTTTTTGAGTCTTGGACGCTTTTGGCAATAATCCAAGGCCGCTTCGGGACGTTGATTTTCGTCATCACGTTTTTCACATACTGTATTGTCCCGTTCGCGTTCCGTTCGCCCTCGCGTCGCCCCCGAGACTCCCGTTTCTCTTCCAACCCACCGCTGTCGGCGAGGAAATGACCGCACCCGGTGCGAAGCGCAAACACTCCGAGCTCGAGACGATGCCCGTCCCCGTCCCCGAGATCCCCTCCATCCCCGTCCCCGAAGAAACCCAGAGCGCCATCCCCGGAATCCCGGACGACGTGGTGATACGCCACGTCTTCGGCCGCATAAAAGACCCCACCGACATGGCGCGGCTCAGGGCGGTGAGCCAGGCCATGCGCGCTGGGGTCAAAGAGACCGGCCGGAAGATACGCGAAATCACCGGAGAGGCTGTGGTGAGACGAGGGTACGTCACCACGCTGGCGCATTTGCACGCAACCGGGAGACTCGTGTTCACGAAAGATCTGCCGCACGAAGGTAAGGCACTTTCCCACGTTCCGCCTCCCTGATCACCGCCCCTGATGGACGTGCTGCTGTGCTTCTTGACTGTACTGTACGTACCTGCTACTATGTCACGTTACGTAGTACGTTCAGAAAGTCACACCACTCCGTCGGACCCCTTCCCAATCCCGGATACACGCGGCCTTACGAAACTGACCCTTTCGGCTTTCATCGTATCAGCCGCTTCGTACGGGCAGCTCGAAACCCTGCAGTGGCTGCACCAGCACGGCTGTCCTTGGTGCGAAGAGACCTGCGCGGCCGCGGCGTACAGAGGGCACTTCCACATCCTGAAATGGGCCAGAACACACGGGTGTCCTTGGAACGGCTTGACCTGCTCGGCGGCGGCGCACTTTGGTGATCTGCGGGCGCTGCAATGGGCGAGGGCTAACGGGTGTCCGTGGAACGCGGAGACGTTTTCGGGCGCGGCGAGGGGCGGGCACATGCACGTGCTCACCTGGCTGAAACAAAACAACTGCCCGTGGGACGAAAGGACCTCGAACTGGGCCGCGATTTACGGCCATTTAGAGGTGCTGAAATGGCTCAACGCGAACGACTGCCCGTACGTGTCGGGGGTTTCCCGAATCGTACACGAACGTTTCTGCCGCCCCTCTTTGAATGCACTACTCGTGATGTATGCAGTACCGTACACTACGTTCCGTAACATTTACCAGTCTGGCAACTGTTACAAATACATCACAAACGCACTGTGGAGGCCCGATTACTCTCCCAGTGCCCTGTGTCCGGCCCGATTACTTGGACCCCAATCCCCCATGCAGTAAGACGGAAGAGACTGACCATTTTCTTTCCAACCTCAGGTGGTGCGCGCACACGTGCGCCAGCGCCGCGCAGGCGGGACACCTTTCGGTGCTTCAGTGGGCGCGCGCGAACGGGTGCCCGTGGGACAACGACACCGTGGTCGCCGCGGAGACGCACGGACACTTCGAGGTGCTGAGGTGGGCACTCGCGAACGGGTGTCCTACGTCGTGATGCTTTTAGACGGTACAGTAGTCTGCGGTACAGGCAGACAGGTAGCCTGCGTTTGTTATTGTAATACAGAACTCCCTGTTTCTCGTCTCGCGGTCTCGGCATCATTCGCAAGAAGCTGCCCAATACTCCATTTCCATTTCTTAAAAATACCAAATACCCACGACACACGCCCGGTCAGATGTCGTCGCACCGTGTCTGCGTCTCCCTTCGCGCGCGTGCCCCTAAACCCCGCGTGTGTCACTGGCGTGGTTTGCCACAACCACGGCGTGTCGCACGCACGCCACGCGCGGTCCAGGGTATGGACCAGCCAAATGCGGTTCCCCTCGCCTTCGACGTGGTGTTGTTCCGCGAGACTGGCGAGCACGACGAAAGTGATGACGCGCGCTCTCCGAAAACCAGTGACCCCCACCCCCAGTGGAGCCTCGGCGCGGTGGTCACCGTGGACACACAAACCGGTACGGTGGGCATCACCCTGTTGTACGAAGAACAAGAAACCGGGGTGTGGCTCGAGTCACACACGCGAGGCGGACCCCGAACCGTGAAGATTTCGGATCTTGGAAAAATTGTCGAGAGCGACTTTGCGCAAAGGATGTCCCCAAACCGCGCGACGAACCCGCACGGCGAACACGCGGAGGACTTCTGGGAACTCGTGCTTGGTGAAAACGAGAAGCTTCCCGTAAACGTAAAGCGGAAAGACGAGAGGTAGCAGGGGTATCTGAAGGTAGCAGGGATATGCGAAAGGTAGACTAGTATTGATACAGTACTGATAATAAAGACTAACTTTTAGATGCTCACGTCGCACCCAGGCGCGCCAGTGCGCAGTTTCTCCTTCAGCTCAACAAGCGCGTGCCGGATCTTTTCCCCGCTTCCGTTGTTCCGCGCTAAATCCAGTTTCCGCAATCCCGTAAACACGTCGAACGCGCACGGCACGTTTTCGACGGGGGACTCGTCCGGGGACCCGCGGTGCGACGACCCCGCGCTGCCCGTAGCGTACGCCGTGTCGAAGCTCCAGGTGCGCTGCATTTGGTCGGTGTCGTCGTGTGGGCATTTAGTCTCGCCCAACCGTCTGTCGGTCACCAACCCGCGCGTGGGTAACGGAAAGTCACCTCCGGAAGGGCTCAAGGACGCGAAACCGGTGGTCATGGCGGACGTCGTGTCGAACGCGGTCGCGGCTCTGGTCGCTGCTCCCGCCGCGAGCGCCGCGTCCTTGGCGTTTTGACTTAAAATAAATGAACGCATGCAGTCTGCTTTGTCTTTTTTCAGTTCGCCTCCCACGAACCCGCGCAGTCCGCGCGCCGACGACGGCCGGCTCCCCACGGTACTGGCGGGGGAATTCCCGGCTGGCGTCGAGACTTTTACGAGACTCCTTCCCCCTACAGAAATCCCGCCGCCGCACGCACACCGCGGGTTCGAACACCGCGGGTCGATGGCTCTCGCTAACGCTAACAGCCCGTGTTCGCCGATGTCGTTTTCCGAAGCGTCCAGCCTCGTTAGCCTCAGCGACGTCCAGGTTCCGTCGGGGTTTATCACGGGCGCGATGGCGTTCGCCAGCGCCGCCGCGCCTTCGTCACCAGCCCGGTTCCCGCCGATCCCGAGCGCCCTCAAAGTTTCGTTCGCGCTCCAGTGCGCCGTCGGTTCGCGCCGCGCCTCGTCTTCGTCGTGGCTGTCCAAACCACTGCCAACGAATCCACCTCCGACGCCGCACACACCGCTCGGGCTGGTACCTAAACCGTCCCCAAAATCCGACGAAGAAGCGAACGGGAGGTGACGCGGGGAGCCAGAGCCTTCGTTGGCAAAACTTTTCGCCGCGAAAGCGCCGCCGCTCGCCGCCAGCGGGCTCGGCGACCGCGCGCTCGTCGGGCGTCCCCCGTCGCGTTCGTGCTGCGCTGAGACACGCGCGCTCGCCGCGGATGGGGAAGGCGTGTGAGGCATGGAAACGTCGCCGGCGTTTCCAAAGCGCAGGTTCCCTAAACCAGAAAGCGCACCGCGCGGGGTATTCGCCGGGGAGTTTTCTTGACTCGCGTTTGGGGAGTTGGCAAAGTTTGGAGAGGAGGTCGCGAGGACGCCGCGCCCGACCCGCGCGCTGGACGGCCGGCTGTTCCGCGCGCTCGAGTTCCTCGGCGAGCCGGGCAGCGAGGTCAGGTTCGAGTTACCCCCCCCACCACCGATCATCCCGTTCCGTCCAAAGTTACACATGAAGTTACCACCACCGCGTGTTGAGTCGCCCGCGGTGGCACACGCGGCGGCGGCGCCAAAACGGTCTTTCGTTGTTTTTGAACCCACGCACCACCTCGGCGCGAGCGCCGCGGCGAGCGCCGCGATGCCGGCGCTCCCGGCGTCGTTGAACTCCAAATTCAAAACCGCGAGTGCGCCTCCGTAGACCCAGTTCTTTGGGGAAATTGGGGACGACGTTGCAGACTGCTTGTTCACGTTGGGGTGGTTAGACGTCGGCGTAGCGAAAGGTACCGGCGAGGATCCGTCCATCGCGAAACACGCGGCGTCGTCGGCGTCGTCGGTACCGACGGGATCGTCATCCAGCCGCGGCGCCACCGCGTCCGCGATACACGAAACCCCCTCCGCGCACAACACGTTATCCCGCAAATCAAGAACCTGCAGGGAGGTGTTGAACCGCCATTGCGGTACGGAACGTGCGTGTTCGTTGCTGTATGCGCAATCAGTGATTGCAAAATCCTCGAGGGCGTCGTCGTCGTCAAAGCCGGGAATCCCGGCGGACCCGTCCCTGCGCGGTTTGATCGCGTCCGCAATCGCCTTGGCGCCTTCCGGGCCAATCGACGCCCCCCCTAGGTGTAACTCTTTTAGCCGCGGGTTGTGCGCCCACCGCCCGGTTTCCGGGTCGCGCCGCGGCCGAAGCGCGTCCGCGATGTGTTTCGCGCCACCGTCCCCTAAACCGGTTTTTGACAGGTTCAACACTCGCAGGTTGGATGGGAACGTCCATTTTAACTCGCCAGTTACCCCGGTCCCACTTCGCCTTGGGCGGAACACGTCACCAAGCGCCTTGCCTCCTTCCTCACCTAGCAACACGTTCGCCAGGTGAATCGTGCTCAGGGTGGCTAGGAAACCCCACGCGCCGTCCAGGTTTTGCCGAGGCGACAACGCCACGGAAAGGGCGAGCGGGCCTGGTTGTGGAACAAAAAGGGTCAGTCTCTCGGACCGCGTGTATGAGGGATTGGAAAGGGTACCGTAGTGTGACTTCGTAACTGTTACCAGTACTGGTAAGAGTTACCAGTCGTAAACAGTCAGGGTAATCGGGCCGATCAGGCAGGCGGAACGTGTTGGGTGGGAAAGCCCGCACGCACCTTCTTGCGACAGACACGAGTTGGCGTTGGCGTGCAGGTGCTTGAACGTGGCGTTGTACACCCACCGCCCGTTTCGGGTTCGCTCTGGGGCGAACGCCGCAGCGATCCTGGCCAAACCCACGTCACCCAGCTGGTTGCGGCCCACGTTTAGGCTCCGTAAGGTGGGGTTGAACGCGAACTCGTCTTGTGTATCGTCGTCGTGTGTGTTTGCTTCACCGTCCACAAAAGGCTGTTGTCGCGGCGCAAGCGCCTCCGCCAACGCCCGCGCGCCGTTCGCGCCGAGGCGGTTGTGGAACAGGGACAGGTGCGTGATGCCGCTGTGGTGTTGCCACCGCGGCTGCAACGAGACCGACGAGGTTTGTGTTTCAGGGTGGCTAAGCCTCGGCGCGATCGCGTTGGCAATCGCGGCGGCGCCCACCGGACCGACCTCGCAGAAGTTCAAGTTCAAACGCTCCAGTGACGTGTTCGCGACCCACTTACCGGCGGCGGTGACGGTGACTTGAGGAGGAGTCACCGCAGTGGAATCACCGTCAGTGAGCATCTGGTCGGAATCTTCCCTGCCGCCGCCGCCGCCGCCGCCGACAATAACCCACACCGGCGCCAGCGCCCGCGCGATGGCCGCCGCGCCGTCGCACCCGAGGTTGTTGAACTCCAAATTCAGGGATTTTAAAAACGAGTTGTGGGAATAGGTTCCATCTGTGTTCCTTCTCGGTGCCAGCGCGGCCGCGAGAAACGCAGCGCCCTCGGTGCCGATTGACGCGTTCGACAAGTTCAACCCGGTGACCCGGGAGTTGAACCGCCACCGTTGCGAAGTTTGACTCAGGGAAGGCGTCAACACCTCGGCTAGCCTTTGCTGGATCGAAGGGCAGGTTTGTTTGGCCCCCGGGGATCGATTCTTCGCAATCGCGGCTTTTTGCCCCCCTTCGCGTTCACCGGGAGACCTTCCCGTGGTCGGCGATTGCGAACACGTTCCGCCGCCGGTCCCCCGCGCCGGCCGCGAATCGTTTCCGCCGCGCATACGCGCCTGAGATAAATAAAGAAAGTGTCAGTCTCGTATGGGCATTCAGGGAGGCGGAATGTGGTGAGTGGGAAATACTTACCCACTCCCGTCTCAGCGACTGCATCAAGTCGGAATCCTCCGATTCGCGGCTGTTCGAGCGCGTCATTTGCCTCGGCGCGGTCACGCGGTTTGGGTCCGCGACCACGGGTTCGCTCGCGTCGCGCGTTCGCGCAGGCGCGGTTTCATTTTCGAGAGATTCGCGCAAACTTTCCTTCCCGCGTGTCGCCTCCGCCGCCGCCTCCGCGGCTCTGTCCCTGGCTCGCGCGATGTCCGCGTTTGAAAGCGTCCCCGCACTCTGTTCGAAATGTTCGAACCTCGTCGTTTTCGTGACCATGCCACCGGGTTCCGGCTTAACGCCGCCCAGCCGCGCGCGCTTCGGGTTACCGCCGGAAGTAGTCTGAGGAGTAATTAACGCACCGTCGAGGACCTCGGTCGTCTCGACTTGACTCGCGCTCGGCCTTTCGTCCTGTGAAAGCTCGTCCACCTGCCTAAGCCCTGTGCCTTGTCGGCCTGCAAACAACGCCCCCCGGTGCACCGAGTTCCCTCGGGAGGTGCACAAGCTTGAAGCTCGGCTGGTGTTTGGCGAGTTCCCGAGGCTCAGCCCGGACCCTGCTTCTAAATTGCACAGCGAGTACACGCGCTTGAACCGCTCTTCACTCCTCGGCGACCCGTCATCACTGCCACCACCGCCACCCAAGTCGCCCTGTTTCCAGTCCCAGCTCTGGTTTGAAATCATCCCTCGGAAGGGCGGCGCCCCGACAATGGCGCGCCGTACCGCGCCGGCGTCGCAACGCAAATCCGCGCGCGAAACCTCGCGGCTGCGAAACTCGGTTGGGGTGTCGAAATTTTCCCCACCGACTACCCGTTTTCCGACTCCCGTAACCTCGGTGTCGAGATGGTGATGGTGGCCGCGTGCGCCCGCGGCTTGCGTCTGCTGAAGCATCTCCGCCGCCCCGCGCTCGCCGAACAGCATCTTGCACGCGGCTTCCATCGGTGTGGCGTATACGAAGGGTTCGCTTTCTGGTGCGCAAGGCGTGTTCACCTCGTCACGAACGTGGGCGTGATCGGTGGGGAAAGACCCAAACGACGGCGATTGCTTTGTGGCTTTCGAGAAATCGAGGGCGTCGGGTGGTGTTGGATCGATCTCGGCCTTGGTGTTGACCGACATCGAACCCGGACGAGGCACGCGCACGCGAAGCGCCTGGGGAGGGGAACACACGAGTCGTGGCAACGCGTCAGGGATCGGGATGACGGAATCGAGTCAAGCCACACCGGGACGCGCGTGTCGTTCTACCGCGCGCGTGCAGACAGATGCCGAGGGAAAAGACACAAAAAAAGACGAGTTATGGGCACCAAGACAGGGTGCCAACATGCGTTCAACAGTTGCGACGACCGTGGGAGGGCTTGTGGAGAGGGCTTGTGTGACGTACCTGGTCTCCGGAAAGGGCATCCACGGCGAGCCAGCTCCTCGCGCACGTCGCGTTGGAAAACGCGCGTACCTGTTCCAGGGAAAAGGATCGGGCGCGACGCACCGCGGCGTTGACCCGCGCCTCCATCGACGACGGAAGCGTGTGTTGTGTTTCCGACCCCGGGGCCGCTTTCAGCTCATCGAACATTTCATCGGGACACCGAAACCGACCGCTGGGGTTCAAACCAACCGATCCCGGTTTGAACGGCATCTTTACCACCTCCGCGAGATTTGTGATCGGCGGGGTCAACCACAGAGCGAGACTCGCCACGTCCCGCGAACGGGCGTCTGGCGGACCTCGCACCGCGTCACCGTGCGAGTGCGCGACGAACCACGCATCGAGGTGCTGCTCCTCGGAAACGCACGGCCAGCCGCGGGAGCTGTTGGGGGTAGGGGGTGGAGAAATCGTCAGAGAGTGCGCTTGCGAGAGAAAAACTCGAGCAAATCTTTCGTTTCGTGTCCGACTGTTTTGACAGGCGGTTTCTCCGCGGCTGAGAACCGGCGGGCGACAGACGGAGAGGAGAGACGGTTGTTGCATTCGGTTCGCGTCGTCCATCGGCGCCGCGGGACGTACCGCAGCCTTCCCAGCGTGAGCAACACCAGCGGCATTAACGGCTGGTACGGCGACCTGTTAGCAGCGCCACTAGGCACCGGCCGCCGCGCCCGCAGCGAGGACAAACCGCTCCCCAGGGAGTAACTCCTCCGCGTGCCGAGTGTACTACGCGTGGGCGCACGCCGACGAAGACCTTCGGAAACGTTTGGGTTCCGGTGGTTGTTTCCCGTCTTCCGTGTCGCGATCGGCGCGGCGCACGTCACGATTGGCGCGCTTTTTCCCAGCCGCGAGGACAGGGAAGTCACGAGCTCGATGGCCACGATGTCGGCACCGGAGACGTCACTTAAACTGCCCGCGTCGCACGGCACACAGTGACGCTTTGCCGGCATCGAAACCGGTGGTCGACGAGTCGGAGCCACCGCGTTGTGCGATGTTTTCGCCTCGCGGTCATCCTCCGCCACGGGCCCTAGCAGAGACCCAACCCCGTTCCAGGGAAGCAGCTCGGGCTCAGGGCGACCCATCCGTTGCGGCTATCAAACCACCGAAACCCGATTCGGAGCTCGTTTCGTTTCGCGCGCGCGGGCGCGATTGCCGGGGGCCCGGTACGCGGGTGTGGAAAGAGGTGCCAGGAGCCACGGAGACAGTTCTTTCGCCGACACCTGGTAAGTAGTGTCCAAATATGGATAATGCGATAAAAAAAAGCTGGTTTCCTTGTGTGGCGGGAAGACGGAAGACGCAAAGCGCGACAGGTGTGCCCACTGCGCTTTAGTCGCAGCTTTCTAAAAAGACCCGAGCGCTTAAAAATCAAAAGCGACGAGTATGGACGTTACAACTGGCAGTGCCAGGTCTCGGACTGTTTTCCCGTTCCAAACCGAAAAATGAACTGAAACCGATTTTGGAAGGGTCCAGCTTTGGAGGCACGCTGAACTTGACCGGCACTTTAATAACCGCGCGCAAAGGAATCTAGTCTATCCTCGCCATAACCGAAAGTTGCAGACAGAACTCGACTAGTTTTGTGGGGACGGTAGGGTACGGAGGAGCCGAAACGGTTTTCCACGAAAACTCTGGGAAAACGCCTTTTGGCCGTCGCCTCACCGATCTCGTGGGTCCACACTTCCCAACGCACACGGCGGTGCTCGGTCGTGTCGTCTGCTCCCGACGCGTTCCGTCCGCAGGTATGTCGCCAGCACGGAGTGACGAGTCACGGACTGCGCCGCGCGCGGGTTCGCGCGCGCAGAACACCGAGGAACCGTGTGGCGCGCCCGAGGCGACCGAGGCGAGGCGCGACGACGACGACGACGAAAACCACGCTTCAGCAAAAGAAGCAAAAGAAGACGCCAAAAAGGCCAAAAAGGCCAAAAAAGCCAAAAAGCCAAAAAACTCCTCCTCGTCGTCATCCGGCAAAAAGAAACAAGACCCGTGGTCATGCGTTGACGACCTGTCCGGAACCAAGCTGTACGAGGTGCTTGGGATCCAATTCGACGCCACCTGCGAGGAAATAAAAAAAGCGTGGCGCGAAAAAGCGCGGAAACACCACCCCGATAAAGGCGGCGACGCCGAAAAATTCGCCGCGATTCAAAAAGCGTTTGAAACGCTGAGCGACGCGGTGCGGGGCTTTCCCACCCAACACATTCCCCCGACTGATTGCCCATACCCTGACTGACACTTTTTCGTGCACAATCAGGCGCGAAAAGGTACGTCCCCGCGTTTCCCAAATCAGACAGCACACTGTTTTATCTCTAACGCTGGTGACTGTCGTCCACACGGCGCGATACACGACACGACACTGACCCTTTTCGTGTGCAAAACGGAAAAAGCGACCTACGACCAGCTCGCCCGCGAACACGAGTTCCGGTACATTCCCGGGGTCACGCCGAGGGCCAGGGGCGGTGAGGACGTGCTGCTTGACGACCTGGAGCGTTTGGGGCTGAAACTAGGTACGGCCTTGGGGGTTTACCAAATCAAAGACGACGTATTTTTTGCCGGTTGTCGTACGATGAATACGATAAAAATAATAGATCCCCAGAGTACCCACGCAACACACCACGCGGCCCTTCAACACTGACCCTTTCTTTTTTACCCATCCCAAGACCCGGGGTGTCAGCTCGTGGTGCTTTGCGAGGTGTGCGGCCGGCCTTCGAACAAAACGTGCTTCGCGTGCGGGTTGAAATTCTGTGACTTTTGCACTCGGAAACTGCACTGGAAAGGGGGGGTGGGTCTGCACTACCCGGTGAGCAACGCGCCAGGGCATTTACGCGCGAAGCTCGCGGAGAAAGAGCTGGAGAAGAAAATCGAAGAGGACGGCCGGGCGCGGCTGATGGTACGTGTTTGCGCGGCTCCCAAGTCCGGGGACACCGCCCGTTTTACCTCCAACGCGCCTGTGAATGTTTGGACCGATCACGGGCGGCTGTTCGGACCGATGGCCGGTGACTGTTGTCCATACATCGTCAAATACACGCCCAATACACATACCGATTACCCTGACTATTGTCCATACATCGTCCAATACACGTCCAATACACGCCCAACACACCCCCAACACACGACGTTAACCCCTTTGTTTTGCCTGACGCAAGGGCGACCCCAACTTCCGGCACGACGCCGAGCTCGCGGAGATTCGCCGGTTCAAGGAAATCGTGGCGGAGAGAGAGGTGTTGTTTGGGAACGGTAACTCTGGCGCGTTCGGGTCACGCGTTACCCTGACCAAAACCTTCGACAAACGCCTGGGTCGGTACTACCGGTGGTGCCAAACCTCGCGGAAGGTTTACATCTCAGGTAAGTATTGCATTTCCCACATCCCAACACTGTTTACAGCCCCTGGTCGAGAGCACTACGGGCAACGTTTACCAGTACTAGTGATACTGTTATCATAGTAACTGTTACCGTGGTAACTGTTACGAACTCATACTCAAGACTCAAGACTGACCTTTTTCTTTCACAAAACCAGTCTACGTCCCAACCGGGTACGCGGATAAGGAGCTGAGGGTGGAGGTTGTGCCGGACGGCGGCGGCGGCGGAGGGAGCGGCGACAACGACGGGTACTCCTCAAACGCCGCAATCGGCGGCGTGGTGATCGTGCAGCCGGAAGACTCGCCGCCGGTTATCGAACGGGCCCTTTCTTCGCAAATCGACGGTTCGTGTCCCGTGGAGACGATTCGGTCCAAAGACGGCCGGCGGTGCGCCATCGCGCTCGTGAAAGCGCGACCGGGGGTAACGTGGACCTCGCTTTTCCAAGGCGACCCCACCTTCGCGCGCGCGCTGAAACAGCCGTATTTCGTGCACGAAACCAACGAGGACGTCACGGTTACGATCGGTGACCTGCCTTTCTGGATTCGAAGCGACGACGTGTCCGTGAACGTGGATACCTTCGGGGTTTCCATTAACATTCAATCGTCGGAGGTACGCATTGCACGTACCAAATCCTGACACACTGTTCGGCCCGATTACTCTGACTGAATGCTCAAACACATTACGAAAGACTGACACTTTTCGTTCACAATCGCAGCTTGAGAGTTTGCGGCGAACGTTCTGGCGGGGCGACGCGTCGGACGCCGGCGAGGACAAAAAAGAACAATCGATCGGCGACGACTCGCAAACGCGAAACCAAAGCGACGGCTCGGGCTCCGACGACGAGTCCGAGCTGCGAAAAGACAAGAAGAAGAAGCACGTGGATTTTTTAGTGTCGACAACCGCGGCGTGGAGCTTGGACCGGGGTGGTGGAGATACCGGAAACGGCGACGGCAAAAACGTTTCTTCTGAAAAGCAAAAAGCAAACAAGCAAGACGACGTGACTCTTACTTTAGTAATCTCCAAGCGCGAGCCGACGAAACAGGAGGTTCAGTTCAAGAAAGGCGTTGTGCAGGACAACCGACACGACAACCGGGTGTTCAACCCGGGAAGGGCGATGGGCGCCAGGCTTTTCATAGAGGACCAGGTACGTGTTGTATTTCCCAAATCCCGCCTCCCTGTGTTCCCATACAAGACTGACACTTTCGGTTATTCATCGCAAGGACGACTTCTTTCTGGAGGACGACCTCACCGCGCTTCAGTTTTTCGAAACCGGCCAGGCTTGGCGGCCGGCGAAACCGTGGGTCACGTACTGGGGCGCGGACCGAAGTTCAATCGGTTCATCCCCCGGGGGGGACGCGTCGAACCTGGAACCGGAGCGGGACGTTTTCGTCACGGACCCGGCCGGGCTGTCGCCGTCGTCGCGAATCGTGCTGGAGCAGCTCATCACGCTTGATGAAAAGGAAGACGGGTTTGTTGCAGAGGGGGGGGGGAGAGAGTGACGAGGGAAGGAAACGAGCGAGCAAGTCAGCTGTTGAGGTGGATTTTAAGATTTTGCACTTCTCGTTGTTGCTTCGCGTTTTACTTGTTTCGCGACACGATCCAAAGCGCGCGCCCGTGCGCGCCCGTGTCTCCCGGACTACGAGCCACCATGGGTCTGTTCGGTTCCCTGTTCCGGCTGCTCCTGTGCTTCGGCGGCAGCAAGCTTCGCGACGATGACACCGCGACGGAGGTGGAAATCAAGTGTAGCTCGAAATGGATCGCGCAAGTCATCGGCCCCGGCGGGAGCAAGCTTTCCGAATTGCGGTTCATGAGCGGTGCGGAGATTCATATCGACAAGGGGAAGGATCCGGTCACGATTACGATTACGGGCGACCCGAAGCAGGTCAAGGACGCGAGGCAGGCGATCACGCAAGTCATCAATGACGCGGAGCACCCGGATTACGAAGGCGAGGCTGGCAAGAAGTTCCGCAAAGACGCGGATGGGCATGCGAAAAGGGCTGAAAAGTTGGCCGTTGAAAAAGACGCCCTCTTCGCGCGCGGGGACAAGGAAAACGCGCACCGCAAGCTGGACGAGGTCAAAGCCGCGCAAAGGGCGATGCACACATCCAACGCAGCCGCCGCTTCCGCGATTTTCGAAAACAGAAACAAAGGAAAGGGAAACATGTACATGGACTTCCACGGGTTACGCAAAACCGAAGCGATTGGATTGCTGGAGACGCGTACGTGTTGCGCCTTTCCCAAATCCCGCCGACTGTTTACCGCACCTGGTCGAGTGCACTACTCGTGATGTACGTAGCATTGCCAGTGCTAGTAACATTTACTGGCGTACTGGTAACTCTTACGAATGCATCACAAGTGCACTGTTTGCCCATACACAACACGCCCACACTCGCCGACTGACCCTTTTCTTTTTTACTCTCAGGGCTAGCGGAACTGTCCGGCAAAAAAGGCGACCTCACCTTGGTGCCTGGCGCGGGGAAGCACTCCGGCGGGGGTGGGGCGGTATTACTGCCGGCGGTGATGCAAACCTTGCGAGACAGGAACCTTGCTTTCGAAGAGATAAACGTGGGGAGCTTGGTGGTGAAGCTTTAGGGGGTGTTAGGGTAGGGGAAGCGTCTCGTGAAGGTTTGGTTTTTTTAGTTGTGTAACAAAGGAGTCGTGCCATTTCAGATCGACACTTGAGAACGCACATGGCGCCTCCTTCTCGTGACCTCGTGTGCAGGTCCGCGCCGACAGCGCGGACGACGATACCTTATGGTGGCACCTGCGAGAAGGCCTTCCCAACGCACCACGGTTCCCCTGCCACCTGAAATATGTTCAGACGCAGCAGCGCTTGCTCACCACGCGCGCCTTCGTCGACATGTCAATCTCCAACCTCGGCGGCGATTGCTGGGGCATGTTCATCGTGCGCGCGTCTGACCCGCATCGCAGGGAGGTGGTTTTCGACGCCCGCACTCCGCGCATGATGGACGGCATCCAGCTCATCAACGGTGCGTTCGAGTTGAATCCACTGGAAGACTCGCAGCTGGATCGAAGAAACGCGATAGACGAATCGTCACTTCCCAGGATTTTAGATGCCCTGCGTCCGCGCGACATGTTGATCACCGTGATGGGCGGGGAGGACTTCTTCGAGGTCATCGCGACTAAGGTAGAGCGAGAGCGAGAGGGAAAGGAGAAGGGCGCTTGAATCGTCACGGTAATCGAGTACGACATGGGCGGGGCGAAGCCGTGCCCTTACCCGCCCGTGTTCGCCGACCTGCACGCCGAGCCTGTCTAGTTCCATTTGATACCGGAAAACGACTCGCTTTATAGATTAGTGAAAAATTATTTGACGCGTTGTTGCACTAAACGATGCACGTTTACAACAACGTCTCTACCGCACACTACACACACTACCAAAACTGCTTTACGAAAGGTATTTCTTTTCGTGTTCCCAGAAAAACGCGTCGTCGTCCGAGTCGCTCGCGTCGTCGCTACGTCGCCAAAACAAATCCTCCCGTTTCGCGTGCTTCGCGACGGCGCCTGGTCCGACCGACCGTTTACCCCCCCCCGACTGTTTACCCATACCCCCGCTGTTCCCCACCGGAACCTCCTGGTCCAGGCCGATGTAGCAGTCGGACACGAGAAACACGGTCAGGTCTTGGAAACGGTCGTCGTCGTCGCCTCTGTCTAAATGCTCGTACGAAAGATTCACGAGCGTGCTCGTCCCGAAACTCACCCGTCTCATCGCGAGCAGCTCGCCGGTCGACGGATCCCCCAGCACGACCCACCACCCTTCCTGCTTGAGTTTTGGGTAGAAAGGCGTGACTGCGTTTGGGGGGGTCGATTTGCTGATGCCGGTATCAGTCACTCTGTGTTTGGTATCGGTTTGACCGGTACCCCGGTCTGTTTTGTTACCGAATCCCCTTCCCTTCCCGCCCGAGGTCCTTTCACCACCCGCCGTGGCTCGTGTCAACCTCACCTCCACTTTTCGTTCGTTTTCGTCCGAAAACGCCCTCGTAACCGTCACGTCCACCACCGGTAACCGCGACGCGACCGCCAGCGCGTTGTCCAGCCCGCGGCCTGCGTTGACCTGAAGGACTTTTTCCAGTGCCGTGCGCGCGGCGTTCACGTCGCGGTGGCAAAGGGACACCAGCTCGGGAAGCGTTCCGATTTGGGTGTTACCTCCCTTGGCGCTTGTTTGCGAACTTTGTGCATTCCTCGCGGCGCTCGCCACCGCGAGCCGCGCCAGTTCCAGGGACACGCCAGGCAACGTGGCTAGACTCGGATCCTCCACCCTGCGGCCTTGCATGAGCTGCTGCTGCAGGTTCATCAAACGCAGGGTGACCCCTAGCCAACCCGCGTCGGATGACACGTCGATCATCGCCTGCAAAACCCGCACCGCGTTGTCAAGCGCGCCTTTCGCGTCCGTCACGAAATCGGCGCTTGCGATGAATAAAACAAAGTGTCAGTGTTTCGGGCCATGTGTATGAGGGATAGGTATGAGTAAACAGTCGCCCGTAATCGAGCCGAACAGTCGTGGTAATTGGCAGAGGTAATTCTCCCTTCGTCAGGACGAGTATGGGCAAACAGTGTGTCCCCGGATTTGGGTAACTGGAAAGCCCGTACCTCGGCAGTTGTATCCGCAGCCAGTGCGCTTGGAACAGCAAGTTGGCTTTGACGTGCGGGTCGTCTAGCCTTCGGGTGTCCACCTGGAAGCCCCCTTTTCGGACGACTAAATTCGCCAGCTCGGCGTTCAGCAGGTCCTCGTTGTGCCGCACGGGAAGCTCGTCGTACTCCGCCGCTCCAGTTAAAATCTCAAGAAGCTCTTTTGTCGAGTTTTTAACACTCATGGACTGCGCGAAGAGCGCGACCGTCGGGTATTTCAGGTAATAGAACGACGCCACTTTCCCTAGGGTCAACGCGGTAACCGTATCGTTTGAATCGTCCACCGACACGCATTGGGCGTCTTGCAGTTTTTTCAAACCCCCCTCCACTACTTTGCTCAAAAAAGCGTTAATCACCGAGTGCTCCACGCTGTGAGATGAATAAAAGAAAGTGTCAGTCTTGAACAGGCAAACGCAGAGGCGGGATTCGGGAAACGCAACACATACCTGGGTAAATCGTAGTAACTCGGGTTCTTCACCAGGCGCCGGAAGAAATACGTCCACGTCAGCCAATCAATGGCGTCTTGTTTGCTGTTTTTGTACACGAAAAAGGTCAGGTTGGACCGTGAGTCGTGTGAGTAAACAGTCAGAGAGTTGGATGCTGATCACGCGGAACAGTGCGTTTGTGATGTATTTGTAAGAGCCGCGAGTACTGGCAACTGCGTGGTACATCGCGAGTAGTGCACGCAAAGAGGCGCGGTAAACGCCGCGCCGCCTGATTTGGGAAAGCCCCGTCGGCCGGCCGTACCTCTTAATCGTCCCCGCCACGACCTCCGCGTTGAAATGATCCGGAAGCTGGTCAAGCAAGCTGGACTCCACCGGGAACGGCTCGTACAGAAACTTTTTGTAAAACGCCTTTTTGGGCTCGTGGCACATTATGACGCACACGCCTGGGGTTGATTTATTATAAAAAAACGTCAGTCGGGTAGAGTCTTTCGTAACAGACAGGTACGCGTTGTTACGTACGCCACACGCTCCACCAAGAAAAAGAATCATCGCATCGTTAGATTTGGGTGGGAAACAGGGAAGACCTGTCGTTGATACGTGGATGACTCAAGGTAAACGCGTCGTATCCGTACCTGACGTGTCGAACTGCGGCCGCCCCGCCCGGCCCATCATCTGCAGCGCGTCCGTGATTGGAAAATCGACGTACCGCTTTTGCTTTGAGTGTAAAAAAGAAGTGTCAGTCTTGTATATCGCGATGCATGGACAAACAGTCACCAGCTTCGGTAAAACAGTCGTCTGGGATTTGGTGAAAGCCCCTACGGCCGTACCTTGCCGTCGTAGAACTCGGTGCCTTTTATGACGACTAAATGCGCGGGTAAATTCACACCCCAGGCCAGGGTTGACGTACAAACAAGGACTTGAATTTTGCATCGCGCGAATAAATCCTCCGCGATGTCCCGGTCGCTCGCGTCCAGCCCGGCGTGGTGCATGCCGATGCCAAACTGTAACACGTGTTTCAGGGACGGGTCCTGCGATAGATAAAAGAAAGTATCAGTCTTGTATGGGCAAATAGTGTGTCAGGATTTGGGAAAGCCCCAACATGTACCTTCACCTTATCAAGCCACATCTGCAGCTCGTCTTCCGGCATGTGCAGGAAACACAGGGGCTTTTCATCCGCGGCGCACTGGGTTATTAAATCCAGGGCGGTGAGTCTTGTTTGCCTTCTGGAGGAAACGAAAACCAAACTAGGCTTGGTAGGCGAGTGCGTTTGAATCGCCGCGAACGTGGGTTTGTTCATCGCGGCCATCCTTGGACAGTAAAACTTCCCGGGAAAGCCCTGGATGTGGCACTGCAGCGGGACAGGGCGAACGGATGGGCGGAAGTTGAACAAACCGGGCCGGCCGGTGTTGCCCGGAGTTGAACCTCCGGCCTCGTTAATCCCAGGATCGATGCCTAGCCAGTCCGCCAGGTCAACCGCGTTCGCTAGGGCGGTGGACAAACCCACGATTCGCGTTTTTTGACCCACCCGCCCCGAGATGTACCGCATCCGCGAAACGATGGTTTCCAAAATCGGACCTCGGTCGGCACCCAACAGGTGGATCTCGTCGATCTGCGATTGGGAACAAGATATGTGTCAGTCGTGTATTGGTCGTGTATTGGCCGATGTATGGACAAACAGTCGCCCGTAATCGGTCCGAACAGTCGCCTGTAATCGGTCCGAACAGTCACCAGCTGAGAGATAAAACAGTCGGCGGGCGGGATTTTGGGAAACGCGCAACGCGTACCACCACCAGCGCGACTTTCGTGACGTACGCCCGCGAGCGCCAGTTCCGCGAAATCCCGTCCCACTTCTCGGGGGTGCTGTTTTCGTACAAGAAAAGTGGTTAACGTCTTGTATGAGCAGAGGTAAGACGTCCCTTCTGGTACGAGTATATCGCGATGTATGGACAACAGTCACCAGCTTCGGTAAAACACTGTGTGTCGGATTTGGGAAACGCAACGCGTACCACACGATGATATCCGCGGAAAGAAGCGAGCGCAAATCGGGGGTGTAGTCCCCGGTGAGCTCCACGAGTTTCTTGTTTAGCGTAGGACACAGGTTTTTTCGCCAGTCGGAAACTCTTTCCCGGACCAGCGCTTTTAAGGGCGCGATGTACACGACCTTGCGATCGGGCGTGTCTCTAAAAACTTGCAACATCGCCAACTCGGCGCTGATTGTTTTCCCCGAACCAGTAGGCGCGCCCAGCAAAACGTTGCACGCTTGGTGAAACAGCGTGTGAAACGCTTGCGTTTGAATCGCGTTGAAATGGGTGAACTTCGGTTGAAAAAAAGAAGTGTTAGTCTCGTGTATCGAGATGTAAGGACAAAAAGTCACCAGCTTCGGTAAAACAGTCGTCCGGGATTTGGTGAAAGCCCCTACGGCCGTACCTTGTTGGCGTACAGGGATTCAAACTTTTCGTCGTTCAAAGCGCTTCGAGGTAACGGAGTCAGGTCTAACAGATCCGTGTGTTGCGGGTGTTTATCCGGCAGCATCAGCCCCGCGAATGTTAGCTCGTGAAAGGTTTCGCACCCCAGCCAGTTCTCCGAGTTCGCTCTTAGGAAATACTGCGATGGAATGGGTTCGAAAATTGGAACCGTGAAGGCGATACGCGCGGAACCTTCCGCGTGTTGCTTTTTAGTCAAGGTAACGGTTTCGCTGGTCAGTGTGAACGAAAAGGGTCAGTGTCGTATATCGCGATGTATGGACAACAGGCACCAGCTTCGGTAAAACAGTGTGTCAGGATTTGGGAAATGTAATACGTACCTGTGATACACGTGTTCGTTAACCGGGTCCTCCACCCAGAGTAACCAGCGCTGACTACTGCCGTGGTGCTTATCACTCCAGGTGAACTCGGGGGTTAGGGTGACGCTTACGCGTAACACGGACCGCGTGATGGGTTGCACGGTCGCGCCGAGAGTTAAACTCGGCAACCAGTGCAGGCACGACAAAACCCGCTTGCCTAGCTCGTGGTTCACGCGCAGTAAAGACGTAATCTCACCAGAGGTCATGTCCCACAAACGCTCGACGCTCGCGTTTTTGTCCTCCAGCTTGAACAGCACGTCCTGCGTTAACACCCCGGCGTCTTGAAACTGCCGTAGCGCGTGCTGGTGAGGCCAGACTCGCAAGTCAACCGCTTTCGATAACGTCAACAGCGTTTCAGCTAACGTGGGCCATCCCCTTTTCAAGGCGAGTTCGAACAAGGCTCGGCATATCCGGCTCGCGTTTTGGGAGATGTAGCTCCCATCCGCGACCAAGGAAAACGCCTCGCACCGCGCTCGCGAGATGTAAACCTGGAGTAACAAGTTAACCTGGAGAAGAGATGAGATAAAAGCCGAAAGTGTCAGTCTCTCGGACCACGTGTATGAGGGATTGGTATGAGTAAACAGTCAGGGGTAATGCGCCCTTGTGGTACGAGTATAGCCGCCCCTTCGCAGGACGAGTATGGGCAATTAGGGAGGCGGTGTGTGGTGATTGGGAAAGGCCCTCACCTTCCCCACGCGATCGCCCATCGTGCTTTTCGTGATTGGAATCGGACACGCTTTTTTTCGATCGTTTTTCAGCCGCTCAAGTTCCACCATCTCGTCCTCGCGCGGCGATATCGTTTCGAACTCATCCGCGTGCGCGATCATGTGGAACACGTCGGGTAAGGTCATGTGCTGGTGTAGCATTCCGTTAAAGGTTTCCATTGACTTTACCTTGATGTAGAAATGGCTCGCGATCCGCCCGGTTTCGGTTTGGTAAAGCTGCCCCGATCTTTCGTCGAACCTCGCGAGTTTCGCACGGTCCAGCTGTCGCGCCGCTTCCGTGAGTAACTTCCGATTGGGAAAGAAAAGGGTCAGTCTTTCGGACCGCATGTATGATCAAACAGTCACCCGTAATGTCACCCGTAATCGGGCCGGGGACAGTGGCCGTTGGATTCGGGAAAGCCCCTACAGCCGTACCTTCCCTCGGTGCGTGACCAACTCAGGGTCGCGTTGGACGTCGTCCCACCCCAGGGCGTACGCCAGGGGATTCTTCTTTAACCGGTGGTGCAGGTAGGAATACCCCAACCACCGAATCCCTTCGCGTAAGTTGGTCACCGTGCCCAACACCAGCTCCGCGTTCAGGTTGTCGCTTAAGTTCTTAACGAACTGCGACTCGATCGGGGTTTGGTGCGTCAACAAACCCTGAGATTGTAAAAATAAATGTCAGTCTTGTATGGACAATCAGGGAGGCGGAATGTGCTGGGTGGGAAATACTTACCAGGTAGTGCGCGAGTTTTTTGTGTTCGCAGATAATAACCCCTTGCCCAGACGTGTCGAAACCGGGGCGGCCCGCGCGGCCGAAGATCTGCTGCACGTCGAGAATCCCGAGATCGCGGAACCCGCCTTTCGTGGGGTCGTACAACGTTGTGCCTTTTATCACGACTAAATGCGCGGGTAAGTTGACCCCCCAGGCCAGCGTCGCGGTACACACCAACACCTTGATCACCCCCGCCGCGAACGCCCGTTCCACCAACCCGCGGTCCGAACGTAGCATCCCCGCGTTGTGACACCCCAGCCCCTTGGCGAACAGTTCCTTGACCTCGGGGTTTTTACTTTGGTTTATTTCGGTTTGGAACTTCTTGACCAAGGTTTGGTGGGACGCGTTGGTACCCGACGTGTTTAGGGCGTTGGTTTGCGTCGAGTCCGTCAACCCGGTATCTTCCGTGATACTCTCGTTAATAACTTGCGTGGAGTAACCCTTAGTGGCATCAACAGAAGAGCCGGAAACGTTTCCGAACAAATCCACACCCCCCCGGGCCCCCGCCATCTCCGCGAGCGCCCGCGCCGTCTTCACCGTGTCTTTTCGCGAATGCACGAACACCATGGCTTGTTTCCCTTTGTTCAACACCCCGACGCACTTGTCGTACGCGAGTTCGTTGAACTGGTTCACGCGTTTCATCGCGTTCGGCTCCGTGACGCCGATGAACGTCTGCGTTAGGGGTATGGGCCGGTACGTCTGGTCAAACACGAACAGCCCTTTTTCCGTGACCCCAAGAAAGTCCGCTACGTCTTTTGGGTTGGGCAACGTAGCGCTTAACCTTGCGATTAATCAAAGAAAGTGTCAGTGCTGTATGGGCAAACAGGGAGGGCGGGATTTGGGTTCCTGAAATACGTACCCAACAATACGAATCAAAACCTGTTGCGTCTCCACTAACCGCCGCGTGCGCGCGATGAGCGTTTCAATCACGGGACCGCGGTCTGTTTTTGCGAACGAAAAGGGTCAGTCCCATCCGTCTCGCGTTGGGCGATTTTCGTACAGCGCGCAAACAGGCAGTCTTGTTTTCAGGGGTGCACGTATCGTGGTGGCAAGACTTGCGTCACTGCACTGCATACGTGGCAGGTAAACGGCGTAGGTGTGTCGGATTTGGGAACCGCGCAAGGCCGTACCGTCGTTCAAAAGATGCACCTCGTCCACGATCAGTAAACGTAAGCTCTGCGCGGCGCCAACCTCGCCGCCTTTCCTGGTAATCACGTCCCACTTCTCGGGGGTCGTGACAAGCATGGTGGTTTCGTCCATTTCTTTTTTACTAAGCTGCGTGTCCCCGGTGACTTCCCGTACCGAAAGACCGAGCGGCGCTAGCCTGTGATTGTACAAGAAAAGGGTCAGTCCCGAGTCTTACGGGTGTACTTCGTAACGTGTACGAGCAAACAGTCGGGCGTAATCGGGCCGAACAGTCTTCTTGTGATTATGTAGCAAACCGTAAATAGTCACGTAGGGTCCGTAAACAGTGGCCGTTGGATTTGGAAGGAAAGCCTCAACACGTACCGTCGGGAAAACGCGCTCGTGACCTCCGCGGCGAGCGCCTTCATGGGCGCGACGTAGACGATTTTGAAGTTGGCGTCTGGTTGTTACACGAAAAAGGTCAGTCTTGTATATCGCGATGTATGGACAAACAGTCACCAGCTGAGAGATAAAACAGAGAGGCCGGGATTTGGGGCAGGAATTATGTACCTGGGTCGTCCTGCAGCCAGTCCCTTGTGTTTTCGTCGACGTGCCGGCTGACTTCGCGCAAAACAGCCATCATCGCGATGTTGGTTTTCCCGGCGCCCGTCGGGGCGCACACTAACAGGTTCTCGGACCCGCAATACGCGGCGTGGTAAATGTTACTCTGCACTCGATTCAGGGTTTGGATTCCATCGAACGCGGGCTGCGCCCAGTCATGTAGCTCGCTCACGGGTATCAACCTTTCTTCATCGGTGACTGTTGCTTTTTTGGCCGCAGGTACGCTGACTTCCTCGTAACCCTTGCGCACTACTCGTGTCGTGCCTTTCGGCAAAATTTTCCGCCCACCAGACCCGGCGCCTTTGCCCAGCCCCGCGAGCGCGGCGAAGATCTCATCTTCGGTGGCGGCTTTTTCCGTTTCCAGTTTCTTTTGCAAGTTCTCCCAGTCCCCTTCGCACAGCGCGCCGAAAGAAACCCCCGACTGCGCGAGCCACTGTAACAAGGGTTCGCCCTCGCCCTTCGCGAGTCGCCGTCCGACGTTGCGCGATTCTTTTTTTCTTTGCTTCTGTTCTTTTCGCTCGCGCAGGCTTGTTACGGTAACGGCCGCACCGGGCGCTCCGCCTAAACCGCCGCCGCCTCCCGCGGCGGGTTTGTTGCCGTCGTCCTCGCCGTCGTCCCAAAACTCCCCCCCCGCCATCGTTTTGCGAAGACCCAAAACCCGTTCCTTGATCGCTTACGATTTTTAAAACAAAGTGTCAGTCTTGCACCTTGACCGTATATCGCGATGTATGAACAAACAGTCACCAGCTGAGAGGTAAAACAGCGTGTGTCGGATTTGGGAAAGACGCGACACGCACCTTCGCAAAGCGGGCCTCGTTTTTCCACGAGCCGCATTGCTAAATCAATCCCGGAATCCCCGAGCAGGTCGAACAGCTCGCCCGCCACGACGTCGTCGCTTTTGTCATCCGGCGACGAAAGCAACGACGACGAGATTCGCGTCGCCACCGCTTCCCAGGTTCCGACGCCGGCGACCGCGGTGACATTTTGCTTCAGCCAACCGAGTTGCGCGGTGTGGGATGACGTACCCCTCGTCACGTTCGGTTCGGTGAACAAACCGCCGGACGACGCCGATCTTTTAGTGGTTTCTTTTTCGCGCGCAGACGCAGACGCGTTTTGCAAACTGAATCGCATTGCGTCCGCCGCGGCGGCGGAGGCTGCCGTTGTCGGTCGATCCCCATCAGGGCGCGTGTAGTTAGACTCCTGTGAAACCCTCACCGCCCTGGACGACCCCGGGGCGTGAAAAGAAAAGTCCTCGCCGTATTCTCGAGTGAATCTTGAGTCACACGAACTCGCGCGTGAGGCGCGGTTTCCTTTTTCGGCGGCGAGACCCGATGAGTTCTGTCGCTTTCGCAACTCGATCAGGCGAAGCACGTTTTCCCGGAACAAATCAAACGCACCGGCCTCAACCCGTCCGACTTGTTGCTTCAAAACATCGAGCTCGCGTTTCTTGAAGTTCCGCAAGGTGACCTCGGCTTTTCTACGCGCCAGCGCCGGGTCGGTGGCGTACTCGCAGTTTTCAATTTGTTTTGCGTACTCAAATGTATTTTCCGCAACCAGACTTTCCATCGCGACGAACGCGGAGAGCGCATACGAGGCTAATTGCGTAGTGGGTAAGGTATCACCCCCAGTTAGTTGTACCACGGATTGAAGGTAGGCTTGCAGCACATCTTTCACAACTTTCGGAGGCTCCAAAGGGTCTTCGCGGTTGGTACACACGAGAAGGGCTACTTCAAAAGTGACGCTCTTGTGTTTTGTAAGATTTGGTTTTTCCGATGACGACGATGACGAATGACCACTGCTAGTCGACGTACCCGACCCCCCAGGCCTACACGAAACACTTTGGGTGCTCGACCCAGCTCCGGGCCCACTTATTGTTTCGCGTAAAACCCTTTCCCGGAGTCTCGTCTCGAGCACCACGTCCACGCCCGGGTACCCGCGAGTTGTGTGATCTGGCGATGTGGATGTGGATGTGCCGAACGTGCGCAGAAAAGTCGACAGCCGAGGCGTGGGAGGTTGTTGCGTGGACATGCCTAAACCATCGGACCCGGAACCACCGCCAGCGCCCATCGCGACACCTTCGCGTCAACCTCCGCTTCACGCGATACGTGTCTCCACCCCACGTCCACCGAACGAGGCCAAGACGCGCAAAGACAGTGCGGGAAGGTTTCGTGGCTTTTTTGTTTTATTTTCTGGCGGTGGCTGGTTGTCGAGACCAAGCTTGGCCGTCGTCGGCGCCCTCGACGGTTTTCACATGGAGTCAGTCAGGTTTATTTAACGACGAGTTTTCTTCGTCATGCTGGAGAAAAGGAATTCACCTCTCAGAATTCAACACACGAACCCCCAGTTGCCGCCGCACGGCCCACCTGTCCGTGCGCTCGCCACACCGTCGCGCGTTCGCGTCGTTTACGTTTCGTGGTCACCGATCGTGGGTACACGCGCGCGCCGATCCAAACCCCGCGTCTCCTTTTACGTCGTTCGGGGGGTGACAATTCGTGTCAACAACCGTATCCGTAGAATCGGCGTCTCCCTCTCCCGGCGTCCACCCGATCGCGCCCCCGACCTCGTGCCAACTAAAACCTTCCACCATGGCCAAAGGCGCCAAGTACAAAGCCTCCGATGAGTCAACTGCCGCGGAGGCTGCGGCGGATGCGGCGCTGGCTGCGTCGGAAGAAACCCTGAAGCACGGCGCGGAGGCTGCGGCGGAGGTTTCCGAGAAAGCGGAGGGGTTGCTGAGCAAAATTGGATCCGCCGCGAAGGCGGTCGCCAGGGAAGTCGCGATGATTGACGACACCCCTTCCAAAAAGAAGAACCCGTTCAGCGGGAAGAAGGCTGAGGGTGAAACTGAGGCTGAGGCTAACGAAGAAGTTGACCCTGAAGCCGCGGAAGCGGCGGCGACGCTTCAAGCGACGCTCGAAGCGAGCGCCAGCATGGAAGCGAAACGCGCGGCCCGGATGATGACGCCCGAGGAAAAGCAAGCCGCGGAGACAGAGGCGAAAGCGCAGGAAATCCAAACCGCATCGGAATACGAGGAGCTCATGTCCGACCGCCTGCCCGGTGTGAACCCTAAGCTCGATTTTAACGAAGCAAAGGACCGGTGGAAAGAAGCCGCCGTGACCGACATCAACGGGCAGTACATCTCCGTGTGCGGCTCGGGGTACAACGACCTGGAGCCGCTAGGACCGGGCATCGGCCTTTGGTTCCGAACCCTGAAATCACTCGCCCTGTACTTCACCCTGATGACCCTTCTTGTCGGGCTCGTGATTTACAACTTCATCTACCTGTACTACAACCCGGAGAGCGACATGGACGAGGACACGATGGGCGCGCTGGCGCGGGTGACCGCCGGCGTGATGGCCACCACCGACCAGACCGACTCCATCGGCGGTATCGACATTCGGACCATAATGTTGGTCGTCGTGTCAATCGACGTGTTTTGCATTCTTTGCTTCCTGATAATGATCGCGCACCTGAAGCGAAGGCAGGACAGGTACGTCGAGGAAAACGACGACGCCGTGGTTTCCCTTCCCGACTATTCGGTGATGGTGTGGGGCATTCCCACTGATGCCACGGAGGAACAGTTGGTGGCGCACTTTTCAAAGTTTGGCCAGCTCGCGGACGTGGTGCTGGTGAAGGACCTGGGAAGAGTCATGGCGCCCCGGATGCGCCGCGCCACGCAGCTGGATTACTTGAAAGACCTGAAAATTGACGCCGCGGCGATGACCCTGAAGCACCGCGTCCGGGCGCTGAAGGTAATATTTCCCAAATCTCAACACTGTTTGCCGCCCCTGGTCCAATTCACTACGGCTGTAACATTCACTGGCAACTGTCACAACTACATACATCATAAGTGCTCTGTTTGCTCATACAGTACACCCATAGACTCAAGACTGACACTTTTCTTTTACACTCGCAGGTGCAAACGCGACGCATCGAGCGGTACCAAAAGCGCGTGGCGAAGACGAACGATAAAATCGAAAAGGCGCTTGAAAAAGGATTCGCGGCGGTGTGTGCGTTCATCACGTTCACGGAACCGGAATCGCGGGCGGTGTGCGTCGACGCGTACAACGAACAATGGAGCTGCTGCCACGCCGAGACGCTGAAGTTTGGAGGGAAGCACCAGTTGAAAATCAAACCCGCCCCGGAGGCTAGCGACGTTATGTGGGAAAACGTGCTTCGAAAGAACCCGCTGGTGCAGCTCACGCGGAAGCTAATTTCCTTCACCGTGATTCTCATTTTGTGCGCCGCCGCGGTCGGGGTGATGGTGTACGCCAAGGACGCGGCGTCCAACGCGGCGCCCGCGGTTTCGTGCGCCACCGTCACGCCCAGCGATTTGAACCCAAACCCAAACCTTCACTGCGCCGCGATTTGGGATTTAAACGGCGAAGACGCGTACAACGTACCAACCAGCCAAGGTACGTGTTGAGGCTTTCCCAAATCCCGGACGACTGTTTGCCCATACCAAGACTGACACTTTCTTTTATTTATCGTAAGCCCGCGTTGCGATTGACAAGTTCGTGGCAAACGTGGATCTGGAGAAGTGCCGCAACTTCATCAGCGGCGCGGACTGGATTTTACCGCTCGGGGACTACTCCGCGAATAACTACTCGGTCGCGCAAAACGCGGCGCTCCCGGCTCTCGCCGCCGATTGGACCGGCGGGTTCATCCCCGAAAGTAACGCGGACGAGTGCGCGGCGTTGACGTGCAAAAAGTGTTTCTGCGTCGGGCAGGTTGACATTCAGCAGGTTCTTAGGGACTACGCCTTTGGCGAAACAACCGAGAGCGGCAATTTCTGCAAGTCCATTTACGACCAGATGGCGCTAGAGGTTAGCGTGCTGATCGGCACCATTCTCATGACCACCGCGACGAACATGATTCTCATGAGTAGCGCGCAGGTGTTTTCGCAGTTTGAAAGGCACAAAACAATCAGCGCCACGGAAACCAACTGGTACGGAACTTAGTCACCGCACGCGTTGCGCCTCTGCGATCGGCCCGATTACCGATCACCACGACTGTTTACGTAATACACATCACGACCGACTGACACTTTCTTTTCGTCCCAATCAGCGCCAAGTACACCTTCGCCGCGCTTCTGGTGAACCAGGCCATCGTGCCGGTTGTTATTTACTCGTTCATCGACGCCCTGGAGGGGTTCCCCGTGCTGTTTCAAGGCCAGTACGGGGACTTTGAAAGCGCGTGGTACAACAAAGGTGCGTATTAATGGTATTTCCCAAATCCCAACACTGTTCGCCCGGTTACTCTTCCCTGTTTACTCAGGCCACATTACAAAAGACTGACACTTTTCTTTCCCAATCGCAGTCATGGTCACGATCATCTCCACCGCCATGGTCAACATCGTGGCCTTCCCCCTGGGCGCGGCGATTCCCAACATCCAAGCCTCGATGGTACGTATTTCCCACTCACCACATTCCGCCTCCCTGATTGCCCATAGGAGACTGACATTTATTTTTACAATCTCAGTCGCGCGCGCTGTTCGGGTGCTGCGCGCACTCGCAGAAAAAGCTAAACGCGATTTACGTCCCCGCCGAGTTTTCCCTGGCGAAGCGGTACGGCCAGATGCTTTGCGGTTTGTTCTACAGCATAATTTTTCTGTGCGCGGCGCCTCCGCTGGCGCCCGCCGCGGCGGTGTTGTTCAGCGCGATGTACATCACGGACAAGTGGTTGCTCCTGAAGTTTTCGAAACGGCCGCCGATGTACGACCACAAGCTCAACGCGTTTTTCCTGCAAACCGCGCCCTACGCCGCCTGGATACACCTCGCCATCGCGACGTGGGCGTTTGGGTACTACGAGATCCCGAGTTACATCGTCGATCCCGGAGGTCTCGCCGGGTCAGTCGGCGTGAACTCCAAATCCGTTACCTCCGCCACCGCCACCTCCGACACCGACCTCACCGGCGCCCCCGACCAGTTCGACTTCATGGCACGAATCGTGCGGCTAAACGCGTTGGTACCTTTTCTGATGTTCGTCGTCGTCACGGTGGCGCTCTTCTTCGCCCGGATCGTGGACACCGTGGTCGGGACGCTCGGCGCGGCGTGCGCGGGCGAGGAGAAAATCGACGAGGTCCCGCCCTTCGACGAGTTGATTTTTTTCGGCGACTCGCGGTACGAAGACGAGTTAGTGGAGGGCGAACTCAACAACAAACTTTCCGGCCTGCGGAGCTACCGCCTGGAAGATAACCCGAAGTACATGAAACTGTTCCCGGAAGTCTTGGCGGCGGATGGGACGAACAAAGCCTCCGCGAAGCGAAACGCGAGCGCGCCGCCGAAAGCGCAAACCATGGCGTGACGGGGGTAATTGCCTGTACGTAACTATGGGAATCGCCCGTACGTAACGAGGGTATTGCCTGTTACCAACGAGAAAACAGAAAAGTAACGTGTTCGATCGATCGAGAGAGACAACGCGTTGTGTTAAAGAATTAAGTTATCAGTCACCACCAACGATACGCGTCTTTGACGTGTCAAGCAAGAGTGCGTTTTATTTTCAGTCCAAACGAAATTTCAAACACTACCGTCAAACACCCTTCGTCCGTTCCGTACCCCCACCAATCACTTTCTACTCAAACGGAACTCGCAGCAAATCGTCAAAGCTAAACGGCGCGAATTTGTGTCCGTCGCCTTTGTAGAACTTGTTCTGGTACTCCACCCAGTGCAAACGCAGGGCGTGGAGAAACGCGGAGAGGGATTCCATGCCCATCAGCACGCCCACCGTGGCGGTGGCCCACACCGCGAACCCCACCACCATCGCGACCGGGCTTCCCGTGCGAATGCTCGCCATGAACACCCTGAGGTGGGTAAAACAAAGTGTCAGTCTTGAGTCTTGAGTACGGGTGTACTGTTTGAGCAAACAGTCTACCTGTGATGTATGTAGTGTACTTCCTTTTAATGACTAGTAGTCACGTAGGGGCATCAAATAGTGTTGGGATTTGGGAAAGGCCCAACACGTACCTGTCCCAAAACACCGCGCTGAGCTGCGCGTGCGCCAGAGACAACGCCCACAGCCGCAAGTAAGACGCGGTGTTACTCACCGCGCCCAACACGAACTCGATGGTGTGAATCAGCTGGTGCACCACGGCGTCGCCGTAGTCGAAGGTGGATGTAGGTGCGCCTCCTCCTCCTGCTCCAGAAACCGAAGATCCGCCTCCTCCGCCTTCGTCGTCCGATCCGTGTTCGCTTTCCCTGGTTCCCAAAACCGCGTACGCCCCGCCCCGCCCCAGCCTTTGTTCGTGCCTTTTTTTCAAAAAGTACGGCTTGGGAAACAGCATCACCGGCACCGCGGCGAACGCGGCTAAAACTAGCAACACCTGAAACCCGCCTTGCCCCGGGAACATCACGTTTTCGGGGCACCCCGGGGACCCGCCGACGCCCTCGCCTTGGCAATCCGCGTTCCCAGGCGACAGGAACATATAGATCATGACGTGGTAAAGGTCCGTGGTGCACCCCGGGGTGACCCACTTCGCCACGATTAGTACGCTGAGGTACCCGAACAGGGACCCGAGAAAAATAACCTGGGGAACGAACTCGCACCAAATCGAAAGCCAGTCTTTGGCGTGCAAAAAGTTCAGCAAGCTCATGAAGATCCCGAGGCTCTGTGATTGCGTCCGCGAAAAGTGTCAGTCAATTTGTTGGACGTGTATTGGACGATGTATGGACAGCAGTCAGGGTAATCGGTCTGAACAGTCGTGGTAATCGGTCCGAACAGTCACCAGCGTTAGAGATAAAACAGCGTGTGTCGGATTTGGGAAAGCCCCAACACGTACCATCTGCGTCACGCCCATTAAAATGGACATCTTCATCTTCAGCGAGTTCAAAAACGGCAACTCGGTTTTCGTGCCGTGCCACACCGGGTCGATTCCAGCAAAGTACGGCGAGCCGTTCGGCACTAACCCGGTTTTCGAGGCCGAAACGCACGTCGAGTTTGACGTGGCGTCGTTCGGGTCGCACGCGAACTTGGACGCGCCAAACAAATTCATGGGCACGCTGAAACACTCGTTGTACAGCAACCCGGTGTAGATCGAAAACAGGCTCATCAACAAAATGACGTACCTCCCGTCGAAGCCCATCTGGACGATTTCGTTCAGTTTCTGGGTTTTCAAACTCTTCTCTTTCAACACCATGTAAACCGCGCAAACCAACATCAAAACCCCGTGCCCGAAATCGCCGAACATCACGGCGAAGAGAAACGGAAACGTGACGATCGTGAACACGGCGGGGTTGACTGATTGCGTTTCAGGAAAAGGGTCAGTCCCATACGTCTCGTGTTGGGCGATTTACGTACAGTGAGTAAACAGTCTTGTTTTCAGGTGCACAGTAGTGGTAAGACTTGTGCCTGCACTCCATACGTGGCAGGTAAACAGTCGTTGGATTTGGTGAACTACAACACGCACCTTCCCGGTACCGCGCGATGCCGTACGCCTCCACGATTCCTTTATAGTAACAGAAAAGTGTCAGTATTGTATGGGCAAACAGTCGGCGGAATGTGGTAAATGAAAATGCAATTACGTACCTTGGAACACCTCGGTGACTTTGTTTGTTTTGTAGTACGTCGGGGGTTCGTTTCTTGTGGGTAGGGGTTGGAAAACGGTCCCCATCTGCGCGGACGAGTTGAGGTTCGCTAACAACAGCGCCGCGCGCACCGCGTCTTTGCCGCTGACTGGGCACCACCCTTCCGCCACGAGGCACTTCCGCGTGACGTCAATCGAGAACGAGTTCAGGGTGTGGTAGGTGGCTTTTTCTTTGCGCACGGTCGCGAGCCAGTGGTCGTATTTCTGGCCGATCTTGGTCAGGATGGAATTCCTGTGGCGAACTGAAGCTTCCAACGTGCTTTGCAACTCAATCAACCGCTGCGTGACCTCCGCGTTCATCTGCGGTTGGGGAACCGAAAAAGGTCAGTCCCTTCCGTCTCGAGTACGGGTGTACTTCGTAACGTGGCCTGAGCAAACAGTGTGTGGCGGATTTGGGAAAGCCCCTCCGGCCGTACCTGCCGTTGCCTTCCCACGTCGTCCGGAAACGGGTACCGGTTCGCGCCGAACGCGGTGGTGATTTTCAAAATCTTCCCGCGCGCGCGTTCGCCCGCAAAGAAAACCACAACCACGGTTTTCTCGACCCTGGGAAATTTGAAAAGAAAAGTGTCAGCAGTGTATATCGCGACGTATGGACAACAGTCACCAGCGTTATAGATAAAACAGGGAGGCCGGGATTTGGGAAACGCGCAAGGCCGTACCGGTCGCCCGTTTTCGGGTCCTCCACTTTTCCTGAGATAAAAAAACCGAAAGTGTCAGTCTCGTAACGTGTATGAGGGATTGGTATGAGTAAACAGTCAGGGAAACAGTCAGAGTGAATGACCGTCCCTTCTGGTATGAGTATGGGCAATCGCGAAGGCGGTGTGTGGTGGGTGGAAAATACGTACCCTCGATCGGCGATTGTTTCAGAAACATGTTCCCGCGCGTGGCGCGGAAAAGCACGCGCTCGAAGGACTGGGCTTTGTGCGTCAACACCTGATTGAAAAAGAAGAAAGTGTCAGTCCCGTATAGGACATCAGTCGGCGGAATGTGTTAAATGGGAAAGGCCCTTACCGTGGCGGTGATGAACCCCAGGCGCACCGCGTGTGGGTCCTGGACGTGTCGTTCCGGCTGTTCATACTCGGAGAAGCTTCGCGAGTTTGACCGCGAGTGATTAGCGTTGGTGTCGCCGCCTTGATGTTTCAAAGAAAGTGTCAGTCGAGTAAGGCCATGTGTATCCGGGATTGGAGTTGGTAACTGCCCTGTACTCCGCACAGTGCAGTCATCGCAGAGGCGGAACGTGTTCAATTGGAGATACGCACCCAGAAGGGATTCCCCGATCTCGGTGTCGCGCCCGGTGGCGCCGCCCAGCAAACCGCTCCCGCCACTGATTTGCATTTTTGACGCACTGGATGCTCTACCAGAAGATCCTCCTAGTCCTTGTGACGCATCCCTCACCCGCGCGTCTTGAAAGAACCCGCCCGCTTTTTCCAGCACGAGCTGAAGCTCGACCAACTCGGAATGCGCTTTTTTCAACGAATCCGTGTTTTTGGTGATCGAAAGCAACTCCCCCTCCAACAAATCCATCTTGTGCTCCAGTTCGTCCAGGTCAGTTCCGGACCGATCCTCAAGGTCACTTCGAGGGACGTTCACTAACCCCGCTTTGTGCGTTTGTTCCCCGAAAAACCGCAACTTGCGTAACATCTCGTCGCACCGCTTGACCTGGTTGGCGTAGGTTCGGTGAAACGCGCTCCGGTCGGGGTTGAGATCTCGAAACTGCACCAACCCGACCTCCCCGAGCGCAGTGACCGTCGCGTGCGCCGCCTCCGCGGGGACGATTATCTGGATGAGCTGCATTTCCTCGGAACGGAAAAGCTCCATGGTGGTCGCCATTGTTGGCGGCGTGCGAGGTACGTCGGGGGAGGGAAAGATGGGAGCCCGCCGCGCGCCGCTGCGCACGCGCCTCTGGCGAGCCGTGCCCTAAATCGAATCTTTGAAAAACGACAACTGACTGTTTGCAAGTGACGAGTGACACGAGAAGCGGTGAAAAAAAGTGGGCAGTTTTTTTCACGCAGCGCCGACGCGCCCGCGTACGGGCATTTAGTCAGCTCGTAGATACCCGGGATTACCAGGGGTATACCATGGACGGAGGTTATGTGCATCAACACAACACGTGTGCTATTGATACTCCGCTAAGACGCCCACTAACTATCGCCGACTTCTTGTATGACCATCGGCCCTCGCCTCGGGCGGTTTTCTTTTTCGGCGTTCGACGTATTCGCCGCGTTCGATATCGCGTCGTCCGCCCCGTCTCGGTGCGCCGCGTGTTGCTCCGCTATTTGCGACACCACCGAGACCCCCACCTTCGCGATCCCGCCGAGCACGGCGCCGAACAGGGAGAAACCGCAGGTGACCGCGTGTTTCAGGGTAATCGAGTCGTCGCTTGCGTCGCCGTCGCGGGCGACGGGCCGCGCCTGGGTACGCGCGCGCGAAGCATCAGACTGTTTGCCCATAGCCGGTATCGCCCCGCAACCACCAGTACCCGCACCACCCGTACTAGTATCTTCCCCAGTACCACCCGTACTTAAATCTTCCCCAGTATCGTCACTCGCCCTGTCCGTACCCGTACCGCGTTTACCAAAACATTCCCCAATACCCGTTTCACTATTACTTTTATCTTCCCCCTTATTCGCATCGCAACTCGCCCCCAGAAGCCCCTCCCCGAACGCCTTCATGGCGTCCCCGAACAAACCCCCCGCGTTTCCGAAAGAGTCGAACGAAAAAACCTCCCTCGCCGCGTCGGGCGGTGCGTTTTCGTTACCGCCTCGCCGCAGCCGCCGCGACGCTTCGTCGTTTTTCGCGTCAGCGTGCAACGCGTACCCGCCCACGCTTATTCCCGTGCGATGGGAAGTACTCTGGTAATGAGAAGTACTTTGCCAACTATCATCGGCAGTATCATCAGCCTGTTTGCCCATAGCCCCTCTCGGCAAGTGCGCGCGTCCCGTGGCGTACGCCGCCGCCTCCGCCAGTTTCTTGGCGTCACAGTCCTCCACCCAGCGCACTGAACACTCCAGCGCCCAATCAGATTCTTTCTCCGCGTCGCAAAACGCACACCCTGATACCAATAAAAGAAAGTGTCAGTCTTGTATGGGAACACAGGGAGGCGGGATTTGGGAAAGCCTTACACACGTACCTTCCGAGGCGCACCCCTCGCATGCTTCCGTGCCGCAAAAGTGGCCGCGATCCAACAGAAAGCCTTCCTGTTGTCGCGACTTGTACGTGCGTTTGATCCACGCATTCGCGGCGTACCCTCCCAGTAAAGCACCTGGGGCGCCCACTAACACCGAACCGCCCAACACGCCCATCAACTTAACCGCGTCGCCAATCTGATCGCTTCGGTTAATCCCGTAACGCGCCCACTTGTGAACGAAAAGTGTCAGCCTTGTATGCGCAAACAGCGTGCCTGGATTTGGGAAAGGCGCATACGTACTGTGCTGAAGTGCTCGCAGTTGTTCCCTACGACGTGGTACTTACCGAACCTGTTTTCGTACAGTTTCTTACTCCCCAGGCTTACTAAAACGCGGTGCAGTATTTGCGGCGGGCGGCGCGGCGTGTGGCCGTGGTCGTACTCGAGATTGCCGTCATAAGCAACACCTCCTAAATCTGACAAGGGCGTAAGCACCACCACCGCGTCGGATGAGGTGTCTCTTGTCGCGCTGTCCGCCTCGCCCCACAGGTGCACCACGGCTTCGGGTAGCGTCTCGCCAGTGGATTCGCAAACGTTGTGCATCCAGCGCGTTTTGCACGGCGCTAACTTCCGGCGACCGACGTACACGGCCCAGTGCGTGAACTTTATGGATATCCCGAGCACGCGCTGGTCATCCCTCGGCCAGAAAAGGATATCACCGGGAACCCGCGGCTTACCGAACGCGGGCCACAGGTGTTTGCCCAAGGGGGGTTGCGCCGGGGACGCCGGAGACGCCATTTCTCCGGACCCGAAGACACCCACAGCACCAGGTGTGCGCCGTGGGAGTGCCGCGGCTCATTTATTATCACTCCAGCTCAGCGACTTTTTCGCGACGAACTTCGTCGGCCTCTCCGCTAAAAACGGAACCTCAACGGCACTGTCACACCCTCGCGCGCGTCGTCGTCGTCCCGAGGGCGACGACGACGACTTGTGCACCGCGACGATGGGTCCTGGTAACGACAAACCCGGTGGCGGTAACGTGAAGATTTACCTGCGTTTAAAACCAACGCCGGAGACGTCACCGCTGGTCGTCACGGACACGGTACGTGTGGGCGCGTCCCGTTGTCATCCTTCGCGGCTGTTTTCTCGGCAGCAAACATCACATTCATTCACCTCCGCCTTTCGGTGCCGTTCGCGCGTTTGGCCGTCCCACGAGACGTGCTTTACCCTCCCGTTTTTACGACGCTACACGGAAGAGGCGGAAGTGCTTCCGAACAAGGGCTTCCGCGGGTAGTGACGACAGCACCGAGGTCGTATTCCGCAGCAGTCTCACGACTAACAACATCATCCATTCCATCATCTCATCTCCATCCTCGAAAAAAAAACACAGACCGCGCACACGGTCACATTCGAGGTTCCCAAAAACAACCGTTTCGGTTTGTTCGTGAACAACGCACTTGATCGGTTCGGTTTCGCGTTTGACGGGATTCTCACCGAAGACGCGGGTCAAGACGAGGTGTTTGAAAGGGTGGCGCTGAAACCGGTGTTGGGTGCGCTTGACGGGTTCAACGGCACGGTTTTCGCGTACGGGCAAACCGGCAGCGGCAAAACGTTCACGATCACGGGCGGGGTTGAGAAATACGCGGAGCGGGGAATCGTGCCAAGGGCAATCAGTCGGCTGTTTTCGGAAATTCGGAAGAGGGTAGACAGCAGCACTTACGAAGTAACAGTAACCTACGTCGAGGTGTACAACGACCAGGCGTACGACTTGTTGTGTGACTACCGGGATACTAATACTGCTGTTGGTCACACTACCACCGGCGGCGACCAAAATTTACCCGCCGGTTCGAACGCCTTCGGTACCGGTAGTACTTGGACCGGCGCCCAGAAATCTTTTGGCACCAGTACAAGTGGAACTAATTCTGGTACCGCAAAAAATAGCAGTACTACCACTCCCCCCTCCCAAAGCACCTCTGGCGGCATCGACTGCGCTGTTTCGTTACCCAAGGTGACCCTCCTCGAGGACGACGACGGGGTGGTTCACGCGCGCGGGTGTAGCGTACACCGGGCTTCGTCCGAAGAAGACGCGTTGAACCTTTTGTTTCTAGGCGACGTCAACCGCGCCGTGGCGGAAACACCCATGAACCTAGCCTCGTCGCGGTCGCACTGCGTGTTCACCATGAACGTGTCGCGACGAGAAGTGGGCAGCGAAGTCGTGCGGAAAGGAAAGGTACGTGTTGGGGCTTTCGCCAAAGCCCGCCTCCCTGATTGCTCATACACAACTAACACTTTTCTTTTACAATCAAAGATGCACCTGGTTGACCTGGCGGGTTCCGAGCGGGTGGAGAAAACAGGCGCCGCGAGCGACGCGTCCACCACGCGGGAAGCCAGGCACATCAACCTCTCACTCCACGCTTTGGAAAAAGTAGTCGTCGCGTTGTCCGACAAGACAGAGCACGTGCCGTACCGCGACAGCGTGATGACGATGTTGCTGAAAGACTCGCTCGGGGGTAACTGTTTCACCGCGATGGTCGCGACGGTGAGCCCCACCACACGCCACGTTTTGGAATCGATAAGCACGTGCCGGTTCGCGATGCGCATCAAGAGCGTGACGAATTGTTTACAAGTAAACGAAGAGACGGACCCCCGGTTGGTCATTAAGCGGCTACGGCTTGAAAACAAAACGCTGAGGGAGGAGGTGAAACTGTTAAGGGGCGACAACGACGGCGGACGAGACACACTGACGGAAAGCGAAATCGCGAAAGTTAGAAATGAAGTGGAGACTTTTTGCGGAACAAGTTTCGGCACTAGTGACACTGCTGCCGGAACAAGTAACGCGGCTACTACCTCGATAGACTTCGGGGCTTCTTTGTTGAAAATCAACGCCGCGATGTTGGTCTTCAAAGATATGGTTCTGTTGGCGAGGGGTTCGGAGGCTAAAAATCCGGTTCCGAACGAGTCCGACTCGAAAAAGGAAACGCAACGTGTTTCCCCTTCTCTCGAAACCCTTCGCGACGAAACCAAACGGTTAGCCAAAGTCGTGTCTCAACGCGACGACGAGATCAAGGTTTTGGTTTCTTTGCTTGACGAAAACAAGAAAAGTGGCGGTGCATTGACACGACCGCCGGGTACTACCGAGTCGTACCTACCGAGTACTTCTCTGGACCGTTCGGAGTACCGGTCATCAAGCGGACACGACGCCGAAACGTACCTATCAAGTAACGCACTGGGCCGGTCAGCGTTCACCGACTCAAGTACCTCCCTGGACCGGTCAGCGTTCAGTGACAAAGCAACCGCGTTCGTCGCGTTCAAAGCACGGTACCCAAAACGAGCCGCCATCGAGGAGAACAAAAACGTGTTACGCCAGAAATACGCCGCCGCGAAGTCCCTCGGGGAGGTACGGCCTTTCCCATTTACCACGCTCCACCTCCCTGTTTGCCCATACGAGACTGACACTTTCGGCTTTTATCGTATCAGGACGTAAACGCGCGACGCGCCGCCGTGGCCAATCTAAAAAAAGAGGTTCTCGCGTTGCGCGCGCGGCGGGCGTTTTTAGAAACGGCCGCTTTGGACGGTGTTGATGACACCGATGACGACTCGGACTGCGTTTCTACGAGTAAACAGTCACGGAACTCGGAACAGACTTTGTTCAACGCGATCGACTCAGAAAAGCGTTTGTACAAAGCCGCGTTCGACAAACTGCGGGATTTGAAATCGGAAATTGAAAACTTGCAACTGCGGTTGGAACGGGGCCGGCGAGCGATGGGGGACGCGTTTGGTTTGTTTTGGGGATGTTCTTCTGGTGGGGATGTTGCCCGGGAAAGTACCGGTACCGGGGACGGGTGCGTTTCGTGCACTAGGGACAGTACCGGGGACGGGTCTGTTTCGTGCACCAGGGACAGTACTGGGGACGGGACTCTTACGTCCCCGGATATCCCAAGGAACTACTCCCCGTTTCCAAAAAAAGAGATCTCCGAAAGCGAAAAGGAAAACGCGCAAGCGGCGAAAGCGTTCGCCCCAACCGGAAACAAACAAGCCGACGCCGACATCGCGGCGTTTTACGCCGCGCGGTCGCGACTGTTGCGGCGGGGTAACAGTCGCGGAAGTAAGTAGTGGTGGTGGTGGAAGATAGTTTGTTTACGTAGTTCGTGTCCGGAGTTCTTGCGTCGTGTTTCCGCGGTTACATCCCTCCGCTAAGTGTCAGTCTCTCGTAATGTGTATGAGTCAGAGGTAATAACTGTCCCTAGTCCTCGTACAGCTGCAGGCTGATGCGCACGTCTTCTAAAGTCTTTTTCGCGATTTTATTGGCCGGGTCCAACGCCAACGCTTTTTCAAACGCGTGTTCCGACCTTTTTAAGAACCGCACATCGAAAGAATCTTCCTTTCCTGGGTCGTCGCCCAGGGTGAACAGAGCCTGGCCTAAACGGATGAAGCCTCTTACGTAACTTTGGTCAATCGCGACCGCTTTTTCGAGGTCGGCTACTGCTTTTTTCGCGTTTTCGTTTCTGTAATCCTTCACCTTCAGCAACACAGCGGCGCGGTTGCCTAAATACGCCGGCACGTTCGGTTTTAGCCGGCAACACTCATCGTACGCTACTAACGCTTTTTCATATTCCTTACCACTGAAGTATCCCAACGCCTCATCGTTCAAGGTTTCAGCCGCGGAGGTTAACTCTGTTGAATTAACATCAGCCGGGTCCAAGTCAGGTCTGAGATTTTTGATTCTAACGCCATCACCCAACTGTAACTTCCGAGCGCCCCCCCGTAAGCTCAAGGAAACCTCTTCGAAACCCACCCCTCCCACGCGTTCCCAAGGCCGGTCGTGAGCCGTGCCTATGGACGGAAGTGCGAACTGTCGAGAATACGAATCGCCGCCGTGTCCAATTTTCTTCGTGTTGTTGTACCCAGAGCCGGTCTGGACGTTAAACGAAGGGTCGCTTTTTGTCCCCGCCGACCACGGAACGTTGACGTCTACCCCGAATGTAGGCGCGGGCCGCCACTCCCCCCTCATGCGCATCACGTTTTCTACTTCGTAAGGGTCCACGCCGGAGAGGGCCATTTTCAGCACGTCCTCGAGCGACTGCATGGGCGGGATTTCGTAACTCTTCGCCCACCGCTCGTAATCGAAATTCGCAGTCGTGATGGTGTGGTACGCGTTCGTGATTTTCGTGAACATGTCCTTCGCCTCGTGTTGCTTGTCACTGGGGTTCTTGTCAGGGTGCCACCGCAAACACAGCTTGCGGTACGCGGCCTTGACGTCACCCAAAACGCCCTTGCTCGTGTCAGCCAGACCCAAAATCGTGTACGCCTGGGGAAGGGTCAACGCGCCACCCTCGGTCGCCTCGAAACCATCGTCGAATGACATGACGGGAGTTCACCCGCTTGCGTCCCGGCGGTACTTCGGCCTGGTCCGTCCACTGCGTGAGCACCGAAAAACACGAACGTTCGCTTATCGGACTGCAAACGGACGGACGCGACCCGGACCTGTCCCGAAACCACGTTTTCCAACTCCGGCCGCGTCCCGGACTGGGAGACGATCGCGGACGACGTTTCCCAAAAAAGGAAGTTCGGCATTTCGGTCGGATTTTTTTTTTTGAAATTAAAAAGGCGAGGCGCGTTTGGCCCGTCGCGAAGAGCGCGTCTAATACCAGTGACACACTCGTCCGGTCCGACCACGCGCGCCGAGGTCACGACATGGCAAGACGTCACGAGTCACGACTCAAGAGATCTTAATACGCCCCGAAATCGTCCCCCGTGCGTTGGTCCCACCCGCCGCCGCCGCCGCGGTCGCCGCCGAAATCGTCCCTCGACCGGCCTCGTCCTCCGACGTCGCCTCTGCCTCGTCCTCTTCCGCCCCCGCGGCCGCCCCTGCCGCCGCCGCCCCTGCCTCGGCCGCCGCCGTACCCGCCGCCGCCTTCGAATGCGCTCCTGCCGTACGACGGACGGTCCCTGCTTTGCGCGCCTCGGTCGAACCCGCGGTCGGAGGAGAACGAACCTCGGTCGCCGCCTCCCGAAGTGTCCCTGTCCCAGCCTCCGCCGCCGCCGCCCCCACCTCCGCCGCCCTGTTCCCCGCACCGCTTACACTCGCTCCGCGACGCGAAGTTGGAGAACGCACATGAGGGGCACTTCCAGTCCCCAGGACGTAGCTCGAACCCGTCCCTGTTTTCCCTGCCGCCTTCGTCGTACCGGGGTTTCTGGTCTCGCAGGTCGAACGAGTTTTGGCGTCCGAACTGTCGGTCGCTTCCAACGGAATTACCCCCGCCCCCGCCCCCGGTGCCGCACTTGAAGCACTCGGATCGCGACGCGAAGTTCATGAACCCGCAATCCGGGCAATCCCAATCCCCTGTTTTCCGCTCCTGTCCCGCGCCGGGTTCGAACCGCGCGGGGCGGTCGAAACCGCTGCGTTCGTTGAAGTTGTCGTAGTTTTTGCGGTCCCTGCCGTAGGAATCGTTGGAGGTTCGGTCCTTTTTTTGTAAAAGAAAAGTGTCAGTTTTGTATGGGCAAACAGTCGTCCGGGATTTGGGAAACGCGCAATACGTACCTTCTCCTTGGGGTACCCCGTTCGCCCCACGAGCCTCAAACCGCCTCTTCGCACGACCTCCAAGGCGCCCTCGCTGGGAGGAGGCGCGCTGGCTTTCAACCGGTCGCACGCGGGCCCGGCGAAGTCCGAGCCGGCGACGTGCTCCGCGATGGCGGCGCACGCCGCGAGCGCCACGTTGGTGGCGTCGGCGCTCAGGGGCACGCGTGCGGTGGCCAGGTCCTGAAGCGTCATCAACGTATCAGCCACTAACCGGTTACCAGCCGCGGTGGGTTCGTCCCGGAATAAAACGCGGTGCACGCACGTGTCGTTTAAAAGCGTCGCGAACTTCTCGCCGCCGCCCCACACGAAGGCTTTGCTCTTCCCGACCCCGGGCAACGCGTCGTCTTTTGACGCGACGTCCCTGGTTTCCAACCACGCCGCGCCCACCGCGCCCATCAGGCGCTCGTTCAGCGCCCCCGCAGGCGCCGCGTGCGCCGCGTACGCCTTCAGCGTACGACGCACGTCACCCAAACAGTTCGTCACTTACGAGGGAGGAAAACAAAGCGTCAGTCCGTTTGTTGGGCGTGTGTTGGACGTGTATTGGACGATGTGTGGATAACAGGGAGGGGTAATCGGTATGTGTATTGGACGATGGCCTGGTCAACAGTCACCGGCCATCGGTCCTCCACAGTCACAGGCGCGTTACAGGTAAAACGGCCGGTGTCCCGGATTTGGGAAAGCCCAACACGCGTACCTTCGTACGCGTTCATGTTCGCGAACGTGCTCCACGGCTTCGGGTTTGAGAACGATGAGTAAGAAGAAATGCCTCCCGGCCCGGACGTCCCGCCGTCCCCGGTGCTGGTTTCGCCGTGGCCCTTGGCTCTCATAGCCAGCACAAGCCCCGAAAACGCGTCAGTCACCGGACCGCCAATCACAATGCGGTCCTCCTCGGGTTCCTCCCGAGGAGGTTGCACGACAAAGTTGGAAGCACCTTCGTCGGCGTCATCGTCGTCCACGCTCGCGCCGCCCTTGGATATCGTCGTCAGTTCGCCTTCGTCGAAGATATCCTCCAAGTCACCGTCAAGGTCATCCAGGGTGTTCTTGCCGTGTTTGTCGTGAATCACAGGGCTGCTTCGCCACCGCTCGCTGGCGTCGTGCGCGCGCACGTCGCGAGGAAGGCGCGACGTCAATGGGACGACAACGCGCGATGGCCGGGCGGAAACCACGCGTGCTGCGCGAGGAACACGGCCATTCGCCAAACCCGAAGAGCCCGCGACGGGCAAACACGTGGTCATTTGCGCCAAGGCGACGTGAGACATGTTGCTTGCCAAAAACGCGGCACCGGGGGCGCGCGGGGAAAGCTGCGGACCGGGAGGAGGTTGACGCGAAGGGGGCTTTTTGCGACTTGAAGAGTGGCGGCGGCGGAAAATCGCCATAATGGGTTTGAAAATAAGAAACCTCTCGTGTAAAGCACGAAGGCTTCGAATAGCACGCCAGGGCTTTGCAGTTCAAAAGTTGACTCGTAACCTTCCACACTTTTCACAAGTTGTGTGTCTAAATACTCGTTTTATTCGGGTACCGGGTCTCCCACCTCACGGCTCTATTCGCTGTCGCTCTCGCCGTTCCCGTCCTCGTCCTCATCCTCCCCCGATTCCTCGCCCCCTTCGTCGCTGTCCGTCTCCCAGTCCTCCTCGGATTCGCCCTCTCCCGCCATGTCCTCGTCCATCACGTCCAAATCCGAGGTTTCGTCGTACACGTTCACGGGGCCTTCGGTGCCGTCGCTCTCGTCGCCGTCGGCGTCGTCTTTTTTCTTGCGTACCGCCCGCGAGACGTTTTGCTTGTGCAACAAAAGGTCAAGCCGTCCCAACAAGCTCAACAGCGGCCTTTGCAACGCCTGGTGCGCGTCGATAACCTGTGTCAACTCCAGCACCGTGTTCTTCGCGTGCGGCGAGCTTGACAGGTAGCTCGAGTGGTGCGTAAGCGCAGCTCGCATCCACTGCCCGAGCTGGTCGCCTCTTCCAGGTTTCGTGCGCATGCGGGCGAGCGCCGCTTTCAAAAGCTTCACAACCGCCACGGCCGGCAACCTTTCCACTGTGTTTTCAATAACGGAAGCGTCGCCAACGCTGAGGCACCTCTCCACCAGCACCCTGTCGTCCGCCATCAGCGCCTGCGTGAACAGCACGGCCAGGGAGTCTGCTTTGGGAGGCGCGCCTTTGTCCTTGTTACCCAGCGCTTCCTGAATCGCCAAGTCCGTCGCCGCAATTTTCTCATCCTCGCCTCTGGAATCTTTCGGTGTCTTGCCACCCCCTGTTCCCTGTTCCACCTCCAGCGCGCGCTCGCCAAGGGTCTTGCCCCCGACCTGCTGGTCGTCCTCCTGGACATCCACGGCACCCGCGCCACCCACGCGGTCAGTCACCGCGTTCCCCAAACCGTGGTCGGTTTCCTTCTTTCGCTTTCCCGAAGATGCAGGACTCTTTCCGCCGCCGCCGCCGCCCGTAGGCATCATCTGCGGAGCGGCATCGACCACCACCGCGGGCGCGGGTGCGTGTGCTGTGGGGTCGGGAGAAACGGGAAACGGCTGGAGGTCAGTGGCCACCGGTAATGAGGTGGTGTCTTTGTCATGAGTTGAAACGAGGGATTGCGTGTTGACGGGAAATGTCGTCGGTCTTGGAGAAGGACGTCGCGTACCTCTCGGCATGATGCGTCTAAAAGCTCAAACTCCTTCGCAATCGATCCTACAGGTTTTGCAATCCCTAGCCGTCAACACGCGGGGCGTCGGTGATACACCGTTGGAAGCGAACCCTACCACAAGAAGTCGAGCCAGAAGAGAACCGACCGGGGAAACACCCGCGACGTGCGATGGCGGCGCGCGCGAGCGAGTGAGGGGGCGGTACCACCACCGCGATGGGGAGGATGGAAAGTGGTGGCGTTCGTTGCCGGTATCGGATTTTTTTTCTCGTTTTTGGAGCGAAGAAGGTTTGAATCACAACCGTGCACTGTCTCAGATCTCGTCAAGTCAGAGCGCGGCGCGCTTGATGGCCGGCGACGGCGCGGAGAGGGTCGTAAGGGGGTTTGCGCTGATGCACGACGACGCGATGGAGGTTACCGCGAACGCGGAGAGCGACGACCCACCGACTGAAAAGGATACCCCGATGGCGGATGCTTCTGGAAGTCGTGGCTTCGCCTCTCCTTCTAACGACAAAGACAAAGACAAAGACGGGGCAGGACGACCGTTTCGTAGCCGCAAGCCCAAACCCAAATCGACACGGATATGCGCCCTGTGCCCTTCCCAGAAAGCCAGCGCCCCGTACGGGTTGAGTGCACACGTAGAGCCTTCCATAGCCCGGGGAGGAACGATACCCCCGCCGATGGGAGAGTTCGCGGGCCCGTTTCTGAAGGATAAAAATAACATAAAAACCACCTACGCGCACCAAAACTGTATAATGTGGTGCCCAGAAGTGTACTTCTGCGCGAACAAAGACGGGTTAAAACACGTGGAGGACGGAATTAAGCGAGGTAACAAGCTGAAGTGCGCGCACTGCGGTAAAAAAGGCGCGGCGGTGGGGTGTATGTTACCCGCGTGCAATCGAACGTACCACCTGAAGTGCGGTGCGTATTCCCTTTCCCAAATCCAAACACCCGACTGTTCACAGCCCTTGGACGAACGCACCACGGGTAACGTTTCCGACGTACTGTGGTAACGTGGCAACGTACTCGTGCATTGACACTGTACGCCAGTAAATTCACACGGTACTTTGACACAGTCCCGCTACGGTACCTGTGACAAACCGATACCCCGCGCGTCGCGCAGCACGAGACTCCAATAAGATTGACCTTTTTCTTTCCCACCGTCAGCGCACGCGACCGGTTGTCGATTCAACGCGGAGAAGTTCGTGGTGGTGTGCCCCGTTCACAAAAGCGCGAAGAAAACCCCCGCGCCGGTTTGGTCAAAAACCATGAACGGCGACGAGGCGCTGGCGGTGACCACGGCGAACCACTTCACCGCGCCGGTACGGCCATGTGGGGCTTTCCCAAATCCGACACACACTGTTTTATCTCCAACGCGCCTGTGACTGTTCAGACCGATTACCCCTCCCTGTTGTCCATAAATCGTCCAACACATCGCCCAATACAGTAACACGGAAGAGACTGACCGTGTTCGTTACCAATCGTAGGCGGTTGCGGGCGACAAAAGCGGCGCGACGCCGTTGTTGGAACGCTTGGCGATCGGCGCCGGGCCGGCGCCGAACGCGTCTGGAAGGCCAATCAATCGACGAGTTGACTTTGATAGGGTGGACTTTGACTTTGACACGATTGACGAAGACGAAGTAACCGAACTAGGCTTCAACCGCCCTTCCAAAGGCATGACCAAGGTCGAACGCACGCGGGGCGTCATCGCGAGCGTCGTCGCCGCGAACGCGCGCTTGAAAGCGGAGAAGGAGCGACTGAACGACGACGAGCAGGCGTTCGCGACGCGAGAAGAAAACAGGTTCACCAAAGACAAGGGGAAAATCGAGTGCGTCACGGTTGGAGGGAGTTTCGGAGGGGGTGGAGCCGGTGGAGGACAAGAAAACGCCCTAGGAGGTGGTTTCGAAACCTTGGCGGGAATGGAACCCGAGATCAAGGTTCTGAAAGAACTGGCGCTGTTACCGTTGACGTACCCCGAGATTTTTGAAAAGCTCGGCGTCCCCTCTGGGCGCGGAGTGCTGCTGCACGGCCCGCCCGGAACCGGCAAAACCGCCGCGGTGCGCGCGCTGTTGGGGCACGCCGCGAAAGGTAAGGGCCTTTCCCAGACCCAAATCCGCCGACTGTTACCTGCTCTTTATGGAGTACAGTCGGAAAGTACTACCCACTCCGTCGGACCCCTTTCCAATCCATCCCTCATACACGCGGTCCGAAAGACTGACACTTTTCCGTTCACAATCAGGCCCGCACCCCGTGAACTTTTTCTCGCGCAAAGGCGCGGACGCGCTTGGGAAGTACATGGGCGAAGCCGAGCGGAGTTTGCGCCTTTTGTTCGAAGAAGCGAAACGGCGCCAACCGAGCATAATCTTCTTCGACGAGATTGACGGCTTGGCGCCTTCGCGAAAACGGGTGAACGGGGAACAGGACGCTATTCACGGGTCAGTCGTCGCGACGTTGCTGGCGCTGATGGACGGGCTGGATGACCGCGGCCGGGTAGTAGGTAGGTATCGTGCCTTTCCCAAATCCAGGCACACTGTTTGCCGATTGTCCAGAGTAATTACTCATACAAGTTACGGTCCCGACTGACCCTTTTCTTGTACAAAACCAGTCATCGGCGCGACGAACCGGCCGGACGCCGTGGACCCGGCGCTGCGACGGCCGGGGCGGTTCGACCGGGAAATCCGGTTCGGCTTACCCGGGCCGGTGGCGCGGGGTGAGATTCTGAAGGTTCACACAAGGGCTTGGACGCCTAAACCTCCAACTGACGAGTTACTCACGCAAATCGCGAACAAAACGGAGGGCGCGGCTGGCGCTGATTTACGGGCTTTAGCGAGCGCCGCGACGTTAGGTACGTATTGGGCCTTTCCAAAATCCCTCCGACTGTTTGCCCATACACGACTGACACTTTCTTTTATTTACCTCAGCCGCGGTGCGGCGACGGTTACCCTCTTTACTCAACGGCGACACAACACGAGACGTTCTGGCCGCGTCACTAGAACCGTACCTGCCGGTTCCGGTGACGTACTTGGCTTTAAAAGAGACGGCGAATGAAACCGCCAACACCGCCGGCCACCGCGGCGCGCAGTTGGCGGTGCGCGAGATGCGGTACGTGTTGGAGATTTGCCAAATCCCGCCTCCCTGTGTTCCCATACTCGTACCAGAAGGGCGCATTACCTCTGCAGATTGTCCGCCCGTAATTACTCAGGCCACATTACGAGAGACTGACACTTTCTTTTATTTATCGTAAGGGCGCTGGGCACGCGGGTGGAAGTTTTCTGGTCCGGGAACGACTTGTTTTTCCCGGGAACCGTTACTGGGTTTGACAAAGCCTCGATGGCGCACCGAATCACGTACGACGACGGCGAAACGCAGTGGCTGACGCTTTGGAGGGAGGGCGAGGTGGTGCGGTGGGTCGATGACCACAGCGGGGGTGAAAATGGGGAAACAAGCGGCGGGATCGATCCGGTGACCACGGACGGTGTTACGGGGGGTGCTACCACTACTCCCTTGACCGCGGGTGCGGTCACCCCTCCCACGACTGCTTCGTGTGCGGCCACTACCCCTCCTACTGAAAAAAACAGTACGGCGGTTCAAAACACCCCCCAGGCCAAGCGCGCCGCCGACGCGCTTGCCGCCGCGGAGGCGAGCGCCGCGACGTACGCTTTAGCGTCCAAACGAGCGTTGCACGAAATTCGAGCAACGCGACCGGACTCGGTCGTGGTGTCGTGCAAGCGCCGGTTCGGGGTTTTCCTGCCCAGAAAACAAAAGCAGGGCAAGGGTTTACATCTGGACGAATCTGAAAGAGACGCGACTGTTACTGTAACCGAATCTGAAAAGGACACTACAGGGAGTCACTTGAAAGAATCTGTTTCAATTGATAAAGAAAAAAACTCTGAACCCGTTGTTGGTGAAAAAAACACCGAGCGCGGCGATTTAATCGCGTGTCTCTGCGCTTCGTGTATCGCCGGGCCGTTCCCAAAAAACGCCATCTTCCACCCGAGGCAGTGGGAACAACACTGCGGCGCGGGTACCGCGAAGAAGTGGAAACTCTCGGTACGGGTGGAGCTTGGGTTTACGAAACTTGGTGACTGTTCGTCGGAGGTACCGTCGGTTAGCGTGCCGATTGGCCGGTGGTTCGCGATGAACGAGGGCAAAACAATTTCAATCGAAGACGCGCTGACACACGTGCAGGCGAAGAACTCGTATTTCACTTCACAAGTGCGAGGACAAGTGGGACAAGTGGGACAAGTGGGACATGGCTCGGTCAATCGCACGGTCAACGATACCTTTGAAGACGACTTTACCGAGAGTGGTTCTTTCGACGTTCCTTTCGACGTCGCGCGCGCGCAGAGAGACGCGCTCGCGTTGCGTTTCACGTTCGAACTTGCCGAGCGCGCTGCCCGCAAACGCGGCGGCGGGTTCAGGGTCACGTCTTCCGATTGGGCCACCGCGCTGGCCACCACCACACAGGCGTGCTCCCGCCGAAGCGCCTCGAGCGGTGCGCTCAGCACAACCGCCTCCGCGCTTTCGACACGAGTCGTGCCGGTGTTGGGCCGCGCGGTCTGTTCCGTGTTGATTTCTCTGAGGGACGCGCGCTTACCGTTGGACGTGTTCGCGCGGCGCGCCGCGGATAGGTTTTTAAGTTTGGGCGATTCGGTGAGTAACGATTTAAGGAATACCGTCGCGAAAAACTGGACTGCAGCGGAAGCCACGTTACGCGAAGCGGGGTTGCTGGACGACGGCGGGCGAGGAGGGCGGCCAATTTCTGCAGACTGTTTGCCCATACGCGATGACGCGAGCGAGGCGCGTGGCGACGACGACGACGACGACGACGAGTCCCAAGGCGGTGTCACCCGAGAAGAAGCCGTCACCGCCGCGACCGACGCGGCGGCGGCGGTGAGCGGCGGCGGCGCGGACGGTAAGTATTTCCCATTTACCACATTCCCCAGACTGATTGCCCATACGAGACTGACATTTATTTTTACAATCTCCAGGTACGCGGCCGCGGTCGTGCCGAATTTTAGTATCAGGCGACGGCCAACTCGGGCAGACGCAAGTCATCGGGTGTTTACTACACGCGCTACAGGGCGTGCCTTGCGTCGCGCTTTCTCTGGCCAGTCTCATTGCGCAGGGCGAGGGCGACGCGGCGGTTGGCGTGGTGAAAGCGTTACGGGAACCGCTTCGGTGCGCCGCGCGGGCGCCCAGTTTGGTGCACGTAACCGGGCTGGAAACGTGGGCGGTGATCGGAGTTAACCTTGGAGTTAAACTTGGAGTTACCCTGAATGCGTCTCAGGGCGAAGTACACGGCGTGGATACGGAAATGGAAACCGACTCCTTGGGAATAGCGCCGTCCCAATTGTGGGATATCTTCGAACAGACCGTCGGCGAAAGCGAAGCCGGGTCGGGGGAGGACGGTTGTTTGGTGGTGGTGGCGGATTGCGCTTTGCCGCTAAGTGCGTTGCCGGACCGCATACAGCGGTTCTTCGGGAGGGACGTAGGTGACACGAAGTCGAGTGATCGCCGCAGGGCGCACGCGGGCGGCGCCGGCGCGGACGCCACTTCGTTAGCCCTGGAACTCGAACGGCCGTCGCCACACGCCAGGGCGTCCGTCATCGCGAGAGCCTCCGCGTCCATCATGCGGTGCGCCGTGGTGCCCGCGCTCGCAAGCGCCCTCGCGGCTGACGTGCGGAAGAGGCACACCATGGAGGCGGATGACGAAGCGTCTTTGGCGTCGGCGAGAAAACGGAGGAAAGGTTTTGAAGAACCGGTGACTGAACGTGACAAAAACACCGAACAATCCGCCGCCGAGGAGTGGCGCCGCATACAGCGACTACGAGTGTTGACCGAAACCTTGGCATCAAAAAAGGCCGCGCTTCTCGTGCTGACCCGGAAAGCCAAAGCCGCGAGGGATTTCGTATGCGCCGGGGTTGCGTACGTCGCGTCTGCAATCGCAAGCACAAAAAGATTCAAGCCCGCTTTGAAAGAAACGTCTTCAAAAACGCAAAAATCGAAAAACACCTTTCGCGCCGTGTTAAAAGACGGCGCCGCCGGGGAGTACTCGGTGGCTTTGGTGTTCTTCGAGGCGCTGCGGAAAAGCGCGGGTACAAAATACGGACAACTCGACGGCAACAAGCCCAACAAGTCAGCGCAGGCGACGCACGTGCCCACCGATTTCGGCGCCGCGGTGAGCGCGGCCCTGGACCAAGCGGCGGCGATGTTGTTATCCCCACACGCGGTTCGCGACGAGAAAACCGCGGCGGCGGCGGAGGTTGAGGCGCTGATTGCGAGAACCGAGGTTGGAAAGGCGCTACAGGAGGTCGCTGATTGTGCTGCTGAGGGGGTAGTCACGGCTGAGCGCTTGACGGTGACGGAGGGTGCACCTGCGCGGGTCGGTTTGGAAGCGACGGCTACTGCGACGGCTGGAGAACACTTTGGGACTGACATGCACGCCGCCAATGCTGTTCCTTCCACTCCCGCGACGCCTCGCGAGCCGGGAGCTTCCCTCGTTCCCAGCTCGGTGACTCCAAGCGCGAAGGCTTTGAAGTTCGCCTCAGCGGTTGTCGATCAGGTGCGCCTCGCGAGTGTTTCCAACGACGACATCGCCGACGCGGCGGCGGCGTTGGCGGAGTTTGTCGTGCGCGGCGTCGACGACGCGATGAAGACCAATAGCGGCGCGGAGGAAAACGAGCAAGCAGCCGGCCCCGGGTTGGGCTCCATCGATCGGTGTCTCGGAACCGTCGCCTGTTTGCTAACTCGCGCTGCGCGAGACGCACGCGGGGGTGGCCAAACGTGTTTAGGGTTGGTACGCGAAAATCGCGGCGATATTTTGAAGGCGTGCGCGGCGTGCGTCGCGGAGCAGGCGTAGTCTTGTACTGTCTTTGTATTTCACACTCGGTAAACGGTTCCAACTCCGCGTCTTCTACTCGCCAAACCCGAAGTAGCCGCGAATTGTGAATGGTTCTTGCTTGATCTCGGGCTCTTGCTTGACCTCGGGCTCGAGCTTGACCTCGGGTTCTTGTTTGATCTCGGGCAAACTCTCCGGCTCGCGCTTGATCCGCTTCGAACTTGGCGGAGCCGCGCGTGCCGCTTTGCACGCCGCGCACCTGGTCTTCCGCTTGCCGTGAGGGCAGGCGTTGCAGTCCGTGCAGTCGTAGTTTACCTTGCCGTGGGGGCAGGAGTTGCACGCCGCGCACTTGCGTTTCAGCTTGCCGTGGGGGCACCCGACGCACGTTGGGCAGTCGTGTTTCACCTTGCCGTGGGGACAGGGGTTGCACTGTGCGCACATGCTTTTCCGCTTCCCGTGCGGGCACGGGTTGCACGCCGCGCATTGAATTTTCAGCTTCCCGTGAGGGCAGGGGTTGCAGTCCGCGCAGCTGCGTTTCAGCTTGCCGTGGGGGCAGGCGTTGCACTCTGCGCAGTCGTTTTTCAGCTTGCCGTTGGGGCAAGGGTCGCATGCCGCGCAATTGCGTTTCAACTTGCCATGGGGGCAGGGGCTGCACGCTGCGCAGCTGCGTTTCAGCTTGCCGTGAGGGCAGGGGTTGCACTCCACGCAGTAGTTTTTCAGCTTCCCGTGAGGGCAGGGGCAGTTTGCACAGTTGCCTTTCACCTTGCCGTGCGGGCAGGGGGTGCACGTCGCGCATTTTCCTTTCTCCCTCCCGTGCGAGCACCGCTTCACTCCTCCCATCACTCACGATCGGTAGTCGTGTCACCCACCCCGCCGTGCACACCGTATCTGCGCTTCGCGGCCGCACGTGCGAACGCGAAGAGGGGAGTCGTTGCTTTTTTGGCCTTCACTCAGGAAAGCAAACTCGATCTGGATATTATTTGGCGCCAAAGCCCAAAGGGCCAAAAAGTGAAAAAAGAAGCAAAAAAGAAGTTTCTATTCTCAAAAAAGCGCGTGCTCTTTGAAGTGTGGGGAGGGCCCCCCTACACTTCACCGCACCGATGGAGCTCCTCCGCGCTCGCGCGGGCGCCCTCCCCGCGCACACACCACGGCTCCGACCAAACGCCCGGAGTGGTGCGCGGTCTTTGCGTGGCAAACGGTTGGCGGACGCGGACCGTTCCACGGACACGTCATCTTTTTCCCATTCCCGTCCCCGCTCCATTTCGTCGTCCCCGTCCGCTACGGGCACGGATTCGGGGCGTTCCACGCGCGGACATGGAACGCGAGACGACGATGCACACGACTCTCGTAGTGGCAACCGAGGTAACCAAGGTCACAACCACCAAACCAACAACGTCCGCACGTACAAACGCCGCGTACCGTTAGTCGACCTGTACGCGGTGCTGAACGTGCCTCCCGACGCCACGACCAAAGAAATAAACGGGGCTTGGAAAAAGTTACAGAAATCGTGTCACCCTGACGTCGCCGGCGCGTACGCGGAGGACGCCGCCGCGTTACTCAACGAAGCGCGCCTAGTGCTTGTATCGGCAAGTGACAGGCAAGCTTTCGACCACGACAGGCTGGACTGGCTAAAGAGAGGGGGCACGGACCAGGATTTGTTTTCCGTGTTTGACAACCAACCGCTGTCGAAATGGAGCCCCAAGGATTCTGGATTAGTAGACGAATTCGGCAACGACGCTACCGCTCACGTCACGAACCAAGGCGTTTTCGTGGACGAATCGCACTGCATCGGGTGCATCCAGTGCGCCGCGGCGGCGCCGAATACGTTCCGGATCGAACAGCGGTTCGGACGAGCGCGAGTGGTTGACCAGTGGGCAGATAGCGTCGATGACGTGTTGGACGCCATAGAGATCTGCCCGGTGCAGTGCATTCACTCCGTTCCGAGAAGCGAACTTCCCGTTTTGGAACGGGTCACCGCGCGTCTTTGGCGCGAACGCACCGGGGGAGGCGTCGCCGCGAAAGGAACCTACGACGCGTCGCCGTTTGAAATCGTCAACGCGTTGCGTCGACGGGCGGATCCCGTTTCCGGGCTAGCGCCTTGGCCTTCGCGCCGACGGCGCGTGCACGTCACCACCTCAAACGACACGTACACCCGAAGGCATTCCGCGGACGGGTCACCAATAGACACCAGCGCCGCGTCCGAGGCAATCGCGGAAGCCGTGCGGGCGGCGAACGCGCGAGACGAGGCGGACCAAGCGGAGGCGAATGAGTTCAGGTACGTATTGGGCCTTTCCCAAATCCAGGCACACTGTTTGCCCATACAGGACTGACACTTTTCTTTTACAATCACAGAAACGGGCAGTTCACCGACGAACGCGTCGAGACGAACACCGCCGAGCTCGGCATGGTGTTTGTCAATGACAACTCTCCGAGCGTTTTCTCGAGCAACGTGATCAGCGCGGCGAACGGCGGCGACACCGACCCTGACGACTGGGTTACCCTTCCCCCTAAATCTCCGGAAGTCGAGCGGTTACAACGGATGCTCAAGGACGCGCGGAACGGAGGGCGGCTAAAAGACGAGGCCGAAGCCCACGGTGATTTGTGGAAACTTCCCGATTTCGAGGACCGCGTTTCCTCGAGCGGTTCGTTCGAGTCTCTTGACGAGGACGACTTCGCGCCGAGCGAGTGGATCGCGAACGTCCGGCTGAGTCGCGGGCGGGCCGAGACCGTGATGAGCGCAAACGCAGCACCAAACACGTTCGCCCCCCAAAGAACACCGCAAATGCCTCGCGCCGTCCCGGTTTTCGTAACCGCCCTGGCGCTCGCGGCTGGCGGTATTTTCTTGTCTCAAGCGCCTGTTGAAGCGCGAGTCATTTCAAACGCGGTTTCTTCTGGAATTTCTGAAACCGGCGGGTGGGTCGAGGGCGCGCGCGCGTCGGCTGTTTTGGTCAACGGCGTTGAAGTGGAGTGGGTCACGTCGACTTGGGTGCAGTTTATCTGCGCCACGACTTCGTGGTTCCTGGTGCTGAGTGGGGCGAGCGGCATGGCGGAAAGCTTCTCGAAACACGACGACCGGTAGACATGGTTGAGTTTTGAGTTTTGTAATTTGTATTTTGTACACTCTGTTCACCGCATTCACCCGACCGTATACTCAAACACCGCCGCGTCTCGCCCCGGTCCGTAGCAATTTTTGATGCCCCTGTTGCGGTCCTGGGCGAACCCTAAATTTCGGTACAACCCTATTGCGCCGGTATTCGAAGTTTCCACGCGCAGACGAATCGTCTTGACGCCCTTGAGTTTCGCGAACGCGAAAACACCCTCCTGAGATAAAAAAGAAAGTGTCAGTCTTGTATGGGCAATCAGTCGGCGGAATGTGGTAAATGGGAAATACTTACCACGAACATCGCCCTGGCGTACCCCTTGCGCCGGTGCGCCGCGCTCACCGCGACTTTCGTGATTTCGAAACACATGGACCCGGCGGTGAACAACACAAAGGCCACAGGGATCCTTTCGATTATGTTTCCCGAAGTTTCAGTGAAACCTGCTCCTCCGTGCCGGTACACTAACTCGTCTTGTTTTTTCGGCGCCTCGACCCACCGCACCGCGACGCGCGTGGCGCGTCTCAACCGCTTCAAGTGGAGTAACGAGTTTATACCAGACAGTCCCGTGGTGTCGCGTGGAAAGCAGCTAGTGTCTATTGGCGCTAACCCTTCCAGAAGCCGTCGTGTCTGTGAATCCTCCGGTAACGAGCCATCATCGTCGCCTTTCGCGTCGTCCGCGTCCAGCCGCAACACCTCTACCAACCGCGAGTCCGCCATCGCGTCAGCCGACCTACTCGCCGTACTACTGTACTAACCTCAACGCTCACCTACTCCACCGCCGCTTGCCTCGCGCGTTTCAGTTGCTTCTTGAGTTTCTTCGCGCTTTGCCCTGATACGCCGTTTATGCCTAATTTCTGCTTGCGCAGACTCGCCGCCACGCTGCCCTCCGCCGCTAATCGATTCCGCGCCTGCAGCTGCGTCTCACCCGCTTTGCGCTTGGTGGGCGGTAAGTTTTTTTCGGTAGCAGTAGTTACACCCTGAACACCGTCCCCAGTACCGCCTTCCGCGGTAACCTTGGGAAGGTCCACCTCCTTTTTCGTGACCGCGATCCGGCCAAAGTTAAGCGCCGCGTATGGGTTGCTGGAGACTTGCGCTTTTGCTTTTTTGGGCGCAAAAGTGTTTGGTTTCGTTGCCGACTTGTTAGATTTCGCGTCCGCCTTGTCCTTGGTCTGCTTCTCCGCCCTCGCGTAGTGATCTTCCGCTCGTTGGGCGGCTTCCTTCACAAGACGCACGGCCGCGAGTTCCGCCTCCGGTAACCCTTCTTCGTCTCGTAACTCGGTTCCGGTGTCGGCGTCCCCGGGTTCGATTCCGGGAAGCTCGTCACCGTCGGTGGTCTTCGTCGCCGCCGCCGCCGCTAACTCTTCCGCCTCCCGTTCCTTCTTCCGGTCCAAGTCCTCCCACTGCCCGTCTTCCCGTTGCTGCACCTTTAACCGTTTCTTGACCCGTTTAGCCCACCGATGGCCTTGGGTTTCGGGATTCGTGCCCTTCATCGAGTTCTCTGCCACGCGCGGCGAGATGTGACGCGGTGGGGGGGAAGTCGCCGCCGACGTCCAAATTATTTCGTAAACGAGTTTTTTGTAAAAAACCGCATCCATCTGAGTTGCGCAGAACGAACGGCGCACCTGTCAGGTCCGAGGCCGTGTATTTGTGACAATGCACCACACTATTAACGGGTATTGTCGTGACTACCACCATTGACGCACCGTCGTGTCGATCGCGGAAACCGCAGGGGTCTCTTGGTTAAGGACGCGACGTTTTTCTTTTTCGCGCCATGGATCCCGACCCGCAACGACGATTTCCGCAAAAAAAGAAACGACCCAAAGGCCACGCGTCGTTGTTACACGCGGCTGATGTGTTTCGCATCATCACCGAGCGCGTCTCGGTGAACGGCCCGACGCGAGTTTCGTTACGAGGACGGGCTTTGTCCGGACCGGACGCGGTGAAGGCGGTGTGTGATGCGGTGCTTGAGCTAGGGCGGCAGGGTTCGTGGATTGGGAACAATCAGACGCGAATTTCCCCGACCACGACCCTGAATCTGGCATCCGGAAACGTATGTCCAGCCGGCTTGGAACACCTAGTGAATCTCCTGCTGGACAAGCGGTGTCAACTAAAAGAACTGAACCTAGTGGACAACCCCAAGCTGGGTGTGCACCTCAGGGATGTGCAAGACACGCCGCCGGCGCACACCGTGACGCACGCCGACGACGACACCGTGGTGGACGGAAACGGGTGCGAGATTTTAGCAAGAGCGATAAGAAGGTACGGTTCCCAACTGCATTTCCCAAATCCCAAGACTGTTTTCCCATACGAGACTGACATTTTTTTATTTTTTTTATTTTCTGCGAAGTAACTCCTGCACCTTGACCCAACTAAACCTGGGAGGGTGCGGGATCACGTGCAAGGGGGCCGGTGCCTTAGCAAACGCGCTAGCAGGATTTGAGGACGGGGTTGGGGATGCGGTTGGGGATGCGGGGGATAATGACAGACTGAACACACATAGACGTACCACCGTCGGCTCTCCAAACTTGGAGCACTTGAACTTGAGGTCGAACGACGTCGGGTACGCGGGGGTTTGCGAGTTAGCCACCGCGTGTGCCAAGCACGGCGTGGTCCGCGAAGTGTCCTTGGGGAACAACACCATGGTGACTGACACCGCGCGACGCGAGCTACACGACGTTTTGTCGCGAAACAGGAAACGCGCGCTGTTGACGGAACTGGGAGCGGCTTGCGAGGAATCTGGTGAAAAAAGTATCAGTCTGCGCCGGCGACGGCTCAGCGACGCCGACGCGGCGACGATTGCCGGCGCGATACGACCCGGCGGGTGCGCGGATTGTTTGGTTTCGCTGGACGTTTCCGAGAACGACTTTACCAGCGTTGGGATTGACACCCTGGCGCACGCGGTAAGGGGGGTCACGGGTAACATGTCACTGGCAAGCGTCAGCGTGGTTGGTAACCCGGGGGCGCATTTCGACGGAGAAAAATGTGGCAGCGATTCGCAAACTGCGAGCGACCGAAACGCTTCAAACTTCAAAAACGACTCTTGCGATACAAAAAAAAGCAAGGTCAACTTCACCACCGCCGCGCAAAAGCTGCTGGGTGTGGTGGCGGCTAACTTCCTACTGCACTCGGGAACCGGCGAGGCGCTGAAATCAATCGCGGACCGCGGATTGGGGTGCGCCGGCGCGCGCGAAGTCGCGGGGGTCGTTTCAGCGACGGTGCGTGTTTTTCGGCTTCTTTCCCAAATCCGTAACACCCCATCCGTTTGATGCCCCGTATGCGTTGCAGTCAGCAGCAGCACGTGTTACCAACACAACACACGCAACAGAGCACACGACTGCCTGTTCACTGCACGAAAATCACTCCCGACTGTTTGGTCACTGACCCTTTGTTTTTTTACCCTCACAGACCGCGTTCGCCCGAGACGACCGGAGCTGGGCGTTTGTTGTAACCGCGATCGGGACGCAGCACAACGAAATCGGGTATGAAGGGTGCACCGCCATCGCAAACGCGTTCGCAATGCTTCCCAACTTGGTGGAATGGGCGTGTTACGCGAACCCGATTGGCGCGAACGGCGCGAGTTCAATCGCGCGTTCCATTTCAGCGCCGGGTGCGTTTTTGAAACTGAAAAGTTTGGATATCGGCGGAAGCAACATCGGCGACTCAGGGTGTTGCGCCATCTCTTTCGCGATCGTGGGGCACGCGGCACTACAAGAGCTCCATTTGGACCATAACGATATTGGGAACACGGGGGGGAGCGCGCTTGTGCGGAGCATGGAGCGCACCGCGGATTCCAATCGCGGGGCGCCGACGCGATACGCCGGGTTGCGCCGGGTATGGCTGGTACGGGTTTTTCCCAACCCCAAATCAGGGTGACTGTGGAGGCCCGATTACCCTTCCCTGTTTACGTAATACACATGGCCTTACGAACGACTGACGTCTTTTCTCCAACAGCACGGCAACCCGCGCGTTCCGGACGTATTGATTGGCCGCGTACACGAACTCGCGAATCGCACGGCAACCAAGGACAATTTAGAGGCACAAACACGGGGCGGTACGTGCGGTGGTACCTCCGGGTTCGAACTCCAGTCCGAGTTGGAATCTGTTGTGACTAAAAACTCGGTGGACGCTTTCGTTTACGAACGCGCTGAGCGACACGCGCGCTTTTGTTTCGACGGCAATAAACAGTCGCGCCACTTGCACCGGTCGGTCGACACCTCTTCTTTCTTCGCCGACCGCGTCGCCGCGAACGCGATTTGCACGTACGTGTATCGCTTACCCGACCACGTGGAGACCACACGGGGGAACGCGGTGGTAGCGGCGATCGTGGCGCACTCCACGGGCAGAGGCGGTGATTGCGACGCGCCCGGCGCCGGTGACTATCTGCGAACGATAGGTACGGCCTTGCGCCTTCCCCAAATCCGCCACACCGCCCGTTTTACCTCTAACGCGCCTGTGACTGTTCGGACCGATTACGGGCGACTGTTTGACCAGGCCATCGTCCAATACACGCCCAACACGGGACTGACACTTTTCGTGTAACAATACAAGCCCTGGGCGTCGGCACCAAGTTCATGCCAAACGCCGTGGCAATCGCCGCCTCTGCGGGTACCGCGAACCGGTACGAACACGTGGTGCACGATTCGCACGCGGAGGTTTTAGCGCGAAGGTACATATTTCCCAAACCAAATCCAGGCACACTGTTTGCCCATACACCACTGACACCTTGTTTTATTTATCGTAAGAGCGCTGTTGCGGTACCTGAACCGGGAAATGCGCGAGCTCGTTTTGGAGCACACCACGCACGTTAGCAATTCCAACAATCAAGGCTGGCCCACCGCGGCGCCCGATTTAGTTATCTCCTCTATGGGCAAACAGATAGAAACAGAAACGGAAACGTTTCGAGAAACGCAAACAGAAACGTTTCGAGTCCTGACACTGGCCGGGGACGGCAGCGGGTTTCGGTTAAAACCCGGTACATCGCTTCACCTGTACGTCAGCACCGCGCCGTGCGGCGCCGCGTCGGCGACAAAGGAAACTTTTACGTTCGCGGAGGGTGCAGTCGATTTGAGAAGTAACGACTCCTCAAACGACACGGTCCGTAACTTGGCACCGAAAGGCGTTACGTTTGGCGTTTCGTCCGTGTCTCGTGACACAGCGCCGATGCGGCATGACGGTGTGACGCACGGCCACAAAACCAACACACAAAACCGCCAACCGCGTGACGTGTCCGAGTACGACCTGGACGACGTTTCGTACGCCGAGAGTTTCGCGGACGTCGACGAAAGGCACGAGCGCGGGGTGTACGCGTGTGGTGGTTCGCGTAACGCAAAAGCCATGACGAAAGGCGCTATGCCGGTTCAGTCACGCGAAACCGCACCCGCGCCTGGGTGTGTTCCTTTAAAAAACCTAGCCTCCGCTTTCGGTACGCCGGGTTTGACCCTTTCGTGTTCCGATAAAATCTCTCGGTGGCAAGTGTTGGGCGCGCAAGGTAAGGGCCTTTCCAGTTACCCAAATCCCGCCTCCGCGTTTGCCCATACTCGTCCTGCGAAGGGACTATTACGACCAGAAGGGACTATTCCCTCTGCCCATTACCCTGACTGTTTACTCATACCAATCCCTCATACACATTACGACCGACTGACACTTTGTTTTACCCACCGCAAGGCGCGGCGCTTTCTGTTTTGATTCAAAACCCAATCGCGTTTTCCTCACTGGTGGTGGGTCGGAAGTTCGACGGCGACTCTTTGCGGCGCGGGACGGTACGTGTTGGGCTCATCTTTCCCAAATCCCGCCTCCCTGTTTGGCCACACAAGACTGACACTTTTCGTTCGCAAAACGGAAAAAGTGCTGCCGCACAGCCGGGTTCCCACATGCGGTGTTCAAGCTTTCAAAGCCGAAGCACCTTTCCGTGCTCAAAACGAACGTCAAGGTGAGTGCGATCGGCGGGGACACGAATGACGACGCGGCGTCGACTGACTCTGGTGCTGGGTTCACGATGAATAGTAACTCGAGACCTTTTCAAAAAACGACAACGGGAAAAAACCGAGCCGGGTTCATCGCGGACCAATCGCGGGCGGGCGCCGGGGACAGCGACGAGAGTTGGACTTGGTGCCACGGCGAAACCGTTTGCACCCGGCACGACGGGCGGACCGGTATGTCAGTGGGGGGGGGCGGGCCCACGCCGGTGGTGGCGAGGGCGTGGCAGTTCGCGGATTTTCAAAAAACCCTTGGTGCGCTGCGAGGGAAACGGGAAGTGCTCGACCTGCGCGTTGACGACAAACTGTTTTCGGTGAAAAACGCACAAGACGCGAAAGCGCTCGCGGTGACCTACGCGGCGGGGAAACACGCGATGCTGAAAGCGCGCGTGCCGCCGACGTCCGCGATCGTGGGGTGGCGGGGAAGCAGTTAGGGTTACTATAAAGGGTTATTTAAGGGTTTTAAACCGCAGACGTAAGAAACAAAAATAGAAAAAAGAAATTAGGGTGTTTTAACCTGTTTGGAAAGAAGTAGATACCGAGTGAGTTCCAACGACCTTCACCTGTGGTTAGTGCTGTTCATTGGAAGATAACGCGCTCTTCTGTTTTAACAAAAAGTACTCCCCCTCCTGGCAGGCATAAAAATTTCACAGGGTGTCGTTTGTTTCACCCTTCACACACACGGAGACCGACCCGGTCTACTCCGACCCGTTTCCTTTCCCCCCAGGCGCCGTCTCGTCGTCGCTCTCGTCGCCCCACGCGCCGTCCGCCATGCCGGTGAGGGAGTTGGTGCTCCCTTTCACCGTGACGCTGCCCACATCTGTTGTGGTCAACGCGTCGTCGTCGGAATCCGAATCGTCCCACGCATCGGGAATGTCCTCCTCTTTCCGCGCTTTCAACTTCGGGCCCTCCGGTTGAAGCGAGTTACCGCCGCCCCGGGTGTTGTCGCCCCAGCCCGCCATGTTGGGCGACAGCAGCGCCCCCATCTGCATCACCTCCCCCGCGCCGCGGCCGCCAATCTCATCCAGTGAGCTCATGCCCATCGTCGCCAGCCTTGCGGCGGACTCCGCGTCCGTCGCGGCGACGCCGCACACCAACCCGTTCTCGCTCGCCCACGCCAACCACGGGCCCCACACCGTGTTGTCCCTTCGTAACGTGGCGTGGTGCCCCACCACGATCAGCCCTCTCCGCGCCCTTGTCAACATCACGTTCACCCGTCGCGGGTCCGCCAGGAAACCCACGTTGCCGTTTCCGTTGGCGCGAGTGCACGTAAACACGATGACTTCCTTCTCTCTGCCCTGGAACCCGTCCACCGTGGATACCTCAAGCGCTTCGAGTGAATCCGGCGCCGGCGGCGCGTCGAAGCGCGTGCGTCGTTCGCGTTGCCGCCCCGTCAAAAGCGTCTTAATCGCCCGTACCTGCGCCGCGTACGGCGTGACTGGAGATAGGTAAAACAAAGTGTCAGCCATGTATGGGCAAGCAGTGTGCCTGGATTTGGGAAAGCCTGACATACGTACCGATACCGATATCGCACGGCAACACGTCGTGGCCCGCGATGAGCTTCTTCACGATGTTCACAATCTTCTGCGCCTCCGCTGGGTTGGTTTGCGAGGACCCGTCGCTTCGTTCCACGCCCTCAGGAACGTCCACGAACGCGAGCGGCACCGCCGGGACGGGCCAATCGAAACCCATCGGGGCTCTTCGCGCGGAGGGGGGCGTGCCTGAAAGTAGCTCGCCTTTGTAAAACGCCTTCGAGGGAAACGCCGCGATCGCGGGGTGCATGCGGTACTGCACTTTCAGCATGAAGGCTCGGATGCCTCGCTGCAGCATTCTTTCGAAAAGCGAAGTACCTAGCCCGGCGGCGTCGGCTTCGCGCGAAATGATCGTCGGCGGGAGCTGTTTCTGGTCGCCGATCAGCACAACCTGACGGCACCCTTTGGTGAGCGGCACGATCGTCGCCGGTTCCGTGGCTTGCGTGGCTTCGTCAATAAGACACGCTTCGAAGGAAAACCGCTCCAGGATGTCGCTCCCGGCGCCCGCGCACGTCGCGCAAATCACCTCCGCTCTGCGCAAAACGCCGTTGATGGCTTGGTACTGCTGGTCCTTCGACCACACGCACCCCGGTTCGATACCCGCGATTGATTCAACCATGTACTGCATCAGGTCCTGGCGAACTGCTTCGGGTCGCCCCACCCTCGCTACCCTCACGCCCGCCCTTGAAAGGCCGTCCACCAGGTTATCGACCGCGATGTTCGAGTCGCTGGTGCACAGAATGGGCGAGGTTCGCGATCTGAGCCACATCTGAACAAGAGCAACGGCGGTGTGCGTCTTGCCGGTACCGGGCGGGCCTGAGATTGTAAAAATAAATGTCAGCCTTGTATGGGCAATCAGTCGGCGGAATGTGGTAAATGGGAAATACTTACCTTGAATTAACGTAACGCGTTGAAAAAGAGCCGCTTCCAACGCGTCCGTTTGCGACTTGTTCATGTGACTCATGGCCTGAAGGTCCATGGCCTGGTCGATTACTTTTTGCCTTTGAATCACGTTCAGACCCGAGGTTGACAACTTCTCCTCGGCGCACATGTCGGGAATGGAATCCCGCGCCTGCTTGTTCCCGTCCCACCCCGCAACCAGCACGTCTCGAATCTTCGCGTCAACGCCCTGTTTCTGAGAAGTGCCTTGCTTCACCTCCATCATGTCCTGAATCGCGGTGAGCTGACGCACGAAACTCGTCCTGTTCGCGAGCTTGTCCACCCTCCACCCGCCGCCCCGCACGCTCGCGCTTTGCGCGGCGTCGCATCCGATCAACTTGACGCTCAGGTTGGGGTGCATCGATGAAACTTCCGCTTCAAACTCGAAATCTGCGCGCCATCCGCCCCCCGCTCGGCCGCCTCGGCCAGGCACCGGCGCTGAGGTGCTGTCCCCCCGCGGGCCGGTAGGCATCGCGCCCATGTCCATGTCGGGCGGCGCCTGACTCGCCGGCCCCCGGGGCATGTCACCGGTGAACCCTTGTGCGGAACCCATGGTCCTCGCCGCTGAGACGTGTGAATAAAAGAAAGTGTCAGTCTCGTGCTGGCAAACAAGTCGTCGCCTAATTTGGGAAAGATGAGCCCATCACGCGTACCTTCGCCCGTGCGCGAAAGCAACACGGTGTCCCCTTTCATCAAACCCCTCTGTAACTCCATCCCGAGCGCCGGGACGTTCAACGAAAAAGCCCCACCCTTCCCGCCGCTACTAATCACGACGTCCATCGCGGCCAAGCCGTTTTCCTGATTGTAAAAAAAGAAATGTCAGTATCGTATGGGCAATCAGTCAGTGGAATGTGGTAAATGGGAAATACTCACCTGTAACCCAAACGCGGGCGCGTTCGCCACGCGGTCCAGGGTCTGCGCGTGGGAAAGAAAAGGGTCAGTCGCGAGTCTTGAGCATGGGGTAATGTATATCGCGATGTATGGACAAACAGTCACCAGCTTCGGTAAAACAGTGTGTCAGGATTTGGGAAACGCGCAAACGTACCTGCAGCGCCTCCTCAAGAAACTCCTGCACTATTAACTTCGCAAAGTGAAAGTGGTAGTTGTGAATCGCCTTGCTGCCGTAGCTCACCGAGCCTTCTAACGCGTTCAACAAGTCGAGCGCGTCCATCGGGTTCGCTCTTTGGGACATCGACAGGATGATCTGCGTGAAGTGCTTCAGGGGGATTTTCAGTTTCCTTTCCTTCAGGTAATCGGAAACGTGAAGCGCTTCGTGGAGGTGGCAGGCTTTCACGAGGCCCGCGAGGAGCGCGCGCGCTGTGTCCGCGTCCACGCCGCCAACCGCCGCCTTGGCGTCAAAAGCAGCCATGGCCATCTCCACGTTCCCGCTATCGATGAACCGCCGGATTTCCTTACCCGCCAAGGACTTGGGGCCGCCGTCGCGGTCGTCGCGCCCGCCGCCGCCGCGCTCGTCGCCCGGCCCGCCGTCGCCACCCGCCTTCTTGCCCTTCTTCTCCTTCTTCTCGGGTTTGGGCTCGCGCCGCACGTCGTCATCCCGAAGCTCGCCTCTTTGAGACGGGCGTTCGTCTCGTTGACGTTCGTCTCTGCCAAGGGGGGCTCGTCCACTGTCTCTGCCACCGTCTCTACAGTCTCTGCCGCCGTCTCCTCGCGCGTCTCTGCCACCGTCTCTTTTCCCCCCGCGGTCGCCGGCGCCGTCGCCGCCCCGGCGCGACGGCGGGACGTACGACCCCGCGGCGTCGCTGGGAAGGTCCTGAAGGTCCGAGGGCTTGGCAGACCTGGCGGACTCCTTTGGTATAGTCTTCTGTTCCGGCCGGGCGGGTTCCTCTTGTCGCGCCGGGAGCGGCGCCTGTTCGTCCGCGTCGCGAGACGGCGCGACATCCCGCGCCGATCCGGCGATTGGCGCGGGCGGCCGCGCCATGGCTTCCGAGCCACCCTTGGGAGAGGGCAACGGCTTGGGTTTGTGTTGGGACGCAGCTTGTTGCTGTTTGGAGGCGTCACCCGAATCGTTTACGGAAGAATCGTCGCCGCGCATCGACTTCCCGCCAGACCGCGGGGCTTTCTTCCCGGAGCGAGGCGCCTCGCCGTTTTCCTTGGACTCTTTGTGCCCGCCGCGTTGCTGTTTCTCCCGGGGCTCACGGGGTCCACCGTGAGGCTTCGTTTCCCCATGATGAGGCTCGTCAGGTCCGTCACCCCGCCCGCCCTTCTTCCCGCCCCTGCCGCGCTCGCGCTTGGCCGCGCCGTCGTGTCCGGCGCCCCCGGCTTCCCGTTTGGGCTGCGGAATCACATGCGTCGGTCCTGGTACCACAACACCAACCGGCCCGGGTACCACACTCCCGATCACCCCGAGCGGCGCCGGGATCTTCAGCTTGGGCCGCAAACCGCCTGCCGTGTCCACCACGGACGGGTCGTTGATCCGCAGACTGGCGAACGCGTCGACTCCCATGTTTTGTTTTTTTCCCGAAGACGACGAGTCGCGATTTTGGGTATCGCCAACCGTCGTACTCTCCTTCGGTCTCGGAACCGGCGCGCGTTTCTTTCCCTCCGAGCTCGCGTTCAGAGCTGGTGTCTCGCCGGTTGTCATAAAAATACCGTCTGTTGTTCGTTACTACCGAGTAACTCTGTGCCGTGAAAACGTGAGTTTTCTGTGTTTACCAAAAAAAAAAGCGACAAAAAAATCGGGTACCAGTGCGCAAACAGTCAGGAAAAGTCGGATAACGGGCGGTCGCGTTGTCAGCGCGATCGCGGGAGTGGGGAAGAGGCTTGGTCAGCGACCTTCCGAGTTGTGGCTTGGTTTCCGTGTTGCGGGCGCGATGGATTTGGAATCAGGACACACGTGTGTATCCACGGAGTGTCCCTTTGGTCGAGCCTTCGAAAGGTCGCGCCTTGGCCGCCTCCCCGCGCTTCCCCGCGGCGCGCAAAAAAGTCAGCGAAATCTCCCGCGCAGAAGCGGCGGCGCCGTGCCGTGCCGCGGCTTTTCCGCGTCCTTGGACGACTGTACTCGGCACCGGCACCCGCGTGGAGCCCTGTTGGATTCGTCGTGACGACGTCGTCACGATCGGTGGCGTAGAAATAGGGCGCATCGCCACAGGGAACGCATCGACGGAAGGCGTCGGTGACCGATCGGTCCAGGCTGCCACGTTGCAGCCTTGTCTTCGCCGAGATCTGAGGCATGCGAGGCGGCCAGCGCACGTTGACGGGGGCAGCACGCGGGCGAGCGGAACATCCAACGCGTACGTACCTTGTGCGCTGTTTGTTGCTGTTTGGCTGACTCCCGTCGACCTCTCGATTCAGGAGCTCTGTTATTAGCACATCGTTCCTCGCAGCGTGCGTTCGCGCGCGTCTGAGTGGCGTTTTCGTTCGCCTCGGTGGAGGCCAAGCCCGTTCGTTCAACTTTCCGCGTGAATTTTTAGAAGGCACTTTCCAAGAGGACATTTCGCCGAGCGCTCCCCGGGAGCGTTCGGATGTCCGTCATGGCGCACGCGTCCGCGTTCGGCGTGACGCCGAGGGTTAAATCACCCGTGCGCCTCGCCAGGCACCGCACAGTGGGTGTTTCCCTCACCAACGGCCGGGTCGTCGTGCGACGCGCGGATACCGGCGGTGATGAGATGTCGACACCGCAACAACACACGAAAACGAAAACCACCGAGGGTGTCGGCGGAGACACGCCACCCACCCCTCCGCCGGTGGGTGCACCACAAATCAGCCCGGCTTTCCCGGTACCACTCCCGACGAGTGTTGCTGCTGCGCAAGGCGTGCCTGGCGAAACCGCGGGACCCGCGGCGGCGGTGGTACGGACACCCGAGCCGGCCGTGAATGTCAATGTGGCGCCCGCGACGGGCGTCGCGTCTCTTCTCGATTCCAACGGTGTCGTCGCGTCTCCGCTGGTACCCACGCAAACCCGAGGTGCGCCCCCACCCCAGTTAAGCTCTGCGGCGAAACCACCGCCGTCCCGGGGGGAACGGCCCGTTCTGGGAAAGCTGGCGCTGACAAGAAACGACCCCAGTCTGGCGCCGTACGAGCACCTGTTGAAGGCGCGGTGGGAAAAACAGCAGTCGCGGTACGAAACGATCGTGGCAAACGAAGGCTCGTTGCGAACCTTCGCGAGCGCGTACAAGACGTTTGGCCTTCACCCCAGTGACGCAAAAAAACCCGGGTACGAAAAAGGCGACGTGACGTACACCGAGTACGCCCCAGGGGCGGCCAAGCTATCGCTAATGGGCGACTTCAACGAATGGACTCCGGGGGAGTTCCACGGGACGGTGGATGAATTCGGAAAGTGGACGGTTCTTGTTCCGGCGAGCGCCGGGTTAGTGAACGGCTCGCAAGTCAGAGTCGCCATTACAACCGCGACCGGAAAGTACTTCACCAGGATTCCAGCCTGGATCCGGCAAGTTACACCCTGCTTGTTTGAAGGCGCGGCCGGGCACCACAACGGGGTTTACGACGACGGGGGTGATGACTACGTGTGGCGGCACGACGCGATTAGTGACGACGACGAAGATGACGAGAAAAGTAAAAACTACGCCTTGAAAATATACGAGGTACGTATTGTATTTCCCAAATCCCAAGTGTGTTTGCCCATACAATACTGACACTTTCTTTCATTTAACAGGCGCATATCGGCATGTCCTCCGAGCAGCTTCGCTACGGAACCTACCGCGAGTTCGCGGACTCGCATCTGGTGCGAATAGCTGCCCTGGGGTACAACGTGTTACAACTCATGGCCATAGGGGACCACGCCTACTACGCCTCCTTCGGGTACCAGGTCACAAACTTCTTCGCGCCCGCGCACCGATCGGGAAAACCAAACGATTTGAAGGTACGAATCGCGCCTTTCCCAAATCCGGGGACACGCTGTTTACTGCCCCTCTTTGCGTGCACTACGGCCGTAACATTTACCGCCGTACTGGCAACGGCACATACATCACACGTGCACTGTTACCTGCCCCTTGCACGACTGCAGTACTGGTAACGTCTACCAGTACTCGCAACTGGTACGAATACAACACTACAGTATACCCATACTCGAGACTCTCAACCTGACTCTTTTCTTTTTTACCCTGGCAGTACCTCATCGACACGGCGCACGGGCTAGGAATGAAGGTGTTCATGGACGTGGTGCACGCGCACGCCAGCGACAACTCGGATGACGGCTTGAACCATTTCGACGGCACCGATTCGCACTACTTCCACGATGACCCACAAAAAGGGTGGCACTCACTTTGGGGCACGAGAATGTTCAACTACGGATCCTACGAAACCCTTCGCTTCCTTTTATCCAACTTGAAGTATTGGCAAACGGAGTTCAAATTCGACGGGTTCAGGTTCGACGGCGTCACCGCGATGCTGTACAACCACCGCGGCATCCACTGGGACTTCCACGGCGGAGTAAACGAGTTCTACGGCGAGCACGCGGACGACGACGCGTGCGCATACTTGATGCTGGCGAATAAAATGCTGAGGGAAGATGAGGAGACGGTGATTGGATTGGACGGGGTAGAAAAGACTTCCAAAAATAAATCTGTAACGACAATCGCCGAGGAGGTTTCCGGGCAGCCCGGTGTGTGCCGGCCGGTGTGGCACGGAGGGTTGGGTTTCGACTTGCGGCTCAGCATGGGGCCGCCTGACAAGTGGGGGCAGTTAGCGCACGAACCAGACTTCAACTGGTCCCCGAGCAGAATCGTGGAGATTTGCACTTCGCGAACCGCGGAGCCCGCGGTTGGTTACCTGGAGAGCCACGACCAAAGCTTGGTCGGCGACAAGACGTTCGCGTTCCGGTTGATGGATGGCGCGATGTACGCGTGCATGGGTAAATTCAAACCAGAGGGGTTACCTGAACATCAAGACTGGCAAGTGCACCCACAAATAGAACGAGGCGTCGCGCTTCACAAAATCGCGCGACTGCTGACGCTAACCCTGGCGGGGGAAGCCTGGATGGGGTTCATGGGAAACGAGTTTGGCCACCCTGATTGGGTTGATTTTCCGCGGGAGGGGAACGGCGAGAGCTTTGCGCACGCGCGGCGGCAATGGAGTTTACGAGACGTGAATGGGGCGGGTAAGGGTCTGTTTTATCACGACCTCGAACGGTTCGACGCCGCTTTGCTTAAGTGCGATGCGTCACACGGGTTGCTAGTCGCGAACAAAAACGAAGAGCGCAAGCGTGTACATCACATAAAAGACGACACCGGGGTTCTGGCGTTTCACTGTGGAACCAACTTGATCGTGTGCAACCTGCATCCGCACGAGAGCTACCCGTATTACAAAGTAGGGTCGGAATTCGGAGGGAAGTATAAGCTGGTGCTCGACACCGACGCCACCGAGTTCGGGGGACACGGGCGGTTAGCCGCGAATCAGTCCGCCTCCACAGAAAACGGCGCTTGCGACTGGCAAGGCACCGGGGTGTGTTTGTACCTCCCGTCCCGATCCGCGCAGGTGTACGCCTTAATTGATACGTGGGACGTTCCCGACGAGCTTTATTCCACGCACACGGACAACGACTTTGGGTACGGCTCCGACGGCGGCGACGACACGGGGGGGGGGGGAGATGACGCGGTGTGGTGATGGGAGGCATTTGTCCAGTGCCACCTGTTTTTTATTTTCACATTTTAGCTTGACCTTCATTGCTTCAGATCGACGCTCATCTCGTGGATCACACCTCGTGTCGCGTGGCCGGAACCGTGCCGCGATGTCGTGTGCGACGCACGCGGTGTCGTCCGGTTTTGTCGCCGGTGGGTTCGTGCCGTCCGTTTCGTTGTCGCGTTTACCACCGCGTGACGTAGGCGGCGTGCCTCTCCGGGGAGCCAACGCACGTGAAATGGGGTTCGGGAGGTGTCGGTGGGTTTCCTCCAACGGCGCGGCGACGACGTCTTTCCGCACGACGTGTCGCGTCGCGAGTGTTCGCGGAAACGGCTGGCAAACATTCCCAACCGTACCACGCACTGGCACGAGTTACTCGCGTGTGTTTAAATCAACAGCGCACGGAAAGCCGCGAACCTCCCTTTGTCGAACCGCGGCTGGGGTGGGATGGTTCGACAAAACGTCGCGACACGAATTCGCGCGCCTAGGCATCGGTGCGGACGAAGACGAGTTCGGATCGGTCGACGACCCCGATGAGTTGGACCCTTCTTTGACTGCTGATGGAAACATTCAAAGCTCCTCATCAAATGATGGAAACATTCAAAACTCTCGATCCGCTTCAAGGCGCACGTACCACGACGAAGCCGCGGCGGCGAGGAACGACGTCGGCACCAGGCTGGTGAACTTCATGCGGTACATCCTGTGGGTTCGCCTTTGCACGGAAATGCCGATGCGGGCGTTTCGAATTCCGGCCGGGTCCGGGGTCGCCGGGAACCCATTTTCAGATTTCATATCCTCGATAATACCCATGACGAGTGCTGTTACTGACGCGGCGGTTTCGAACGGCGTCGCCGCCTTGACCCTGGACACGCTGTCGCCCGCCACGCTTTGGTACACCGCGACCAACTCGTTAGCCACGATCCCGAAAGGCATTTCGCTTTTCCACGTAGGAATAGGCCCGTTCATCGCCGCGTCCATCGCGATGTCCGTGCTCACCGCGTGCGTGCCGTCGTTGAAGGAACTCACGAAAGACGCGGTGGGGGCGCACACGGTGAAGCAGTACACGCGGTACATCATGTTCGTCGTGGCGATCGTGCAAAGCTTCATCACCGCGGGGAACTTAAGGCCGTACTGCGTTTACGGTGCGTATTTCCCACTGAACACGCACCGCCTTCGCGATTGCCCGTACGAGACTGACACTTTCTTTTTATCGTGCCAGGAGGCTCGTCGAGTTACCTGTTCACCGCGACCGCGTTGTTCACGTGCGGCGCGGTTGCCGCGGCTTGGCTCGCGGACGAGATGACGGACCGGGGTTTGGGGCAAGGCACGTCGGTAATGATCACCATGAGCGTGTGCGGCGCGTACGTGTCAGCGTTGAGACACTACGCCGCCGATTTGTTGTCTGTTTCCTTCACGCAGGTTGTGCCTTTCATCGCCGCGGCGGTGCTGTTAACCGCGGGCAGCGTGCTGGTGCAAACAGGCACCTGCCGCGTACCAATCGCGTACTTCCAAGGCCCGAGCATTCCCGGTACGGCCTTGCGCGTTTCACAAATCCGAACACATCAGAGCGTTTGCCGATTGTCCGCCCGTAGCTACTCCATCACGTGGCTGTGGCCTGGCAAGACTGACACTTTCTGTTAACAACCAGGCCTACCACGAGTCGTGCGCGAAGAAACCGACCACGTGCCGTTTAAAATAAACCCGCTAGGCATGCAGCCGGTGCTGGTGGCTGTTTTCCTGTGCGAAGGCGCGATGTGGCTGGTCAACGCGCTTTCCAAGGACGGCGCGAGTTGGCCTGCGTGGGCGCTGAACTTGTTTACCGCGATTTTCAGCAGCGCGCGGGCGTCGCCTTTTTACTACGCCACGTTCTTTTTTATCGTGTTTGGTTTTTCATACCTGGATTTACAGGTAAGGGCCTTTCCCACCCAACTCATTCCGCCTTCCTGATTGCCCATACCCCGACTGACACTTTCTCTTTTACAATTAGAACACCCCGAAAGAGGTGAGCGAGTACATGACTAAAATAGGCGCGCGACTACCGTCGGTGCGCCCGGGCGAGCAAACCGCCGCGTACTTGGAACAACTGCAACGAGGCAGCCGGTTCTTCGGCGGGTTACTGTTAGCCGTCGTGGCCACCGCGTGCGCGTGCGCGGATAACCACATGCGCAGCACGACTGGAGTTTGCGTGGGGTTCACGTCCATGCTTATCGTCACGTCCACCATACTGCAAATGAAACGGCAAATCACCGCGATGGCGCAAATGCCGCGGCTGGACAAGGTGATGGACGGGCTGTAAGGATTGGTTGTAAGGTTAGGTGGTATTTTTCACGCGACGCTCTCGTTGACAAAGGTATAATTTCTTTTCTTCGACAATGACATCTGAGCCAAGGAAGTCGACAAAGGGATAACACTACTACAAAGTACTCTTTAAATTACTCACACCTCACCAGTGTTACTTCTCCAACACCCTTCCAAATGACGCAGGTTGTTTACGTAAAGTTTGATCTTTTGCACGTCGTTTTTCGTGGCCAAGTCGATGCCTCGCGAGCCGTAGTACGTCCGCCAATCCTTCAGCGCCTCCACGCCCAGGTATTTCACCTCATTTTTGGCCTTTTGGAACGCGCACACCTCCAAGGCTAGGGGCAACTCGTCTCGTTTTTTCATCTCACTTAAATACTCAAGCGTCTCCACCGTCCCCGCGACGTTTGTTAAATCCACCCCGTCGGTTAATAACTTCTTTTTCAAAGCCATGGTTTTTTGAAACCGCAACCGGAAGGGAACGAAAAGCGTTAAAGCGACCGCCGCAAAACCCAAAACTTCATTTGGGTGGTGCGCTGCCCAGTGTATTTCGTTCGCCCTGGTGTCACAAAAGGCGATGATGTGTTCCGCCCACCACGTGACTGTTTGGTCCAACGAACCGTTCCCGCGTCCCGTGCCGAGGTGTTCGATTTCGGCGGAAAGTTTTTGGTAAAACTCCACGAGGTCGGTTGAATGTTTCGGCACCTCAAAGCCTATAACACAAGCACACGCGTTGATCACAAGCTGCGCGTGGGTACACCCGAACCGGTCGTCATCGAGCCAATCTGAATCGGAGGCGCGCGACGGCGAAAAAAAGTTCCGAAAACCCAACGCAAATGCATCGTCTTCCGTTTTCAGCAACTCGTCATTCTCGGGCTCGTGTTCCGTCCCGTCGTCCTCGAATTCGAAGTCCTCACCTGAAATGCCGGACCAGTCACGCGCGTTTGTCACGTGTGCTCGTCGTGCTTTTTGAACAGAAATACCTGCGTGTACGCGCGACAAGCGCGGGGTGACACGCGCGTCGTGCAACCCGCGGGTATTTTTGGAAAGGCCCGAAATCGGGACGAGCGTTTTCGGTGCCCACCCTGTTGCGACGACCCTTCGCGCCGACGCGGTGGTCGGGGTGAATGCTCTCACACTCGCACTCGCACTGCACATGTGCGTGCGTCGTACAAAGATTGGTGAGACACACCGCGAAGTTTCGCCGCGCACCACGCGGCGGGACACTGAGGTAAAGCGCGCGCGAAACATCGGCTGACGCGGATTTTTGGAGAACCGAATCCCCGTAGAAGTCGTCGTTTTCGAGACGACCTCGTGTATACAGTCGGGGATATTCGGGAAAGCTTTCTGTATGTGGCCACAGTCTGCAAAAGTCGCAAAGACCATTTTGCCTATTTTTCAGACATTTTTTTGAGTTGCGTTCTCCTGTTCACTCGATCTGCACCTCAGACGCGCGAGCACCTCTCTCCACGCGCGTTGGCCAAGCCACCGAACGTCAACGATGTTTAGCGGTAAACGCGAGAAAGAGGCGCAGATGATGGACACGATGACGCTGTTGCAGGTGCGTGGGGATGGGTCGCTTCGACGGGGGGAAAGTGGGGGTCTCGTTTGTACGACGACGCACGAAAACGAGCCCATCGTTGGTTTTTTAAAAATGCGCCGAACCGCCTTTGCGACGATCGCGCGCCGTGTGGCCACACCAAGACAGTCGGTGGTACCACCGACTCTGGTGAACGTCGCGGGGGGGGACCTTGTGTCCACACGAGGACGACCTGTATGGCCGGTGACTGACCAAAACCCTCCCTCCTCGTGCCCTCGTCTCGTTCGTTTCCCGTGTTCCATCTCACTTCGCCTTTGCTTTCTGCTGCTCTGTTTTGTTTTCTGCTGCCATTCATTTCGCGAAACACTTCGCAAACCTTTTGCGCGAAACCAAAAATCACTGCAATCCCCCCATCCCACCACCAGGATCAACTCCGCGCGCAAGCCCGAGAAATCGGCAAGTTACAGGGCACGGTGGATTCGCTGCACGTGGAGAACCGGGATTTGCGGCGGCAAGTCGACGCGCCGCCGAGTGGCCAGATTTTGAACTCGCTTGCGAAAGCGTTCAGCGGGCAAGAGACGCTTCGCCTGGAGTCGGTGGAGGAGAAAGGTACGGCCTCCTGGGCTTTCCCAAATCCGGGCACCGGCCGTTTCATGCCATGTACGGAGTGCGGTTACGCGCCCGTCTTACCAACACAATAACTGCAACAGAAAACAAGACTGTTTGTTCGCTGTGTTTAAACCGCGCAACACTCCCGACGGGCGCGACGTTAACCCCTTTTCTTTCCCGAAAAAAAAAAACAGTCCATTGCAACTCGTACAAATCCCACACCGACGCGCGGTTCAAGGTACGTGCAGGGCCTTTCCCAAATCCGCCACTCACTGTTTGCTCGAACAAGACGTTAACCACGTTTCGTGTCCAATCAAGGTGTTGGGCGCCCCAGGGCGGTTCCGGGGGAGTTTTCCCGACATCCACAACGCCAAGGTAGAGCTGGCCACGCCGGAGGGTTTCGGACACGCGTTGACCGCGCGGTTCGAGTTCAAGCCGCTTCAGCCGTTACAAACCGCGGTCACGAAGTTCGTAATAGACGCCGGTGAATTGCTGGGGTTCAAAGGAGCCCCCGCGCTGGTGCTGAACCCGGATCCGCCTTTTTTCGGAGGCCTCGGAGTGCTGGGCTGGGCCTCACCCAAACGCAACGACCGTGTGATTAAGTGGAACCCGCAGCTAGAGCTTGACGGGGTCACGGACGGCGGCACGGAGTGGGAGCTACGGTACAGCGTCGCGAACGACGGCGCCGTGTTCAGAGCGGTGGAAGGGGAGGGTACGTATTGCACCAACCAATTCCCAATAAAGCCCAACACCTTTTGCCCAACACGCGACTGACCCTGACCCTTTTCTTTCCCAACCCCAGTGCGGCACCAGCACCCCGTGTACGGCGACTTCGCGATTTCGCGTTGGTTACAGGAGAACGACCTGGAACGGTTCAAGAAGTTTGGGGACCGGTACTACGTGCCGTCGCCCGGGTCCGGTGGTTTTGGCGGGGGCGGTATTAACCGCCGCGCGCTCGCGGCGCATGAGCGGAGGACCGGGGCGGCGGGCGGCGACGACGCTAGGTCAACTCGGTCGCACTCGGATTCGGAAGGCCCGGGAACGCCTCGACGGGAATCCCCTCGGCGCGCGCTGTGGGGTGGCTGGTTACCTTCCGCGACGGGCGCCCGCGGGCGACGGGGCAGGAAGAGCGGCCAGTCCGCGGCCGGAGGGAGCCGAGGCGGGAGCACCACCGGCTCACGGTCCTCGCGACGGTCCTACGGCAGCTCCGGGGGGAGTTCGCGAAACTCCTGGTTCCGGCACTTCGGCCCGCCGTCGCCGCGGTGGTTGCTTTCCTGGCGCCGGGATTTCGGACACGCAAACGGCACCGAGGTTACCGTTAAGGCGGGTGACGCTACTTGCGTTGCGAACGAGAATTTGCACAAAGCGGGGGGGTCCATGGGCACGACAGGGGGGCTGGTGAACTCGGACGCTATTTGGGTAACCTCGGATACGTGGGAAGCCGAGGTCAGCGCACGAGTGCAGCTGCAGCACAAGTACGTATGGCTGGGCTTTCCCAAATCCGACACACAAAGCACTGTTTCTGCCGCGCCTCTCGTTAGTGCACCACCGCGGTAACGTTTACGGCGTACTACTGCAACTGCGTAGCACGTCACAAGTGCCCTGTTCGGCCCGATTACTCAAAGTGCACTGTTAGGCCCGATTTATCTACCCAACCCCCCATACAGTAAGCTCAAGACTGACCCTTTTCGTGTACCAACACCAGTTTGGACGGCCGAATCGCCGCGCGCTTCGTCGCGCGCGAGCTTGAAGGTACGTCCCCGCGTTTCCCAAGTCCCGGCACACTGTTTGCCCACACACGACTGACACTTTCGGTTATTTTATCTCAGCCGGCGTTTCCTACCACTTCACCGAAGAGTTCAAAGGGTGGCACGTCAACGCCAAAGCCATTCTGTCGCCGCAAGGCATCGCCACGCCGGAGTTCACGCTGCACCACGTGTGGGACTTTTGAGGGGGGAGAGGGAAATATTAATTGGGGGGGCTTTTCGATACATACATACACAAGAACTCAACTTCTCGCTTCTTTAAGTGCTCTTCATCGCTTTGATCGGTTTCCTTTGATAGGAGTCGTCCGGTGAAACCTGGGGCGTGTCGATAAAACCGATCACGTCTCCGTTGCAGTTGAAACCAACTCCCTCCACAAAAAAGACCGTTGCATTTCAAACGAGCTGCGCTTTTCCTGTAATCGACGTGTGTCCCTCGCCGCCCCGTCCACCGGCACACGCGCGCGCGCTCCGCCTCCCCTGGCCGTGCGTCGTGTGGATTCGTTCGCGAAACACTTCCGGAAGCGTGCGGATAAATCCGTGTTCGGAGGCCACTCCGACTCCGTGCGGTGTCACGACGCCTTCCTTCCGAAGCGTAGCGCGACTGGTCGTCTGCCCGCTCGCGTTCTGCCATCGGAGACGAAAACGCGCTCGCTTGGCACCTTCGTGTTCCCACGCCACGCGGGGTGTTCGGTACCCGGAACCCGGAACCCCACGCCTGCCTCGATGAAGAAAGACCCTGGGTGTTCCAAGTGCCGCTACGCCAGCCGCGGGTGCCGCCGGTGCGTGACGGACTTCGTGACCGCATCCGAGGCGAGGGCAGCTGGGAAAAAAACCTCGGCGGCGGAAACGGCGGAGGCGAAGAAGAAAGCATCGGCATCGGGTGGCGGTAAGAAAACCGACGACACGAGCTCGCCGTCCACGACTTGCGCGAAAAAGCGAGGACGCCCTTTTGGGTCGAAGAACAGCGGCGATAAGGCGCAGCAGCCACCCGTGGCACACACAACGACGGAGAAGAAACGCGACTCAGGGAGCTTCCAGGTGAAAACCCCGTCGGTTCACGGGCCCGACCCGAAAACGGCGGACGGAAATCGGAATGCCTTCGTGAGCCCGCCGAGCACGGGGAAGAGCGCGGGCGATGTGAACCATGGGGCTGGGACTGGGAAGGCGGCACGCGAGAAAATGGCAAACGCGTGGGACAACGATGCGTCGTCTGAGTTGGATGTGCGTTCCGGGAAACCGACCAAGAAGGTGCGTTGGGACGTGGACGGGATTGATTTGCGTGGAGAAACCGGGGAAGCAAACAGGCATGGGGAGGGACACAGGCATGGCGACACCGACAGCACGTACCGCGAACCCACAAGTCGCGCGTTCACGGTAACCACCACCACCACCACCACCACCACCGCCACCCTTCCAGTGGGCAATCAGTCTGTTAACTCCATTAACTCGGACGATGACATGAACGCGCTGGCGAAAAAACTGGCGGATTTCGTCGGGTCTTATGGTTCGATGGACGCGAAGGACCTACTCGGCGTGCCTTGCGGCGGGCAGCTGCTTTGCGAGGCGCTGGCACGAGTGGCGGGGGTATGAGTGCACTGTGTTTTGGGTAGAGTCCACCGTTTAGGGAGAGACAGTCTTAACATCGAAGGTATATATTCTTCAGAACATCCATCTCGGTCTCTCGAACATCGCAATCATTGGAACTCTCAATCTCTTGTGGACATCATCACACCCTCGACAACGCTTCAATCTTCGTCGTCGCTGCTGTCCGCGGCTCTCCTCCCCCCTTTCGCCTTCTCGGCGCTCCTCAGCTTGAGCGCGGTAACCTCCGCCCTGGCGGCAGTTTCCCTGGCTTCCGCGTCCGCCACCAAGCTCGCGGTTTCCGCGGCTTTCGCCGCGGCTTGCGCTTTCATTCGCCGCGCCTCCATCTCTAGCCGCTCCGCTTCGTCCGCTCTTCTTTGAAGCTCCACTAACCGTTTCTCCGCCCGCCGCTCCACACGCAACCGGCGGTACTCCAGCCACGCCTCGAACGCCTTTGTCGTCGTACGCGCCCGCATACGCGCCGCGCACTTCTTCAGGACCCGCCGTTCCTTGACCACCGAGTCCAGGTACAAAACCCACCCCAAAACCGCTCGGCGTTTCATTTGGCATTTTAAATGAACAACCGCTTTGCGCGCGTGTTTCCGCTTGACTTCGGCTTCCCGTTCCGCAAACTCCGCGATGCGCGTTTCGTTCGTGCTCTCCCTTTCCCTGGTCTTCTCGTACCGAAACGCCAACCGGCCCTCAAGCACAAGGCACTCCCGGTGAAGCCGCGCAATCGTGGCTCGCGCGGCATCCAGCTCATCCAGGTCGGTAGGGTCGTCTGTTGGGTCGTCCCGTTCGGTTTCGTTTTCGTTTTTTGAATCGCGTTCGCGCGTGTGTTCGGCGCCCGAAAACGTACCAACCCCCACCCCCACCAACCCTCGTTTCGCGATTTCGTCAACGGAAACTCGCCTTCCTGTGGGAATCGAACCGGGGTGGTCGTTTTCGGTCGCGGTTTCTGTGTGCGTGTTGGCTAAGTTGGAGAACGAATCCTCCGTACCTCCGTCGGCTTCCGCCGCACCTCGCGTTCCCAGTAACTCCCCACTGTTTGCTTTATCATCACTAACAACAGCCCCGCCTCCAATCCCGGCGAGGTTCAATTTAGGCACCGTCGCCGGGCGAGTCGGAGCCGCGCGCCGAGGAGGCGTCGCTCGAGTCGCCGCCGCGACAGCCTCCGCCTTCGCCTCCGCGCGGATCGTTTCCTGAAAGTCGTACAACTTCACCTCCCGTCCTTCGCTTTGTTCCAAACGCGCGTACGTCGCGAAGAGCGTTTCTTTCTTGCCTTCAAGCTTAGTAACCGCCCTGGCGTATTCCTCAGCAGTGAACTGCCTTGGAAGAGAGGTCGTGTAGGAAACGTCGTTGTCGTTTCCTTTCCCTGGCCGAGTCGGCGTCCCGATCGGCGACCGGCCGGTCGTGGGCGTGCCAATCGGCGTGCCTCGCGGGGTAAGCGCTTCGAGAACCGCCGCGTCCGCGGCGGCGCCAATCGTGTCGAAATCAAGAGCCTGATTGAAAATAAATAAATGTCAGTCGTGTAGGGGCAATCAGTCGGCGGAATGTGGTAAATGGGAAATACTTACCTTGCCCAGCCTGGTAGGGGTCATCCGCGGGGTGTGAATCGGTGACGCTTCTGGGGTCACGAAGTACGTCCCAACCGTCGCGACCGGGTCGTGTTTCTCACCAAAGGTCGGGACTGTTTGCGCATGCGCGGACGGCGACGCAGACGGCGTCGCGTCGCCGTTTGACGAAACCGTTTCTTTTGACGGACTCGCATTCCCGTGACTAACCGCCTGTACAAGTTGTTCATTCCAATTCCCACGACTAACCGCCTGTGCGCCGATGCTTTCGTCGTTCCCACGACTAGCCGCCTGTGCAAGTTGTTCATGACTAACCGCTCGTACAAGTTGTTCGTCGTACTTCCGGTACGCGCTCACCGCGGGCGTGGACGCGGCTTCCAGTTCCGCGAGCCTCACGGCTTCTTCGATCGGCGAGAGCGCCGTGTTCGCGGACCACGAGGGAGACGCCGGGTGCGACGAAGAGCTGAACTGGTTCGTTGGAGCGACCGTAACTCTTGCCTTCTCCTGTTCATCCCTTGAAGACGTAGAAGCACCCGAAGGGACACTTCCAACACCAGGCTCTTCCGAAAACTCCGAAGACCCGGGCGCCGCCTTCGCATCACCCTCACCCTCCGCCAGCGCCGCGGCGACCGCGGCGACGAACCGCTTGGCCCTTCTTCCCATCGCGTGCAGCGCCGCGTCTATCCGGAGCGGGTTACCTACGCGCGCGGGAAAATCCAGGGTTCGCGCGAGGTGTGTGTCGTACGCGGCGGACGCGGCGGAGCCTATGCCGGCACCGCGCGTCGCGTCCACCGGCGCGAGCGTGACGTGCGCCGCGCCTCGGCCCGCGTCGAGTCCCACCACAACGTCAACCCCGGCTCGGTTGCATTTCTTTTTAGTTTCGTCGTGGAAGTCCCGTGCCTTCTTCACTCCCGCTTCGGAGCCTTGGAGCGCAAACTTGGTGAAAACACCGACAGCCGCCGCGACGAGCGTAAACGCTAACGCGCTTTGCGGCAACGTAGTCTCGTTTTTTTCGTTCTCCACGACACAAACGCCTTGTTTCGTTTCCTCGGGTGAACCCCGCGGTTTGATGCGCGTGCCGAAAGGTCTTTTGGCGAGTTCGCGATGGATCTCAAACCGGGAAGAGGGTTTTTTTTTCACTGACGCGGAAGAAACACCGACCGGTTCGGCGATCGTGTTTTTCGTGCGTCGCGCGTTTTCTCGCGCCAGTTGGGTTTCAGCCGCTGCCCGTTTCTTTTCCTCACCCTCCCTCGCCCTTACCAACTCCCTCGCTTGCTTCGCACTGCGCGCGTTGGTTTTTTCCAGCTCCGCCCTTTCCCGAAGCGCTGTGCGCTCGGGAGTCATGGACTCGAGACGTTTCGTGGAGCCTTCGCCTTCGCGTCGGCTTTGTTTCTTTTCCCCATCGCTGCTCTTCATCGGCGCCGCGAAACCCTCACGCTCTGCTTTCCCACCCGCCCGCCCCTTCGCCTTCGCCGCCTCTTTCTCCCGCGCATCAGCAAGCACCGCGTGCCTTTGCAGCTCGCGTGTGGCGTGTCTCGCGAGTGCCAAGTCGTCCCGGAGGGCTTTTTCTTTTTTCTGTCGGTCAGCAACCGACCCGGCGCTCGTCTCTTTTGCCTCCTTCTTTTTCAAGGGAAGGTCTCGAGTTTTGTTCGCGCCCGTCTCGTGTTCCGTGGCGCTTCTCGCCTCGGCCTTCTTCTCGGGGAAAGCCTTCGTCGGGTCGCGTTTCAGGACAGGCGTGGTTTTCTTTGCAGCGTTCGTATCACCCAACCTCGTTCCAACAAGTGTTTTGTTCGTTTCCTGCTTCATATCCACGAACGCCTTCGCAACCGCAATGCCCGCCGCCGCCTTCGCACTCGCGCCGCGCACCCCAGACGCCGCGACGGCGCTGACCTCGCCCGCCAGTTTCTTGGTCGAGTCGAAGGTTCCTCGGAGCGCTTCTTTTCTTTCCGCTTTGCGCTGCAGGCGGGCACTGTTTAAGGTGGAGGTAGACGAGATGTCCGCAGTCTTTTCTTGCGCAAAGGTTTGCTTCTGTTTCTTTTCGTTCCGTCGCGCCGCGACCGATACCGCGCCGATCGTTTTTGCGACAACCCCGCCCACAACCTGCGCCGCCGATTGCGTTGTTTTCTTGGCGTCCGCGAGCACCCTGGTTGCGGTTCGCGGAAACTCCTCCGTGACGATTTTGGCGGTCACCCCCGTGATATGTTCCAGGTCGTTCGCGGTGTCGTCCACGTTTAGTCCGCTTTTTTTTTCCACGAAACTCGTCGTTTCTTTAGCGAAACGAACGACCCGGTCCTTCACCTCCAACAACGACTCCGTCACGGACGACGACCCGTACCTGCTGCTTTGCGAAACACGGTCCCTTTGCGGTTTCAGGCCGGACGGGAACGCGCCGCCGCGCACTGCGGGTCCGTGACCATCTTGGGCGGTCGGTGTTCCTTTCGGGGACCGCAGCGCCACAGGGGGTTTGTTTGGAAGCAGTCGCGGCGTGTTTGGCGGTTTATTTTGTTGGGTCCCATCCACGCCGGGTCGCGACGCGGGCGCGGGCGTGTTTCCGGAAGGTTTCCCCTGAAAGGAAGGCACCCCGGGGTCGGTGCGGGCGGGTTCCGTTTCCGGGCGTTGCACCGGGCGTTGTGTGTCTTCTGGTGAAGAAACCCCCGGGGGCGCGTCCCCACAGGGTGTCGTCGTGTTGGACGACGTCTCGGTCTGCTCATCTTTTATGGGAAGCTTCCCATCGTTCCACGTGCCAACTCCGACGCCACCGGGGTCAGGCACCTGCTCCCCAGGCCCAGGCCCATCCGGAGAAGGCATGGCAACCCAAACACGGGAGACGCCACCCGGGTTGGGGCCGTGACGCGCGCGTGCCGGTCTGCGCAGCCGCGCGCGGTTACAGAGGACGCCTAGGAACGACCGAGGATCTCGCTTTCAAATAAAAGCAGAGGCAAACCGCCTCGCGCTGCGCTCTATTCCCTCTCGGCTTTTCGCGAGCCCCGAAAGCGCCGACCCGCCAGCCGGCTCGCCCTCTTAACTACGCACGCCTCGCCCTACGCGTCGCGACTGTAATCATGGCTAAGGGTGCGTAACTGTTAGACACACGTCGAGGGCTCACCGGCGTGCTTTGACGATCGCAACACGCCGTCCGATTCGGTTCCGACGACCGCGCGTGCCCGGAAAACTGACGCATCCCACCCACCAATCTTTCGCTTTCGCCACACAGAGGATGCTAAGGCCAAGGCCACGAAGGCGGCGCGAGCGGTCACCAAGGGGGGATCCAAGCAGAAGCTGCTGAAGAAGCGCTTCTCCCCCACCTTCCACAGGTACGTGGGGTTGCCACATTCTGCGAATCATGTGAGATGGGGAAGAGACGACCGCGACGGGAGCGCGAAAAAACGAGGCATGGCGTCTCGAGAAAGCCGCATCGCGAAGAAAACCCTTCGCCGACCCCTGACCGGTATCCTCCCTCCCTCCCTCCCACACACAGGCCCAAGACCTTCAAAGCGTCCCGCGCGCCGAAATACCCCCGAGTCTCAGTGCCTCCCATGTGCAAGCTCGACCAGTTCCAGGTACGTCGCGTTGCGTTTCGCTGGTCCCGGCGCGCGTCAAGAGGTCGCGCATGTTTGGTTAGGGTTTAGCACCAATGCTTGTTGGCGACAAACGCCGCAAGCGCGCGACGCTTGGCGCGGGTGGCGTCTGCTTTTTGGCGGGACACCACACGTCGTGTCTCGTGCGCTTCCGTACCTACCGCTGTGGCGAATTCGCTGGCACGCGACGATTCGGTGGGGGGCATGTCACAAACTTACGTCGTCTACCCACGGTCCGCGACTGACCGCCCTCTCGTCTCATTCCCCTTCCCCTCATCCTTCAATCGTCCCGTCCGTCCCAAAACAGATCCTCAAGTTCCCCCTGACCACCGAGTCCGCGATGAAGAAGATCGAGGACAACAACACGCTGGTGTTCATCGTGGACGCGCGGTCAAACAAAAAGCAAATCAAGGATGCGGTGAAGCGGATGTACGACATCACGGCGAACAAAATCAACACTTTGATTCGTCCGGATGGCGCCAAGAAGGCGTACGTCCGACTCAGCGCGGATTACGACGCCCTCGACGTGGCGAACAAGATCGGCATTATATAAATTGTCTTTGTCGTGCTTGTTTTGCAATTAGAGGGTGTCATCTTAGGGTGTGTGTCATGGGGTTGTTGCGACGAAGATAGTGCGTAACGACGGTAGTGAGGCGTGTAGGGTGGTCTTGTTTGATACACTCGAAGCTTTGCTTTACTTTTTTCACGCCTCGAGTTTTTTCTAGTCTTGGCCGACGCCTCGGTTTCCAGTGGCCTCTGTTTCTCTGTTTCGGTGTGGCCTTTTCGTATCGAGCTTTTTGTTTGCTGCTTTGCCTTTTTCTTTTTCCGTTCCGCGGTTCGACACTCGCACACGCGCCGCGTGGTTTCCCCCCCGCGTGTGGTTTGTCCCCCCGACGACACCTGCGTTGCGGTGTTTCCCCTTGGTGAATCGTCCATCAGCCTCGAGTCGTCGACAACGGAAGCAACTCGCGTGAGTGGTCCGAAACGCGACCGTCCTTTTCGTTTCGCCCTCCCGACGACAAACTCCGCCTCGTGAAACGTGGGAAAACTCGTCCCTGAAACACTCCTCGGCGCACCGACGACGGACGGACGGACGCGGTCTCGTCGGTCGTGTGTCGCGCGTCCTCCCAGGCCGAGCCCGAGCCATGGTCGCGAGGTCCCGGTCCAAAACGGCCGTCCCGTTGGGTTCCCTGGACGACGTCCCGGACGGCGCGGGGTTTCACGACGACCTCCCCTCGGGAGTTCCGGCGCGGCTCAGTGGGGACACAAGTCGAGGCGGAAAGACTTTCCGCGAAACGCACCTCCCTCCACTCGCGTTCCAGGACGACACCACCACCACGACTTGCGGCGATTTCGACGACGCCCTGGCGACCTTCGCCAGGGAGGAGATGTTCAAGTCCTTCGCGCCCCCGGGGGGGGACAAGAGCGACAGCACTGCCTCGGGCTTCACCGGATTTGGACCGGGTGGCGGGGGCGGCGGTGAGTCATTAACTCACCAAGCTGGTACCAACCACGGAAACGACCGCGACCACGTGCGTTTAGCGCAGAGGTACGCTTCGTACGAAACCGAGCGCGTTCGACGAGTGGGGCGCACGAACTCGAACGGAACTGGAACGCGCGAGCTTCCCGTGCTTCGCGGGCAAATCACCGGTACCTTGAACGGCGACGAACACGAGCGTTGGTTCGAACAGCGAACGGCCGACCACCACCACCACCGACACGAAGGTTTGAGAAGTTCAGGCCTGGAGTGGTTTGATCCCTCGCTCGCGTTTGACGGCCACCACGTCTCTTCGCCGATTCTTCGCCGCGATTCGTTCCGCAACCCGCACGCCGTTGACTCAGACGGAACGCTGCGGAATCCCACGTTCGACCAAAGCCTGTTCGAGTACGCGCCCGCGCCTGGAAGCGAGATGGGCCACGACCTGAACCCGTACGCCGCGAACACGGACTACGGGTGCGCCGTGACTCACGACGGGCCGTACCCTGGGTACGAGTACGAAGACGCGACCGTACTGGCGCGAGGACCGCCTGCTCGACGTGTCGGCGGCAACAACCAGTCCGTGCGTTTCGCAAACACGTCCTACGCGACGACACCTCCGAACCACTTTGCGCAACAAACGCAAGCCGCGGCGGGCGCGAAACGACGCCGCGCTTCTTCCGGAACCGGCGCAAACGTCGGGGCGAAGAAGCGGAACACGGGCGGCGGCGGCGGTTCACGCGGCGGCAACCGAAGCACGTCGAAGTACCGAGGCGTGACGCACCACTGCCGCACCGGGCGGTGGGAGGCGCACATCTGGGAAAACGGCAAGCAGGTGTACCTCGGGGGGTTCGATTCAGGTGCGGCGGTTTCCCGATTGCACACAACACACGTCACAAACGCACTGTTTGCCCAGCGTATATCGCCAAACACAGTACACCCGTGTACTCCACACACCCAAACAACACCCGACTGACTGACCCTTTTCTTCCCCGACTGACATTTCTCGTTAATCTCCGACTTTTCTTCCCCTCCACAGAGCAGCAAGCCGCGCTCGCGTACGACGTCGCCGCGGTGAAGTGCAGGGGCGACGACGCGGTGACGAACTTCGACATGGACGACTACAGCGCTGAGCTGGCTAACTTACAAAACGTGACCACCGAGGAGCTGGTTTTGAGTTTGCGGAAACAGTCCAAAGGTTTCGCGAAAGGCTCTTCCAAGTACCGGGGCGTCACCAGACACCAAAAAGGCCGGTGGGAAGCTCGTATCGGGCAGTTAGTCGGCAAGAAGTACCGCTACCTCGGTCTGTTCGACACCGAAGAGGAAGCCGCCGTGGCGTACGACAGCGAAGCGGTGAAGCAAAAAGGGTACGGGGCTTTTCCAGGGCTTTTCCACGTTCCGCCTCCCTGTTTACTCCTTCCGATTACCCTTCCCTGTTCCGCTCGATTACTCTGACTGTTTGCTCATACAAGTTACTGACCCTTTTTTGTGCATCGGCCCACAGGTTCGCCGCGGTGACCAACTTCGATTTAAGCGAGTACGCGAACGACCTCGCCGCTTCGATCAACGGCGGTTTCGGGGGAGCTAAGGACTCGTCGAAGAGCGGGGACAACAAAAAGACCGGCGGTACGGCGGCTAGTCAGGAACGAGACCCCCTGCTAGGGATCGAACCGGAGCGCGCCGCGTCCGTGGCGGCGAGGGCCAAGCGGGGCGAGTCCGTGCGACCCGGCCCCGCCGCGGAAACCGAACCTAGCGAAGTCGCGACGTCCGCGGTGAAGGCGTTTTTTTGTGACGTAACGGTCGATGGAGACGATGGAGACGACAACAAGAACAACAAAAAGACGCTACGGGACGCGGATGACACGAACGGCACGGCGCAAAGGGCGGGGGTGCTGGCCGCGGCGGCGGCGCGGGCGGTCGCGAACGCGCGTTTGAAGGAGTGTGGGAAAGGAGGAGGAGTCGACTCGGCGGAAGCGTTGAAGACGGAGCTGTTTTCTTCGGTTGACGATGGTAACACTGCTCGAAAGACAGAAATGCGCGACGACCTCACGCAAAGCGCGCGAAGCATGCCTCCGATTGCGTCGTCTGACGCCGGCACGGTCGACACCGGCACGGTTCACGCGCTTCGCTTGATGGTGGAAGCGGCGAGGGCCGAGCTGGCCACGACGCAGCGGGAGTTGCGCGCGGCTACGGGGAAGAAGTGATTGTGACGTCCGCGTGACCCGCAATCGAAAACGGAGAAGAGGGTTCGACACACGTCTGACTCTGTACTGAGCACGTATGGTCAGACGTGCTCGCTGTATAGTCAGGCGTCCGCCACGATGCGTTGTGATAAAAAAACAGGTTATCAAAAAGTACGTAACGTATTACAAGCGACCCACTTTCGTTTGAGGTAGCGTACGGACACTCGTTCGCCCCGAAACTCGCACTCACACTCGTTCTTTCGTCTTCGCCGAGGAGCGCTCACGCCGGAACGCGCGCCACTTCCGGTGCAATGCGGGCTCCGCGACGGCCGTGACCCACAGTGCTGTTGTTACCCTTATTAAAAATGACGAGTTAGTCGACCGCGGAGTCGTCAGCCCAAACACGCGCCGCCGTTCCGTCGCCGTCTTAGAACGGCATGTTGTCCTTGGGGAAGAAATCCTTTCCCGCGGCGGCTTGCGGCACGACCCTCGCGAGGGTTGATACGGAAAGCGCGGCGACGGCGAGTAGGGGGGAGAACAGCACGAGCAACGCGACGCGCAGGATGCCTTCGCCCTGTGCGTTTTTTAAAGAAAAAAAGTGGGGTTGTGGTTAGTTGTGGTTAGTTATGGTTAGTTGTGGTTGGGGGTCGGTGACGGGTCGGGAATTGATGGCGGTGTTTGGTCACGCGATGCATCAGTAATCGATGCCGCCCGGTAAAGGAGCGCTAATAGCGCTGTCGAACCATCGTCGAGGCGACATAAAAAGTGCTTTGCGTGTTTGGGAGAAAAACTTGACCGTGTTTTCGGGGACGGCGAGTCAGTCTGAAAAAAACGCGACGCGATCGCGTATGCCCTCGTACGCATGCGTGCGTGCGTCGCGCGTCGTGTCGTGTCCGCCCGAACCGCGAGACGCACTGCGATCGGGGCGAGTGTGTGTTACGTACCTCAACCGCGACGTTCCCCGAGCTCGCTTGGGGGGCCGCGGCGGGGGCTTTGCTTCCCCCGAGGGAGGGCGCGCTGAAGCTGGGGAAGGAAAAGCCACCCGCGGCGAGGTTCTTGGTCTTGGTGGGCCCGGCCGGGGTCGCTTTGCTCTTTGATTTGCTGGCGAGGAGCTCGGCGTACTCCGCGGCGGCGATCGCTTTCGCTTCGGACTGCTTGTCCGCGATTTGCCCGATCTCGGTCATCGCAAGAGCGGGCTGCGCCATGATGGTCAGCGCCAGCGTCGCGGCGACGGCGCCCGCTTTCGCGGAATCCACCACGGATGCCTTCGCGACGACCTGCGTGCGGCGCGCCTTTTTGGGAGCAGACGCGCGCGCGAGCGTGACGGGGGTGGCGACGAGGGACATCATTGAGTCTTCAGTTAGTCGGGGTGAACGACGTGTGTGTTAAGATGGGGAGTTTGGGAAGGGGATGGGGAAGGCGTCCGATTGCACGTCGGCCCGAATCCAATCAAGACAAAGAGGATAATCCCAAAATCTCCTTTCACCTCGACCCTCGAAACCGAAACCGGGTTTGCCAGCTGGATTCTGTTGGCAGTCGTCAAAAACACCGACTCTGCGGGCGCCCCTTGGATGAACGACGAGCAAGTCTGTGATCAGGCAGTTATGCGAGACTACACGTCGTACCGAGTTTTTCCCCAATCAAACGCACCGCTTCACGGCCAGGGAGTCGGAAGAAAATGCATGCTTCGAAAAGAGGAATTTCCTTTCCTCAAACAACGCCATTTTCTCGGCCCAACTCGGCAATTCAAGGGCGCGCGTCGCCGAGACGACGCCCTCGAACGTTCGAGGGCGTCGAGTGGGTTTGGGAACCACGCCATGCCCACCTCGACCGCGCGAGCCGTGTCACATGGTACGTGCCGATGACGGACTACTTACCCGTCCAAAGTCCGCCTCGTGGTCCCGAAGCTCGACACGATTACATCGGTGCCGTGCGAATCGTCCCGGGATAACGCGCTGACGCCTACCTCCCTGTCCTCCCGGCCCCACGCAGACGGCGCCATGGACGAGTTGACGTCAAGAACAACGATGCCACACCCGAAAAGAAACATCTCGTCACCCCCGTCCCCGACCTCGGCGCTGTCCCCGCCGACCACGCCGCCCGCGTCGCCCAACCCGAGGGCGAAAAAAGTGGCCAGAAATAAGGATGGTGGTACATGTAAGTCCAAAAAGCCAAAAACCAAAACGGCGAAGGCCAAGAGTAATACGAACACAACCTCCAAGGCGACCAAGAGCTTACGCGAGTGCGCGAAAGAAGCGCTTCAACTGATTGGCTCGGTTCAGGTGAGTTTAGGGGTTCGAGTTGAGGAGACTGGCGTGGATCGTTTTCGGGATTCGGAAACGGCAATCGGGATTCGACGCGACGACGACGTCCCGGAATCGCCGCCGCCCGAGCTGGAGCTGGAGCTACCGTCAACGACACTTCCGCCCCCATCCCACACGCGTCCAGCATCGAATACCCCGCGGCCTGTGTGGGACGGTCGGGCGCTGAACCCGACCGCTGAGGAAAAACCGCCAAACAAAGAGACGAAAACGATTGCGTTCAACCTGCGTTCCCTTACACAGCGGCTCGCCGAGTCCACGCCACCGAAACCCGTCCGCGGGTCCTTGCGCCGGGGCGCGTCTTTCGGGTCCTCACGCGAAACCCGCAAGGTTGGTGTCTTCGTTTCCAGTGTCCAATCGAGTGACACGGTAAGTATTTCCCATGTAACACATTCCGCCGACTGAATGCCCATACGAGACTGACTTTCTTTTTTACAATCTCAGGACGTTCGACGAAAAAATTTGTCGCACGGGCAAACGTTCGGGAAACCCGCGACGTTTTCAGTAATTACAAAAAAACACCCTCTTTCCCTGAGTGTTTCGGGCGAGACCTCGGACACGCAAAAGAGGTTAACAAAACTCGCGAAGGAAACAGAAACGGCCAGTAAACTGCTCAAAGCCTCGAAAGCGAGGCAAGACGCGCGCGCCAGGGTGGTGTCGGCTCGCGCAAAGGCGGAGGACGAATTCGGGAAGCGCCACGCGCGGGTGCGTTCCAGTTTTGGTGACACGGAGTCGGAGGGTTTCCGCAAAACGTCGTTACCGGCCAATCAACGCCCGAACTCGGCGTTACCCGTGGCGAATCAACACGCCTCGACGCACGCCCGGGCCAAGGAACTTTTGTCGCGCCGATCGGAGTTTTCCGAAAAGCTGCTAGTTCGGAAAAAAAACGCAAACGAAAAGCGGCCCACCATGGCGTACGGCGAGCTGTGTCCGCTGAACCTACAGAGCGAAAAGGGAAAGTTCTTGACTTCCTGGTCTTTGTACAAAGCTCAGGAGTCACTTGGAAATAAATCGGGCGACGCAAACACAAAACTACCCGCCGACCCGGTTTTTCAATACGCCGACCCCGAAGCCGCGCGCGTCGCGATGCGGCGGTGGGGGGTGGCTAGTGATGCGTACCTGGCCGAGGCGACTGAAATTATGAAAAAGAAGAAAGAAAAGTTCCCGACGACGCGCACTTGTTTGGACGACGTTTGCGACGTCGACGTGAACGACGGCAGCGACGTCGACGAGGAGGACTACGGTGCCACGCGCGCGAACGACTCTTCCGACACCTCCCTGGACGACGACAAAACATCCTACGCCCACCATTGTTGGGGCCCAAAGGTTGAACCGGAGGCGTTGTTGGAGTCCGCGATGCGGTACTTACACAAACACGGGGTTTCAGACTTGGTGGACATCCGGTGGCACAAAAACCTAACCGCGCCCAGCATGACGACTACGAACTCGCGGGATTCGCTGACTGGGCAACTCGTCTGCCGAGGAACACTGCACCTACCCGAGTTGCCGCCGGACGCGTCATCCCAGTCTCGGTGTGTTTCCAAGTACCGAGTAAAGTGGATCGACGCGTTGCTGGATCACGAGATCGGCACGCACTTTTGCATCGCCGTGAACGACGCCGCGAACGGCGAGTCGTTAAGGGACGCCGGGTGCGTGTTTGGAGGGTGCGCCACGATAGACGACCCCAGGAGGCGCGCGTACACCAGCGCTACGAATTTCCCGAAAGCAACAAGCCGGGGGTACGGCCCGCGCGGCCCCGCGAGTCCCCGCGAGAGGTTAGTCACGGAGGAGGGTCTGGCCTGTCTAAACACGCACAAGAACAGCTCCACAAAAATCCTGCACGGCCCCGCGCTGGCGTACTTCACCAGGTGGCACGCCAGCAAGATGGGCTTTTCCGAGTTGTTCGCTTTCCTGGAGCCGCACGTACCGCGGGTCGCGCAACGGTGGAGCGCGTGTGTACGCTCGAAACGGGGCCTAACAAACGCTTCGGAAAAAACCGCGGCGTGCGCCAAAGACCAATGTTACTTCGAAGGCGCGGTGCGGATCTTAAGAGCTAGGAAGTTGCTGGACTTTTCCATTCTGCACGGAGGCAAGGTTTCTTTGGAGGAATACGCGGATGCGAAAAACGCGCGGCGGCGGTTTTCGATGCGGCGGGGGAAGATTTTACGGAAAGTTTCGCGCGGCGCAGGCGGCGGGACCGTTTTTAGTAACGCTTCTTTTCCGGAGTGTGGGATCAATTCTGAAACGCTCGAGCTTCAAAACAAGGGGTACCTCGCGCCCATTCAGGGCGGTGTTTCGTCGACGGCGACGGCGGAGAGTTTGCGCGACGCGACGCGAGAGGCGCGTTTAAAAACGCAAGGCGAACCCGCCCGGACGTTCGTTCCTCATTTCCTGGAAGATGAGACTAAATACTTACACGAGCTCGATTTGATCGCCGAGGCGAACGGCGTGTTCGCCGTGGACGACGTCCAAACGCGGTCGATGACGGGCTGGGCGCCGCGAAGGGGAAGCGGGCGCGTTGGAAGCGCGCGGAGACACGGCGGCGGGAACTTATCGGGAGAAGAAGACGACGTAAGTTCCGAGGAATAGGTGAGAAGTAACGCGAGAGGTTTATTTTATGACGTAACAGTTTTAGCTACCGTCTCCCAACTGTCACGATTTACTCAACCCCTCGTTACTGTTGGTGGCTACTTCCAGCTGCGCCACGACGTCGTCGAAGTTGGGGCGTTTCTGGACGTCTTCGCTCCAGCAGGATTTCATCAAGGTTTTGTACCCAGCGAACGGCTCTTTCGCCGTGTCACTCAGCTCGGGCCGCTTGCCCGTCATGATTCCCCAAACAACGCTTTGTTCGCGTAAATCTTTGAAAGGCACGTCGCACGTCCAGAGTTCCCACATCGTCACCCCGAATGAGTACACGTCCACTTTTTCGGTAGCGGACTGCGGGTCGCTGAAAAGCTCGGGGGCGGTCCACGGAAGCGTGCCTCGTTGCGACGCGATGCCCGAGGTGAACTCGCGATGGCCTTGCGGGTTTCGCGAGCCGTGACCGGGGTTGTGTCCACCGGCGTTGTTTCCAGCGGTTAAACTACTGCTGCCACCCAAGGAAACACCGACGGCGGTTCCTTTTTGTTGCTTGGACAAACCGAAATCGGCAACCTTGCAAGTCACCCCGCCCGCGATGCCCAGCTGCCGCGCCGTTAACACGTTGTCGCACTTCAAATCGAAGTGCACGAACCGCCTTGCGATGAGTAAAGCAAAGTGTCAGTCTTGTAAGGCCATGTGGCCTGAGTAAACAGTCACCCGTAATCGGGCCGAACAGTCTTGGAATTTGGGTTACTGAAATACGTACCGGCTGTGCAGGTACGCCATTCCCCGGGCGATGTCAAGTGCGCATTTGGCTCGCGTCGTGGCGCTTAGGAACCTTTTCCCGGAACTCTTTTTCTTTTTCACCGAAGGCGGGTCTGAACTCGGTTTTTCCTCCTTGGAAACCCCGCCCTCGCCGGCGTCCTCGGCGATGGTTTTCATCTCCGCCTGTTCTCTGACGTGAAGATTCAGTAACCGTCGTAAACTCCCGCTCCGCATGAACTCCTCGACGATTCCCAGTTTCCCAGAATCATCAACCACGCCGTACACGAACACGACGTTGGGGTGGTGCAGGGCGGCCATGACTTTGGCTTCTTTTAGAAAACTGAGGCGCGCGTGCATCTCTTCCTGGATTTGCGCCTCCTCTTCGCGCTCGTCGTCGGAACTCGAAACGGAACAACCGTCGTGTTCCGTTTCCGGGTTCGAACCAAGGACGTCATTCTTCGCAACATCACGCCCATCCCGTTCCCCAAAAACACCACCTCCAACATCCGAGGCGGCCGCGTCCGGGACGCTTCGTCGCCGCGGCGCTCGCGTGGTGGTCGTGTGGTGTAAAAACTTCACGGCGACTTCGCTTCCTCGCCACAGCGCCAGGTGCACCTGCGATTGGGAAGGAAAAGGGTCAGTCGCGTGTTGGGCGATGTATGGACAAACAGTCACCAGCTGAGAGATACAACCGTGCGTTTGTGCTGTATGTAGACTAGTAAACTTCCTTTTAATGACGGGCGTGTACTCAAACAGTCACAGAGGGGCATCAAACAGTGTTGGGATTTGGGAAATACAACACACGCACCTCGCCAAACGCCCCGCCTCCGAGTCGGTGCACCAACGTTAACTCACTAGACGGCACGGCTTGTAACCCACTGGACTTGCTCGCGGATTCTCGGGGCGTTTTTAGGGACCCTACCGCTTTGCCAAAGGATTCCGTGGCGTTTCGATCCGCGGAGTCGTTCCCGCGCGGGGTTTCGTTACCAAACTCGCTTCGCGCGCTGTCGTTCGACCCGCCTTTCTCCACCACGTACACTTTCAACTTTGCAGCAGGCACACCACCAGTCATCAACCCTTCCACATACCGGTCCCACTCTTGGAACAGTTCGTCGATGTCGGCGTCGTTGGTGACTCGAATCAAGGCGTTTGCGTCGTTCGGGTCGCGGTAAATTATTCGATGCAGCTTCGCCGACGCCAAACTCAAGGCCAGCAGTTCTACGAAGTTCGTAAAGCTCACACCTCGTGATATGCTCACTAACCGCGTGTCCCCTCCTTTGTACGTCGTGTTGGAGCCATCGCTGGCGTCCACCAGGGTGCCGCCGCTCGCGACGACGGCGCGTATTTTGGCCACGGATCCACCTCTGTTCATCGCTGGTTTCTCCGCGGAAGTAACCTCGAACCCTTCCTCGAAGCCTGCGCCGTGTGCCGCAGTCACGGACGCAACGGATTCCCTGCCGAACTGTTTTTCGAACGATGGCACGCGTCGTGGCGGTCGTTCACCCCCGGAGCCAGAGCTGGCGTAGATCTGTAACCGCTCCAGAGCTGCGGGGAGAAGCGTGTCTTCCAAATCCAAGGATTCGACCGAAGCTTTTCTGCTGTGCGCGGGACGCCGCCGCAGTTTGTCACCGGTCAGGGTGTTTCCGTTCGCGGGTGACACGGTTCCGGACCCTACGGACAGGTCATCAGGACCGTCGTTGCCGAAGTGCGCCATCGCGGTGGCACCCGCGACGGCCCGTAAGGGGCGACAAACCCGCGGCGCAGATGGAAGTGATGAGGGTAAATTAGTGTCGACGAAGCGGCGTGTGCCGTCTTCTGACTGGACGACGATCTCGAAAACTTATTTTTCGATGGACGCTCTCCATCGTCAGTCGCGGGGGCGCGCGCCCGACTGTGGGGTGGGTTGTTTTGCTTAGGGTTTCGGTAAGGGTTTAGGGTTTCGTGTAGGGTTCGCCGGAGCGATGCCCGCCCAGGTCCGTCCAGTGTTAAAGTTCGTGCGAACCAGCGGGCTGTGCGTTTTGAAACAGTTGCGTCTTGAGGAAACGTTGTTCCGCGCTTCACACGAAAACTGGGTCATCGCGAACGACGGGACGAACGAGACCGCGATCGTGATGGGAATAAGCGGCAAGCCGCACCACCTGCTGGACGTGGCGAAGGTACACGAGGACATGATTTTAACCATAAAGCGATTCACGGGGGGGGGTACCGTGGTGGTGGATGGGGACACGCAGTTCGTTTCATTGATAATGAACGCCAGTGTTATTCCGCACGTCCAGTTGTTCCCGGTGCCCCTGATGCATTGGACGAGTGCGGTGTACAAAGGGATTGAACATGAAGAGTCGACGAGTAATAAACCTCCGGACGACGCGTCGAGTAGCGATTCAAGAAAATCTAGTGGCGTGTTCCACGACGTTCCTTCTTGGCGCGTGCACCAGAACGACTACGTGGTGGGCGACGGCGCGACTGATGTGAAAAAGGTCGGCGGCAACGCGCAGGTACGTTTTTTCTTTTTTCGGAACCAGACTGTTTGCCCGTACGCGTGTTTAACGTTGCGTCCACCCCTTCCGGGTTCGAACCGGGGACACACCGACACACACACGACGCCAGGGACTAACCAACTCTCCCTGCGCAACTTTTCCCGGACTGGCCCCCGTACGCCGTCCACAAAAAAACAAACAGTCCATCAGTAAAAACCGCTTTGTGCACCACACGTCGTTCCTGTGGCGTTTTTCGAAACACAACATGCGGTATTTGAAAAACCCGAAGAAGCAACCTTTGTACCGAGAGAATCGAGAGCACGATAGCTTCCTCTCTCCGCTGTGTGAGCATTTACCCAGCCGAACTTCGTTGTTCGACCGGTTGCCGGAAGCGTTGATTTGTGCGATTGGCAATGATGTGAAAATCGAGCATTGTCATTTGTCCGACGCGTTTTTAGCGGCGGGCATGGACGAGTCGGGGAGAGTTATTAGCTCGCCAAACGAAAACAAGCAACCGCAAAGCACGTCGCACCGAAGCACGCATGTCGTGGACCTGAAAAAAACGCTCACCCTCGGGTTCGACTCGAGGGCTCCGGTTTTAAAGGGAGCGTAGCAGAATAGAAGAAGTGTAAAAATAACCAAAAAATTATGTCAAACCAAACGTCTTCCGTCACGTCATTTCGGGCGCAAAATTCCTTTTACGAGTTGTCCCGACTGTTTGCTGCCCGCGTTCTCAAACAAATTATTCCTTCTTATCCCCACCTCCCTCATTCGAGGCGACGCACCGCACGCGCGTCCCTCTGAAGCCTCGCCCGCGGCCGCCATGAAGTTCGGCCACAGGTTCCAGCAGGTCATCGAGCAAACGCACCCACGCGTTTCGGACCAGGTACGCGTGTTGGGCGACCTCGTGGCGACCGTGTTCGGGGGGGTGGGGAAGGAAACGAAACCCGTCCGTCCCCGAGGCGGCAGGCATCGTCCCCACCGCCGCCCGGGACGTCGTTGGTCGCTTCAGCCCGGTCCATCCCGCGACGGTGTTAGACACGGTCACCGAATAGACACACGCGTCGGCAAGCACTTCAACACGTGCCGTCGCCCGATCCACCAGCTGACCGTCCCCCACCCTCCCCCGTCATCATCCGTCGCGGTGCGCCTTTTCCCCATAATTCATCGCGTCGCGTCCCACTTTTTCGGTGAACACAAAAGTTCCTGTGCTACAAAACCCTGAAGAAGTGCTTGAAGAACATCCCGGAGGAGCGCGGCGGTGGCGGTGGCGGTGACAACGACAGCGACGGTTCGGATTCAGACAGACCGGAGAAAGCCGAGAAACCCAGCACGTCGCACACCGGAAGGGACACATCCAAGCCGTGCGGTGATCAGTTAGTCGTAAGCGCGGATGACGCGCGAAAGCGGTTCACCAAACTCCTAAACGCCGAGCTGAAAAAATTCAACAAGTTTTTCATGAACGCGGAGGAGGATTTGGTGATGCGTGACCGCGAGCTAGGTGATCAATTTCACGAATTGGTTGGGCGTGATGCTAACTTCATGGCGTCGGGGGATCGATCCAGCGCCAACACGTTAGCGTTGTCGCCCTTATCGAAGAAGTACGCCGATTTCCACGGCGAGCTGGTTTTGCTTGAGCACTGGTGCGTTTCCCTTTCCCAAATCCCATCACTGTTTACTGCCCCTCTGTGACTGTTTACGAAGTGCACTACTAGTAACTACTGGCAACTACTACATACATCACAAGTGCACGGTTTTACCTCTAACGCTGGTGACTGTTCAGACCGATTACCCTGACTGTTGTCCATACATCGTCCAATACAGCAAGCCTCGCGACTGACCTTTTTCGTTTGTTTTTCCTTCAAAAGGACGTCGCTGAACTACACGGCGCTCGTGAAGATTTTGAAAAAGCACGACAAGCGCTCGACGGTTGCGTTGCGTTCGCCTTTTTTACTATCAGCCCTGCACCAGCCTTTCTACTCCACCGAGGTGTTACTGGAGATGATCGCGAAAACGGAAACGCGGTTCAAAACCCTGCACGAGATGATTCTTGTTGCGGGGTCTGAGAAAGACACCACCGGGTTGAGCGTGAAGATCGGGAAAAAAGATGGACTGAGTCAAAAGCGCGAAAAGGCGCAAACCGCGCAGACCCCGCCGTCGCTGTCCCGCACGAAAGCCGCGATTTCGTGCTGGGACGGGTTGAAGGATGAGGACTCGGTGAAGCGGCCGTTCGGGGACAAACCGCGCGGGATGGGCAACAAACGGCTGAAAACCTTAGCCGCGGTGTAGAAAGGTGGGGAAAGGTGGGAGATGTAAATACAGACTAACAGAGACGCGCGCTTGTAATAAAACGACGAAATGCACTTTTGATAAAAATAAATAGCCTCGTTCATCCCAGCGTCCCGTCTCCCCTGGTTGGCGGTTTCGGCAGGTTAGCCAGCGCGCGAACCGCGGTTGCGTAACGCGCGTGTTTGTAGTCCTCAAATTCGTCATCGCCCATCACCATTCCGTTCGGTTGTCGCCGCCACCGCATCGACGGCGGCGCATCCAGGGTTTCGTCGCTCACCTCGCCGTCCTTCAGGGTTTGAAAAATCAGCTCCGAAACGGAAACGGAATCGTTCTTCGAATCCTTCTTCAACGCGTCGTCCATCGCGCGTCTCCACCGCTTCGCGTTGGGTTCCCCGAAGAATAGGTTTTGAATGGGGTGCACCAAGTGTCGCGTGCTCGGTATATTGTGGCCGTCTTTCGTGGTTCCAAACCGCCCTCGTGTGGCGTCGCAGTACTCACCATACGCGTGTAACAGTTTTCTTCGACTCGCACTGGTGCTTGGATTTTCCGGTTCGCCGTACACATCCGTATCGACCGTCGCTAACAAACCCCAAGGGTCCGCGTGCGCCTGCCGGCCAATCATGGTGCCTAGTAGCCGTGGTGACGAAGAATCATTGGTGCGATTTCTGAAATCACCACTGTCCAGCCAATCACGTGCACCCGGAACCCCGTGCCCGAGCGCGACCGCCTTAGCGGTTTCCAAATCGTTGACCCCGCCGTTCAAAACAAACGCGATGTGCGGAAAATCTTTAGCCAGCCCAAACACCCAGTCGTACCGCAACGGCGGCACGGTTCGGTTTTCAGCCGGCGACAGCCCGTTTAACAGCGCCTTCCTGGCGTGAATCGCGAATAAAGGTTTGTTCCCCGCGGAAGCGCAGCTTTTCATTTGTGTAGCTACGGTCTCTACGAAATGACACAAAGTGTCGTAGCTGCTGAAGTCGTCCACCCCGATTCGGCACTTCACTGTCACCGTAGCTCCTCCTGAATTCTCAGCCATCGCTGAAACGCACTCACCAACCAACCGCGCGTCGTACATCAGACTCGCGCCGAAGTTCCCCTTGCCCGCGACTTTCGGGGACGGGCACCCGCAGTTCAGGTTCAGCTCATCGTACCCGTAAGGCGCGGCTACCGCGCTGGCGACCGCGAGTAACTCCGGGTCGCTTCCGCCGAGCTGCAAGACAGTCGGGTGCCCTGGAGAGATAGGTAAAACAAAGGGTCAGTCTTCATGTATTGGGCAATGTATAAACAAACAGTCACCAGCTTCGGTAAAACAGTGTGTGTCGGATTTGGGAAACGCGACACGAACCTTGTAGTGGAAAATCCAGAAACCGGTCCAACCGCGGGTGATCGGTGTGAAACAACGTCTGGTCAACCTCCATCTCGGTGTAGAGCCAGGTTTTTTTAGTTAAAAGCCGCACTAGGTGTCGGAAGTGAGGAGTGGTGTACTCCATCATGGGCGCTATGGAAAGGAGCTGGGGAGGTACTTGGGTCGGCACTTTTAACTCGTCGTCGCGTAAAAAGGTTTGCCAATCCGCGGTTGCGAAACTCGCGTCGAATGTTGCGTCGCATCCGTCGAACATCTTTCTGGAAGTTATCGAATTTCGTCGTTTGGCCAAATCGTCACTGCGTAAATGATGCGGAAACCGCCACCACCCCGGGACGTGCTTGTCCAGCGTTAGTACGCGTCCGGAGGCCCAACGCACGCCGTTCACGGTTCCGCGCGGAAGGTTTTGGTTTTCGGGAACAATCGTTTCCTCAAGTTGTTTTTTCGCACCAGGGCCAGGGCCCAGCGCCGCGCTTTTCGACTCCCCATCCTCGCCGGGTACGGAAAAGCCGGACGCTTTGGTAGCAAAGTCACACCACCGTGTTCGTCGTGTTCGCAACGGACCACGAAGGCGCCAGCGTGACGTCTGCGTCCTTGGCTCGGCGCTGTTTCCAACGCAGGCGGCTTCAGTCGCACATCCGTGACGCGCACGTTTCTGTCGGCGGTTGAAAACGCCGCCACCGACTGTTGCGGTGCCGCGCGTTGTCCCCACACGACACACTCCACCGACGCACGCGCGTAACGGAGACGATGTGGTGACACCCATCGTACCGCGGCTCATCACCCTCCACACTGAGTTACGACGAACCAGGACGCCAACCGGACGCCCGCGACGCCCAGAGTGAGGCACGGATGACGCCCGCAAAGATGCAAAAAGAGGTTTTGGGGAAAAGAGAACACAAAAAGCTGTGAAATACATTACTTCCATTCACTAGCCAAACTACCTACCTCTCCTCCAGAAATAGCGCCTCGTTCATCTGCCGCACCACGAAATCCGCGGCGAGCATGCCGTCCACGGCTGCGCTGACAATACCCCCCGCGTACCCGGCGCCTTCGCCCGCGGGAAACAACCCGGCGGCGGTGACGGATTGCCCGTCGTTTTTGTTGCGCACCACCCTCACTGGCGACGAGGTGCGGGCTTCGGGGGCGTGCAAAAGCGCGTGCGGGCCCGCGTAGCCCGGCATTTGCTGGTCGAACACCAAAAGACTTTCCTTGATAGCAGCCGTGATCGCGGGTGGGTACAGCAAATCCAACCGTCCTGGCTTGACGCCTAGCCGGTAGCTGGATTTTGGCAACTCGGTTTCGGTTGACAACACGCCGGCGAGAAAATCGGGCACGGTTTGCACGGGGACGACCAAACCGCCGCCGCCCATGACTGCGGCGTCGCGTTCGATTTTTCGTTGGAAGTCCAGCCCGAGTAACGGGTCTCTTGACGTGTCTCTTCTCTGCGCGGGTTTGGCGTTGGAATCCGAGCCGGCACCGGAGTCCTCCTTGGAGTCCTTGAAGTTCTCCTTGGAATCCGAACCGTCGCCATCTTCCAAAAATCCCCGCGCGTCGTCCCACGAAATCGTCGACACCAACCCCGAGTTCGCCCACTCCGAGTTTCTTTTTTTTTAAAAGAATTTGGTCAGTGTTTCGTGACGTGGCCTGAGTAAACAGGGAAGGGTAATCGGGCCTCCGCAGTCACAGGCGCGTTAGAGGTAAAACAGGGAGGCTTTTGATTTGGTGAAAGCCACATGGAGGCCGTACCTCTTGCTGAAACTCATGCCGTTGACGCAGAGGTAGTTCGGGTCGGTGCTGGTTGGCACGATCTGACCGCCGGGGCACATGCAGAACGAGTAACACGCCCTTTCCCCCCGGGTGGTGCCAGTTTTAGACATTTTGTCGCCGTCCGTCGCCGCCAGGTGTTTGCCACCCGAACCGTCCGTAGCAGCGGTTCCGACGCAGGTGTGCGCTAGCCGGTAATCCGCCACCGGCAGCTTTCCCTTTCCCCTACTCGCGAACCCCGCCAGCGACTCACCGTACTGCAGCACATCAAGCAACGCCTGCGGGTGTTCTATTCTGAACCCGGCGGCGAAGGGCTGGTACTCCAGGGCGATTTTGGAGGCGTGCATGCCTTGCGATGGGTAAAACAAAGTGTCAGTCTTGAGTGGCACCAAGTACCATGTACGTCGCGACGCGATGTATTGGACGATGGCCTGGTCAACAGTCACCGGCCGTCGGTCTGAACCGTGACCAGCGTTAGAGGTAAAACAGTGCGTATGTGCCGTGTGTAGTAACACCCGTAGCTACGGGCTCCCCAATCGGCAAACGGCCGGTGCCGCCTGATTTGGGAAAGGGATCGCGTACCTTCGAACAGCGTTCGCGCGCTGTGTCCGGAGGCGAGAATAACGTTTGAACAAACGATGGTTTCCTTAGTGTTCGCGTCGTCGCCCACGTTTGTCGTGACGTCAATACCGACCACGCGCTTGGTACGGCCACTCGCGCTATCATTACTATCTTCAAATCGAATCCCATCAACCGTGGCGCCGAACCGAATCTCGCACCCGTTGTCCAGTAAATACTCGCGCGCGTTGCGAAGAATCCGTACCAACCGGTCGGTGCCGAGATGGGGCTTGCCGCTTACCAAGATGCCTTCGGGCGCGCCGAAGGCGACGAGCGCTTTCAACACAGAACGCACGTCATCGCCGTTGCGCCCGATCCTCGTGGTGAGCTTGCCGTCGCTCCAGGTCCCCGCGCCGCCTTCGCCGTAACACAGGTTGCTATCGGGGTTCAGCTTTCGCCGCGCGAACAGGGCGCCGATATCGCGCCCTCGCGACTCCACGGGTTGCCCGCGTTCCAAAACCGTCACGGGAACGCCCTTACGATGAATAAAAGAAAGTGTCAGTCTTGTATGGGAACGTACGGGAGGCGGGATTTGGAAAACGCGCCACACGAACCTGCTCCACCAATGCAAGCGCGGCGAACAAACCGCACGGCCCGAGGCCCACGATCACAACGCGGTTGTCGTTTGGCGTCGTTGCGTTCTTCGTTTGTGTGACGCGCGTCACGAGAAACGCGTCGTCAACGCCTTGCATTTCTTCATCACTAACACGACCATCAGTGCCTTCGTCGATGTGGACATCACCGGAAACGTACTCGCCTTGAACTGGAAAATCGCCGTCCTCGTCGTCGGCAAACTCGTCGTCGTCGTCGTCGTCCAGAAACGTGTCGTCGTCGTTCGTCTCGTTCAATCCGGCGCCCGTTGCGGCACCCGCAAGCTCCCCGCCGTTCTCCTCGCCGTCCCCGTCCCAGTCCTTGGGCGCGCGTTCCCGGCGTTTCGGTACCAGACCGATTGTTGGGGGTTTTATCTGCCCGGTCGCCACGACCGCGGAGTTGATACAGACGTCGTCCACGTCGATGACGTACTGGCGCGATTAACACCGAAAGTGTCAGTCGGTCGTGATGTGTATGAGGGATTGGTATTACGTAAACAGTCAGGGCAATGGGCAGAGGGAATAGTCCCTTCTGGTGCTAATAGTCCCTTCGCAGGACGGGTATGGGCAATCGCGAAGGCGGTGTGTGTTGGGTGGGAAAGGCGCTTACCTTGAACACGGGCGGGACTTTTCTCGCGTCGCAGCTTTTTCGGACCAAGCGGATTCCATAGTTATCCCCGTCGCGAAGTAAATGCGTGCCGTCCTCGCGTAACCCTTGCAAATTAGTCAACCCCAACGAAACCGCCACCGCGTCCCTAATCGTGTCCGTCACCTCGAACGAATCTTTCCCCGCGTCTTCGGTCAGGGACACGGTCACGTTCAGCAGGCGCCACGCCGTGCTGCCGTCGGCGGTGAGATCAATTTTTACCTTTTCGCCTCGTCCGCCTCGCCCTCCGCGCCCGCCCCGGCCGCCCTTGCGGGTACTGGTCCTACCCACCTCGCCTACCGGGGGTTTCGTAGGGGTCTTCCCTCCGCGGCCGCCTCGGCCAGCTCCTCGGCCTCCTCGTCCTGCCCTGCCTCCTCTACCTCCCCTGCCTCCTTCGCCAGATTTCTTTTTTCCACCAGAGTCGGACGAACTTTCGCGACCGCCGCCTTGTCCGCCGCTGGACTCGCCATCCCCACCCCCACCGCGCCTCGGCTTTGAATCCGCGTCCGACAAACCAGGCCAGTTCGACGCGCGTGTCACGACTCGTGCTGCTCGGGGCAGCGCGTGTGTTTCGAACCCCGAGAAGAAACCGCGAATCGTGGTGACCTCAGGGGCGGTGGCAACCGTGTTTCTTGATTGGAAACGCGTCGTCGTGGAAACACCAGCGGCGGGGACGATGATGCCGGTCCGACCTCGGAAGAAGTTCCGCTTCGTGGAAAACGCGGACCTCGAGCTGACGCATCCGGGAGGACGCACTCGGGAGAAAGCGCGGCTCGGTGCGCTCGCCGTGAACATCGCGCGGCGAGTGGTGTGTCTCACGCAGTGCGCGCCGGACGGCGGCGGTGGGCTGCAAGGCGCACTTTTTCTCAACTGCTGACGCGTCACGACGATGAAGAATATTCCAGGCACCACATTCTCCGGCGCACCAACGACACCTTCGCTCGGTCCCGTTCCGCTTTGATTTTCATGTCAACGCGCGCGCTGTCGCGTTTGTCGCGCGCGTCGAGTCGCGCGCACCAAACGCGGTGCCCCGAACCCGTCTCTTTCGTGAGTCGTTTGGGCGTGAGCAACGCGACTCCCCGCACGTCGTTTCTGAATTCCAACTCCTTGGGCGCCCCAAGACACGAATCTTCCAACGCCGCGGCGCGCGCGCGAAAACTGGAGGACGACCAGGTCCGGAACGCGAGCACCGGGCTTACCGGGAGGAAACGCGAGGCAGACGCAAACACGGAGGAAACCGAAGTTAGCGCGAAACGCGTTTCGACGCAATCGTTCGCGGGGACGGTTCCGGACGGTGCTCGAATCCCCGGCGGGGATGGGCGTCCCGAAACAACCGCCCCTTCGGTACCGAATCCTTTGTCGCACCAAAGACGAGTTTCGAACCGAACCGCGGAGACTGGCTGGGACGCGAATTCCGAGGACAGCGCGTTCGGGACGTTCGGGCGGGCGTACCCGTCGTCCGTGGTGTACGTGGACACGCTGGAGACGGTACGGAAACTGGAGCGCGCCGGTATGGACGCCGGGGCGGCGGAGGTCGTGGCGAGGGAAATCGCAACCGCCGCCAAACTCGCGACCGCGCCGCTTTCCTCGAGGTCCGAGTTCGAGAAACTGCAAATCGCAGTCAGCTCGCAGTTGCACAGCGTAGAGGGGGAGATGAAGAGCCGGCAACGGGAAGCGGAGAGTTCCAGCCGGCACGCGGTGACTACGGTGACTAGCGAGCTGGAAAAACTACGCGCTGAGCTTCGGTTCGCGCACGACAAAATAACCACGTCGCAGAAACTGGATTTGAACCTAGAGCGCGGCCGGTTGCGGGACGACCTACAACGGCAGGACGACAAAACAAACAGCATGGAACTAAGACTGGATCGGGAGATTTCGAGCATGAAAACCACCATAGAAGCGGCTAAGAATGACGTGATAAAGTACTCGATTGGCGCGATCATGTCCATGGCCGCCGTGGGGATGAGTCTGATGCGGCTGATGATGTAGGCAGAGAGACGCGACGGTGATTTGTATTCGCTTTTTCTCTCTCCATCGCTTTCGTCAACGTCTTTGCGACTCTCTCTCCCCACGTCGACTTCCCGACGTTGTCCTCACTCCTCGCGCGCGGCGACGCGGTTGACGCGCTCCCGCTGTAATTGCGATTTTCCAAACCACGGGTCTTTTTTTTGGCGCTTTTCCTTCGCTTCTTTTCGTCCCGAACTTCCCGAAACGAGTCTCACTTCACGAAGCACGCCTTTCGGGTGCGTCCTTCCATGCCCGATGACGAACCGTACGACGAAACAAACGTGGGTCTTGATTTGTGCGAAACCGAACAAAGCGAGCTGGCGCGTCAGTACGTGTTGACGCAACAGCTCGGGACGAACGAGGAGTGGTCACACTCTGGTCCGAAATCGATTTCGCCGTTCGCGCCTTGCGCGTCTTCAAGGTGCGTATTTCCCATATACCACATTCTGCCGACTGATTGCCCATACGAGACTGACATTTTCTTTCATCATCCCAGGGTGCCTCACATCTTGGATGCCGCGAGGCTGGACAGTAGCTCCGTGTTGTGGGATCTGGGTTGTGGCGACGGCCGGGTGCTTCACGAAGCCGCGGCACGGTACGGGTGCCGGTGCGTGGGCGTGGAGATTGACAAGGTTTGTCTCGAGGCGAGCGAGAAACGGGCAGAGGCGTTGGGTGACCTGGTAACAAAAAACTGCTCGTGGCTTTTGAAAGACATAACCAACCTGCCGGTTGGGTCCTTAGGCACGGACGACGCGGTCGCAATAAACACCCCGTCACCAACAATCGTGATGCTGTTCGTCACCGGCCACGGCCTGTGCGCTTTGTCCGGGTGGCTGAAAAGGGAATGGGAAACCGCGGCGAAACCGTTCGCCGTGGTGACCTGCGTCGAAGCGCTTGACACGTGCGTTGACTTGATATCAATCGGCGGTTCCAACGACGGCGGCGGGAACCCGTTGTTCGACCAGGCGTTGAACCCGCACGACTGGGACGTGTACCGGGACACGACGCACGCCAAGTACGGGGTGTTCGTAACACCCCCCCGGGGGATCTCGGTCACGGAGTGGCGAAATCAAAAGGTGACACCCGCGCCGGCGGATCCGGAGAGCGCGAAAAAACACGCGCCTCGTTTGGTGAAAAACGCGCTGGACGAAAACGACGTGTCCGCGATTGAGGCGTTGGTGGAGATGCTTCAGCCGGGGTTCTTTGATGAGGCTTCGAAAGATTCAAACGATTCGATGGATTCAAAAGATTCAAACGACGCCTTGAACGACTCCTCTCGTGACGACGAAACCCTGGCGATGCGTCTCGCTTCGGCGCTGCTCGGCGACGACGCGGGCGACGCCTACGCAACCAAAAAAAAACAATCAATCTGGTCCGCCGCGGAGGACGCGTGTCACCAACACAGAACGCACCGCGTGGTGCATCTGCACCAGGACGATTGCTTGGGTAAATACGGTACGTGTTGCATTTTTAAAATCCTGACACACCGTTTGCCCATACAAGATTGACACTTTCTTTGTTTGGTATCAGCCCCGAGGGTACGCGCGAAACTGTTGCGGTGCGCGTTTAACGCGGATGCCGCCGCGGGAGATGCGGATGCTGCGTCGGTAACGGGGACACCGTGTGACTCGGGAACAGATCTCCAAACGTCGCAACCGTGGGGCTTGACAAGAGGCCGGGCTTTGTTCCTTCGCTCAGCGGAGTACCACGCGTACGAAAATTCGGGCGGGGTTACCGACCCCGACCACCGCGACACCGGATCGGTGATCACGGTGTCCGTGTTACTCAAGAAACCGCCTGGGTTGGGTACATCGAAGGAAAAATGTGAATCGGGCCACCTCGGTTCGAACCCCAGTGGGGGTGTTTTTTTTACGCGCGACACTTGTGACGGGGGCGAGGCGGTTACTTACGAAACGGGGGAGGTTATTTTTACCCGCGCCGACTTGGCAAGGGGCGACGCGATCGTTTTCCCGTCCGAAAAGCGACACGGCGTCACGGCTCTTGTCGGGGAAACCTCGGTACGGCGATCCGTCGTGATGGAGCTGTGGGAGGGGGGGGTGACGCGACGAAACCGACAGGAGTAGGGATAGAGTAGCTTAGCGAGGCGCGCCGATGGTAAACATTCACAACCACTTTTTGCCAAAATTCTGCCAGTGCAGTTTCTTTTCGAGCTCACCTTTTCAACGACCCGCCGTCGACGATCGTTTCACTGGTCAGCGACGCCCCGCTGCCGTAAACGCGCGCAATGGCTCAACCCGGCGTGACCCCCGAGATGGCGAACTTCCTTGAGGAAGAAAAGAGAAAGGCGATGTTCAACGAGGTTGTTAGTAAGCTGGCGGATGTTTGTTTCGATAAGTGCGTCTCGAAACCCGGGTCATCACTGGACCGGTACGAAACCGCGTGTCTCTCGCAATGCGCGCTGCGGTATCTAGAAACCGGGCAGGTGATCATGGGGCGGATTCAGCGCATGCAGTGATGGTTTGGAGGGGTAGGGGTGTTGTGTTGTGAGACTAGTACACTAGTTGCGAGTCATGGCCTAGTGGTAAGGCGGGGTGATGACGTATGGGTGAGACGTAGTGCCGATCGAGACGAAGATTGGAAAACAGAAAGCGGGCGGTAAGAATCGAGGGAGACTTTGATGATGAGTGTACTTTTTTGGTTCCTCATTCGGCGGAGAACACTCGCGGTTCAAAAAAACGCATCCCCCCCCTCCTTGTCCTCCCCGAAGTCGTCGTCGTACCCGTCGTCGTCGTCGAAGTCGGGGGCTTGCTGGTAGTCGTCCTCATCGTCGAAAAAGTCGTCATCAGGGCCGTCGTTCGCGTCGGGCTCGTCGTCGGGATCGGCGGCGTTTTTTTTCCGCGTCTCGCCGGGTTGATCTTTTCCGCCCGGGTCACCTTTCAACTCCTCCCTCAAATCCTCGTCGTTCTGGGTTTCGGTGTGTTTTTCGTGCTCGTCGCCGTTGACATCGGAAGAAAGCCTTCTTCGCTTTCCTCTGGCTTCCGGGGAGGTTTTGTCGTTTAGCGGATCGTGGGCGTCGCGATCGTTTTCCTCCATCCGCGCCAACCGGTCCAACCGGCTCACGTCTCGCCGCGCGGGCGCCCGCCAAATCGTCACGTTCGGGTCGTTCACGTTCGGGTCGTCGTCGCCGTCGAGGGCGTCGTCGAGTGTTGCGTTTTCGCATTCCGACTTGTTGCCACTGCGATTTTTAGACTTGTTGCCACTGCCTTGTCGCAAATGGCAGTCGCCTCCGCGCGTCAATTCCTTCGGCAACCATTTCTTGTTTTTCTTCGCCAGTTTCGCGAGCGCGTCTCTTCCCGAACTCGCGCTCGCGTTTTTCCCAGAAGAGGACCACCCAACTCGGTCGCTGTACTTCACGAACGTCACCTCCGGAAACTGCTGCGCCTCCGGCTCGGGGTCCAGAAAAAACAACGAGTTCCTCCAACTCGTTTGCAGGCTTCGGCGGTAGCGCAGCAGGGATTCGTCCCTCGCGGAAAGCTCCGGCGGCGGTGGCGCACGTCGCATCGCGGGGAAAAGCGCGGGCGGGCCGTCAACGAGAACACCGGTCACCGCGTTTCCGTCGTCGTCGAAAGTGATTGGCGCTGACCCGGCGCCGCCTCTACCACCGCGGCCGCCCCTGCCGCCGCGGCCGCCGCCCATGGACATCTCACCAGGAAGCGCGGGTGCGGAGTGGGAGGGCATCCTTGAGTGGAGCGGATTTGCCCTCAAAAAACGAAACTGGAATAAAATTTTGATGCACCGTCTTTATCACTCGTCTGGGCGCCCTCGGGACGCGAACATGTCCGCCGCGAAAATCGCGGCCCCTGTCGAGACGTTCCAGATCTCACCGCAGCTCACGGCGAGCACGCACAAGGTACGTGTGTTGCTCTCGCCGATGTCACAGCTCTGAACTCGACGGAACCTGGACTCGACGTTACCTCTCGAAATTAACAACACTCCGGGGAAACAGCTCACTTTTTCTTCCCTCTGACCCTCTTCCCTCTCCTCGTCTCCACAGGTCTGTTCCTTGCCCCTGTGCGACGTCCTGTTAAACGACGACAAAACGTGGCCTTGGGTGATTTTGGTACCACGGCGGGCTGGGGCGGTGGAGATTCACGACTTGAGTGATACGCAACAGGTTGAGTTGGTGCGGGAGATATCGACATGCAGTCGCGCGATTCACACCGAGTGGAACGTCGACAAGATGAACGTCGGCGCTCTCGGATGCGTGTGTAGACAACTGCACGTACACGTGCTTGGTAGATTCACACACGACATGCTGTGGCCCGCGCCGGTGTGGGGGGCGTCAACCCCGAAACCGTACGGAACCGAGGTTAAGGAAACCGTGGAGCGGATGGCGGCGTGTGTCACGCGCGAATGGGAGAAACGCGTTCAGTAACGAGCGCGGCGCCGTACGTGATCAACGAGGGGGGTTGTGACGCAGTCACCCTGGACCGCGAGTAACACGGGAACGAGAACCCTCGGACAAAGTAACACGGGAACGAGAACCCTCAGTAATACCAAAAGAATGTATTGTATTGTAAACAAAACGATCCCCTCTCACGCCACCGCTTCGAGCGGTCCCCACAGCCCTTTCGGGGACGCGGTGAGAATCTCCACCCCCCCCTCCACCACGAGCAGCGTGTGCTCGCACTGCGCGGTCCACTTCCCGTCCCGCGTAACCGCGGTCCACCCGTCGCGCCACATCACGTCGTCCGTGTTGCCGATGGTCAACATGGGCTCTATGGTGAAGGTTTGGCCTGAGATGAAAAAGAAAGTGTCAGTCGGTCGTGGTGTGTTTGAGTAAACAGGGAAGGGTATCTCGTAATGTGTTTCAGTAAACAGGGAATGGTATGGTATGGGCAATCAGGGAGGCGGAATGTGGTGATTGGGAAATAATTACCTAAAACCAGCACCCCGGAGTCGTTGTTCCGGTGGTGCCGCACCGTGGGCCCGCTGTGGAACTCCCGTCCAACGCCGTGCCCCACGAACTTCTCCACCACCCCGAACTTTCGCTGATCCGCAATCGCGTGAATCGTGGCGCCTATTTTGCGGATCGGCGTACCAGGAGCGCAGATATCGATCGCGGCTTTCAGGGAATCCTGGGTTTATAAAAGAAAAAGGTCAGTCGCGAGTCGGCGAGTGTGGGTGTACCGTATTGGGCGTGTATTGGACGATGTATGGACAACAGTCAGGGTAATCGGTCTGAACAGTCACCAGCGTTAAAGGTAAAACAGGGCACTTGTGATATATTTGTAAGAGCCGCGAGTACTGTACTGGAAAGAGTTACCAGTAGTGCATTTCCTTTCAACGACCGCCATGGACGTAAAACAGTCAGGTAGGGGCGGTAAACGTAGGTGCCTGGATTTGGGAAAGGCGATACGTACGTCGGTGGCTTTGCAAAGCGCTCTGACTTCGTCCGAAACGTTCCCTACCAGAACCGTCCGTGACGTGTCCCCGTGGTGCCCGTCAAGAAAAACGGTAACGTCGATGTTCACGATATCCCCGTCCATCAAAACCGTGTCGTCGGGGATGCCGTGGCAGATGCACTCGTTCAGGGAGGTGCAGACGGATTTGGGGAACCCGCCGTAGTTTAACGGGCTCGGATACGCGCCGTGTTCAATAATCATCTTGTGTACCTTCTGGTCGATGTAGTCCGTCGTGACGCCAGGTTTCGCGATGGATTCCGCGAAATCAAGCACCTCCGCGGCTAACCTGCCCGCCTTTCTCATCTTCGCAATCTGTTCCTCGTTATGGGTTTGAATGCGTTCGTTCATGTCGGGTAAAAAACCCGAATCCGCGTAAGGCGGTTTTGCGATTTCGGGAGGGACGTGTTGCTTCGCGCTGACTTTGCCTTTCGCGAGCCTCGGCCTTCCCTGGAAATCGAGCGCTTCTTTCTTGGGAGCCGCTAGGTCACCGAGCATCTCCGCGAAGCCTTTCTTCTTGCCGTGCGCGATGGTTAGCGAGCGAGAAGCATTAGCACCACCCGGGGCGTTTGGTGGGCCGGTAGCCCCATGTGGTGTTCGTTGCGACACAACGACACCGCGCGCGCGGCAAACGGCGCCTCGCGTCGCGAAAAGCGCGACGTGCCTGCCCACGGACATCGTTCCGGACATTGTCGCAACGCGGGGGCTCGAACACGCGGCGTGAAGACGACGACGCGTGAGGGAAGCGCGCGTCCGGGTGTGACGAGGGCGAGGTGGCGTTGCGTCAAACCGGAGAAAACTTTCGGATGACGAGCACGACTGATTGCGCACTGGTTTGCGTTGGCGTTTTCATCGCCGAGATGGGTGAGTAATGTCGATGAATTCGTTTGATCGTTTGGTGTCACCGATTGCGCGCCCTTTGAAATGTTTGCGACACCCCGTCGCTCAGTTTTTCGCAGCGTGCCAACGCCGCCGGCCACGAACGAAGGCTGTCGAACCTTTTTGGTTTTCGCCGATCCAATCGGCGACCGGTGAGATCTTGCTGCCAGGAGTAACAGCACGGCAGCAAGTTCACACCACACCGCGCCTCGCCGCTCACGCGCGCACGCCGTCCGACAAGCTCGCAAAGCGGTTACGGAACACGTGTCAGTGACACTTCAGTCGCCTACACAGATCGTGTGTCCCGCCAAAAACAACCGAAACTTCGCCGATCCGCAGCAGCAGCCATGCACTTTGGAGGCATGAGACCGCCCAAGGTGAGCGCGCGTTTCCCCCGGACTAAATACCCCCTGCGTTGTTTCTGCGATACCGCTACATGCGCGCATGATGGGGTGCACGGCTCGTGGTGACCATGTACGACGCGCGTGTGCACACCGTTCGTCACGCACGCGCGCGAGACGCGGTCAACTCGCCTGCCGAAATCGTGTCTCGCGGCCCGCCGCATTCCGTCGTTCGAGACGTCTCTCGCGGACACGTGGCGTCCCAAACCACGCGAGGGACACCTTGTGCGAGTGGTCGTGATATGTCGTGAAGCGCCGGGTTGTGCGTTGCCCAAACGTGGTTTCGACGCGCAACCATCGGAGGATCGGTGGCGGTCGGACCCCTGTTGTCGGTCGATCGTTCCCGCCCGCGCCGACGCCTCGCCAAGACGAGACGTCTTTCCGGAAACTCGGTGGGCGGTGACTAAAAGCCCATACAGATGTTTGCCAAAAGATTTTTTTGCCAAAAGAGAAAACACGTTTTCGCGCCTCTTCTGACAATCATCACACACCGTTCCATCCACGCGTACACAGGGGGACTCCACCAAGTTCTACGACGCGCTCGGGATCAGCAAGTCCGCGGACGCGGCGGAGATCAAGAAAGCGTACCGCAAGAACGCGATGAAGAACCACCCCGATAAGGGCGGCGACCCCGAAAAGTTCAAAGAGGTCACCGCGGCGTACGAAGTGCTTTCGGATCCGGAGAAGCGCCAGATCTACGACACCTACGGCGAGGACGGGCTGAAGGATGGCGGGGGGGGGGGCGGAGGGGGCGGAGGCTCACCGTTCGACATCTTCGAACAGATGTTCGGAGGGAACCCGTTCGGGGGCAGCCGCGGCGGGGGCGGCCAAAGGCAGCGCCAACGAAAAGGCGAAGACGTGGTGCACGGGTGGTGCACGGGTTGAAGGTGAGCTTGGAGGAACTGTACAACGGCGTGACGAAGAAGCTGTCCCTCGCGAAGAACGTGCTTTGCCCCAAGTGCGACGGCAAGGGCAGCAAGAGCGGCGCGTCGGGGCACTGCGGTTCGTGCAAGGGCAGCGGCGTGCGTTTGGTGGTGCGGCAAATTGCGCCAGGCATGGTGCAGCAGATGCAAACCGTGTGCAACGAGTGCCGCGGAACGGGCCAGGTGATTTCCGAAAAAGACAAGTGCGGCCAGTGCCATGCCCAGAAGGTTGTCCAGGAAAAGAAGGTCCTGGAGGTGCACATCGAGAAAGGCATGGTGAACAACCAGAAAATCGTGTTCCGAGGCGAGGCGGACGAAGCGCCCGGCACGGTTCCGGGCGATATCGTCTTCGTGGTGCAGGAAAAGGAGCACGCGGTTTTCAAGCGCAAGGGGAGCGACTTATTTCTGGAGAAGGACATCTCCCTCACCGAAGCGCTTTGCGGGTTCAAAACCACGGTGACGCACCTGGATAAAAGACAACTCCTGGTCAGCACGAACGAAGGCGACGTTATTAAACCGTCATCCTTCAAAGCCGTGTTCGACGAAGGTACGTGTTGTATTTTTGCCCTTCCCAAATCAGGCGGCACCCTGTTTGCCGATTGGGGAGCCCGTAATTACTCAAGACTGACCGATCCTTTCTTTCCTTAATCTCAGGCATGCCCACGTACGGCCAGCCGTTCAACAAAGGGAAACTCTTCGTGCATTTCAACGTCGTGTTTCCCGCCCCCGGCGACCTTTCCGACGAGGACATCGCGTCCCTCGAGAAGATCTTACCGCCGCGACCCGTGGTGGACGTGGATACCGATTCGCACGAAGAGTGCTCGATGCACGACGTGAACATGGAACAGGAAATGAAACGCAACCGCGGCGGCGCAGGGCGAAGCGCGTGTGACGAAGACGACGAGGAGGACGAGATGGGGGGACAGAAGGTGCAGTGCGCGCAGCAGTAAGTCGCGTGGTGGCACCGTATTTTTAAACCTCCACCGCGCGCCGCCTGGCTCAGACTGTTTAGTCATACGAACCGACAAAAACAAAAACAAAGGCGTTGGACCGACCGTCAAACGTACGTCGTTCCGCGCGCGCGCCGGGGAAACGCCCTTTAAACAGTTTGAGATATTCAAAACACCGAGACAAACGGTTTGAGATATTCCGAACCTCACTGAGTCGTGTTTCGAACACCTCGGATAATACTCCTACGTCGCTTTCATCTGTGTATACGCGCGTCTTCGTTCTGTTTTTCGTTTCGGTACATCAGTTTCATGATCCGCGCCGCGGTTTCCTCCACGCCTTTGTGCGTCACGTCCAGTACCTGCCAGTCACTGTTTTCTGCGTACAAAGCTTTTGCTAACGAAAGCTCCTCCGTCACCTGTCGACTCGCTGCGTAACTCTTGGCGCCGTCGTACGCGAATTGTTTGCCCACACCGAGATTGGAAAGCCGGTTCTTTCGGATGACGTGCAGCACGTCTGACACGAATGAAAGAAAAGGGTCAGTCGGGACCGTGACTTGCGTGAGTAATACGGGCGGACAATCGGCAAACAGCGTGCCGCCTGATTTGGGAAAGCCCCGAGACGTACCCGGAGCTATTAGCAAACCGAATACCCTTTTCGAGTCAATCTCGTTTATTTGCGTCGGCACCATTAACGCGCCGTCCCTCAACACTAAAGGCAAGTTAGCCACCTTGTACCCCCGCTGCCCGAGATAAATGCTCAGCGGCGTCTTGCCCGTGCGCGAAACCCCGACGATTAAAATATCCGCGTTTACCCACTCCTTCGGGTTGGCGCCGTCGTCCATCCTTTTATTCATTTATTGAAACAGAAAAGTGTCAGTCTTGTATGGGCAAACAGTGTGCCTGGATTTGGGAAAGCCAATACGTACCGCCGCGTAAACTCCACGGCTTCGATCATCTTGTAGTAATCCGTGGAGAGGACGTCGCTGTCACTGTGTTTGCTTCGAGTCGTCGCTGCTCTTGGTATCTCGCCAACGATGGAAGTGCTGGTCAGCCCCCGGCCGAAACTCATCGGGACCCCGATGCGCTGCATCTCCAGATGGTTCTCCATCGCCACCAACAACGGCCCCCAGAGGTTAACACTGTTCACGTGGAACACCTTACACGCGGTTTGCACCGCGGTGGCCATGTCCGCGTCCGATAACGTGTACACCACGAGGGCGTCGTCCTCGGACGCTTGCTTGACGATTTTGTACACGTCGCTTCCCTCGGAAAGGAACCGGAACACGTACAAGTTAGTAGGCGCGCTTAAGTTCATAACCTCCGCGAACTGGGGTTGGGAAGGAAAAAGGTCAGTCGGAGAGTCTTGACGTATATCGCGATGTATGGACAACAGTCACCAGCTTCGGTAAAACAGGGCGTATGTGCTGTAGTCTTGCCAGGCCTCGTGGCATGCGTAAACAGTCACCCGTAATTGCGCCTCCACGGCGTGCCGCCTGATTTGGGAAAGCCCCAGGCGCCGTACCTGGTTAAGCGCCGCTCGGCACGTGTTCGCCGCGCTTTCGCCCGTGCAGTCGCTCAACACGAAGATCGGTTTCGGCAGCATCTCTTGGGTTTGGGTTTGGGAACCGTCACCCGGCCGTGCTTCGTGTTGGGACGTGGAAGGACGGCCGGGTGACGGCTCGCGTGACGGCTCGTGTGTCCGGTCGTACTTCGCGTCGCAGGTCTCGGTCAATTCACAGCTCCCCACGCCCCCCAGCGTCTCGATTGTATCGACGGATTTGCCGTCCACGTGGCTGTTCGTAGTGGACGCGCTGGTTTGCTTCCACGCGGACCCGGCACGAGAAATCTTCCGCTGACTACGCAGCCGGGACAGGGAAGAGCTCGCCTGTTTGCGAATCGCGTTTTTAGCGCGAGTCTTCGCGTCGGTGATTGGTTTCAGTTCAGAGTCGGCGTGATCGTGTGCTTCGGAGTTTGAAGCCTCGATCGGCGTCGAGACCGTGGCGGATTTTCGGGCGCCCGCGCCTGGAACGACGCCAGTTTTAAGACTCGCATCAAGCATCACGCCGAGCGTTTTAAGCACCGCGCGTCGCGCCCCCGATTTTCCGTCAATCCCGGAACTCGTATCTTCCCTCGCTTCCTTGGCGAGCGAAACGAGTTTTTTTTCTTTCTCCGCGAGGAGTACCTCGGCGTCGACCACGTTTTGTTTCGCCACGGCGGCCTGTATTTGTGAACGAAAAGTGTCAGTCGCGTACGCGCAAACAGTCGTGGGATTTGGGAAATACAAGAGACGTACGTACCGCGGAATTCGCGGTAGCCACGGCGTGCGACAACACCTGCTGCGCCTGTTTCACCCGTTCCCGGGCCAAATCCACGCGGTCGTCCAACGAGTTGGACTTGGTGTCGTCGTCGTCGTCAATCGCTTCGTGGCCGGTCACACGGTCCACGACTCTGCCTTTCATGTCGCCGCGCTCCACGAAAGCGTAGCGAGTCATGCTGAATCGCTCCAAGCGCGTGCGCACCGCGTTGCGTTCGTTGTCGATTGATACCGATACGTTCGATGCGCTACTACGTGTGGAATCGTTACGGAAAGAACCGTCTCCAACGGCGTTACTTTTCTTGGTCTCCACGATGGCGGCGTCCAGGGTCATGGCTTTTGGCGTTTCTTTGTTTCGTTGGTTTTTCGCATTCGGGCCTTTCGGACCCACACCTCGTGCCACCACGCTTCGCAGCTTCAAACGTACCGCCATGCGTTCCGCGCGAATGCGTTCGTTTTGCAGCTCGGTGATTTCACCGGGTGACGTTTGGTTGTTGGTGTAGGTGTCGTTGGCCGAGTCGTCGTGTGTGGTGCGTCCCTCGCGGGTAGACGCGCGAACCACGAAATGGGAAACGCGCTTTGTGACTCGATGATTTCTCAAGCAACAAGAACGCCGAGAACCGGGTACACCGGCGAGACCGGATAGGGTGGACATGGCGGGATGTCGAACGCGGTGGTGGGGCTCGTGACGTAACCGTGTCAAGGCCGTGTCCACGAAAAAAACGCGGTAGCGCCCCGGGGTGGACCGCGTGTGCTGCAGTCTGGTGAAGTGGCTCGGCACCCTCGGCACGAAACGCGATTCCGAAAACTAGCACCGAAAAAGACGATTCCACGTGTCAAAATCACTCGCGCCTGCACCTTCGCCCCCCCGCCACGATCCGCATGCACGCTGTGATGCACCCCCAGTACGCGACCTCGTCGAACGCGTGTTCCGGTACCGCGCGTCGTCTTGTGTTCCGCCGAGCCAGTGGAACGTCGCACCGAGGTTTCCCTCATCGGAAAAGCGAAAAGCGTCGTGCAGTACGATTCATGCCTCACGCCACCGCTGCGGCTTCTGATGGTCTCCCCACTCTGTACGACGTCCCGGTGTCCAACAACGGCGCGAGGGTGCGTTTGATTCTGTACTGGAAGGACATGGAACACTTGGTGAGTGTTAAAAACCCATCAGAACTAGGGGGATTGAAGAGCGAGACCTACTTGGCACTGAACCCACAAGGGAAGATGCCGTTGTTGGTTATGACTCCGGATGAAGACGCACTACCTCATGGATTGGCGCTTCCTGAATCGGAAGTCATAGCGCAGTTCCTTCTGGAGAAATATTCACAAATCGGCCCGGAATTGATCCCAGGCGATTTGCACCAACACGCCCTGGCGATGTTAGCCACTCGGGTGCACGATTTGTACATAGCGCCGGTGCAGGGGTGTATGTACCGCGGACCGATGGGAGTCGCGAAAAGAGCCGAGGATATCGCGACGATTGCAAAACAGATGGATGCGGTTGAAAAAATATTCGCAGACGCGAAACGATTGAGACTAAATGCCCACACAGAGAACGACCACGACGACGACGACACCACCGACGGCCCGTTCATATGCGGCCCCGAACCCTGTTTCGCGGACGCCGCGTTGTTTCCCACGTGGATATTCATGGAACGGATCTTGCCGACGTACTTTGGGTGGGACGGCGTTTTCGAGAAAAGGCCGCTTACCGAAAAATGGTTTCTAGCGATGGCCGCCGATACCTGCGGCGCACGCGTTTTGGGGGAAATCCGGGGCGGGCTCGATGACTGGCACGGCGCGGGGCGGTGGGAAACCACGGGGGTGAACGATGCGGTTATGAACACGGAATACAAGTGGAAGTACTGAGTCATTTTATTTCTACGGCGGTCGTATTTTTGTCATCAAAGTGAGTAGATAGGCAAACGTATCCTATATCCACACCGCGACCTCAATCGAAAGGCGAGACGCGTTCGAGTGAGGTTGCGTTGTGGCACGCGTCCGGTTACATTAAAGATACCCCCTAACAAAGACTAAGCCCCGACGCTTTCGCGTTTCTCCTCTAAAAGCAACGACGGTTTTTCGCAACGGCCGAGCCGCGAGATTTTTGCTCATCACGACACCCCGATTTCCCGAAACCTCCTCCCCTTGTCCAGACCACACTGGCGCGCACACAGTGGCGCGATGTCCGGTTTGGTGACTTCGCTGGTGTTGCCGTGCGCGGGTGGTTCGCGGGTGGGTAATTGTCCTGTCGCATCCGCGCGCCGCACGTCACGCCGTTCGAGTCGCGTCTCAAGTTTCGCGAATACTCATGCGTATCTTCGGCCAGGTCAGCAACGACACGTCAATCCAAAAGCATCTGCACGCGGGACCACTGTTGTCGTTGCAGCGGAAGGCCCAAACGGTTTCTTCCGCCGGCTGTTTACCGGCGAGCTCGGTGTGCCACCTACCGGTGGTGGGTCGTCTTCCGCTTCCGTTAAATGGCAGGGGGACGAATCCGTCGAGTCCGCGATGCTTCGCGAGGTGGTTTTACAGGACACGGTGCTTTTTTCCCGAAAGCTTCGTCTCGCGTACGACGCCAAACAACACGGATGGACCGCCAACTCGTTCCACTCCAAGTGCGACAACCAAGGCCCAAGTATACTAATCGCGAAAACAAAAGGCGGGGGGTATTTTGGAGCTTACAACCCAATAGGCGTCGCATCACGAGAGGACTACCGCGAGTGTTTCGGCGCGTTCCTCGTGAAGTGGCCGAAGGTCAATTCCACGAAGGAGGCTCCAATTTTTTTACCCCAAACCGGCGGCGGTCCTAGCATTTTCGACTTCGGCGCGGAAGGGCCCATTTTCGGCACCAGCGCTTTGAAGATCCCGTTGGGCCAGGCGCCGTGCATGGGCAGCAGCTACGCGCAGTTCAGTGGGAATTCGCTCGGTGGGGGGGGTAAGGAAATTAAGGAAGTTAAGAGTCGGTTAGGGGAGTATCAAAACGACGAAAACCCGCAAAGAAGTCTTTTTGGAGCAAAGGACGGGAAACACGAAACCGCCTTGGTTGAACTGCGCGCGTACGTGGGCGAGGGGTTGGATGGGTTCTATGGGTAGTTAGTATCGCGGAGGTTGTGGGTAGTGTAGTTTGTCATGTATGTTAATACGGGTTGCATACGGGTATTAACACCGCACAGAAAAGAAAAGAAAATGAGCGTCGAAACTTTCTGGAAAGAAACGGTTTCTGAAATCGTTCTACTATAGCCACACACGTCATCAATCATCACTTCTGCCGTTGCCTTCTAGACGTCGCGAGCGCTTCTTTTGCGGTCACTCCGCGGTGCTCTTGCGTACAGGAGTCACCCGCGTTCGCCGCGATGGCGCTCGTGGTTGCACGTGCCGTACCGTTGCGGCTCACGTGCGCGTCTGGCCCGCCTTCCCGACGACACCTCGTTTCGCGCGCGTCGTCTCGGGAGTCCACGTGGATTCGTTTCCACGCCTCGGCGATATCGTCCACGAGACGACGCGCGCGCGTCGTGGTTCCTTTCGCGAAAGACAAGGCCAGCGATGAGACCGCTGAAACACCATCCGTATTGGACGACTTCACCGACCCGCTCGCCACGCAGTTCAAAGCCATGTACGCCACGCCTGGGAAACGAATCAAGTGGGGGGTGTTCACGGAAGACGTGGATGAAAACGAGGGTGGTGCAAAGTTTTCGGACGAGCAATCCGCGTCGTTGCGAGCGGCGGCGGCGCTTGCGCTGACGAACATCGACTTGGACGAGCGAACCAAACGGGGGCTGGTGGGTAGGGTGTTTGTTGGTGTCACGGTTGCCCTTGTAGCGGCGCAGTTAGTCACGCACCAGCCCGCGGAGGTTCGATCCTTGGTAGCGCTTCCTCTTTTCTTCGCGCTTGGTTTTTTGGGGAGCGAAAAAGAGGGATTGTGAAACATCGCGCAAGCAGGCGTGTGGGACGTCGACGGGACCGGTCTTAAAACAATTGAGGATAAAAAACTAGCCACGAAGATACGGAAGAAAGTTAACCAATTCAACCTTAAAAGTAACCTCGCAGTCGCTGCTATAACCGCGGCGTACTGCGCGTTGCCGTTGTAGGTATGTCGTCTGTTGACGAAGACGACTACGATTGGGTGGGTACACTTTTTCTCTTAAAAAAAAAACGAGAAAAGACAAAACAACAAATGGATTCCGCGCCCCACCGTCGACCCGTGACCGACTCGCTCTCAATTAGACTATTTACCGATAGTGGTAACTCTAAGGAGCGAGTACGCGAAGTACCGACGGTGTTTACGCGCGCGACGGGAGCTGAGTTGTGCCGCTTGTAGTGTGAATAAATTAAAACACGTTGTACGCGTTACTTCTCATCCTCTGCTAAAGGATTTTTTTCACTTTTCAGTTTCGCCACGTGCAAATCCTTGAGCTGCGCGTCGGTCACCGTGCCGGGCGCTTGAGTCAACAAACAGGTAGCCGTCGCGGTTTTCGGGAACGCGATGACGTCTCTGATGGATTTGGCACCTGCTAACAACATAACCAGCCGGTCAACCCCGAACGCCATCCCCCCGTGCGGCGGCGCGCCGAACTGGAACGCGTCCATCAGGTACCCAAACTTTTCCTCCGCGTCCTTTTTCGACAACCCGATTGCGTCGAACACTTTCTCCTGGACGTCCCTCCGGTAAATCCGCAACGACCCGCCACCCACTTCAACGCCGTTGTACACCAGATCGTACGCCACCGCCCGCGCCTTGGTGATGTCCCCCCCGTCCACGACGTCGTCCTGGTTCGGCGCGGTGAAGGGATGGTGCAGCGCTTCCAGTCGGTTTTCGTCGTGGTTCGTTTCGAACATGGGAAACTCCGTGATCCAAAGCGCCGCGTGGTGGTTTCGGTTGCCGCCGTCCTCGTGGCCGGCTTTGTCCTCAGAAGCGCACGGCACCAGATGCAGAACCTCTTTCGCGATGTACTGCCGGACTCGATCCAGGGCTTTGTTCGTGCTGGGCTCGTCACCGACCCCGAACAGAATCAGCGACCCCGGGCCGGCGTCGGGGACGTTTTTCACCAACTGTTCACTCACCGGCTGAAGCGCCTCGCAAAGCGCCTTGCCCCCATCCAGGGTCAACCCGTCAGCCCCGACCCGCACGAAGGCCAACCCACCCGCGCCGCCCTTCACGGCTTCGTTGAACACGTCGCCTTTGGGTTTCAGCTTCGAGTTCGATATCTTGTCGCCCTCCGGAACGGCCAAGGCTTTGACCACCCGCCCCGATTCAATCGCGTCCGCGAATAGCTTGAACTCGCTCCCCCGCAACAACTCGTTAAGCACGCACATCTCAAGCCCGTACCGTAAATCGGGTTTATCGCTGCCGTATTTCGTCATCGCGTCCGCGTACGTCATCCTTAAAAACGGCCGAGGTAACTCGACGCCGATGCCGCCCTCGAACGCGGCGCACATCAAATCCTCGCCAAGTTCCAAAATGCCATCCATATCCGTAAACGCCATTTCGATGTCGAGCTGCGTGAACTCGGGTTGGCGATCGGACCTTAAGTCCTCGTCACGGAAACACCGCGCTACCTGGTAATACCGATCCACGCCCGCGACCATCAGCATTTGTTTGAACAACTGCGGCGACTGGGGAAGGGCGTAGCACGATCCGGGTTGTAATCGGCTCGGCACCAGGTAGTCCCGGGCGCCTTCCGGGGTTGACCGTGTCAGAATCGGCGTCTCTACTTCCATGAAGTCCCAATTGCTGTTCTCCAACACGTTCCGCAGGTTCTTTATTGTTTTCGCCCGAAGCTTCAGGTTGGCGGTCATTGACGGGCGCCGCAAATCCAACACCCGGTTTTTCAAACGCACCTCCTCGGAGGTTTTGTCGTCGTCTCCGTCACCGCTAATTTGAAACGGCAACGACTTACCGACCGTATTCAAAACCTGAACATTGGTTACCAGTAACTCGACGTCCCCGGTGGGTATTCGCGAGTTCTTGTCTTTTCGTTCGCGAACTACGCCGGTCACCGCGACGACCCACTCTGCGCGAACGGCGCTTAATAAATTTCTCGCCTCGGCCGGGGTATCGTCATCGCCCACAATCTGCGCCAACCCGGTGTGATCCCGGACGTCGCAAAAAGTCAAACCCCCCATGTCCCGTTGCTTGTCTATCCAGCCGCAAAGAGTTATTGTCTGGCCGATTTCGGCGGACCGTAACAATCCCGCGCCGTGACTGCGCGCCGGCCATGTCAGGCGCTCGGGTAGGATTTGGGAGGAGGAGGAGGAGGACGAATCCGACTTAGCATCACCACTCGCGTTGGTAGTAACTAATCCTCTTCCCACGACGCCTCGTGTGACTTTTCCTACTACTCGTTTTGGCACCGGGGTGAACCGCGCCGCGGGTTTCGTGAAGTCCTTGGTGGCACTTCGTGCGGTCAAGAAAGCCCGTCCAGGGCGCATCGTCAATGGACCGGCGGCCATTTGGGACGTTCTAAGAAACGCGGCGGCGGCTTGCGATTGGCAAGGGCTTGGTCGTCGCGCGCGTGTCAACAAAGCGCGGGATAAGTGTGAGCCTAGTAAACTCGCGAGGGCCAGGCGCATGGACGAGCGGCGCGTTTGGGCGAACCCGGTGGCGCGCGTGGTCGGTGTGAGCACAAGCGCGTCGTCGTGCTCGCAGTTATCCATTTGTTTTGCTTTTTGTCTTTTTGGCCGACTTGCTTCATCATCTCTGCAGTTCGTCGTTCCTTCCGACGACTTTTGGTACCCCACTGCTCGCGGCGCACGCGCCATCACGGCCGACTCCCGACGACGAGTGACGACGTCGTGTCCCCCAACACGACATATGGCGTGGGTGATAGCACGCGTGACCCCCCCGACGGCGCCGCCGACGCGTGGTGACCTGTCGCGCGCCACCACCACCTCCGGTCATCGTTCCCGTGGTTCTCCAATCGAAAGGGCACCCTTGTTCCGAAAGGCACCCTGGAAAGCCCGGGTGTTGGCGGTTCGCGTGGCCGTGGCTCGTGTCAGCGCTGTCGTACCGCACGACGAAAACGACACACCACCTTCTGAATGGCGAAAGCCCCCGCTGACGGATTACCCCCTAAGTCGCACAAAGTTGAGCCTAGCCCTCGATCCGTATTCGCGCATGTCGTTACCCGATCGAAACGGCAACCGGGAGGTTCAAAAAAGACCCACCAGCGACATTTGGTGGGGCGTTGTTTTCTGTTTCCTCACGATCGCGGTGCTGGGTTTGTTAGACCAGCACATCGCCAGTACGTACGGCCTGCCTTTCATGTCCGGCGCGTGGGGCACGATTTCAATTTTAGCCTTCGGTACGATCGAAAACCCGGCGGCGCGGTGGTACAACTGTTTTGTGGCGACTGTTTTTTCGACTTTTCTGGTCGCCGGCGTGATCATTCTTTGGGGAAGCCACTGGTACACCCGAGCGCTAGCCCTGGCAACGTCATTAGGGTTCATGATGTGGACCGGGTCCGTACACCCCCCCGCCGCAGCCGCGGTGATGGCGTGCATGGACGACGCGGTGTGGCAGAACTTGGGGTTCGTGTACGTCGTGTACCCAGTGCTGTTCGGCTCGCTGTTCATTTTAACAATGGGAAAACTGTGCGCGAAAATGAAACGCGAACACGAGTTCGTGGTGGCGTTTCGCTGGGTAGGGTTCGGGCATCATAGGGGTAGTCAGTCTGGTGTTAGTGGTATAGGTGGTCGTAATGGTATAGGTGGTCGTAGTGGTAGTCAGGGTATTGCGGGAAGTAGAGGTGGTAAGGGTGGTGCTAGGTCTATGCGCAAAACGGGTACCATCAATCCGTGGGTGAACCGTTCGGGGTTTCTTCCCTGGTTCAATCTCGCGCGGTGGCGGGTAGTCAGGACGAGACACAAAAACCCGGAGCCGGTTTTGTTTCGGAAGAAAACGTTCGGGTTTTCGTCGCCGCCCCGGTTTTTGACGTGGGTAAGGGTTGGTTTTCTTCCCGCCGCCGCGGCGATTCGCGCGGCTGACTCCCAACTAGACCGAGGCGGGGTTTCCGAGACGAAGGCGCTGAATGATGCGACGGGTACGACTTGTATGAGCAAACAGTCCGACGGCGACGATGATACGTACGACGGATATATCTCACTCGCAAAAATAGACGAATCGCGTCTGACCGACAACGGCGTCGTCACGTACTCGTTCGATTCAAAGGATTGACACGGTTTGTAAGTATGATATGTACATCGTATTTATCGTAGTGAGCCTTAAAAAGTATCGTCTTCAAGTATCTCACGATGCGCACCTAAAGGTTAACGCAGCCTAACGTTCCTTAAACCCAACGTCGACACGCACCTACTCGTCGCTCCTCGCCGCCGCGGCGCCGATGATCTGCACAACCTTGTTCGTCTTGTCTTCGTTCATTTGCAGGCGTTGCTCTAACAAGCTCATGGTTCGGGTCAGGACGTCTAGTTGATTGACGATGTGCGAAAGCGTGGACGCGAGCTGCGCGGGTAAGACTCCGGAAGCGTTTTCGGTACCCGCGGGCATGGGCGGCGCCGACGGCATTTGCGGTTCCGTCGCAGGCGGCGCGGGGGATGGAGTCACCACGTTGCTCTGTGCTGCGTGTGGAGGAGACACCGCAACAGAGACACGCCGCGTCGTGCGCGATGGGATGGACGGTTTCGGTAACGGTGGCGCCAGCGGAGGTTCCGCGAACGTTGTTTCCGGTTCCTCCGCCGCTAGCTTCGCCGCGTACTTCTCCGAGCTCGCGGTGACGACCTTCCCCTCGTTCCCGCTCCCGGGCGAATACGTCCCCAGCACGCGGTCAAAATTGGTTTTCCACACCATCACGTTCATGTCAGCCCCCCCGGTGGCGAAGTAGTCGCCGTTTTGCGAAAACTCGCAACACGTCGCGGGGCCGTCGTGCCCGTTCAGGGTATAAAACAGCTGCCCTTCACGCAAATCCCAAACCTTCACGGTGTTGTCGTTTGAGCACGTTAGCAGGAAGTTCCCGGAAGGGTGGAAAGACACGTAATTCACCGAACCTCCGTGCGCGGCGTCGTAGTGCTGCACGAGTTTTTTGGAACGCACGTCCCACAGCTGCACCGCGGTGTCCTCGCCCGCAGTCGCGATGGCGGTGCCGTCCGGGTGGAACCTGTGATTGTAAAAAGAAAGGTTAGTCTTGTAAGGCCAAGTGTGTGACGTAATTACGGGCGGATAATCGGCAAACAGTGTGTGTCGAATTTGGGAAATACAAATACATTTACGTACCTCGCGCACGTGGTGGGCGAGAAGAAGTCGTCGAACGAGAAAAGGTTGACGCTCTTCTCCGCGTCCCACAGGCGCACGGTTTTGTCATCAGAAGTGCTCACCACGGTCCTGCCATTCGGCGAGAAATCACCCGAACGCACCCAGTTCGTGTGGCCGCTCAGGGTTGACATGAACTTCCCGGAATTGACGTTCCACAGCTTCAGCGTTTTGTCCTGGAATTGGGAACGAAAAGGGTCAGTCCTGTATATGCGCAAACAGTGTGCCTGGATTTGGGAAACGCGCAATACAACACGTACCTGGCTCGCGGAGACCAAGTTCCTCCCGTCCGCGGAAAACCGAACGTTCCTCACCGCCCCGGAGTGCGCTTTCAACACCTTTTTACGTTTTGCCAGAAAAGTGTCAGTCTTGTGTGGGCAAACAGGGAGGCGGGATTTGGGAAAGGCCCAAGGCCGTACCTTCGGGGTGTACAGCCCCACGGTCGAGGGCTGCCACAGCCGAACGGTCCGGTCCTTCGACCCACTCGCGATGCACTCGCCCTGCGGTGAGTACGCCACGCTTAACACGGAATCGGCGTGGCCCGCGAACCGGTACGCGCGCATTGACGGCTTGAAGTTCCAAATCATCAACGAGTTGTCGCTAGATGCGGAGACCAGCTGTTTCATGTTCGGGTTAAACGCGCACGCGGTGACTCCTGATCGGTGCCCGCGGAACGTGCGTTCAAGCGCGGGGTCCTCGGCGTGCCCGGATTCGTTCGCCATCGGGACACCGCCGAAGCGAACCATTGTTTGGTGGTGAATCTGTGGGAAGGGCCGAAGATTATGATTCGCAGCGCCGGCTGACTCTCCACGCGGATGGCCTTACCTCCGACGCGCGGGACGAGTAACACACAAGACGCGTTCCGAACGACGCGTGTTACAACCGAACGACGACGACGGCGAGAGAGTACCCCGGAACGACGCCGCGCCAGTGACGTACGACGCGACAAAGCGAGGCGCGCGCGCGTGGGTGTGCCGCGTGGGGGTGGAGGAGAAGATGAAAAAAGCCAACGGTTATCCGTTGGAAGACCCGAAGAAAAAACGGCTGCAATTTTCTGTGAATTTTTTGATTGATGACAGCGCAACACCCAACCCTACTGATCACCCCCCCGCGTCGTCTCTCTCGGCGCCCCCCTCGGCTCCTCCCCACCCTCCACGACATCCGTGCGCAGCTGCCAGGTTCCCAGGGAATGATTTTCTGCAAAAAACGTGGGCAGAAAAGCCCCTTCGCCGTTTTTCTTCTTCTCGGCTCGGACTTTCCGTTCGCGCCGCTCGACTTTTTTCTGGCACGTAAAAAAGAAAGTGTCAGTCTCTCGGACCACGTGTATGAGGGATTGGTATTACGTAAACAGTCAGGGTAACAGTCCGAGGGAATGCGCCCTTCTGGTCGTAATAGTCCCTTCGCAGGACGAGTATGGGCAATCAGTCGTCTCTTAATGTGGTGAATGGGAAAGCCCCGCACCTTCCCCTCCCTCGCGTCGTCCCACCGCGGGGGCACACCACACATAGCCTCAACCACGTGCCCCCACACACGGCTAGTCCCTTTCTCGTCGTGCACTAAGTCAAACGCGATGTCGCTTCGAACTGTTGTGGCTTCTCTGTGCGCCGAGACATCGGCGTCGTAGATGACGAAGGATTGTTTCGTGTCCGTATCCGTCGCGACCACGCGCCCGTCGATACGGCCCGCGATCGTAATCAAAGCAACCCCCGTTGAAACTACTCCAGTTTCATCAAGTCGTCTCACCGACCCGGTGATCCCATATCCTCTTTTCGACCCCTTCTCGTGACGCACTTCGGCGATCAATTGCGTGGTGTCGCACTTCACGAAGTGCGCGACTTGCGTTTGTATCTTGGCGCGCATGGCGGGAAAGAAGTGCCACTCGAACCCAACAAAGTTGGAGACGTATTGTTCCATCACGTGGTTGGAGTTAACGTGGTTGGAGTTAACGTTAGAGTTAGAGTTGATGCTACTAGTAGCATCAACTCTAACTTCAAACACGCGGACGCCCTCGATGTCAACGTCCACCACCCCGATTCGCGACAGTTTCGGCTTCGGGCGGAAGTGCCCCGTCACGGTGAACGCCCCGGCGTCGTGTTCGCACCGAAACGCGGTGATGGGCGGGTGGTGGCTGGTCTGCTCTAGAACCGAGTTCACGGAAGACCCATCCACGAACCGCAACTCGTGCCGCCCGGTTTCGCCTAAAACCGGGTTGAACGGCTTTTCGGGTACAAGAAAAGCGTCAGTCTTTATATGGGGAAACCGCGTGTGTGTCTGGATTTGGGGAACACGACAGACTACGAACCTTCTGCAAATGCGCGGGGGGTTCGCAATCCGCGAACACGGCGGCGAGGACTTTTTATGTAAAAAGAAAGTGTCAGTCTTTCAGGCCATGTGTGTGAGTAATTACGGGCGGACAATTGGTTGAGGTAACGCTCTTTTCGGGTAAGAGTACGTCGCGCCGTGTGGACAAACAGTCACGTCAATTGCTGAGACATAAAACGCAGGGGCTGGGGTTTGGGTAAAAGGCTTACCGCCGTACCTTTCAGGAGCCGGCCGGTTCCTGTCGTGACGGAGACGAACGAGGAATCGGTTTCGGTGTTTTTTGTTTTCAGTGACCCCGCTTCAGCGACGCAAACGTCATCCCCCACCATTCCCTCCCCAAAAGCATCGCGCAAGCTAGTGAACAACCGCGCCGCCCGGGGAGGTCGCTTCGACAGAAACTCTCGGTCGAAAACCTCGACGTCGACGAGAGTGTTGGGGCTAGTAGTGTCGTGTTGTTCCGTCACCGCCAAGGTAATCGGTCGCCCGCCCGTAACCGAAGCGAGCTCGCCGACCCGCGCGCTTCGCGGCAACGCGCTTTTGCCTCGGCAGTGCGCCAAAAGCGCTGCGATTGGGAAAGAGTTTAGGCTTTAGAGTTCAGTCGGGACCGTGACTTGTGTGAGTAGTTACGAGCGGACAATCCGCAAACAGCGTTGTCGGATTCGGGAAAGCCATACGCACGTACCCGAGTGAGGCGCGTGCCATTTGATCGGCGTCCCCGCGAAGGAAGTCAGGTCCAAAACCCCGCCCGCTTTTTTCAACGCTAAACGCACCGTGCTGAACATGCGCATGCCTTCGCCCACCTTGGCGAACCTCCGGGTGAGGAAGTTGCCTCTGGATTTTTTCTTTTTATTTACCGGTTTCGAACGAGCGGTAGTCTGGTCGCCGCTACCCGGAGACCCGTCGCCATCTCGTGGGTGGTCCTCCAACCCACCAATCAGCGTCTCGCTGTCTTCCGCCAGCTTGTCGAGCGCTTCGGTTTCCATGCCAAGCGTGGCGAGCTCCAGGGCGCGGAAAGCGTCGTCTGTACCGGCGTCGTCGGCGGACACAGCAGAGTCGTTCGTATCGACCCGTGCAATTTCTTGCGGACCGGGTTGTTGCCGAGTTAAAGTAGGCTGTGGCTTGTCCGTCGTCGTTCGCGCGAGGTCGTCGTTGATGTCGTCTTCTCTCGCGGTGTCGTCGTTCCATTCTTCACCTCCCCGGTATGCCCGTCGCAGCGAAGAAGAAAAGTCTACTACGTTTGCGGAAAAAACAGACTGCTCGTCCCCGGAGTCGTTCGCGGTGGCCCACGAGAAGTTCGTCTGCGCGCTTCTCGCGCTTCTCCAGTCATCATCATCGCTGCCAGCGCCGTTGTGCCTTGCGTGGTGCACATCCCCGTCCTGAATGGCTTTCAGCCGTAAGGCTTGGGCGGTGAGTTTGGTCACGCCTCGCGTTTTCCCGAGGGGGGACTGGAACGCCGCGCGGTTCGTCGGAACCGACTGCGACGGTTGCGCCGCGTCCGCGTCCGCCGCGTCCGCGACATGCGACGCGCTGGAAAGCCTCTGTCCTCGACCACACCCTGCAGCGCGATCGTCGCGGGAACAACACGCACCCATCACGTGCGTCGGACGTGTGTTTGGACGCGTGCCAAGCGCAACACGCGGCGGCCAACGAAAAACGTCGTGGCTCCGAGGGAGGACGAACCTCGGACCGGTCGAGGAAAAAAACAAGTTGCGGAAAAAGCCACGACAACGACGACGAGCGCACAAGCGCGGCGCACAAGGACGTCTTTGTTGGAACGAAGCGATGCTCGCACGGGAGGGAGAAACGCTAGTGCAAGGAGTGTAACCCGTGTCCTCACGGCAAGGTGAAACGTTTCTGCGCGGACTGCAACCCCTGCCCCCACGGCAAGCTGAAACACCACTGCACGTCGTGCAACCCCTGCCCTCACGGCAAGCTGAAACACGCCTGCGCGGCGTGCTCCCCCTCACGGCAAGCTGAAACACGACTGCGCGTTATGCAATCCTTGCCCCCACGGGAAGATGAAAAACAAGTGCGCGTTATGCAACCCTTGCTCCTACGGGAAGTCGAAACGCAACTGCAAGGTATGCACCCCATGCCCGCACGGGAAGCTGAAAGGCAACTGTGCAGCGTGCAACCCCTGCCCTCACGGCAGGCTGAAAAAGAAGTGCGGGGACTGCAAGTCAGCACGCGCGGATCCGGAGAGTTCGCCCGAGATTCAGCCCGAGATCAAGCTCCAGCCCGAGATCAAGCAAGAACCCTTCACCATCCGCGGCCACTTCGGGTTCGGAGAGTAAAAGGGATTACACTAAGAAAAGAAAAGACAAGTCCTGGTGCGTGTACGGAGCAGAGGCAGAGAGTAAAAGAAGGCAATACGGAGAATATTTTATTTTCAATTAAACCTCAAAAAACCCGTACGTCACGCGGGCACGAACCGCACCCACAGTTCCCGCCCCTCGAACTTCCGTCCGTGCAGTTTTCCAGCGCACTGCGCGGCGGCGTCTTGCGGTGACCTTCCGGCGCCTCGCTGCTGCGACTGGTCCCCCCCGTGTTCGAAGGTGAGTTCGATTTTGCAATCGCCGCCGATTTGCCTGGAAGAAACGCACGCTTCGTCCCACTCCGTCTCGGAAGCCGCTTTCAGTCGTACGCACTTCTCCACTTCGCCTTGTTCGTGTTTCGCGCCGTGCTCCGCGACGATGGCGTTGTACACCCAAAGCACGCAGGTTTCGTCTGTTGTAACACCCTGAGTATCCGTACCGTCCCCAACCCCAGCCGCCGCCGCCTCCCCCAGCAACGCCGCCGCGCTTGGCGGAACTTGGTAGGTAAACGAGGGGGGCTCGCTGGTACTGAACACGTCGGCGGCGACCTTTTTTTTAGCGACGGCGCCGTCGTTCGCCAGGCGACACACCAGCCTTCTTTTCGTGTTTTTCCGCGTCACCGGGCAAACCCCAGCCGCGATCGAAACGCCCGTCAGCGCCTCCACCGCGATCAGGGTCAACCGCGGGTCCACAAACTCGAAGAAAACGTGCCCGGTGAACTTGCCGTGGGCGTCAGGCATGGGCGCGAAGCTCTTCAACTGCCCCACGGCTTGCAGAACTTGAGATTATAAAGAAAGGGTCAGTCTGGAGAGTCGGGAGTGATGGGCGATTTACGCACAGCGAGTAAACAGTCTTGTTTTCTGGTGCACGTGTTGTGTTGGTAAGACTTGCGTCACTGCACTCCATACGTGGCATCAAACAGTGTTCAGATTTGGGAAACGCGCAATACGTACCTTGCCTAACTTGCGTCTCCGAATGCAGCGGGTCGAACCCCCCGGCGTAGAGTTTGTTTTTCGAATCCGGAACGCGGCGGGAAACGCGGCCCCACTCCGTGGCGATCGGGGGCGGGGCTTGCAGGGAAATTTCGGTGTTAAGTTTGGGATCCAGCACCACGCCGACGGGTAACTCGACCATACCGCCCAGGGCTTGTTTGTCCCGCGCGTTGGAAATCGCGCTCGCCGCGGCTTGCGAATCCACGCCTCCCCGTTTCACCACCAACGGGTTCAGCGCGTTTTCGTAATCCTTCGGGCGCCGCACGGCGAGCTTGACGTTTTCAAAAGGCACGTCGTTGAACATGAGCGCGGATTCGGCGTCCTCCATGGCTTTGAAATAAAAGAAGGTGTCAGTCGTGTATATCGCGATGTATGGACAAACAATCAGAGGTAATAGTCCCTTCTGGTACAAGTATGGGCAATCAGTCAGTGGAATGTGGTGGTTGGGAAAAACCCTTACCTAAAAACTCCACAAACGCGAACCCTTTTTCCGGGTTCATCTGCGTGGTTATCACCGGGTCCCCCGCGCTAGGGTTGACCGCCGCGCCTGACGCTAGCATGGCGTCGTTGAAGAACTTAGTTACCGCGAGGTCACTCACTCCTTTGGGGATGTTTCCCACGTACAACCGCCGGCTTTGCCGCGTGTGCTGGTGGTACGCCGCTTGCAGCTGCGCCTCTGTCATCCCGGCGCCCCAGCCGTGCGGCACGCCCGGGTACTGCGTGGGATCCGCCCCGGCAGCGCCCACCAAACCAAGCGTCCGCCGGATCGCACTCGCCGCGCGCTCCGCGAGGGACTTGGCCGTTTCGGGCGTCATTTGATACGCGCCGCCACCGCCGATGAATGGACTTTTTCCGCCACCGGACCCTCCGAACGGGTTACCATCCCCGCCTCCGGATCCTCCGAACGGGTTGCCGTCCCCGGCGGATGGCCGGCCGTACGCGCCACCGGTGGGGGCGTCGCCTTCTCTTCGCCCTGACGGAGGGGGGGGAGGGACGTTCACCACGTCACTGGGCAGTTTTGGGGGGGGCGGCACGTTGACCTTGTGGCCAGCAGATGGGAACCCCATTCCCGGCGGTGGTGGAATTGCTGAAGCGCCACCCGACGGATCCGCGGAAGGGGGGGCACCCCACCGGCCGCGTTTGCCACCCGGCTCCTCGGACATCAAGGAACACGCTCGCGAAACACGCTTGCGTTCGAGATGTTCACGGAGTATCGCCGGACGCGCGGGAAGATCTGGCCAGGCAGGGCACGGGCGGAGGCGATCCTCAGGCAATCGATCCGTCGTGAGATTTATAAAAAAGGTCGGTCGTCCGCGAGCCTGCGTTTTAAAAGCTTTTGGCACTTGTTAGGCACCCTTTACGCCCTCCCTGTCATAGTCGTCGGGGCGCGTCATGGCGCCCTCCGCAACCTTCCTTGCTCTCCAGGGCCTGGCCCGACAGCGTAAATCGGCTCCCCCGGCCGCCCCAAACGGACCCGCCGTGGCCCTTTCCGCGAGGGAAGGGGTGGAAGGCGAGTCGAGAAATCGTGGTCGTGGTGATGATGACTACGTTGAAAAGCAGATGCTTATGGGACGCGAGATTGACACCGACGACGACGACGAGGAAAGCGACGACGACGAGGAAAGCGACGACGACTCACCCGCGTTGACACACCTACAAACCTCACCTGCGCTGGCGCATTTGCCCTCGTTCCAAGCCGTGGTGCTTGAGTACAATTTGTTCCAAGGCGACGACGGGGACCGCGTGGACCGCGACGGGACAATCGATAAATGTGTTCCCACGATAAACGACCAGGGCCACGTTAAGTGCGCGTGCGTTTCGTGCAAACGCTGGCGCGATGTCGTGGATGGCCGGCAGGCTTTTGTGTGTAGCACAATAAAGAAACAGAAACAACGAATGTACGAAGTCTTCACCAAAGAACACGTCGCGCGTCTCGCGGCGTACTTCCGGAAACGAGCCAGGCGCGTGTCGGGCGACGAAGGAAATACAGGAGGTAATACTTCTGGAAATACAAACAGACCGCTCCGCGTGCTCGAGCTCGGCGCGGGGAACGGGCTGTTGCGTTATTCGCTGACTAACGCCGTAGCGGCGTTGGATTCCAGGGAGGCCAGTGCGGGCGGTATCGCTGCTTCTGGTGCGCCCCCCAAGGGTCACGGGTTCGATTCCATTGGGTTTCCGTCGGTTGCGTTTTACGCCACGGATGTGAAACCGTCGGTTTCGTTTCCGGACAGCGTCACAACGGCGGACGCGGAGTCGGCGGTGCGGGATTCAAAAGTATGCGGAGGGTTCCCCCCCGATGTGGTGCTTGTGTGCTGGCACCCCATGCATTTCGATTGGACACAATCGGTAAGAGCCGTGCCATCCGTCAAAGAATACGTCATGGTCGGCGAAACCGACTTTGGGATTTGCGGCGCGCCGTGGAAAACGTGGGGATACTTCGGGGATGACGGGGATGGGGATGGCGCTGATGACTCGCATATCCCACCAACCACGCCGCCGTATGCCGAGGACGGGTTTACCCGACACGCCCTACCGAAAATGTCCAGCTTCCAGATTGGAAAAACTGACGAGCCGTGGCGGAAATTGCGCGGGACAAAAACGGTTTCGTTTCGAAGGCGTCGCGGGTGAATAGAACTAGCTAGGGAATAGAACCAGGGAAGGGGACTAGTGAGTAGCACTAGGGAATATAACTAGCTAGGGAATAGCACGCGGCAGCCATAATAGGACCGAACTAGTGAACGTAGCTACGGTACCGCCGTGAATAGCGCCTAATCCGGCGGAAGACGCTGATGAGTAGAACCAGTGAATAGGACCGGGCCGGTTTGCGGGTTCTCTACCGGTTTGTTATCCGCGGGGAACTGATCGAACCGCAGGAACTTACGACGAATAAAAGAAAGTGTCAGCCTTGTGTGAGAAAACAAAACGTGGAGGCGGGATTTGGGAAAGTAGGCGGCCCACACGTACCTGCGGAGGCACGTCGATTTCCGCCCCGGGGAAGTGGTACGCGCTGCCCGTGTTCATTTTCAACTCGCACACGATTAATGTCAGGTCGTTGTTGTCCATGGCGAAGGTCACGCCGGTGAGCCGTGTGACCACGCCGGGTTTGCCATTCAACTCGGGGCGGTCGGCACGAAGATTCGAGCCCCAGCTTCGCACACGATCTTTCCCTTCCCGTCGATCACTTTCGCCAACCCGGAGTCGTCGAACTGCATATGTTTGTTCGGGTGCGCTTCGCGCGTGTGTCACGGCCACGATAGGAGTGCGTGATCAGGAGCACGTGCGGATGCCTTGACGCGCGCGCTTCAGTGCGGTCGTAGGGGATGTCGTAGTTTGTGTTCGCGCCTTGATTTTTTTTCCGAGACCTCGATAAATATTTTGGAGCACGAGAACTGGGTGTTGCAGCACAATCTCCCCGCGCGGCAGTCGCGCGCGGTGGCGGCATGGCGTCTACGCCGCGTGTTACGCGCGTCCCTTGGTCGTCGTCGTCAACGAGGCTCTCGCGGCTGTTGCTCACGGTGCTGGTGCTGTGCGCCCCAGGACACGTGTCCCATTACTCAACCGGCCCAACTCTGGCGCACGCGTCTTGGACACCGAAAGAGGTTCTGTCCACGAACGATTTGAGCTCCAACGTGTACCCCGCGGTGGGTCACCGGCCGTGCGTGTTGCTCGTCAGTGTGTCTGGGTCGGTGGGGTGCTTCACGAATGGAAACGGGGGGGGGGGGGGTTGTCGCGCCGTTGCGCGCGTTTGAGAGTCTGGCGGATATCAAGCAAAGGCTGAAATCATCGACGATCGTGTTACTGCCCGCGACTGCGTTTCCAAAAGTCATCACCGCGTTCATCGCAGCAACAGAAACCGGGGACAACAAAGCCACGGGGTGGCCTAAATTCGTGGCCGGGTTCCTGGTCGACCCCGGGCCCGAGGCGCGGGCTGAGACGGACGGTACGGACGGCTCCGAGAAGGAACATCAGCCCGTAGTGGATGACACAACCAAAGCCGCGCCGACCGCGTCGGCTGCGTTGGCGACGCTATTGGCGACGCGAAAAGGTAACGTCTCCGCCGCACATTGGTCGTTCTCGCCGCAGCCCAAGTACCCGCAGAAAGATTTAAGGTCGATCACGGACATCGGCGGTCCCCGCGAGTGGAACCCTTCCGGTTTTGACGCGGTTTCGCGGTTGTTTGCAAATTTGCCGATCGTTCTTCTGGACGCCGACGGAACCCGCGTCGCGCGCGCGTTCGCTGCGGAAAACGGAAAAGGCGGCACCGAACGCGTCGCCGAGATGCGGTTCGCGATGACCGCCGCGGCGGACGCGGAGAGTAACTCCTTGAGTACTAACACTCAGAAGAGTACTTACAACCACGCCAAGGCGTGCTTATCGAAACGCGCGTGTCAGCCCATCGGCGGGTACTCCGTGGTCGCGGCGGTTGGCGATACCACACAAAACTCGAGTTCAGATTTAATTCTCGTCTCCGCGCGCCTCGACGCGTCGGCGCTGTTCCACGACGCCGCGTTCGGGGCGGACGCGGGGATGAGCGGCTTGGTGGTGATGCTGGGGGTTGCGAAGGCGTACCGAGGTGCGATAAAGGGCGCGCAAAACGCGGGTGCATTGCCCATAGACAAAAAACAAAAACCCGTCGCCTTCGCCGGGTTCGGCGCCGAGGCGTTTGGCCGCGCGGGGTCGCGCAGGTTCGCGGGGCTGCTTTATTCGAAGACTAACAAGGTGTACCATGGTCCCGGTGCTGGTGGTACCACGGCCAGGACTACACACGAAGAAACCCACCCAACCGCGCTTCCAAAATGGCTTCGCGGGAGGTCGGTTTCGCAAGTCCTGGACATCGGCGCGGTAGGATTCGCTACACGAAACGGCTTCGGCGACGACGCGAATATTTTCGCGCACGTTCCAAAAGGCGTCGAGTCTTCCGCCGCCTACGCGTTGGTGGATGCGCTGACACACGCGTTCGCGACAACCAGCCGGGACGCCGGTGTCGCAAACGGTACCGTGGTAAACGCCACGTTTGTTGGCTCTTTGGTCCTGAAAAAAGCTTCAGCAGCAACCCCACTGCCTCCGTCATCGTTGTCGAGTTTCGAGCGTCTTGACAAAGCGTTGAGCGGTGTGGTTTTAACCGAGTACGACTCCCAGTTCGTGGATCCGTTTTTTGGCAGCGCGTTCGACGTCGGGGTGGACCAAGTTTGCCCTCTTCGACTCGCGGCGGTTACGGAATCCGTGACCCGATACCTGGTCAGTGCCGCGTTTCAAAACGCAAACGACGCAAACGCGGTGGCGAGGCACGTGTCGAGAAAAGATATACACGCCGTGACGGAAGAGTTGGTGAGCTGTTTAATAGACCCGTCTATAGGTTTCGGGTGTGACGTCGGTCAGAAACTGTTCACGCCGACTGAAGTGTTCCCGTCCCGGTACGCGGGCGTCGCGTCCCCCGCGGCTGGCGCGCGCGATTTCGACAGGTACGGCCGGGCGCGCGTTTCCCGAATCAGTCACCTCCACGTTTGCCCATACTCGTCCTGCGAAGGGACGGTTATTTCCACTGCCTGTTTGCCCAACGAGATTGACACTTTGTTTTATTTATCGTAAGCGAAACGGACGGCAAAACAGGAGCCGGCGCGGACGACACCGCGCGGTTCGTGTGGGAGTTTTTAGCGGATGTGACCGGGGATACGGGCGAAGTGACTTGTGACGTGAAGTGCGCCCGCTCCACCGAGTGCGCGGCGAATGAGGTGTGCGTCCGCGCGACGGGCGAGTGGTCGTCGTCCGGAAGCGGTCGTCCGAGTATTTCGGTTTCGGTTCCGTCGAGTTTTGGAACGTCCGAAACGAAGGCAAAGGGAAGGTCGTACGGTGACGCTTTTGCGAGGAGCCAGTTAGACGCCAATTCATTGCGCGAGAACCGTAGGCATGGTCCAATTCACCACACGCGTTTGCCGCGGCGGTCTTTGCTCGGATCGGAGCTCGGGTTTGGCGACGGCGACGACGACTCCAAAAGAAACGGTCGGTGCGTCGCAAACGCGATCCGGTTCGTCCCCGCGGTTTCGGCGAAGGTAACCTTCGACCCCGATGCGTTACTTTGGGTCGTCGAAGATGATACCGATGCTGATACTGATACTGATACTGAAACTGAAACTGAAACTGAACATGAAACAACCTCATCCCGCGACGACCCGATCTGGTGTGAAAGCAACTGGCCGTCCGCGATCGGGGTGCGGGTGTTTCAAGTCGACTCCGTTGCGTCGCAGTGGGTGTCTTTGGCGCTTGGAGCGGGTATCACGTTCGTTTCCTATTTCGTTTCAAAAGAACTGGAAACCATCGCGCGAGTTCGGTTCAAGGAGGAATAGGGTTGAAGGGTTGTTTTTACCGTGGTCCGTAACTTAAGTAGCGTAGTCTATTCATTCAGGGCCGCAGTGTCTCATGCGTGAGTTTTTTTTAGTGCTATTCATACGTAGTGTTTACACCACTACAAAACCGTGCGAGAGTGCGGTTCACCCTTGGTGTTTCGCGGGCGCTCCGGTCCCGAGGTCACGCCGGGCGCGGGCAAAGGGGACACGGCGACGGCGCCGCGCAGAGTGACGATTGTCTCGCGCTCCGTCTCTGTCACGCAATACTCAACCTCCACGTCGCAAAGCACCACCCGGTAGGTATCGAATTTCTTTTCATCACTAGGCGCGTTTCGTTCCCGGTGCGTGCGCATGTCCAGCTTTAGGACCTGTTTCACGAAGACTAAAAACTCATAGGGGGTTTCGTACAAAGCGTCAGGGAAGCACAATCCAGCTTGCCGTTTCTTTTTAAACTCTCGTTTTAGTTTCTTGACTTCGTCGGGAGTCAACCCGTCCCACGACTCGGTTTCGTTGTGCTTCCCTTTTCCTTTCCCTCCCGTTCCCGACGATGACGTAGCGGTCGAGACACCTTTAAAAAGTCTTTCGTCCCTTCGTCTTTTCACGGATGTTAAATACGCGGTCGCGACGAGCGCGTCCGCGGTTTCACTTGAAACGATTTCGGTCACCGCCAAAGAGGCGCCTCCTTCTGTTTGCGCTTCTTTCGTCTCCTCCAAAGACAATCCAGGCCGTCCATCATTCACCCATCCCGGCGCGACCGCCCCCACGACGGCGTCGCAAAAAGGCACGTAAGGTTTTAAGTCCAAAACCGGGGTGCCGTCCACTACGTCGCACCCGCCGAGGGTCACCGCGCCGTTTGCGACGTCGACGCTGATTATTTTGCCCAGCGACAGACCGATCGGGGTCGGGCGGTGCGGCGTGCGCGTGGCGAGCGCCCCGATTGCGTCGCCGTCCAGACGCGGCACTCGTACTTTTCCTTTCACACAGTTGCCGTTACGAGTGACGCCTTTGTCCGTGTTCGCGTGGAACTCGTATATGACCCACAGGTGGCTGTATTCGTGTAACCCTTTTATTAAGTCTCGTGGTAACCCGTTTGCTAAGGTGAACACACATCGCGCCCCCGGCACCAACTCGCCTCCCTGCCGTGGGGTACCGTTTCGCCGGGAGAAACACGAGTGAACAACACCAATGGGTACGGCGACCGTGTCGGAACGCGTGCGCCGCCGTTCAGGGCTTGGCGGTTGGTCAGGTGGGGGCGCGCTTGGTTGGTGTGCGTTAGCCGGCGCGCTGGTCGTCGCGACCGCGCGAGACGTGGAAGACGCAATCGCCGCCGCCCGGAACACTTTGTCGAGCGCAAGCGACTCGTTTGTCGACCAACGCGAGTGCCACTGTGCGCCGCAAACCACGCCAATACCGAACCCAAGCGCGGTCGCCACCGCGGCGGTGCGAAACGCGGTGGTCGTGTCACCGGACATCGCGGATCGTTGTGAGACGAAAGGGTTGCGACGGACGGAGGTGCTACTCGTTTTACGTCACAAATCTGCTGCTCGCCCCGCGACGCAAACCAAGTTCACGCAGTATCGGTTTCCCTTGCCAGCCGGCAGGTTGTGCCCTAAGTGCGTCCCGGTGATTGACACGGTTTCCCCGCCCGGAAGCACCCTGACGTTTTCGTGAACCACCTCGTCGTCCCTAAACGACGGCCAGCCGTGGTGTTTTGACTCGAGGATGAACTCTGGCCAGGTCCGTGCGCCATTGCCATTGCCTCCTGGCACGCGAAACAACGCAAGCCCACTAACAGAATCGTGAAACGTTACCCGTCGTCCCTCCCGCCGCGCCGTCTCCGTGGCCTCCATGAACGTGCTACCTTTTACCCACGACCCCGACTTTTCCGCGTACCGGCGGTTCCGGGTGCATATCCGGTCCGCTACCTTTGCGTCAACGTCCCAAAGAAGACGACTCATTGGCGGGGACCCGGTGCTGGTGCCGTCTTTTTTGGTCGTCATCATCCCCGCATCCCCGGGGACGAATCCCAATCCAAACCCACCACCCGTCCGCGAACCGTCCCCAACCGTCCCCGCCGATTTGGAGCGGAGCACCACGAGCAAACCGATGCCGACAATCATGGCGATGCCAAACCGAGCCGCTTTGATTGACACGGACATCGCACGGAAGCCCCGACCGTCGTGCCCACCGCGCCACAAAGTGTGATTGAAGAAACACAAAGTCTCACACGTCGTCTCGGAAACCCCGAAAGACGAATCTCGTGGACGACACTTTGGCAGGCACGTGCCGTGTTGTGTACCGGCAGGCAGGCAGTCGTCGCGATGCAAGCCGTATCCTCCACCCTGGGCACGTATTGGACGCCAACCTTACCGGCTCGCCGTGGTTCGATTCCGGCCGCGGGTTGCTTCTCTCCGCGAAGGCCAATCGATGGTGGTTCCGCAAAAAGCCCCTTCAACGTGGACACGTACAAAACAGGTACAGGATCTGGACACCACCACCGCGTCGTCACGGTCACCGCGAAAGGGTTCAACTCAGACCGGGACGCCCTGGACTTGGGGCAGACCCTGGGTTGCATTAAACGCAAAGAGGGTTTGTTGAATTTACCCCCGGGAAAGGTCGGGCTGTTCGGGATCAGGGAGACGTTCGAGTACCTGAAAGACCCCAATCAATTTATAAAAGCGCGAGTCCTGAAGTACGGCCCCGTGTTCAAAACCGGGTTCTTCTTCAAACCCGCTGTGGTTTTCGGAAGCCGCGAAGCCGTGGAGGAGTTTCGGGAATTCGAAACGAGCCTGCCCGCGGACGCGGCGCTTCCCGAGACTTTCCGGACCCTGCACACGAAATACGGGGCGCTGGCGCAAAGCGGCGAGGAACACGTCGCGACGAGGGCCAACTTTTCCAAAGTCCTGGGCCGAAGCGCGCTCGAGTATTACACCCCCAAGCTCGCAACGATGACGAAAGAGTTTGTGCTAGGGGAACTTTTAGTCGGGGGGTTAGGCACGAGCGGAGGCATGCGTGGAGGTAAAGACGAAACGAAGGATAAAACGCACGAACCTCCCTCTTCCGAGTTGAAACCTTCGAAACTCCAACCCGGGTACGACTTGAGGCAGTTCTGTTTGAAATCCTTGTTCGTTCTTTTCCTCGGCGTCGTCCCCCCCGAGCCGTTGATGAACGAGATGTACGCGTACAACGAGGGTTTACTGGCACTTGGGAAGCTGAGCCCGGAGTTCGAAGACGGCCAGAAGGCGCTAGGGAAACTCACGGAGTTTGTGGAGAAGCACTACCGGACGGTAAAGGCGCAGGGGAAGCTGGACGAGGAACAAAATTTCTTCCTAAAGCAATACAGCACCGCAACGGACGAGTTCGACACGCCCTTCACCGACGAAAGGATCGCCACCACCGTGGTTTTGATGATCTGGGGCGCCTACATCGAAGCCGCGGCGAACATGGGGCACGCGTTGTGGACGCTGATTCGGAACCCCGAGAAGTTGGAGACGTTGAAGAAAGAGGTACGTGTTGTGTTTCACAAAATCCGCCACACACGGTTTGCCCCTACTCGTCCTGCGAAGGGACGTGTTACCGGATGCCGGTGTTCCAGAGTAATTACTCATGAACATTACGAAAGACCAGAGTACAAGGCTGCCTGTTCACTGTGCATAAATCGCCCAACACAATAAGACTCAAGACTGACACTTTTGATTTACACTCAAAAGACGAGAGGCGTTTTTTCGTCGAGCGACTTGAAATCCGCCGACCCGACTTCCTTCACCCTGACTAAAATATTCACCCAGCTGAAGTACACCGAAGCCGTGGTGAAGGAAACGTTGCGCGCGGTCCCGCAAACCGCGGGCGGGTTACGGGTCAATCCAACGTTACGAAAGTTCGGCGGTTTCGACGTCCCCGCGGGGTACGTGCTCACCGCCGATCCCAGGTACGGCCGGACGGGGCGTTCCCAAATCCTGACACCTACGTTAGATGCCACGTATGGAGCGCAGTGACGCAAGTCTTACCACCGCGATACGTGCACCCCCGAGTACAAGACTGTTTACTCACTGTGCATAAATCGCCCATCACGAGACTTCGGAAGAATGTTTACTCACACAAGTCACAGGAAGACTGACACTTTTTGTTTACCCTCACCCAGGATTGCGTTTCTGGACGAAAAGAACTTCCCGGCGCCCGAGGTCTTTTCGCCTGAAAGGTTCTTAAGTGATGGCGATCCACGAAAGAAAGCCTTCCTGGAGTCTGGTGCCTCCTCCGGTCTCGAGCAAAACCCTGATGTTTACTTCCCTGGCGGCGTCGGCCAGCACAAGTGTCCCGGGCTTTCGCTGAGCACGCTGATGACGCAGGTACGCGTGGGCCAGGCTTTCCCAAATCATAGACGACCTGTTTCAAGCCCCTCTTTGACGTCCACCGCGGTCATTAAAAGGAGTACTACATACATCGCAAACGCACTGTTTTATTTCTCAGCTGGTGACTGTTCAGACCGGTTACGGTGACTGTTGTCCATACATCGTCCAACACACGCCCAATACAGTACACCAACACTCGAGAGACTCGGGACTGACGTTTTCTTTTCTTTCCTCAGATCTTTCTGGTCTACGTCACCGGCGCGTTCGACTCCTGGGAAGCGGACTTGACGGAAGAAGGCACCCCCGACCCGGAGTACATCCAGATTCCTATCGTCATCATCGACGACAAGTACAGGCTGGAGTTTGTTAGGAACTGGCAGTTTGAGATGTAGGTTGGGGAGGGAGGTGACGATCGGATGTGAAGTGAAATCGCGATTAATCTCTTTCCTCTTTTCTTTCACTGTAGTTCGACTCCTTCTCACTTGCTATGGTACGGCAGTCACGCTTAAATGTTAATGAGCAAGCCTCCTCCTCTTCGACGTGTCCACGGTCAACTTGCCACTCAAAAACGAAACACGTGTGCTCGCGACCGGCGGGTCCGAGTTTTTGGTTTCAATTTCCTTTGTGAGTTCAACAGATGTAAGTAACACCAAAACGATAAAAAAAAGTCGGACTCCCGACTTTTTTCAACACGCCGTACCTCGATCCAGGGCCGCGCGCGCTCGCCATTCCCCCCGACGCCCGCCTCCCGCGCGTCCGGCACGTTCACGCGTTCGAACGTCCTTCGCCTTCGAGAGGTTCTTTTGTGACACTTGTTACGAGCGCGACGAACACGATGAACTCGCGCACGTCTCTGATCCCCACCTCCACGGAGGCCGGGTACGGCTCCACCCCCGCGTCCGCGAATGCGTCGAAGACGCCAGCCACCACGCGGTCGCGCGTGGTCGCCGCGGTCGCGGGCGTGTGCGGCGTCGTCGGCGTCGTCGCCCTCCGCGCCTCGGGGGTCGCCTCCGCGACTCTCGGCGAAGGCATCACCTTCGACAAAGTGCTGTCCGCGCAGGTACGTAGCGTAGCGATGCGCCCGCAAACACGCGCAGGAAGGATACGCAGTAGTGACGATTTTGCGTGGGAGATCCGCCGACGCGCCCGCGTGGCGCGCGCACGGGTTTCAAGCGCGCGCAAACACGAACCGCGTCTTCACGAGTTGCGGGAAGCGCACGCGAACGAGACGGATCATCCTCCGCGAACGCGGCGCGCGTACCGGGGCGCGCGCGAGCCGCGATCGAGACGCAACCCAGCGCCCGAAAACAAAACGTGAAAGTTCAACACCCCTGACTGGAACGCATACGATTCTTTTTTTCCTGCGAGTGCCACCACATCTTTTAATGCCCCGACCGAACCGCCCCTGACCTTCCCCTTCCCTTCTTCATTCCTCCCTCTTCTTCCATCCACCCAACACCAAAACTTCCCTCTGTATCCCTCCCTCTATTCCTTCTCCATAATCCCAACCATCAGTCCAAGCACATGGCCGACCTGCACGCCTCTCGGGCTGAGGGCATCAAGATGCTTTCGTCGATGCAGATCCGCCCGGCGCGGCACCACGGCGTGCCGCACGCGCGGGCGAGTTTGGGCGCGAGCGAGTACCAGAAGTGCGTGGCGCACGACAGCCACCCTTCCGCGGAGTACGACACCACGAAGGGCGAGAAGGGCATCCGGAACGACCTTGAGCTGGATTTGAACCGGGACGAGATGCCCGCGGTTACTGCGTACAACAACTCGGCTGAGTTGCTCGGGTCGGTGGGGTGCGCGGAGTCGCCGCCCATGCAGTTCCAGAACTCCCCCGTGTGCAAAGCGCGGCCCAAGGATTGCGACAAGTCGTGCAAGATGCCGGTCCCTCGGAACTGCGACCCGGACACGAAAAACTTCGGAACGTGCGAGCCTACCGTGCGCAAACTGTGCGACTCAATCGGAAGCACGCACGAAAGCTGCGCCAAGGAACGCGAGCACACCGCGGCGAAGGAGTCGCTGTACGACGCGCTGGACCCGGGCGTACCGCCGTGCAGGGTGGACGCCGACGCCCCGTTCTCAAAAGCCTCGTACGCACAGAAGAAATACGAAGCCTCGCACATCGACTGGGTCAACGCGGTGAACGACGCTACGGAGGTTTGCACCATCGGCCACGCCCTGTGGGTGCACAACCTCGGGTTGTACGAACAGCACTACGAGAAGATGGTGCAAACCGTGGATGACCTGAAGGCGCTTTGTTCCAACAAAACCGGCGGCGTCGAGGAGTTCGACATCAACGCCGCCGTGGCGGAAGCGTCGCAGTCCTACATGGAGCCCTCGCACGTCGACAACGGCCGCCGCTTGGTGTGGTGGCAGCAGCTTTGCGAACCCTCCATCGCCGCGATGGAGGCTCTATTGAAGTCCCTGGAGATCGCGTCCCCGCAGCTGATGTGCTTCGCGGATACGTGCTTGCAAAAGAAGGAAGCGGAGAAACTCACCTTCGACTCCCTTATCAAAGCCTACAACAAGTTCCAAGTCGCGTATACCAACTACACCGGTGACGTCGCGGAGTACAACAACAGGGTGGCGAACAAGAACATCGCCCTCGCCGTGACCATCCAGGCGTACGAAACATTCCACCCGGTGCAAGAAAAGTGGAGCGAGAAGTACGACAAGGACATGGTAACCTTCGAACGCTTCGACGACGGCGCGGACAACGGGCACTGCGGCCTCACGGATTGCCAAGTACAGGCTGTGTGCGCGACGCAGCTCAAGAGCAAGTTCGAGACGTTCGTTGCGACGGACGAGTGCACGGCGGCACCGTACAGCGTGGATAAGATCTGCGAACCTTAAGAGTGATTTGATTTGGGAAGGGGGTGGATGGATTTGATGATGATGATGACGAGTGAGAAGCGTACCGTGATATCAATCGAGACACGAAGCGTCGTTCGCGCGACAACAAACGATACATACGAGGCGCGCGCTTTTAATTCGAAACCTATGTGATTTAAACGCTCGTCTCCACCTTCTCGTGGTTCGCGCGCTGTGACTTCTTTTTACCCGGCGATCTCGAGCTCTCGTCTGCTTTCTCGTTTCGGCACTTCGTGTGACTTGACGAACGAGCCGTACAACGAGCCGCATCCGGAACCGAAACCGGCGTAGGCGCCGCGAGCCTAGAGGCGTTTCATGCGTTTTAAACGCGACGACGTCCGGTTGGGTGTTGAAATAAAACTCAAGACCTTTCTCAAAAATTGCGGAAAAGTTTTGGCGTTGTTTGGCTCTCCCCCATCAGTCCCCGCACTGTCCGCCTCGCGGTGTGGTCCAGGCGCGCGCGTGATGCTGCTGGACCTTCCCTCGGGTGACTCGGTGAGCGTCGCGCTCCTGGCGCGGTCGTCTCCCTTCGACGCGCCGTCCACCAGCGGCAGATCGAGCGCGAGGCTCACCACACGTTTCGCCACGCTCGCCGTGTCCGCGATGTGTGTTTACGCGGTATCCGTCGCGGCTTCGGCTTCGGCTTCGTCCTCGTCGGGTCTCTTTGGTGTTCGACCTCTGGTAACCCCCACGGGTAGGTTGGGGGGTAGCAAGCTTTCTGGCCGTGCGTTGGATACCTTGCCGCGTACTGCACCGGCGAAAACCGTCCACTCCTGGCACCACGACGGCAGCAAACCCACGGTGTTCGTGGTGTCCTCCCACGATCCCGGGGACGACGGCGCCTTCGAACAACACAAAGCCGAATTGTTACACGTGCTCACGGACCCGGAGCTCATCGGCCGTTTGGAGTGGGCGGGTACCGTTGATGCTACGCAGTTGCCAAAAAACATAGAGCGGTACGAAGAGGCGTGCGGGTTGTTTCCCCACGGCCTGGCCGTGCTGACAGGGACGTACGCCGGGTGCGAGGAACAGGTTTGGAAAAACAAAGACAAAAAAGTAAAAGACGACGGGCAATTCTTCGCCCTGGACGACGGAAAGAAGATGGTGGTGACGAAGGAATTCGTGTACGCTTCGGGGAAGCTGGGAGAGAGCGCGAGGAATGCTGCGAAAGCATCCACGGAAGGCACACTGATTGGTACTACCGTTGATACTAAAGGTGATGACAAAAGTGATGATGCCGCGAAAGAAACGTCCTCCGAAATTTCGCTCGCCGAAAAGAAAGCCTTGGGCGCCGGAATCGGCGTCTCCGTCGCGCACCTGTTAGCCTGGCGAAGGGCGTTTGCGAAGCGCACCGACAGTGACAAAATTCAGGGAGGAGGTGCGCTTGTGATGGACACATCTTTTAACGCCAGCGGGGAGGTTAGTCAACATTTTCTGAAAATGCTTGACGCGGCGACCGCGTATCGCCCGAATGACGCAGACGTGGTTTTTCTGGATGGAAGAGGTATTGATGGCGGCGGGAATGAAGACGACGACGATTCCACCGTAGTTTTGCGCAACAAAGCTTGGAACACAGACGTGCGGTTCGTACCGGTTTCGTCCATACCGCATTCGTCGGTACCGCGTTCGGGCGACGCAACCGGAATTACGAATCCGTCGTTTTATTTCGTCACCGACAAATTTTTGCAAACCGTCTTCGCGACGATCGAAGATGACGGGTTTGATTTCGTGGGTCCCTTTCTGTCCGAAAACTGCCAACGCCAAACCTTCACGTGCTATGCCACCACCCCGGGGTTCGGGGGGGGGGGTGGGCGGGGTAGGGTTCGGGGTTTAGGGTTTTTAAAGACTAACACTTATGAGTAGCTAGCGGGTGTGTTTTAATCTAAAGACGTTTACAGTCTACCTAGTCCGTTTGTTTCGCCATCGCCATGTGTTCCACCAAGCGGTTGGTCACCGAGTGCGACGCGACATCTTCAAACACCTTCTCTTGAAAGGTCCCGTCACAACCCACCCACCGAACCCTTCCCACAGGTCGCAACCCCCGGACCGCGTTCGTAAGGAACGCTTCGTCCCATTCGCTCGCGTCCCGTATTTTCGGCGCCACCAGCTCGACGTCTATTCGCAACGCCAAACACGCTTCCAGAACACTCGCGCGACCGATCCCGGCCAGACACCTCGTGGTCGGCGCGGTTTGAACCCGGACCGTGGGTTTGTCAATACCACGGCTAACCACTATGTCGTTACCAACGCTACCCACGTCCTCCGTACCAACGCTACCCACGGTGTCTCCGCCACGGAGTGGTGCACCGGCGTCACCACGGCTACCCGCGTCGTCTCCACCACCACTGCCCGAAGCAAGCACCACGAAGAAGTTAGTCACGCCCCCTTCCGCGATGTTTTCGCCGGTTTGGTCGGCTAGCAGAATCTCGTCGAACGGCCCGGAATTTCGGAACTGGTGTGTACACTCCGTGGAAATCAAACCTCGTGCAGATGGCCAGCCCGTGTGTTTAACCTCCGGGTTGCTTCGCGCCGCGTTTTTCGCGACGACGCAGACCGCCGGGTTTTGGTGATTCGTACTCCACGGTAAGGGAACCGCGTGCGCGCCTACTTTCCAAGTTCCGTCCACAGTCGGCGACACCACGAGGACGATCATGGATTCCGAGCGCGACGCGCCGGAAGCGGACGCGTCTGGTGACTTATGATCAGCGTCTGGTGGGGCTTTGTGCACTGCGTCTGCTTTGTTGATGCTTCGCAGGGCCACGCGAACGGTGTCCCGAACTAAAGCATCCATCTCACTATCCGAGTGTGGAATCACGCAGTCCTTTGGAAACCCACCAACGTCGTTCTCGCGAAGTTTAAGCAACATGTCGCGTAACCGCGCGACGTGTTCTGTCCATTGGTACACCGATTTCTCCCCGTGGGCGCCCACAAAAGTTCGCGTCGCGGTGTACACCCCCGCCGGTTGCCATCTCGTCAACCACTCCCCCGCGGTGCTTGGATACGAAGCGTCACTGCCATCCAGCACCATCTCACCGCCGTTCTCCACGATGACAGGGCCGGTTGGGGGGGGGGGGCACCCCGTCATCGGCTGCGCGGTGAGGGGCCGACTGACGAGGAAACCAATTTGGGCGAGAAAAAGTGTAAAAAGCGTCGTGTTTGCCTTCGCAAGGGTGAATAACGGGCCCAAGCACGTCACCTCCAAAAGTCCAAATGTCCAAATGTCCAAATCTCCAAAAACTGGAAACAGCTTTTCAAAAAACTCGAAGGCCCTCGTCCCCAGGACCGAGGCCTTGAGATCTGTGTCCCTCTCATCAGTCCCCACCGCGCGGCGGCAGCCCCCGAATCGCCCGCGTTCCCGTTCCCATGAGTGACACGCACCTCGCCCGCTTGGTCGCCGCGACTGATGCTGGGCAGGTCGTGACGTACAAGTGGCTGGCGCGTGAGCTGGACGTCCCGGTGAACCACGCCAAGCGGTTGTTGTTTCAACACGCGCGCACCTGCAATGGCGTCGTCGCGACGCACTGCATAAGCGGCTGGTGCGCCGCCAAACGTAGTCACGCCATTTCGCTAGTCATGGGTGAGGCGAACGTCGCACTCGCGAAACAAACACTGTCCGAGGTCACGGGCGAACACGTGTACAGCGTGGTTCGCGTCGATGCGAAAGGGGCTGGCGTTGATGGCACCGAGACCGGGACAACCAAGTCCCGGACGCTCCCAGAGTCCTACGTCACGCAAACGGACGCGTTCTTCGACGCGTCACCGAACACCCCGAACGCGTTACGGGACAACAGGCACAGCCCTATTGTTTGCGCGCTCGCGAGAAGAAACGACGGGCCGAACCGCGCGCCGGCGAAAATGAACGAAACGGCGCCGAAGAAGAATGATCCAATTCAATCTAAACCCGCCGCCAAACCCGCTGCCAAACCCGCGACCTCCAAGCCCGCCTCGAAACCGCAAAACGCGTTCGCCGGGTTCGAGCCGGCGGATAAAGGGGGTGATAAAACGGCTGACACGAAAACGGCCCCGGCGGTGGGAGGGAAGAAAACCGCCGCGGCGTCGAAACCCGCGGCGGGTAAAAACTCCATGGCTGCCATGTTCGCCAAGGCGCCCGTGAAGAAAACGCCGAGTACGTGTTGGGTGTTTCCCAAATCCGGGGACACTGCTTACCGCGCCTCTTTGAGCTCCACGGCCTTCATTGAACGGAGATACTACACACATCACATACGCACTGTTACCGTCCGCGTTTTATGGAGTACAGGTTGAAAGTCACACCACGGGCGGAACTACCCTATCCCTCAGGCCGCGTGGCCCGAAGTATACTCGCACTCGCCGACGGAAGAGACTGACACTTTGTTTTACCCATCTCACAGTCGCGATTGCCAAAAAAGAAACCCCCCCGTCCCACGCAATTGCTGACGCCATCGCCAACGACGAGGACGAGGACGACGAGGACGACGAGGAGGAGGAGGTGATGGAAGCGCCGAGGCACCGAGGCGCGCGGGGCGGGCGCAAGGTTACCGGTCTGGAGGACTCGGATACGGAGGGCGAAACGACGGTTGACCCTGAGACGATGCAGGTTGACCCCGATCCGATGGAGTTTGACCCTGTGTTGGAACCATACGCCACCGCTGAACCTCTGAAGGTTTCGCCCGCGGGTAAGAAAGCACCCGCCGGTAACAAAGAAAAGAAATCCCCAGCCCCCAAGAAGGAAAAGAAATCCCCAGCGCCTAAGAAGGAAAAGCCGCCCCCCAAGGAGAAGAAACCGCCCGCCCCGCCTCAGAAAGAGAAGGCGCCGAAGCCGTCACCGAAGCGCAAATCCCCCGAACCCGCTGACTCTCCGGCGGAAACGAAGCGCACGCCCGCGACAGGAAAAGGCGGCATGGACGCGTTCACCACCTCCGCGGCGTCGGGAACACAAAACCAACCAAACGTCTCAAAGCAAGTAAAGCGCCAAAAGAAAGTAATCACCGTGATGGACGAGGACACCGGGGAGGAGACGACGAGGACGGTGTGGGTGGATGATGCTGGTACGGAGTTTCCCCCCGATGCCGCGCCGTGGACGCAACCGAGACCGGTCGCGTCTACCACGACGACTGACAGACTAAACGCCCCTACACCCGCGTCGGACGGAAAAACAAACGCGAAGAAACCGAAAAAGGAACCCGTGCAGAAAAAGGAAACGCCGCAAGCTTTGGCGAAGAAACCAAACGCAGGCGGGGGCATCGCGTCGTTTTTCGGGAAGAAATGAAAGGACCACACCTTGGCTGTTGCTGTGGAGGTGAGAGGATGAATATAAAAAAACAACCTTTTATCAAAGACTCGGTCCCCAGCCTTGCTGCGCCTCGCCCGGGACGTCTGACTCTAAACCAGCGAGCAAATCAACCCAAGTGTCTCCCCTTCGTTCTTTGCCCGTTTTCTTATCTTTCGCATCCTGATCCCCTGAAAACGCACCCAGCATGTTGCTCACCCCCACGTCGCTTAAATCGTTCGCGGTGTCAGACCAGTAGCACTCGAAGGTTGCGTTTTTGGCGACACTTTCTTCGCTCATCGCCGCGGCGACGCAAAGCGCAGCAACGTCCTCACGCGAAACTCGTCCGCTTTTTTCATCCCCCTGGTTCAGTTCCATCGCGGAAGCACCTCTTCCCGGGTCTTCCGTTAAACCCCCCGGGCGCATGATGACGTAAGCACAGTTTTCTCGGCTGACGTACATCCTTCGGATGGCGTCTTCGCCTTCTATTTTCGCCCGCATCACGCCTCCAAAAAAGTTAAGAAACACGTACACCGGCGACAGCGGTTTCGAAACGGACCCACTGCTTACGACGACGAGGCGTTTCACGTTTTGTGCAATGCACGCCCTGGCGACCTTAATCAGGCCGTTCTTATCAACCTGTTCGGGGGTGCCTCCGCTTTGGCTCGCGGAGGCGGCGAAAACGACGGCGGACGCGCCTTTCACGATTTCGTTAATTTGCGCATCACTCGCTTTGCTCACGTCGCCTTGTTTCGGCGTGATTTGGTTAACTAACTCGCTTTGTAACCCAAATTCATTTGCGTTGAAATCGCCAGCCCTGGTGCACGCCACGACCGTGGCGCCAGCCCGCGCGGCGGTGGACACGCAGCGCTTGCCCGTCTTGCCGTTGGCGCCGAACACGACGATCGTGTGGGTTTTTTTACAAGCAGTGGATGTCGTCGTCGCATCACCCTCCGCGGTTGCCTCGGTACTCGCGGCGTTCGGTACCACGACGCGTCGTGTGCCGGGATTGATACCCCTACGTTTGACACAGCGCCCATGATGACCCAGCCGCGTCGCGGGCCGCAATACGAGGGAACACGTTTGGGTGCAAGCCGCCATCCTTGGGGGAGGCGTGCGAGAAGAAGTGACGAAGAAAGAGAGAGAGGGAAGTCCTCTCTGGAACTCGTCGTCGAAACATCGAGAGTGCTGCGAGCCAAATCGAGTTTAACACCCCATAGAAGCAACGAGTGATGCCTACCGGTAGTCCACACCCGACCGCGCCAGGGCGCGTACCCCCTGTGTACGGACCGCGTTTCCACCGCAGTTCTCACGATGGGTGGCACCACCGGCGAAACCCGGGGGTTGTTGCCCGCGTCAAGTGACGGCGGTGGACCTCGGTTACGCGCCAGCGACGTTGGCGTGACAGTCGCGCCTCACGAGAAAAAAACGCGGTGGCACGTGACCGCGGCGGGTTTGTTCGCCCCCGCCGCCGCCGCGGCCGTGTTGCTTCTCGTCGCCGTCTTCGTGGTGGCGCCGAATCGGACGCACGTTATAACCTTCGGCCAGAGGGGCGCCGCGGACGTGTCAGGCCAGTTCGCAAATTTGGGGGACGACGCCGATGATTTCTTCAAAACGCAGTTCGCCTCCCCGGGCTCATCCTTAGCGGTCGCCGACAACGTCGGCGGGTTAGGCGCGAAGAGTCATCACGGTTCCGGTGCGAAGGAGACGCATGATATTGATGCTACGGAGACGCACACTCACCACGGGAAAACCACGCAAACCGTAGTCTCCAAGACCGCTACTTCCGCGAAGGAGGAGTCTGCAGGTAGATATGGAAAACCGGCGGAAACTCCTCCCACGGTTGCGCCGTCCACGGAACCCTTAGACGTCGACGTCGACGACGAATTCGCGTTACCGGCGTTCCCCTCGGATTTCGAGACGGACGCTGACGAAGCCGTGTTACCGCCTGCGGCGACCGGCACGGTTCCGGCGACCACGGAAACCGAAACGGGCGAAGCGCCGACGGTAACGGGTGAAGCCGGGAAGCAATCCAAAGATGTGGACTCCGATTTCGCTACACGCAAACCCAAAATCCTAATTGCGGTCATCTCGTGGCAAAACGGCGCGGAGGAAGTCGCCGCGATGCAAGACACGTGGCTCGGGGCTTTGGAAGAAACGAACGAGTGGATGGATGCGGATTACCGCGTGTTCGTGGGGCAATCCTCCAACGCCGACCTCGGGGGCACGCACTCTTTGGCTCGCGTGCAGGAGCACAAAGACCGCCGAGGGTTCGGGGGCGACGACCCTTTGTCATTTTTGAACGGCCACCCGGATGTTGGAATTGTTTCCGGTTTTGGCGCGCGTTTAGGGTCACAGTACCGCGACGTCGGCGCGTTCGACACGGCGGATGACATCGACCAATTGTCAAAGGAGTTACAAGACGCGGTCGACGCGTTTGAAAAGGAAAGCGGAATGCATCGTGCTTATTCGTCTTCATCGTTGGGCGAGAACTCAAAAACTTTGGTGGACTCAAAAACCACACGCAGATACGACACCAAGCACGCGTTCACCTCGCGGCTCAAGGACGCGTTGGCCAAAGGTACCAAGGATCTGGTCGGTGATAGGGATGAGGAACTGGGTACCTCGAAGACTGCAGCGGTAAAGTCGACTGTTACCGCCGAAGACTCCAGCGAAGGCCCCGAACTCACCGCGGGCACCGAGTCGCGCGAAACCGCCGCGACAACGAAAGAAAAGGAAACGTCCTTGCGAATGTCGAACCTCGACACGCAGTTGGAGAACGCGTTGCGTGTTGAACAAAACACGAAGGATTCGTTTCAAAAGAAACGGGACGAGAAAACCGTCACGCTCGCGGTGGGGGATTCGTACGAAGGTACGGCCTTGGGCGTTTCCCAAATCCCGTCTCCCTGTTTTCCCATACTCGTACCAGAAGGGACTATTACGACCAGAAGGGCGCATTCCCTCTGCCCAGTACCCTGACCGTTTACTAATACCAATCCCTCATACACATGGCCGAGAGACTGACACTTTCTTTTATTTATCGTAAGACCTGCCCCAAAAAGTGCTGGGCGCAATTCAATACGCCAACGATAATGGGTACGACTACGTGTACAAGGTGGATACCGACGTTTTCGTGTTGCCTTCCGTGTTCCTAAGATTTGTCCGCACCCAGGTCGCGGATAAAAAAATCGACTGGATGGGGAGCGAAAACAAGATGTACCCTGTGCAGTACGTGGATCCCAAGCTGGCGGAATCACTACTTAAAAGCGACCCTACAAAAACGATTCCAGAAAACTTAATCGCCAAAAAGTCGATTGATGAAAACACAACCCCGTCCGGGTTCAAGTGCGGCATCGCGAGGCAGTGGCACTTCGGGAAGTGCACGGACCGCACTTTGAACACCACGCCGTACGCCGGGGTGAACCCGATTTCGGTGGACGGGGGACATGGGTATTTGCTCTCCAAAGAAGCGATGTGGGCGGTTAGGTAAGGGCCTTTCCCACGCACCACCTTCCACTTGTGATTGCCCATACCAGACTGACACTATTTTTTTATATCGCGAGCGACTGGATTTGGAAAAGGGCGGATGACTTACAAAGACACGAACGAATTGACATTTACGAAGACCAGCTGATTTCGCACATCCTAGTAAAGCAAGGTTTCCTGCCTGTCGACTACTCCGGGGTGAGCCCTTTCGCGGTGAAAGGCGTTACGAAGGAGATGGCGGACGACGCGTGTGTTTTGGCGTCCGACGAAAAGGTCGGTGCCGAGGTCGGCGGTCGGCTACGCGCGATGCGGAAATTTCGGTTCGAATCCGGGGCCAATCTGTACGAAACCGGTTCTGGGTGGAACCCTTCCACGATGGACGGTACGTGTGTCACGGCTTTCCCGAATCCGGGGACACAGCACTGTTTTACCTCGAACGCGCCGTTTGACTGTTGTCCACACATTTCGCGACACGCGCGATGTTGACCACTTTTCGCGTGCCACAACCACAGCCAAAATGTTGCCCACTTCTTTGTTGCGAGTAGGGATCCAGCCTTACGTGTGGCGAGACGCGATGTTACCGAAATGGGAGTACTTCCGGGACCGCGAGTCACTTGAAAAAGCGAGAGACGACGGGAGCTACGTTCCGCACACGCTGCCGCTAGGGTTCGAACTGGTGCCCGCGTCTTCGCCGGACGACGTGACAGACGTCGCGGAAGATCTCGAGACGCCGGATGACGAGCTTTTGAGGAAGGCGACGAAGAAATCCAAGAGCTCCAAGAAGAACCGCTCACGCGTTAGTTCCGAAAAGGGTTCGCCAGATTCGGAGAAGCAGGGGGATGACGCGCGTTTGGACGCCGACGAGCCGGATGCGTCGACAGCGGGAAAGAGTGAAACGGCACCTGAGTCGCCTGAAAAGTCTGCCCCGAATTCCGCTCGCCCCGGCGCCTGGATCACGGTGGAGGAGTTGTCCGATGACCCGTTTCAAGAACCTGACTGGCTGGGAGACGATAGTGCATTGGTCAAGGCGCAGGTGCAGGAAATGCTCGAGGCGAAGCGCAAGGAAAGGGCGGCGAAGGGGGACACCACCGAGAACGACGCTGCGGTTGAAAAGAGGGACGCGGAAGAGATGCGCGCTTTTGAAATCGCCGAGGCGGAACACGCGAGGTTGGAAAAAGTTCAACAAGCGAAGGATGCGAAGAAGCTGGAGGAGCACAAGTCTACGCGGGATGCGAAGAAGGTGGAGGAACACAAGGCGAGGAAGGCTTCCTCGAAGCAGTCAAAGGTTTCGCACGTAAAGGTTTCGCACGCAAAGTTAAATTCGCGCAAAAACGAGTCGAGGAAAGGTCCGGTCGCGGACGACGAGTACGACGGCGTTTTCGACGACGAGGAGTACGACAAGAAGAAGTGATCGGAGAATTTCTCGAACATTTTTAATGCATGATACATAGATCCTATAAAGCTACAAGCTACTCTATCATCCTTAACGCATGAATACGTAGATCATTCTTAACGCGTCGATACGCCGATCCTAAAAGCTACTCCTCTACTCATCCTCGCCTTCCCGCTCCGCAGCCATGACCCCCCGGGTGAACGCTGTTTTCAGCGCCATCTCGTACCACTGTTCCTGGCCGTGGACCACGCACGACGGCCCGACCATTTTGAATCCGGCGCCTTCGTAAAAGCCGATCAGGTACTTTTTGCAAAGCAGCAGAATTTTATTAATCTCAGGAAAGTTTTGCGCGACGTAGCGCGTATACGCTCTCAACGTTTTCGTGCCGATTCCCTCCCGCCTCATGCCTCCTTCCGTCACCACGCTGTGGATGCACAGGTTGTTGCCGTGTTCGTCGTGATTCGACATGGAATCGTGCGTTAACGTCGAGTCAGACGTACACGTGCCGCAGACGTAGGAGACTAGCTGATCTCCTTTGTTTTCACCCGATGCATCATCTGCAGGTTCACCTGCAGTTGCATCAACACCACTCTTCAGCCCCACTAAGAAATACCCCCCCGCCTTGTCCTGTCTGAACCTTAAGTTCTTTTCGCTCGCGGCTTCGTCGGGCGGGTACGAGTTGCTTTCCATTTCTATTACCGTGGGCAAGTCCTCCAAGAGACACGGCCGAAAATACATGGTGTCTGGCTGGACGTGGTGGAACCCACCGGCGCGATCGTCCAGGGGCATCTTTCAATCGTGTTTGAGTTGTCGGCGACGCCGGTGCACCCGAGGAAGGGTTAAGAGAGTTTTTTTTACGAGTAATACGTGTCGCCTTGTGAACACTACGCAGGTCTTTGAAGCGTCTCTCCCGTGCTTGCGAAACTCGACCGAGGGAAACCGCGGGGACGCGCGGAGAGGGTGTGCATGATCGATGCGGGAAAGGAAAGCTTACGAAACAAACGCGAGCAGCAGTTTTCGAGGCGGATAACAAATCAATCCAATCCAGATCCTCCTCAACCACGCACGCGTCGACGCACCACGCGACAGAACCACTCTTCGACAAGAACGTCAAAACCACTAACGCACCATGCACGCTGTTTTGTCCACCGCCTCGCGCGTCATCGCCAGGGCCACCCCCGTGCGCGTCCTTACGAACAAATCATTCACCGCGCCTCGCGCCGCCGCGCTTCGCGTCGCCCCTAAGGTGGGCGCGACGTCCTCTCGGTTCTTCGCAGCTTCCGCGGCGGCGACACAAACCGTGCAGAAGGGGGACAAGGTCGCGATTCATTATGTCGGCACCCTTGACGACGGCGAGCAGTTCGACAGCTCACGGGAACGCGGCGAGCCCATCTCGTTCACCGTGGGGGGCGGCATGATGATCCCTGGTTTCGACAACGGCGTCATGGGCATGGCAATCGGCGAGTTGAAGACCTTAAACTGCGTCCCGAAAGACGCGTACGGCGAAATCAACCCCGCGAACGTGATGAAGGTTCCGAAACAGGAAGTGATGGATGCGGTTGGCGAGGAGTACACTGTTGTTGGATCCAAATTGATGGTCGGGCAAGGCATGACCGCTACCATTAGTGAGGTCAGCGACACGGAATGCACCCTGGATTGCAACCACCCGCTCGCCGGGAAGACGCTAAACTTCGACATCGAGCTCGTGTCCCTGGAACGCCTTGAAGTCAAGCACAACGACAAGTTCAAAACCTTCTTCGATATCGAAATCGGGGGCGAGCCCGCTGGTCGCATCACGATGGAAATTAGGGGAGACGTGACCCCCAAAACCGCCGAAAACTTCAGGGCGCTTTGTACCGGCGAAAAAGGCTTCGGGTTCAAAGACTCGCCCTTCCATCGTGTGATTCCCGGGTTCATGTGCCAAGGCGGCGACTTCACGAACCAGAACGGTACTGGCGGTAAATCGATTTTCGGGGAGAAGTTCGAAGACGAGAACTTCCAGTTGAAGCACGAGGGCGAGGGGATTCTTTCCATGGCCAACGCGGGGCCGGGCACGAACGGCTCGCAGTTTTTTCTGTGCACCGCTGAAACCGCTTGGCTGGACGGGAAGCACGTGGTGTTCGGAAAGGTCGTGGACGGGATGGACGTGGTGAAGACTATTGAGGGGGTTGGGTCACAATCCGGGAAGACCAGCAAGACCGTCGTGGTGGTGGACTCGGGGGAGTGCTAATTACACTCAACGTTGATTGCGTCTTGATTCGGAAAAGACGTTTCCAACGCCGTATCGCCAGGTCCCCCTCGTCGTACATCTCGGGGTGCCTCAACAGGCGTACGCGCGTTGTGATTAACGGTTGTTTTTACTACGTTGTTACTACAAGTATTACATACAGACACCCTTGTTCGCTTACCCGCCGGCCCCTCACTTGATGTACTTGTTAAGAAACCGCCGGTGGAAGTCGCTCCGGATGGTGTCGTTGACGAAGCGCTTCGCCGTTTTGGGTTCGTGCTTGGTTTGGTTTTTAAAAACCACGTCGTCGTCCCACCGGCGCTTCACCACGAAGTTTGAACTTTCCGGGTCATTGCCCGTACGACCTGAAACCCCGCCCCCGCCCCCGCCCGAGATCGAACCGCCAACGCCACCGAGGTCGAGCAGCGGGTTACCACTCGCCAGCTCGGTGGCTTTTTCAATAGCCTCCGCTTCTTGAGTCTCCGCTTCTCGTCGCGCGCTCTCCGCGACGCGCTCTTTTTTAATCCGCTCCAGCTCCAACAACAACGCGGCGGTGTCGTCTTCGTCGGAAACCGAATCGTCGTCTTCATCTGAATCGTTCTCATCGTCGTCACTATCATCTCTGTCCTCGTGTGTAGGCGCAAAAAGGGTAGCTTGCGAAGGACCGGTTTCTTTCGCTAAAGCCCCTCCCGGCCCGACCCGGGACCCGGGATCTGTTTCCCCTTTTCCATCCGCAATCTGCAAAACCCCTCCGTCAATCCCGTTTCCGATGGCCCCGGGAGGCGCTCTTTTGAAGTGCTTGGCTTCCTTCGCCTCGAGTTCGGCTTTGAAATCCCGCGCGATGAGCTCTTTGATTGTCATCTGCCCCACGGAACGCGTTTTTAAGGTCATGTGCGCGTTGTCATCAAGCTTGCTGTGCTTCGCGGATGGGCCGAACATGCGCGCGCCGCCTTGTTCCTCATGGCCCTTCGCGGGGGCCCACGTGGGGCGGTGCGCGGTGGTCATGGGAACGACGGGTGGTGGGGGGGGTGGGGGGGGGGCGCTTTGGGTTTGCCAGCGGTGGGGCTGGGGTACGAACGACGGGCACGGGAAACGCCGGAGTCGCGGGGGGGCGCGGACGCGTGTGATCACCACGCCACAGATCTGGGCGGAGGACACGGAGACTGAATTGAAATTGCAGTGGAAAAGTGAGACTAATTATTTTGGGCAAGCGTTCTCCCTGGTAGATGCGTCTCGATGCGTCGTCGTATTCAAAACACAGAGTACTCGGCGATTTCCCACTCCAGCGCCCCCTCAGGCGGCTGTAAAATTACCACCCCCGGTTTCGCGTACTTCCGCATCCTCTCCACGAGCTTGGTGAGGAACACGTACCTGGCTTGAAAATCGAACCAGCTCTTGGACATCATCGTCGAGGCGTCTTTCGTTTTGAACTTCGTGGCGCCGATGCCGTTCAAGGACTTGGCGGTTACCTTTCCAAGAACCGTAACCATTTTCGTTTCGTTGCGGCCATCGTACCGGACATCTGGGGCGAGCTTCGTGACGTTCTTGATGAAGTCGGTGACGAGGGCGTGGCGCGCGGGCGTGACGCTTGTGCGTCCCGCGAAGCTCTTCACCGCGTTAGGGGCGCGAAAGGTCGTCCCGTCGAAGGAAAACTTGCAGATCTCGAGGTCGAACTTGGTGAGAAGCGCACGCGCGTCCTTCAAACTGGGGTGGCCCACGATGAGCTGCACGAAGCTGTTCCTCCGGAGCTCGTAGTCATACGGAAAGGACACGCCGGCGCTGCCCTTGGGCGTCCCGAGCCGTTTAGGGTGAGAGGCAACCGCCTCGGCACCCCACTGGCAGGCTCGTGCGAAGTACGCGTCGCTCGTGTACTCCAGTCGCTTGCTGTCGTCGTCGTACTCATCCCCGTACCTGCCTTCCATCCGCCGAGAGTTGTAGCTCTCGACGTGCGAAAGACACGTCTGCACGAAGTCAGGAGCTCCAAGTTTGGTGGAAAGGTCAGGCCCTTCTTGCCTGTAGGAGTTGTCCACCCAAGAGCATATCAAGCCGCAACGTTCGATGAGTCGCTGGCGTACCACCGGCGCCGCGTCCCACGTGCAGAAGATGTCGACATCTAAATCTTTCCATTGCGTATCGGAAACGGGTACGCCCATGACGGACATGACCGCCAGCGAGCCGGCGACCAAAACTTGGACGTGGAGACGAGCGCGAAGGCGTCGAGTGGGACGAGGAACGAGCAAATGCGCTCGAGGATATTCTCGGGCATATCGCACAGAGTGTTCGCGACAGGCATTTGCTTCTGGCGTTTGGACATCGACATGGTTGCGTTTTGTCGTGGGAAAGAGGTCACATGGAGTGAAGGAAGAACAACTGAAAGACCAAAGAATCACTTAAAAATAAAAATAAAAGTCTTATCACACAATTTTCGTCACCTGCGTCGGATACCCCGCTTCCTCTTTGTTCTCCTCGATCATCGCGAGCAACGCCTCGACGTACGTCGCGTGTAGCGCATTGACCCTTTCCCGCGACGGTTTGGATTCCACCGGTCCAGGATCGATAGCTCGACCGACCACAGTGACCAACCGGCCGTTGGGAAACGGTAAACACCAGCGTTGCGTTATGGACAAGAACCGAATTGGCGCGTTTAAGTAATACGAAACCTTTCGCCTCAACCCGAAGAAGGGAACCCTTTTGAAAGAATAAGGGTCAGTCTTGAGTCGGCGAGTAGAGGTTCGTAACAGTTGTCACTACTGGTAAATGTTACTAGTAGTGGACGTCACGAACGGGGCGGTAAACAGTGTGCCTGGATTTGGGAAAGCCCCAACTCGTACCAGTCCGGTCCCATTGAAAGGGACTCCCCGAACGTATACACCGGGACTAACGGGCTTCCACACTGAATCGACAGTCTGACAAACCCAAACACGTCCGACAAGTACAAGTGCTCCACGTCAACCCGACCGCTCCACACGACTTCGCGAACGCCGCCCGGGACTATTTTTTGGGATTTACGAAACCAGTGGGGAAACAGTCACGGTAAGTAAAGTTATTGAGGAGGTGGATAGACGCGGTTTCGTGGTACACGGGGTCGTCGGTTCGAGTCGGGGAGAGGGAGGGGGGTCGGATGACTTGGTAACAGTTATCGTACCTATGGCGCAGCTCTCGCCTCTTTTCAGCAAGTTGGAACACGTGCTTCGGTCGCACGGCATCTGTCCTAGCGCGCGTAGCCAGTCTTTAATAACCGGGAACGCGTTGACTAGTAGCCAGTGTACTAGCAGTCTGATTTTTACCGCTTTGAACCTTTTCAACGCGCTCGCGCTGTGCACCAGGTTCAGGGAGAGCCCCGCGCTGAACAAGCCGTGCGGGTGCGAACAGAAGAGGTGCGGCTTTTTTTGGCAATCGATTGGGTTTGACGATGACGATTTAGTTTCCTTCTTGGTATCCCGAGTATCCGCAGTATCCTTATCAGCATCACCAGCACCAGCCCCTGCATCCCTTTCATCATCTCCAACCACAATAAGCCGCCACCCATTCGTTTTCGCCACCTCCAAGCTCCCCACCCAGTCATAAACCCCCGGCACGAACGGCTGCGGGCCGAAAAGGTACCCCATCAGGAAGTAGGATGCGATTCCAACTCGGGTTGCGGTGGACCCGAAGACGAGCAACAACGCACATATGGACCCTGACACCACCCAGCTGCCGAAGGTGAAGGTCACTAACAGCACGCCTTGAAGCCTGGACCATGACGAGAACGGCGAGTCAACTACCTTGTTCGCCTTGAACTCGTGCCCCATGCGCTCGCGGTTCGCCAGGTGTTCCCGCCACAACAAAGAGCCGGGTTTGGTTTCCCCGGTGAGCCAGCTCATCGGGACGTGCCACGTCGGGGATTTGAACTGGGTGAACATGGTTACGTAAACGCAGGTCGTACGGGTCACACTCCAGGTACCGAACGCACGAACGCAGGACGAGGGCCGTGGTCGCAGAGCGCGACGCGCGTTGTGGTGAGCTTGTGTTTGCGAAAAACGTTTTCTTGGCAGGAGACGAAAAGGTGCGAATATTTCTCAATATTGTTCCATTCTGCGTGGCTATCTCGTCCCTCCAATACTCTGATACCGTGACTGTTCCCCCGCGTGCGCGCGCACCACTCCAATCGCCACCAACCACCCCGGTGCGAAAACAGTCATGAATTACTGTTCCCGTTGTCTCGGCACGCACTTGATGATATCGTCGACGCGCACGATCATCTCGGCCGCTTCCGTGCCCGATAACAAAATCTGCTGTTTCACCCGGAAGCACTCCGTAACGCCCCTCTCGTCCATGTCCCCGACGAACCCGGTGAGGATGTCGATACCAGCGCTGGTTTCCCCTCTTCCGTGCGACGCTTTGAGCTGCGAGATTATTTCCGAAGAATCCAGACCGGCGTTTTCGCAGATAATCGTCGGTATGGCCCGCAACGCCTTCGCGAACCCCTCCATGGCGAGCGCGCGTTTCCCAGGCGTGCGGCTCGCCAGCTCCTCCACCGCTTTGCTCATGATCATTTCAGGGCACCCGCCGCCGTACACGATCCGGCTGTCTTTAACCGTCGCGGTTAACACACAAAGCGCGTCGTGTAGCGACCGCTCCGCCTCGCCGAGCACGTGCGAAGACGCGCCTCGCAACACAATCGTACACGCCTCGCCCTTCGCGACGCCGCTGAACTTAATAAGCTTGTCCTCGCCGATCATGATCTCCTCCACCAAGTCGCACGTGCCCAACACGTTACCGGCCGGGTCGTCGAAGGTTGAACAGATCTCGCCGCCGGTCACGAGCGCCAGGCGCTCCACGCCGTCGAAATCGGCGTGCTCGATGGACGTCACGCCTTTGTTCATCAACACTTGTTCCGGGTAGTTGTAAATGAGCTGTGGTTGGGAAAGAAAAGAGTCAGTCTTGCATGGGTAAACAGTGTGCAAGTATTTGGGATTTGGCAAATAAATACGTACCTGGCGGTTGATGAACAAGTTCGCGCCGTGCGCCGCGATTTTGTGGCACTGAGATTGTAAAAAAGAAACGTCAGTCTTGTATGGGCAATCAGGGAGGCGGTGTGTGGTAATGGGAAATACTCACCTTGTCCTCCATCTTCTTCTTCTCCGCGGCTTCGATTTCGCCGACTTTCTGCATGGAATCAACCCGTACGCGGGCGCCGTAGATTTTGATCTTGTCCGTGTCCATCGGGGTGTTCGCGATGAGAATCTTCGCGTTTTCGATGCGCTTGGGGTGCCCGACGTTGAACTTTTTGTCAAGAATAAACCCCTCGTCCTGATTGTAAAGAAATAAATGTCAGTCTTGTATGGGCAATCGCAGAGGCGGTGTGTGGTGGGTGGGAAAGGCCCTTACCAGGAAAGAATCCTTCAAACTCCCGCCCGGTTTCTGAATCAGCTGGATCATCTCCAGGTTGCCGCTGCCCTTTAACCGCATCACCGCGTCCACCGCGAGCGTGGCGAAGTGGTGCTTGTCGTGCGTCAGGATTTTCGACGACAACGTCGTCCGCGCGACGTTCATCAGGTCCTTTCTGAACGTGACTTCGTCGTCCGCGTGGTCCATGGCGCATTTCTCCAGGGCGTCCCTGGCGACCGCGCACGCCTCTCTGAATCCTTGAATAATGGTCATCGGGTGAACCTTCTGGTTGACGAGCATCTCGGCTTGCCTTAACAGTTCGCCCGCGAACACAACCACGGACGTGGTGCCGTCGCCAACCTCATCATCCTGCGCTTTCGAAATATCCACAAGCACCTTCGCCGCGGCGTTGTCGACGTAGATGGATTTTAGAATCGTAGCGCCGTCGTTCGTGACGGTCACGTGGTTGCCTTGGCCCATGGAAACGAGAATTTTGTCCATGCCCTTCGGGCCGAGCGTGCTTTTCACTAAATCGGCGATGGCCATGGCGCCGACAAAAGACGAAAGCCGCGCGTGCTCGCCTTTCTCCTCCGTGGCGCCCTGGGAAAGCACGGAAGGGCCGCCGTTGCCCATCATGGACATGGTGACAAGGTGGGTGTTTGATCGTCTGTTTTTGGGAAGGAGCGGGGTTTGGAAGATGACAACGAAAGGGAAGATCGAGTCAGTGACGATCGAGTCCGTGAAGATCGCGTGGTGTGTTGTTGCTCAATTAGTAAGTACGTCGAGTCGCTTGTGACCCACTTGGGTCACGTAGTAACAATTGTTACGTCACCGACTGGAGCGTGTGTCTCCTTTGTTCACCCCAGACGCGATCCATACGGTCCTTCGATCGAGGGAGGCGTCGAAAAAGCGACCGCGAAAAAGCCGCGAAAGCCCGATCGCGCCCGAGATCTTTGAATGTTGGCACGCCGCCCGGGGTGGTTCGCAGTGGAAAGACAGTGCAAACGCGCGCGCGTGTCACTTCCCACGACACGTGCGCGCCCGTGTGCGGAGTGTGTGATTGGGAGATGAGACGTCATTTCATACCTCCAACCGCGTCGGTGCTCTGTCGGTCTGGAGACCGGTGATCGGCGCGGGCGTTGGCGTTGACTGCACAGGAGAAGTTGACAGACGGACGGCGAAACTACGACGCGAAATGCGTTTGAATGAGGGCGACCTTAAATCCGCCACCAAGACCAGCAGTCAAAAAATACGTGTTGCATTTCCCAAATCCCAAGACTGTTTGGCCATACACCACTGACACTTTTCAGCCTGTCCCGGTGGCGGATTTAGGGCGACCCCCGAGTATCGTTTCCTCGGCCGTTTTCTCGGACCTCATCAGACCCCTCCACGCGCCTCGTCAAATGCGCCGCGTGTGCTTGGACGTGGCTCGTGTTGCGCGCGGTACCGTGGCGTCGTCGTCGTCGAGTTCCGTATATCGGGTACCGGATGTTCCATCCACCGCTGTTTCGCGGTTCGGTTTCGCCACCGCCGGTCAAGGCACGCGCGACGCGAAACGTACCCCCCTATCGCGTTTCGTCTCGGAGGCATCTCTTCTGAAGAGAAGCATCTCTTCCAGCTCCGTGCCGAGGGCACCGCGCGCGGGATCGCGACCGGCGAAAACCACGGGCGCGTCGAGTGTTACCAACGCTGAGCTGGAAAGGTTCGTCACCAAATGCTGCGAGGATATCGGCCGGGGGGGGGATCACGAGACCGTGCGTTCGGTAGTCGCGGCGTTGCGAGTAATGGGAAATACGTCAGTCGCGAGCCTCGACGCAATCGACGAAACAAACGCCATGGCCGCGGGGGTGCCGTTGCGTTTGGCGGGGGCGATGCGGCGGCGTATGCAAGGAAGCGCGGTTTCCGCGGAACGAAGGATGGATGTGACCAAAGAGACTTCGAGACTGAAAACGCATACGACTGGAGAGGCAGTTTACGTTGACGCCGTTCAAACGCGCGTCGCCGGCGAGGAAACACGTTTGGAGACGTCAAATCGATCACTCGAACAAAGCGACCCTTGTGTCGATGCCGCGCTTGATGTCAAACACGCTGATGTACGCGTGAACACGCAAACTGAAGCAGCAACAAAAACACCCAGTATGGACAACCATTCTTCCCTGAAACACCGAGGCTTGATGATTCGTACGACGCGCGTGGTTGACAAAACCACCAGGGGAAGCTCGCAACGCGTTCGCGTGCAGAAGCGACTCCAAAACAACGCCTACCGCCTAGGCGCGGACGAGATGTGCGATTCCTTGAAGGCCGAGTTTGTAAAATTTAGGCGGTTCCTCACCACCAGAAGATTAGGCTCGCACGAAGCCCCGGTCAGGGAAGTCACCGCGAAGAAATACGAGGACCAACTACGCGGGTTACTGGGGTGGATGCGCCTTGAGTTCCCGGACGAGTACCCGAGCGAAAAATTGACGTCGCTTACGGTTGCTTTCCCTTCCTCAAAGAAAAAAGCCGCGAAACTCGCGTTCGAACACCTGCAGTGGCTTTCGGAAACCAGGAAGTGCAGCGCCGCGTACGAGTTAGTAGCCCTAAGGGCGTTCATCGCGGCGGCGAAGTTCACGCATGGCGGCGAGGACTTTGATGAAGAAGAGAGCGATGCTGATCGACCGTACGCGAACGTGCCGTTAGTGCGACAGCTGAGGGCACTGAACAAAGACACCGGCCGCCGAGCTTCGAAAGCCTCACCAACCAGTGAAATTAAAAAGAAATGGCTCAACTGGGCCGAGTACTTGAGTGTCGTGAAAACGCTGGAGCACGAAGTCGCGCCGCGGTTTAGCGGGGGCGGACTTCGGAGCGACGCGAGCGTGGCGTGGTCGTTGCAGCGGTACTTGATTTTCGGCATCCTCGCGTGCGTTCCGGACCGGCAACGCACGATACGTGAGCTGGAGGTTGGGAAGACGCTGTTCAAGGAGTACATCGGTTCCGGTGCGATCGGGGAGGATCCCGTGAATCAAGACCCACGGTCTAATTTGGAGGATGACCTTTGGACTGGCGGCAGGGAGGGAGCCGAAGCGCGTACGACTTCGGCTTTGGAAGAAATGGAAGGTACCCCACAGTCATCTTCGCGTCGAATAGACATGCGCACCTCACACACTGAATACCCATACCGCTGGGTGATTAAACACGGCGTTGACGATTACAAGACGGGGAAGAACTACGGCGAACGGCCGCCCATGGTCATCGCGCCGCAGCTGTACGGCGCCCTGGAGGAGTGGCTTGGCATTCGCCGTGCACATTTAGCGCCGAAACACAATGTACGTATTTGTATTTCCCAAATCCCGACAACGTTTGCCCATATGTAAAGACTGACACTTTTCTTTTTCTACACCTAGTTCTTGTTCAGCGGTAAAAACGGGACGCCCCTAACGGACGTGGGGGTTCATTGTTTGCTGACTAGCACGTCATACAGGCTAACCGGAAAACGGGTGAACCCGCATTTGGTTCGAGACATGATCATCACGCACCTAAGAGGCACGGACGCGTCCGAGCGCCAGCTCGAAGCCCTGGCGATTTACATGGGCCATTCCCTCGCGATGCAGAAAGGCACGTACGACCGGCGTTCCAAGGCGGAGAAAGTCGCGCCCGCGGTGGAGTTGTTAGCCGCGCTTAACCACGACTCCGGAGGAGGCAGGGTACTTGCTAGGGTATAAAGGAGGTGGTGTTTGCGCATAAAAAGTTTGGGAGGTTAAAAGGGAATGAGTAGGGGGTAAAGGAGGCATAAAGTTAAGTCATAGAATATACATTTTGTTTTGGGAATCCTTCATCAATCCGCGCCATTCGTCATGATCGCCAGAAACTCGGCTTCGTCGATAACCCCGTCGCCGTTTTTGTCGAACTCGTCAATCATGGCGGCGATGGTTTCGTCGTCAACGTCCTCGCCTAGTTCACGTGCGATTCGTTTCAGGTTTCGTGTCGTGATTTTCCCGCTGCCGTCGTCGTCGAAAACGGCGAACGCTTTTTGTAACTCGCTCTGCGGATCTCTTCCGCCGATCTTCTCGCCCATTATTTCCTTGAACTCGGAAAACTCGATGGACCCGGAATCATCGCGGTCGTACGTTTCCATGATAGCCGTCACGTCTTCCGTGGTCACCGCGAACCCTAACGCGCGCATCGCGACCGTTAGCTCTCGCGTGTCGATCGTCCCGCTGCAATCCGTGTCGAAAAGATTGAAGGCTTCCTGGTTTTTTTGGGGATGGATTTTTGGGGATTTGGATTTTGGGGATGGATGGAGAGGGATGGTGAGGTGAGTCACTTCCCGACAAGGTGTTCCTCCCCACGTACCGAATCATCCCCACTTCGTCGGTGTTGGTCCCGCGTATGGTCCCGTGGACGTCCGCGTTTTCCCGTTGTCCCAGGGACTCGCGGTCCCCGTCCCGGGACGACCGGGATGCGCGAGTCGAACTCCGCGCGAGTCGCGGGGAACGAATTGAAACGCGGGGACCCCGCAGCGTTGGAAACGCACCTGGAGCTCCGTGCTTTCCTCCGGCGTGAGCGACTTGTGTCGGGACGCGTTCCTGGCGCTGCCTGGGGAATCGCGCAAGCTCAAGCCTTGCGGCGCCGTTGCCGCGCGCGCAAGCATCGTGCCGGCTTCTATGGACAATGCGCTCGCCGTTGCAAGGCTGGTGGCTTTTTTCTTCCAGACTGCAGACAACAGAATGGAAAATCAAAGCGAGCGACCGCGCCCCTTGACCGACTGTTGCCTTGATCATCGACGTGCTCGACCCACAAGGCGTGGCGATTTCAAACCCTCCCCCGGTCAAGCCACGTCGTACTTTTTCGCGACTGCAGCGCATCGAATCGCGCGCACCACAATCAGCGAATCTTGCGTCCCAAAACCTCCACCTCGTCACGAGTGGAAAGTGACCACCCCAAAACCCAGCAAGCATTCAATTCATTCTTCGGGAAGCGAAACCCGACTCGCGGTGCCACACCCGCTCGCGGCCAAGAGACGCACCGCGGTCCGGTGGCTCGGTGCGAAGAAGCTTGTGGCTTGGCGGACGGTAACCTTTACTCAACGATGGCGAGTAAAAAGACCGTGCTTGCCTTGGAAGCCGAGCGCGTGGCTCTGGAACGCGAGGCGTACGACGAGAAGAATCGGTTACTCAACCAATCCCAGTTCCAGGAGTTGCTTGAGTTGCAAACGGACGAGGAACCCGAGTTCGTGGAGGAGATCGTGGCCATGTACGTGGACGACGCGGAAGCGATGCTTGTTGAGTTGGAGACGCTGTTTTCGGAAGACAAAGACACGGAGGAAGACGACGTGAAAGTGGACTACACCAAAGTCAGGGGGGTGCTTCACAAACTGAAGGGCAGCAGCAGCACGTTCGGCGCGGATGGGGTTTCCACGAAATGCGAAGAGCTCCGCATGCACTGCATCGGCGAGGACCTGGTTAAGTGCCGTTCGGGGGAGGGCAGTTTACGGGAGTTACGCTCCCGAGTGGACAAACTCACCGAGTTTCTCGCGAGGTACACCGCGAAAACCAAGGAGATCACGGAAGCGAAGGCGGAAGGCGGGGAGTAGGGGAGTCGTTGTGCTGATTGCGCCCCGTTAGATATAAAAAGTAGGGAAGCGCGCGATTCCTACGTTCCGATTGCCGGCCCCTGCGGTCGTCGTCGTCGTCGGTTTCGTCCGCAGTCAGTCGCGTTCGATCGTCCCAATAAATAGTCCCACGAATAAGTCACGCGCCTTACGGGACGGACGACGCGTTGTAATAATTTAAACCAAAGTTCAACGCATCCTCGCGGTTGAACACCGAGAGCGCGCGCCGCGTCGCCGACGGCGGTGGTTTTCCTCTCCTCTGTTTTTGAGCCTCTCTAAAAAAGCGCCTCGCTTTTTCAAGGACCCACCCAACTCGGACCGCGCGCGGCGATGGGGAAGCGACGCAAGCGGTCGCCGTCGCCCGAGAGCGACACGAGTTCGTCGTCCTCGGCGGAGGAGGATACCGAGGTGGACCCGCGTTTGGCGGGCATCGTGAACCTGGCGGCGGCACAACGCGCGGCGCGTGATTTCGACGAGCTTGACGAGGCACCTCTTGCTTCGCTCACGAATACGGCACCAAAAGCACCCACACAACGAGCCACCACCCCCGACCCAAAAGACGACGACGAAAACGACGGCGAGAACTACCAAGTCCGCCGCCTGTTGCGGAACCCGCGGTACTTCGACGACGACTTCGAGCTCGCCGCGCTTCGGTGTTTCCGGTGCGGCGGCGGCGGGCACCGGGAGGCGGAATGCGTCCGGGTACGTTTTTGTTTTTTTTGAAACAGTGCTCTACTGTTTCGGGTGTACGCAGTCAGACGTCAGCAAGCCGGGACCACTACCCAGCCCTTCACTGTTTCCCCCGGATTCGAACCGGGGGGCACCACCATTTCGCACGAACCGAACTAACCACCCCGGTCACCACTTTTCCCTGACTGTTCCCCACACAACGCAGGCCCCGAAAGTAAAGCCGTGTCATTTGTGCGGCGAGGCGAACCATCTTAGCCGGGATTGCCCGCACGGGTTGTGTTTCAACTGCTTACGCACGGGGCACAGGTCAAGGGACTGTGCAGAACAGCGGGGGTTCGGGCGAGACACGCAGAGCCTGAGGTGTTTGCGCTGCGGCGGGTCTGGGCACGGACTTACGCACTGCTTGGAAAACTTCGCGCCGAAGGATCTGGGAAGAATCACGTGCTACGTCTGCGGCGAACAGGGCCACCTGTGCTGTGCCGCCCAGGACTGCGCCGTTTCGTGTTCCAAAAAGGACCCTAAAAAGAACAGCTGCTGCCGCTGCGGAGGTGTGGGGCACGACGACTCCGAGTGCGCGCAGGGGCGACGGGGGGGGGGATACCAGGGAGGACACGTTGCCAACCAAAATTGCCAAAATTCCCAAAACGTCTTCGCGTGTTTCAAGTGCGGCGGCAATGGGCACATTGCGAGGGAGTGTCCGGCGGGAAGTTCTTTGCCGTCCGGAAACGAGCCCGTGGATCTGAGGCACACGCTACAAGGAGGGGGGGGTAATAAATCCGGAGGTGGTGTTCCTCAAGGGGGCGCGGGCGGGCCGATGCGGGGCAACCCAGGCGGGTCCAAGTACGGGGGCTACGCCGGCGGTACCGGCGGGTTCCGAAATCAAAATACCACCGGCGCCGGCGGTTGGGCCTTCGGCGGCGGCGGCGGCGGACGCGGGGGATGGGGCGGGGGGGGACGAGGAAGAGGAATGGGCAACGACGCATGCATGGGGAGGGGCCGAGGGGGGTGGAGTAACGGCGGGAAAACGGGGGGGAAACCGAGGTCTGGGCCGTATTAGGAGAGGTAGTCGATGACGCACTGCTTGAAATTACACGCAGCAGCGAAAACGCGCAAAACCCACTCGCTCTCTTGCACCAAAAATATACGATCTCCACCCCGGCGGCGGCCCATCCATCCATAGGTTCGCGCGCGGCGTGTGACGTGCGCGGTGGCGTGGGCGGCCGGGTAGATCTGGAGTTTGGGTTTGCGTGTTTCCGGGCCACGGAAGCACGCGAACGTGAGCCGCGTTTTTCTTGCGAGCGCGCGCTTCGGGCCGCATCGGGGCACACGGTTTTCGCTGCCGCCGACAGCGGCGGTGTTTTGCGACGCGTTTTTAGCCCGTGATCGACCGGCGGGGCCACCGCGGACCGACCCGTGTTCTGCCGCGGTTCGGACCGCACACACGGTAGATCTAGAGAACGTTCGAGGAAGGTCGAGTACTACACTTGGAGTGCTTCAACGTGAACGGAACGAGAAGCGCGCAAGCAACGGGCAAAGGAGTCCATCATCACCGAAGCAAAGCAAATCCGTCAAAAAATTAAAAAAATGGCCCTCACCACGGAACAGCAAACCTCGCACTTGTCGCGGTTACAGCGCGAGGTGCTTGGTTGGGACTACTTCACCATGGGGGACGGGAGCATCGATCGATCTGGTAAGGATAAAGGGAAACAAAGCAAGCTGAAAGACGTGCCTAACACGTTTAAGGACGTGAACGAGTACCTCAGCATCTTTCAGCCCTTAGTCCTGGAGGAGTGCGCCGCGCAAATCACGCGGGGCGACGACGACGACGAATCGGTTTCGCGCGAAGGCGGCGCCTCCACAATCGGCGCTGTTTTCAAAACGTCACGAGTGGACGGGTTCCACGTGGTGCAGTTCATTCTTGGCGAAGACGCGATGCGTAGGTTCCACGACAACGACCTGATCTTGGTCAGCAAAACGCACCCGCACGAAGAGATCCCGGTTCCGGAGGGTTGTTTTGATCCGGATGCTTCCGCTGAGAAAGCAGATGCAAAAAACGACGACGGAAAAAAAACAGAAAAAGAAAACGACCAATCCGCCTCCGCCATCCCCGACGGCCTGCACAACGTCCACGCGTTGGGGTACGTGGACGGGAGGGATTCGCGGAACATGATGCGGGTTCGTTTTTTTCTGCCCGATAACACCAATTCGCGGGTGGTGGGCAGCGTCGCGGTGACCGGCTCGGCGAAAAGCGGCGGGAAGAAAACGGATTCGAAAAAAGGAGCGACGGCGAAAGGCGCTGGTGATAACAATGGCGCTCATAAAAGCACCTCGGCGCAAAAAACCGACCACGACGACTCCTCTACCCGAGACGACGACTACGCCCGGTACCGGTCCGTGCGGAACGCGTTGAGTTCGCCGAAAAGCGCGTGGTACTTGACACACCTCGCGAACATGTCCACCATCGCGCGCGAGTGGTTAGCCCTGAGGGCGTTTCCCTCGCTGCCCTTCGCGCACGCTATTTTGGGCGCGGCGCCGGAGAACGTCGTGACTGACAAGGCTCTGGCAACGGAAACGCAAACCTCGCCTACACACGAAAAAGCTGTCTGGGAACTTCCCGAACCCCTTGGTAAAGCCATGGCCGCGGCGTACAACGGTGCGTGTGGAACCCGTTGCCCTACGTTCTGTTTTCTTTTGTTACCCCGCGCACTTCGCGTTTCTTTTTCTTTTCGGGTTCTGGATCTCGCGAAATATTTTTAAAGGAAAACCCCTCGGATTAAAAAAACCTTGCTATTTTCGCCCGACCCGTTACCCACCCGCGTGCGCCGTGATGTCAAACTCTTGATAGATAGTAGATCATGACCTCCCATGATTACTAACAAGACATGTGGTTTCTCTGAGCGCACGTTTGGTTTGGTTTGGTTTTTTCGGCAATAGCGGTTATATGACATTTTTCTGCGCCGGATTTTTCCGCGGTTCGAGGCACAGCGCAATTAGTCAGCACCCGAACTCGCGCTGACTCCTTCTTTTCAAACCAAAACCAGATTCTCAGCTCCGAGCGTTGCGCGCGGCGCTTGAAAAACAGCCTATCACGTTGATTCAAGGCCCGCCGGGTACGGGTAAAACCCGGATCATCCTGAGTTTGCTCTCCGTAATTCTTCACGCCCGGCCCGGCCAGAACTCCACCAAGTTCGGGCACGAGTTGGACTTGAAACGGTTTCTGGAACGCCGAGCGGACGCGCCGCGCGGTAAAAGCGACGCTTTGACGGTAAGGGCCTTTCCCAATCACCACATTCCGCCTCCATGATTGCCCATACTCGTACCAGAAGGGACTGTTACCTCTGCCCTGACTGTTCAGACCGATTACGGTGACTGTTGTCCATACATCGTCCAATACATCGCGATACACGAGGCTGACACTTTCTTGTTACTCTCAGGTGAAGAAAAACCACGCCGCGTCGTCGCCTTGGATGCGCGGCGCGCACAACCCGCGAGACGCACCGCCCGACCGGTTGGCGTCTACCTCTGTCTTCTTGAGTAACGACTCCTCACAAAAAACAGACGTCCCGGAAATCGTGGGGGAGCGGTTTAAAAAGCGACAGAAAATTCTGGTCTGCGCTCCATCCAACGCGGCGCTTGACGAGATCGTTTTGAGGATCATGCACTCCGGTTTGTTGGGGCCTGATGGTAAGGTTTACTCGCCTACGCTTGTCAGAGTCGGCGTGAACGCGCATCACTCCGTGGAAAAAGTTTCGATGGAGTATTTAGTCAACGAGCGGTGCGGCGGCGGCGAGGAGGATAAGTTTTCGGATGGCAAGGGGAACGGGTACGTATTGGGCCTTTCACCAAATCCCGGCCTCCCTGTTCGCCCATACAAGACTGACACTTTTCTTTCCCAATCGCAGCAACTCTTCCAACAAGTTCGAAAAGGCCCTGGAGCGGGACCGCGTGAAGTGTTTGCTGCTGGACGAGGCGCAGGTTGTTTGTTCCACGTTAAGCTTCTCAGGCAGCGGGATGTTCTCCCGGATGACGAAACAGTTCGACGTCGTCGTGATTGACGAAGCCGCGCAGGCGGTTGAGCCGAGCACGCTGGTGCCTCTTTGTTACGGCGCGAAACAGGCGTTTCTTGTTGGCGACCCGAGGCAATTACCGGCCACCGTGCTAAGCGCCGCCGCGACCGCGAAGGGGTACGCGCGGTCGCTATTTTCTCGCTTCGAGCAGTGCGGGTACCCCGTGTACTTACTGAAAACGCAGTACCGGATGCACCCGGACATAAGGGCGTTTCCAAGCAAGACGTTTTACAACGACGAGCTCGCGGATGGCCCTTTCCTGGCGTCTGCCACGAAACGCAACTGGCACCAAAGCAAGCTGTTCAGGCCGTTCGTGTTTTACGACGTGGACGGTGCCGAGTACAAGGCTGGTAACTCGCAGTCGTGGCAAAACGACGAAGAAGCCCGGCTGGTGGTTTCCCTAGTCACATCTTTAGTCAAAAAACACCCGCAACTGCTAAACCAAGGCAACCAATCCGGCGGCGGCGTCGGCGTGATTTCCCCGTACAAAGCGCAGGTGAAACACATACGACACCTTTTGGAAAAGGCGCTTGGGAAGGTAAGTATTTCCCATTTACCACATTCCACTGACTGATTGCCCATACACGACTGACATTTATTTTATTTCAATCCAGGAAAAAGCGCGCGCCATCGACGTCAACTCCATCGACGGGTTCCAGGGACGGGAAAAAGAGGTTTGCGTGTTTTCCGTGGTCCGCGCGCCGAAAGGCGAGACGGGTAGTACTAAAACTGGTGCCACTAAAAAGAACGTCAACCTTGGCTTCGTCGCGGATGAGCGCCGAGTTAACGTCGGGCTGACTCGCGCTAAGACGTGTTTGTTAGTCGTCGGGTCGTCGAAAGCTTTAAAAAACGACAAGACCTGGGGCGGGTTAGTGCGAAGCGCGGTTGACCGCGACTTGGTGATGCGACCCACTGGGAAAACCCAAGCCGCCTTCGACGCCTTCGTCACGAAGCACTCACTGGAGTACGACGATGATGACCTTTCCGGGGATGAGGCGGAGGGCGACGACGCAGGTGCTGCTACGAACGCTGGAAACGCAGACGAGGGACTGGACGAAAAAATCGAAAAAAAAGTTGCATCAACTACCGTTCGCGCGCCTCATTCGCACAAACCGGAGTGGCACACCGCGCCGCTGCACCGGCCGGGGGGAGTCCAGACAATACGCGATACGCCTTCTGGGTTCGTTTCGGGACACTTGGTGGACGAGTTAGTCACGGAAAACCACAAAGTGGCGAAAGTCGGTGGCGGGGACGACGGCATCGCGCCGAGTGATGACGGCGACCACGACGCTTTTGTCGAAGTTGATGAAACAAAGGGGAAGAAAACCGCCTCGGGAAGGGGCACGAAACGAACTGCGGGGGGAAAGGCAGAGAAAGCCCCTGCTGGTGTTGCGAAGAAAGGGCGGGGGGGTGGGGAGTAGTTTTTTTTGTGTGCGTAGTCACCGGTTAGTCGTTGCGTAGGCATCATCCACATCATCAGTGTATGTCGTGTCTGTCTTGTCACACAATCGGCAATCTCTGTCATGTGTCATCTGGCAATCTGCCGACTTCCCATAAATAACTGTCTGTACGACGAAACGACGCGCGCGCGTCCCCCATCTCCGTGCACTTCACGTCGCGCATCGTCATATAGTATAGCCCGCGCGCCCCCCGCTCCGGCCGTGATGGGGGCGAGTTTCAAGGTGTCGCGCACGCTTTCGCAAAGCCGGCGATTTGCGCAGAGAAGACTCGGGGTGTGCTTGTGCGCGGCGGTGGCGATTTCGTGCGGTTTGGCAGCTTTTGCGCGAAACGCGGACCTGCACGTGGTGCACGACTCGGCGGGCGCGTACCTGGAGCACGACCACCGCCGGGTTTTCGGGGGCGAAATTGGGGTGTCAGGGCGGCGGCGTGCCGCAGGTCGGGGTGGCCACGACGCACACCAAAACAGCGACCTTACGCGACGCGTGGGTAACACGTTCGCAAAAAAGCACGCCGTGGCCGTTGGCGATGCCTCGGCACGTCATGACGTGCCGTCGCGTGACGTCGATGGAGAGCCTTCCGAGACGTTTCCCTCGCGGTTCGGGCGTGATGGCACGTCGAGTGTTGGTTGGGTTATGGGCGGTACGGCTGGTGGTGTTGACCATCGTAGGGGAGGGGAGGAGGGGGGGCTTGGGGACGGCCGACGGGGAGGGTTTGGCAACGGCGGTAACGGTAATGGGAGAGGTGAGGGCGGATTTGGGGATGACACAGTGGCGAACCGATTGACAAACAATGTCGTCGGCGACGACGACCCGTTCGTGGTCCACGCGGCGGTCCCCAAGAAAACCGGCGGGCGGATGCGCGGGTTGTGGGACGAAACCAAGCACCTCGGACTGACCGTGGAGAAACTAGCAGGGATTGGGCATTACGGAGGAGGGAGCGGGCGTTTGGATGACGGAGACGGAGTTGGCGCGGACGAAATGGCAGCGTCGTCGTCGTCGTCAGACAGGTCCACCACTAATCCTCAACACGTTACCACGCAAAGGAAATCTATAAAACCCACATCAAACACGGATGACGGGTTGGACTGGGATTTCGACCGCGAAATGAGCGCGCGCCCCAAGGAGCTTGGTGACGACGGCGAGGACGACGAGGAAACCGAAGCGGCGGAGACTAGCCAGCAAAAACTTTTCGACAAAGAAGCGATGAACCGAGCGGCGCCGAAAAAACGCGGCGTGTTTTGGTAGGTAGGTTTAGGTGACTGTTTGATGGTAGGTAAGGTTCGTCCGGTTGGCGACAGTGAGTGTGACTAGTACTGATGTGTGTAGAATTCGCGTTACTATTACCCTTACGGTGTTGTTTCTTCTCTTGTTTGAACTCCTGGTACGCGGACGGAGGGACCGTAGGAGATGGATTCGTGCAAGCTTCGTTGGTTCAAACTTTTCGGTCAGCAATTTCGTGTGCCGTTCTCATTCACGTGCCACATCAGCAGCCCGCGCCTGTGGCCAAGTTGGCGGGCATGGCGTCTCCCTCGACTCCCGCCCGGTCGGGTCCCGCGTCATCCTACGGTTTCGTCACCGGGTACACCCCGCAGCTGGTGTTGCCCCCGATGACGATGTCCCCTGGGATAACGAGGCTGGACCGCGTTTTGGACTTGGTCACCGAGCACGAATCTCAGTTTCGAGAAGTGGAGCTTCGCGTGGTGGACCTGTCGTCGCGAGTCGCCAGAGTGGAACAAGTGATTGGTTTTTCCTGGGGGGGGTCTTTGGGTGTGGACAGTGTTGCCGGTGGTTTCGGTGTCCGAAACAGCGCGGCACGTGATGTCTCATCAGGGGTAGTACAAACACCGCACGAACACAAGGGCCACGCATCCAACGACGTGAATGACACGAATGTTTTCGCGCAGTTACGTGAAACGCGGGGTTCCATTTCAAACCTGCGGCGCGAAATCGCGGCGGCCCTGGACGAGTTACGCGGGGAGTTACTGTTGGTAACCACGGATACCGGAAACACGAAAACCGGGTTCAAAACCGTGTTGCGTGATGTTTTGGACCGCGTTGCGGCGCAGCTCGATTCGGTGCGCGGCGACCGGCGCGAGGCGGACAGGCAATCGTCTTCATCTTTTGCGAGTAGCAATAATTACGCCTCGGCGAGTGACCTGAAAAACTTAACACAGCGCTTGAGTGTTACCGAAACCAAGCTCGAGGATATTACAAACGAAAGGATGGCGTTTGAAAGAGCCGACACTGGTGACACCGCGTCAACCTCTGGGATGTCAAAAAAAGTCGATCTGTTGACTCAAGAACTGGACCGAGTCAAGCGCGACGGGGACGATTTACGCCGACGAGTAGCGGAGTTAACACTCGACCTGAGCGAAAAAACATACCAGACTACTACCAGCGCTGGTAACAAGACTACCCTAAGTGCTGGTAACTCCGTTGGTGTTGTGCCTACCCACCTCGTTTCGCAGGCACGCGTCCTTGGTTCGAATCCCGTGAGCGGTGGCGGCGGCGCTTGGAGCAAACACGCGCCTACCGACCAACACACCGAGTCCGCACTCGCGTCGTTAACGAAACGGTTCGACGAACAAACCGCGGAAACCGCGGCGTTGAAGGATTTGTTCGTCGAGATGAAACTGAAAATCGACGAAGCGTCCCTTACTAGTACGCGGAGTCATCACGACGACAGGCACGTGGTAAGTCGTGATCCTTCAGAGGTGGGCACGCACCTGGGTACAATCCCGACGAAAAGTCCAAGGGATTTTTCTTTTAAAAGTCCTCCGGGAAGTCCTTTGCGAGGCCAGGGAAGTCACTTGAAAGGAAATCCGCTGGAGTGGTCTTCGCCCCGGGTTACGGGCGGTTTGGGGTCTCTGAAACACGAACACGATGGGCTGGTACGGCTGGGGTTCGGCGCGTACGCGGGGGCTGAGTTGGTGCAGGCTGCGGGTACGAAGGCAGTTACTCTGAAGATTCCAAAAAACGCCGGCTTCGTCGCGGAGGCGTCGTCGCGAACCGCCGGCGACCGCGCCGCGCAGTCCGTCACAACGGAGTGCGTGACGGGGCTTCCGTGAGTAGTGCTGTCCCGGTATTATTCCGCGTTTAAAAAGTATCAACAAGGCGTGTCAGGCGCTCCGTCGGTTGTTTAGGGTTTAGACCCTAAACCCTAACCCTAAGCGTCGCGTCCATCTCGCTCGCCTCCACCGAGAAATCTCTCGCCGCCAGCCCCGCTTCTGATTTTATTGTTTTGTCCGCCCCGTGCCTCAAAAGCAGTTCCACCACTTCGACGTGCCCGCCCCTCGTCGCGACGTGCAGCGGTGTTTCGCCGTCCCCGTCCTGTTTGTTCACCAAGCACAAAAGTTCGTCGTCTGCGAAAGCCGCGCCGGTTTGTGTTGGTTGTGTTTGGAACCACGTAATCAGCAAATCGACGGTATCCAAGTACCCGCCAGCCGCGGCGTCGTGAAGTGGCGTTCCTCCGTCGTTATCCTCCACCGCGACGGTCGCCCCGTACGCCAACAGCACCCTAACCAAGTCTGTGTGGCCGTACAAACACGCGGTTTGCAGTGGAGTGTCCCCTTCCGCGCCCTTACTGTCGAGGCTCACGGACAACGCAGTTAACAAAGCTTCCAAAGCAGACGCGTCGCCCCCCGATTCCCCGCACGTTCGCAACACCTGACTCAAAACCCCGTTATCGGAGGGGTCCTCCCACTCCGCCTCGTCCTCGGAGTTCTCATCCTCCAGCCGCACAAACGTGGGGGGGGCGTCGTCGGCGTCGTCCGAGCCGGACATCGCGGCGGCGCGGCGGCGAAAGTGATTGATGGCGCACGAAATTGGTGTCTTCTTTTCCGAGATATGATATTTTCGAAGTCTATCCTCGTCAGAGTCGAGAAACGTCACGATCGATGGAAGGCGCACTCCACGTCGCACTGCACCGCGAGCGGACGTCACGTTTTCGTGTTCGCACGGGTGTATATAACCCGTACGGTTCGGTGTACAAATCGCCGCACGGCCACTGCGTAAACGGCACCGCCATGGCCGGCGCGCTGACCGGCACCGCGTTCGGGACGAATCTGACATCGCGACGAACGCCGGTTCGTCGCAAGCACTACAAACGCCATGTCAGATCGATTGGAGTCCGCGCCACCGTCCGCGCCTCCGCAGTCAGTGATGCTTCACAAACCTCCGCGGTTGAGCCATTCACCCTGGGCTTACGCCGAGACGCGGAGCAAGCGTTGTTGCTTGGCGAACCCATCGGAAGAGGCGCCATGGGTGTGGTGCGTCTGTGTACGCGAAACAGCGATCAGCGAAAGTTCGCGTTGAAGACGATACCGAAAAGCGGACCGCAGTCGCTGGAAGGCCAAACCCCTTCCGTTGATGCGATGGGAATTTGGGAGCGAAAGGTACGAGATGAGGTGAACCTTCACTTCGCCCTAGGTGCGTCATTGGACATCGTCACCCTTCACGACGCCTTCGAGGACGAAGCGGGCGTGCATTTACTGATCGATTTGTGCGATGGCGGGGATTTGTTAACGGGAACCGCGAACGAGTCGGCTTCCAAAAAAGACAAAAGTAACGACCCATGGGCGCGAGTTGACGACGACGAACACCAAGAACCACGAAACGAATCATGGCAGCCGTTCACGGAAGCCGCGGCGGCGACCACCATACGGGCGATGCTCAAAGCGCTCGCCGCGTGTCACGCGCACGGCGTGGTGCACAGGGACGTCAAGCCCGCGAACTTTCTTTACATGCGGGAACCCAACGGGTCGCGTCGCGCTAAGCTGAGCGACTTCGGGTTAGCCGCGCGAATCAAAAATTCAGGAGACATGCTGTACGTATTCCCTTTCCCAAATACCAACACTCTTTACTGTCCCTCTGTGACTTTTCAAGTTACGAACACTACGAAAGACTGACACTTTTCTTTTACAATCGCAGCACCGAGCGGTGCGGCACGTACGCGTACCTATCGCCCGAGATGGCGCGGCGGCGGCCTTACGATTTCAAGGTGGATTCGTGGGCTGCCGGGGTCGTGGCGTACATGCTGTTAGCGGGCGAACCCCCGTTCGCGGACTGGGACGCGATCGCGGATGGCCGCGACAGCACTCGCGAAGGGTTACTACGCGCCATACGCCGAGGCCGACCGGTGGTGCCTGTCGACGACATCCCGCAGCTCTCACCCGGGGCGAAATCTTTACTGAAATCCCTTTTGGAACCGAACCCGGAAAAAAGGATGAGCTGCCAAAACGCGAGCGAGCACTACTGGGTCCGGGAACGCGGCGCGGCGAGTCACGCGGATTCGCTCGCGAGCGCGGTGGTGGAGAGGCTTCAGGCGTATGGAACTTTGGGGGCCGTGCGCCGCGCGTGTACGTATGTCAGTAGCCCAAATCAGACGGCGCGCGGTTTACCTTTCACGCCGGTGCCTGTTGTCCGCACGGCGCGACGTACTCGTCTTGCGTCCTGGACGTGTCACCGGACGCCCGTATTGTGTGTCCACACCGCGCGATACACGCGACTGACACTTTGTTTTACCAATCCTGAGGTCTCCGCGCCGCGTTTGAGGAAGCGGAGAAGAGCTCGTTTTTCGACGGGGACGGGGAGGGGGGAGATTTTGAAAATGGAAACGCCAACGGCGGCGACAAGATGATTCAAAACGCGAAAGCCAGCACCGCGCGTCTCGTCGCGGCGGTGGACGAAGCCGCCGCCGCCGCGTGCGCTGAGGCGGAGGAGTGCGACGTGTCCCAGATGTGGGGGGACCAATCGACTGCGACGAAACAAGGGGTCTCCGCGGAAGCGCTTGAACTGGCGCTCAGAGACCACGGCGCGGAGCTCGCACCTGAAGAGTGGCTTTCGTTGATTCGGCCGATTTCGCAGCGAAGCGACAAGGCAGGGAAAGGCGGCGCTTTCGTACGGAACGCCGCGTTGGCCGCGGTGTTAGCGTCGCCGTTGGGAGGCTCGTTCGCGGAATTCGGCGACGAAGACGACTCTTCTGGTGACACCGGAAAAAGCGACCGGAAAATAAAAACCAACAAGGACGATTTGTTGGATTACGACTGGACCTCCGTCGCCGCGGCGAGCTTCAGGAGAATTGTGGCGAAGGATCCCCTTCGGAACGTCGCGATTTTGAGCGACGCGACGGCTGCGATTGACGCGTCAATCACGGTCGCGTTCGACGACGTCGCGGATGAGGTGTACGTATTGGGCCTTTCACCAAATCCCGGACAACTGTTTGCTTATACAAGACTTACACTTTTTTTTACAATCACAGTTGCGCGTGGGACGACAGCGAAACGCTTTGCAGAGCTACTTTAAGAGAGGAGTTCGACGCCGCGGACGCGGACGGCGACGGCAGACTGGGAATCATGGAGTGGACGGACTTGGTGTGGAGCGAGGGGCTGATGGACGTGACCGGGCGGGTGGGGAGTTCTTGCGGCGCGGAGGCGCCTGAGTACGACCTGGCCGGGCCCGTTTCCGCGGGGGTTGGCGAACCGGGGTGTGAGCTAGCCCCGGAAACCTCCGTGCGCAGGCCCCCCACGGAGCTGACCCCGAGGGAAAAAGCCAAAGCCAACGCGGCGGCGAGGAAAAAGATGTCGCAGCAGAGAGCGGCGGCGAAGGCTGCGAAGACGACGAACGAAGAGAGTTGAAATGAAAATGTTGTGAACGAAGCAGAGGGGAGAGGGCTGCAGAGCAGATGACTCATCGCAAAAAAGAACCACGTGAATTTGCATTGTTTCGTTTGGACCGACGGACCACTCGTGTCACTCGGACCGGCACTGCCGCGCGTCACGCGAAGACGCGACTTGAAGTGACTCGGGTCACGTTTGGTATCCCCGCGGGCGCGGTCGTACCATGCCGCCCCGGCGACGCCACAGCACGAGGGCGGTTGGGAATGTTGGACGCGAAAACATCCGCGATGATTCGACCGCATTGTCCCCAATGCAAAGGGCCGCGCGTGCCCTCGCATTTCGCCTGAACTCCAGTGACGACGACGATGAAGATGACGACGCCGGGCGCGATGCTGGTAAACCTTCTTTGAAAACGCCGGCTGTTACCGTGCCCGCCGGTGCGACGCGCGCGCGCCGGCACGGGCACGAGGCGTCCGAAAACACCACGACCGCGGGTCGCGGTGCCGGACGAATCGCGCGGACGTTCGCCGAGGCATCCGAGGACGAAGCTGAGTTGGACGATGGGCGAGACACAGCAGAAACTACTTATACCCCTGCGATGCATGACACCACCGGACGCAGAAGGGTTTCGCGCGAGGAAGAAGCTGGAGTTACCCAGGGAAGGGCAAACCGCCGCGGGGATGCGTTCGGCGCGTCTCGGGACGATTTGCCATCCCGAGGTCCGAAAAACCGCCCGCCCCGAGTTCCGCCGTGTCGGCTGTTCGGGAACGGGGACGTCCCCAGGGACGCGATGGCGTTGGATAACGCACCCGCCTCGTCTAGGGATATCCCCCGGGACGGGATGGCGTTGGACGACGCACCAGGGTCATCTCGGGATATTCCCCGGGACGAGATGGGCTTGGACGACGCACCAGAGTCATCCCCGCAAAAAAACGCGCGGAACACGCCTCCGGTGACGGTTTCCCGGTGGCACTCCACCGGGCGCGGACGAGGCGCGCAAGGAGGCGCTTCTGGAAACGGAGAGGCGTCGTCGTTTTCGCTCTCCAGGCTCGCGCGCGCGGCGAAAAACGCCTTAGCCCCGTCGTTGCCGACGTTTTCGCACTTCGCGTCGCGAAGTAGCGCACTGGGGAACACTACAAACGATGCGGAGGTGGCAACGCGAAACACGCCGGGCAACAACGCCAACACTGCCAGTGCTATTGTAATCCCGGAAGATGAACGTTTACCTCCGTGTCGCTCTCGCGCGCGCATGGGCGGCCCCCGAGGGAAACAGCTTTGGAGGAAAGTGCGGGAAAACCGCAAGTTGCTCATCGGCGAATTCGAACGGACAGGCGCGTCTAGGTATTGGAGGCAAAGAGCCGGGATCACCGCTTTTTTTTCATCAATAGACCGGGATGTAAACGGCCGGGCGAAAAATCGAGCCTCCGCGTTGCGAAAAGCCGCGGTGAAGCTAAGTAGACGCACCAAGTTTCCCGAGTCTCCCGAGTTTCTTGAAGAGCTCGCGGAGTTGAGCTACCTGTCGAAAACGGAAACGCACGCGCTTTGCAAGGAACGCGGTTTGCGTGTACGGGACGGCCCGGATAACTCTCCTATCGACACACAGTTACTGAAACAGCGCTTGCTTCACTACGCGCACGGCAGGTTCGGCGTGGATTGGTTCGTCCCGTCGCCGTTCGGGCGGAACAAGCGCGGGTATTACCGCCCGCTTTTGTTTGCGCTTTCGCAGTGCGTCATGGTCAGCACGGTGACCGTCGGCGTGACGTACTCGGTGTACACGTTCGCGGAACACTGGCACGCCAAACAACACTGTCACAAGATATGGAATTGGATGAACCCTCAATGCCAGGCTGCTGACTTTCTACGCACCAACGCGAAACAGGCGGTGTACCGGTGGTACTACCAGGTCGGGAGCATAGTGGCGTTGAGAGCGGGGGCGTGGTTCGACGCGCTTTCGCGGGAAGCCGGGAGGCTCGCCGCGGACGCCACGGAGGGGCTGGCGAGGCAAATGGACGGAGGGGAAACGAATGACGCCGAAAACGCGCTGCGGCGGGATCGGAGGTACCTGGTAGGCGGGCGTTAAATTCACGACTGTAGCTTCTTAAAACATGTATGAAAGGTAGGCGTGCGTTACATTATTGGAGGTAGGCTGTTAAAACACGTACTGTAAAGGTTTAAAGTGACGAGGATGATGACTCACCTTCGCTCGGTTCGCCGTTCGCGAGCAACCTCGTTTGCAACGAGGCATGATCGCCAATCACCTCGCGTTTGCGCGCGTCAGTGTACACCTCGCCATTCCGTTCACGCCGTTCCTCTGCATACCGCGCATACTGTTCCTTTTGTATCGCCTCGCGGCGCCCGCGCTCCGCCACCTTGACACAAGTCTTCCAGTTCCAAGTGCAGCCATTCGCGCGAGCCCACTGCAGCACCTCGAGGTGCCCGCCCAACGCCGCGTTCACGCACGTCTCTTCGTCCTACGGGCAGCCATTCGCGCGCGCCCACTGCAGCACCTCGAGGTGCCCGCCCATCGCCGCCCAAGAGCACGTCTTTTTTATCCACGGGCAGCCGTTCGCTTGCAACCACTGCAGCACCTCGAGGTGCCCACCCTTCGCCGCCTCCACGCACGTCTCCCAGTCCCACGAGTCGCCGATCTCGCGCAACCACTTCAGCACCTCGAGTTGACCTTCATACGCCGCCTCAGAGCACGCATAATCGTACCAAGGGCATTCGTTCGCGCGCAAGTACTTCAACACCTCCAGGTGTCCGTTCTTCACCGCCAGCATACATGTAATCTTTCCCCACGGCGCGCCGTTCTCATGAGCCCACCGCAGTACATCAAGGTACCCGGACTCCGCCGCAGCTTTGCATACAGCCTCCTTGGGGTAGCCCCAATCGGAGCTAATCGAGCGTGCCCATTTGAGCACCTCGAGCAGCCCGGCCTTCGCCGCGTTCGGGCATAAAAATTTCCAAAAATAACCAGGAAATGCTGACTCCCCATGAAGCGCCCACAACGACTTCAGAATATCGAGGTGCCCTTTCTTCACCAAATGGCTTTGCAACTCATAGGTATCAATCGGTGCGTCGTTTGCGAGCAACCACTTCAGCATCTCGACTTGGTCGAATTTGCACGCCCTTATGCACGCACATGGAGACCATGGACATCCTTTCGCGCTCAACCACTTCATCACTTCAAAGTTTCCGGTCGCCGCCGCTGCGTCGCACGCACCTGAATCCCACGGACATCCGTCCGCGCATAACGACTTCAACGCCTCGAGCTGTCCGCTCCTCGCCGCCGCCGCGCATAGGTATTCCTTTCGTTCCAGTCGACCTTGCCGAACCATTCTTTGCAGAGTGTTTAGGTATCCGAGACGAGTGGCTTTATAGGGGTCAAGTTCCTCCACCCGACGTTTCGTTTTCGCCACCGCGTCGCGCATTCGCACGACACCCCGCAAAGCCGCGCGAGATCGGCGGTGTCAGGCAGATTTGCCTTTCCAAGAATTTGGCAAACAACATCGAGGGGAATACCCGGGAGGGCATCGCGCGCCAGTCTATCAAGCTCATCGAGGTACCATCGCACCACGTCGTGGTGCTCGTTCTCCGCCGCAAACACGCAAGTCCGCTTGTCCCACGGGCATCCGTTCGCGCGCGCGTACTTCAGCACATGGAGGTGCCCGCCCTTCGCGGCGAGAGCGCACGTGAGCTCACTCCAAGGGCACCCCCTCAAACACGCCCACTTCAGCACGTCAAGGTGCCCGCCCTCCGCCGCCGCATGGCACGTATCCGCGTCCCAGGGCAACCGTTCTCACGCGCGTACTTCAACACCTCGAGTTTGCCGCTACGCGCGGCATCAGCGCATGTCAAGACGATCCCGATGGAGGACACGCTGTTGTTTTCGAGGTTCGCGGGTGTGATGGCCACGGGAAGGTCTGCGTTGCCATTCCCCGCATCGCGCGGTCGCGCGGGAGGCGCGGTGACAACGGTATCACCGCGCGCGCGTTTCCGCGAGCGCGTTTCAGCACAGCGCGACATCGCGGCGGACGCGCAGTGCGAGAAGCAGTGAGACGTACAGTGATGGTTGAATGTTAAAGTAACGAGCCAACCTTTCCAAAGAATAATTTTACCCAAAATTTTGCCCCGCTACGTATGACGACCCCGTTTAGTGTAAGAACCCCCCCTTTCTTCTGGCGTGTTCCGCCACCTTGACGTCGATGACGTGCTCGAACATGTGTAAGGTCAGCGTGGGCGTGCCTGAGGAGGCTCCGTACGCGGCGCCTTGCGCGCCCGCGATTGTTTTCGCGATTTCGCGGCCCGAAAACCCATCCATCTTTTGCGCCGCCGCGATCAAGGTTTCGTCTCCGATTTTACCGTCCACGACAATGACAGACCCTTTCTTCCCCCCCCCCCGCTTCCCTCCAACCCCGATGCCTAGCGCGCCCAGAATTCCCTGCGCTGGTGCGTCGTCACCCGCGTCCTCGCCGTTGACGATGAGTTTGTTGAAGTAAAGCTTCAACAGTTTTTGCCTCGTTTCGAAATCGGGCAACCCGAACTGTGTTGAGTAAAAGAAAAGTGTCAGTCTTTCGTAACGTGTATGAGTAAACAGTCAGAGTAATCGGGCCGAACTGTCTTGGGATTTGGGAAAGCGCCCCAAGGCCGTACCTCCATGGATTCGTCCATGCGGTCCAGCACCGCGGCGTCCAAGTCCTCGGGGCGGTTCGTCGCGATGACAAGCACCACATCTCGCGATAACTCGCCGGTGCGGTAGAGTAGGGCGTTGAGAGCAGCTCTTACGTTGCCAGGGGAGTTGCTTCCGCCGGTAGTGGCTCCTGAGTTGTTACCTCCGGCGGAAGACGCGTCACCGGCTCCTGTTCTTTTCGCGAGGAACGCATCCGCTTCGTCGATGAACAGAAGAAGGCCTTTTTTTGAAGTGCTGGCCCAGTCAAACAACTCGTGGATTTTCGTCACCGCGTCCGCGCCTAACGGCGCGACGTCGCCGCCCGTCATCAACGCGTAGTCGAGGCCTGAATGTCGCGCCAACCGCTTCGCCGCCATGGTTTTCCCCGTGCCGGGCGGGCCGTAAAGCATCACGTTTCGAAACGGCGCGCCGTTGAGTCGCGTGTTCGCGGTCGCCACCGCTAGGGTGCGCACTCTTTGCTCCAGCTTCTGGTCAAGCACGACGTCTCCTAAGATACCCCCTGAGGTGGCCATGGGGATTAAGGATTTGACAGATTTAACAGCACCTTCAACCACCGGCGTCGGCGCCGCTTGCGCAACCGCCTTTGCGGCGGCTGGCCTGAACCCGTACGCGTTCCTGGACGTCTCCCTCACCAAGTTGGGTTGCCCCAAGTACCGCTCCAGGACTCGAAAGCCCATGCGCGCGCCTTCCCTGGCGCCGTACACACCCACCGCGAGCGCGGTAACCCCCCCAACGAGCGCCACGCCTCTTTTCTCATCCGCCAACAGCGAGTTGAACCCGTTCCCCACAAAGCTCGTGAACTCTTTAAGCAGCGCCATCGCCTTGCCCGTCTCCGCCTCAACCTTCGCCACCATCTGCCGCCGAATCACATCCTCGTTCGCCCGGTTCTCCGCGATCCGGCCCTCCGCGTCGGAAATGGACTTGGAACGAATCAACTCGCGTTCGTGCTCCGCTTTCCGCCGGTCCGTCTCGCGGCGCGACTGCTGTATAGACTCCTCCGTCTGGCCCGATAAAAAAGAAAGTGTCAGTCTCTCGTAATGTGTATGAGTAAACAGTCAGGGCAGAGGGAATAGTCCCTTCTGGTACGAGTATGGGCAATCGCAGAGGCGGAGCATGGTGATTGGGAAATACGCACCTGTCGCCTTTGCGTTTCCTGCCTCCGGCTCGCCTCTTCCTGCATGTTCACCATCTCCGCGTTCCGTTGGCGCGTCTGTTCGTGCTCCGACCCGTACCGCTTCCGCGCGAGCTCGTCTTGTGATAGGTAAAACAAAGTGTCAGTCGCGTGTGGGAACACAAGTCGTCTATAATTTGGGAAAGCCTGGCCCACACGTACCTTCGTACTGTTTCATCTGCGCGTGCTGCTGCGACCTTTGCTGGTCGGTTTGTCGTTGTTGTTCGCCGCGCTCGGTTTCTACGCGGACCTGATGTTGAGCCGTAGCCGCCTGCATCTCCGCAGTTTTCGCCATCGCTTCCTGTTGCTTCGTCGTCTCTTGCGAGTGCGACAGCTCGATGACCTTCGTGTTGAGTGTTGGGGGTGGGGGTGGGTTCGAGGGGTGTTGGTAGTAGGGGTTACAGAGAGGGGTTAGGCATTGTCATGGCGTGAGTTGCGGACGTAAAGATTTCAGGATATGGACTCGACGCTAAATCAATCCCGCAACAACGCGTCGTCGTTCGCCGATCGTCTCGATGGCACACCAAGTCTGGACTCCCGGTCCAGACTTCGTCGGTGTCTTCGACCCGGGAACAGACACAGGCGCTGCGCAAAATGTACGGATGACATCGCCGTGATCTATCGTGATGATCTGTCGGACAGATCGCGGTGTCCTGACAGTGTCGTGACCCCATGTCAACCTACCCGTTTGGCGTGCGTGGAGTTGTTGATCTCTCTCAACGCCTTCGCCCCGCGCTCCAGCGCTTCGGGGTCGAAGTTCGAGGTCACGCTGTTGGTGGACTTCTTGTCATCCTTGGCGCATGTGGTCACTGTGGGAACGGCGACCGCGACCGCGGCGGCACCCAGAGTGACCCGGGCGCCGTACGCGGATACCGCGTTGCGAAGCATCGTGTGGTGGCGCGGCGAGCTGTGGCGGCGGTTGGGAATCGCGCGATCGACAGAAAGTCGACGAAGAACTTGCGCAGGCTTTCCCAGGTTGGCCCACAAATCGCGATTTTTTTCTGCTGCCTTTGAATTTAAAAAACGCGAGTGTTTTTCATTCTGCGCCCGTCGTCTTGGCTCGCCCGCGGGGCGTGTGACCCGCACACACCGCGCCGCGCTTCCGTGACGCGCGCGCGTTGGCGTTGAGACGCGAAGGGTTGATCGTGCCTTCCACGACAAGCCACGCGTGGGTTTAGCCCCGTACTTGTTCGTGACGAAGAGCACGGACCGCGACTTTCCGTCGGCACGACCGAGAATCGCGGAGCTGCGGGTCGTGGTTTACAGGCAACGGATATTATCGGCTAGTCGAGTCGTGGCGGACGCGCTGGCAGTGCGACGAACGCACGCGCGATGTCGGACGACGGCTCCCCCGGCTCGTCGCTCCGGACGCTCACCGGTAAGCTGCGGCACTCGCTTCTTGATATCCGCGAGCGCGCGCTCGCGAGCTTGGGGTTCAAGCTTGACAACGGTTTGCTGGACGCGAGTGATGTGGGAAAAAACTTGCCAATCCTGCGCGCGTTGCTTGAGTGGTTCAACTTCGAAGACACCGGGACGAACAGCCTGGACGTGATTGAACTGCTGCGCCGAGTCGCGACAAACGATCCGAGTTCCGTGCAGAGGCTGTTGGAGTTGGGCGCGGACCGGTTTTTAAAGGACCTTGCTAGTGACGGGGACCAACACCTCACCCCATCCATCGAGAGTTTAATCGCGTTCTGGGAAAAAGGAAATGTGTCCGATGATGGCAAAAAGAGCGCGCCGGCGTCGCCCGCGCGGACGTCGTCGTCGAAACAAGCCTCTTATGCCGCTGCGGCTACGAAAGCGAGGCTCGCAGGCGGGGCGTCTTTCGGGGACACAGCGGAAGAGTTAACGACGGATTCAGAGAAGAAGAAGACGGAAACCGCGACGAGCGGTACCGCTGATGCGTCGCCTTCGCAAGATTCTTCCTCCCAAGATTCCCCGCCCGGGTTTAGGAAAGATAGTAATGTCGACTCGAAACAAGAACAACAAGCCCCTCCTCCCGTGTTGGACCCGAAAACAAAAGAGCTGTTCCTGCGGAACCCGCGGCTCGCGGCGACGTACTGGAGGCTGACACGGCAACACGATGACCTGGGCACTAACAGCACGGAGCGCGACCGGGCCGCCGCGATGCGCGCGCATTTAGTGGAGGAGGCGAGTTTAGTGGACGGCGGCGACTGCACTAAAAACACGAGGCGCGGGGTGTTGAAGCTGCACCGCATCCTACTAGCGCCGTCGGACGAACAGCGGGTTTTCGAACTGGGCGTACGCCTGACGTATGCGGACCAGCCCGCGCTTCTTCTCGCGGCGCTCACGGAGCTGCGAGAAGCGGTTTTGGTGGACCTGCCCCCCCAGGCGCTTATTCAGCGCCCCACCGCGATTGACGCGGTTGTTTCCTTGGCGCGAGCGGTGGACGGCCCGACGAGTTTGGCGCGAGTCGTGCGCGGTACTCACGGACTGGATAGTCATAGGAGCTACGAGGATTCCGATTCCTTAGTCACGCCAGGCGCGGTACGCGCCGCCGCGCTTTGTACGCTACTGGCGTTCGTGGAGTCCCTGAAAGGCGCCCTCGGGCACGCCGCGGACGGCGCGCACCGCGTGGCGCCTACCCCCAAACAACGCGAGTTTGACAAACAGGAAAAAAACAGTTCCAACAACGTGTTCCCCTCACTCGCGCTCGCCAGCCGGGCGGCGCTTTCGTACCCGCCCCCGGAAGGCGGCTTGAGTTCCTTCGCGAAGTTCGCGCCGTCGCGAAACGCGGTGCCGCCGGCGGCGAGTCACGCGCTCGGTGACGCGCTTTCGGTGTTACCGGTAAGGGCCTTTCCCACCCAACACATTCCGCCGACACTGATTGCCCGTACACAAGACTGAAACTTTCTTTTTTATCGTGCCAGGTGGCGCACGAACTCGCGATGGCGGTGATTCCCATGCTTGGTGACCAAAACGCGGCAGGCGACGCCCTTTGCGTTCTGACAGCGTTGGCACCGTTGCTGGAGCTCGGCTCGATTGATGGCGGTGTGGGCGGGTATGTCGACGCTTCAGACGACGATTCGTCCGAGCAGGCGGTTGAGGACCGACAAACGCAAACCGCGGGTCGTTTGTCGTCGTTACTGTTCGCCATGGAAGGGTCTTTGGCGAACGCATCGCGCGCGGTGTCGCCAAACGGCGTGGACGACGCGCTTCCAAAAGGCGAGTCCCCGGGGTTCTTTCCCGCGCTAGCCATGGCTGCGGTGTTGGTATCCGCGGCTGGGCCTGTTGTGTCAAAACAAGCCCAAGTGCTTGGCGGCGTACCGCCGCGGCTAGTGGAACGCCTCGCCCACGCCGCGATTGACGAGCTTCTCGCCGCCGCGGTGCCTGGCTTACGAGCCGCTTCTCTCGCTGCGCTTGATACGTTGGGGGAATATTCGTCCGCCCGCGAAGGTACGTATTGGGCATTTCCCAAATCCCAACACTGTGCGCCCATACAAGACTGACACTTTCTTTGTTTGGTATCAGTCGCCGCCGCGGAAGCCGCGGACTTCGGGTTACTCGCCGCCGAGCGCGCCGCGTCGGACGACGCGACGCAAGCCGCGAACCGAACGCCGCACGACGCCGCCGCTTTGGCGACCGCCGCGCTCGCCGCGCTTGACCATTTGGCACCAAACGAAGCGGAACCTCTCGCCGCGCGGCTTGTCGCGACGGTGCTGACGTCCGCCGCTTCTGCCACGGCGTCGCACGAGTTGGCGTCTTATGACTCGCGCGCGGAACAAGTGGCTAGCGCGAATTGGCTGGAACGGGGCATCGCGGGCGTAAGGGTGGCGACCCGACAACTCCTGGCGCACAAAAATCCCGCCGGCCGACGAGGCGCGTACGCCGCCCTAGCGGCGGCGGCTGAGATCTCCCTCGCACCGGCTGGGGATGCCGACGGCCAAGGCCCGGACGCGGCGGCGAGGGCGGTGTCAAACGCGGCGAGGGCCGTGATGCTCGGCGCCGACGTGGTTGGCGAAATCGTCGCGGGCGGTTTGGGCGACGCGAACACGCGGGTGTACGCGGCGAAGCTGTTGAACTGCATCGCGGCGTGTGCTGGGGCGAGTGATTTGGAGGCACAAAGGGCCGCCATTTCGTTACTCCCGTGGTTACCCTATCTGGAGTGCGACCTTGATGACGAAACCGCAGGGCCCGCGGTGAGCGCGGCGGCGGCGGCGGCGGTACGGGCGGCGCCGAAACACGCGTGGACGCCCCTGGAGCCGTTGTTGCGAGGGTTGTTCCACCGGCACGCGCGTCGCCGAGCCGCGGCGGCGGAGGGGTTGGCGCGCGCGCTAGGGCTGACTCCTGATTTACCCGCGCCCGCGAAAATGCCAACCAGCCTTAGCGAAAGCGCGCGCGCGTGGATTGACCCGTTCGGGGGTGTGTTGCGGCACGCGGATTACTCAAGGAAGAGAGGCGGGGAGGTTACGAACGGTGACGTGGGGGACTCGGACGTCCCGTTGTTCGTCGACTGCCTGACCTCACCATCGCGCCCGTCGATTTTATCGTCAGTCTTCGAACCCACAGACGTGGATGAGCTGTTCCAGGTGTTGGTCGGGGATCAGCGCCTCGGGCCGTCCGTGCGGTGCGCCGCCGCGGACCAGCTGTGCGTGTGCGTTGGCGATTCGCGGTTGGAGTTGGAACTTGTAAAACCGAACCGTCTGGCCGCGGTGGCGAGAATCGCGAGCGACGGCCTTACTAAAGAAGGGCCCGATTTGGACGTCGCGTCGAGTTGCTTGAAGTTCCTAGCCGCGGCGGTGTCAAGAAGCCGACGAGCACGGGTGTTCTTTGCCGAAACGGCTGACGTAACGGCTGACGGTAACGGTTCCACATCAGCGCCGTCGCCGTACGGCCGAGCCGTCGCGTTGCTTCCCCTGGCGTTTCACCCGCGGGTTTCCATCCGCGAGCGCCTCGCGGTTTTCGTGTCCTACGTTTTGTTCGGGTCGGTTGCCGACGCCGCGCTTGCGCGGGTGGGTGGTGGTGGTGTTTCTGATGGAGGTGTTCCGTTACAGTTCACGTTGAATGCGTCACTGTCCCTGCCCACCGTGTTGACCAGGCAGCTCACGTTGCCCGTGCGGGTCGTGGAGATTTCAAACGAGTTCCGCGGCGACGACGCGGCGACGTCGCCGAAAGCGGACGAACACAAGGTCCGGGCTATGTTGACGCAAAAACGTGAAGTGCGTCGTTTGGGCGGCGCTGTTGGTGCGCTCGGTGCGCTTGAACTCGCGATGATGGACGACTTGCTACACGACGCAGAGGAGTTACAAGGACAACACGGGGGTAACCACCAGTCCGTGAACGGCGCGGGTAAAAATCAAAACGCGAAAATCGCGGACGCGCAACTGCGGTGGGCGTCGCCCAGCGCGTCCGCGATGACCAGCCTGGCGCGGCTTGCGTCCGCGCGGTCGCACCAAGACGCGGTCGCCGCCGTGGCCGCGCTTCGGGGCGTCCTGTCCTTTGGAAACCCAGGCGCCGCCGCCATCGTGAGCGCCGCATGGCCGGAGGGGGCTATGCGTATTTTAACGAAACCGCCGAAAACGCCGGGCGACGCCAGGCTGTGGTCGCTGTTGGTAACAGGTACGGCCTTGGGCCTTTCCCAAATACCGAGACTGTTTTCCCATACAAGGCTGACACTTTTCTTTTACAATCACAGTTCTTGCAGACGCCATGCGCAAATCCCTAGTCCCTGCGTCTGAGGACGTGTTGCGGCTAGCGGTGGAAACCGTGCGGTCCGCATGCGTGCCCGTGATCCGGGTGGCGCAAGGGGACCCTGATTGGAAATCGCGACGGGCGCTTGGTAGGGGAGGCGCGCAGGTACGTATTGCGCGTTTCCCAAATCCCGGACGACTGTTTACTGCCCCTCTTTGAGTGCACTACTAGTAACACTACTAGTAACACTACTAGTAACACTACTAGTAACACTACTAGTAACACTACTAGTGACACTACTAGTGACACTACTAGTAACACTACTAGTAACCTTTACCACTACTGGCAACTGTTACAAACCCCCCATTCTCAAGACTCAATACTGACCCTTTCTTTTCTTCATGGCAGAGCGACCCCGCGGCGGTTACGCACCCGGTCGCCGCGTTCGCGGCGCTTGGTGAGGACGACGGCGAACAGAGTGCTTCGTCATCAGCCGCGGCATGTGCGGCGGCAAAACTGGCCACCATGGTCCTGGACGCCGCGGTCGCAATGGCGGACGCGGCTGGGTACGGCGAGTGCGCCGCCGGGTCGAGTGCGGGCGAAACCGCCAAGTTCACGGCGTTCGTGTGCGGCGCGTTGCTTTGTGATACGGATTTGGTGGACGCCGTGCTTGTAAAGTTGGTGATCAACACGGAGATGAGTTACGGCGCGCGGTGCGCGGGCGTGTCATTCCTGGCGTCAGCCGCAAAGGCGTGCGCGTTAGCAGCGGCGTCCCGGCCAATTGACGCGCTGGCGAAGTTTGGGGGAAGCGCCGCGGTGGCGACCGATTTGGCGAAACGAACCGTGGAGCCGCTGCTGACGTTCGTGTGCGCGACGCGTCTCGGGGACGGCACGGATTCGGGCGGGTCCTTCAAAACCACCGAAAACGGCGAAAAGTGTTACGCGATCGATTACCACGGGGTCACGCCAATGGGCGGCGGAGGGTTGGTAGACGCTGGGTGTTGCGCGCTGGAGGCGGTACTCGTCGCGGCGCCCTCGCAGGTTTGGTCGTCACACTGGGCGCGAAGGGGGGCTTCGTTCTGGCTCACGCGGCTATCGCGGGACCGAGTCGCGCAAAGACGAGCGCGGGCATGGCGCCTACTCGCGCACGCGGCGAGCCCCGGCGCACGACAAACCAGGGCGATGCTCCAAAAGGCGTGGCCCGAAAGCGTCACCGCGGCGGCGAACACGGCGCTGGATTCCACGGAGGCGCCCGCGCCGCGCGCCGCCGCTGCGTCGTTCATAGCCGCGTGCCTGTCCTCAGCAATCGTGGCGGACGAAGACATGGAAGCCGAGTTGCTTTGGGACGAGACGAACGACGGTGACGCGGATGAGTCTTTCGTCTCCAGCGCGACTGATAAATTGGGCGTGTCAGTCCTGGACGTCGTGCCGCTTCTGAACCAGAAATGGTAAGTATTTCCCATTTACCACATTCCTCCGACTGATTGCCCATACGGGACTGACATTTCTTTTTTTACAATCAGGGTCTGGGTCGGTTTCGTGGATGTGCTCGCCGCGTGCGCGGGGAAAACGACGCCGCACATGGGGTCATTCGTTTCCAAAACCAGGTTCGTGGTTTTGGGTTTTGGCTTTCCCGAATCCAAACACGGTTTCTGCCGCCCCCCTTTGACTGCACTACTTTTGATGTATGTAGATCGTGATGTACGTAGCAGTTGCCAGTACTCATAACATTTACAATGTGACGTACGTAGCAGTTGCCACTACATGTAACATTTACCAGTAGTAGCAACTGTTACAAACCAGGCACTCGCCGACTCAAGATTGACACTTTGTTTTACCTATCCAAGGCTTCTAAGCGCTTGTTCCGAGCCCACGGTTACGTGTCCAGCCGCAGCGGCTGCGTTACGAAGAGGCGCCAGCTCTGTTTTGTTAGCGTGCGCTCGTTTGAACCCCGCCGTCGTCGCCGTTGCGATGGCCCCGAAACCGGGAGACCCCCCGCCGGAGCGCGACCCGAGGACGGGGAAAGTTTTGAAAGGTACGGCCTCCCCGGGGGTTTCCCAAATCCGGGGACACACACGTTTCTGCCGCCCCGTTCGTGACATCCAGTACTCATCCAAAGGAAGTGCACTACTGGTAACTCGTTCTGGCATACTCGCGGCGGTGGCAACAAACACATCACAAACGCACCGTGTCCGGCCCGATGACTGCCAGGACTACCAGGACCCCAATCCCCCATACAGTACGACGCACGCGACTGACCCTTTTCGTTCCCAACAAAAGCAATCTCACACCCGGTTTCGAAATCGTACCCGCCCGCGTTCGCGGCGGCGCTCGCGGCGCTGGTACGTATTTCCCAATCACCACATTCCGCCTCCCTGATTGCCCATAATCGTACCAGAAGGGACTA